>Ga0008835_100066_pt1 | contig 140815 bp, 129 predicted proteins | sample HotLakConsoUCCRE_FD_62215 | JGI IMG/M metagenome (GOLD analysis project Ga0008835, IMG submission 62215) | Hypersaline microbial mat communities from Hot Lake, Washington, USA - Hot Lake Consortium UCC-RE (Hybrid Assembly) ... | reverse complement strand
CCTCGTTCGCGGCGATATCGACGACATCGCGCGCGGCACGTTCACCCGCTCCTGACGCCTGACCGGCAGCGTGGACGGGCCAGAAAAAGGGCGCTCCCGATCCGGATCGGGAGCGCCCTTCGATTTTCGTGCGAGGCTTTCTTCGGGCGCCGGGCGGCGCGGGCGCTATGCCCCGGCCTGCGCGGCCTGCCAGGCGGCGTATTGCGCCGCGATCCAGTCGTACTGGCCAACCACCCACATGGTCAGCTGGTCGGGCATCAAGATGCGCGCCGCAGCCTGTTCGAAGCTCGTTCCGCTCAGCAGTCGCAGAACCTCGGCGCTGTAGATCTCGTTGCCGAGGAACCACACCAGATACGCCTTGACCGCGACCGCGATCACGAAGGCAATGATCAGCCCCCGGAGCGGAAAGCCGAAACGCAGCATGCGCTGCTTCGGCACCAGCAGCCCGTTCGATTGCAGAACGAACTCTCCCACGACGCGATTGCGACGGGCACGGTCGATCCGCTGCACGCGAGACCGGAAATTCGGATAGTCCTGATTCATCTGGCAACTCAATCGTTACTGGTTGCCCCCAACCGACCCCTCATTTATCGCAAATTGTGGTCAAAAGCGAGCCGAATGCGGCGAAACGGGGGCGTCCCCCCGGCGCAGGGTCAAGGTCGCCCATTCCCCGATCACGCGGCGCTCCTGGAGGTCGAAACCGACGGCTTCGTAGGCGGCCACAACGGCCTCGGCCTGCGGGGTCAGGATGCCCGACAGGATGACATGTCCGGCGCTGCCGACATGGGCGGCCATGGTCGGCGCCAGATCCACCAGCGGGCCTTTCAGAATATTAGCGAAAACAAGGTCGTAGGGGGCATTTTCCGCCAGTTTCGGATGCTCGAATCCGGCCGCTTCCACGCAGGTCACACGGCCCCCGACCCCGTTCGCCGCGGCATTGACGAGGGCCACTTCGACCGCCACCGGATCAATGTCGGAGGCGATCACCGACCCCTCCAGAACCCTCGCCGCGGCGATCGCCAGCACCGCCGTTCCGCACCCGATATCGGCGACATTCCGGGGGGTTTCGCCGGCCGTCAACAGTTTGTCCACGGCCTCCAAACAGCCCTGAGTGGTTCCGTGGTGCCCCGTGCCGAAGGCCATCGCCGCCTCGATCAGCAGGCCGATCCGGCCCTCGGGCAGCTTGTCGGCATCATGCGAGCCGTAGACGAAGAACCGCCCGGCCTCCACCGGGTGCAGTTCGCGCCGGACATGGGCGACCCAGTCGGTTTCCGGCAGTTCGGATACCGCGAAGGGCCGGGCGCCATGCGCCGCCGCCAGCACCGCCAGCGCCACATCGTCGGGGCCTTCGGTGAAATAGGCGCCGACCTCCCACAGGCCCGATCCGTCCTCCATCTCGAAGACGCCGACGCCGGTGGGCTCGGGGTCCAGATCCTCGAGCAGAAGGCCGAGGGCTTCGGCCTGATCCTTGTCGGGCAACGTCGTCAGGGCGGTCCAGGTGGGCATGGCGGGATCTCTCGGTTTTGCGGTCGGCCCCGCATAGCCTGCCCGCCCGGCTTAGGCCAGCCGCGCTGTCGGCTCATTCGGCCGGGGCGGGTGCGATCAGCGGGCGGCTGAGCAAGGTCTCGCGCCCGGGTTCGGGGTGGCGCGGCACCAGCAGGGACAGGCACAGCGACACGAACGCCATGCCGGCGGCGAGAAGGAACACCGTCGTGGGCGAGGTCAGCCACAGATACCCCAGCGCGGCGGGCAGGAACACGGCGGCGATGTGGTTGATGGTGAAGGCGACGGCCGCCGTCGGGGCGATGTCGCCGGGGGCTGCGATCTTCTGGAAATAGGTCTTGATCGCCAGCGCCAGCGCAAAGAACAGGTGGTTCAGGACATAGAGCGCCCCGGCCATCCACGGGCCCCAGTCGAAGATGTAGAGCCCGGCGTAGAGCACGAAGATCGCACCCAGCCCGGCATATTCCACCACCAGCGCCAGACGCTCGCCGAAGCGCGCGACCACGGCGCCCAGCAGCGGCGCGGCGATCATGTTGGCCAGCAGTGTTCCCATGAACAGCGCGGTGATCTGGTGCACGTCAAATTCGTAGCGCTCCACCATCATGAAGGCGGCGAAGACGACGAAGATCTGCCGCCGCGCGCCCGACATGAACTGCAACGCGTAATAGAGCCAGTAGCGCTTGCGCAGGACCATCTTCTTGGTCTGCGGGTTCGGGCTTTCGAACTGGGGGAAGGCGACGAAGCAGATCAGGGCGATCAGCGCCGTCGCCCCGCCCGAGACCCAGTAGACCAGATCGTAGCTCAGGTCATAGGCGCGCCAGGTCACCACGATCAGCCCGTAGGCCAGAAGCGTCGCGCCCGACCCGATCGACAGCAGCCAGCCAAGCGTCTGCGGCGCACGCTTCTTGTCGATCCATTGCAGCTGCAGCGACTGGTTCACCGTCTCGTAGTAGTGGAACCCGATGGAGCTGAGCAGGGTGACGAACAGGAGCCCGCCCAGCGACGGAAACTGCGCCGTCAGCGCCGAGGCGACGCCCAGCATCACCAGCGACACCAGCGCCAGCACCTGTTCGCGGACGAACAAGATCAGCAAGATCACCCCGATGGCCAGGAACCCCGGGATCTCGCGCACGGTGTGCAGCCAGCCGATGTCGGACCCGGTGAAGCCCGCGCGCTCGATGACGAAATTGTTCAGGAGCGCCGACCATGTGGCAAAGGCGATGGGCATGCCGAAGGCCATCAGCGCCAGAAGCGCCACGGGGCTGCGCCACAGCGGCAGGGCCCGTCCTTCTTCGAGGGTCAGTGTCTTCAGTCTGTCGCCGATTGCCATCCTCCGGCTTTACGCCGGTTTTCCGACCCCGTCCATCAGGGCAAGCGTGCAGGGGCGCACAGGGTGCTGCTTCATCTTTCCGCAAATATGCCGGGGGTCCGGGGGCAGCGCCCCCGGCCCGTCCGAACAAGGATGCTCAGCTGGCCAGCACGTTGCGAAAGGCCCAGGGTTCCTCGGGGTCGATATCCTCGGGGAACAGCTCCCACCGGTCCTGAAGGGGCGTCCAATCGGTGTAATGCGCCTCGACCGGGCCGAGATAGGGGCGCTGCACCTCGAGGCAGCGGGCGTGGTCCATCTCGTCGGCCTCGACGATGCCGGCGCCGGGGTTTTCCAGCGCCCAGACCATGCCGGCCAGAACCGTGCTGGTGACCTGCAGGCCGGTCGCGTTCTGGTAGGGGGCCAGATCGCGCGCCGCCTCGTTCGACAGGCGCGAGCCGTACCACAGCGCGTTCTTCTCGTGGCCGTAGAGCAGCACGCCCAGCTCGTCGATGCCCTCGACGATCTCGTCCTCGGTCAGGATGTGGTGACGCTCCTGCGCGCGACCCGAGCCGAACATCTCGTGCAGGCTCAGCACCGCGTCGTCGCAGGGGTGATAGGCATAGTGGCAGGTGGGGCGATAGTCCGGCGCCGCGCCCTGCCCCACGGTGTAGTAGTCGGCGATGGAAATCGCCTCGTTGTGGGTGACGAGATAGCCGAACTGCGGCCCCGGCGTCGGGCACCAGCTGTGCACGCGGGTGATGGCGCCGGGTCGGTCCAGCCAGATCGCGGCCTGGCAGCCGGTGTCGTGGCGATAGCCGTTTTCGGGAAACCACGGCTCGTGCGTGCCCCAGCCAAGCTCGGCGGGCTGGAAGCCTTCGGCGATGAAGCCCTCGACCGACCAGGTGTTGACGAACACGCCGCGCGGGCGCGGCACGCGGCGGGCCTGGGTGTCGCGCTCGGCGATGTGCACGCCCTTGACGCCGAGGCCCTGCATCAGCGCGGCCCAGCCGGCGCGATCCTCCGGCGCGGTCGCCGCGCGCCCGGTGTCGCGCGCCAATGTCAGCAGCGCCTCCTTCACGAACCACGACACCATGCCGGGGTTGGCGCCGCAGCACGACACGGCGGTGGTGCCACCGGGGCTGGCGGCCTTCTCGTCGCGCATCGCCTGGCGCAGCGCGTAGTTGGTGCGCGCGGCATTGTCGGAGGTGTTGAAATAGTAGCCCGCCCAGGGCTCCACCACGGTGTCGATGTAGGGCACGCCGATCTCGCGGCAGAAGCGGATCAGGTCGAGCGACGAGACATCGACGCTGAGGTTCACGCAAAAGCCGCGACCCGGCTCCAGCAGGCCGCCCAGAACCTCGCGGTAATTGTCCGGCGTCAGCGCGGTGTCGGTGAAATTCAGCCGGTGCTGGCGCAGGAAATTGTGCTGCCCCGCGTCCGGTTCGATCACCGTCAGGAGGTCGGCGTCATAATCGAAATGCCGCTCGATCAGCGGCCAGGTGCCCTTGCCGATCGACCCGAAGCCGATGATGACGATCGGGCCGTCGATACGGCCATAAACGGGGTAGGGTTGGGTCATGGCGGCCTCCGGCAGTGGGGTCGTGACACGAAAAGGGCCGCGCCTGATCGGCACGGCCCAAGATCATCGCGTGCGGCAGATATCAGTTCTGCGCGTAGTATTCGATGACCAGGTTCGGTTCCATCTGCACCGCGTAGGGCACATCGCCCAGCGCTGGTGTCCGCACGAAGGTGGCGGTCATCTTGGAATGGTCGGCCTCGATGTAGTCGGGCACGTCACGCTCGGCCAGCTGGGTGGCCTCGATCACGACGGCGATCTGGCGCGACTTCTCGCGGACCTGCACGACATCCCCCTCCTTCACGCGGTAGGAGGGGATGTTGACGCGCTGGCCGTTCACCAGGACGTGGCCGTGGTTCACGAACTGGCGCGCGGCAAAGATCGTGGCGACGAACTTGGCGCGGTAGACCACCGCGTCGAGACGACGCTCGAGCAGGCCGATCAGGTTCTCGCCGGTGTCGCCGCGCACACGCTCGGCCTCGGCGAAGATGCGGCGGAACTGCTTTTCGGTCAGGTCGCCATAGTAGCCCTTGAGCTTCTGCTTGGCGCGCAGCTGCAGACCGAAGTCCGACATCTTGCCCTTGCGGCGCTGGCCGTGCTGGCCGGGGCCGTATTCACGCTTGTTCACCGGGGACTTGGGGCGGCCCCAGATGTTTTCACCCATCCGGCGGTCGATCTTGTACTTGGCAGAGGTGCGTTTGGTCACCGTCTGATCTCCTTCTGATGCGCGACCCCTTTGGGGCCGCTATGAAGGGCGTTGTCCTTTGCCTTGCGGCCGACAGGCGTTCCCTTGCGGGGGCCACCAACACCAATTGTGCTTACGAGGGCCGCCCATTACATCTCGGGGCTGCCATGTCAACGTCGGACGGACCGTTCCGGGCCTGAAACAGGAGGGAGACGCGCGCGCATGCGCTGGATGAGACGCAAACCGCCCGTTTCGGCGTCGACACCCCGCAAGCTGTCGCGGCTCTGGCTTCACATCGGGCTGGAAAAGACCGGGTCGACCTCGGTTCTGGAAACGCTGCGGGCATCGGGCGACCGGCTGGGCGCCCTCGGGCTCGACGTGCCGCGCGGCCCCCATGACCAACGCTCGCTGGCGCATGTCTTTCGCAGCCGCCCGATGGTCGAGATGATGGGCCTCAAGGACGTCGACGGGCCCGAGGCTCAGGCGCGCTACCGCGCCGGGCTGGCCACGCGCTTCGCCGAAAGGCTGGCGGCCGGCGCGGCCGACGAGGCGCTGGTCTCCGACGAGATGCTGGCCGCCCTGACCCTTCCCGAGGCGCAGGCGATGGCCGCCTACCTCGAACCGCTCGCCCGCGAAGTGCGCGTGATCGCCTATGTGCGCGCGCCGCTCGACGCGGCGGTCAGCCTGTCGCAGCAGCTGATCAAGACGGGGCATGAGCTGTATTCCGACATGGCGCGGCGTCCCGCCTACCGGCCCGTGCGCCCCCGGCTGGAGGTGTTTCGGGCGGCCTTCGGCGCCGAGAACGTGGCGGTCCGGTGCTATGCCCGCAGCGAACTGGTCGGCGGGTCGATCCAGACCGACCTTCTGCACGCCATCGGGCACGCGCATCTGGCAGACCATCTCGACCTGCGCAACGCCAACGAAAGCGTCACTCTGCAGGGCGCGCTGGTGAAAAGCGCGATGTCGCGGATGTCGGAGCGTCCGATCCGCGAACACGCGTTTCTGGGCCGGATCGCCGGCCACCGCTTCACCCTGCCTGCAAGCGCGCTCGAGGCTGCGGCGGACCGCCTGCGCCCGGATCGCGCGTGGCTGGAAACCACCTTCGGCCTGTCCTTCGCGGATCGCGCCCCGCCGCCGATGCCCGCGCCCGACACCCTCGCCAGCGCCGAGGTGCTGGCGTCGATGCAGACCGCCCGCGCGCGGGTGCCGCGGGCATTGCGACCGACATTCGACGCGGCCGTCGCCAAGCTGGGCTCCGGCGACGACTGGGCCGCCTACGCCTGAGCGGCGTCAGATCATGCGGTGCGCCAGGATCGCGGCTTCGGCGCGGGTGACCATGCGGCGCGCCGGCGGGCCGTAGAGGTCGGGGTTCGCAGCCAGTTCCGGGCGCAGGTCGAACAGCAGGTCGCGCTGGCCGCCGGTCAGGTGCTCCATGCCCATGAAACCGGGATGGAAGGTCTCCACCTCCAGCCCGTTGGCCCAGATCACCTCGTGGCGTTCGAGCATCAGGTGGATGTACCAGGTCTCGCGCAGGGAATGGTCGATCGTGATGTGACGGTCGCCCACCAGATCGGCGGCGCGCACCAGCACCTCGGGCTCGCCCCACAGATCCTGCGCGCCCCGGCCGGTGACCAGCACCCGGTGTTCGGGGCTGACGATCAGATCCGTTTCGGGACGGTCGAGGCCCAGCGCGCCCCGGCGCAGGCGGATCGGCCGCTGGTCGGGCATCGCGAACAGGCGCGCGCCCGACATCCGTCGGTGGCCGGACCACAGCACCGCCTGCGGGCCGCTGTCGCGGGTAAGCAGCCTGTCGCCCGGCCCCAGATCCTCGATCGCGACATCGCCGGCCGCGGTGCGCATCCGGGTTCCGGGGGTGAAGCAGATGACCGATGGGCGTTCTGACGGCGTCGGGCGCAGCATCCGCTCGGAACATTGCACGATGGTCAGCTCGCGGTCGGGCGGGGGAATATCGCCCGCGAACAGCAGGATCGGCGGCAGCCCGTCCTCGATCACGATGGGAACGATGGTGAAGAACCGCGCGCCATCGGAGACGACGAAGGCCCCGCGAAACACCGGATCGGCCTCGTCCGCGGCAACCTCGACCGCGCGCGGCTCCGGGCGTTGCAGCAACTTGCGGATCACCCGTGCGGCGCGCGCCCGCAGTTCGGCATGATCCCTGCTGGCGGTGAGGAACAAGGCGGCGCCATCCCCTTCAAGCGCCAGCGCGCGCCCGTGCCAGGACCACGCCGTCCCTTCCAGCATGTCCTGTTCCGACTGTGCCGGAAACCCGTCTACACTGGATTGCGCCCATGAAATCACGAACGCGCCCCGAAAGCCCGTACCCATTGCCCCGCCTCATCATATTTTCATGCCAGCCGTTGATCGACTGTGCTTGCCTGGAATGTACCAGAGGTGATTCGCTCTGTATAGCGTGCGATTCGGCGATCGCTACAAGATGTCAGAATCGGATGTCGATGCTGAGCGACCCCACCGTCTGCGGCTCGCGTTGCCCGACGAATTCCTCGGACAGCCACGTCACCCCGTAGAAGATGTTGCTGTAGCCGAAGCCGTAGTTCACGCCGGCGCGCGCCCGGTGGCGGCTTTGTTCTACCTCGAAGCCGCGGTTGCCGGGCAGGAACACAGAGCTGTCGACATAGGCCGTGTCGGCGCCCATCAGGAACGACCAGCCGCCCAGGCCCTCGGCACTCGGCACCGCCGCAATCCGCTGGCCGGTGTTGGGGTCGCGCACGCGCAGGGCGTTTTGCCCCAGCGTGCCGAAGGTGAGGTCGAACCCGGCGCGGGCCAGGGTCTCCACCCCGGCCTGCAGCTCGACGAAGGGGCGGATCTCGCCGCTGCTCCAGCGCAGGCTGCGCGCGACTTCCAGGGTACCGTGCAGGTAGACGCCGTCGTCGACCTGGTAATCCTCCAGGTCGATCCGCGGCATCGACAGCAGGTCGTGCACGCTGGCCTGCAGGCCGCGGATGCCCGACTGCTCGCCGGTCACGGCGATGTCGGCGCCGGCGGTCACGTCCAGCCCCTGCCAGTCGAAATGGGTGTGCGCGCCCAGCCACCAGGTGCCGGCATAGAGCCTGTCGCCGGGGGCGGGGTTGATCGTGTTCTCGGGCGTGATCGCTTCGCCGCGAAAGCGGTATTCCATGATCTGGAACGGCTGCGCGGGCAGCTGGCCATCCCAGGCCGGCCCGCGGATGGCGCTGACCCCGAACGCGCCGCTGCGCCAGCGGTCGTCCCGGTCGCCGAGGGTATCGTTGGTGAACAGCCGGGTCATGCCCAGCGTCGCCCGCCCGTCCTGGGCCTCGGCCGCGGGCGCCATGATCAAGAACGAAAGAACTGCCGCCCCGAACAGGGGAAGGATCTGTGCCATGTTACCGCCTCGCAAGAAGCCGCGGTTTTCCCGCGTGCCTTTGCCCAGAACCGTACCAGCCGAATTGCGGCGTGACCATGACCCCTTGCGCAAAAAACGCCGGGACGCGGGCCTCTGGCAGGGTCGGCGTGGTATCGCGGTCACATTCTCAGAGGCGCCGGGCGTAGACATCGCCGGAATTTGCCGCATCGGGCAGCGCCGCAAGCTCGGCGATCAGCGCCTCGGGCGTCAGCCAGCGGTCATGGCGCAGGGCGTGCTCCTCGCCGAGGCTGAGGTTGTAGGCGTAGCGCCCCAGCGCCTGCAGGCGGGCGACGCAGGCCATGGCGGCCGCCCGCTGGATCGTGGTCACCTCGAAGGACAGCATCGGCAGCGCCGTGCCGAGGCCCTGCAGAACCGAGGGCTCGTGGCCCTCGACGTCGATCTTGACGAAATCCGGCGTGCCGTAGGTGGTCACCAGCGCGTCGAGGGTGGTCACCTCGACGTCGACGTCGTGATCCCAGACCTCCGCCTGCCAGCCGGGCGCGCCATGGGCGGCGGCGATGAAGCCCGCCTCCACCGTCGCGACGGTGGGATTGCGGCGGTTCAGGTGCAGCACGATCCTGCCGGGCGCGACCCCGCAGGCGCAGGGCAGCAGCACGGCGCCCGGCGTCCGGCCGTGGATCAGGCGCAGCGCACGGAACACCGGCGGCTGCGGCTCCAGCGCCACGACCGATGCCCCCAGCCGCAGGAAGCTGCCGGTGCGGTCGCCGACATGCGCCCCGATGTCGAAGACGCGGGCGCCGGGCCGGATCAGGCTTGCGTGCAGCGCATCCATCCGCGCGGTCCGGGCCGCGTCGCGGTAGTAGATGTCGAGCGAGCGGCCGATGGCCCTGGCCCAGGAATGGGGTGTCTCGGTCATGGGCCTCCCGCCTTCTGTCGTTCCTGCGCGACATGGCCGCCGCGGGCGCGGCGTCAAGGCGCCTGCGACGCGGGGGCGGCGCCGGGGAATACCCTCAGCCGGGCTGCTCCTCCGTCTCGATCGCCGGGATCTCGGTCCGCTCCACCTCGGGCGCGCCGCACAGCAGCTCCACCGCACGGTCGGCTGCATCCTGGAACGGCTCCAGCACCAGGTCGGCGCCGGCGGTCGCAAGGTCGTCGGTCTCGCGCTGGTGGTGCGACGCGACGGCGATCCGCCCGCGGAACCCGGAGCTGCGCGTCAGCTGGATCAGCGTCGCGCGCGTATCCTCGAGGCTGAGGCCGGTGGGGTGGATCGGCACGGTGGACACGATCCACGCCGCCTTGGGCAAGGGCAGTTCGGCCACGAATTCCGGGTCGGTTGCGTCGCCGAACTCGGTGTCGAGGCCAAGCCCGCGCCAGCGCCGGATCGCCAGAGGGTTGAAATCGACGCCCAGCACCTTGATGCCGCGCTTCTGCAGCCGCAGCCCGATTGCGGTGCCGAAGCGGCCGAGCCCGAAGATGATGACCTGATAGTCGTCGCGGATGTGGCCGTCGCCCTCGCCGCGTTCGGCGGGCGTGGATTTCCGCTCGAAGACGCCCAGAACCGGCTCGAACACGGCGTAGAGCTGGTGCGAATAGGTGATCATGTAGGTGGAGGCGGCGATGGTCACGAGCCCGACCATGGTCACGAGGCCCAGCGCGTCTTCCTCCAGATGGCCGATGGACACGCCCATGGCGATGAAGATCAACGAGAACTCGCTGATCTGCGCCACCGTCAGGCCAGCGAGAAAGCCGGTGCGCTTGCGGTAGCCCAGCGCGCCCATGATCGCGAGCACGATCAGGGGGTTTCCGATCAGCACGAACAGCGAGAACACGATCGCGCCGGTGACATGCGTGCCCAGCAGCGACAGATCCAGGGTCGAGCCGAGCGCGATGAAGAAGAACAGGAGCAGGAAATCCCGCAGCGGCGCCATCCGGGCCGAAATGGATTCGCGGTACGGGGTCGAGGCCAGCGCGATCCCGGCGAGCAATCCGCCCACCTCCTTGCCGAGGCCGACATAGTCGCCGACCGCCGCGAAGAGCGCCGCCATGGCGATGGCGAAGATCACCAGAAGCTCGGGCGCGGCGGCCAGCCGCTCGGTCAGCGGGTCGGCGATGTAGCGCACGAACAGCACCACGAGCGCGACCATCGCGATGCCCGACGCCAGCACCGACAGAACGCTGCCGCCGCCATGGCCGCCCCCGTCGGCGGCCGCGCCGATGCCGATGGCCGACAGCACGATCATCGCCAGCACGACGACGATGTCCTGCACGATCAGGAAGCCCAGCGCGATCTGGCCGTGCAGGCTGTCGATCTCGCGCTTGTCCGACAGGAGCTTCACGATGATGATGGTGGAGGAGAACGTCAGCGCGACGGCGACATAAAGGCTGGTCACGGAACCAAGCCCCAGCGCAAGGCCGATCAGATAGCCGAAGATCGAGGTGAAGGCCACCTGCCCCAGACCGGTCATCAGCGACACGGCGCCGAGCGATCGGATCAGCTTCACGTCGAGCTTGATGCCCACGAGAAACAGCAGCACCGCGATGCCAAGCTCGGACAGCAGGTCGATCTGCGCGTCCGACCGCACGAGATCGAGCGCGGAGGGCCCGGCGATCAGGCCGACGGCGATGAAGCTGACGATCAGCGGCTGACGCAGCAAGATGCCCACGAGTCCGACCGCCGCGGCCATAACCAGCAGCATCGCGATCTCGGCGAAGGGCGAGTGGGTCAGCGCCTCGATCATCGGGCGAACGGCCCGAACATGGCACCGGGGGCAAGCGCGCGCTCCGCCGCCAGGCAGTCGGCGGGGTCGCCGAACGTTCGGTCGCAATCAGGCGTCAAGGGAGTGGTCCGTTCAGATGGGTTCGGGTCGCAGGATACCGCCGCTTATGGTCTGTGAAATGACCAGGATCAAGAAATCCCCCCTGCGAGGGCCGATTTTCGGTGCGGGTCGCGGGGGCTGCGGCTCGCGCCCGAAACCCGCGTCTGATAGGGTACGCGGCAGGCACGGAGGCCGTGCCGCGCCCGCCGGGACAGCAGGCCCGCGGCCACAAGCGCGGCAACTGGGCGCGCCCCTGCGGCCCTGTGGGCGCTGGACGTTTCCAGTTCTGTGTACTATCGCATACCAAACTTTTGAGCCTGCGGGGACCCCGATGACCGACCACACCACGCCCGACATCATCTACACCAAGGTGGACGAAGCGCCCGAGCTGGCCTCGGCCTCGCTTTTGCCGATCATCCGCAGCTTTGCCGCCGCGGCCGGTGTCAGCGTGGGCACCAGGGACATCTCGCTGGCGGGCCGTATCCTGGCCGCGTTCCCCGACCATCTGAGCGACGATCAGCACATCCCCGACGACCTTGCGATCCTGGGCGAGCTGGTCAAGACGCCAGCCGCCAACGTGATCAAGCTGCCCAACATCTCGGCCTCGGGCCCGCAGCTGCTGGCGGCGATCCGGGAATTGCAGGCACAGGGCTACACCGTTCCCGACTACCCCGAAGCGCCCGCTACGGACGCCGAGAAGGACGTGCGCGCGCGCTACGACGCGATCAAGGGCTCGGCGGTGAACCCGGTCCTGCGCGAGGGCAATTCCGACCGGCGCGCGGCCAAGGCGGTCAAGGCCTTCGCGCAGGCCAACCCGCACCGCATGGGCGACTGGTCCAGCGACAGCAAGACCCGCGTCGCCGCCATGCCCGCAGGCGATTTCCGCGCCAACGAGAGCTCGGCCACGCTTGACGCGGCGGCGAAGGCAAAGATCGTGCTGACCGGCGCCGACGGCACCGAGCATGTGCTGAAGGACGGCGTCGGCTATCCCGCCGGCACCGTGGTCGATGCCACCTACATGAGCGCTGCCGCCCTCAACGCCTTTCTGACCGACGAGATCGAGAAGACCAGGACCGAGGGCGTGCTGTTCTCGCTGCACCTGAAGGCGACGATGATGAAGGTCTCGGACCCGATCATCTTCGGACACGCCGTCCGCGCCTTCCTTGCGCCGGTGTTCGAGCAGTTCGGCGACGAGATGGCGGAGCTGGGCGTGAACCCGAACTCGGGGATCGGCGACCTGCTGGTCAAGGTGAAGGGCAACGCCCAGATCATGACCGCGATCGAGGCCTGCATGGCCGAGCGTCCGCCGCTCTACATGGTCGACAGCGACAAGGGCATCACCAACCTGCACGTCCCCTCGGACGTGATCGTCGATGCGTCGATGCCGGCGCTGATCCGCGCGGGCGGGAAGGGCTGGGGGCCGGACGGCAAGGAACACGACACCGTCTGCGTCATCCCCGACACGTCCTACGCGCCGGTCTATGACGAGACGATCAAGTTCTTCAAGGAGAACGGCAAGCTCGACCCGGCCACCGCTGGAACGGTCCAGAACCTGGGCCTGATGGCGCAGAAGGCCGAGGAATACGGGTCGCACCCCACCACCTTCGAAATCCCCGCCGACGGCGTGGTGCGGATGGTGCTGGAGGACGGCACGGTGCTGCACGAGCATGCCGTGCAGGCGGGCGACATCTGGCGCTCGGCCAGCACGCGCAAGGCGCCGATCGAGGATTGGGTGACGCTCGCCATCGAACGGCAGGCCGAGACGGGATACCGCTCGATCTTCTGGCTCGACGAGACGCGCGCCCATGACGCGGAACTGATCGCCATGGTCAAGCCGATCCTCGAGGCGAAAGGCGTGACCGACCGGTTCGAGATCATGGCCCCGCGCGAGGCGACGCGCGCCAGCCTCGAGACGATCACGAAGGGCGAGAACACCATCGCGATCACCGGCAACGTGCTGCGCGACTACCTGACCGACCTGTTCCCGATCCTCGAACTGGCGACCTCGGCCAAGATGCTGTCGATCGTCAAGCTGATGCAGGGCGGCGGCATGTTCGAAACCGGCGCGGGCGGATCGGCGCCCAAGCACGTCCAGCAGCTGCAGGCGGAAAACCACCTGCGCTGGGACAGTCTGGGCGAGTTCTGCGCATTGGGGGAAAGCTTCAAGTTCCTCGGGCAGACCAAGGGCAACGCCAAGGCCCGCGTGCTGGGCGACGCGGTCGATGCCGCGACGCAGGGCGTGCTCGACCATGACCGCAGCCCGGGCCGCAAGGTGGGCCAGCCCGACAACCGCGACAGCCATTACTGGTTCGCCCGCTACTGGGCCGAAGCGCTGGCGGCGCAGGGCGACGACGCGGCGCTGGCCGCCCATTTCGCCCCCATCGCCGAGGCGCTGGCCGGCAAGGAGGCCGACATCCTCGCGGAGCTGCACGCCGGGCGCGGGCAGGCGGTCGACCAGGGCGGCTACTACCACCCCGACCCGGTGAAGACGGAAGCCATCATGCGCCCCTCGGCCACGCTGAACGCGATCATCGGCTGACCGAAGGTGCGCCTCGTCGCATGCACAAAGCCCCGGCCATGGCCGGGGCTTTGCTGTTTCACCGTTTCGCTTCAGCGCGGCAGCAGCACGCCGTCGACCACATGGATCACGCCGTTCGACTGGGTCACGTCGGCGATGGTGACCCGGTAGGCGTTCCCGCTTTCGTCGTAGATGTAGACGGTGCCCGACGGGCGCACCTGCGCCGACAGGGCCGCGCCCGAGACGGCTTCGAAGTGGTAGAACCCGTCCGACGACCGGCGCGCCTGCGCGGTCAGCTCGGCGGCCGAAATGTCGCCTGCGACCACATGGCTGGTCAGGATGCGGGCCAGCGCATCGCGGTTTTCTTCCATCAGCAGCGTCTCGACGGTGCCCTCGGGCAAGGCGTCGAAGGCGGCGTTGGTCGGCGCAAAGACGGTGAACGGGCCTTCGCCCGACAGCGTCTCCACCAGACCGGCGGCCTGAACGGCGGCCACCAGCGTGGTGTGATCGGCGGAGTTCACCGCGTTCTCGACGATGGTGCGGTCCGCGAACATCGCGGCGCCACCGACCATCGGGTTGTCACCGGCATCCATGCCGGTTTCCATCGGCATCTCGGCCTCCGTCGCGGCCTCGTCGGCGGCGGGCAGCAGGACGGCGTCGATCACATGGATCACGCCGTTGGACTGCACCACATCGGCGATGGTGACCGTGGCGGTGCCACCGGTCTCGTCGGTGAGGGTGATCATGCCGTTCTCGGCCCGCACCTCGATCATGCAGCCGCCCAGCGTCTCGACGGTGTGCACGCCGCCGCCATCTGCGATCATGCCGGTGATGACGTCCGACATCGCGTTTGCACCAAGGACGTGGCAGGTCAGCACCTCGGTCAGGGCGTCGACGTTCTCGGGCATCAGGAGCGTCTCGACCGTGCCGGCGGGCAGCGCGTCGAAGGCGGCGTTCACCGGGGCGAAGACGGTGAACGGCCCCTCGGTCTGCAGGGTGTCGACAAGACCCGCGGCCTGCACGGCGGCGACCAGCGTGGTGTGGTCGGCCGAATTGACCGCGTTCTCGATGATGTTGCGGTCGGCCAGCATCGGCGCGCCGCCGACCATCGGATTTTCCGCCATCTGCGCCACAGCCGGGGCGGCGGCAAGGACCGTTGCGGACAGCAGCGTCGCGCGAAGTGAAAACAGCATGGATCATTCTCCCCTTTGGCGCCGGAATTGGCGCGATACGGGGGAACACACGCGGCCGGCGGGGCAAAAGTTTCACCGGCGGGGCGCGCCGCGATCCCATTGCGTCCCGAGGCGCATTTCTACTGCATCCGCTGGACGCTTGCGATAAGCCTGTAGTCATCATGAGGCGCACAAGGGCCGTGGGCCGCAAAAAGGCGGGAGTTGCAGTCCACCCGCGAACTGGGCAGGAGGCATCCGCCACGATGGACCCCGGCAAGACCGCCTACACGGATTTCCGCAGACGATCGGCCGGCAACGCGGTTCTGGTCGCCCTGGTGATCGCGCTGATCGGCTCCGTCGTCGGGGTGATCTTCGCCGTCACCCTGGGCGAGGTGTCGGGGCCCGAAGCCTGGGCCATCGGTCTGGTGACGGTGGTGACCTGCGGGCTGCTGGTCTTGCTGCTGGTCCGGCCCTCGACCGCGACCGGCGTGATCACCGCGATCCTGAGCGTCTATTTCGCGGTCCACCTGAACGCCGGTGCGATCGTCGCCTACATGGAGTCGGGCCAGATCTTTCGCGTCCTGCCCTACGCAACCTGGTTCTTTCCGCTGGTCCTGTTTCACGAGTTCACCAACTTCGGCTACTACAAACGCACGATCAACGTGATCATCCGGATCGGCCCGCTACCCATGCTGGCCTTCGTGTTGCTGGACCTGCGCGACCCGCTGGCCATCGGCGCGGTGCTGTCGCTGGGCGTCAGCTTCTTCGCCTTCGCGGTGTTCGTGCGCATCTTCACACGCCACCGAGACGACGAGATCCTGCAGGCCGCCATGGCCGAAGAGACGCAGCGCAACGCCGACATCATGCGTGTCAACGAGGAGCGGTTCCGGCTTCTCAGCCAGGCGACCAACGACCTGATCTGGGACGCGGACCTGAAATCGGGGCGGATCTGGTGGAACGACACGCTGCTCGACAGCTACGGCTATGACCGGACGTCGCTGGGCGACGGGATGCAGGCCTGGGAAACCTGGGTCCACCCCGACGACCGCGACCGTGTGGCGGAAAGCCTGCAGACCGCGATGGACAGCGGCGGGAAGAACTGGACCAGCGAATACCGCCTGCTGCGCGCGGACGGGCAGACGGTGGATGTGGTGGACCGTGGCCTCATCCTGCGCGACGGCGAGGGTCTGCCGATCCGGATGATCGGCAGCACCACGGATGTGACCGAGTTGCGTGCGCTTGAGCGCAAGCTGCGCCAATCCCAGAAGATGGAGGCGGTGGGGCAGCTGACGGGCGGTGTGGCGCATGATTTCAACAACCTGCTCACCATCATCCTGGGCAGCGCCGAAGCGCTGGCCGATCTGCATTCCGACGACCCCGAGGCCCGGCAGCTGGCCGAAACGACGATGCTCGCGGCCGAGCGCGGCGCGACGCTGACCAGCCGCCTGCTGTCTTTCGCAAGGCGCCAGGCGCTGGCGCCCAAGCACATCGACCCGGGGCATCTGCTGGCCGGGATCGAGGGGTTGATCCGCCGCACGATCACCGAGGATATCGAGATCCGCATCCGGGTGGCGCCGGATGTGTGGGCCATCGACGTCGACCCGAGCCAGCTGGAAAACGCCATCCTGAACCTCGTCATCAACGCCCGCGACGCCATGCCCGATGGCGGGCGGCTGAACATCGAGGCCTCGAACGTGACCATCCTGCCGGAGGAGGCGGCGCACCGGGACGGGCTCAAGCCCGGTCGGCACGTCCGGATCGCCGTCACCGACACCGGGGTGGGAATGCCGCCGGAAGTGTCGGAACGCGCGTTCGAGCCCTTCTTCACCACCAAGGACGTGGGCAAGGGCTCCGGGCTTGGCCTGTCGATGGTGTGGGGGTTCGTGCAGCAATCGAACGGCTACGCGCAGATCTATTCGGAGGCGGGCGAAGACACGTCGGTCAAGCTGTTCTTTCCCGGCGCGACGGAAGAGCCTGCGCCCGAGATCGCATCGCCCCCTGGCGACATGACCGGCGGGACGGAGCGCATCCTGGTGGTGGAGGATGACGACACCGTCCGGACCCATGTCGTCGCGCAGCTGAGCGGCCTGGGCTACGGCGTCCGCGATGTGGCCTCCGCCGCCGAGGCGCTGGCGGTGATGGACGACGGATGGCCCTTCGACCTTCTGTTCAGCGATGTCGTGATGCCGGGCGGCATGAATGGCCGGCAGCTGGCCGACGCGGCGTTGCTGCGGCGGCCCGATCTCAAGGTTCTGTTCACCTCGGGCTACACCGAAGACGCCATCGTGCATCACGGACGGCTCGATCCGGGCGTGAACCTTCTGGGCAAGCCCTACCGGCGGGCGGAGCTGGCCACGAAGATCAGGGACGTGCTGGACAGCTGAGGCCTGCGCCGCCCGCGGACCGGCACGCCCCCTGCCCCGGCGCCCGGTGTTCACGCATCGAGAACCTTGCGGACCTTGGCCGCCAGCGCCGCCCGGCGGTAGGGCTTGCTCAACAGCTCCACCCCGCGGTCGAGACGCCCGTGATGCACGATCGCGTTCTCGGAATAGCCCGAGGTGAACAGGATCTTCAGGTCCGGGCGCAGCGCCTGCGCCGCGTCGGCGATCTGCCGGCCGTTCATGCCGCCCGGCAGGACGACATCGGTGAACAGAAGGTCGATATCGGCCCGCTCCTTCAGGATGGCGAGGGCCGATGCGCCTTCCGACACGGCGATGACGGTATAGCCAAGGGTCTGCAGCTGCGCTGTCAGCTGCTGCAAGATCATCTTGTCATCCTCCACCACCAGAATGGTTTCCTGTCCCGCCATCAGCTGCCCTCCTCCCGCTCCAGGCTCCGTACCCTCGGCACGTCCGTTCGCCCTTGGAAAATAGAGCTTCACGGTCGTGCCTTCGTTCTCCTCCGAGTAGATCCGAATATGGCCGTTCGTCTGCTTGACGTAGCCATAGACCATGCTCAACCCCAGCCCGGTGCCCTTCCCCACGGCCTTCGTGGTGAAGAACGGCTCGAACACGCGGTCGATATGGTCTTGCGGAATGCCGGTTCCAGTATCGCTTACCGCGATCACGACATAATCCCCCGCAGTCAGGTCAGGTTCCACGGCGACATAGGCATCATCGAGCGACACGTTGGCCGTCTCGATGGTCAGCGCGCCGCCGTCGGGCATCGCGTCGCGCGAATTGATCGCGAGGTTCAGGAGCGCGGTTTCCAGCTGGCCGGGGTCGGCTTCCGTGCGCCACAGGCCTTTGGTCGTCATGATCCCGATGTCGACATCCTCGCCCAGGGTGCGGCGCAGCATGCCTTCGACGCCGGTGATCACCTCGTTCACGTCGACGACGCGGGGTTGCAACGGCTGCTTGCGGGAAAAGGCCAGCAGGCGATTGGTCAGCTCGGCGGCGCGGTCGGCCGCCATCGCGCTCATGTCGACATTCTGGCGCAGGGGGTCGTCGTCGGCGAGCCGGTCCTGCAGCACCTCGGTGTTGCCCATGATGATCGTCAGCAGGTTGTTGAAGTCATGCGCCACCCCGCCGGTCAGCTGGCCCACCGCCTCCAGCTTCTGGGATTGGCGCAGCCGGTCCTCGAACTGAAGCCGCTCGGTGATGTCGGTCATCCGGCCCAGCACCCGCACCGTGCGCCCGCCCGCGTCGCGGATCGCGAAGGCGCGGTCCTCGACCGTCGCCCAGGTGCCGTCTCCCCGGCGGAACCGGTAGCGTTCCTGAAGCGCGTCCACCTCGCCGGATACCAGCCGGTCGAGTCCCGCGTCGATGCGGCGCGCGTCGTCGGCGTGAAGATGATCGCGCCAGATCTCCGACGGACCGCTTGCGGGATCGGGTTCGTGGCCGAAGATCTCGGCCATCTCGTCGCTCCACCAGAACTGCTGGCCCGTGATGTCCCAATCCCAGACCGCGTTCCCCGTCGCTTTCGCGATCAGGCGGAATCGCGTCTCGGACACGCGCAGCGCCTCTTCCGCCCGCCGGCGTTCGGTGACATCGCGCTGGACCGACACGAAATGGGTGAACGCGCCCGCGGCATCCGCGATCGGCACGATGTCGAGTTCCACCCAGTATTCCCTGCCCGATTTGGTGTAGTTGATGACTTCGGCGGTCACCGGCTCGAACCGCGCCAGGGCCTGACGAATGCGGTCGAGCTCCGCCCGCTGCGTCCGTGGCCCCTGCATCAGATAGGACGTCTGGCCGATCGCCTCGGCGCGGGTGTAGCCCGTCAGCCGTTCGAAGGCGTCGTTGACGTAGACGATCTTGTGATGCGCCGGCGCGGCGCCGCTCCCGACCTCGGTGATGATGACGACATCGTTGATGCGCGCGGCCGCCGCGTCGAGCAGGCGCAGCTGTTCCTGCTCGCGGCGCAGGTCGGTCACGTCCTGGAAGTAGACCGACAGCCCCTCGGCCGAGGGGAAGACGGCCACGTCGTACCACCGGTCGAGGTCGGCGAAATAGCCCACGAAGCGCCGGGTCTCGCCGGTTTGCACTGCCGACTTGTATTTTTTCCCGAATTCCGACGCCTCCAGGGTCGGGAACACGTCCCAGATGACCCGTCCCAGAAGCTGGTCCTTTTCCATCGCGAGAATGCGGATGGCCTCGGAATTGACGAGCAGGAAACGGAAATCTGTATCGAGGGTGAAGAACCCGTCGCGGATGCTTTCGAAGGTGCTCAGCAGCCGTTGCGACATCTGTTCCGCCGTGCGGCGCGCCTCGGTCAGTTCGGTGACATCCTGCATGGCGCCTTGCACGGCGACGATCGTGCCGCTGGCATCGCGCAAAGGTTGACCCATGGACCGCACCTTGATGTGCCTGCCCTTGGCGGTGATCACGTCGCGCACGTTGTCGAAGGGCACGCCATCCTTGGCGCAGGCTTCGAACACCTGCCGGGCGCTGTCGCGCTCCTCGGGGGCGAAATAGTCGATGCCGCCCTCGAAGCTGGGGTTGGTTCCGGGCGGCAGGTCGTGGATGGCGGCGACGCCGTCGGTCCAATGGACCGTCCGGTCGGTCAGCGACACCTGCCAACCGCCCAGCCTGACCGCGCGCCCGGCGATTTCCAGCAGCATCTCGGACTCGTCGGCCCGCTTGCGCTCCGACATCAGTTCCGAGATGTCCTGGAACGATCCATGCGCGGCGACGATCCGTCCGGCGCCGTCCTTTTCCGCCTCTCCGATCGTGCGGACCCACAGCCTGCGCCCCTTGGCGCTGACGATCTCCAGGATCTCGTTGAAGGGCACCCCCTCGTCGAGACAGGTCTGAAAGATCCCCGCGATCTTGTCCCGGTATTCAGGCGGGAAGTATTCGAACGCCTCCGCGATGCTGGGCGTGAACCCGTCGGGTTCGTCATGGATGCGGGCAAGCTGCGAGGACCATTCCAGCCGGTCGGCCAGCACATCGTAGCGCCAGGCCCCGAACCTGGCGGAGGTTCCCGCGATCTCGAGCATGCGGTTGGCCCGGGCCAGCGCGTGGGCGGCCGCGACACGTTCGGTGACGTTCTGCACGACCCCGCTCAGGACGGCGCCGGCGTCGGTTTCGGTCTTCTCGGCCACGCCGTGCACATGCACGATGCGACCGTTCGGGTGCACCACCTGATGCGAGAACGAGAAATGGGTCGTACCGCTCGCCATGAAGGCATCGAAATTGGCCCGCATCGCGGCGCGGTCGTTTTCATGGACCAGCGCGACGTAATCCTCGAAGCCGTGGCCGAAACGGTCGGGGGTCACGCCGTACATGTCATAGACATTGCCCGACCAGACCAGCCGGTCCTCGTCGAACAGGTAGTTCCAGGTGCCGGTATCCAGCAGGCGCTGCGTCGTCTGCAGCCGGGCGGCCAGTTCCATCAGACGCAGGTTGTCGTATTTCAACTCGCGCGTGTGCGCGAACAGGTCGAGCCGCGCGGAGTGGCCGGTCGGGCCACCGGGGGCCACCGGATCGACGCCCCTGATCTCGGCCGCCTCGGTCACGTCCTGCACCCGCAGCATCAGGTGCCGGAGCGTTCCGTCCGGCCCCGAGACCGGCGCGTTCGAGATCGCCCAGTACCGGTATTCGGATGCCGGTGCCGTTTGCGTCGGCGAAAGCACGAAACACTGCACATCCATGAGATCCGGCTCGCCGCTGGCCAGAACCCGCTGAAACGACGCGCGCAACTGCTCGTGGGTCGCATCGTCGGGCTGCATCGGCAGCGCGTCGAACAGATTGCGCCCCACGACCTCGGCGCGGGTCGACGCCGTGGCGGCCAGGTAGGTGTCGCTGACCGCGATGACGTCGTAGCTGACCGGCGAGAAGACCACGAACATGCCCGAGACGGATTCGAACAGCAGCTCGAACTGTCGGGCCAGCGCGTCGCTCGACCGGCGTGCCAACGTTTCCCGCTCCAGGGCCTCGTGCGCCATCTGCTCGGCCGCCACGAAGCGCGACACGTCGCGCGCCGAGATCAGCTCGGCCCGCCGGCCGTCGTGCGTGAAGGTGTTGCCGGAGATGTCGACATGGATCACCTCGCCCGATTTCAGGCGATGCCGCCACACGCCGGCCTCGTTCCGGCCGACGGTGGCCGCGACATTTGCGGTCAAGGCCGCCACATCCTCGGGCGGACGGATGTCGGCGATCGTCATCGCCAGAAACTCGTCGCGGGAATAGCCGTATTTCGCGACAGCGGCATCGTTGACAGCCAGGAACCGCAGTGTTTCCAGATCGTAGATCCACATCGGGTCCGTGTGGGACAGGAACAGCCCGTCAGCCGCAATTTGCATCTTCAAGTCCCCAAGGCGACGAAGGAATGTCTGATTGATCGGTGCCGATCAGACGTGTTTGACAGCGTGATTGAACCCCGCGCTTCGAAATTGCGGTTTGCCCCCGATTGATCAGACACGGCGGGTTTTCGCCGAAGTCAGTCCGTATTTCTTGCACGCCACGCAACGCGATACCAGTGTGGCGTCACCGAAGCCCCGCGCCCTTTCCGGGTTCATGCGCCGGCATGGTCCACCCACTGCCGAAAGGAGCCGCATGTCAGGGCGCGATGACCCCCTCGAGCGGCACGAGACCTATCTCCGCGATGCCCGCGCCGTCTTCGACGCGGCGGAGGATGGCCAGAAGAAGGGCGAGGCGGCGATGCACCTGAGCCTGGCGCAGAAGGCGCTTGAGACCCGAAACGAGGTGGATCTGCTGCTGGCGATCCACAGGGCCATTCGCGCCCTGGCGTGAGCGACCCCGCCTTCGGTCGACCACGCGCCGCGAGCGGGATCATGTTGCCTGCGCAAGCGCGTCGGACAGGCCGTCCTGCGCGCCCAGCGCGATGTTGAGCACGATGAACGCCTCGAGATACGCCGACCGCGCATCGGTGAGCGACCGGCGCGTCTCGGATCGCGCCTGTTGCAGGTCGAGAAAGTCGAGCAGCGTGATCTCGCCCGCGGCGAACAAATCCTCGGCCACGGCGAGGGCCGCGGCGTATTCGCGGTCGGCGCCGCGCAGATCCTCCACCTGGGCGCGCGCCGCGCGCCAGCGGGCATGGGCCGCCTCCACCTCCGAAACCGCCGACACCACCGCATCTTGCCATTCGAACAGGATCGCCTGGGCGGCGGCAATCTCGCGTTCCACGGTGGCGTCGCGCACCCGGGCCGTCAGCGGCGGCAGGCTGATCGACGGCCCGAACTGCCAGCCCAGCTCGCCACCCGAACCGCCGATGGAGCCGGTGATCGACACCCGCGGCAGGCGATCCGCCTCGGCATCGGTGACGCGCGTGCGGGCGGCCTCGTAGCGCAGCTCGATCCGGCGGATGTCGGGGCGCGCGCGCACGAGATCGGCGGGAACAGCCGAGGGAGAGCGATCCGCCCTGAGCCACAGCGGACCGCGGCCCGGGGCCAACTGCGCCGCGACCTGCGGGGTGCCGCCCAGAAGCGCCGTCAGTTCCCGGATCTGCGCCGCCTGTTCGCCTTCCAGTGCACGCAGCGCGGCGCGCACATCGAGGGCTGAGGCGCGGGCGCGGAACAGGTCCAGTTGCGTCGCGTCCCCCGCCTCGACCTGCGACTCCACCGCGCCCGCCAGCGTCTGGCGGCGCCGAAGATCCTCGCGCGCGTTGCGCAGGCGTTCGTCATTCGTGGAATAGCGCACGAAGCGCAGCGCGATGTCGCCCGACAATTGCTGCACCAGCTGGTCGCGCGCCGCCAGCGCATCGGCCACCTCGATCAGCGCGCGATCCTGCTCCCGCTGCTGGCGCCGCGAGACGTCGAGCGGGAACGAGACCGAGACATTGGCGGCTTCGGTGACATTGTCATCGGCGGTCGACCCGGACAGCGTCGCCGAGGCGTCGATGTTGGGATCGAAGCGCACGCCTTCGATCTCGGCATTGGCGCGGGCCTGCGTGACCCGTGCCTGCGCCGCGGACACGGCAGCGTTCCGCCGCAGACCGTCAAGGACAAGCTCCGCCAGCAGCGGATCGTCGAAGGCGTCCCACCACGGTTGGCCCGACGCGTGGCCGCCCGCCGTCGCGGAGGCAAAGGAATAGCGCATGTCGAGATCGGCCTGCGGCCCGGGCAGATCCGTCCGGGGTGGCGCACAAGCTGCCGCGACTGCGATGGTGGCCAGACAACAAATACGGCGGGTCGCTTGACCCGCTGCCGACGTTCCGCTCATGACCTGCCTCGTTTTTTCTTTCTGGTAGCATGGCAGGTATTTCGTTCAAAGCGCGCCGCGAGCCGGAGGCAAGCAGTTTGATTGTCCGTTGCAGAAGGGGAACAGCCAGCAGCCAGGGCGGGGCGCGCGGTCTGGCCGGCCGGAGGCGATCCGGCCAGCCCGTGTTCGGCTCGCGCTACAAGATGAAGTGTTCCACCGTCAGCGCCGAAAGCTCCAGTCCTGTCAGGGTGATGGAACTGTCCGTCGAGGTGGTGATGACCACGTCGTTCCCGACCTGCCGCGCCAGCCCGCCGTTCGGGTCGGACAGGTTCAGATCGGCGATGGACCCTACCCCGCCCACCATGGAGAGGTCGATCCGGTCGCCCTGCTGCACGCTGAAGTCCGCGATCCGGTCGCGCCCGTGCCGGGGGCCGAACACGAAGATGTCGCTGCCCGCCCCGCCGAACAAGGCGTCGCCTCCGCTGCCACCGTCGAGCACGTCGTCGCCGGCGCCGCCGAACAGCCGGTCGAAGCCGAAACCACCGTCCAGCGTGTCATTGCCGTCACCCCCGTGGAGATTGTCGGCCTGCGCGCCGCCATGGAGCTCGTCGTGGCCGTCGCCGCCGTAGAGCAGGTCGAAGCCGGCGCCCCCAAAGAGGCGGTCATTGCCCGTTCCGCCGTCGAGCGTGTCTTCGCCCGTCCCGCCGAACAGGGCGTCGGGCCCTTCTCCGCCGAACAGCTGGTCATGGCCGTTTTCGCCGAACAGCCGGTCAAAGCCGTCGCCCCCGTGCAGCGCGTCGTTGCCATTGCCGCCGTAGAGGTTGTCGGCCTGCGCGCCACCGTCGAGCCAGTCATCGCCATTGCCGCCGTAGAGGATATCGAAGCCCGCGCCGCCCTCCAGCGTGTCATGTCCGAACCCGCCGTCCAGCATGTTCGAACCCGCACCACCGACGAGGTGGTCGTCGCCCAGATCGCCGAAGAGCGAGTCGTCGCCGTGACCTCCGAACAGAGTGTCATCGCCATGGCCGCCGCGCACGAAATCATCGCCGTATCCCGCATCCACGATGTCGTCGCCATCGCGGGCGAAAATCGTGTCGTCGCCATCGCTGCCAAGGAAATGCTCGGCGCTGTCGGCGCCCCACATGCGGTCATTGCCGGACGTGCCATGCACCGTGTCGAGGGCAACAGGGGCCGGGGTGGGCGTCGCGGTCGATGTCTGCGTTCCCGGCGCACCGGTCTCGTAGGTGAAGATGAACTGGAGCACTTCGTAAGGCTGCAGTTCGATCTCGAAGATCGGCACCCCCTGCGGGTTGTGGAGGGGCACCTCGCGCACGACGGCATTCCTGAGATGGTCGCCATGCGCCTCATGGTGGATGGCGACAGCCCGTACCGTCGCGTAGTTCGGCAAGAAGCCGGTCAGGTCCGCCGAAAACGTCATCGGGTCGGGCGAGCGCGACGACAGGAACGCGATCCTTTCGCCGTGCCCGGCCTCGCCGCCTGGGTTGGTGTTCTCGAACAGCGTCACCTCCACATCGCTGGCAGTCGTGCCGTAGGACCATCTGGCGTCGATCAATTCATGCGAGGTCAGGGTCTGGCGCATCAGGTCGAGCATGGCCGCGCGGGTGGTGTTGGTGGCGATGTCCATGCCGTGAACGGTCGTGGTGGTGATCTCCTCGTCCCGGAAGATGAAGGCGTTCTGGGTGTTGTGCGCGATGGGCCAGGCAAAGGCCATGTCGACGCCGGCGTCGATCATGTTGGTCATGTGCTCCAGCAGATACGACGCGCCATGCACGCCCAGATCGACCGCTTCCGCGCCGAACCCGATGTTCCGGTTCACGTTGTATTCGCCGACCAGCGTCAGGACATCGCGCCCGAGCCAGTCTTCCCAATTGTGCAGGTCGCCGGTGAAGTTGAATTCGAGGCCGCGATCCTCCGCGAAAGCGCCGGAATCGTTCTCGAACCCGTCAAGCTCGACGTCGCGCCAGTAGTTGTTGCGGATGACCCCGTCGAGAGCCGCCATTGCGCCGGGAATGGAGGCGAAGCCGGCCTGAATTGCGCCATTCGCAGCATCGCTGTCATTGCCGAACGACCCGCGCAGATTGCCCGAGGCCTGCAGGTACACATCGGCGTCATACCCCGCCTCGGCCATTCCGCGCCCCAGTGCCGCCGCGGTTTCCCCGGCGTTGGCGCCGTATTCGGCCTCCAGCGAGGCATCGAGCGGTTCGCGCTTGCCCCAATACTCGTTGCCCAGCTCATAGGCGGTGACAACGCCCGGAAACTCAGTCTCGACCGCTGCCGCGAATTGGCTCATCTGCGTCAGGAAATCGGCGCGGGTCATGCCGGGCGGTGTCTCGACCGGCACCACGATGTCGACCGAGATGCCGTTTTCCCTGGCGTAACTCAGCATGTTGACCACGTTTTCAGGCAGGCGCCCGTCGATCATCATGCCATCGGCGAAGACCGCGTTTGTGGCGCCGCCCGGAAAGCGGACCGTCTCGATCCCGAAATGCTGCAAGGCGGCTTCGGCCAGTGCCGTGGGATTGCCGACAGGATTGCTCGGATCGTTGCTGAACCAGGGCGCGCCCGTATTCGCGGCTTGCAGCACATTCGTCTGAAACAGGTTGGAGGAGGAAAAGTTTCCGGTCTGTTCGATCTCGTGGAGCGTGAGTAGCGACATCTGAATTCACCTCGACCCATAACCAGTTCCGGCAACGCGGATCGTTGCCGCTCTGGGGTCATGTCTGGCGAATGAATGTTCCCGAAGTTTCGAGCGCGCCTGCAATCGGATGCGGAATCGTGCAGCGCCTATCGGCTTGTCCGGCTTTTGTTTCCGCGTCTTGCCGGATGATGCGGATTGCGAAGGAAATCCGCCACTCCGGGCCGGGATCGGGCCGATTTGCGATGCAATTGTGGCACTGGAGGAACGGGATACGGCAAGGCCCTGTCTGCAGCTGCATCGACGGATGCGCCTTCGGGCCGGCGGGAAACGGACGACACCTGCCAACCCCGGTTGGCAGGTGTCGTGCGGGCGCAGTCGAGCCCGGCAAGCAAGCCCGCCCTCAGGCCTCGCCAAGCGCGGTGCGGAAGAAATCGGCCATCGGTCGCAGCAGATAGGCGGCCGGTGTCCGGGTCCGGGTCTGGATGTGGGCGACCACGGGCATGCCGGGGATCAGCGATGCCCCCAGCACGGCGGCGCGCCCGGCCTCGTCGAAGGCCAGATCGACGGCATAGTAGCGCTGCCCCGAGAGCGCATCCTGGATCACGTCGGGTGAAATGGTCATGACGCGCGCCTCAAGCTCCTGCGCGGAGCGGGCATCGAGGCCGGGAAAGGTGATGACGCTGATCTGGCCCGGATGCACGCTGTCGATCTGTTCGGGCGTCACCCGCACCGACAACAGCAGCCCCTGATCGTCGGGCACGATGGTCATCAAGGTCTGCCCCGGCGCGACGACCCCGCCCTCGGTCACGATCTGAAGGTCGTGGACGACGCCATGCGCCGGGGCGCGCAGGGTCAACCGCTGCAGGCTCGCCTCGATCAGGCGCAGTTGCGACAGCATGTCGGCCTCCTGCGCGGCGAGATCACGGAACTCCGCCAGGGCGCGCTGCCGGTCATCGGTGACCAGACGCCCGCGCTCGGCCGCCAGATCTTCAAGCCCGCCGGACATCTCGGCCATGCGCGCCTCGAGCGCGGCGATCTGCGCCTCAAGCCCCAGCTTTTCGCGCTCGATCTCCGCCACGGCGCTGGCACGTTCCAATCCCCGCGCCAGCAAGGCGCGCCGGTCGGCCAGACGTGTCGTCGCGAAGGCCAGCGCCTCGTTCAGGGACGCGCCCTGCCGCGTCATGCCCTGCAGGGTCGCCCCGGTCGCCGCGATCCGGCCTTCGAGCTGCGCATCCCGCCCGGAGATGGCATCGCGCCAGGCGTCGAAATGCATCCGTTCCTCGTCGACACGCCGCGAAAGGTCGTGATCTGTCTGCGCCGCATCCAGGATCTCGGGTCGCAGCGTCAATGTCGCGGACCCGACGGATTCGCTGTGCAGCCGGTCCATCGCCAGCCGCGTCTCGAACAGCCGCCGCGACACGGCGACCTGTTGTTCTAGAAGATCGTCGGCATCGAGGATCAGTACCTCCTGACCGGCACGGACGCGGTCACCGTTGCGCACGAGGATCCGCTCGACGCGCCCGCCATCCGCGTGCTGCACGACCTGCCCGCCGCTGACCACCTGCACCGTGCCGCCCGCAAGCACGGCACCGTGCAACTGCGCCGTCAGCGACCAGACGATCAGACCGCCAAGGCACACGGCGATCACCAGAAGCCCGTTGCGGACGGCCCCCGCGGATGACCAGGTCTGATCGGTCATGACGTCTTCCTTTGCGGTCTGGGCCGGCCCTCGAGAACGGTCGCGCCGCCCCGCACATGGGCGCGCAGCACCTCGTCGCGCGGACCGAAGGCGCGCATCTGCCCCCCCTCCAGCATCAGGATATGGGTGCATTCCGTCAGCGCCGAGGGGCGGTGCGACATCAGGATGACGGTCATCTGCATGACCTTCGCCCGCGCGATGGCGGCGTGCAGCTGCCGAAGCCCGGCCTCGTCCAGGCTGGAGTTCGGCTCGTCCAGGATCAGCACCGGCGGGTCACCGTAAAGGGCGCGCGCCAGGGCGATGCGCTGCCGCTGACCGCCCGAGATCGTGCTGGCCCCCTCGCCGACAACGGTGTCGTAGCCCTTGGGCAGGGCCAGGATGATCTCGTGCGCCCCGGCCATCCGCGCCGCCTCGACCACCCGGGCCGAGGTCGCCGCCGGGTCGAAGCGGGCGACGTTGCGGGCGATCGTGCCGGGCAGCAGGTCGATGTCCTGCGGGACATAGCCGAGGTACTGCCCCAGCTCGTGCGGCGGGTACTGGTCCAGCCGCGCGCCGTCGAGCACGATCTCGCCCCGGGCCGCCGGCCAGACGCCCGCCAGCGCCCGCGCCAGGGCGGATTTGCCGGACCCCGACGGCCCGATGACGCCGACGACATCGCCGGGACCGACTTCGAAATCGACACCTGCCAACAGGACCTGGTTGTCTCCAGGCGCCACGATGGCAAGGTTCGCGACCTTCACCCGCCCGACGGGCGTGGGCAAGCTCAGCCCACGGTCCGTGGGGCGGGGTCGGGTCAGGGCCAGCTTCACCCGAGACCAGGCGCCAGACGCCTGCTGGATGGCCGGCCATTGCGCTATCGTCTGCTCGATAGGCGCCAGGGCACGTCCCATCAGGATCGTGCCCGCTATCATCATTCCCGGCGAGATCTCGCCGCGCAGGGCCAGCAAGGCCCCCAGCGCAAGCATGCCGGACTGCAGCAGGAGCCGCAGGGATTTCGTGGTCGAGGTCAGCGCCCCCGACCGGTCGGAGGCCGACATCGAGGCGTGCAGGGCGACGCCCTGCTGCGCTTTCCATTCCGCCAGCAGATGCGGCACCATGCCAAGGCCGTGCAGCGTCTCGGCATTGCGCCGCATCGCCCCGGCAAGCGCATCGGCATCCGCCCGCGCCGCCTGCGCGGCAGCCTGCCGGCCGCGCGTCGTCATCTGCGAGCCGACGGTGAGCGCCAGAAGCAGCAAGGCGGCCGCGACCGAAAACAGCCCGAGCCAGGGGTTCAGCACGAACAGCAGGATGCAGAACACCGGCGTCCAGGGCAGATCCAGCAGGCTTGCCGGCACGTTGGAGGACAGGAAGGTCTGCACCGTCGAGAAATCGCGCATCAGCGGATCGGGCCTGGAGCGGAGAGCCGGCTGCCGGGCGGCGTTCAGCACGTCGGAAAAGATCTCGGCCTCGCAGCGGTCCTGAAACCGCGCCCCCGCCCGCGCCAGGGCCCGCCCCCGGAAATGATCGACGAAGGCCATGACCCCGTAGAGGTAGACCACTAGGCCGAACAGCACGAGCAGCGTCGCCTCGGAATGGCTGGCAAGCACCCGGTCATAGACCTGCAGCATGAAGATCGGGCCGGTCAGCATGAGACCCGTCAGCACCGCCGAGAAGAAGGCCACCCAGATCCCGGTGCGATGGAGATGCCGCAAGGACTCGGCGAAGTTCGCGTTTGAGCCGCGCATGATCGTACTTTCCGCGATGACGTGGCGCGATGGCGGGGGCGGCCCGCGTGCCGAGGCACCGCGGACCGACCCGAGCCGGCAAGGCTAGGCGAGGCGAAGCTCGCGGTGGCTGAAGCTCTCGCGGCGGTGGTCGCTTTCGACCGCCTTGTCCTCGACGTAGCGGTAGCCCAGGCCATAGAGCGTCTCGATCTGGCTGAAGCCCGGATCTATGTCGCGCAGCTTTGACCGGATGCGCTTGATGTGGCTGTCGACGTAGCGGTCGTTGACCTCGTAGGAGCAATCCGGCCCCATCAGCTCGTCGCGCGACTTCACCGTGCCTGCCCGGCGCACGAGGCGCGACAGCATCTTGAATTCGGTCGCCGTCAGCCGCACCTCGCGGCCTTTCCAGGTCACCAGATGGCGCAACGGCTCCATCCGCAGATTGCCCGACACGATGGTGCTGCTTTCGGCGTCGGGCGCCAGGCGGATGCTGTTGTAGCGTTCCATCACGGCGGAAATCGTCACCGAGATCATCGACTTGGACACCGGCCAGCCAAGGATGCGATCGGCGCCCGCCTGGTTGCCCAGAACGTATTCAACCTCGTCGAGCGTCGCGCTGACCAGAACCACCGGAATGTCCGACACGGCACGCAGCGCCCGCGTGAACCCGAGCCCGTCGACCTTGCGGCTGAGCAGTTCCACGATCACCAGCGACGGGCGGTGCGTGACCAGCATCCGCTCCGCGTTCTGGCTGCTGTGATAGGCAAAAACGCGGCAGTTCAGGAACTCGGCGCAGTCGACCAGAAGCGACCGCATTTCCTCGTTGTCCGCGATGACGACAATGTTTTCCATCTGACTTTCCCCCAGAGAACGCCGGCCGGTGATTTCGGCCAATTTTGAAGTCGCGGGCACCAGATGGGCGGGGGGACAGAGGGGAAACCTCGGCCAGGCTTGTTTCCAAGGCGCGAACAGTGCGTTCACGAATCCTGGGTAATAGCCGTCTCTCCGTCGCATCTGGAACCGCTGCGATGAGTCGTTTCTAGCGGGCTGACTCGCAGGCGGTGTCCAGTCGGGCGATAGCTATGTCGAATATTATCCAACTTGTTGCGAGGAGAATTTCAAATGTGGCGTTCTCATGGCGACTATCTTTTGATTGTGGCCATGGGGCGCCGCAGGCCGCGCGGGATGACGGTCGAATGCGCCCGGATGTCAGGGCCGGCTGGTCTTGCGCCCGTCGTCGCAAAACATGTAGCCGATTCCCCGGATGGTCTTGATCTTTTCGTGACCGGTGCCGTCGTTGAAGAGTTTGTTTCGCAAACGGCTCACCAGACCGTCGACCGTGCGGTCATAGGCCGACCAGTTCGGCCCCCGCACCTTGTCCATGATCTGGTCGCGCGACAGGACACGGTTGGGCGGCGACGTCAGCGCGAGCAGTAGGTCGAACTCGAGCGTGGTGAGGGTCAGCTGCTTTCCCGCCTCCGAGCGGACATTGCGCGAGTCGGGGTTGATGCCGATGCCCTGCACGACATATTCGCCGGTTTCCTGACGCGGGGCATCGTTGGCTTCGTCCTCCGTCGCAAGACGCAGCCGGCGCACGACGGATTTCACCCGCGCGCGCAGTTCCCGCACCCGAAACGGCTTCACGATGTAATCGTCGGCGCCAAGCTCCAGGCCCAGCACCGTGTCGATCTCGTCGCCGCGACCGGTGATCAGGACGATGCCGCGGTCGCTGCGCAATCTCAGCGTGCGTGCGACCTCCAGGCCATCGCCGTCCGGCAAGGTGATGTCGATGAGATAGAGGCCCACGTCATGTTCGGCGTCGACTTTTCGCATATCCTCGATGCAGGCACATTGAACGGTCTCATGGCCATCCATTTCCATGGCCTCCGAAAGCAGTCGCCGGATTTCAGCGTCGTCTTCCAGGATGAGTACCGTCAGTTTTTCCATCATGACCGCTCAAAATGAGGTTCGCCTTGCGGAGGATTTTCTCAAATCCACCGGGCTGATGTATTCAATATGATATTCCGCCGATCCGCCAGTGGGCACCGCGAAAAAAACAGGGGCTGCAAGGCGCGGACCCGGGATCGTCGCCGGGCAATCTTCGGAAACGTAGGGTAGCTCCGTATACAGGGATGTGGCGAATTTTCAAGCGACCGCGCATGGCGGCACTCAGGCCTCCAGCGCCGTGCGCAGGTTTCGCGCCAGTTCCACCAGTCGATACGGCTTCCCCAGAAGCTGCACGCTCGGGTCGATCCGCCCTTGCCGGTCCAGCGCGCTGCGGGTGTAGCCGGAGGTGAACAGCACCCGCAGGTCGGGCAGCATCGCCCGCGCCTTTTCGGCCAGCTGGCCGCCATGCATCTCTCCCGGCAACACGACATCGGTGAACAGCAGCGAGATCCCGTCACCGTCGCGGGTCAGGACATCGAGCGCGGCATCGGCGTCGCCCACGGCGGTGACCCGGTAGTGCAGCCGGTTCAGCTGGGTGACGACATAGTCGAGCAGGGCGGGATCATCCTCCACCACCAGGACATGCTCGCCCTTCCCTTCCGGCAGGCCGGCGGGATCGGCATCGGGCTTTCGCACCGCAGCCGTGCCGCGCGCGCAGGGAAGGTACAGGCGCACCGTCGTTCCCAGGCCCGGTTCGGAATAGATCCGGACATAGCCGCCGGTCTGCTTGGCGAACCCGTAGACCGTGCTGAGGCCAAGCCCGGTTCCCGCTCCCGCCGGTTTCGTGGTGAAGAACGGCTCGAACACCATCGGCATCACGTTGGGCGTGATGCCCGCGCCGTCATCGGAGACGATGATCAGGACGAACTGGCCGGGCGACGCGTCGGGGTTGCCCTCGATATCCTCGGGCGCAAGCTCCACGTTGCTGGTGGCCAGCGTGATGTGGCCATGCCCGTCGATGGCATCGCGGCTGTTGAGCACAAGATTGACGATCGCCGCCTGCAGGCGGGAGCCGTCGACCTCGGCAATCGGCTGTTCGGCCCCAAGCGCCATGGTGAGCTGGATGTTCTCGCGCACGGCCTGTTGCAGCAAGCCGTGCGACTGGTCGATCAACTGGTTGATATCCGTGCGCGCCGGCCTGAGCGGCGTGCGCCGGGAGAACGCCAGCATGCTGTCGGTCAGCCGCGCGCCGCGTTCGGCGGCGTCGATGAGCGCGCCGACCCGGCGGCGTTTCTCATCGTCCTCGATGGTTTCATAGAGCATGTCGGCATTGCCGAGGATGACGGTGAGCAGGTTGTTGAAATCATGCGCGACGCCACCCGTCAGGTGGCCGATCGCCTCCATCTTGGCGGTGTGGAAGGCGTGTTCCTCGTTCAGCTTCTGCGCGGTCACGTCGCGTTCGATCGACACGATGTAGGATCTGTTGGTGTTCGGGTCGTCGAGCGGGAACAGCTGCACCTGCAGCCAGACCTGCGTTCCGTCCTGCCTGTAGACGAACAGCTCGGCCGCGGCCGATTGCCGGGCCCGCGCCGCCGCGTCGAGACGATCCAGTTCGGCGCGCTGGATTTCGTTGTCTTCGGGATATCGCGCCCGCGGCGGGCGATTCATGAAGTCCTCGATGCCGACACCGGTGATCCGCCGCAACGCGCTGTTGGCATACAGAACGGTCATGTCCGCGGCCGGGTCGGACCGATCCACCTCGACGATGGTGACGATGTCGTTGATTTCCTCGAGCGCGGCATCGAGCAGTAGAAGCCGGCGCTGCGCCTGCCGCGCGGTGCTGACGTCGCGCGCGATGATCACCTTGCAGCCGTCGACCGACTGGACCGCGACCTCGATCCAGCTTTCCGTCGCTTCGTCCAGCACGACCGAGCGGCAGGGTTTCTTCCTCTTCAGGATGGCGCTCAACCCGCCCTGCACCGTGCCCTTGGCCGCACTCGCAACGATCGCGGACAAGTCGGTGCCCTCGCGGATGGCGGGTTGAAGCCGGAACAGCGCGCGGGCGCGATCGTTGAAGAAACTGACCTTGCCGTCCTCGTCGAGCATGACGAACCCGTCGTCCATCGACGACACCACGCCGACCAGTTCGGCATTGCGCCGATCCGCCTCGGACCGGGCGGCGATCAGGTCGGTGATGTCCTGACACGCGCCCCGGATCTCGGTGATCGCCCCGTCCGCGTCGCGCACCGCTTCGCCGGTGACCCTGACCCAGATTTCCCGCCCCTTCGCCGTGCGCAGGCGCAAGACCTCGTTGAACTCGATACCGTCGTACAAGCAGTCGTCAAGCCGCTGCGACAGCCGGCACCTGTCGTCACCGCTGAGATAGGCGAGCTTTTCCTCGATGGTCGGGGCAGTGCCCGGGGCTTCATCGTGAATGGACGCAGTCTCGGGCGTCCATTCCACCCGCTCCTGCCCCGCCTTGTGGCGCCAGCCACCGATGCGCGCGGTGCGCCCCGCGATGCGCAGCAGCGCCGCCCCGCGCTCGGCTTCTTCGCGCGCGCTTTGCAATTCCAGCTCGATGTACTTCATCGTGGTGATGTCCTGGACGGTTCCGTCCAACGCAGTCGGCAATCCGCCGTCGTCCACGACGACCTCGGCCCGCTGCCAAACCCACCTGATCCCCTGCGCGGTCACGATACGATGCTGAAAGTCGATGTGGTCGCCATCCGCCATCTGCCGCCGCCGCAGGTCCACCACCCGGTCGCGGTCCCGCGGGTCGATCACGTCGAGGAAGCGGTTCATGGGCCCATGGTCGTCCTGGGGATCGAAGCCGAAGATCGTGCAGGTCTGCCGATCCCAGGTCAGGCTGCCGGCTGCAAGATCGGCGTGCCAGCCGCCAAGCTGCCCGATCGTCTGGGTCCGGCACAAGGCGGCGTTCAACGTGGCCTCGCGCGCAAGCGCCTCGTGCATGGCCGTTTCGCGGGCGGCGCGTTCATCGGCCATCGCATTGATGTGCCTGCCCAGAGTGCCCAGCTCGTTCGTGCCGGTGTCGGATACGCGCGCGGCCATGTCCCCGGCGCCGATCCGGTCGACCACCACGGTCAGCCGGCCGATGGGGCCGACGATGCTGCGATCCAGCATGGCCATGACCACCGCGATGAAGGCCAGCAAGGACAGGCCTATGGCCGCGACGGCGACCGCGGCGCCCCAGACCCGGTCGAGGATCGACGCCTTCTGGTCCTGCAGCAGTCTCAGGACGGTCACGTCCAGCAACCGCCCCGCCGAGGCGAGCGCATCGAGATCGGCACGGTAGTCCGGGTCGATGACCGACCCGGTCGCGATCCGCCCGCCGGCCCCGACCATGCCGGTCAGCAGCCGCTCAAGCTCGTCAAGCTGGTCGGTGGCGGCGCGCTGCACCTGCGGTTCGGACGGAAGCTGCAGGATGGCGCCGCGCAGGTCGCGGGCCCGGTCGAGGAAATCCGCCATGTCGACGGCTGTGGCCCCGTTCAGCGCGAGATCGTCCGCGCGCGACGACAGTTCGTCCATCGCGGCCTGCAGGGCCAGGATGGTATCGCCCCGCGCGCCTTCGACCGAAATCATGCGCAGCCCGAACGTCAGGGTCAGCAACATTGCGATCACGGCAATCACGGCAACCAGCCGGCCTGTCCAAAGCAACCGACGGATGGTCACGAGACTTTCCTTTCGCCTCCGGCGCCGCGCGCCCACTGATCCGCGTTCCCGGTCACCTGAAGCTGCTCCGATGCTGACTGCCCGATGCGACCGCACCCGCGGGCGTCATCGGCGGTTCAAATCCTCAGTCCGTGACCAGCCGGATTTCGGGCCCAAGCTCACGGGTATCACAATTCCGCCGCTTCGCCGCGTCCTTTTCCCAAAATGCGTTGCGAATGACCGCCAGGTAGGTCGTCAGCCGCACGAAATCGCTGCCGTAGTGCGTTGTCATCTCGGGATCGGTGCGGTTCTCGGGGTAGAGCAGGTCGTCGCCAGGCACCCAATCGGCCGGCACGGCCAGGCCGGTCCTGTCCTGCACCTGCAGCGCGTCGATCATGCGCAACACCTCCTCGGTGCTGCGGGCGACATAGAGCGGGTATTCGAAGATCATCCTGATGCGCATTTCCGGGTCGATGATGAACGACTTGCGGATCGGGTAGGTGGCCGACTGCTTGTCGTGGATCATGCCGAACCGGCGACCCATCCGGCACCCGGTGTCGGCGACGAAGGGATAGGACACGGTCACGCCGAACAGGCGCGCGACATCGGCGTGCCAGGACTCCTGTTCCTCCAGCGTCGATCCGGAGAACCCCAGAAGCTTCACGCCCTTCGCCTCGAAATCAGGCATGGCAGAGGCCAGTGCCAGAAGTTCGGAGGTGCAGACCGGCGTCTGCGCCGACGGATGGCTGAACAGATAGCTCCAGCTGCCCTCGGCCCAGTCGAAGAATCGCAGCGGCCCTTGTGTCGTGTCGACGGAGAAGTCGGGAAAGATGTCCCCGATCTGCGGCAGCCAGGCCACCGAACGCCGATAGGCATTGGGGAGATACAGACGGTTCTTTTCGCCGGTGTTGAAGGAAAAAAACTGAAAGGCCATGATGTTCACTCCGCTGACGCCATCGGGTTGATGATCTGACCGTAGCGGAGCTTCGTCCGGGAAATATGGCCGAATTATTTAACTTCTTGCAAAATGACTGGGCGGGTGGCGGCCGTCCCTGCGGCATGCGCCATCGAAAGATCGTCGCGCGCCGCTGATCCGGGCGCCGGCGGCGCGCGGTCCAGCCGGTAGGTCACGAAATTCGGCCGGTGGCACGCGGCGCAGCCGGTGGTGTGGAAAATCTCGCGCCCGCGCAGCACCTGCGGATCGCCCACGTCGCGGCGGGCGGGGACGGCCAGCGTCCGGCTTTAGAAGGTCACGAGGTCGAGGCCCACCTCGTCGATCTCGAACCCGCCCTGCTCCGGGTCGGCGCCATGGATCGCGGCGCGGCAATCGGCCTGCGCCTCGGTGCATTCCCCCCAGCCGTGCGGGTGCAGCGGGTTGGAAATGCCGATGTCGCCTGCGAACGCGTCGGCGGTCTGTTCCAGCACGGTCGCATTGCCGGCCTTGTGCCCGAACCGGCCCAGCATCGGGCGATCAAGCACGACCGACCAGACGATCTGCGGGTTGCCCGAGATGCCGTCGCCGTCGCGTCGAGGCTGTCGGCATAATTCGCCTCGGCGATATCGGCATAGGTATCGAGCACGTCGGCTGCGGTCTGCGCCATCGCAGTGCCGGCCAGCGCGGCGGTCATGGCCGTCGTGGTCAGGAGGTTGCGGAGCATCTGTTTGTCCCTTCGTTCACTTGGGCTGCGTCGCCGCAGGCCGTCATCGCAAGATGATCGACTGCCGGGCGAGGTGCGCCGGAATTCACCAGTTTCTCGCAGCGCGTCGCCGTGCAGGGCGGCCCGTTTCAGCCGAGGGTCTGCCCCGGCTTGCACAGGCGCAGGCTTCACGGATCGGTGCCGCCACGGATAAGCCAGATTGAATTACTCGGGAAAGCCAGTACTCGAGTTTTTCCGTCACCCATTTCGGCCCGGCCGCCCGAGCCGGCGGCGTGCCGGGGGCCGCGTGCGGCCCTTTCTCCTGCAAGACCAGGCGGATGCTACGCGGGCCTGTCCTCGAGCCTGTGCTGGTCCACCCGTGCCCGCACCATGGCCATGAAGGCCAGCGTGGCAGAGGAATGGCGCTTTCCGGCCGGCGACAGGAAGCTGGTGCGCAGCGTGATCGTCGGCTCGAAGGGGCGGGTCACCAGGCTCGGGTCCAGCCGCAGGGCAGTGGGGAACGGGTTGATGAGCGCGATCCCCAGCCCCTCGCGCACCAGTTCCGCGGCGGACACCACCGTTGCCGTCTCGATGGTGACGCGCGGGTGCACGCCGGCCGCGGCCAGCGTGCGGTCCTTTGCCACGCGGGCGGAATGACGGCGGGTCTGGGTGACGTAGGCCCGCCCGTCCAGATCGGCCGGGGTGACGACGGTCTTTCCGGTCAGCGGGTCTTCCACCCGCATCAGCATGACCACGTTCGATTCGTAGAACGGTTCGACCCGCACCCCGGCGTGGTTCGGCTCCGCGTCGGAAATGGCGATGTCGACCAGCCCCTCGGCCACCTGGGTGACCAGAACGTCGCTCGACAGCACGTCGATGAGGATCGACTGATCGGGATGGCGGCGGGCGAAATCGGCCACGGGGCCGGGCAGGAACCGGTGCGCCAGCGTGGGCGGGGCCGCGATGCGCAGGGGCACGGCCGGGTCGGGCGCGCGGAGCGCGGGGTTTTCGATCCGCGCCAGGACCGAGAACAGCATGTCAAGCTCGGCGTCGACGCCCAGCGCCTCGGGCGTCGGACTCAGGCGGCCGCCTTCGCGGGCGAAGAGCACACGGTCGAGGCGTTCCTCCAGCTGCGACAAGGCGCGGCTGACGGCAGGCTGCGAGATCCCCAGGAGGTCGGCCGCCGCCGTCGCGGTGCCGGTGGTCACGATCGCGCGCAGCACGCGCAACTCGCGCAGGGTCACGCCCGATGCTGAAGAGACGTCGCCATTTTCCGGCACCAGCCACCTATGCGTTTAAGTTATGGAATTTTCTATTTACAATACGATTAGCGCATATTATCCTTTTGACAAGGGCCGCTCCTGTCGCAGCGACACGCTGGTGACAGCCCCTGCCCGAAAACCCGGACCGGTCAGGATGCGCACGCAACCACAAGCCCGGCCTCAGCAACAGGGAAAAATCGACATGCCCACCAGATCCTCACGCGCCCTTCTCTTGTCTGCAGGTGCAGCGATTGCGCTGACCGCCGGCGCAGCCAGCGCCGAGACCCTGCGGATCGGCCTTGCGTCCGAACCGACCTCGGTCGACCCGCATTACCACAACCTCGGGCCGAACAACGCGCTTGCGCGCCACATCTTCACCCCGCTGATCGTGCAGGACGCCCAGCAGCTGCTGGAGCCGGGCCTCGCGACCGAGTGGGAGGCGACCGACGACACCACCTGGCGCATCACCCTGCGCGAAGACGTGACATTCTCCAACGGCGAACCCTTCACCGCGCGCGACGTGATCTACACCGTCTGCCGCATTCCGCTGGTGCCGGACGCGCCGTCGCCCTTCACACTCTACACCCGCGCCATCGCCGGCCTCGAGGCCGAGGACGATCACACGCTGATAGTCACCACCGATGGCCCGGCGCCGCTGCTGCCGAACCAGCTGTCGACCTTCGGCATCATCTCGGCCAGCGTGTCGGGGGCGGAAGACGATCTGAGCTTCGACGCCGAGGGCTGCGAGGGCGTGGGCGAGACCCCCGCTTCGGCCGCGTTCAACGACCCCGAGTTCGCCATCGGCACCGGCCCCTACACACTCGATGCCTATATCCGCGGCGAGGAGTTGCGCCTGTCGCGCAATGAAAACTACTACGGCGACGCGCCCGCCTGGGACGAGATCGTGATGCGCCCGCTGACCAATGCCGGCGCCCGCGTGGCGGCCCTGCTGGCCGGCGACGTGCAGATGATCGAGAACCCGCCGACGCAGGACATCGCGCGGATCGAAGGCGATGGCTTCACCATCGCGTCGGGCCTGTCGAACCGGGTCGTCTACATCGCGCTCGACCAGGGCGATGCGCCGACGCCGGGCATCGAGGGAGACACCAACCCGTTGCAGGACGCCGCCGTGCGCGAGGCGCTGGCGCTGGCCATCGACCGGGAGGCGATCCAGGAACGGCTGATGCTGGGCCTGTCGGAACCGGCGGGCGAACTGCTGCCCCCGCCGATGTTCGGCACCGACCCCGACCGTCCGGCGATCCCCTACGATCCGGAGCGCGCGCGGGAGCTGCTGGCCGAGGCCGGCTATCCCGACGGCTTCTCGATCGTGCTGGGCACGCCGAACGACCGCTACATCAACGACGGCCCGATCGCGCAGGCGGTGGCCCAGATGTGGACGCAGATCGGCGTGCGGTCCGAGGTCGACGCCAAGACCTTCTCGGCCTTCATCGCGGACCGCAACGCCTTTGCCTTCTCGGCCTATCTGGCCGGTTGGGGCGCGGGCACCGGCGAGATGTCGTCGCCTCTGGGCGCGCTGGTCGCAACCCGCGATGAGACGCGCAGCCTTGGCGGCACCAACCTGGCCCGCCATTCCAACCCCGAGATCGACGACCTGCTGGTCGAGGCGCTGCAGACCGTGGACGACGCCGAGCGCGAGCGGCTGCTGCGCGAAGCCAGCGCGCTGGCGATGGACACCTTCGCCATCGTGCCGATCCACTACGAGCTGACCACTTGGGCGATGGCGCCGGGGCTGGACTACGAAGCGCGCGCCGACCAGTACACGCTGGGCTACGCGGTGGTTCCGACCGAGTGACACGCTCCTGACCGCACGCGGCCGCGCCGGGGCAATCCCGGCGCGGTCCATTCCCAACCCTGTCCGCGGAGCGCCTGATCATGGTCGCCTACCTGCTTCGTCGCCTTGGGCAAAGCCTGCTGGCCGTGGTCGCCATGGCGGTGCTGGTCTTTCTCGGCGTCTATGCCATCGGCAACCCGGTGGACATCTTGATCAACCCCGAGGCGACCGAGCAGCAGCGGCTCGAGATCATGGCCCGGATGGGGCTCGACCGACCGCTCTGGGAACAGTTCTGGGTCTATTTCCGCAACCTGCTGCAGGGCGATTTCGGGCGCTCCTTCGTCTACGGCGAAAGCGCCATGTCGGTGATCCTGCAACGCCTGCCCGCGACGATGGAGCTGGCGCTGTTTGCCCTCGTGCTTGCCATCGTGCTGGGCGTGCCGCTGGGCGTGATCGCCGGGCTGCGGCCCGACACGGTGACCGGGCGCGGCATCATGGCCGGCTCGATCCTGGGCTTCAGCCTGCCGAACTTCTGGCAGGGGCTGATGCTGATCCTGATCTTCGCCGTCTTCCTCGGCTGGCTGCCCGCCGGCGGGCGCGGCGAGACGACCGAGTTCCTCGGGCTGCGGGTGAGCTTCCTGAACCTCGACGGGTTGAGCCACATGATCCTGCCGGCGATCAACCTGGCGCTGTTCAAGATGGCGCTGGTGATCCGGCTGGCGCGCGCCGGCACGCGCGAGGTGATGACGCAGGACTACATCAAGTTCGCGCGCGCCAAGGGCCTGTCGCACCGCCGCGTGGTGCTGGTGCACGTCCTCAAGAACATCATGATCCCGGTGGTGACGATCCTGGGGCTGGAGCTGGGCTCGATGATCGCCTTCGCGGTGGTCACCGAATCCGTCTTTGCCTGGCCCGGCATGGGCAAGCTGCTGATCGACAGCATCAACCGGCTCGACCGGCCGGTGATCGTGGCCTACCTGATGCTGATCGTCTTCCTCTTCGTGCTGATCAACTTCCTGGTCGATCTGCTTTATTCGGCGCTGGACCCGCGCGTTCGGCTGGCACAGCGAGGCGCGCAATGACCGATCTTCCGATCCCCGCCGAAGATGCCGGGGCCAGGCCCAAGGCAAAGGCGATCAGCCCGCTGCGCGCCGCGATGCTGGATTTCAAGGCCAGCCCGCTGGCCATGGCCGGGCTGCTGGTGATGATCGTCATGGTGCTGGCCGCCGCGCTGGCGCCCTGGATCACGCCGCAGAACCCCTACGACCTGTCGCAGCTGTCGATCATGGACAACAACCTGCGACCCGGATCGGAATCCTTCAGCGGCATGACCTACTGGCTCGGCACCGACCCGCAGGGCCGCGACATGCTGTCGGCGATCATCTACGGGCTCAGGATGAGCCTGATCGTCGCGGTGACGGCGACACTCTGCGCGCTCGCCATCGGCATGGCGATGGGCATCATCGCGGCCTATTTCGGCGGCCGCGTCGACACGATCATCATGCGCGTGGTCGACCTGCAGCTGTCTTTTCCGGCGATCCTCGTGGCGCTGATCCTGCTTGCCGTTCTGGGCAAGGGCGTCGACAAGGTCATCATCGCGCTGGTGATCGTGCAATGGGCCTACTACGCCCGCACCGTGCGCGGCTCGGCGCTGGTGGAACGCCAGCGCGACTACATCGCCGCCGCGCGCGGGCTGGGGCTGGGGCATGCGCGGGTGATGTTCCGCCACCTGCTGCCCAACACCCTGCCGCCGCTGATCGTGGTGGCGACCGTGCAGATCGCGCAGGCCATCGCGCTCGAGGCGACGCTGTCCTTCCTCGGCGTCGGCGTGCCGGTGACGGAGCCGTCGCTCGGCCTGCTGATCGCCAACGGCTATTCCTACCTGCTGTCGGGCGCCTACTGGATCAGCGTCTATCCCGGCGTGGCGCTGCTCATCGCCATCGTCGCCATCAACCTCGTGGGCGACCAGCTGCGCGATGTCCTGAACCCGAGGCTGAGACGATGACTGCTGTATTGCAGGTCGAGGACCTGAAGACCCATTTCTTCACCCGCGCGGGCGTGGTCCCTGCCGTCGACGGCGTCAGCTTTTCCGTCGAGCGGGGCGAGGTGATGGGGCTCGTCGGCGAAAGCGGGTCGGGCAAGACCGTCACCGGCTTTTCGATCATGGGCATGGTGGACCGCCCGGGCCGCATCGTGGGCGGCCGCATCCTCTACAAGGGCCGCGACCTCGCCTCGGTGGGGGAGCGCGAGTGGCAGGCGATCCGGGGCCGCCACATCGCGATGATCTTCCAGGACCCGATGATGACGCTGAACCCGGTGCTCAAGATCTCGACCCAGATGATCGAGGCGGTGCAGGCGCATGTCTCGATCAGCAAGCAGGCCGCGCGCGAGCGCTGCCGCGAGACGCTGGCCCGCGTCGGCATCCCCTCGCCCGACGAACGGCTCGACGCCTATCCGCACCAGTTCTCGGGCGGGATGCGCCAGCGCGTCGCCATCGCCATCGCGCTGCTGCACGACCCCGAGGTGATCGTGGCCGACGAGCCCACCACCGCGCTCGACGTCACGATCCAGGCGCAGATCCTCGCCGAGGTGCAGAAGCTTGCCGCAAGCAGCGGCACGGCGCTGATCTGGATCACCCATGACCTGAGCGTTGTCTCCAGCCTCGCCGACAACATCGCGGTGATGTACGCGGGCCGCGTCGTCGAACAGGGGCGCGCAGCCACCGTGCTGCGGCATCCGGCGCATCCGTACACCAACGGGCTGATCGCCTCGATCCCCAGCCGCAACCGGCGCGGGTCGGACCTGGCGCAGATCCCCGGCATGACGCCGCCGCTGCTGGACCTGCCGCAGGGCTGCGCCTTTCGCCCCCGCTGCCCCAATGCTTCCGAGGCCTGCCTCGCCGATCCGCCGCCGCGCCCGATGCCACCCGGCCAGATCGCGCGCTGCTTTCATCCCATGCTGGAACCCGAGGCCGTAGAATGACCGAGGCTCTGGTCGAAATCTCAAACCTCTCGAAACGGTTTCGGGAGGAACATGACATGGCCGCCCGCATGGCTGCGCGGATGGGCATGGGGCACGAACCCGCCACCGTCCACGCCGTCGACGACGTGAGCTTTTCCGTCGCCCCCGGCGAGGTCGTCGGGCTGGTCGGCGAAAGCGGCTCGGGCAAATCGACCATCGGACGGATGATCGCGGGCCTGCTGCCGCCGAGCGAGGGCACGATCAAGTTCCGCGGCGCCGACATCACCACCCGCAACCGCGCCGAGACCAAGGCCGCGGCACTGCAGATCCAGATGATCTTCCAGGACCCGATGTCGTCGCTCAACCCGCGGATGCGGGTGCGCGACATCATCTCGGAGGCGCCTGTCTACCATGGCCTCGTCAAGCAATCCGACGCGCGCGAGTTCGTGGCACAGACCCTCGAACGGGTGGGCCTCGATCCGTCGGCGGGCGACCGCTATCCGCACCAGTTCTCGGGCGGTCAGCGCCAGCGCATCGTCATCGCCCGCGCGCTGGCGGTCAGCCCGGAGTTCCTGATCTGCGACGAATCCGTGGCCGCGCTCGACGTGTCGATCCAGGCGCAGGTCCTGAACCTCTTCCTGCGGCTCAGGCGCGAGCTGGGCCTCGCCTATCTGTTCATCAGCCATGACCTCGGCGTGGTGGAACACATCTCGGACCGGGTCGTGATCCTGTATCTCGGCCGGGTGGTCGAGATCGCGCCGACCGAGGCGCTCTATGCCGATGCGCGCCACCCCTACACGCAGGCGCTGCTGGCCGAGGTGCCGCGGCTCTCCTACGAAAAGCGCCAGTTCGCCCCGATCAAGGGCGAGATCCCCTCGCCGATGAACCCGCCGCCCGGCTGCCATTTCCACACCCGCTGCCCCTTTGCCGGCCCGCGCTGCTCGCGCGAGATCCCGCGCCTGCGCCGCGACGGCGCGCGCGCGGTGGCCTGCCATCTCGAAGACGGCGGCGTCGCATGACGCAGCCCCCTGCCCTTACCGGAGCCCGACCGACATGAAGAACACCGACAAAATCTGGGACCACGTCGAGGCGCAATCCCCCGGTTTCATTGCCCTCGCGGATCGCGTCTTCGACACGCCCGAGACGCTCTACGCCGAGGTGGAATCCTGCGCGGCGCATGCCGAGATGCTGGAGGCGCAGGGGTTCAGGGTCACGCGCAACATCGCGGGCATCCCGACCGCCGTGATGGGCGAGGCGGGCGACGGCGGGCCGGTCATCGCCATCCTCGGCGAATACGACGCGCTGCCCGGCCTGAGCCAGGAGCCGGGCGTGGCCGAGCACAAGCCTGTGGTGGCAGGCGGCAACGGCCATGGCTGCGGTCACAACCTGCTGGGCAGCGCCGCGCTGCTGGCGGCGACCGCGCTCAAGGACTGGCTGGCGGCGAGCGGCATCGAGGCGCGGGTGCGCTACTACGGCTGCCCGGCCGAAGAAGGGGGTGCCGCCAAGACCTACATGGTGCGCGCGGGCCTTTTCGACGATGTCGATGCCGCGATCACCTGGCATCCGGCCAGCTTCACCGCCGTCGATCTCGCGACCTCGCTGGCCAACACGCGGATCGACTTCACCTTCACCGGCAAGGCCTCGCACGCGGCGGGCGCGCCGGAACTGGGACGCAGCGCGCTGGATGCGGTGGAGCTGATGAACGTGGGCGTCAACTACATGCGCGAGCACATGCCTGACGATGCCCGCATCCACTACGCCTATATCGACGCGGGCGGCGCGGCGCCGAACGTGGTGCAGGCCCATGCCGTGGTGCGCCAGCTGGTGCGCGCCCGCGATCTGCCGGGTCTGCGGGCGCTGGTGGCGCGGGTCGACAAGGTGGCGCAGGGTGCGGCGCTGATGACCGAAACGCAGGTGGCGCGGCGGGTCTATTCGGGCGTGTCGAACCTGATCGGCAACCGACCGATGGAAGAGACGATGCAGCGCGCGCTCGACGCGCTCGGCCCGGTGCCCTTCGACGAGACGGACAGGGCCTTCGCAGAAGCGATCCGCGAAACGCTGACGGAAGACGACATCGCCGCCACCTTCCGCCGCATCGGGATGGAGCCGGACCTCGACCTGCCGCTGTGTGATTTCATCGCGCCGCTGGACAGGCGCGGCCTGGGCGGCGACGGCTCGACCGATGTGGGCGACGTGTCCTGGGCGGTGCCGACGGTGCAGGCGCGGGTCGCGACCTGCGCGCTCGGCACGCCGCTGCACACCTGGCAGCAGACCGCGCAGGGCAAGGCGCCGATGGCGCACAAGGGCATGGTCCACGCCGCCAAGGTGATGGCCGCGACCGCCCGCATCCTGATCGAGGAACCCGCGACGCTGGCCGCCGCCCGCGCGGCGCATCAGGCCCGTCTGGCCCGCACGCCCTATGTCTGCCCGATCCCCGACGACGTGCAGCCGCCGGTTCCGCGGGTGCCGGCTGACGGCAGCCCCCGCGCCGCCTAGCAGATTTGATGGCCGGCTGCCGGAGCCCACACCGTCAGCCCCCGACCGCCCCCGACCCCGGCGCAGGGGCTGCGGTGACGGCCGGCCGGACAGGAGGCCGACCGAGATAAGCACCCCAATCGCCGCACCCGCGAGCGGGGCGACCCAAATCAGCCAGAGCTGGCCTAGGGCGGCCGTATCTGCGAAAGCCACGACCGCGGTCGAGCGGGCGGGGGCGAGGTTTTCCTGACCGGGATCGAGATCAGGTGGATCAGCGTCAGGCAAAGGTCGATGCCGACAGCTTCTTCATCATGACAGCTCGACCGATTGCGGCAGGCCCCGGGCCAGCCCCGCGGACCATCATGGTCCGGGCTGGCGCCGGTCGCGGCGATCCGGCCGCTGCCGCAGCCTTATCCCGGCTCCGGCGAGCGCGAGGGGTCGGATGACCCGGATCGGGTCATCCGGGCGGCGCTGACGGTGGAAAGACGCGCCCGGGCGTCAAGGCTCGGGGCGCGCGCTGGCGACATGGCCCGCCGGTCAGGCCGCCACGGCGGTGTCGGACAGGTCCGACAACACCTCGGCCGCGATCTCGAACGAGCGGACGCGCGCGTCGTGGTCGTGGATCATGCCGGTCACCATCAGTTCGTCAGGCTCGAAGGTGTCGATGATGGCGCGAAGCCGGTCCCTGACCGTCGCGGCCGACCCGGTGGCGGAGCACGACAGCGCCTGTTCCACCTGGGCCATGACCGGCGCCGGGACTTCGCGGTCGACATCATGGGTCGGGCGCGGCAGCTTGCCGGGCCGGCCGGTCCTGAGCCGCGCGAAGGCGAGCAGCTGCGAGGATCGCAAAACCATCGCCTCGGCATCGGTCGGCGCGGCGCAGACGCCGGCCGCCATCATCACATGGGGCTTGTCCAGATGCTCCGACGGCTGGAACGTGCTGCGATAGATCGACAGCGCCTGTTCCAGCATGGCCGGCGCGAAATGCGACGCGAAGGCGTAGGGCAAGCCGAGATACGCGGCCAGCTGCGCGCCATAGAGGCTGGAGCCCAGAATCCAGACCGGCACATGCGTGCCCGCGCCGGGGATGGCGCGCACCGGCGTGGCGTCGGACACGTCGCCGAAATAGCCGATCAGTTCCTGCACGTCCTGCGGAAAGCTGTCGTCCGGCGCCATGTGCCGGCGCAGCGCGCGGGCGGTCGCCATGTCGGTGCCGGGTGCCCGACCCAGACCCAGGTCGATCCGACCCGGAAACAGGGTGGCCAGCGTTCCGAACTGTTCGGCCACGACGAGCGGCGCATGGTTCGGCAGCATGATGCCGCCTGCACCGATCCGCATGGTCGAGGTGGCCGCGGCGACCTGCCCGATCACCACGGCGGTGGCGGCGCTGGCGATGCCGGGCATGTTGTGATGCTCGGCCAGCCAGTAGCGGTGATAGCCGAACCGCTCGGCGGCCCGGGCAAGCGCGACCGTGGCGGCCAGCGCATCGGCGGCGGTCTTTCCCTCGGGGATCGGGGACAGATCGAGAAGCGAGAATTTCTGCATGGCACCCTCCGTTACCCTGCAGCTAGGCATCCCGGGCGGTCCGGCCAAGACCAGGCGCGGCTTTCGACCGGCTGTTTCGGGTCGCGGCACCGGCACGCCGCGGCGCATCCGGCGGCGCGACCGCCATCACCGAAGCCGGGTGTCGCTCATGCGGCGCTGATCGGGCTGATGCGCGGGGTGGGTCGCCGCGCTCGTGCCGGGCGTCAGCCCGCAGTCGAAGACCACATCCGTGCCGAGCGAGAACACCCGCATCTCGGGCCGGATCGCATCGGCCAACAGGTCACTGGGCGCGGCAAGCGTCAGCCCCTGCGGGCCGCCGCCGATCAACGGCGGCGCGATCGCCACCTGCAGCCGGGTCAGCAACCCCGCCTCGAGAAAGCGGGAAATGGTGATCGAGCCGGCCGTCCCGCGGCGCCAGCCGGAGCACGGTGACGCCGTCGGGCCGGGCCCGGTCCACAGCCTGCACGACGATGCGCCGGGCGCCGTCATCCACCAGCCGCGCCAGCGGCCCGTAGAGGTCGAGCGCGGCGCGCTTGCCCGCAACTCCAGCGTTCGCAACAGGCGCAGGCGCGGCCCTGCTTGACCGCAAGGAGGTCATCGATGTGGGCGCCCACGCCGTCATACCCGCCCCGCAAAAGCGCGAAGCCGTGGAAGACCGTCACCGCTGGTGCGGTTGCCAGAAACGAGGCCTTTCGGGCGGCGAAATATCTCGGCCGTGCGATCTGGCGAAACTGGAGCGGATACCACCGACGAAGCCGTGCCGAAACGAAGATGCCCTGTACGAAACTGCTGGGGCAGCGCCTCGTGGCGCTCATCGCCCGGGTCACCGCCCCGCGTCTGCGCACCGATGGCCTCAACCCCTGCCATTCCTGCGGATCAGGATCATCTTCTCCTGCGTCATGTCGCGCATGGAGTAAGGGATGCCTCCGGTTCCGTAGCCAGATTGCTTGCGCCCGGCGAAGGGCATCCAGTCGGTCCGGAAGGCGGTGGAGTCGTTGATCATCACCGCAGAGGCGTCGAGCCGGTCGGCCGCGCGCAGCGCGACGTCGATGTCCTGCGCGAAGATGCTGGCCTGGAACGCGAGAGGCAGGGAATTTGCCTGCGCGATGGCCGCGTCGAGGTCGTCATAGCGCGTGACCGCGACCACGGGGCCGAACACCTCGAGCGTCGAGATCTTCGCGTCGGTAGCTGGATCTAGCAGAACCGTCGGCTGCAAGCTCGTCTCCGAAAGGCGCTTACCGCCGGTCGCGAGCGTCGCGCCGCCTGAAACCGCCTCCTCGATCCACCCGGCCACACGGTCGGCCTCGCGCGGCAGGATCAGCGGCCCGACCTCGGTCTCCGCGAGGCTGGGATCGCCCGTGCGCAGGTTTTCGACACGGGCGACCAGCCGCTGCGTGAAGTCGTCGGCGATGTCCCTGTGGACATAGATGCGCTGCGTCGAGACACAGACCTGGCCGGCATGGTAGTAGCCGCCCTTGACGATCGGCTCGATGACCCTGTCCAGATCGGCGCTGCCATCGACGATGGCCGGTGCCGCCCCGCCATGTTCAAGCGCCGAGCGGGTGCCGGGGGCGAGCTTCGCATGCAGCGACCAGCCAACCCGCGCCGACCCGATGAAGCTCAGGAAGGCGACGCGGCTGTCGGTTGCCAGCCTTTCGGCGAGCTCGTTGCCATGCGGGATGAAGATCTGGCACCAGGGCTCGGGCAGGCCGGCCTCATGGACCATCGCCACGAAGTCGCGGCAGGACAGCGGCGTCGTGGCCGCCGGCTTGACGATGACCGGGCAGCCCACCGCGATGGCCGGGGCGACCTGATGGACGATCAGGTTCAGCGGATGGTTGAAGGCCGAGATCGCCGCGACAATGCCGATCGGCTCCCTGGTGGTGAAGGCCCAGCGGTGCTCCGCCGCCGCAGACAGGCCCATCGGGATCTCGCGACCGCCGAAGCTGCGCAGCTCATCGGCGGCGTTGTGGACACCGTCGATGGCGCGGGTCGTCTCGACGATAGCGTCGGGCAGCGGCTTGCCGCCCTCGCGCGCGATCTGCAGGGCGAGGTGATCGCGCTTGTCTGCCATCAGGGCGGCCAGCTTGCGCAGGATCGCAATGCGCTGGTGCGGCTTCAGCCAGCCGTCGCGATCCCTGAAGGCGCGCTCGGCGGCCTGCAGCTTGCGTTCCAGGCCAGCGGCATCATCGGTCTCGATCTCGGCCATGGGCGTGCGATCGAAGGCTTGAACGACGGTCAGCATGTCTGGTCTCCTTGCGGGTTCAGGCGCATTCCGCGCTCAGGCGCAATCCACGTCGGGCGTGCGGTTGCGCAACTCGTCGACCAGCACGCGGGTGTTCTCGGAATAGTCGATCGGCACGTCGACCAGATGCACGCCGCCGCCGGCGAAAGCGGCCTCGAGCGCCGGCACGAGATCCTCGACCGCGCTCACCCGCGTTCCCTTGGCACCATAGGCTTCGGCGTAACGCACGAAATCGGGGTTGCCGAAGCTCATGCCGAAATCCGGGAAGCCGTCCACCGCCTGCTTCCAGCGGATCATGCCGTAGGCGCTGTCGTTGAGGATCACCACGACGAGGTTCAGCCCGAGCCGCACGGCGGTTTCCATCTCCTGAGAGTTCATCATGAAGCCGCCGTCGCCGCAGACCGCCATGACGCGGCGGCCGGGGTGGAGCAGCGCCGCCATCATCGCCGAGGGCAGGCCGGCCCCCATCGTGGCCAGCGCATTGTCGAGCAGCAGCGTGTTGGCGACATGGGTGCGGTAGTTTCGGGCGAACCAGATCTTGTACATGCCGTTGTCGAGGCAGACGATGCCGTCCTCGGGCATGACCGTGCGTATGTCGTGGACGACGCGCTGGGGTGTTGGCGGAAATCGGTCCTCCCCGGCGCGGTCGTTGAGGCGGGCGAGGATCTTCCGGCGCAGCTCAAACATCCCCTCGTCGCGGGACAGTCGGCCTTCGAGCCGAGCGCCGAGCGCCTCGACCGTCGCGCCGATATCACCGATCACCTCGAGATCGGGGTGGTAGACCTGTTCGACCGTGGCCGATTGGTAGCCGAGATGGATGACCTTGGGGCCGCCCGCGCTCCGCATCAGGAACGGCGGTTTCTCGACCGTGTCGTGCCCGATGGCGAGGATCAGGTCGGCGCACGCGACGGCCTCGTGGACATAGTCACCCTCCGACAGCGCGGCGGTGCCCATGTAGAGGTCCGAGCCGCCGGTGACGGCGCCCTTGCCCATCTGCGTGTTGAAGAAAGGCAGGCGGGTGCGTCGCACGAAACCCGACAGCGCATCGACCAGCCAAGGCCGGTTGCCCGCGGCACCGATCATCACCAGCGGCCGTTTTGCGGCAAGGATCACATCGGCAGCCCGGTCGAGAGCGGCGGCAGGGGCAACGGGGCGGTCGATCTCATGGGCCGGAATGACAGCGACAGCATCGACCTCCGCGCCCGCAACGTCTTCGGGCAGCTCCAGATGCACCGGCCCCGGCCGTTCCTCCGCCGCGACCCGGAACGCGTCGCGGACGATCGCGGGGATACTGGCCGCGCTGACGATCTGGCGCGTCATCTTGGTCAGGGGCTTCATCGAGGCGACGATGTCGACGATCTGGAAACGGGCCTGCGCGGCGCTCATCACCGGCTTCTGGCCGGTGACGAGGATCATCGGCATGGCGCCGAGATGGGCAAAGGCCGCGCCGGTCGAGAAGTTCAGCGCGCCGGGCCCGAGCGTGGCAAGGCAGACGCCAGGCCTGCCGGTCAGCCGTCCATGCGTCGCGGCCATGAAGGCAGCCGCCTGTTCATGGCGCGTCAGCACAAGCTCGATCCGCGAGGTACGCAGCGATTCCAGCACATCGAGGTTTTCCTCGCCGGGCACACCGAAGATGCGGTCCACCCCCTCGTTCTCAAGTGCGGCGACCAGAAGGTCAGATCCCTTGGGCATGGTGTTGATCCTTTTCTTGGCAGTTTCGACGACTCTTCGTCGACCCTAACCGACCAGGGGCCATCGCCACATGGTGTCCCTGCCCCTCGAAACCTGCAGTCGCGCCGATCTATCCCGCGACGATGTCGGAGTATTCGGGCTGACGTGCATGGAAGCCACCCATGAAGGAGCAGCGCAGGACAACCGTGCCCCCGCGCGCGCGTTCCGTTTCGAAGACACCGCGCGCAAGCTGTGACCCGAGTCCTTCACCCGGAAAGGCCATCGTGGAGCGCAACCTCGATCTCCGTGAAGTCGGAGGTATCTTGCGTGTTTTGTGGAACCTAGCGACCGCCCGTGATGGGTACGTTGCGAAACCTGCCGAGCCGGTGCCGTTCTTGCTTCCTTCGCCGGGTCGCCCCGCAAAGGCATGACCGATGCGGCTTGCACGAACCGAATTTCCCGAGGGCGGCAATCCGGAAGTGTCGCCTACGCCTTTCTCCTTCATGCCATCTGCGCTAGCATCTGGACGAGCCGAGAGATGAATCAAGCTTGGGGGCAGTACCCATGCCGCGTCACATCGACGATGGATTTCAGGGCAGCACGGCACCGCCTCATTGCCGTGGCAGCACCCTGAGCTCGCAACCGGAAGGCGATGTCTTGATCATCGCAGTCGCCTAGATGCCGGGCAGCTTCGATGCGATCATCGTCGGGGCCGGACAGGCCGGCCCGCCGCTGGCAGCCCGCCTTGGCGAGGCCGGCATGACTGTCGCCCTGATCGAGCGACATCTCTTGGGCGGAACCTGCGTCAACACCGGATGCACCCCCACAAAGACCCTGGTGGCCAGCGCGCGAACCGCCTTCGTGGCGCGTCGGGCGGCGGACTTCGGCGTCACGATCGACGGCGATGTGCGGGTGGACCTGGCGGCCGTGCAGGCCCGACAGCGGGAGGTTTCCACTTCCTCCCGCAAGGGTCTTGAGGACTGGGTCGCTAGCATGGAGCGCTGCACCCTCTTTCGCGGACATGCGCGCTTTGTCGGCCCGCACGAGATCGAGGTCGGCGACGAGCTGCTCCGCTCGGACCTCATCTTCCTGAATGTCGGCGGGCGGGTGGTCGTTCCTGACCTGCCGGGCATCGACGACGTTGCGTTCCTCACCAACAGTTCGATCCTGGAGCTGCAGGATCTGCCACGGCATCTGGTGGTGGTCGGCGGTGGCTACATCGGGCTGGAATTCGCGCAGATGTTCCGCCGCTTCGGCAGCGCCGTGACGGTCGTCGAGCGTGGTCCCCGCCTTCTCGGCCATGAGGACCCGGACATCCGCGAGGCGATCCAAGGCATCCTCGAGCAGGAGGGCATCGCGGTCCGGCTCGGGGCCGAATGCATCCACTTCGAAGCCAGGGGGGTGGATATCGCTGTCGGTGTCTCCTGCGAGGACGGCCCGCCTGAGGTGGTCGGCTCGCATGTGCTCCTCGCGATGGGCAGGCGACCGAACACCGATGATCTCGGGCTCGACGTCGCGGGCGTTGCAGTTGACGAGCGAGGGGTGATCGAGGTCGACGACAGTCTGCAGACCAATGTGCCCGGCATCTACGCGCTCGGTGACTGCAACGGCCGCGGCGCCTTCACCCACACCGCCTACAACGACTTCGAGATCGTTGCCGCCAACCTTCTGGACGGCGGCGTGCGCAGCCTCGCAGATCGCGTCCCTGCCTACGCGCTCTACATCGACCCGCCGCTCGGTCGCGTCGGCTTGACGGAAGCAGACGCGCAGAAGGCCGGCCGCCGGTTCCGCGTCGGACGGCGGCAGATGACGCGAGTGGGCCGCGCGGTGGAAAAGGGCGAGACGCAGGGGCTCATGAAGGTGATCGTCGAGGAAGGCTCGGACATGATTCTCGGGGCCGCGATCCTCGGCCCGGACGGGGACGAGGCCGTGCATGGCATCATCGACATGATGAATGCCGGCGCAACGGCAGCAACCTACCGGCGCGCAATGCCGATCCACCCGACGGTATCCGAGTTGATCCCCACCATCCTCGATGACCTCGGCCCTGCCCAATAACCGTGGCAGGGCCCGCGATGCGTGACGCCCGCGGCACAGGTCGCCAGGTTGGTCGCGATGAACGCGTCGAGATCGCGGATGGCGGCGTTCCACCACGATGACGTCTCCGGGTTGGCTCAGATCGGTCGCCTTGTGCAGCATGAGATTGTCGCCCGGCCGACATACGACCGTCAGAGCCACGCCCGCCATGCCGCCCGACGCGTGCATCGGGCGCAGGGTCGGGCCACCGGTCGCCATGCGCGACATCAATCTTCGTCACGCACCGTGGGGCCAGAACAACGAGTAAAGAAACCGCAAGGCCACCAGGATCAGGAAACTACCGAACGCGATTTCGAGGGCACGGCGCGACATGCGATGCGCGAGTGCCACACCGAACCGCGTCGTCAGCAATGAGGTGGGGATTGTCAGCGCGAAGGCCGCGAGCGAGACGAAGCCGATCGCGTCCGGCGGCAGACCCTCGCGACCGCTGCCGGCAAGGACATAACCCACCGTGCCCGGCACTGCGATCAGGACGCCGACACCGGCTGAAGTAGAGATGGCACGGTGGATCGCCACACCATGAAGGGTGAGAAACAGGTTCGAGATCGCGCCGCCGCCGATACCCATGATCGCGGACAGAAGTCCGATGACCGTTCCCGCTGCCCGCATCGACCATTGCCCCGGCAGGGTGTCGGCCAAACGCCACCCCTTGCCGCCGGTCAGAAGCTTCGTGGCGTTCATTGTGGCGACGGCGACAAACACGATCTGGAAAACCGCCGGCGGTGCGAACCGGGCGATCGCCGCGCCCAAGGTCACGCCCACAAGGATCGGCAGGGTCCAGATGCGCAAGATCGCCATGTCGAGCGTGCCACGCCGGTTGTGACCCATCGCGGAGCTGACCGAGATCGGGATGATGACGGCAAGCGATGTACCGACTGCCAGTGGCATCGCGATGTCCGGTGCGTAGCCCAGCACCAAGAAGATCTCGAAGAAGACCGGGACCGAAATGGCACCGCCCCCGACTCCAAAGAGTCCTGCAAGAAACCCGATCAACGCGCCTGCGACGGCAAGGGCAGCGACCAAGTATACAAGCGTTGCGGGATCGCTGAGGATTTCCACGTCAGCGCTTGGCGAGAAGGTGGCGGGTAAGGCTTGATCCCTCGAAACGCCCCAGTTCCGCGCCTAACGCGTCCTCGTAGCGCGTCATGGCATCGGCTGCCAACCGCAACGGCTGCCCGAATGTCTGTGCGTGCTCCAACGCGAGGCGCAGATCCTTGGCGAGACCCGCAATGTCGAACGTACCGGGCTGGTCCGTCCCGTTCAGGGTGTCGATCACCACCTGCGCCCGGTTCTTGAGCACATTCGGCCCCGCCGAGCTGTCAGCGATCAGCGAGATCGCCACGTCAGCCGGAATGCCTGATCCCTCGACCATCACCAATGCCTCCGCCAGCGTCGCCCAGTAGAGCGCGAGAGGCAGGTTCACAGCCAGTTTCATTGCCGAGCCAGTGCCCACAGGGCCGACATGCTCGACCCGGCGGCAAAGCTGATCGAGGAATGGGCGGGCGCGAGCAAACGCCGTTGCCGTTCCGCCCGCCATGCCCAGAAGCTGACCCTTGAGCGCCGGGGCGACCGTGCCGCCCACCGGGCAGTCGACGAACTCCGCACCGGCCGCCGTCGCGCGCGACGCGATAGCCTGCGTCTCGGCCGGCAGCAGCGTCGACATGTCGACCACGAGCTTGCCGTCGATGCCGGCACGGGCAAGATCGTCCACCACGGCGCCCACCGCCTTGGCGTCTGTCAGGCATAGAATGATCACGTCGGCCCCGGCAAGCGCCGTCGCGTCAGGAGCGACGTGCGCCCCTGCCTCGGCGGCGGCTGCGGTCTTGGCCGCGGTCCGGTTCCAGACTGTCACATCATGGCCGGTCTCGATCAACCGGCGGGCATAGGCGGTGCCCATCCGTCCGGTGCCAGCTATCGCGATCCGTGTCATGTCATTCCCTCCTTTGTGCTGGGGGATGTTCAGGCTGCCGGGCCGCCGATCCGCACCTGCATCGGCTCGAGCCCGTCGACCGAACAGTCGAGAACATCGCCAGTCACCACCGCGCCGACACCTGCGGGCGTGCCGGTCATGATGATGTCGCCCGCTTTCAGCTCATGCTGTTCGGAGAGCTTGGCGATGATTTCGTCCACCTTCCAGATCAGGAGCGAGATGTCGGCATCCTGCTTGGTTTCGCCGTTGACCTTCAGCTTCACATGGCCGTTCGAAATTACGCCGATGTCTTCGACGCGGGTGATCGGGCCAACCGGCGCGGAATGATCGAAGGCTTTCGTCACCTCCCACGGCAGGCCCTTTTCCAGTGCCGCCGCCTGGTGGTCGCGCCGGGTCATGTCGAGGCCGACGGCGTAGCCGAAAATATGGTTGGAGGCGTCGGCTTCCGAGATATTGTAGCCGCCCGACTTCAGCGCCACCACAAGCTCGCATTCGTAGTGAAAGTTGGTGGTGAAGACCGGGTACGGGATCTCGCCGCCGTTTCTAACGATTGCGTCAACGGGTTTCATGAAGATCACCGGCGGGTCACGCTCGTCCGCGTTCATCTCGATGATGTGGGCAACGTAGTTCTTGCCGATGCAGTAGATGCGGCGGACCGGGAATTTCTCGTCCGATCCGGTGATGTCGAGATGCGCCGGGACCGGCGGGGTGACAGCGTAAGCAACCATTTTTCTTGTCCTTGAATGGGGAAGACGTGCCTGTGTGGACCGCTCCAGGCGTCGATTCATGCCGTGCAAGCATTTCGTGCTTCACGCTCGAGATCAAGATATGAAACGTCCCCATCGTTCGTTTCATATATTATTTTGATGTTCTTTAAGAATCGTATAGGCTCCTGTTAGCCTGCCGGTACGGAGGTGCCACAAGGCCATCAGAGACAAATGGGAGGACACATCATGACAACACGGACCATGTCCCGCCGGACATTCGGCCAGCTTTCGGCCGGAACTTTCGCGGCCGCCGCCTTCGGCACGCCATCAATCCTGCGCGCTCAAACCGCCATCACATTCGCCGTGCCGAACCCCTCTGCACTGACTTGGCTGCCCTACTGGGTTGCGGTCGGCGAAGGGTATTTCACGGACGAAGGGTTGGACCCTCGGCTTGAGGCCATCGATGGATCTTCGGCCGTGCTGCAGGCCATGACTGCCGGCCAGGCACAGATCGGCGCGCCGGGACCAGGCCCGACCCTCGGCGCCCGGGCGCGCGACGTGGACGTCAAGTTCATCTACAACCTCTACCCCAAATCCGTGTTCGGCATTCTTGTAAAAGAAGAAAGCGCCTTCCAGACGCCTGCCGACCTTGCGGGAACCATGATCGGGGTCGGCACGGCAGACGGGGCCGAAGTGTCCTTCACCAGCGCGATCATGGCTGATCTGGGCCTGACGCCCGGCACCGACTTCACCTACCTGCCGATCGGCGACGGTGGCACGGCGGCGGTGGCATTCCTGCGTGACGACGTCAGCGCCTATGCCGGCGCGGTTTCGGATGCGGCCATCCTCGCCTCGCGCGGTCTGAACCTCCGCGAGATCACGCCCGAGGCCTATCTCGGCTTCTTCGGCAATGGGATCGCGATGACCGAAAGCCAGATGGCGGCAACGCCCGAGCTTGCGCCGGCCTTCGGACGTGCCTTGGTTCGCGGGACGCGCTTTGCCATGGACCCTGCAAACAAGGAAACCTGCCTTGCGCATTGTGCCGCCGGCAACCCGCAAGAAGCGGAACAGGACTATGCCGCGTCGCTTTATGACGGCGTGGTGGACCGGATGACACCGACCGACGCGTTCATCGACGAGGGCTTTGGCTTCCAGCCGCCAGAGCATTGGCAGGCCATCCACGATTCCGCGGTCGCGTCGGGCGCGTTGTCCGAACCTCTTGCAGACCTTTCGGAGGCCTATACCAACGAGTATGTCGAGGGGTGGAACGCCTGAGGATGTCATTGGAGATCCCCATGTCAGCAACCGTTCCGGCCGCGTCGGAGGCGCGGCCGGTCTATCAGATCGAACGGTTGTCCAAGACCTACGCCCGCAACCAGCTGGTGGCGCTGTCCGACGTCAATCTTTCGATAAACAAGGGAGAGTTCGTCTCGGTCGTCGGCTCGTCAGGCTGCGGAAAGTCGACGCTGCTCAAGATCATGGCCGGGCTTTTGCCACCCACGACGGGGCGGGTGGTGCTTGACGGCAAGCCGGTCGTCGGGCCGCGGCGCGACATCGGCATGATGTTCCAGCAAGCGACCCTGATGCCCTGGAAAACGACAATCGAGAACATCTTGCTGCCGATCGAGATCCGCGACGGGCGGGCCGCGGCGCGCGAGGCCAAGGGGCGCGCCATGGATCTTCTGGCGCTGGTCGGTCTGGGAGATTTCGCGCAGTCCTACCCGGGCGAGTTGTCCGGCGGAATGGCGCAGCGCGCCTCGATCTGCCGGATGCTGGTGAGCGATCCGGCCATGTTGCTGCTGGACGAGCCGTTCTCGGCGCTTGATGAGATGACGCGGGATTTCATGAACATGGAGCTTCAGCGCATATGTTCGGAACGCCGGGCCACGGCGTTTTTGGTAACGCACGCCTTGGCGGAAGCCGTGTTCCTGTCGGACCGCATTCTGGTGATGAAGGCGCGGCCAGGTCGGATCGTGGAGGATATCCGAATCGACCTGCCGAGGCCGCGGACCCTGGAAATGATCAATACGCCCCAATTTGGCGATATCGTCGGGCATATGCGCGACTTGCTGGGACGGGAGGCCTACACATGACCGACACGACAACGGGAGCCGAGACCGACACCGTGTGGGTGGAACACGAGGCGCTGATCGACCGCGTGCCGCGTTGGGTGGCCATGGCGGTGTTGTTCATTGTCTTCGTGGGCATCTGGGATATCGTGACCCGCATGGGATGGGTCTCGCGGATCATCCTGCCAACGCCGGGTGAAACGCTCGCCGACCTCATTTTTGTCGGCCAGAACCTGCTTTCGGGCGGCTACATGCTCGAGGCGCTTTGGACCACAGCCCTGACGGTGCTCTACGGGTTCGCGATCGCGATCACGATCGGCTTTTCGCTGGGTGTGCTGGTCGGAGAGACAAAGTTCGGCGAACGCGCGGTCCTGCCCTATCTTGTGGCTATCGACACCATGCCCAAGGTCGCTTTCGCGCCGCTGTTCATCGCCTGGCTGGGCTTCGATATTGCGTCCAAAGTGGCGTTGGCCGCCTTCATCGCGACCTTCCCCATCGTGGTGGCAACGGCCGCAGGGCTCTATGCCGCGTCCGAGAACGAGCGGATGCTGTTCAAATCCATCGGCGCGAGCCGGATGCAAACGCTTTTGCGCCTGAAACTGCCCAACGGGCTGCCCTACATCTTCACCGGCCTCAAGATCGCGGCCGTCGGCGTGATGGCCGGCGCCATTACCGGCGAGTTCCTTGGGGGTGGTCGCGGATTTGGAGCGCTGATCCGGCAATCGGCCAGCCAGCTCGACACGCCGCGCGTCTTCGCTCTCATCCTTTACCTGAGCCTTCTCGGTCTCGCGCTCTATTTCACCGTCGTGTGGTTGCAACGGCGCTTCGTGTTCTGGAACAAGTCCGAACTGCCCGGAGGAGTAGGCTGAAATGAGTGGTGCGTCCGCGGCGACATCGGTAACCCGGAACCTGTCCGAGCAGGCCTATGACCGCATCCGCCGCGACATCATCCAGGGGGAGCTGTTTCCGGGCGACAAGCTGACCATCGAGGCGATGTCCGACCGCTACGGCATCGGCGCGGTACCGGTGCGCGAGGCGCTGAACCGTCTGTCGTCCGAGGGTCTGGTGGAACGGCGGAGCCATCGCGGCTTCAACGTTACGCCCATTTCGATCGCGGAGCTGGAGGAGCTGGTCAAGACGCGGATCTGGCTGGAAACCCTCGCGCTGACCGAGTCGATGAAGAACCACGACAAGGCGTGGGAAGAGCGACTGGTCGTCAGCTTTCACTGGCTTGCGCGAACTCAGCGCCAGTTGCCCAATGACAGCAGCCGGGAGACCTCCGAGGAATGGGAATCTCGCCACAAGGACTTCCACATGCTCTTGCTGGATCGCTGCGGGTCGTCGTGGCTTCTCGATTTCTGCTCGACCCTGATGGACCAGGCTGTGCGCTACCGGAACCTGTCGATGAACACCAATCCCAACAAGCAACGCCGCGAAGGTGCCTCCGCCGAACACAGCGCGATCCTCGACGCGGTGCTCGACCATGACACGGTGCGGGCCTGCAGCTTGCTGGATGAACACTACCGCGTAACGCTCGAGAGCTTGAGGACGGTCCTAGAAAGCTGATCGAGGCCTGCGCGACGTGGCCGTCGGCGCGATCCCGCACCGACGATGTGGCGAGGTGCCGAGCCGGAGTGGAGCCAAGGCTGCGGACAACGGTTGACCCCCACGAAAACCGGTCGAATGCCGCTGCCGCCGGTCGGTGGGACGCGCAAGATCGTCTTCGCCATCGGCGTCACCATGTCGATTGGATGCGACTGCAATTCGGAGGCAGATCCAATGGAAACGTTCTACTATCTGATCGGCGAGGACGCACCGCACATTTCCTGGTGGCAGATGACCAACCGGGTGTTCCTTGTCTTTCCCTATGCCATCATGCTGTATCGGATCGCGCCGAGGCGGTCGTTGGCCGACTTTTCGGCGCTGGACGTCGTGCTTACGGTGGTGACGGGCTCGATGCTCAGCCGCGCGCTGACCGGCAATGCGCCGCTCCTGCCGGTGCTTGCGGCCACGGCGGTACTGGTACTTCTCTACGCAACGATCTCCGTGCTGGCGCCGCGCTCCGACCTGGTGTCGTTTCTGGTGAAGGGTCGGCCGGCTCAGCTGATCAGCGACGGCAAGGTCGACTGGCCGGTCGCCCGCAGGTTCAACCTCGGGTCGCGCGATCTGGAGGAACAGATCAGGCTCAAGGGTGTCTCGCGCGTGGAGGACATCGACGCGGCGTTTCTCGAGAGAAACGGCGCCATCAGCGTCATCAAGCGCCGGTGACGAGATGCGCCGGGCGGTGTTCCCGGCGGCGCGAACCACACGCGGTCCGGGTCGAGGTGCAGATCGAAGCGAGCAGTCCACGAGAGCCTGGACGCCACCCGGATGGTGCCGGATGCACGTCCGCGTCGCGGCATGTGCTGCCGCAAACGGAACTTGGCGACGGCGACAAGGTTGTCTGGGCAGATCATGAGGTCCCATGACAGCTGCTCCGGCCCCGCCCGCCGCCCACCGTGCCGTTCACCGTCGCTTGCAAAGCCTGGCCGCTTCGGTCCTCTGGCTCGGCGTTTTCGCGGTGCTGGGGATGGCGCTCGCACAAGGGGCGCACACGACGGCGCTTGCGGCGGCGGCGTGTCTTGCCCTTGCCGCCGCACCGGTGGCCTTCGGCGCGCTGATGGGGATCACCTTTCCCCGGCGGCTGTTGACCGGCCTTCTCGCCTTCAATGCGGGGGCGTTGCTGCTGGGCGAGATCGGCGGGTTCTACGTCACGGTCTGGTGGTGGGACATCTTGCTTCACCTCGTCGCGTCGGCCGTTCTCTCCGTTTTCGGCATGGCGTTGGCGATGTCGGCGACCGACGGATCACCGGGCCGGATCGGGGCGCGAATGCTCGCGATCCTCGCCTTCAGCTTCGCGATGATGGTCGGGGCGATGTGGGAGGTGCTGGAGTTTTCGCTGGATGCGACGCTGGGCACCGTGACGCAGCGGTCGGGTCTGCCGGACACCATGGGCGACACCGCAGCCAACGTCGTGGGTGCCTTTGCCGGTGCCGTCGTGGCGCATGCGCATGTCGCACGGGCAAAGCGCTGGCCCCTTGCCGGCGTGCTGGAAGACTTCATGGACCAGAACCCTGCCCTCTATTCCTGGCGACGGCCCGGGCGGCGCGTTCGCCGCTGATCACCGCCCCTTCCAGCGTGGCCGGCAGGCCGGTCCGGACATGGTCGCCGGCAAGCATCACGTTATGCCAGCGTGTGGCCGTCGGCTGCCGGTGCGGCACCTCCTGCGGGGTTTGCGCAAACGTCGCGGACCGTTCGCGCAGGAGCCGGGCAGGCGGCATGGTGGCCGGAGCCCGCGCGCCATGGGCGCTGACCGCTGCGGTCACGTCGCCCCAGAGCCGCAGCAGCAGATCCTCGCGCGCCAGCCCCGCGACGGGCGACGCGTCGGCGGCCGAAACGGTCACCGACACCACGTCGTCGCGTCGGAACAGCCACTGCGCCGCCCCGCCGATCAGACCGAGGATGGGGGGCAGGCCGCTGTCGGGCAGAAGGAAATGCACGTTGACGATGGGCTGGCCCGGCGCAGGCAAGGTCAGATCCGGAAGCAGCGCGGCGGTGGCCCGGGCCGGCAGCGCCAGGATCAGCTGATCCCGTGGGCCAAGCGCTACGTCACCCGCCCCGGTGACGAGGCCGACCGCCCGGCTGCCGTCCGTGTGGATCGCCCGCAGGGGCGTCCGAAGGCGCAGCTCCACCCCCCGCTGGGCAAGCAGCGCGAGGGCCGGGTCGACCAGCGCCGGGCCAAGCCCGCAGGGTGCAAGCACAAGTCTGCACGCGCCCGCGCCCCGCGCAAAGCTGCGCAGCACCGCGGCACGCAGAAGGCCCGCATCCGCGACCTCGGGCGCCTCGTTCAGGATCGCCCGCGTCATCGGGTCCCAGAACGCGCGCCGCAGCGGGCCGCGACCCGGCAAGGTCTCGGCAACGGTCGCCCCGCGCCTCGGCCAAGCCAGGCGCGCCATTTGTGCGGCCATGCCGGCAAGCGGCACACCCGGAGGACGCGCCGACCGGCGCAGCCCGCCCAGAGGCCCGCGGCCCGGCGACACCTCGAACCGGCTGCCGGTCTCGAGATCGAGGAACGGAAACACCGCCTCTCCGATGGACAGCGACGCGGCCCCGCCGATCCGCTCTGCCCAATCCAGAACACGGGTATTCGCGCTGAGGATCAGGTGGTTGCCATTGTCGATGACGCGCCCGAGCCGCTCGTCATGGTAGCTGCGGCAGCGCCCGCCGGCCTTCGGCGACGCCTCGAGGATCAGCACCCGCCGGCCCAGAGCGCTCAGCCGTTCCGCCGTGACAAGACCGGCCAGCCCGGCCCCCGCCACCACCACCCGCGCCGTGGGATCAGGACCCGCCAAGGGCCGCGCGGCGTGTGCCGTCCAGCAGTTTCGCCACCGCCGACCGGCGCGGCGCGGGGCGGGTCCAATCGGTTTCCATCCGCGCCAGAAGACCCTCGTAGGGGCCCATCATCATCAGCGCGGGCAGGATGCGGGCGCGGCTGTGCGACGACACGTCGAGCGCCGCCTCGGCAAAGGCGGCCCTTGCCCGCACCCCCAGCAAGGCCCGCGCCTTCGGCAACCGCGCATGATCGGAAGCCAGATGCGGCACCATCGGCACGCCCGCCGCCGCCAGCACGTCGCGCGGAAGGTAGAGCCGCCCGAGCCGGGCGTCTGCCTGAACGTCGCGCAGGATGTTTGTCAGTTGCAGCCCGGTGGCCAGCCTGAGGGCGAAGCGTTCCGACACCGCGCCGCGCCAGGCACCGAAGCAGTGCATCGACAAGATGCCGACGGCACCCGCGACGCGGCGGATATAGGCCGCCAGAAACTCGGACGACGGCGCCACGATCCCTCGGACATCCATCCGCATGCCGTCCAGCACCAGCAGGAACTCGCCCATCGGCAGGTCGAACCGGTCGACCGCGCGCGCCAGTTCCGCGCCGACGGCGCTGCGGGGGCAGCCGTCGTAGGCGCGCACGATCTCCTCTTCCCAGCGCCGGATCTCGGCCTGCCTTGCCATGGCGTCGGGGGCCTCGGGGGCATCGCCATCGGCGATATCGTCGACGATGCGGCAAAAGGCATAGACGGCATTGATGGCGGCACGGCGATGCGCAGGCAAGACGCGCATGCCGAGCCTGAACGAAGAACCCGACGCCGCGACGATGTGCCGGATCTGGGCCGCATCGGACGCGGCATCGGTGGCAGGGCCGCCTCTCACCCGTGCCACCCTATCGGCCGGACAGGCGCCACAGCGCGGCGCCCGTCACCGCAGCCGCCACCTGCGGCCGGGATGGGGCCACGCGCGATGCCAGCGGGTCGCCGCGCCGAAGCGCACCTGCCAGGGCCCCGGCCAGCCACAGCGTCGCGCGGGCCTGGGCGCGCAAGCCCGGATCGCGCAGCGCGTCCGGCAGGCCGGCGGCTTGCGCCAGCAAGTCGTCGCACCGGCCGAGCGCACGGTCGATCACGCGGCGCAGGCCGGGGGTGGCGGCGTTGCGGGAGAGGTCGGCCGGCGCGACCCCTTCGGCGTCCAGCCAGTCCCGTGGCAGATACACGCGGTCGAGGTGCAGCTTGTCCTCGGCGATGTCCTGCAGGTGGTTCAGCACCTGCAGCGCCGTGCAGAGCCGATCGCTCAGCGCGGCTGCCGGTTCCGGGTCAGGTTCGCGGTGCACGTCGAGAAGAAACCGCCCCACCGGGTTGGCCGACAGCGCGCAATATCCGCAAAGCTCGCTCCATGTCGCGTAGGGCCGATGGGTCGCGTCCCTGCGAAACGCGCCGAGGAGCGCCGCGGCATGGCGCAACACGGCTGTGTCCGGCCCGATCTCGGCGCGCAACGCAAGAGCTTCGGGCGCCCCCGCGCCGCCGAACAGCCCTTCCTCGAACATGTCGAGGCGCCGCAGCTTTTCGGCGCTGTCCAGTCCGGGGTCATCCGCCAGATCGTCGGCCGCGCGAGCGAAGCGGTAGAAGCGTACGATCGGCCCGCGCACATGCGGCGACAGAAGCCTTGACGCGACAGGGAAGTTTTCGGCCGCCGCGCCGCGCGGGCGGGCCGGTCGTTGCTCATGTAGCCTCGGAGAGTGTGCAAGCATTCGCGCCCCTTTCGTGACCGGGAGCAGAACGGATGAAGCTGCACAATGTTCCCGTGGCGCTGGCGGCTCGGGGCGCGCCGAATTGCGCGGACACCGATGTGGAACCTTACGGCGTCGCAACCGTTACGCTGGCCATGAGGTACGCAAAGTGAACGTCATGACCGACCCCGGAGCTGACCGGGCGCGCAAGGTGGTGGTGATCGGCGCGGGGCCCGGCGGGCTCGCCAGTGCCATGCTGCTGCGCGCGGCAGGGGCCGAGGTGACGGTGCTTGAGCGTGCGGACCGCGTCGGAGGGCGCACGGCGAGCTTCACCCAGGACGGTTTCACCTTCGACTACGGCCCGACCTTCTACCTCTATCCCACCATCCTGCGCGAAATCTTCGGCGCCTGCGGCCACGATCTGGACGCCGAGGTCGATCTGCGCCGGCTCGATCCGATGTACCGGCTGCAGTTCGACGACGGCAACACCTTCGACGCGACCGCCGACGTGGATCGCCTGACCGCCGAGGCCGCGCGGATCAGCCCCGAAGATGCCCCGAACGTGCGGCGCTATCTGAGCGAGAACAGCGCCAAGTTCGACGTCTTCAAGCCGATCCTGCAGCGGCCGTTCCACGGGCTGATGGATTGGGCGCGGATGGACATGCTGCGCGCATTCCCGCTGTTCCGGCCCTGGGCGACGGTCGATCAGGACCTGCGGCGCTGGTTCAGGCACGAAGACCTGCGCCTCGCCTTCAGTTTCCAGTCCAAGTATCTCGGCATGTCGCCGTTCAAGTGCCCGTCGCTGTTCACCATCGTCGCGCATGTCGAATACGGGTTTGGCGTGTTCCACCCGATCGGCGGCTGCAACGCGATCCCCCGCGCCATGGCCCGCGTGGCGACCGGGATGGGCGTCGACATCCGCCTCTCGGACCCTGCCGAGGAAATCCTGTTTCAGGGGCGCCGCGCAACGGCCGTGCGCACGCCCTCGCAGATCCATGCCGCCGATGCCGTGGTGGTGAACGGCGATTTCGCCACCGCCGCCCGCGCGCTGATCCCGGACCGTCTGCGCAAGCGCTGGACCGATGCGCGCATCGAGGCCAAGAAATTCTCCTGCTCCACCTTCATGCTCTATCTCGGGCTCGAGGGGCGGTTCGACGACATGAAGCACCACACGATCTTCCTGTCGGGCGACTACCTCCGGAACATCCGCGAGATCGACGCCGGCCTCGCGCCCGAGGAGCCGACGATCTACGTCCAGAACGCCTCCGTCACCGATCCGACGCTGGCGCCGGAGGGGCATTCGACGCTGTATGTGCTCGTTCCGACCGGCAACCTGACCGGCGGAGTGGACTGGGACAAGCAGGCCCCGATCTACCGCGAAAAGATCCTCGACCGCCTGTCGCGCCTGTCGGGCCACGACATCCGCCCCCGCATCCGCACCGAGCGGATGATCACCCCGGCCGATTGGGAGGCGCAGATGGGCATCTTTCGCGGCGCGACCTTCAACCTTGCGCACAACCTCGGCCAGATGCTGCATCTGCGCCCGCGCAACCGGTTCGAGGATGTGGACGGCGTCTATCTGACCGGCGGCGGCACCCATCCGGGCAGCGGCCTGCCGACGATCTTCGAAAGCGCCCGCATCGCCGCGAAGCTGGCGGCCGATGACATGGGGCTTGTCGCCCCCGCAATGAAGGCGGCGGCTGAATGAGCACGGTCGGCATCATCGGCGCGGGCCTTGGTGGCCTCGCGGCCGCCTGCACCCTGGCCGCGCGCGGTCACCGGGTCACGCTGCTGGAACGCAACGCCTGGCTCGGCGGCAAGGCAGCGGTGCATGACGATCACGGCTACAGCTTCGACATGGGGCCGACGATCCTGACCATGCCGCGCGTGCTGGAGCGCGTGTTCCAGGAGGCCGGGCGGACCCTGTCCGACTACCTCGACCTGCGCCGCCTCGATCCGCAATGGCGGTGCTTCTACGACGATGGCACCGTGCTCGACCTTCGCGACGATCCCGAAGCCAGCCGGAGCGAGATCGCCAAGCTGTCCCCCGACGCCGCCGAGGGATTCGAGCGGTTCATGCGCGTCGCCGCGCGGCTGTCGGATGTCAGCGACAGGTTCTTCTTCTGGAAATCGGTGGAGGACCTGCGCGACACCATGGACCTCAAGCAGAACATGACGCTTGAAACCCTGCGCGATGTCCTTGCCCTGCGGATGCCGCGGACCGTGGCGGGGCAGATCGCGCGCGACGTCCGCGATCCCCGCGTGGCGCAGATGCTGGAGCATTTCATCCAGTATGTCGGCTCCTCGCCGCTCGCCTCGCCCGCCGTCCTGTGCGGGATCGCGCAGATGCAGCTGGGCGAGGGCGTCTGGTATCCGATGGGCGGCACGCGCGCCGTTCCCGCGGCGCTGACGCGACTGGCGGAGGAACTGGGCGTCGAGATCGAGACCGACGTCGAGGTGGAGCGGATCGAGACCGAAGCCGGCCGCGCCACCGGCATCACCCTGCGCCACGGGGGCAGGGCCCGGACCCGCAGCTTCGACACCGTGCTGTCGAACATGGACTCGGTCCGCACCTACCGCGAGCTTCTGGGGGGCGCGGCGTGGCGGTCGTTCTCGTCGGGTCGCAAGCGCGAGGCGGCCTGTTCGGGCGTGGTGCTCTACTTGGGCCTCGATCGCGCCTATGACCATCTTGCGCATCACAACTTCGTCTTCTCGCGCGACCCGAAGGAGGAATTCGGCGCGATCTACGACACGGGAAACCCCGCCCCCGATCCGACCGCCTATATCGCCGCCCCGGCCCGCACCGACCCGTCGGTCGCGCCCGAGGGGGGCGAGGCGCTCTACATTCTGGTCCACACGCCCTATCTGCGGCCGGGTCACGACTGGTCGCAGATGTTGCCCGCCTATCGCCGCGTCATCTTCGACAAGCTGGCGCGCGCGGCGGGAATGGACGATCTGCAAGACCGCATCCGCACCGAACGGGTGCTGACGCCGCAGGACATCCACGACCGCTACAAGGTGCTGGACGGGGCGATCTACGGCCTTGCCAGCCATGGCCGCGTGATGGGGGCGTTCAAGCCGGGCAACCGCTCGCGCCAGGTCCGCGGCCTGTATCTGGCCGGCGGGTCGGCCCATCCGGGGCCGGGCATGCCGATGGCGCTGATGTCTGGATGGATCGCGGCCGACAGCCTGGATGCGGACGCGCGGTCGAACAGGGAAGACGGGCTGGCAGCGGAGTGAGCGGCGCGGCGACAGACGATCCCGTCGCCGCGCGCTCGGCCGCATTGGCGGGGTTCTTCACCGGCGTGATGCGCCGCCAGGTCCGTCGCAATTTTCGCGCCTTGCGGATGGCCCGGCCCGGCCTGCCCGACCTGCCCGCGCAGGCGCCACTTATCCTCTACGCCAACCATCCCTCCTGGTGGGACCCGGCAGTCTTCATCGTGCTGGCCGACGCGCTCTTTCCCGCGCGGCCCGGCTTCGGGCCGATGGATGCGGACGCGCTCGAGCGCTACCGGTTCATGCGCCGCATCGGCATCTTCGGGGTGGACCGGGGGACGCGGGCGGGCGCGGCGCGCTTCCTGCGAACGGGTGCCCATGTGCTGGCGGACCCGACGCGCATGCTGTGGATCACCGGCCAGGGCAATTTCACCGATGCCCGCGCGCGCCCCGTGCACCTGCAGCCCGGCGTCGCCCATCTTGTGGCCCGTGTGCCGGGTGCGGTGGCGGTGCCGCTGGCGCTGGAATACCCGTTCTGGTCCGAAAAGAAGCCCGAGGCGCTGGTGGCGTTCGGCGCACCCGTGAAAGCCGCGGGCAGGCGCGCCAGGGCCCTCGCCACCGTGCTGGACCATGCGCTTGAGGCAACGCAGGACGATCTGGCCGAACGCGCGGTGGCACGCGACCCCGCAGGGTTCGTGCGTCTGCTGGGCGGGCGGGCGGGCGTGGGAGGCCCTTACGGGGCGTGGTTGGCATTTCGCGCCATGCTGAGCGGGCGCAGCCGCGATCCCGACCATCTGCCCGAACCCGGGCGTCCGTCATGAGCGGGCTGCTCACCGGTCTCGTCGGCATCTGCCTTGCGCTGGCGGCGCTTTACGCCTCGGTGACGCTGGTCAACCTTGCCGTATTCCGCAGACCGCGAAAGGACGGCGGTCCGCTCCTCCCGGTGTCCATCCTGATCCCCGCGCGGGACGAGGCCCTGAACATCGAGGCCGCCCTGCGCGGCGCCCTGGCGCAGCAGGGCGTCGACCTCGAGGTGGTGGTGCTCGATGACCATTCGAGCGACGGGACGGCGGCGATCGTCCGGCGCATCGCCCGGACGGACGGCCGCGTCCGGCTGGTGCAGGGCAACCTCCTGCCACAGGGCTGGAACGGCAAGCAGCACGCCTGCCATCAGCTGGCGTCCGAGGCGCGCCACCCGGTGCTGATGTTCGTCGATGCCGACGTGCGCCTTTCGCCCGATGCCGCGGCGCAGCTGCAGGCCGAGATGGTCGGCAACGACCTGGCGCTCGTCTCGGGCTTTCCGCGCCAGATCACCGGGAGCCTTGGCGAGGCGGTGGCGATCCCGCAGATCATGGTGGTGCTGCTGGGCTACCTGCCGTTGCCGATGGCGCGCCGCAGATCCACCGATCCGGGCTTTGCCGCAGGCTGCGGGCAGGTGATGATGGTCCGCGCGGGGGCCTACGCGCGTGCCGGCGGCCATGCCGCGTTTCGCCACCTCATGCACGACGGGCTGAACCTGCCGCGCAACATCCGCCGCGGCGGCGGGCGCACCGACATTGTCGACGTCACGCCCTTGGCCGCGTGCCGGATGTATCACAGCTGGGCCGAGCTTTGGTCAGGCTTCACCAAGAACGCGACCGAGGGCATGGCGACGCCGCGCGCCCTGCCGGTCTGGACCGTGCTTCTGGGCGGCGGGCATGTGCTGCCCTGGCTGCTTCTTCCGGCATCGCTGTGGGCCGGTGCAGACCTCGCCGCCATCCTTTCCGCCGCGGCGATCATCGTCGTTCTGGTGGCGCGGACAGGTCTGGCGCTGCGGCTTGGCCAACCGGCGTTGTCGGTGCTACTGCACCCCGTGGGGGTCGGCATCACGCTGGCGATCCAATGGACCGCGCTGATCGGGGCGCGGCGCGGGCGGCGGGCGGTCTGGCGCGGGCGGAGCTACGATTTTCAGTGAGCGATACCCCCGAAATCGCGTTTGCCCGCCTGCGCGCCGCCTTTTCCCTGGCGGCCGTCCCTGACACCGGCGCCCGGATCGCCCGCCTGCGCGCCTTGTCCCGGGCGATCCGGGCGGCCCCTCTCGCCGCCGCGATTTCCGCCGATTTCGGCCACCGCGCCGAGGTCGAGACGGCCACCGCCGACATCGGCTTCACCCTCGACGCCATTTCCCACCTGATCCGTCATGTGCCGGCATGGGCGCACCCACGCCGCCGCCGGGTGCTGAGGCCCCTGCCCGGCCGCACCGCCGTCTGGCGCGAGCCGAAGGGCGTGGTCGGCATCCTGTCGCCGTGGAACTACCCGGTACAACTGGCGCTGGTGCCCCTTGCGACGGCCATCGCCGCCGGCAACCGCGTCTTGCTGAAACCGTCCGAACGCACCCCGCGCACAACACAGGCGCTGGCGCGCCTGCTGGCCGAGGTCTTTCCCCCCGACGAGGTCGCCACGGTCACCGGCGGACCGGACGTCGCCGAAACCGTGGCGCGCCTGCCCCTCGATCACCTCTTCTTCACCGGCTCGACCAGCACGGGGCGCAAGGTGGCCCTTGCCGCCGCCGCGAACCTGACGCCCGTGACGCTGGAGCTGGGCGGCAAGAGCCCCTGCATCGTGATGCCGGACGCCGACCCGCGCACGCACGCGGCCCTGATCGGCTGGGGCAAGTGGTTCGGCGCGGGGCAGACCTGCGTCGCACCCGACTACCTGATGGTGCCGCGCGGCACGGCGGACGCCTGGGGTGACGCGATGCTGGAGGTGGCTGGCGGGTTCCTCGCCGGCGCGGGCCGCGACTACACGGCGCTGATCGACGCGGCGCATCACGAACGGCTGTCGGGGATGCTCGCCGAAGGCGGCGCCGTGCGGCAGATCCCGACCGACCTGCCCGGACGCATGGCCCCGACCGTCGTGACCGATCCGCCGCCGGGCGGGGCCTTGATGACCCAAGAGATCTTCGGCCCGATCCTGCCCATCCTCGAATACGACACCCCCGCCGGGGCCGCCGCGCATGTCACCGCGGGTGACCCGCCTCTTGCCGCCTATGCCTTCGGGCGCGATGTCGCGGCGGCGACGGCGTTGATGCGGACGATCCGCTCGGGCGGCGCGGCGATCAACGGCACGATCCTGCACCTGGCGGCCGAGGGCCTGCCCTTCGGCGGCATCGGCAGTTCCGGCATGGGGGCCTATCATGGCCTGCGGGGGCTGGCAGAGTTCAGCCACGAACGTGGCGTGCTGACCGTGGCGCAGGGCCGATGGACGCGCTTGCTGCTGCCGCCCTACGCGCCGATCCTGCGCCGGTGGATGCTGCGGCTCATGCGGAAGCCCTAGCGGGCCGTCGATCGAGGCAAAGGTGGTCCGGGCGTGGTCTCAGCGCCCGGACCACGGCGGCCGGCTCCGCCACCCGCACGCGGGCCGGCATTGGAACACTTGCCCGGCGAACAGGTTAACGGACCAACCTTTCCGACCGCAGGAGTGGCAAGATGTCAGAGCAGCAGGACAAATTCCGTCGACCGTCTACCGGCACCGACAGGACGCTGACCAACCGGCAGGGCCATCCGGTCTCCGACAATCAGTCGCAGCGCACGGTCGGCAGCCGTGGCCCGGCGACGCTTGAGAATTACCAGTTCCTCGAGAAGATCTCCCACTTCGACCGCGAGCGCATTCCCGAGCGGGTGGTGCATGCGCGCGGCTTCGTCTGCTACGGCGAGTTCGAGGCGACGGGCATGATCGGCGACGAACCGGCGTCTACCTACACCCGGGCGAAGCTGTTTCAGGACAAGGGCAAGATCACCCCGCTCGCCATCCGCTTCTCGACCGTCATCGGCGGGCGCGATTCCTCGGAGGTGGCGCGCGACCCGCGCGGCTTTGCGGTGAAGTTCTACACCGAGGACGGAAACTGGGATCTCGTCGGCAACAACCTTGCCGTCTTCTTCATCCGCGACGCGATCAAGTTCCCCGATGTCATCCATTCGCTCAAGCCCGATCCGGTGACCTTTCGCCAGGAGCCGAACCGCATCTTCGATTTCATGAGCCAGACGCCGGAATCGATGCACATGCTCACGCACCTGTTCTCGCCGCGCGGAATTCCGGCCAGCTATCGGCACATGGAAGGCTTCGGCGTGAACACCTACAAGATGGTGAACGCCGCGGGCGACACGGTGCTGGTGAAATACCATTTCCACCCCCGCCAGGGCGTCGCCAGCCTGACCGCAGAGGAAGCGGCGAAGGTTCAGGGGCAAGACCTTGGGTCGGCGTCCAAGGATCTGTTCACCGCGATCGAGACCGGCGAGTACCCGCAGTGGGACATGTACGTCCAGATCATGGACGATCACGAGCACCCCGAGCTTGACTGGGACCCGCTCGACGATACCAAGATATGGCCCGAAAGAGATTTCCCGCTGCGCCACGTCGGCACCATGACGCTGAACCGCAACGTCGAGGATTTCTTCGACGAGAACGAGCAGATCGCGATGGGCACCGGCGTGCTCGTCGACGGGCTGGATTTTTCCGATGACAAGATGCTGGTCGGGCGCACCTTCTCATACTCCGACACGCAGCGGCACCGCGTCGGCACGAACTACCTGCAACTGCCGGTCAACCAGCCCAAGGGCAGCGCCGTCGCCACCAACCAGTCGGGCGGGCAGATGTCGTTCCACCGCGACCTGGGCCCCGGGCAGAACCCCTCGGTCAACTACGAGCCGTCGCTGCACGGGGGCTTGCAGGAGGCGCCGCGCCAGCCGTCCAAATCGCCCGAGATCACCGGGCGCCTGACCCGCGCGGTCATCGAGCGGCGCAACGACTACCTGCAGCCGCGCGCCCGCTACTGCACGATGATGGACTGGGAACGGGACGACCTCGTGAACAACATGGGCACGCTGCTCGGCCAATGCGAGCCGGACGTGCAGAAGCGCATGGTCTGGCACTTCCTGCTGGTTCACGACGATTACGGAACCCGCGTCGGCGCCGCCCTCGGCATCGCACCCTCCGACGTGCAGGATCTGCCGCCCCTGCCCGGCCAGGTGCTGACCGACGACGACCAGCGGCGCCTCCGCCAGTTGGGCGACAACGGCGACGTGATCGACGAGACGGTCTGGGGCCAGTGGACAAGCTCGGTCAGGAACCGCCCCGCCACCGCGGAGGAGGTCCTTTCCGGGCCAGCTGCGCGACCGCATGAGGAACGCCATGCGGAACACGGATGAAGGGCGGCCCGCACGAACTTGTCGGCAGCCCCCTTTGACGCCTTCACCCCTCCGCTCGCGCACGGCACGCATCCCTGGCGGGAACATCACCCGGCACATCGTGGCTGCGCGGCACCATTGAGGAACCATGCGCCAGTTCCTTGGTTCCTTTCGACGTAGCAGACGCGGCGCCTGCCGGGTTCAGCGGTCGCGCCGCCGACGATCAGCAGAGGACCGGATCTTGACTGCTCATGCTCCATCGGCCGACGCCAACGGCCGGCCATCCGCGCGACGCGCCGATGTCGTCATCATCGGCGCGGGGTTCGGCGGCCTCGAGGCCGCGAAACACCTCGGCAGGGCCGGCATAGCCACAACGGTGATCGACCGGCGCAACCACCACCTGTTCCAGCCGCTGCTCTACCAGGTCGCGACGGCGGCGCTGTCCGCGACCGACGTGGCGGAGCCGATCCGCAAGGTCGTGCGACGCCACCAATCGGTCAGCGTTCTTTTTGGCGAGGTGAAGGAGATCGACACCGGCGCGCGCGAGCTACGCATGACCTGCGGGCACAGGGTCGGCTTCACCCATCTGGTCCTCTCAAGCGGCGCCAGGCATGGGTATTTCGGTCACGACGAATGGGCGCAATGGGCGCCGGGCCTCAAGACGATCGAGGATGCGCGCCACATCCGCTCGCAACTGCTGCTGACCTTCGAGCGCGCCGAGCGGACGGCGGACCCGCAGGAGCGCCAGCGCCTCATGAGCATCGCGATCGTCGGCGGCGGGCCCACCGGGGTCGAGCTTGCCGGCGCGATCGCGGAACTCAGCCGGTACACGTTGGCGCGCGACTTTCGCTTCATGGATCCGACGGCCACGCGCATCACGCTGGTGGAGGCCGGGCCGCGGCTGCTTCCCGGCTTTTCGCACGAGAGTTCCGCCTACGCGCAGACGCGGCTGGAACGCCTCGGCGTCCATGTCCGAACGGGCGAGGCGGTCGAGGATGTCGGGCCGAGGGCGATCCGCATCGCGGGCATGGCGGAACCGGCGGGCCTTGTCATCTGGGCCGCCGGGGTATCCGCCTCGCCGCTCGCCCGGCAACTTGGGGAAACCGACCGCTCGGGGCGCATCCCCGTCGATGCGACGCTCGCGGTTGCGGGGCACGCGAACGTCTTCGCGCTTGGCGATGTTGCGGTGTTCACCGGCGAAGACGGCAGGCCGTTGCCGGGCCTTGCGCAAGTGGCCAAGCAGCAGGGCATCCATCTCGGGCGCGGGCTTGCGGCGCTGATCTCGGACGGCACGCCGCTGCCGCCGTTCCGCTACAACGGCCGCGGGAACACGGCCATCGTGGGCCGGAACGCGGCGGTCTTCGAGCAGGGGGCGTTCAAGGTGAAAGGCTGGGTCGCATGGTTCGCCTGGGCGGTGATCCACGTCTACCTGCTGGTGGGGTTCCAGAACCGGCTACTGGTCTCGCTGCAATGGCTCTGGCGCTACCTGACCTATGACCGCGGCGCGCGGCTGATCGCCGGCGACATCGTGGAAGTGGCCAATCCGGGCGCGGGCCCGATGCCACGGACAGGAGCGCCCCGCGCGCCCGGCGACCAAGCCGCGACATCCCCGCACGGTGCCGGTGCACCGGACCAGCGCCTCGGTCGTCACGAAACAGCACGGAAGACACCACCATGATCGACAAGACGACCCACGGGATCATCGACTACCTGACGGGTGCCCTGCTGGTCATCGCACCATACCTGTTCGGCTTCTCGACCGGCGGTATCGAACAGTGGCTTGCCCAGGTCATCGGAGCAGCCGTCATCGTCATGAGCCTCGTGACCGACTACAGACCAAGTATCGTCAGGCTCATCCCGTTCAAGGTGCATCTGGGCATCGACCTGCTTGCGGGGGTCGTGCTGGCCGTTTCGCCCTGGATATTCGGCTTTGCCGACGTGATCTGGTGGCCGCATCTGATGGTCGGGGTGATCTCGATCCTGGTGGTCTGGCGAACCACGCGCTCGCCCGAGATCCGGTCCGGGGGCTGACGCGCAAGTGAGCGGGGCAATCGCCTCGCTCAGGTGCCGGCCGGCCGGACGCCTGCAAGACCCATGCCGCTTGCGGGCCGTGCCGGCATCCGGTGGAGCGGCATGGACAAATCCTGCTCTGGCACGGTGTAGTCCATCTTTTCCACCATCATCCGGATGGCGCTGCGCATGAGGGCCATGGTCAGCTGTTCGCCGGGGCACCGATGGGTTTCGGGTACCTTTCCGCCGCCCTGTGGCACGAAGTCGAAGCCCTGATCGCGCCACGATGGCGCGCGGGTGGGGTCGAAGACACCGGGTTCCGCGAAGCGGCGGGGATCGTGATTGGTTCCGTAGAGGTCCAGCAGCACCCAATCCCCTTCGGCGATGGCTGCCCCCTCCCAATCGAAGGATGCCTTCGCGATTCCGCCGACGACGGGAAAGAACGGGTAGACGCGCCGCACCTCCTCCGCGAAACGCGCGTAATGCGCGTCATCGGCACCATGCAGCGCCACCCGCCACGACCGATGTTGATGCAGCGCCATGGCCGCGAACATGATGTAGCGGCCGATGGCCACAGTCGGACGCAGGATGTTGATGACCTCCACGGCGGCCGCCTCGACCGACAGGGGCACGCCCTCCGCGTCCTCGAAATGCGCGATCCGCCACAGCGCGGTGTCGGTCCGTCCCAGCCCCGCACGCGACCTTTCGACCAGTGCCGCGATCTGCCGCTCGGTCCTGCGCCGCCGCAGCAGGGCCGGGACGATCACCGGGCCGATGCTGCCGGCATTCTCGATCATCGAACTCAACGCGTGGCACATCTGCACATCGCCGATGCCGTCCAGCGGAACGCCGGCCCAGCGGCAGACGGCCCGCGTCAGGACGAGATTGGCTTCGTCGAACACGACGATGCCGGGGCGCGTGGCCCAGTCGGCCAGAGCGGTCAGCCATTCCTCCTCGAACAGGGCGACAAGCTCGGCCAGACCCGCCTCGCGCATCAGGAGGTCGATGAACAGCCGCTTCCGGTGTCGGTGCGCAGCGCCATCCAGCCCCTGCACGCTGCCCTTGTCCTGAAGCAACCGCAGCACCGTGGGCGGCATTGCGCCCTGCCGCGTGAACCGGTCGCCGGCATAGAACATCCGAGCCGCAGACGCACCGCGCGCGCAAAGCACCGGCGTGAGCATGATGCGCGCGCGGAACCTGTCGGTGCCGAGGGCGTCGCAATTTCGCGAGACGAAAGCGTATCCGTCGCGCAGGAAAGCCAGGGTGTGTTCGAAACCGCCGAGACGCGGAATGGCCGTGTCGGGCATGGGACGCTCTCCCGTCAGGACGCTTGGCGGCTCGAGGGTGACGGGTATCCGAGATGACATGTGCCCGGCCCGGTGCCCGGCCGTCGGAGACGGATCGGGACGTTGCCCTACCCAAGCCGCCGCCGCGCGCAGACCGCGCGACGGGGGCACGGCTTCACCACGCGCCGCCAGCGGAGTTAAAGTGCCTCGGCAGTGGTCTGCATCCATTCCCGGTGCCGCAGCTCGTCCGAGTGGGCACGCTCGAAGAAGGCGCGCGGTTCCGCCATGGCCTGGTCATGACCCGAGGCGCGCTCGTAGGCGGTGACCGTGTCCTCTTCGTTGGTCCGCATCGCCTTCAGGATCGCCGCGTCGCCCATGAGGTCGGCCATGGCGATCTTCCCGGTGGTCAGCATCTGCTTCATGTCGCCTTCCTCCGGGGCGTCGAGACCGATCTCGCGCGCCATCCCGTTCAGCACCTCGAGATGCTGGAGATGATCGTCGCGGAATCTTCTGACCTGCTCCGCAAGGCCGGCGTCGGACAGCCGTTCGATCGTGCTGTCGTAGGCGGCGATGGCGTCGTGTTCGAGCAAGATCAGGTTCTTCACCAGATCCTCGAAGCTGCTTTCGGTGCCGATTGTGGTGACCATTGGATTTCTCCGTTCCGGTGGTTGTAGCGGGAACCCCGCCCGCCGCTCGTGCAGACGGGTCGGAGTCGAAAACCCGTTCACGACCTGAAGGTTCCCCATGGCACCCGCCGACGCGGCACGGGACAGCCCGGCCTGACGGTCGATTTCCACCTGCGCGCAAACAGGCATTCCCGCATAGACCCATTGCAGGTTTGCGGCTTCTGTTTTGTCGAAACTCGGTGGAAGGGTCTTGGCGACACACCGGATTGACCGTTTTGCCCCGGCGCAGGTTTCGGCCGTGCGGGCATGCCAAGGAGATGACAGTGACGCAGCGATCCCTCGTACCCTTTCTCGTTCCGGCGCTGTTCGCCCTTGCCGCCTGCGCGGCGCCCGGCTTGGTGATCGTGCCCAGCTCGGGCACGCCGGTCTATGACAAGTTCGGCGGCGTCTCCTTCTGCATCGGACCTGACGGGCAGGACTATCCGGCCGACCGCAGCAGCCAGACCCCCTGCGAGGAGCCGTCCTGCCCGGGTGGGGTCGTGTCCCCGGCGGGTGAGGTGATCTGCCCGGAAGACACCTGTCCGGGCGGAATCGTCTCGCCCAGCGGCGAGGTGATCTGCCCCGAAGACCTGCAGCGGCCAGGCTCGGGCGGCAGCGGCGACCGCGGGGGGCGCGGGGACCGTCCCGGAACGCAACAGACCGGCCCCGCGCGCTAGATGCGCGCCGCCGGGTCGTTTGCCGCGCCGCGGCGCTCCATCTTCCGACAGCGATGGCGAAAGAGCGGCGTTGATCAGGCACAGGCAAGGAGTGAACGGATGACATGGATGCTGCGCGCGGGTCTTGCGCTCGTTGCCCTTGGCGCAGCGCCGTTGGTGGGGTTGGCCATCGCGCTGGCAGGCTCCGCCGCGCTTGGCTGCGCCGTCGACGAGGGCAACGTGACGCCCTGCCCCATCGCGGGCACCGATCTGGGGCCGCTGTTCTACACCCTGTTCACGGGCGGTTGGCTGATGCTGCTGACGGCGCCCGTGGGGCTGGTGGGGCTTGGCCTGACGATCGCCGCCCTCGGCCTGCGTGCCTCGAACCGGCGGAACGGCGACAGGGGCGCAGGGTGATGCCCACCCGCGTCTGCCGGAAGTGACGGAGTAGCCATGCGTCTTTCGTCCTGCTTGCCCGGCGCGATCGCGGTGGTGGTGCTGGCCACCGCGCCGGCGCTCGCAATCTGCCCCGACGCGCCGCTGACCGGGCCGGTCTTCGTGACCTACGGCGACCGGATCTCGCAGGTCGACCGCTTGCCTGACGGGACGACGGCCGACCGCGAAACCGCGCTCGACGGGTCCTTTGCGGTCGACTATGTGACCCATCCTCTCGGCCTTGTTCTGTCCGCGCAACAGCTGGAGGGCGGGCGGGTTCTGCCCGAAACCGTCGAGACGGTCGCCTACGAGGGGATGCCGCTGCCAGATCCTGCGCCGGGTGCCCGCTGGCAGGGGCGCGAGGTTTCGCGTTTCGCGGACGGGCGCGTCACCGCCTATGCGACGGAAGCGAGCATGGGCCAGCCCGAAGCCTACCGGATCGGGGATTGCGTGCTCGAGGTGCTGCCTGTCGTCGTGACCCGCGTCGAGGACGGCCTGCCCGGCGCCGATGCCGAGGCCTACATCTATCTTCCGGATCTGGGCATCGTGCTGTTCATGGGCTACGCCGCCGTCGGAGAGGAAACGGTGATCGACCCGCCCCTCGCCTTCTCCACCGTCGCCCCCGCCGGCCTGCACGAGTGACCCCGGCAAAGGCGAGGGCGACCCGCGCAGGGTTTTGTCAGACCGCCGCCGTCGCGGTGTGCGCGGACCCGGGATCATAGGCCGACCGGATCATCGCCCCTGCGATCGTGTCGTAGGCCGATTGCCACGCGGCCTCCATCTCGGGCGTGAAATCCTCCTCCAGAACATCCGCCAAGGTGGCCATCACAGCCTGGCCCACCAGCGCGTAATGGGCGGGATAGACGCCATAGTCGACGTGGCGCAGGGCGAGATCGCGGGTCATGTCGCGGCAGGCGTCGAGATCGTGGATCTGGCCCACCACCGCGCCGAAGGCGAACATCACCTTTTCGGTCTGGACGAAGATGTCCTCGGTGAACAGGGGCCGGGTCTCCGGCGCGATGCGGAACAGGTGGTCGTAGAACACGCTCGCCGCGACATCCTTGCGCGCTTGGAGAAACCGAAGCCCGTGGCGGAGCATGTCGAGTTCGTCATCCGACAGCGACATGATGAAATTCCTCTCGGCAATGAGGCAAGATACCCTCGAATCGACACTGCCGCAATCGCGCGGCGCATCTCACTTTGCGGCACCCGGATCGCCGAACACCTCCGCCACGCTGTCGCGCAACCAGCGCGTCAGCGCCTGCATGCGCTGGGTCTGAACGGTGTCGGGGTGCAGATGCAGGTTCAGGACGCGGACAAGCTCGGGCGGCCCGTCCTCCAGTCGCGTGAGCGCGGGGTTTCGGGCCGCAAGACAGACCGGCAGCAGCCCCTTGCCGACCCCCGCCGCGATGGCGCCCATCAGGACGCGGTTGTCGCCGGCGGCAAGCCTGACCCGCTCCCCGCGCTGGCGCACGCGGTCAAGCGTCCGCGCATGCGCGAGACGCGGGCTGTCCTCGTCGAGGAAAGACACCCACGGCAGCGTGGTCGGGTCCGTGCCCGCGCGGTGGTAGAAGGCATAGGGCACCTCGCCGAGCTTGATCGCGAACTCGCTGTCGCGCGGCACCTGCTCGAACCAGAGCGAGGCGGTCGCCTCCATCCGGACCACCGCGCGGGGATGGACGGGGATCAGCCGCAGATCCACGCGCGGATTGTCCGCAAGGAAGCGACCGACAGCTGTGTGGGTCAGCTGCTCCAGCGTCCAGGGATTGCCGACGAGCCGGATCGCGCCCGACGGTCCCTCAGCCCCGCGGGTCAGATCCTCGGTCAATCGCTCCATGCGCAACTCGATTTCGAGCGCACGGGCGATGGCCATCTCGCCGACCTCGGTGGCGCGCAACCCCGATTTCGACCGGAGAAACAGGATTGCGCCCAGCCCGGCCTCGAGCGCGTTCAGGCGGCGGCCGCAGGTGGACTGGTCGATGCCCAGAAACTCCGCCGCCAGCGTCAGCGAGCCGGCGCGCGAGATGGCGAGCAAGATCTTCAGATCATCCCAATTCGCAGACAAGACGACGCCATCCCCACAATTTTGCAGGGATACCATGCAGGACGCCGGGTTCCCGGCAAAGCGAAATCGCCGCATCGTCGCGGTCTCGCGCCTTGCCCACGCGCGCGGTTGCGTCACGCGACAGGAAACGGCCTCATGCGATTGTCTCAGCACGAATTGGACATCGTCCGGGACAGCTTCGGCATCGTGCAGCGCGATCCGGTCGCGGCGGGGCGGATCTTCTACGACCACCTGTTCCGGGAGGCGCCGCAGACGCGGCACCTGTTCGTCACCGATGTCGAGCGGCAGGCCGGCAAGCTGATCGACACGCTGCGTGTCGTTGCCCTCGAGGCGGACAACTGGGGCCTCCTGCGGCCGATCATCGAAGATCTGGCCGTGCGCCACACCGCCTATGGCGTCCGGCCGGAGCATTATCCGGCCGTGGGCGCGGCGCTTGTGGCGATGCTGGCGGCGCGCATGGGCCGGGGCTTCACGCCCGAGGTCGAGACCGTGTGGCGCGAGCTTTACGCCGCGGTCGAGACCACGATGATCGCCGCCGCCTATCCCCTTCACCGGGAATGCCGGTGAGGGCAAGCAAACCCGCGTGACCAGCGCGGGCCGGGGCGGTGCATTGCGACGGCCGGCCCGAGCTGTATCGGGCCGGCCGTCCAGGGAAAAGCCGGCACCCATCAATCGGGGATGCTGCATTCGTATCCGCCATCGGGGCGCGTGCTGCTGCCACCGCCGTGACCGTTGCAGATCTCTTCCTGTATGAAGACCGGCAGTCCGCAGCGGCCCGACCCGGATTGATTGGTCGACACCGGCGGGCAGCTCCAGCCGCCTCGGGCCGTACTGTTGCCCGACCCGGCGCTGGCGAAATGGTCGCGATCCCGGTCAGGGCGCGATCCGCCGGTGTCAGGCGATTCGGATAAATCGCCCCGGCCGTCCGTCTGCGCCCCGGCGGCGGGTGCGAGAGCGAGGCCAAGACCGGCAAAGACAATCGCCGAAAATGCGAAGGTGGTGAATTTGGTCATCTATCAAGATCCATATGCTGTGAATATGCGCCGCGCAGGGGCGGTATCGTGGATGCCGCGTCCTGCCAGCGCGCCCTGGGACTAGCCCAGATCGGCGCGGGGCAGGAACCTGCGTTCGCGCATGAACCCCATGCGCTTTCGGAGGCTGAAGCGCAGGCGCAAACACGGGGGTTCCACGCGATCGAAGGCTGGTCGCGGCCGGGGCCCGCCTTTGCCGGCGAGCTGCGGCGCCGGAAGCGCGGCGCGCGCAAGGCGCGAGCTGCGGCGTGTCAGCCGTCTCGCCGCGGTGATCCGGGCATCGTCATCTGCCCGCAAATGATCGCGGCATCCGCTCCTGTCGTGCTTGGATAGCTGCCGGGCAGGCCGCGCAGGCGCCGCATGGCGAGAAAGGCGAAGCATTGTGCCTCCGTCGCATCGCCCGCCCAGCCCACGGCCTCGGCGCAGACGACCTCGACCCCGGCGTAGTCCCCGATCATCGCAAGAAGGGTCGGGTTGCGCCGCCCGCCACCGCAGACGATCAGGCGCGTGGGGCGCTCCGGCAAAAGGTCCAGGCCACGGCCCACCGCGGAGGCCGTGAAGGCGGTGAGGGTCGCTGCGCCGTCCGCATCCGAAAGGTCGTCGACCCAGGCGTGGCCGAAATCGAACCGGTCGAGTGATTTCGGAAATGGGCGGGTGAGATAGGGATGGTGCAGCGCCCCCGCGAGGCGATCCACCTGCACGCGGCCCGATGCGGCGAGGCGACCGTCGCGGTCCATCTCGCCGAGACCGCGACTGGCGACGAAATCGTTGATCGGGGCGTTGGCCGGCCCGGTGTCGAAGGCGACGAGGCCGCCCTGCCCGTCCCGCGCGGTGACGTTCGCCACGCCGCCGAGGTTCAGAATGGCGGTTCCGGGCTCTCCCAGGATGTCCAGCAGCGCCGCGTGATAGACGGCCGACAGCGGTGCCCCCTGCCCGCCCGCCGCCATGTCCGCGTTGCGGAAGTCATGGACGACGCTCGCGCCGACAAGCTGCGCCATGAGCGCGCCGTCGCCGAGTTGGCGCGTGCGGCCCTTGCGACCGGTCGCAGGCGCGCGATGCAGTACGGTCTGACCGTGGAAGCCGACCGCCGCGATGTCCGCCATGGTCAACCCGGCCTCCTGCACCAGCCGCAAGACGGCCTCGGACTGCGCCCGCGTGATCCGCTCCTCTGCCTCGGCGAACACGGCGGGTTCGGGCCCGTCGAAGTTCCAGGCCAGCGCCTCGGACAGGCAGCGGGGCAGGATCGCGCGCGTGCCCGCGTCGTAGGGATAAAGCGCGTGCGGTCCGAAGGCCGCGATCCGTTCGCCATCCGTGCGCAGAAGCGCCACGTCGATGTTGCCGTCGAGGACGGTGCCGGTCATCAGGCCGACGCACCATGTCATCTCCACAAGATCACTCCGCAAAGAGCGCCTCACCCACCGCGCGGCGAAGCTCGGCGATGCCGGTCTGTGCGTGGCGCGAGGGATGGACGCGGTTGGTGAGCAGGGTCCAGGCGGTCCCTGCCTCGTGGTCGATCCAGAAGCCCGTTCCGGTGAAGCCGGTATGGCCGATCGTCGCGGCAGAGCAGGCCCGCCCCCCGGACCAGCCGCTGTGCTTGCGTTCCCAGCCATGGGTTCGGGTCTGCGACAGGGGCGTGGCGGCGAGGCCCGGCTCTGCGGCGAGCATCGCCACCGCGAGGTCCAGAAGTGCGTCGGCGGTGCCGAAAAGGCCCGCATGCCCCGAGCCCGCGAGCGCGAAACAGTTCTCGTCATGCACCTCGCCCCGCATCACCCGCCCGCGCCAGGTGCAGGCCTCGGTCGCGGCGCAGGCCAAGGGGTCGGGGGCGAAGGTGAAGCCGTGGCCGGGGTCCATCTCGCGGATCGTCCGGCCCTCGATGCGCTCGAGTGCGATGCCGAGGAGGATGAAGTTGATGTCGGAGTAGACCGGCGCGTGCTGGCGGCGCCATTCGCGCTGCAAGACGAAGGCGCGCAGCGTCGCGGGATCGGCTCCGTAGGTGTAGATCGGCTCCATCGCCGGAAAGGGCGCAAGATGCCCAAGGCAGTCGCGGAAGGTCACGCGGCGTTCCCAGCAATCGGCGTGGTACTGGCGGAAGTCGGGAATGACGGAGGTGAGCGGCGCGTCAAGGTCGATGCGGCCGGCCAGCGCATGGGCGAGGATGCGCCCGGCCGTGAAGACCGGCTTGGTCAGAGAGGCGAGGTCGAAGACCGTCTCGCGCGCGACCGGCACGGGTTCGGGCACGAGGCAGGCATGGCCCGTCCAGCGGATGGCGCGCCCCTTCGGGCCGATGGCTCCGAGGATGGCGCAGGGAACGCGCCCGGTTGCGACCGCTTCCGCCGCGAGGGACCAGGCCGCTTCGAAGCTCATGCGCGCTCCTCCAGCGCGACGCGGTGATCGACCCCATGCTCCAGCCAGACCTGCGGCGGCGACTCCCACCCGGCCGGGTGGAGGGTCGAGGGAACCTCGTCGGTCTCCAGCGCGAAGGAGACGCGGCGCTTCTCGATCGAGGGGACGGCGGCGATGAGCTTGCGCGTGTAGGGATGACGCGGATCGGACAGGACCGCGCGCGCCGCGCCGATCTCTACGATGCGGCCCGCGCAGATCACGGCGATCCGGTGGGCGATGCGCTCGACCACCGCCATGTCGTGCGAGACGAAGAGATAGGCAAGCCCCATGTCCTGTTGGAGGTCCACGAGAAGATCGAGAACCCGCGCCTGCACCGACACGTCGAGCGCCGAAACCGCCTCGTCGAGGACCAGCAGTTTCGGGTCCGGCATCAGCGCGCGGGCGATGCAGATGCGCTGCCTCTGGCCACCCGAGAACTCGTGCGGGTAGCGCCCGAGCACATCCTGCGGCAGGTCCACCTTGGCAAGCAGCATCCGCATCCGTGCCTCGGCCGCTGCGTCCACGCGCCGCCCCGCCGCGATGACAGGCTCCGACAGCAGCGTCCTGACCGTCATGCGCGGGTTGAGCGAGGCGTTGGGGTTCTGGAACACCATCTGCACGGCATGTCCGCCCGCCCCCGCGACCCGGCCCGCGGTGGGCCTGACGAGATCGAGGATCGCGCGGGCCGTGGTCGACTTGCCTGACCCGCTTTCGCCGACGATGCCGAGCGTCTCGCCGGGCACCAGGTCGAAGGACACGCCGTCGACCGCGTGGACATAGCCGCGCGCCCGCCTGAGAAAGCCGCCGCCCATGGCAAAGCGCACGCCCAGGTTCGCGACCTCGAGCGCCGGCGCGCGCCCGTCGCGCACGGCATCCCGTCGCACGGACTGCCCGCCCCGGAAATGCGGCACCGCGTTCAGCAGGTGGCGCGTATAGTCGTGTTGCGGCCGGTCAAAGACGTCGTCGGCCACGCCGCTTTCCACGACGCGGCCGCCCTGCATCACCGCGACCCGGTCGGCGATCCCCGCGACCAGCCCGATGTCGTGGGTGATGAAGATCAGGCCGAGGCCGGTCTCGCGCTTCATCTCGGCCAGAAGCGCGAGGATCTGCGCCTGGATCGTCACGTCGAGCGCTGTCGTGGGCTCGTCCGCGATCAGCAGGCGCGGTTCGCCCGCCAGCGCCATGGCGATCATGATGCGCTGAAGCATCCCGCCCGACATCTGGTGCGGCGCCTGGTCGAGCCTGCGGGCGGCATCGGGAATGCGCACCCGCTCCAGCGCGCGGATCGCGGCCTGTCTCACGGCCTTGCCGGTGAGCCCGCGGCGCTTCGCGAAGATCTCGCCGATCTGGGTGCCGACCTTGAGGACCGGGTTCAGCGACGTCATCGGCTCCTGAAAGATCATGCCGATCTCGCGGCCCCGCAGGCGCTCCATCTCCGGCTCGGAGGCGGCGGTGATGTCGGTCCGTCCGTCAAGGACGATCGAGCCGCCGAGGATGCGCCCGCCGCCGTACTCCACCAGCCGGTTGATCGACATGGCGGTGACCGACTTGCCCGAGCCGCTTTCGCCCACGATGGCCAGCGTCTCGCCCGCGGCAAGATCGAGGCTGACACCGCGGACCACCTCCGCCGGGCCGAAGCCCACGCGCAGGTCGCGGATCGACAGGAGCGTCATGCCGGCGCCCTCCGCGACTTCGGGTCGGCGATGTCGCGCAGCGCGTCGCCGAGGAGGTTGAAGCCGAGCACCGCCAGCATGATGACGGCGGCCGGGAAGACCAGCATCCAGGGCGCCATCTCCATCAGGTTGCGGCTGTCGGACAGCATGAGGCCGAGCGAGGGGTTCGGCGGCTGCGTGCCGAGGCCGAGGAAGCTGAGCGCCGCCTCCGTCAGGAGCGCCCAGGCGAGCGCGAGGGTGAACTGCACGGTCAGCGGCGCCACGAGGTTCCCGAGGAGGTGGCGGGTGAGGATATAGCTCCGCGAACTGCCGAAGGTGCGGGCGGCGTCCACGAAGCTTCGGGTCTTGAGCGACAGCGCGGGTCCACGCGCGACGCGGGTGAAGATCGGCGTGTAGACCACCGCGATGGCAAGGACGGAAGTCATCACCCCGGCCCCGAGGACCGCGACGATCAAGAGCGCGAGAAGGATCGCCGGGAAGGCCAGAAGCACGTCCATCGTCCGCATCGCGATCCCGTCCCAGAGGCCGCCGAACCACGCGGCCGTGAGCCCCAGGATCGTGCCGACCGTTGCGGCGATGCCGACCGAAAGGAAGGCCACGGTGAAGGATTTCCCGACGCCGACCATCAGCCGGCTCAGGAGGTCGCGGCCGAAAAGATCGGTGCCCATCAGGTAGGCCCCGCCCGGTGGCTGCAGCCGCGCCAGCCGGTCCTGCGCGAGCGGATCGTGCGGCGTCACACCCAGAAGCCCGAGGATGGCGGCGAGGGTGAAGACGACGATGATGACAAGGCCGATCCGCCCCGCCGAGTGGCGCAGGAGCCCGCGAAGACCGGTCATGGCCTGTTCCCGTAGCGGATGCGGGGGTCGATCACCGCGTAGGCAAGATCGACCAGCAGGTTCACCAGCATGAAGTTGAACGCGATGAACAGGACGACGCCCTGCACGAGCGCGTAGTCGCGCTGCAAGATCGCGTCGAGCACGACCCGGCCGAGGCCCGGCAGCGCGAAGATCTGCTCGACGATGACGGCCCCGCCCAGAAGATAACCGAACTCCACGCCGCTCAGGGTGAGGACCGGGATCATCGCGTTGGGCAGGGCGTGGCGCCAGATCACATGGCGTTGCGAGAACCCCTGCGACCGGGCGGTGCGCACATAATCCTCGCTCAGGATGTCCAGCATGGCCGCCCGCGAAATGCGGGTGACGGCCGCGGCAAAGGCCGTGCCGAGGGCGAAGGCAGGCAGGATCATCTGCGCGACATTGCCGAGCGGGTCTTGGGAAAAGGGGATGTAGCGGCCCATCGAGGGCAGGACGCCGAAGCCCACGGACAGGACATAGATCGACAGGAGCGCGACGACGAAGTTCGGCATCGACTGCCCGATCATCGCAAAGATGCGCACGATCAGGTCGGACGGCCGGTCGGCCCGCGTTGCGGCGAAGATGCCGGCCGGCAGCCCGATCGCAAGCGCGATGACCATCGACATGAGCGAAAGCTGCAGCGTCAGGGGAAAGCGCTCGAGGATGATGTCGAGCACGGGCTGACCGTAGGTGACCGAGATCCCGAGGTCGCCCCGGAGGAGGCCGCCGAGCCAGCGGATGTACTGGACCGCCCAGTTCTGGTCGAGGCCGAAATAGGCGGTCAGCGCCTCGCGCTGCGCGGCCGTCAGCATTCCGCCCTCGGTGCCCAGCATCGCCGTGATGGCGTCGCCGGGCACCAGGCGGATGGCGACGAAGACGAAGACCGAGACGCCAAGCATCACCAGCGGAAAGACCGCAAGCCGTGCAAGGAAGTATCTCACCTCGGTCTCTCCGCCGGTTCTGCCGTCACTCGGACAGCGTCACGTCGACCAGCCCGAAGAGCGATCCCGTCGGGCTCGCCTCGAAGCCGTCCACCGCTTCGGTCTGCGCCGTGTAGGTGTTGCCCGTGAAGAGCCAGATCCACGGCGCCGTTTCGGCGAGATGGCTTTCGAACTCGGCGAAGATCTCGCGGCGCGCGGCCTCGTCGGTCTCGGTCCGACCCTCGCGCATCAACGTGTCGAGCGTGTCGTCGATATAGTTGGCGACCCCCTGCAGGTTGCCGTCCCGCGTCCAGTAGCGGTTGTACATCGTGTAGGGATCGACGCGCCCGCCGTTCAGGGCCACGGCCATGTCGAAATCGCCCGCCAGCCAGCGGTCGATGTAGACGTTCATCTCCTGCATCTCGATCTCGAGCTCGATGCCGACCTCGCCAAGCTGCGACTGGATGAGCTGCGCGATGGCCGAGGCGGTGGGCGGCTCGCCTGTCGCGGCGATGATCGTGGCCGAGAACCCGTCGGGATGCCCCGCCTCGGCCAGCAGCTCGCGCGCGCGGTCCTGGTCCTGCTCGTAGCAAAACAGGCTCGCAGGGTCGCTGCGATAAGCGGGCGAGGTGAGCGGTCCGGTGACTTCGCCCTCGCCAAGAAGCGCCGCGTCGAGGATGTCCTGCCGGTCGATGGCGCAAGAGATCGCCTGCCGCAGCGCAAGCGCGCCCATCGGCTCCCGTGCCGGGTTGAGCTGAAGGACAAAATAGCTGAGCGTCGGTGCGGTGTTGAGCGACAACCCCTGGGTCTGGGGAACGAGCGTCGCCACGAGCGGGTCGTTGATCAAGGCGAAGTCGGCCTGCCCCGTGCGCAGGGCAGCAAGGATTGCCGTCTCGTCGGGCAGCACGCTGACCGCGATCTCGTCATAGGCGATGTCGCCGCCGTGCCAGGTCTCGAAGACCGCAAGGCGGGCATTGGCGTTCGGCGTCCGCTCCTCCAGCGTGAAGGGGCCGGACCCCATGATCTCGGTTCCGATTGTGCCTGCCTCGATGGCGGCGGCCGGAAGAATGGCCGCATTGACCGAAGCCATGCCGTTCAGGATCGGCGCGTCCGGTCCGTCGAGCTGGAATACGACCGTGCGGTCGTCCGGCGTCTCGATCCCGGTGATCGAGGTGTAGTTGGCGCGCGCCACGGCGCCGGTCGCCTCGTCGAGGATACGCTCGAACGACGCGCGGACATCGGCCGAGGTCACCGGGCTGCCGTCGTGGAACATGGCATCGGGGTGGAGCTGGAAGGAAAGTTGTGTCCCGTCCTCCGAGAACTCCCAGCTTTCGGCCACGGCCGGCTGCAGTTCGAGGTTCGCGTCGAGGCGCACGAGCGGCTCGTAGACCAGCTCCAGCAGCCGGATGGCCGCGAAGCCGGGCTGCGTGTGCGGGTCGAGGCCTGTGGCGTCTTGCGACCATGCCACGTTCAGGGTCTGCGCCGCCGCCGGAGCGACCAGCGCGGTGGTGAGGCCCAGCGCGATCACGCCGGCCGTCGTCTTGATCTTCATCATCTCTGTCGTCTCCCTGTGGTGTTCGTCCTACGGTGCGGCGGGGTTTTTTCCCGCTCGGTCGATGGCGCGGCGCAGGAACCCCCGCTCGGCCGCGAGATCTGCGCGGGCCGCGGCGGCGGTCTTGCCGGTGATCTGCATGAGAATGGCGAGCTTCACGCTGCCGCCACTTTCCTGAAGGAGCCTGCCGGCCTCCTCGGCGCCGCAGCCCGTGGCCTCGCGCAGGATTCCCTGGGCGCGGTCGGCGAGCTTGCGGTTCGAGATGGTGACGTCGACCATGAGATTGCCCCAGGTCTTGCCGATGCGGATCATGCTTGCGGTGCTGAGCATGTTGAGGACCATCTTCTGCGCCGTGCCGGATTTCAGGCGGGTCGAGCCGGTCACGACCTCCGGCCCGACGACGGGCGAGATGGCGATGTCGGCGATGTCGGCAATCGGCGCGCCCGCGTTGCAGGACAAGGCGACCGTCCCGGCGCCAAGATCGCGCGCGTACCGCAGCGCGCCGACGACATAGGGGGTTCGGCCGCTCACGGCGATGCCCACGACGACGTCGCGTGCGGTCAGGCCGATGGCAGCGAGGTCGGCGGCGCCTGTCGCTGCGTCATCCTCCGCCGCCTCGACCGAGGTGCGAAGGGCGCGGTCCCCGCCGGCGATGATGCCGACGACCATCTCGGGCGGCACGGAAAAGGTCGGCGGGCATTCCGAGGCGTCCAGAACGCCGAGGCGCCCGCTGGTTCCGGCCCCGATGTAGACCAGCCTCCCACCCGCCTCGAAACTCGTCACGATGCGGTCGACGGCCCTGGCGATGCTTGCGGCCTCGGCGGCGACGGCCTCCGAAACCGCGCGGTCCTCCGCATTCATGAGGGCCACGATTTGTGCCGAAGTCATCAGGTCGATCGCGGCCGAGCGTGGATTGCGCTGCTCGGAGACGAGCAGGTTCGACCCCGACGATGAGACTTTCGGCACGTCTGCGACTCCCCCAGGCATGCAAAGAGCGTGAATTTCAAATTCCATGTTGTCAAACAGATTTGTGGTAGATTATTCCTTCATCCGGGTAGCCGGAGGTTTTGCGTGTCGATCTTCACCGTTCTTGAAGCGCGGCTCGACAGCTTCACCCTGGGCGAGCGCGAGATCGCCGACGCCATTCTCGACGATCCCGATACCGTCGGACGTCTCGCGTCCAGCGAACTCGGCAAACTTGTGGGTCGCAGCCAGTCGAGCGTGGTGAAGTTCTGCCAGAAGCTCGGCTATTCCGGGTATCAGGATTTTCGCCTCGACATCGCACGGGCCGCCGCGACGCGTACATTGGCGACGGGCGCAGTCCACGGCAGCATCGAAGCCGGCGACGACGCAATGGCAACGGCAACAAAGTTGCTCGCCAGCAAATTCCACGCGATGCAGGCAACGGTGAGCGTCAATCCGGCGGATCGTCTGGACGCCGCGCGCGACACGCTGAACCGGGCGGTCCGCATCCAGCTTTCGGGGGTTGGCGCCTCGTCCCTCGTGGCCCGCGACTTTGCCTACAAGCTGCAGAAGCTGGGCATGATCGCGACCTTCGACGCCGACAGCCACATCCAGATGGCCAATGCCGCGACCCTGTCGTCGCGCGACGTGCTCGTATCGCTGTCACAGTCAGGCACAAGCCTCGAAACCCTGCGCATCGCCGAGACCGCCGCGCGCCGGGGCGCCGCGATCCTGACCGTAACCGGGCTTCAGACCAACCCGTTGGCCGCGCTGTCGACGACGGCGTTGCGCACGGTGACGGATGAGGAGCGCGTGCGTTCGTCTGCGATCACCTCGCGGGACGCGCAACTGATGGTGACCGACCTGGTCTTCCTCAGGCTCGTTCAGGTGCGCGATGACGCGGGCGACCTCATCAGCGGCGCGGCCGAGGCCGTTGCACCCCTGAAGCTGTGAGGGGCCCACCGCGACCGCCCGCCGAGGACTGCGGCGGCATCGGCGCGAACGCGGGCCACGGAACCTGGCTGGTGGCCGGCGCGCGAGCGTTCCGCTAGTCTCAGGGTGTGCGGCACCCTGCGGACACCTGTTCCGGCCGCGCGTCACATCTGGATCGGGCGTTCGATGAACATGCGTGCCTTGCAACTCTTTCGTGAAATCGTTCTGACCGGTTCATTGAACGAGGCAGCGCTTCGGCTGAACACGTCGACGTCCGCCGCGAGCCGGCTCATCATGAATCTGGAACAGGACCTGAAGCTGACGCTGTTCTCGCGGACGCACAGGCGCCTCGAACTGACCGAGGACGGGGATCTGTTCTACCGCGGCATCCTGCACACGTTGGATGCGCTGGAGGAAATTCCACGTTTGGCCGGCGATATCGGACGCCGCACCCGCGAATGGCTGTCGATCGTGACGGCCGCACCGATTGCGAACGGGCTTGTGAGCCCGGCACTTGCGCAACTGTCGGACGAGGATTGCGAATTTCGCTGCAGTGTCAGCGTGGAAACGCGCTTCGACATCGAAAGCAAGGTGGCTGCACGCAGCTACAATCTCGGGTTGATCTCCCTTCCGGTCGAGAACTCGATCATCCCGCTGAACACCGTGCCGATCCTGAAGGCGCGGATCGGCGTGGTGCTGCCGCGGCATCACCCGCTGGCTGCACGCCCGTCGATTGCGGCCGCGGACCTCGTGCACGAGCCGCTGATCGGGCTCCGGCCCGGTCAACGCTGGCGCGACCGGGCCGAGGAATACCTGGGGCGCACCGGCACGGCGCCGAAGTTCTGGATCGAAACCAACGCCACACCGCTGGCGATCAGCATGGTGCGGGAGGGGCTGGGCGTTTCGGTGATCGACAGGGTCTGCGCGGCGCTCCTGCCCGAGGCGGATGCTGCAGTGTTTCGTCCGCTCGAGGACGAGCACTGGATCACCTATGCAAGCCTGCATCCGCAGGGCGTGCGGATGGCGCTCGCAGAGCGGTTTCTTGATGCTTTGGCGGCCTCGGTGGAGGCGCGACGCGCCGCCGATCCCGACTTCGCCCGCGATCTTGTTCTGCTCTGAAGCGTGTCGCGTCCTATTGGAATCGGATGTTCCCGATCTGGCGCGACACGCTCCAGCCCGCGTTCATCCCGGCGCCACTGCACGCAGACGCGCGGCGAGCGTGCGGCCGAGTTCTGCGGCCTCGTGCGCAATGCGGTCGCTGTCGCCGAGATAGGTGGTCGGGTCCAGCGCCTCATGCGCCTCTTCGACGCTCAGACGTCCTTCGAGTTGGGGCAAGGCCGCGACGCGACCGGCAATCGCGGCACGGTCGATGCCGGGCGTGGAAAGGATGTCGTGCAGGATGTCGTGCGCCCGCAAATGCCCCACTTCCGCAGCCAGCCGCATCATCAGGCGTTCAGACGCCGAGTGGGCGCCCGATCGCATCAGGTTTTCGGCCATGCGATCAGGCAGGGGGACGACGACCCTGCACAGATCCTCGAAGCTGCGGGCCAGCTTCCAGGCCAGGGGGCAGGCGCGGTCAAGCATGCGCACGATCAGGTGGTTGGCGGCGGCGTCGCCTTCGTTGGCGGTCAGCGCACCCTCCATGGCCGGGGCGGCCGTCGCGCGCAGATCCGCCGCCATCGCGATGACATGCACGACCAGCTTGGGGTTCACCTTGTGCGGCATCGTCGACGATCCCACCACATCGGCATCGAACGTCTCGGAGATTTCGCCGATCTCTTCGGTCATGAGGGTGTAGAGCTCGCACGCGATGCGCTCCACGGTCATGCCCATCAGTGCCATCTGGACCATGTAATCCGCGAACACGTCATTCACGGCGCGCCCCGGCACGAGCAGGTCGCCCAGGCCCAGCCGGGCGGCCATGAGCCGGTTGATCTCCCGCCCGCGGCCGTCGAAGGCATGCATCGCGCCGACCGCTCCTCCGAAAGGAAGTACGAAGACGCGGCGCGCCATGGTCGCGAGCCGGTCCGCGGCGCGATCCAGTTCCTCGATCCACCCGGCGACCTTGAAGCCGAAGCTGATCGGCAGGGCGTGACGGCGGTTGGTGCGCCCCATCATCGGGGTTTCGGCATGCGTCTCGGCCAGTTCCGCCAGCCGGTCGAGCGCGCCCGCGAGATGCCCGGCGACCTGCGCCTGCGCGCGCCGCATCAGCAAGAGACGCCCTGTCTGCATGACGTTCTGGGTGGTCGCGCCCCAGTGCACATAGTCGCCGGCAGGCCCCGCCCGGGTCGCCATGATCCGGGTCAACGCATGGATCGGCGCGCGTGTCCGGCGCGCTTCGTCCTCCAGCGCGTCCAGCCCCAGCGTGTCGACATGCGCCACCGCCGCGATCCCCTTGGCGGCCCAATCCGGGATCATGCCCAGTTCGGCCTGTGCCTGCGCCAGGGCAACCTCCACGTCCAGCCACGCCTGCCAGAGCAGCCGAGGCGAAAACAGCGTATCGGGTGACACCACCATGGCGTGCGCGTCCTTCATGGCCCGACCCCAGCCGCCAGGGCGGTCGCGTCAAAGCGCGGCGCCGCCTCCAGGAGCGTCCTGGTGTAGTCGGCCTTCGGTCTGGTCAGCACGTCCACGGCAGGGCCTTCTTCGACCAGCCTGCCCTGAAGCAGGACCGCCACGCGGTTGGCCAGCTGGTGCACGACCGCCATGTCGTGGGTGATGATGAGCGTCGTCAGCCCGAACTCCGCCTGAAGATCCGAGAGCAGGTTCAGGATCTGGGCCTGCACCGACACATCGAGCGCCGATGTGGGTTCGTCGCAGATCAGGACTTCGGGGCGGTTGACCATCGCGCGGGCAATCGCCACGCGCTGCCGCTGTCCCCCGGACAGATGTGTCGGATAGCTGTGCAGAAGCCGCGTGGGCAGGCGCACCACCTCCATCATTTCGCGCGCCCGAGACATCTGCGAGGCGCGGTCTTCGCCGCGCAGGTGAAGCGGCCGCGCAATGATTTCGGCCACCGTCCGGCGCGGGTTGAGAGAGGAATACGGGTCCTGAAAGATCGGCTGCACCAGCCGCGCCCGGTCGGCGTCGGCCAGCCCGAGGATTGGCTGGCCCTGCAGCCGCACCGTTCCGGCGGAGGGTTCCACAAGCCCGAGCAGGATGCGCGCCAGGGTGGATTTGCCGGACCCGCTCTCGCCCACCAGGGCTACGGTCTCGCCGCGGCGCACGGACAACGACACGCCGTCGAGCGCGCGGATCTCCCTGGCCGGGCCGAACAGGCCCGCCTTCATGCGGTAGATCTTCGTGACATCCTGCGCCTCGATCATCGTATCGGCTGTCGCAGCCTCCGGCCCGGGCTCCGAGAGGAGCGCGGCGGCGGATGCCGCGATCTTCCCCGGCCCGTCGAGCACGCAGCGCGCCCAGTGGCCGGCATCGCCCTGCACCGGCGGCCGCGCCTGCGTGCAGACCGGGCGCATGTCGGCGCAGCGGGGGGCGAAGACGCAGGCCGCGGGTGCGGCCATCTGCGCCGCGACCGTGCCGGGGATCGCGGCCAGGCGGCGGCGCGGCCCGTCGATGGTGGGGATCGCGCGCAGCAGCGCGGCCGTATAGGGGTGGCGAGCACGGGCCAGCACGTCGGCCGCGCCACCCGCCTCCAGCATCTCGCCACCATACATGACGGCGACCCTGTCGGTTGTCTGGGAGACCACCGCCAGGTCGTGCGAGATCAGGATCATGGCCATTCCCGTCTCGCGTCGCAGGTCGGCCAGCAGCTCCATGATCTGCGCCTGCACCGTCACATCGAGCGCCGTGGTCGGCTCATCTGCGATCAGCACCTCTGGATCGAGCATCAGCGCCATCGCGATCATCACGCGCTGACGCTGGCCGCCCGACAGCTGGTGCGGATACTGGCCCATCCGCGCGCCGGGCTCGGGGATGCCGACCCGGTCGAGCAGCGCCACCGCCCGCGCGCGCGCTGCCGAAGCCGACATTCGCCGCAGCCGCACCGCCGCCTCGGTCAGTTGCCGCCCGATGGTGTAGACCGGGTTCAGCGAGGTCATCGGCTCCTGGAAGATCATCCCGATCCGCCCGCCCTGCACGGTGTCGGCAAAGCGCCGCGCGGGCATCGCCAGCAGGTTTTCGCCGTCCAGCCGCATCGCATCCGCCGTGACCTTCGCGCCGCGCGGCAGGAGGCGCATCAGCGCCAGCGCCGTCATCGACTTTCCCGACCCGCTTTCGCCGACGATGCCAAGCGCCTCGCCGCGCTCCAGCGTGAAGGAAAGCCGGTGCACGGCATGCAGCCAGGCATCCGAGACCGGCAGCCCCACCGACAGGTTTTCGACCTCGATCAGCGCCATCAGCCTTTCTCCTCGGGCGAGGTGATGTCGCGCAGACCGTCACCCATGAGGTTCGCGCCGATCACCAGCACGAACAGGAACAATCCCGGCAGCACCACCAGCCAGGGGCGGTAGAACATCGCCTCCTTGCCCTCGGCGATCATCAGGCCCCAGCTTGGTGTCGGGGCCTGGATGCCCACGCCGAGAAAGCTGAGCGAGGCTTCCGCCAGGATCGAGATGCCCAGCTCGAATGTGAAGATCACGATGATCTTGGAACTCAGGTTCGGCAGGATCTCGTGCCAGATGATCTGCCGCGCGGTGGCGCCCGAGGCCCGCGCGGCGGCGACGAAATCGAGGCTGCGGATGTGCTGCGTCGCTGCCCGCGTGACGACGAGGTAATAGGTCCAGTGCAGCACGCCGATGATGCAGATCACCACGATGACCGAGGGGCCGATGAAGAACACCAGCGCCATCGCCAGCAAAAGCCCCGGCAGGGCCAGCTGCGTCGTCAGCACGAAGCTGACGGCATGGTCGACCCAACCGCCGAAATACCCTGCCATCACGCCCAGCGTGACGCCGATGAACAGGCCGATGGTCGCCGCGCCGAGGCCGATGGTGATCGACACGCGGGTGCCGTAGATCAGCCGGCTCAGGTAGTCGCGGCCAACCTGGTCGGTGCCCAGCGGATAGGTCCAGGTGCCGCCCTCGACCCAGCCCGGCGGCAACAGGCGGTTGGGTAGCGACTGCTGGTACGGATCGTGCGGCGCGAGGATCGGCGCGAAGATCGCGATCAGCACCAGCATCAGCAAGATGCCTGCCCCGATCTGAAACCCGCGGTGCCGCCATGCCCTGATGCGGGTCAGCTGCGCCGGACTGGGCGGCAGCGCCTCGGCCATCTCGGATTCCATGCCTGCAAGTTGGGTCGCGTCGGTCATCCGATCCGTATCCTTGGGTCAAGGGCCGCGTTCAGGATGTCGGCCAGAAGGTTCATCGCGACGAAGACAAGCGCGAACAGGAAGATCAGCATCTGAACCGTGGGGATGTCGGAGCCGAGGATGGATTGCAGCGCCAGCCGCCCCAGCCCGTTGATCGCGAAGATGCTTTCGGTGATGACCGAGCCGCCGACCTTTTGGCCCAGCTGCACCGCCAGCACGGAGACCACCGGCAGCAGCGCGTTGCGCAGCGCGTGGCGCATCAGCAGCGCACCGCCGCGATAGCCCTTCGCCCGCGCGGTGCGGATGTAGTCGGACCCCATCACCTCGATCAGCCCGGTGCGCATCAGGCGCATCACCGGTGGCACCGACGAGGCCCCCAGCACGAAGGCGGGCAGAACGAAGTGCCGCCAGGTGGTGTCGCCCGAGACGGGAAAGATCGGCATCATCACGGCAAAGAGGATGATCAGGATCAAGCCGAGCCAGAAGTTCGGCACCGCCTGTGCCGACACGGCCACCCCCAGCGCAAAGCGGTCGATCCAGCTGTTGCGGTTCAGCGCCGCCAGCGCGCCCAGGGGAATGGCGATGGCAATGGTCACGAACAGTGCCGAGAATGCCAGTGTCAGGGTGGTCCCGACCCGTTCGGCCACAAGCTCGGCCACGGGCTTGTTCCAGTAGTAGCTGTCGCCGAAATCACCGCGCATCACGCCCGAAAACCAGTCGAGGTAGCGTGTCCAGAGTGGTTGATCGAGGCCATAGCGAATGCGGATCTGCTCGATCACCTCCGGGTCGGCCTCTTCCCCCGCGATGGCGTAGGCCGGGTCGGTCGCGACGTTGAGCAGAAGGAACGCGGCGAGCGAGACCGTGAAGGCCACGGCCAGTGCCAGGGCGACGCGCTGCAGGATGTAGGTGAGCATGGCTGTTCCCGGGTGTTGGCATGAAGTCGACCGGGGTGATCAGGCCACCCCGGCCCCGTCGTGGCAAGACGCCGCCGTTACCGCCAGCGTGCGTTCTGAAGCCGGGGAACGCCGTCGTTGTCGAGCGGGAACTCAAGATCCGAGGTCACGAGATAATCCGCGGAGTAGCTCGTCAGCGGCACCCAGTAGGCCTGTTCGGCGATCCGGGTGATCGCTTGCCTGTAGAACTCGAGCCGGGCGTCTTGATCCGCCGTTTCCTCGGCGGCGAGAACCCATTCCACCACCTGTGCGTCGCCGGACAGGTGCCGGTCGCTGGTGTCCGAGAAGTGGACCCGCGCGATCAGCGCCGTGTCGGCCACACCGCTGGAGCCCCAGGTGCCGATGTAGGCGGAAATGTCCTGGCTGGCCCGTGCCTGGTTCAGGGTCTCGAGCTGGACATAGCGCAGGTTGATGTCGATGCCGACTGCCTCCAGATCCGCCATCACGGCTTCGGACACCGGCCGCTCACGATAGGCCCAGAGGTCGAGCTCGAAGCCATCGGGATAGCCCGCCTCGGCCAGCAGGGCGCGTGCACGGTCGGGGTCGTAGTCGTACCGCGTCACGTCCTGCACGCAGCCGAACTGGACCGGGTGGCAGGCGGTGTGGATCGCTTCGGACGCGCCGCCGCCCATCAGGAACTCCGCGATCTCGGGACGGTTGACGGCATGGTTCATGGCTTGGCGCACCCTCAGATCGGTCAGGGGGCCATCGGGATCAGTGATGCCGCCCGCGTCGAGCACGATGAAGGACACGCGCAGATCCGGCCCGGCCAGATGGTCGATGCTCGGCATAGCGTCGAGGCTGCGGGCCACGTCGAGCGGCACGTTGAACATCCAGTTGATGCCGCCCGACATCAGCTCCGCCTGCTGCGTGCCGACATCGGGAATGTTGCGCACGACGACGGTGCCGATTTCCGGCGCCTCGCCGTAGAAGCCGTCGAACCGTTCGAGCACGACCTCGACGCCCGGCTCGAACTCCGCCACGCGGTAGGGGCCGGCGCCGACGAGATCGATTGCCATGGCATTGTGATCGACATCAGCGCCCGCGTGATAGGCACCGTCTTTGCGCAGCATCACGCGTTGCGCCATGTCGCGGATGATCAATGGATTGATCGCGTTGAGGTGAAAGCGGACGCTGTGCTCGCCCGTGACCTCGGCGCGGTCCAGCCAGCGGCTGATCAGCGCCTGCGCGTGGGATTCCGAGGTTTCGTCGACCACCCAGTTGTAGGTGTAGGCGACATCCTCCGCCGTCAGCGGCGTGCCGTCGTGGAACAGCACGTCGTCGCGGAGCTGCACGTCGATGGTCATGTCGTCGACGAATTCGTAGGACGTGGCAACACCCGGCTCGATGTCCTGCGTCTCGGGGTTCATCGTGAACAGCGTCGCGTCGGTCATCTGGGCGATGACGATGTATTCGCGTCGCGTGGTGTAGAGGTAGTCGAGATTGAGGATCTCGCCCTCCATCGCCGCGCGAAGCGTATCGTCGTCAGGGCCTGCCGCCGCGCTGCCACCAAACGCAAGGCCCGCTGCAAGAGCGACCGGGCCGAAGGCCCAAGCCAATGTGATCTTCATGATAATCCTCCCTTGATGCCGACGAAGCCTAGCACCGCAAAACGAAACGAAAATCGCAAACAGTCGGACAATGATCCCGATTCCAGGGATGATCCGTCACGATGAACGCAGCCAGCCTGGGGTGTGCCTGGCGGCTACCGCAACAGGGCGCTGTGAGAGAGTCACACCGCCTAACTCTCGAAAACTGGTCATATGGGCAGCAAATCTGCCAAACTCAGGGTTGGGTCCAATAACGGGTCCAATAGGTTGGATATAAAATCAAATTTTGTTTTATTTTCCGATACTAAGGCTCTGGCGGAGGAGGTGGGATTCGAACCCACGGTACGCTCTCACGCACGCCGGTTTTCAAGACCGGTGCCTTCGACCGCTCGGCCACTCCTCCGGCGCGACGCTGGTCTTACGCGGCCGTTGGCGATTCTGAAAGATCCGCCGGTATCGGCTGTGACGGCACAGAACGGCGCGTCCGCACGCGCCGTGGCGGCAACAGTTCGGCGGTCCTGCGCCAAGACACTGGCAAACGGGTTTCCAGACCGGCCAGAACCGGCTATCTTGGACGACAACAAACACGGGACCGCGCCAGTAGAAGACGGCGGCCCGGATAACCCGAGGTGCCGAAAGGCGCCCATTGAGTGCGGACAGAGCAACAGATGGCCCAGTATTCCAAGATTGCATCCCGCGCCCGGCTCGGCGTTGCCGCGTGCGCCCTATGCGCCCTCGCCGCCTGCGGCGAGGATTTCCAGCCGTTCGGAAACGCCGGCACCCGCAACGCCACCGGCGACGGGCCGGCCCCGATCGGGGCCACCCGGCTGGTGGAGCGCGATGTCGAGGCGCCCGAGGTGTTCGAAGTCACCGAGGAAGGCCTGTGGGACGGGCGCCCGTCACTGGGCGGCGTCTGGGTGGCGCATCCCACCGCGGACGACCCCGAGCGCGTGCTGATCCGCAACGAGGAGAACGGCCGCTTCGTGATCGGGGCGCTGTTCCGGCGCGACCGGGACAATCCGGGCCCGTCGCTGATGATCTCGTCCGATGCCGCCGCCGCGCTGAACATCCTCGCCGGCGACCCGACCACGGTGCAGGTCACCGCGCTCCGGCGCGAGGAAGTCGCCGATCCTGAGGGCGGGCCGGAGGGCGGGCCGGCCGAGGACGCCGACCTGACGCTGGCCGCCGCCGAAGGCACCGCGGGCGCGACACCCGAAATCACCGCCACGCCGCTGGGCGACCCGATCGCGGCCGCGGCCGCGGCGATCTCGCGCAGCGAGGCCCCCGCCGCCGGTGCGGACGTGCCGGAAGAGGCGGCGTCGCAACCCGCCGCAACCGCGTCGGCGCCCGCTGCACCCGCTGCGCCGGCCACCGCCGGGTCCGACCTCGACCGGGCCTTTGTCCAGATCGGCATCTTCTCGGTGCAGGAAAACGCCAACAACACCGGGCAGGCCTTGCGCAACGCCGGCCTTGTGCCGACAATCTACGATCAGAGCACCAATGGCCGCCGCTTCTGGCGCGTGGTCGTGGGCCCGGCCGAAACTTCGGCGGACCGCGACGCGATGCTGAGCACGGTCCGCGGTCTTGGCTTCGGGGATGCCTTCTTCGTCGCCCGGTGACACCCGAGACACAGGACGGACCATGCACGCTGCCCTTGCCTTTCTGACCCGGCGCGCCGCGATGAGCGTGGCGGCGCTTGTCCTTGCGCTCAGCCCGCTGCAGGCCGGCGCGCAGGCTTTCGAGACCGAAGCCTCCGCCGCCTTCGTCATCGACCACGGCACCGGACAGGTGCTGTTCGCGCACAATGCCGACGTGCCGCTGCCGCCGGCGTCGATGTCGAAGCTGATGCCGCTCCTGATGACCTTCGAGGCGCTGGAGGACGGGCGGCTGACGCTCGAGACGCGGCTGCCGGTCAGCGAACACGCGATGAGCTATGGCGGCTCGACGATGTTTCTCAACACCAACGACCGCCCCACGGTCGAGGAGCTGATCCGCGGCGTGATCATCGTGTCGGGCAACGACGCCTCGGTGGTGCTGGCCGAAGCGCTCAGCCCCGATGGAACAGAGGCGGGCTTTGGCCGGATCGCGACCGAAAGGGCGCGCCAGCTCGGCATGACCTCGACCACGATCGTGAACGCCTCGGGCTGGCCGGCGCCCGGCCACACGATGAGCATGCGCGATCTGGGCCTGCTGGCCGAGCGGATCATCACCGAATATCCCGACTACTACACCTATTTCGCCGAGACGGAATTCGACTACGAAGACCGCGCGCCCGCCAACCGGTTCAACCGCAACCCGCTCCTGAGCATGGGCATCGGGGCGGACGGGCTCAAGACCGGCCACACCTCCGAGGCGGGCTACGGGCTTGTGGGCTCCGCCACGCAGGGCAGCCGCCGGGTCACCTTCGTGATCACCGGACTTCCCAGCGCCGAGGCGCGGGCGCGCGAATCCGAGCGGATCGTGAACTGGGCGCTGCGCCAGTTCGTCGAGCGTCAGCTGGTCACCGGCGGCACCGAACTGGCCCGTGCGCCGGTGTTCATGGGAGCCGCGACAACCGTCGGGCTGGCCCCGGCCGAGGATCTGACCCTGCTGCTGCCGGCCCTGACCCCGCCCGACATGGTGGCCGAGATCACCTATACCGGCCCGATCATGGCCCCCATCGCCGAAGGCGACACGCTGGGCGAGATGCTGGTGCGCCTCGGCGACGGCGACGAAGCCGTCGAACACCGCATCCCGATGCTGGCGACCGAGGCGGTGGCGCAAGGCGGGATCGCGACACGGCTGACCACGGCCGGCCGTGCCGTGATGCACCAGCTGCTCGGCCCGCCCCCTGCCCCCGCGGGCGGGTGATGCCGGGCCGGACCGGGCGTTTCATCAGCCTCGAAGGCATCGACGGCTCGGGCAAATCCACGCAGGCGCGGCGATTGGCGGACCGGCTGCGCGCCATGGGCCGCGACCCGGTGCTGACCCGCGAGCCGGGCGGCGCTCCCGGGGCAGAGGATATCCGCCGCCTGCTGGTCGAGGGCGACCCGGACCGCTGGTCGCCGGAAACAGAGATCCTGCTCTTCACCGCCGCCCGCCGCGATCATCTGGAGCGCACGATCCGGCCCGCGCTGGCCGCCGGGCGTGACGTGATCACCGACCGCTTCGCGGACTCGACCCGCGTCTACCAGGGCGCCACCCGCGGAGAGCTGCGCGGGTTGGTCGACGACATCCACGCCCGCGTCATCGGCATCGAGCCGCACCTGACCCTGATCCTCGACATGGACCCGGAGGTGGCGCTGACGCGCGGGCTGGCGCGGGGCTCGGGCGAAGACCGGTTCGAGGAGTTCGGCCTCGGCTTCCAGCAAAAGCTGCGCGCGGGCTTTCGCGCCCTGGCCGCCGAGGCGCCTGCCCGCTGCGTGCTGATCGACGCGGCACAAGATGCCGACGCGATTGCTACGGCGATTGCAGATACAGTGACACAGCGATTGCGTTGAAACGCAAAACCGGAGTTTTTTGGCCCGGAAATCTGCAGATTTCCGATGCGGAAAACTCAAGTTTTCCGCCGCCTCCCGCCCGTGCTAGACGGGTACCATGAGCGACGACACCCTCCCCGAACCCGACCGCCTCGACGCCGCGCCGCACCCGCGTGAAACCGCGCACCTGTTTGGCCAGTCCGAGGCCGAGGCGACGCTGCTTGCGGCCGTCACCTCCGGCCGCCTCCCCCATGGCTGGCTGCTGACCGGGGTGAAGGGCGTGGGCAAGGCAACCTTCGCCTGGCGCGCGGCCCGGTTCCTGCTCGCCACCCCGCCGGATCGGGGCGACAGCCTGTTCGGCGCGCCGCCACCGCCCGGGAGCCTCGACATCGCGCAGGATCACCCGGTCGCGGCGCGCCTGCGCGCCCTGTCCGAGCCGGGGCTGTGCCTGATCCGCCGCCCCTGGGACGAGAAGGCGAAGAAGCTCAAGACCCAGCTGACGGTCGACGAGGTGCGGAAGCTGAAAGCCTTCTTCCATCTCTCCGCCAGCGGCGGCGGGCGGCGGGTGGTGATCGTGGATTGCGCCGACGAGATGAACGCCTCTGCCGCCAACGCGCTCTTGAAGGAGCTGGAGGAACCGCCGCGCGATGCCGTCCTGTTCCTGATCTCGCACCGTCCCTCGGGCCTGTTGCCCACCATCCGCTCGCGCTGCCGCACGCTGCGGTTCCAGCCGCTGGGGGCCGAGGATCTGCAGGCCGCGCTGGCGCAGGCCGGGCACCCGGCGCCCGAAAATGCCCAAGGGCTGGCCGAACTGGCCGGCGGCTCGGTGGGGGAGGCGGTGCGGCTGCTCACCCATGACGGGCTCGGGCTCTACGGCGACATCCTGCGGCTGCTGCACGGCCTGCCGCGGCTCGACCGGCCGCTGGCGCTGCGTCTGGCCGATGCCACCCTGGGCAAGACCGGCGAGGCGCGGTTCGAGCTGACGCTGTCGCTGCTCGACACCGCGCTGGCCCGGCTGGCGCGCCGCGGCACCACCGGCGCGGCCCTGCCCGAGATCGTGCCGGGCGAGGCCGCGACGCTTGCCCGCCTTGCGCCCGATGCGCGGACCGCGCGCGCCTGGGCCGACCTGTCGGCCACGCTGACCGCACGGGCGCGGCGCGGCAAGGCGGTCAACCTTGACCCTGCCGCGCTCACGTTCGATATGTTCCTCGACCTCGACCGGACAGCCGCCGCGCTGCCCGCCGCCTGACCCCGAAGCCGGACCCTCATGCGCGACATGCCCGCCGAAATCGTCGACAGCCATTGCCACCTGGACTTCGACAGCCTGTCGGGCGAACTGCCGGAGGTTGTGGCGCGCGCAGGCGCGGCGGGCGTGACGCGGATGGTGACGATCTGCACCCGACTGCGCACCGCCCCGGCCGTGCAGGCCATCGCCGAGGCGCATGCCCCGGTGTTCTGGGCCGCCGGCACCCATCCGATGAGCGCGGCGGAGGAACCGCTGGCCAGCGTGAAAGAGCTTGAAGCGCTCGCTACGCACCCGAAATTCGTCGGCATCGGCGAGACCGGACTCGACTACCACTACACCGCCGACACCAAGCCGGTGCAGCAGGAAAGCCTGCGCCTGCATATCGAGGCCGCGCGGCGGACCGGCCTGCCGCTCATCATCCATGCTCGCGACGCCGACGAGGACATGGCCCGCATCCTGACCGAGGAACACCGCGCCGACGCCTACAGCTGCGTCATGCACTGCTTCAGCTCGGGCCCGGCGCTGGCGCAGGCCGCACTCGACCTCGGGTTCTACCTGTCGATGTCGGGCATCGCGGCCTTCCCCAAGTCACAGGCGCTGCGCGACATCTTCGCGGCCGCGCCGCTCGAGCGCATCCTGCTGGAAACCGACAGCCCCTACCTTGCTCCGCCGCCGCATCGCGGGCGCCGCAACGAGCCTGCCTATACCGCCCACACCGCCCGCGTCGGCGCCGAAGTCTTCGGTCTCGACTATGCCGATTTCGCGCGCCGCACCTCGACCAATTTCGACCGGCTGTTCTGGAAGGCCGCGGCCTGGGCCAGGGCGGCATGACCTGATGGCACAGTTGATCTTCACCATCCTCGGCTGCGGGTCTTCGGGCGGCGTACCGCGTCTGGGGGGCCATTGGGGCGATTGCGACCCCGCAAACCCCAGGAACACCCGCCGCCGCTGCTCGCTGCTGATCCGGCGACGCGAGGGCGACGGGGAAACCGCGGTGCTGATCGACGCCTCGCCCGACCTGCGCGCGCAGCTGCTGGACGCCGGCATCGGACGGCTCGACGCGGTGGTCTTCACCCATGCCCATGCCGATCACACCCACGGGCTCGACGACCTGCGGATGATCGTCTTCAACATGCGCCAGCGCCTGCCGGTCTGGGCCGACGGGCCGACCCAGAACGACCTGCTGTCGCGCTTCGGCTATGCCTTCGTGCAGCCGCCGACCTCGGCCTATCCGCCGATCCTCGACCTCAACGCCATCGACGGCGACGTCACCATCGACGGGCCGGGCGGCTCGATCACCCTGACCCCCTTCGAGGTGGAGCATGGCAACATCGACGCGCTCGGCTTTCGCATCGGCGATATTGCCTATCTGCCCGACGTCTCGGACATTCCCGAGGTGACCTGGCCCGCGCTCGCGAACCTCGAATGCTGGATCGTGGACGCGCTGCGCCGCACGCCGCACCCGAGCCACGCGCATCTGGCGCGGTCCCTGGGCTGGATCGAGCGTGCCGCGCCACGCCACGCGGTGCTGACCAACATGCACATCGACCTCGACTACGACACCGTCGCGGCCGAGACGCCCGATAATGTCACCCCCGCCTACGACGGCCTGACCCTGACCTACGAGGTCTGAGGGGTTGGGCGACATCCTCGCCATCGTCGTGCCGGTGTTTCTGGTGGTGGGGGCAGGCTACCTTGCCGTCTGGCGCAGGCTTTTCGCCGACAGCGCGGTCGACGGGCTGATGGTCTTCACGCAGAAATTCGCCATCCCCTGCCTGCTGTTCTCGGCCATCGCCACGCTCGACCTGGGCGCGGATTTCGACCTTGCGCTTCTGGCCAGCTACTACGCCGGGTCCACGGTCAGCTTCTTCGCCGGCATGATCGGCGCGCGGCTGATCTTCGGCCGGCCCTGGGTCGACAGCGTGGTGATCGGGTTCTGCGCGCTTTTCGCCAACTCGGTGCTGCTGGGGCTCGCCATCGGCGAACGCGCCTACGGGATCGAGAGCCTCGGGCCGAACTACGCCATCGTCGCGATGCACGCGCCGTTCTGCTACCTGCTGGGCATCGTCACGATGGAGATCGTGCGCGCCGAGGCCGGGGGCCTGACCCTTGCACGAACCGTCGCGCGTGCGATCTTTCGCAACGCGCTGATGATCGGGATCGGGCTGGGGTTCGTGGTCAACCTGTCGGGCCTGCCGATCCCCGCCGTCGTCGACGAGGCACTGGCGCTGATGGTGCGCGCGGCCCTGCCCGCCGCGCTGTTCGGCCTTGGCGGCGTCCTTTACCGCTACAAGCCCGAGGGCGATGCCGGCGTGATCGCGTTGATCTGCGCGCTGTCGCTGATCGTGCACCCGGCCATCGCCTGGGGGCTCGGCGTGACGGTGGGCGGGCTCACGCAGGACCAGCTGCGCGCCGCCGTGGTCACGGCTGCGATGGCGCCCGGCGTCAACACCTACATCTTCGCCGACATGTACGGCGCCGCGCGAAGGGTCGTCGCCTCGTCCATCCTGGTGGGAACCGCGCTGACGGTGCTGACCGCCTCGGCGTGGATCTGGCTGCTGGGGTAGGCCGGGGCTCAGGCCACCCGCAGCACGCGTTCCTCATTTTCGGTCAGGATCGGCAGGGCCGACATCATCTGGCCGCCGTCCGACGAGCGCGGCATCTCGGGGTGGTGCACATCGACGGCGCGGCGCGCCATCTCGTCCAGCACGCGCAGCCCCTCGGGCCCGGCGCGCAGGGTTTCGCAGGCGACATTCTCGGCCAGCACGACATGATGCTGGTCGAACATCAGATGCACATAGGTCACCTCTTCGACGCTCCGGTCGATTACCACGTCGATATCGTTGACGAAGGATTTGGCCGTCGCCAGAACCGCGTCGGCATCGAACAGCACCTCGGCACGCCAGCCGGACACGCGCACCCGGTGGCCCTGGCCGATGCGCAAGGGGCGCATGTTGTCCATCACGCCGGTCTCGAACCGGACGGGCGCGTTGCCGCCCACGGCCGGAACGCGGGTGATGCCCACCCAGACCAGTCGCGGATGGCGGCCATCGGCGCTGAGGATCTTGTCGCCCGCGGCAAGCCGCTCCACCGCCACATAGCCCAGCGGTGTCGCCACCCGGGTTCCCGCAGCGAAACCGATCGCCTCGATCTGGTTTTCCTTCGGCGTCACGGCGTTACCCGACTGCAAAAGGTCGAGGACCGACAGGCAGTTGTCGAAATCCTCCGGGCGGATCGGTGCGGACATGGCGTTCTTTTCCTGCTGTCAAAGCTCTGGTTGACCTCACGGTGCCGCGCTTATCCGGCAGGAATACGGGTCGATTGCGGCAAGTTTTAGGCAGTTTGACTATTGTTGTCCAACTCCTGCCGCAAATGCCCCGCCCGCCCGGCGGGTCAGACCCCCTCCACCACCAGGATCACGCTGTCGGCGGTGCGGCGCCGGATGTCGGCGACCTCCTGGTAGGCCGGATCGCGATAGGCAGCCAGCGCCGCCTCGTAGCTGGGAAACTCGATCACCACATGCCGGTTGAGGGTCTCGCCCTCCATCACTTCCGAGGGGCCGCCGCGCACGATGAACCGTCCGCCCAATCCCAGCAGGATCGGCGTGTCGCGCTCGACATATTCCTTGTAGGCCTCGGGATCGTTCACCGTGATATGGCCGATAATGTACCCTTTGGGCATCCTTCGCATTCCTTCTGAACTGGCGTCGGCACCGTCATAGCCACCTGCCGGACGCTTGTCTGCCCCATGCGCATGGCGTAAGCAGCGGCTTCGCATTCCCCACGATCTCCACCCGGAGCCTGACGCCCTGCCGCAGCCAACCGACAGACCCGACCGCCCCGCCGCTTCGGCCCGCCACCTCCTCGGGCGGCTCTGGACCGACCATGTGCGGGTGCATCTGGGCCGGCTTCTGCTGGCCCTGGGTCTGATGTCGATCGAAGGCGCCACGCTGGGGGTGCTGGCCTACATGATCCGGCCTCTGTTCGACGACATGTTCGGCGCCGGCAGCATGGACGGCGTCGGCTGGATCGCGCTGGCGATCGCCGGGATCTTCGTGCTGCGCGCGCTGGCGGGTTTCCTGCAAAGGCTGATCGTCGTCTCCATCGGTCTCAAGGTCACCACGGCGCTGCAATCGCGGCTGGTGAGCCACCTGCTCGCGCTCGACATGAGCTATTTCAACGAGAATTCGCCCGGCGCGCTGATCGAACGCGTGCGCGGCGACACGCTGGCGTTGCAGGGTCTTGCCTCGAGCACGCTCATGTCGCTGGGGCGCGACACGATCACCCTGGTGTCGCTTTCGGTCGTGATGCTGACCAATGACTGGCTCTGGACGCTGCTGGCCCTTGTCGGCCTGCCGCTGCTGATCTTGCCGATCATCGCCGTGCAACGCTACATCCGCGCCACCACGACAGCCAGCCGCGAGGCGGCGGCACGGCTGTCGACGCAGCTTGACGAAGTGTTCCACGGCATCCAGTCGATCAAGCTGAACCGGCTGGAAGAGCACGAGACCACCCGCTTCGCCGCCGAGGTGCGGCAGTTCCTGCACCAGGCCCTGCGCGCGCAACGCGGGCTTGCCCTGAACCCGGCGATGATGGACATGATCGCCGCTGCCGGCTTCGTCGCGGTGCTCTACTACGGCGGCATGCAGATCGTGGCCGAGGAAAAGACGGTGGGGGAATTCATGTCCTTCTTCACCGCCCTCGCCCTGCTGTTCGATCCGCTGCGCCGCCTGTCGAACATCGCGGGCCAGATCCAGGCCGGGATCGCGTCGCTCGACCGGCTCTATTCCGTCCTCGACGCGCGCCCGACGATCCTGCCGCCAGCCGAGCCGCGGCCGGTGCCGCACGGCGACATCCAATTTCACGAGGTGCGCTTCGACTATGGCGACCTGCCGGTCCTGACGGGCCTGACCCTCACCGCGAAGGCCGGCCAGACCACCGCGCTGGTCGGGCCGTCAGGGGCGGGCAAGACCACCGTCTTCGGCCTGCTGACCCGGCTCATCGACCCGTCGAGCGGCACCATCACCATCGGCGGCGCCGATGTGCGGACGCTCGGCATCGAGGGGTTGCGCGATACGGTCGCCGTGGTCGGGCAGGAAACCGCGCTGTTCGATGCCACGATCGCGCAGAACATCCGCCTCGGCCGCCTCGACGCCACCGAGGCCGAGGTGCGCGCCGCCGCCGAGGCGGCGCTGGTGCTGGAGTTTGCCGACGGATTGCCGGAGGGACTTGAAACCGGCGTCGGCCCGCGCGGCTCGGGTCTGTCGGGTGGGCAGCGGCAACGGGTGGTGATCGCGCGCGCGATGCTGAAATCGGCGCCGATCCTGTTGCTGGACGAACCGACCTCGGCGCTCGATGCCCGCTCCGAACAGCTGGTGCAGGAGGCGCTGGCACGTCTGGCCAAGGGACGCACCACGCTGGTGATCGCCCATCACCTGTCGACGATCCGCGACGCCGACAAGATCTGCGTGCTCGACCACGGGCGGGTGATCGAGGAAGGCCGCCACGACGACCTGATGGCGGCGGGCGGCGCCTATGCCCGGCTTCGGGGGCTGCAATCGGCGGGCGTGACCACCGGCTTGTGACGCATCCTAGGCCGTCGCCACGACCACCGACCGGTGCGCGCCCAGCCCCGCGATCGACATCTCGACCACGTCGCCCACCTCAAGGTAGCGCGGCGGCTTCATGCCCATGCCCACGCCCGGCGGCGTGCCGGTCACGATCAGGTCGCCCGGCTCCAGCAGCGCGAACTGGCTGAGGTATTCCACGATATGGGCGACGCCGAAGACCATGGTGGCAGTGGTGCCGCGTTGCATGGTCGTGCCGTTCACCGACAGTGCCATCGTCAGCGCCTGCGGGTCCGCGATCTCGTCGCGCGTCACCAGCACCGGGCCGCAGGGGCAGAAGGACGGATAGCTCTTGCCCTTGGCCCACTGGCCGCCGCGTTCGGTCTGCCAGGCCCGTTCCGAGACGTCGTTGGCGGCGACGTAGCCCAGCACATGATCCATCGCCGTTCCGGGCGCGAGGTCGAGCGCGGGCTTGCCGATCACGATCCCCAGTTCCACCTCCCAGTCGAGCTTGGTCATGCCGGGCGATTTCAGGATCGGGTCGGTCGGCCCGCACAGCGTGCTGCCCGGCTTGCTGAAGATGATCGGCTCGGACGGCACGGCCATGCCCGCCTCGGCGGCGTGGTCGGAATAGTTCAGCCCGATGCACCAGATGTTGCGCGGCCGCGCGATCGGCGCGCCGATGCGACGGCCCTCGGTCGCCAGTTCGGGAAGGGTCGAAAGGTCGATGCCGGCCAGTGCATCCGCCAGCCCGGCGATGGTGTCGGGCCCGATGTCGGGCACGAGACCGGACAGATCGCGTGCCACGCCCGCCGCATCGAGTACTGCCGGGCGTTCCGCCCCCGGCTCGCCAATCCGCATGAACCGCATCTGCTCTCCCTCTCACCGATACTGGCGCTGGAAAAGCACACCATGCGCGCGGTGTCACGGAAGATTTGAAGGATGGCGGCCCTGCCGTGCCGGTGCTCGGGCCCGGCGTCACGCCGGGAGGGAGCCAAGCCGGATTGGTGCGGTCGAGAGGACTCGAACCTCCACGGGAGTTACCCCACAGCGACCTCAACGCTGCGCGTCTACCAATTCCGCCACGACCGCACGTGATCAGGTAGTCGCGGTCGTGTAGCCGAGGTGCCGGGGCTTGTGAAGAGGGATCGGAGGGAAATTTTCGACCTGCGCCGACGGCGTCCTGCCCGCCCCCCAAGACGCCATCGGGCCCCGCAAGGGGGCCCGATGGTCATTCGCGGCTGGCGGATGGCTCACTGCGAGATGTTGAACGTCGGCAGGGCGTTCTGCGCCGGGGCGGGCGCCGGCTGGGCCGCGGGAACCGGGCTCGGCAGCGACGGCGCGCCCTGCATCAGCATCGTGGCGCGGCGCAGCAGTTGCGTGCGCTCGGGCTGGCCGGGCATGAAGGCGGGCTGGGCGCCCTGCTCCAGCGCGGTCAGGCTGGCGTTGTACCATCCCAGCGCGAGGTCGGGGCGTGTTGTGGTGCCGAACCCTTCGCGCAGGTGGTGGCCCAGCAACTCGCCATAGGCGGGCTCGCCCATCGCCACCAGTGCCAGCGCCGAGCCGACGGCCATGCGCATGTTGTCCTGCGCGTAGCCGACCGACAGGCAGACCCGCGCGGTCGCCGACAGGTCGGCGGGCGGCATGCCCGAGCCAAGCGCGACCTGGGTCACCTGCGGCAGCACCTGCGCTTGCGGCGCGAGCGACACCTGGTCGATCTGGCCGGAGAACACCTGCGCGAACTGCCCGCACTGTTCGGTCACCTGCGCCTGGGTCAGGCCGTTGATGTTGCGCATCATCTCTTCCCCGCGCGCCATGGCGTAGGTGCGCGCGACGCAGAACTGTTCGCTCAGCGCGATATCGGGGTCGTTCAGGCTGGCCAGGGTGACGTAGCCGCCATTGGTCGAGGTCTGCAGCATCACGCCGTTGCAGGCATTGGCCAGCGACGTGGCCGGCGCGGAATTGGCGAACAGGTTCGGCACCGCCGGTGTTGCGTTGGCCAGAATGCCAGGGGCCGCCGGTTGCGGCTGCGGGTTGACGATCACGGTGGAGCCGGGCTGCTGCGGGCTGCCCTGCTGCTCCGTGGCCGGCAGGGGCGCGCGGCCCTCGCGGCTGTCGCGATAGGCGAACAGGAGCGGCTGGCCCGCCAGCCCGGTCTGGCCCGCACCGCCGTTCTGGCCCCAGTAGTAGGCATCCATCAGGTAGTCGAACTGGTATTCGGAAAACTCGCGGCCATTCACCGGGTAACCCATGGCGCGCTGATAGCGCTCGATCGCGGAGCGGGTGCCGTTGCCGATCTGGCCATCGACGGAACCGGCGTTGAAGCCGAAGTAGTTCAGCGCCAATTGCGTCTCGCGGCCCTGCTGGGTGGCGGGAATGCCGGGGCGCACGACGCGGGTGGTGGTGGTGGCCGGGCGCGTGTTTCGGTTGCCTTGCGACAGCGCGTGACCGATCACGCCCCCGATGATGGCCCCGCCGATGAATTCTGCGGCATCGGCTTCGGCGCGCTCGGCGGGCACCAGAGAAATCGCCGCGACCAGGCTGGCGGTGGTCAGGAACTTTGCAAACATGTCGTAATCCTCCAGGTGAAAATCCCGGCGCCCGTCGTGCAGCGGCACCTTCTTCATGGCCCACCTTACCACAGGATTTCGGCGCGCTAAGCGAAAATGCCCTTGAGGCAGGGAAACCCTACCCGGCCGCCGGGCGGCGCCACTGCCGCACCGCCACCCCCACAAGGATCGCCCCGAACGCGCCGAACACCCCGTAGCCCAGCGCGGGGCTGTCGAGAAACAGCGCGGTGTTCATCATCCGGCCGGGGACCAGCGTGAACAGCCCCGCGACCAGCAGCGCCTGCCAGTAGAGCGCGCGCATCTGCGCGCTGTGCCGCGCCACCTGCCCGGCCCGCGCCGCCGCGACGCCGCGCCAGAGCGACACCAGCACATAGGCCGACAGCCCGTGGATCGGCCCGAGCCCGAAGGCCAGCGGCAGCACCTGCGCCTCGATCCAGAACGACCCGCCCGCCAGAAGCGCCATGGCCGTGATCCAGGCGTATCCCGCGCCCTTGTGCCAGCGGTCGCGCCTGCGGCGGTAGAGCGCCGCCGGGCCGAGCGCGACGGCGCAGAGCGCCGCCCAGAGGTGCAGGTGCAAGACAGGCGACAGGCCGGTGAAAAGGTCGGTCATCATGGCAGGGTCCTTCCGGATCGCTGTGAGGTGGAGCGGCGCCGCCGCGGGTTGCCGCACCGGCGTGGCTTTGGCAGGGTTCGTGCCAAGCCCCGGCCGCACCCGGCCAGCCCCGCTTCGTGAACGACCGGAGAAAGCGCGTGAACCGCCCCGCCCCGCATTCCGCGCTTCGCAAGATACGCACCCATCTGACCCGGCCGGTCACCCTTGCGGCGCTGGCGTCGGCCATCGCGGTGCTGGCGCTGGCCGGTCCCTTCGGCACCTGGCAGAGCCTGACGCCCCTGCCCCGGCTGGGCTATTGGGCCGCGATCGTGCTGGCGACCTATGCCACCGGCACGGCGATCGACGTGGTGCTGTCGCAGCGACTGCCGCGGGTGCCCCTGCCCGCCACGATGGCCGTGATCGCCCTGACCACGGGCGTGGCCGTGACGCTGGTGGTGGCGGGATTGAACGCGCTGCTGCTGGACGGGCGACTGTCCTGGGCGATCCTCGGGCAGATCCTGGCGGTGGCGGTCATCGCGACGCTGGCGCTGCAGATCGTCGGGGCGCAGGCTCAAGCCGACCCTCCGGCCGGCGCGACCGACAAGATCGCCACACTTCCCGCCCTGCTCGACCGGATGCCGCCCGACAAGCGCGGCAAGCTCGTGGCCTTGTCGGCCGAGGATCACTACGTCCGCGTGCGCACCACCCGTGGCGACGCGCTGGTGCTGCTGCGCCTGTCGGATGCGATCCGCGAGGCTGCGCCCACGCCGGGTCTCAGGGTGCACCGCTCGCACTGGGTCGCCCGCGACGCGATCACCGGCGTGCGCCGCGAGGGGGATCGCGGGCGGATCTCGTTGATCGCCGGGGGTGACATTCCGGCCTCGCGCGCGCATATCCCCAGCTTGAAACGGGCCGGGCTGCTGCCGCCCGGCCAGGGGACATGAGACATGGTCGAGTGGATCACCTCGGACGACCCGATCGCCTACGAGACCGCCGTCGCCTGGATGGAGGCGCGCGCGGCGGCGATTTCAGAGGGACGCGCCGACGAGGCGATCTGGCTGCTGGAGCATCCGCCGCTCTACACCGCCGGAACCTCGGCCAAGGCTGCCGACCTGACGGACCCGCACCGTTTCGAGGTGCACCAGGCGCGCCGGGGCGGCCAATTCACCTATCACGGTCCGGGCCAGCGGGTGGTCTATGTGATGCTCGACCTGAACCGGCGCGGGCGTGACATCCGCGCCTTCGTGACCGCACTGGAACTCTGGGTGATCGCCACGCTGGCCCGGTTCAACGTCGGCGGCGAGCTGCGCGCCGGCCGCGTGGGCGTCTGGGTGGCGCGGCCGGAGAAGCCGCCCCTGCCCGACGGCACCCTGCGCGAGGACAAGATCGCGGCCATCGGCGTGCGGCTGCGAAAATGGGTGAGCCTGCACGGCCTGTCGATCAACCTCGACCCGGACCTGTCGCATTTCGACGGCATCGTGCCCTGCGGCATCACCGGCCATGGGGTAACGAGCCTCGTCGATCTCGGCCTGCCGGTGACGATGGACGACCTCGACCTCGCGCTGCGCGCCGCCTGGGACGAGGTCGCCCTGCTGGGCGCCGCGCCCGCCGGCGAAACCGGGGTGCTGTCTCGCGACGCTGCGCCGGACCCGGTCGATCCCGGCACCGTCACCATGCCGGTGGTCCCCGCCTCGCCCCGCGGATAGCGGTGGCTGCACGGCCAGCCTGCGGCCGGCCAATTGGACTTGAGGTAAATCAAACGCCGCAGCCCCGGCCTCGAGGCTGCGGCGGCTGTCGGGCGCGGCCATCCGACGGGGGGGCGGCCCATCGCGCCCGGTTCAACTGACGGTCGTGCCAGTTGCGCAACATCCGGGCAGTTTCGCGAAGACGATGCAAAGTTGAGCAGGCGAACCGTCCGGGCCGAGCTATGTCTCGCACGATGCACCCACGCATTCACCAGTGATGCCCTCCGCATCTCCCATTCGGGTTCCTTACATGAGTTTCACCTTTCGGCCTTCCCTCGGGCGGGCAACGACCCTGTGTGCGGCAGCGCTTGCCGTCATCTGCCTGTCCATCGCCCCTGCGGCGGCTCAGGATCTGTACGAAGACGATTGGGCCTTCAACCTGTTCAACGACTCCAGCATCGGCATCCAGGCGTTCCAGACGCAGGAGATGAACGGGGCGTTCAGCACCAACTGGCTCTACGAGCCCATGTACCCGGGGTTCGGGCTGACGATGGAGTTCAACGACCGCTCCGATACGCGCTGCGAGATCCTGACGCGGGTGGTGTTCGTGAACGGCGCGACTCTCGACGGCTACGTCAACTACTGCAGCACGGCCATCGTCAACGTGACCAATGAGGGCATGTTCTACGAATAGGTCGGCGCGCGCCGCCCTCCGGCCGCGGCCGGAGGGCGGCCTTCGCGGTGGGTCGGCGGATTTCTGCCAGCCCTGCGCGTCAGTCTCTTTTTGACCATCATTCCACGTTACATCTGGGCGCCCGGGCCGACGCCTTCGGCCGGGGTGCATCCTGTCTTTGCCGATCCCCACCAGCCCAACACGAGTTCCTGTCGATGACACGCGAGGACCCCAAACGCCCCCGCCGCCACTTGCGAGGCGCGCTGGTGCTCTGGATCGCCCTTGCCACGCTGGCCGCCACGCTGGCCATCGGGGTCACTGTCACGTTGCGGCAGCACCCGACGCTCAGCAGCGATCTGTGGCCCGTCCAGACGCCCGTTCCACGACCCGCCCCCTGATCCGGCACCGGCCCGGCACTGTCGGGCCCGCTCTTTCGCCGCCGTCGGCCCGTTCCTATCTGCTTCTCGCGGCCCCGGCACGACGCCGGGCAGTTTGCGGCGGGAGCCCCATGAGCCAGACCGAATCGCCCGCTTCGAGCGGCCCCGCCCCCTCCAGCCTCGGCGCCCTCCTGGACGAGGTCGCGGAACTGACGGACCGCGACGATCACCCTTCGCTGCAGATGGTTCTGGATGCCTTCGGCCCGTCCGGGTCGCTGCCGGTGATGATGTTCGTCGCGCTGATCGTGGTGTCGCCCCTGTCGGGCATCCCGTTCCTGTCGTCGATCTCCGGGCTGACCATCGCCTTCATCGCGCTGCAGCTTGCCGTCGGGCGGCGGAGCCCGTGGCTGCCGGGGTGGGTGCGGTCACGGTCCATCTCGCGCGAGCGCCTGTCCGGTGCGATCGCGCGCCTGCGCCCGCTGGCGCGGTTTCTCGACCGCCAGACCCGGCCACGGCTCGGCTTCGTGACCGCGCCACCGGTCTCGCACGGCGTGCTGTCGCTGTGCGCGATCTGCGGGTTGGCGATGCCTTTCATGGAAATCCTGCCCTTCACATCCTCGCTTCTGGCGCTGGCCGTCACCTGCCTGGGCTTTTCCCTGCTCACCCGCGACGGCCTTTGGGCGGTGCTGGCGGCCCTTCCGGTCGCCGCGGCCGGTTGGTTGCTGATCTCGCTGCTGAGTTGACCGCCGGGCGGTGCAAGACCCGAACCGGAGCGCGCCTTGATCTGAGACATTTTTCCTCACCCAAAGTCGCGGCCGATTGACGCGAGCGCAATTGCACGACTGGTCCGCCGCGCCTAGAAGGTCACAATAGACGGCGCAGGGTGTCAGACACGCCCCGCCGGTACGCGCGACAGACAGGAGCTTCACATGGCAGATGCCACCCTTCCGGGACATGACCACGACCGACCGGGTTTCTTCACCCGGTGGTTCATGTCCACCAACCACAAGGACATCGGGATTCTCTACCTGTTCACCGCAGGTGTGGTGGGCCTGATCTCCGTCATCTTCACCGTCTTCATGCGGATGGAACTGATGGAGCCGGGGGTGCAGTACATGTGCACCGAAGGTGCGCGGCTGACCGCGGCGGCGGCGGGGGAATGCACCCCCGACGGGCATCTGTGGAACGTGATGATCACCGGCCACGGCGTCTTGATGATGTTCTTCGTGGTCATTCCGGCGCTGTTCGGCGGCTTTGGCAACTACTTCATGCCGCTGATGATCGGCGCGCCGGACATGGCGTTTCCGCGCCTGAACAACCTGTCCTACTGGCTTTATGTCGCGGGCACCGCCCTCGCCTTCTGCGCCGTGTTCGTCGACGGCGGCGCCGGCCCGGGCTGGACCTTCTACCCGCCGTTGAGCTGGCAGGACGCGGCGACCTCGCGCGCGGTGGATTTCGCGATCTTCGCGGTCCACGTTTCGGGGGCGTCCTCGATTCTCGGCTCGATCAACATCATCACCACCTTCCTGAACATGCGCGCGCCGGGCATGACGCTGCACAAGGTGCCGCTGTTCGCCTGGTCGATCTTCGTCACCGCCTGGCTCCTGCTCCTGTCGCTGCCGGTGCTGGCGGGGGCGATCACCATGCTGCTGACCGACCGCAACTTCGGCACTACCTTCTTCGATGTGTCGGGCGGCGGTGACCCGGTCCTGTTCCAGCACATCTTCTGGTTCTTCGGCCACCCCGAGGTCTACATCGTGATCCTGCCGGCCTTCGGCATCATCTCCCACGTCGTCTCGACCTTCTCGAAGAAGCCGATCTTCGGCTACCTGCCGATGGTCTACGCGCTGGTGGCGATCGGGGGGCTGGGCTTCGTGGTCTGGGCGCACCACATGTACACGGTGGGGATGACCCTGACGCAGCAGGCCTATTTCATGGTGGCGACGATGGTGATCGCGGTGCCGACCGGCATCAAGATCTTCAGCTGGATCGCCACGATGTGGCAGGGCTCGATCAGCTTCAAGACCCCGATGCTGTTCGCCGTGGGCTTCATCTTCCTGTTCACGCTGGGCGGGACCACGGGCATCATCCTGTCGCAGGCGGGGGTCGACCGCGCCTATCACGACACCTACTATGTCGTCGCGCACTTCCACTATGTGATGAGCCTCGGCGCCGTGTTCGGCATCTTCGCCGGCATCTACTACTGGATCGGCAAGATGTCGGGCCGGCAGTATCCCGAGATGCTGGGCAAGGTCCATTTCTGGACCTTCTTCATCGGCACCAACCTGACGTTCTTCCCGCAGCACTTCCTCGGGCGTCAGGGCATGCCGCGCCGCTACATCGACTATCCCGATGCCTTCGCGCTGTGGAACTACGTCTCGTCGATCGGCGCCTTCATCTCCTTCGCGTCGTTCCTGCTGTTCATCGGGATCGTGTTCTACACGCTCTTCGCGGGCCGCAAGATCACCGAACCCGCCTATTGGGGCGAACACGCCGACACCCTGGAATGGACGCTGCCCAACCCGCCGCCGGAGCACACGTTCGAAGAGCTTCCGACGCGCGAGATGTGGGATCGTCATCCGCATCACTGACGGATCGCCATGCCTGTCCATCTCGACACGCTCGAAGGGGCCCCGGACCAGTCCGGGGCCCTGTTCCGTGAAGGTCACGGACTGCCGCGGCTGCGGCTGACGCTGACGCCGCACAAATCGCTGACGCCCGAGGGGTTCGTGTGGTTCATCGGCCTGACCGCGGCGCTGATCTCGGTGCCGCTGCTGTCGATCCTCGGCACCGCGGTGTTCTGGGCGCTGCTGCCGTTCCTCGTGGCCGCCGTCTGGGGCGTCTGGGCGGCGCTGAAACGCTCCTGGCGCGACCGCGACATCCGCGAGGAGGTGCTGGTCTGGGACGACCTGATCCGGCTGGAGCGCCACGAGCCGCGCAACAAGACCCGCGACTGGGAGGCGAACCCGCACTGGGTCCGCGTGGCACTGCACCCGCGGGGCGGACCGGTGCCGCAGTACCTGACCCTCCAGGGCGGCAACCGGGAGGTGGAACTGGGCGCGTTCCTGACCCCGCCCGAACGCGTCGGCCTGAAGGACACGCTGGAACGGGCGTTACGCCCCTGAGCTTGGCGCTACGAAATCGGGCGCGGCCTTGCGGCCGCGCCCGGCTTTCCCGGCCCTGCTCGGTGCCTATTGCGCCGGTTCCAGATCGGCCACCGGCGCCGGTTGACGACGCTCCAGCGCCATGCCGACCCCGGCTTGCTTGAGCGCGGCGTTGAAGGCCCTTGTCTCAAGCCCCGAGGCTGCGGCAACGGCCATCAGGTCCGCCAGCAGCTGCGGCATCCGGTCGATGTCGATCTCGCGCAGCAGGCGGCCGAGGTCGAACGGCCGCTGCACATCCAGCACCAGATCAAGGAACAGCCGCGTTTCGGCCGGCACCTCGTTCAGGGCGCTGCCCGAGGCGAGCGGCAGGCTCGCCTGCGTCTGGCTTTCGATCGTCTTGCCGTCACGGAAATACGTCGCCCGGTTCTGCGGCGTCAGCAAGACATTCGCAGGCCGGTCGAGCTGCCGCACGATCCGAAAGGTGCCGCCCTCCAGGTCGAGGAGCGCCGGCAGACGCAGCGTGACATAGCCGCGGGCCTCGTAATCGGCCGGATCGGCGGTTCCGTCCCCGATCGGCGCCGGGAACGGGTCCGTGGGCAGGACCGCGATCTTGGCGGTCGCGTGGGGCGGGATCTTGACCAGCTGGTTCAGCCGGAACGACTTGGCCGCCGGGCCGCCCACCAGCTCATAGCCAAAATCGTTGTTGCCGCCCGCGATGTCGACGATCACCAGCGTGTTGCCCGACAGCGTCCGCATCGGATCGGCGATCGAGGAGGTGACGAAATCGAGCCGGAAACTCAGCTCGACATCCTCGAGATTGCTGATGGACAGGAAATAGCCCTGCAGAACGGTGTCGGCCGGCGGCACGGGGGACTGGGGTTTGAAGATCAGTTCGAAATGGGAAACGTTCATCGGTCTTGCTCCGAGGCTGGATTGAAATGCAAGTGTCGTGAAAGCCCCTCAAGCCTGCGCCCGGCGCCGATTCCCGCAAACTGCGGGAATCCGGCATTGCGAGAGCGGTGCACGGTGGGGTGCGCGCCTGATCCTCGGCACGGACACGGACAGGCATGACCGGGCGCGCGTCGGCCCTCGCGGTTGCCTGCGCGCGCAAGACGATGTGTGTCCCACACCGGCTCGGGATGTTGCCGCGCCACCCGGATTTCGACAATCGGCGCGTCGTTTTTCCAGAATCGGCAAGCGGCGCACGCCGCCAGCCCGTATCTTCGCAGCACCCGCCCCGAACCAGGAGCCGCCTCCGTGGAGCAACTCGACCTCGCCCTGCGCGGCGCCGCGATCGTGGTGCTGCTGCTGCTCGCCGTCCTGATGGCCCATGCCCCGGTGGGTCGCGACGGGCGTTTGTCCGTCGCCGCGGTTGCGGTGACGAAATCGGCTTTCCTGCTTCTCGGCTGGGGCGGCATGGTCGGCGCGTCGGATCTGGTTCTGGGCAACCTGACGCTTCTGGCAAGCGCCATGCCGCTGGCCGTCACCTGGCTTCTGCTCGCGATCTTTCTCGATCCGCCCACCCCGCGCTGGCCCTGGCTTGCCGCCGGCGCGGTGGCCTCCACCAGCTTTGCCGTCACCTTGCTGATCGGCGCGCCGATTGTGGTCTGCAGCACTCTGTCGGCGCTGCTCTACGGCGGCTTGGTCGTCCTGTCGCTCGCCTCGGCGCGCGACGATCTGGTCGACTGCCGCTGCCGGGCGCGACCGGGCTTTGCCGCCGCCATCGCGGGCTACGGGCTGACGATGACCGTCGTGCAAGCGCTTGGCGTGGCCGACCCGACGACGCCCTGGTTCGCGCTGCTGCAATCGGGCGGCACGCTGGCGCTGGCGCTGGCCTTCGCGCTGTGGATCTTGCGGCCTGCCGCCGACCGCTGGCCCGGCCCGGCCGAGCCTGCGCCGACCGAGCGCCCGGTCGCCTCGACCGCCCCGACGCAGGATGCAGCCCTGATCGCGCACATCGCGGCCGCGATGGACGCGGGTATCTGGCGCGAGGAAAGCCTGACCATCGGCACCTTGGTCGCCCGCCTTGCCGTGCCTGAACACCGGCTGCGCCGGGCGATCAACCAAGGGCTTGGCCACCGCAACTTCTCAAGCTTCATCAACCGCGCCCGGATCGCGGCGGCGCAGGAGACGCTGGCCGACCCGGCGCAGATGGGCCGCACGATCCTCGAGATCGCCTATGACGTGGGCTTTGCCTCGCTCGGCCCGTTCAACCGCGCCTTCCGCGCTGAGACCGGGCAGAGCCCGTCGGAGTTTCGGCGCGAGGCGCTGGCCCACCCGCCCGCCGATGCCGGACGATCCCCGCCGATTCCCGTCAATCTGCACTGAATTCCAAATCCGGCGCGCGCGGCGCGGCACGGCGGGCCATCTCTCCGGTCACACCATGACCCGAAGGAGGTGACCATGCGCGCCCTGACCCTGACCCTCGCTCTGCTGCTGGCGGCCCTGCCCGCCACCGCCCAGACGATTCCTTCGGTGCCATCGGATTTTCCGGCGCCCGGCACATTCTGCGGCCCGTTCCAGCTGTGTCAGCCGCTCACGCCCGTCACCCGCGGGGCGCGCGGCTGAGGCAGAAGGAAGAAAGGCGCCCGGGCGCGCCACCGCGTCCCGAGCGCCGCTCGGTTTCTGATCGAGAGCGGGGCGATGCCCTCAGCCCAGCCGGTCCTTCACCATCGGGCCGACCACGCCGAAATCCATCTGGCCGGTGTGTTTCGCCTTCAGCGCCGCCATCACGCGGCCCATGTCGCGCAGGCTGCCGGCCTCGGTATCCGCGATGGCCTGCGTCACCGCCGCCTCGACCTCGTCGGCCGACAGCTGCCGCGGCAGGTATTCCTCGATCACGCCGATCTCGGCGCGCTCCTGTTCGGCCAGTTCCAGCCGCCCGCCTTCCTCGTAGGCGCGGGCGCTTTCGTGACGCTGCTTGACCATCTTGCCCAGGATCGCCAGTACCCCGGCCTCGTCCACGCCGTCGGCCCTGCCCTCGCCGCGCAAGGCGATGTCCTGATCCTTGATCGCGGCATTGATCAGCCTCAGCGTGCTCAGCCGCCGCGTGTCCTTTTCGCGCATCGCGGTCTTGAGCCCCGCGCCGATCCGGTCCCTCAGATCCATGCCCATGCCGTTCCCCATGCAATGTCCAAGCGGGCTAGATAGGCCAGAGTGACGGCCGCAACAACACCCTGCCGCCCCCGCGCCCGCCTCGACCCCTCCCTTGACCCGACCCCCGCCCCCTCGTAGACCACGCCCAGTTTGCCCGGACCCGCAACGGAGCTGCCCCCATGCCCGCCAAACCCACCGCCTGTCTCGCGCTTGCCGACGGAACGCTGTTCTTCGGAAACGGCTTCGGCGCCACGGGCACGCGCGTGGCCGAGCTGTGCTTCAACACCGCGATGACCGGCTATCAGGAAATCATGACCGACCCGTCCTATGCCGGGCAGATCGTCACCTTCACCTTTCCTCATATCGGCAACACCGGCGTCACCCCCGAGGATGACGAGACCGCCGACCCGGTGGCCGAGGGCATCGTGGTGAAATGGGACCCGACCGAGCCGTCGAACTGGCGTGCCACGGGCCACCTGACCGAATGGCTGGCGCGCACCGGCCGCGTCGGCATCGGCGGGATCGACACGCGGCGGCTGACCCGCGCGATCCGGCAGCAGGGCGCGCCGCATGTGGCGCTGGCCCACGACCCCGAGGGCAAGTTCGACATCGAGGCGCTGGTCAAGGCGGCGCGCGGGTTTCCGGGGCTGGTCGGCCTCGACCTCGCGCGCGGGGTCAGCTGCGCACAATCCTACCGCTGGGACGAAATGCGCTGGGCCTGGCCGGCCGGCTACACCCGCCGCGAGGGCCCGGCGCCAAAGGTCGTGGCGCTGGATTACGGCGCCAAGCGCAACATCCTGCGCAGCCTCGCCAGCGCCGGCTGCGATGTGACCGTGATGCCCGCGACCACCACCGCCGAGGAGGTGCTGGCGCAATCGCCCGATGGCGTGTTCCTGACCAACGGCCCGGGCGACCCGGCGGCGACCGGCGTCTATGCCGTGCCGATGATCCGCGGGGTTCTGGACGCCGGGCTGCCGATCTTCGGCATCTGCCTCGGCCACCAGATGCTGGCGCTGGCACTGGGTGCGCGGACGATCAAGATGAACCACGGCCACCATGGCGCCAACCATCCGGTCAAGGATCTGGAGACCGGCAAGGTCGAGATCACCTCGATGAACCACGGCTTCACCGTCGACAGCCAGACCCTGCCCCCGGACGTGATCGAGACCCATGTGAGCCTGTTCGACGGGTCCAACTGCGGCATCCGGCTGGCCGATCGCCCGGTATATTCGGTGCAGTACCACCCCGAGGCCAGCCCCGGCCCGCAAGACAGTTTCTACCTGTTCGAGCGCTTCGCCGCGGCTCTGCGCGCGCGCGCCACCGTGTGACGCGGCGCGCACGTCGCCCCGCGCGATTAACCAAGCCTTAATCCCTCTGCCCCAAGCTCCACCGTGCCGCCGGGCTGCGTGAGCCTCCGGTGCGATGCTGCTTGGTCGGGGGAATGGCATGCCGGAGGGCGACACCGGACGGGGCGAAATCCTTCCTCTGACCGTGATCCGCGGCCGGGGCATGGGCATGGCCCCTGCCCCCGATGCCCGGCACATGGTTCTGACCGCACGGGCACGGCTCGCGCAGCGTCTCCCCGGGCAGCGCCGCGGCCGGCAGGCGCTGGAGGCGATCTTGCTGGCCCGCGGCGCCGTAACCGCCGCCGATCTTGCCAGTGCACAAGACGCGCGCCGCAGCCTCGATATGCCCGTCGCGGAGATCTTGCTGGCGCGCGGTGCGCTCAGCGACGTCGACCTCGTCTCGGCGCTGGCAGAATGCCACGGCCTTGGCGTGTCGGATCTGGCGACGCGGCCGGTTTCGCCCGGCCTTGCCGCACACCTGCCGACGACGGCGGCGCTGGGGCTCGAGGCGGTGCCGACCGACCGGATCGGCAACATGCTGGTCGTCGCCACCTGCCGCCCCGACCGCGCCGACGCCATCCGCGCCGCGCTGCCCGCAGGCAGGCGGGTGGTGCTGACGCTGGCCCCGCGCGCACAGATCACCGCGGCACAGATTTCGCTGTATGGCGAAGGGTTGGCCCGGCTGGCCGAGGGCCAGGCGCCGCAGCGCGACAGCTGCCGCAACTGGCAAGCGGGCGCCGTCACCCGCTCCCTCGCGGGGGTTGCGGCGGCCCTGATGGTGCTGGCGCTCTGGTCGCCTGCCCTCGCCACCGGCCTGATCTTTGGCGCGGCCCTCCTGATCTTTGTCGGCAACATCCTCCTCAAGACCGCGGCCTTTGCCACCGCCCTGCGCGCCGGCAACGCCTCTGCCCAGACCGAAGCACCACCCGACGACAGCGCCACGCTGCTGCGCGCGCCGGTGGTGTCGCTGATCGTGCCGCTCTACCGCGAACGCGAGATCGCCACCACGCTGGTCGCCCGTCTGTCGCAGCTCGACTACCCGCGCGAACGGCTCGACGTTCTTCTCGCCGTGGAGGCGGATGACGACACCACGCGCGCGGCGCTCGCCGCGACCCAACTGCCGCCCTGGGCGCGCGTGATCACCGTGCCTGCGGGCCACCCGCGCACCAAGCCGCGCGCGCTCAACTTCGCGCTCAACTTCGCCCGCGGCGAGATCATCGGCATCTACGACGCCGAGGACCGGCCCGAGCCCGACCAGATCACCCGCATCACCCGGCACTTCGGCCAGCGCCCGCGCGAGGTCGCCTGCCTGCAGGGGCGGCTCGACTACTACAACGCGCGCCACAATGCGCTGTCGCGGCTGTTCACCATCGAATACGCCAACTGGTTCCGGGTCGTGCTGCCGGGGGTCGCGCGGCTGGGGCTGGTGGTGCCCCTGGGCGGCACGACCCTGTTCCTGCGCCGCAGCGTGCTGGTCGAAGTCGGGGGCTGGGACGCGCATAACGTCACCGAGGATGCGGAGCTGGGCCTGCGCCTCGCGCGCCGCGGCTACCGTACCGAGATCGTGGAAACCACCACCTATGAAGAGGCGAACGCCGCCGTCCTGCCCTGGATCAGGCAGCGTTCGCGCTGGCAGAAGGGCTACCTGATGACATGGGCGATGGCGATGCGCGCGCCGCGCGCGCTGTGGCGCGACCTCGGCTCCGGCCGGTTCGTCGCCCTGCAGGTGCAGTTCCTGTGCGCCGTGGCGGGCTTTCTGGTCGCGCCCCTGCTGTGGTCGCTGATGGTCAAGCCCTTCGGCGTCGCCCATCCGCTCGACGCACTGGTGGGGCCGGTCGGCTACGGCGTGCTGGCCACCGCCTTCGTCGCCAGCGTGGTGCTGTCGCTGGCGCTGGCGGTCCATGCCACGCGCGCGGCGCATCTGCGCCATCTGCGGCCGTGGATCTTGCTGTCGGAGGTGTATTTCCTGCTGGCGACCCTGTCGGCCTGGCGGGCGGCGGTCGAGATGCTGGTGCGCCCGTTCTGGTGGGCCAAGACCAGCCATGGCCAGTTCGGCGGCCTTGCCGCGCCGGGCCCCGCGCCCGCCCTCAACTGTCCATCGTCTTCGCCGCCTCTTCCTTCAGACGCACCACGAAGGCGATCGACAGGTGATCCTTGAGCGCCTGCGCCGCGCGCGCGCCGTCGCGCTCGGCGATCGCCTCGACGATCTGGGCATGTTCGGCCAGCGCCTTTTCCCCCCGCCCCTGCGCCGCAAGCGAGGTGCGGGCCATCAGCGCCATCGAGCGATAGACAAGGTCGAGCTGCTGCACCAGGAACCGGTTGTGCGAGGCGAGGTGGATCTGATGATGAAACCGCCGGTTCGCCCGGGCCAGCGCCTGCGGATCGGCCAGCAGCGCGCGATCGGCCTCGACCATCTCGCGCAGCACCTCGATCTCCTCCACCGCCGCGTGCTGGGCGGCCAGCCGCGCGGCCAGCCCCTCCAGCTCCTGGCGCACGGCGTAAAGCTCGGCCATCTGCGCATGATCGAGCGAGGCCACGATCAGCGACCGGCCGTCGCGGGTCAGCAGGCTTTGCGTCTCGAGCCGTTGCAGCGCTTCGCGGATCGGCGTGCGGCTCACCCCGAAGCGGTCGGCCAGCTCGGATTCCACCAGCCGGTCGCCGGGGCGGTACATGCCCTGGTCGATCGCGTCGAGGATCAGGGCATAGGCATCCTTGTGCGGATCGGGCGGCGGTTTGCTGGGCATATTCGGCGGTATCCTTGGTTATGCGGCAAGACGCTAGGCGGTGCCGGTCATGCTGTCCAGACTTGCGGCATGCGGCGCGGCACCCCAGGCGTAGGCGGATGACCCGCGATGCCTTTTGCCATGCCTTCAGCCATGTCGAGACATACCGTCGATCTGGCAGGCTTCCTCGGGCGCCTCGTCTGAGCGCGGAACCGCCGCCTTGGGACAGCCTGTCGCGTCGCCGTGCGACGCGCGGCGCCCTATGTGCTGGACATGGCAGAGCTTGAACATACCGACATCTTCATTTCCGGCGGCGGTGTCGCCGGCCTGACCGCGGCCGCGGCCTTCGGGCAGGCCGGGTTTTCCGTCATCTGCGCCGACCCCGCGCCGCCGATCACCGACGCGGCGACCGAAGGCTCGGACCTGCGCACCACCGCCTTCCTGCAGCCTTCGCGGCAGTTTCTCGACCGCGCGGGCCTGTGGGAGCGTCTGGCCCCCCATGCCACGCCGCTGCAGATCATGCGCATCGTCGATGCCGGCGGGGAACAGGCCGAGGCCCGCGTCGCCCATGATTTCGACGCCGCCGACATCTCGGACCTGCCCTTTGGCTGGAACCTGCCCAACTGGCTGCTCAGCCGCGAGATCCTGGCGCATCTGGCGACGCTGCCCAACGTCGATTTCCGCCCCGGCACCGGCACGGCAAGCCTGCTGACCCGCGAGGCCGAGGCGCGGGTCAGCCTGACCGACGGCAGCCGCATCGCCGCAAGACTGGTGATCGGTGCCGATGGCCGCAGCAGCGCCGTGCGCGCGGCGGCGGGCATCGGCGTGCGCACCATGCGCTACGGGCAGAAGGCACTGGCCTTCGCCGTCACCCACCCGGTCCCGCACGAGAACGTCTCGACCGAGATCCACCGCTCGGGCGGGCCCTTCACGCTGGTGCCGCTGCCCGACCATGCCGGCCGGCCCTGCTCCGCCGTGGTCTGGATGGAGCGTGGCCCCGAGGCGCTGCGTCTCGCCGCGCTGCCCGATGACGCGTTCAACGCCGAGATGACGGTGCGCTCCGCCCATCTCTTCGGGTCGCTCACGCTGGTCACGCGGCGCACGGTCTGGCCGATCATCAGCCAGGTCGCCGACCGGATGGAGGCGGAGCGGACGGCCCTGGTGGCCGAGGCCGCCCATGTCGTTCCGCCGATCGGCGCGCAGGGGTTGAACATGAGCCTCGCCGATCTCCGGGTGCTGCTCGATCTGCTCGAGCAAAACCGCGAAGACCCCGGCGCCCGCGATCTGCTCCGCCGCTATCACCGAGCCCGGCATGCCGAAGTGCTGGCCCGCGTCACCGGCGTCGATGCGCTCAACCGCGCCTCGATGGCCGAGGCGCAAGGGTTGCGCGACCTGCGGCTGCGCGGGCTGAACGCGATCTATTCGGTCGCGCCCGTGCGCCGCGTGATGATGCGGGCGGGGCTTGGCGCGTCCGGCTGACCGTCCGGCGGTGACGCTGGACGCGAGCGGATCTTACTCCAGATACCTGTTTAGCACGGCGGTTTCATTATCGCGATATCTGCCGCGCAAGCGCTCGGGAACCTCGCCTTCGCCGGCAAGCGGCCCGGCGCAGGTCGGGTTCATCCAGTAGGCCACCTCGCCGCGGGAGGTCAGTACCGGCGTGAACTGACTCAGATCGCAGCCCGAGCCTTCCGCCCCGGCGGGGCGATCCTGAGCCGAGGCCGCGGTGGCAAGGAGAAGCGCGAGGCTTGAGCCGAAAAGCAATGTCTTGGTCATGAAAGATCCCCCGTATGAAATGAAGTTTCGGTCTCGCGTCGAAAAAAGTCGTGGCATGAAGAGTGCCTGATCCTAGCGACGATGCAGGCGGGCAGGAAAGTCGGGCAATCCTTACCGCTCCCTCAGCCCAGCGGACCCGGCCGCCGTTCCTCGGACAGCAGCACGTTTGCCTCCACCTGCCCCACGCCCGGCAGCGTCATGATCCGGCGGCGCAAGACCCGCTCGAAATCGGGCAGGTCGCGGGCGACCACGCGAAGCCGGTAATCATAGAGCCCCAGCACATGCTCGACCGTCTGCACCTCGGGGATGGCGGCGACCGCGCGCTCGAAATCCTGCAGGCTCACGCGGCCCTTGAGCGCAAGCTTCACGCCGAGAAAGACCGTCACGCCGAACCCGAGCGCCTCCAGATCCAGATCGAGCCGGCGCGGCCCCAGCACCCCCGCCTCGGTCAGCCGCCTGACCCGCCGCCAGCAGGCCGGTTGCGACAGGCCGACGCGGCGGCCCAGCGCGGATGCCTTCAGCGTGGCATCGGCCTGCAGCGCGCGCAGGATAGCGCGGTCGGTGGCGTCGAGGTCGATCACAGCGGCACCGTCTGCCGGTTCTTGATCGTGGCGACATGCATCAGCGCCTCGATGTCGGCGATATGCGGCAGGGCCAGGATGCGGTCGCGGTAGACCTCCTGGTAATGCGGCATCGACCGCGCGATGACGGCCAGCCGCGCATCGACCCGGCCGAGGAAGGTCTGGATCTCCACCACCTCGGGCACCTCGCGGGCGGCGGCGAGGAATTCGTCGAAGGCGCGCGGGTCGGTCTTGTCGAGGGTCAGGCGCAGGCTCACCTCCACCGCGTAGCCCAGCGCGGGCCAGTGGATCGTGCCGCGCTGCCCCTTCAGCACGCCCTGCGCCTGCAGCCGCTCCAGCCGCTTGTAACAGGTCGCAAGCGTCAGCCCCGCCGCCGCGGCCAGCGCCGTCACGGGTTGCGCCGGGTCCGCCTGAAGGTGGCGCAACAGGCGCCGGTCGCTGTCATCGAGCATGATAAACCTTCGCTACGTTGCTTCGGCGCATGACTTTCTAACATCCGATGTCAAGAATGCCAATTCCGTTGCATCAGATTGCCCGGCGGCGGGCCAAGGTGCGCCCGGAGACGACTCGAACCAGAGGAAAAGAGAACCATGCGCGTTTACTATGATCGCGATTGCGATGTGAACCTGATCAAGGACAAGAAGGTCGCCATCCTGGGCTACGGCAGCCAGGGCCACGCCCATGCGCTGAACCTGCGCGACAGCGGCGCCAAGAACGTCGTCGTGGCGCTGCGCGAAGGCTCGGCCAGCGCGGCCAAGGCCGAAGGCGAGGGCCTGAAGGTCATGGGCATCGCCGAGGCCGCCGCCTGGTGCGACCTGATCATGTTCACCATGCCCGACGAGCTTCAGGCCGACACCTACCGCAAATACGTCCACGACAACCTGCGCGACGGTGCGGCCATCGCCTTTGCCCACGGGTTGAACGTGCATTTCGGCTTGATCGAGCCCAAGCCCGGCGTCGACGTCATCATGATGGCGCCCAAGGGCCCCGGCCACACCGTGCGCGGCGAATACGTCAAGGGTGGCGGCGTGCCCTGCCTGGTCGCCGTGAACAACGACGCCTCCGGCAAGGCGCTGGAAATCGGCCTGTCCTACTGCTCGGCCATCGGCGGCGGGCGCTCGGGCATCATCGAGACGAACTTCCGCGAGGAATGCGAGACCGACCTGTTCGGCGAACAGGCGGTTCTGTGCGGTGGTCTGGTCGAGCTGATCCGCATGGGCTTCGAGACGCTGGTCGAGGCCGGCTACGCGCCCGAAATGGCCTATTTCGAGTGCCTGCACGAGGTGAAGCTGATCGTGGACCTGATCTACGAGGGCGGCATCGCCAACATGAACTACTCGATCTCGAACACGGCGGAGTTCGGCGAATACGTCAGCGGACCGCGCATCCTGCCCTACGCCGAGACCAAGGCGCGGATGAAGGCGGTGCTCGACGACATCCAGCAGGGGCGGTTCGTGCGCGACTGGATGGCGGAATGCGCCGTGGGCCAGCCGAGCTTCAAGGCGATCCGTCGCAACAACGACGCCCACCAGATCGAGAAGGTCGGCGAGACGCTGCGCGGGATGATGCCCTGGATCACCGCCGGCAAGATGGTCGACAAGTCGAAGAACTGATGCTGGATGCGAAAGATCCCCGCTCGGGCGGGGATCGGACGGCCCCGGGGGGGAGGACCCGGGGCCGTCATGGTGTTCAGCGGCGGTCGGTCGGCGAGGAATGCACCGTCCGATGCTGCTGCGGCTGCGGCGTGGTGATGCCGTCCGAGTTTGTGCGGTAGGCTTCGCCGCGCGGGGCGGTGACGGGGTTGGGGCCCGGTCCGTCCTTGGCGAGCGACGATTTCGGCGCGTTCGGATCGTGCAGTTTCTTCTCGGTGCGGCGCTTGCTGACCGTCGCCCATGCCAGAAACGAGAGCATGGTAAACAGGAACAGAAACGCCAGGAAAGCCCAGGTGTCCATGAGTGATGTCCTTTCTGCCTTGCGTCTATGGTCGGGACATCAACGTGTGACGGCGCATTCCGTTCCCGGTGTCACGCGGGCCGCGCTCAGCAGGGGCGCGCCAGCACCAGCACCCAGGTGTCGCCGAGGCCGGCAAAGCCGAACTGGGTCACCTGCGGATTGAGGATGTTGGCGCGGTCGCCGGCGTTGTCCATCCAGCTGGCGATGGAGGTCCGGATGTCGGAGGTGCCGGTCGCCACGTTCTCGGCCGAGGCGCAGGCGCTGTAGCCTGCGCGCCGCAACCGGTCCGGCAGGTCGGAACCGCCGGCACGCAATTGCCCCATCCGCGCGCCGCCGCCCAGCGCTTCGGCCTGCGCCTCGGCGGCGGCCTGCAGTTCCGGGGAATGGATCAGCGGACGGATGATGCCATTGCCGGCCCGCTGCACCGACAGTTGCGTGCCGGCCGAGGCGATATCGACGGTGCTGCCGGCCGACAGCCGCTCCGTGCCGGAGCGCGGCGCACAGGCGACGACGAGGGACAGAAGGAGAAGCGCGAGGATACGGGGGATCATGATGTTGCCTCTGATCTGCTCTTTTTGGTTTTCGCACAGGATGAAGCCCGGAGCCCGTGGACACAAGAGGGGAGATCACCTGCCGCCGGGACGGTGATCCGCCGGGTGTGGATCGACCTGGGGACAACATGTTTTCTGGCGCAATCCACGCCACTTCCCGCAGGGGAAAGGCAGAAAATGTCGGAAAAGTGCTATTCTCCGCGCGCGAGAGCTTCGGCAAGTCGCCGCTGATGCTCCAGCACGAGCGGCAGGTCGAGCGTCGCGAGCCGCCCATCCTCCACGATCCGGCGACCCTCCACGAAAAGGTCGCGCACCGCCGTGGGCCCGGCCAGCAGCAGCGCGGCCGCGTCCCATGATCCTGCGGTCGCGGCCCCGCCGACATCCCAGATCGCCAGATCGGCGCGGAAGCCCGGCGCGATCTGGCCGATCTCGGCACCGCGACCCAGCACCTCGGCCCCGCCGCGCGTGGCGATGCGCAGCGCCGCGCGCGGCGACATCGCCTGCGCGCCCGAGGCGACACGCTGCAACAGCATCGCCATCCGCGCCTCGGCCATCAGGTTGCCGCTGTCGTTCGAGGCCGATCCGTCGACGCCAAGGCCCACGCGCACCCCCGCGTCGCGCATCGCCCGCACCGGCGCGATGCCGGAGGCCAGGCGGCAGTTGGAACAGGGGCAATGGGCGACGCCGGTGCGGGTGCGGGCGAACAGGTCGATCTCGTCCGCGTCGAGCTTCACGCAATGGGCGTGCCAGACATCGGGGCCGGTCCAGCCGAGATCCTCGGCGTACCGGCCGGGGCGGCAGCCGAACCTCTCCAGCGAATAGGCGACGTCCTCGTCATTCTCGGCCAGATGGGTGTGCATCATCACGCCCTTGTCGCGCGCCAGCAGGGCCGCGTCGCGCATCAGCTCGCGACTGACCGAGAACGGCGAGCACGGCGCCACCCCGACCCGGATCAGCGCCTCGGGGCGCGGGTCGTGGAAGGCGTCGATGACGCGCAGGCAATCCTCCAGGATCGCGGCCTCATGCTCGACCAGGCTGTCGGGGGGCAGCCCGCCTTGCGACTGCCCGATGGACATGGCGCCGCGGGTGGCGTGCAGGCGCAGGCCGATCTCGGTCGCCGCCGCGATCGTGTCGTCAAGCCGCGCGCCATTGGGGTAGAGGTAGAGGTGATCCGACGACATCGTACAGCCCGACAGCGCCAGTTCCGCCAGACCGCTCAGGGCCGACACCCGCATGTGCTCGGGCGTGAAGCGCGCCCAGATCGGGTAGAGCGTGTGCAACCAACCAAAGAGCGCCGCATCCTGCGCGCCCGGCACCGCGCGGGTGAGCGACTGGAACAGGTGATGGTGCGTGTTCACCAGACCGGGGGTGACGACGCATCCGGTGCAGTCGAGCGTTTCGCCCCGCGTCGCGAGCCCCTGCCCCACCGACACGATCGCGCCGTCGCGCAGCAGAATGTCGGCCTGTGCCAGTTCCGTCCCGGCGTCATCCATGGTGACGACAACCGCAGCCTTGCGCAGCAGCAGGTCACGCATCGACGACATCGCGCAAGATGGCGAGCGCCGCGGCGTGGATGGCGGGGTTGGCCGCGGCCAGGGCCCGGCCCCCGTGATGGGCCGCGCCGCCGCGCCAGTCGGTCACCACGCCGCCCGCAGCCTCGATCACCGCGATGGGGGCGGAAATGTCGTAGGCCTCCAGCCCCGCCTCGATCACCAGGTCGATCTGGCCCGCGGCCAGCAGCGCATAGGCGTAGCAATCCATGCCGTAGCGGGTGAGCTTCACCCTGTCGCGCACCGCCTCGAACCCGGCCCGTTCCGCGGCCGTTCCGACCTCGGGAAAGGTGGAAAACAGCGTGGCGTCAGACAGATCACGGGGCGCGCGGGTGGCGAGCCCGATCTCGGCCCGTGGTCCGCACACGCGCGCGCGCCCGAACCCGCCCTCGAACCGCTCGCCGATATAGGGCTGGTCGATCAGGCCATGGATTGGCCCGGTCGCGTCGTTGAGCGCGATCAGCACGCCCCAGGTCGGCGTGCCCGAGATGAAGGCGCGGGTGCCGTCGATCGGATCGATCACCCAGGTCAGGCCGGTGGTGCCGGGCTTGGCCACATCCTCCTCGCCGAGGATCGCATCCTCGGGGCGCAGCCGCGCCAGCACCGCGCGCATCGCGGCCTCGGCGGCGCGGTCCGCTTCCGTCACCGGGTCGAACCGGCCGATGCCCTTGTCATCGGTGGCCAGCGTGGCCGCGCGGAAGAACGGAAGGATGGCGCCGCGCGCCGCGTCGGCCATCGCATGGGCGCAGGCGACGAGATCCTCGACGGGCAGCGCGCCGGAGGCTTCGGGCAGCGGATCGGTCATGACAAAGCCCCTTGGCGCATGCGGGTCTGAACGCAAGGCCGAGGTGGCACGAACCCCTGTCCGGGGTCAAGCGAGGGCGCCGGTCAGGCGGCGGCGTCCGACAGTACGCGCGCCAGTTCGAACAGGCGGCGGCGCTGGTTTTCCGGTATCGCGTAGTAGGAGCGGACAAGCTCCAGCGCTTCCTTGTCGCCCAGGATGTCGCCCGGCAGGCCCTGCGACGCTTCGCCCGTCTGTGCCGGGTCGTCGGCGCCGTTCACGCCGTCGAAGAAATACGCCACCGGCACCGACAGCGCCTCGGCGATATCCCACAGGCGCGAGGCGCTGACGCGGTTCATGCCGGTTTCGTACTTCTGGATCTGCTGAAACTTGATGCCGACCTTTTCGGCCAGCTGTTGCTGGGTCATTCCGACCATCCAACGACGGTGACGGACCCGTTTACCGACGTGGACATCTACAGGGTGCTTCACGAGCCCCTCCTTTGCTTGTCAAACCAGGTCGCGCCGCCCGCGCCGGTCCTCCCGGGCGACACACGCCGCCGAAATCCGGCGGCGGCAGACAGCTAGCGCGACCCGGATCGGGATCAACCCCTGGATGAGCAAGTGCCCCCGCGCTCACCCTGTGGTCGCGTGGCAGGGAGAAGGCGGGCAGGTACGCGAGCAGGCAGAATCTTACTCGCCTGCAGCGTGTCCGGCAACTGCGCGTTTTGTCATGGCCGCTCTGGCGACGGCGCAGCACCACGGTTAGGCTGGTCGCGCCCAGAGCAGGAGGAGACCCATGAAGGCCTTTCGCGTCACCCGAACCGGCCAGGCGCCGGACATGGCCGAAATCGACAGGCCCGAGCCCGGGCCGGGGCAGATCCGGGTGCGCATCGCCGCCTGCGGTCTCAATTTCGCCGATCTGCTGATGATCAAGGGCGAATATCAGGATACGCCCGCCCCGCCCTTCACCCTCGGGATGGAGGTATCGGGCGTCGTCGAGGCCTTGGGCGAGGGGGTCACCCTGCCCGCCCTCGGCACCCGCGTCGCGGTTTTCGCGGGCCAGGGCGGGCTGGCCGAACACGGCGTGTTCGAGGCCGCCCGCGCGGTGCCCATCCCCGATGCCATGCCCTTCGACCAGGCCGCCGGGTTCCTCGTGGCCTACGGAACCTCGCATCTGGCGCTGACCCATCGCGCCGGCCTGCAACCGGGCGAAAGGCTGCTGGTGCTGGGGGCGGCGGGCGGGGTCGGGCTGACGGCGGTGGAACTGGGCGCAGGGATGGGGGCCGAGGTGATCGCCGTGGCGCGCGGCGCCGACAAGCTGGCGGTCGCGCGCGACGCGGGCGCGCAGCACACGCTCGACAGCGACACCGACGACATTCGCATGGCGGTGAAGGCGCTTGGCGGCGCCGACGTGGTCTATGACGCGGTGGGCGGTGCAGCCTTCGACGCGGCGCTGCGCGCAACCCGGCCCGAGGGGCGCATCCTGACCATCGGCTTCGCCAGCGGGACGGTACCCCAGATCCCGGCAAATCTGTTGCTGGTCAAGAACATCAGCGTCATGGGCCTTTACTGGGGCGGCTATCTGAAGTTCGCCCCCGACGTGCTGACCGCCTCGCTGTCGGAACTGATGGCGCTGTATGCCGCGGGCCGGATCAAGCCCCATGTCGGCGCCACCTACCCGCTCGATCGGGCGGCCGAGGCGCTGGATCTGCTGCGCAGCCGGCAGAGCACCGGCAAGGTCGTGGTGACGATGTGACCGCCCGCGCCGCTCAGAGGCTGCGAAAGCTCGACCGCGTCAGGTCGACCAGCGCGGCGAGCGGGCTGCCGTGGTTCAGGTCCGACCTGTAGAGGTTGATCCTGATTTGCGGCAGCCCCGGCAGCGCGCCGCCATGGCTGATGCGCTCGACATAGGGCGGTTCGGTCCCTTCGATGCAGGCATGCACCGCCAGATCGGCGCTGACCGATGCCTCCACCGTGCGGATGGAATCGGATTCGACCGCCATTTCCCAGGGAATGCCCGACCGGTCGAGCGCCGATTGCACGGCATTGCGAAAGATGCAGGCATGTTCGAACGCCAGCCTGAGCGGCCGCTGCTTCCACATCTGGCCGCTTTCGGCGCCGACCCAGACCAGCGAGCGGGTGATCAGCGTCTCGCCGCCGGCGTCGCACTGCGCCTCGGTGGTCAGGATCGCATCCAACTCGCCACGCGCGAACATGCGCTTGAGCCGCGCGGTGTAGGAGGAGACGAGCTGTACCTTCACCCGCGGGTAATCGACGGCCAGACGGTGCAGCACGCGCGGGATCGACGGGTAGACGATGTCATGCGGCACGCCCAGCTTCAGTTCGCCCTCGTAGTCCGAAGCCGTCAGCCGCGTCAGCACCTCGTCGTTCAGCTCCAGCATCCGGCGCGCGTAGCCCAGCATCTGCTCGCCGGCCCCGGTCAGGATCAGCCGCCGGGTGGAGCGATCGAACAGGCCCACATCCATCATCTCCTCCAACCGCTTGATCTGCATGGACACGGCCGATTGCGTGAGGTTGAGATAGCCGCTGGCCTTGGTCACGCCGCCCGCGTCGGCGACGGCGACAAAGGCGCGTAGGGCGGTGAGGTCAAGGTTACGCGGCATATCACGTCCTGTGATCTGAAACTTCTAAAGCATTCACTTTCAAAATGCACAACGCGGCATACATATCAAGCCTCGGCATCGACGCCGGGTTTCAATTCACGAAACGTGAAAGGACTTTCCCCATGGCCGCACAAATGGCTTCGCACGGGGCGACCGCCATCGGTCGTGCCCCGAGGTCACCCGCCCTCCTGGCCGGTTTTCTCGGCCGCTTCGCAACCTGGCAGACCCGTCAGCGCGCGCGGCGACTTGACGCGCATCTGTGCCGTGACCTCGGCATCATCGACTGGTCGGCCGGCCGTGCCGCCACTCGTCCGGGCTGGGATGCGACGCTGCCCGGCCTGCGCTGAGCGGCTGCCGCAACGCCCCACAGTCGTGCCCGCACGTCTCATTGGAAAAAACTATTGCGCCGTGGCCTCGGGACGCGGCGCGACTTCCTTGAAAAACAGACGTTGCTGACCGATATTCAGCGTCAAGGATGGTCCTGGGTGCGCGCAGGCGTCGAACGGGGCCGACCGTATGTTTTCTTAGGAGGGATACATGGCAGACTATCAGACGATCCGGGCTGGCGTCTCCGGCGCCCGCGCCACCGAGATCGACCAGGGCCTGCGGGCCCACATGAACAAGGTCTATGCCACCATGTCCGGTGGCATGCTGATCACCGCGGCCGCCGCCTGGGCGATCGCGAACCTCGCCGTCACGTCCGACCCGACCGGCGCCACCGCAGCCCTGCGCGAGGGCCAGTACCTGACCGGCCTGGGCGAGGTGCTCTACACCACGCCGCTGCGCTGGGTGGTCATGTTCGCGCCGCTCGCCTTCATCCTGTTCGGCTGGGGTGCCCTGATGCGCCGCGGGTCGGCCGCGGCTGTCAGCCTCGGCTTCTTCGCCTTCGCCGCCGTCATGGGCGTGTCGATGAGCTCGATCTTCCTGGTCTTCACGTCCTACTCGATCGTGCAGACGTTCCTGGTGACCGCCGTCGCCTTCGGCGCGCTCAGCCTCTATGGCTACACCACCAAGCGCGACCTGTCGGGCATGGGCACGTTCCTGATCATGGGCGTGATCGGCCTGATCATCGCGATGGTGATCAACATCTTCCTGCAGTCGCCCGCGATGATGTTCGCGATTTCGGCGATCGGCGTGCTGGTGTTTGCCGGCCTCACCGCCTTCTACACGCAGGAGATCAAGAGCACCTATGTCGCGCACGCCGCGCATGGGGATCAGGAATGGCTGGACAAGGCCGCGATCGACGGCTCGCTGAGCCTCTACATCGCGTTCCTGAACATGTTCCAGTTCCTGCTCATGTTCATGGGGCAGCAGGAATAACGGCTGCTACCAGAGTGTTTCGATGGGCCGGGGGAAACCCCGGCCCTTTTCGCTTGAGGGGTCATGAAAGTTTCACGGGGACTCCCACGGCTTACGCGCCATATACCCGCAGCATGACCGATACCTCCGCCCCTGCCCCGCCCCGCGACCTTGGCGAGCTGACCCGCGTCTTCGCCCGCATCGGCCTGTTGTCCTTTGGCGGGCCCGCCGCGCAAATCGCGCTGATGCACAAGGAACTGGTCGAGGATCGCCCCTGGCTGACCGAGCGGCAGTTCCTCAACGCGCTGTCTTTCTGCATGCTTCTGCCCGGGCCCGAGGCGATGCAGCTGGCCACCTATGCCGGCTGGCGCCAGGCCGGCGTTGCCGGCGGGTTGATCGCTGGGCTCCTGTTCGTGATCCCCGGCGCGCTGGTGATCGTGGTGCTGGCCTCGATCTACGCCGCCGTGGGCAACGTGCCGCTGGTGCAGGCGCTGTTCCTGGGCATCAAGGCGACCGTCATCGTCATCGTCCTGCAGGCGCTGGTGAAGGTGTCGAAAAAGGCGCTGACGGGCCTTGTGCCCTATCTCATCGCCGGGGCGGCCTTTCTGGGTATCTACGCGCTGCAGGTGCCGTTTCCCCTGATCGTCCTGGCCGCGGCGGCGGTGGGGGCGGTGTTCATGGTGAACGCCACGCCCGACACCACGGCGGTTGCCCCCGTATCGAGCGCGGCGACGCTGCAAACCGTGGCGAGCTGGGGCGCGATCTGGCTGCTGCCGCTCGCCGCGCTGTGGATCGCGGCACCGGGCGGGCTGCTGGCGGAGATCGGCCTGTTCTTCGCCAAGCTCGCCATCGTCACCTTCGGCGGCGCCTACGCCGTGCTGGCCTACATGGTACAGGAGGTGGTGGGCGACTACGGCTGGCTGACCACGGCGCAGATGATGGATGCGCTGGGGCTGGCCGAAACCACGCCGGGGCCGCTGATCCTGGTGACGGAATTCGTGGCCTTCCTCGCCGGGGCGCAGGCGGGCGGCTGGGCCCTTGGCCTTGCCGCGGCGCTTGTGGCGCTGTGGGTCACCTTCGCGCCCTGCTTCCTGTGGATCTTCGCCGGCGCCCCCTACATCGACTGGATCGCCACGCGCCCGCGCCTGACCGGCGCGATGCAGGCCATCACCGCGGCGGTCGTTGGCGTGATCCTCAATCTCTCGGTCTGGTTCGCCGCCCATGTCCTTTTCGCGGATCTGGAGACGCTCACCGCCGAGCCGGCATCGGTTCTGGTGCCGGTCTGGGCCAGCCTCGACTGGGTGGCGCTGGGGCTGACGGCGCTGGCGGGCGGGCTGATCTGGGGCCTCAGGCTCGACCTGATGAAGGCGCTGCCGCTGATGGCCGTGGCCGGTCTGGTCGCAAGCTGGGCCTTGTCGGGGATATGAGGTGTTGACTCGGGGGCGCGCGCGGGTAAAAGGCGCAGTCTCAGGATAGAACGCGGTGCGCAGGGCGCGCCGCCCCGTACCATCGCAGGAGCCCGACCCATGGCGAAGCCGACGACCATCAAGATCCGCCTGAACTCGACCGCCGGGACGGGCCATTTCTACGTCACCAAGAAAAACGCCCGCACAATGACCGACAAGATGACCGTACGAAAGTACGATCCCGTCGTGCGCAAGCATGTCGAATACAAGGAAGGCAAGATCAAGTAATCGCCTTTCCATATCCGACCTGAGGGCCGCGCCGGGATCACCGACGCGGCCCTTTTTCGTTTTGGCATGCCGATTTGGCGCTTCAGGAGGCCCGGACAGATGGCCGACACGCTTACCATCAGACCCACCACGGCCCATGACCTTGCCGCCGTCGACACGTTGCTTGCGGCCAGCTACCCCACGCTGCTCAAGCGCGACTACGCGCCCTCGGTGCTGGTGACGGCGCTGCCGCTGATCAGCCGGGCCAATCCGGCGCTGCTGCGGTCGGGCAGCTATTTCATCGCCGAGAACGGCGACGGCACGGCCCTGGCCGCCGGCGGCTGGACGCGCGGCGCGCCGCAGGGCGGCGTGGGCGTGCCCGAGATCGGGCATGTCCGCCATGTCGCCACCCACCCTGCGCATCTGCGCAAGGGGTTGGCGCAGGCGATAGTGACCCGCGTGCTGTCCGACGCGCTGGCCGCGGGCGCCGAGCGGATGATCTGCCAGTCCACGAAGACCGCCGTGCCGTTCTACACGGCCATGGGCTTTCGGGTGCGGGGCGAGATCGTGATCGCGCTCCGCCCCGGCATCACCTTTCCGGCTGTCGAGATGGAGCGCGCGCTGTAGCCGGCGCGCGCCCTCACAACTCCACCGTCTCCCCCGGATCGGGGGCAAGCACCCGCACGCCCGGCAGGGCCGCCTTCAACGCGTCGGCCGATTGCTCCAGTGCCGGAAAGGTCTTGTAGTGGTAGGGGATCACGGACTTGAACGCGAAGAGCTTCGACGCGGCATAGGCCGCGCGGCTCATGTTCATCGTGTAATGCCCGCCGGCGCACAGGATGCCCACATCGGGCGCGTGGATGTCGGCCCAGATCTTCATGTCGGCCATCACATCGGTGTCGCCCGAGACATAGACGGCGCGCCCCTTCGCCTCGAGGATGTAGCCCGCTTCCGTCCCGACGAACACCGGCCCGTCCGGCCCCGAGACGGACGAGGAATGCGTGGCGTTCACCATGGTCACCGCGACACTGCCGATCTGCACCGTGCCGCCCTTGTTGAAGCCGGTGGTCTGCAGCCCGTGCGCCCCGGCCCAGATCCCCATCAGCTCGACCCCGCCATAGACGGGCAGGTCCATCGCATTCGCCAGATCCGGCACGCCGCCGGTATGATCGTCATGCCCGTGAGTGATCAGGATCGCGGTGGCCCCCGCGAACATCTCGGCCCGGCGATCGGCGGGGAACATCGGGTTTCCCGGCTCCCATGGATCGATCAACAGAACCTGATCGCCGATCTCCAGCCGCAACCCGGCGTGACCCAACCAAGTGTACCTCAACATGCGCGTGCTCCCGTGTATCTGTTCGTCCCGGACAGGTTATGCACGGCGCGCGCCTTCCGCAAAGAGGATCAGGCGGCGCGGCGGGTCAGAAGACGCCGCGCGCCGTAGAAAAGCAGGCACATCAGCCCCGTCACCAATCCGGTCATCGGAATGACCGCGATGGCGCCGGCGTGCATGCCGGGCATCCAGGTGCCGATGGACAGGACGAGGGTGACGGTAAGCAGATATCCCGCGAAGGCGGGGAGAAAGACATTCACGACGAGACGCAAGATGGTGGCGATCATGGGTACGGGCCTTTGGTTGCGAAGGAATTTCGAAAGTTTCCAAGCCAGATTGACTGTTTTTGGGGCGACAATGGGGCGCGGTCGGGGCATTTGTGCCCGAACATGCAGTCATCGCCCGCCGGGTCGGGGTGTCCGGGCCGCCGCCTGCCCGCGGCCGCAGATGCTTGCGGGCACTGCAGGTCGGGGCTAAACCGCCCAATGTCCGGGATCAGGAGAGTGTCGAGAGATGTCCATTGACCGCGCCACCGCCGCCAAGGTCGCCAAGCTCGCCCGCATCAGGGTGGAGGAGGCAGACCTGCCGGCGCTTGCCGACGAGTTCAACGCGATTCTGGGCTTCATCGAGCAGTTGCAGGAGCTTGACGTCGACGCGGTCGAGCCGATGACCAGCGTCACGCCGATGCGGCTCACCCGCCGCGCCGATGTGGTGACCGACGGCAGCCAGCAGGACAAGGTTCTCTCGAACGCGCCCGACGCGCGCGAGGGCTTCTTCGCGGTTCCGAAAGTGGTGGAGTGATCATGTCCGAGCTGCCGAACCTGACCATCGCCGCGGCGCGCAACGCGCTGCGCCGAGGTGACGTCACCAGCGTCGAGCTGACCGAGGCCTGCCTTGACGCGATCGAGGGGGCAGATGCCCTGGGTGCCGTGGTGCACAGGACGCCCGAGATCGCGCTGGAGCGCGCCCGCGCCGCCGATGCGCGGATCATGGCCGGCGACGCCCCCGCGATGTGCGGCATCCCCGTCGGCATCAAGGATCTGTTCTGCACCCAAGGCGTGCCGTCGCAGGCCGCATCGAAAATCCTCGAAGGCTTCCGGCCCGAATACGAATCCACCGTCTCGGGCCAGTTGCGCGACGCCGGCGCGGTGATGCTGGGCAAGCTGAACATGGACGAATTTGCCATGGGCTCGTCCAACGAGACCTCGGTCTACGGCAACGCGGTCAACCCGTGGCGCGCCGGCAATTCCGATGCGGCGCTGACGCCGGGCGGCTCCTCGGGCGGATCGGCCGCAGCCGTTGCCGCCGACCTCTGCCTCGGCGCGACCGGCACCGACACCGGCGGCTCGATCCGCCAGCCCGCCGCGCTCACCGGCATCGTTGGGCTGAAACCCACCTACGGCCGCTGCTCGCGCTGGGGTATCGTCGCCTTCGCCTCGTCGCTCGACCAGGCCGGGCCGATGACCAAGACGGTGCGCGACGCCGCGATCATGGGCGCGGCGATGATGGGCCACGACCCCAAGGACAGCACCTCCGCCGACCTGCCCGTGCCGGATTTCGAGGCGATGCTCACCGGCGACATCCGCGGCAAGGTCATCGGCATCCCGCGCGAATACCGCATGGACGGCATGCCCGCCGAGATCGAGACGCTGTGGGCGAAGGGCCGCGAGATGCTGGCCGATGCCGGCGCCGTCATCCGCGACATCAGCCTGCCGCACACGAAATACGCCCTGCCCACCTACTACGTCATCGCGCCCGCCGAGGCGTCGTCGAACCTCGCGCGCTATGACGGCGTGCGCTACGGCTACCGGGCGGAGCTTGCGCAGGGCGACGGCATCACCGAGATGTACGAGAAGACCCGCGCAGAAGGTTTCGGGGCCGAGGTGCGCCGCCGGGTCATGGTCGGCACCTATGTTCTTTCGGCAGGTTACTACGATGCCTACTACAACCGCGCCCGCAAGGTCCGCACGCTGATCAAGCAGGATTTCGAGACCGTATTCAACGACGGCGTCGACGCGATCCTGACACCCGCGACCCCCTCGGCGGCCTTCGCCCTCGGCCAGAAGTTCGATGACCCGGTGCAGATGTACCTCAACGATGTCTTCACCGTGACGGTCAACCTCGCCGGTCTGCCCGGCCTCGCCGTGCCCGCGGGGCTCGACGCGCAGGGCCTGCCGCTCGGCCTGCAGCTGATCGGCAAGCCGTGGGAGGAAGGCGCGTTGCTCAACGTCGGCTACGCGCTGGAACAGGCTGCCGGATTTGTGGCGAAACCCGCGAAATGGTGGTAATGTCTCGAAAACGATAAACGGTCGAGGCAGTGAAATGGCAAGTTTTCCCAAGGGCGGCAGCGCCCTTATATTCGTTGCATGGGCCCTGGCCGCTTGCGGTGGCGCACCCCCCAATGATGTCGCGCAGGGCGTGGGCTTCGGCGACGTGCGCAGCTTCGACGCGCGGCGCGCAGCTCAGCCGCTGGCGGCACGCCCCACGGCGGCTCCGATCCTGCCTCCGTCGCAGACGGGTGCAGCGCTGATCCCGCCGCCACAGACCGCCGCACCATCGGTTCCGCCCGCGCCATCTGTACCGCCCGCGCAGGAGGCCGTGGCCGCCCGCGCCGCCGCCGCCATCGCGGCGGCCGAAACCGCGCCGCCACAGGCCACTCTGCCACAGGCCACGCAGCCGGTCACGCTGGCCAGCGCCCCTGCCCCGGTCGCGCCGGGCGCGGGCCAGGAAATCTCGGACGAGCAGGATTTCGACGCTGTGGCCGACCGCGAGACCATCGAAAGCGACGCCGCGCGGCTCGCCCGCATGCAGGCCGAGCGCGTGGTGATCGCCCCTACCGCCGTGCCCGAGCGACCGGCCGGCCTAGGCCCCAACATCGTCGATTACGCACTCTCGACCACGCACACGGTGGGCGAGCGACGCTACAGCCGCAGCCCGCTGGGACAGGGGCGGCACGAGCGCAGCTGTCTCGGCTTCCGCTCCGCCGATCTGGCGCAGGAATGGTTCCTGCAAAACGGCGGCCCGGGCCGC
>Ga0008835_100064_pt1 | contig 141606 bp, 128 predicted proteins | sample HotLakConsoUCCRE_FD_62215 | JGI IMG/M metagenome (GOLD analysis project Ga0008835, IMG submission 62215) | Hypersaline microbial mat communities from Hot Lake, Washington, USA - Hot Lake Consortium UCC-RE (Hybrid Assembly) ... | reverse complement strand
TGAGAAGCTCAATCGTGTTACTGTTAATCTGATTTTTCATAATGGTAAATTATTTGTTTACCATTACAATTTAATCATCCTACATTTTACCGTTTCCAGGAAGAAACGGTTTAGTTCAACATTTGGCTAAGTGTACCTCCAGGGTACACTTACTTAGTCTATATTTTTTAGCAATCTACTGAAATAATAATTAATAAAAAAAACCTTTTTAAGCACTTAAACCCAATAAGTAAGTATTATCGGTATAATTATACGGATAATATACGTTTAATACTACACTTAAAATTTAATAATTAGTTGGGAAGTAATAGCTTCAACTTAAAGAAATCCTTTCAATACAGATAAATTCGTAATTGACGATTTGATCCAAACTCAAAATTAAAACACCGTCACCTCAAAATATACAATTTCCCATAACCTTTGGTAAAGGCTTTATCCCCTGCTGTGGCTCTTTGTTCCATAAAGGCTCCGTCTTTTCGGACTAGTACCCTGTAGAGGTAAACGCCATTGGCTAATCTATCCCCGAATTCGTCTTTTCCGTCCCAGGCATAATCGGTGATGTTGTTTCCAATGTGGATCGGGCCTATTTCATCTTGCAAAATTTCCCTTACGACCCTGCCTGTCACGGTTAAAATCTGAATTTTGATTTCCTGTGGCAAATCGGTTCCTGTTAGCGTAAATACAAAGCGAGTGCTGGTCGAAAACGGATTTGGATATGGATAGAAATTAGTAATAGTAGAAGCATTAATTACTTCAAATCTCACTTTATATGGCTCATCTCCTGCTGAATTTTCGCTGGCATCTGTTGCTTCCACTCTTAATTGATAATTTCCGTCTTCTAGTGCATCAGGTTGATAATTGACTGTGAAGGGATTTTCCTCACTAGCCGGTGTCCATTCAATATTGGGATTAGAAAAATTTATTCTTTGACTCACACATTCTTCACAGTCCCTTCTTAATTGAATTTCTACCCCTGTGGTATCGGTTTTGTCAATAAATGTATTTTCATCCTTTAATTTAATTTGGATGAAAGGGCGAGGAGAAACTATATCACCATCTAAAATGGAAATTCCATCGAAGGTCACTTCCACAAAAGGAGGCAATGAATCTTTTTTAACTTCGAAAAGTCTTTGGTAAGATATTACATTATTAGTCAATCTTTTTTCATTATAATTTGAATTTGGATTAAGATTTAATGTCAAATCATTCTCGCCTACTTTACCTCTGGTATTCACTTCCACCGTAAAAGTAGTGTCCGAATCAGCTAGCAAAGGAGCTAATTGATAATTCTCATTATGGAAAACCCTATCTTCTCTATTAAACACTTGATTCACATACGGAATTGGGGCATCAAAATCATTAGGCGTAACATTAACCGCTCTGAAAGTTTTACTGAATGTTTCTCCTTCTGCCAATTCTGTACTTGCGCGCTGGGCAGTTTCAGCAGGAAGTAAAACTGCATCCGGTACTTCTCGGAAATTCACTTTCCATTTGACCAGCTTAGCAGGACTTAAATTGTCTGGATCACTAATGGTTAAGCGTAATCGTAATTGAGGATATTGATCAACATTAACTGATGAAATATCGAGCGGAAGGGCTGCATTTGAAAATAATAAAGCCTGATTGCTAAGGGTATCAATTCCAAATACATCCAATCTGATTTGGTCAGAAGTCTCTACCTCATCAAATTCTGCATCCAATTCAATCCATTCTTTTACCGGCCCTATGGTTTTGGAAATGATAGAACCAGACTCAAAGCGGGCTTCAACTTCTTCATTCAGCGAAATAGTTTGCTCACTTTTTGGAGTTTGATCCGTTGTAACTTCAATTCCATTTCCAGCACCTAAACCTTTTCTGCCCAATAAAATATAAGGATCTCCATTTTGAAGATTATCTATAGTAGTAGCATTGGCACCAAAATCGAGTAGCTCGCTACGATTATTCGCTCTTAATATATTCCAGGCTACACTATCGTGAGAAGATAGCAGCACTATATCCCCATCGGGCAATTCATCAAAATACTTCTTGAAAAAAGTTTCAGGTTCTGCTAATTGGTTATTTCTAATTTGATTGATAACCTGTGGCCTAATTCCACAAGAAAGTGGATCTAAAATATCAAAATTACCATTTGAAAGGATGACATAGGGCACTCCTGATGACTTATCAAAAGCAACTAAATTAAGCGTATTAACTGCGCAACTGGCCCCACCTAAATTAGTAATGGCATATTCATTTCCATTTATTTTAATGCTTAAATTCTCTAAATTATCGATTCCAGAAGTGCTGACTTCCAAACGAAAAGTATTTTCCTCAAAATCCCAAGTCTCACCAAATGTAATTCCTTCTATATTGTTTAATAAAAACTGCTCTTCTGTGTTTTGTTGCCATCCTTGCAGGCTTCCACTATTATAAGTGAAATTAGAAATAGTCCATTCATCTAATTCGCCCTCTCTTGGATTGGCAAATTTTGTTCTCCAAAAATAAGCTTGATCCTCAATAGGTAATAAATCCGTTTCCCATTTGGCAATAACTTTAGCTCTAATATTCTGCTTTCGTAAAAAAGGACTATTGAATTGCCTACTTGTATCCAATTCAAATAAAAAATCCCGCTCTTCCGAAAGTAAATCAACCGATTGGGCAGTCAAGCTTATATTTTCTTGGGTACTCAATCCTTCATCATATGGGTAAAGATTAAGCGTAGTTCCTAGTGTCAGGAAATAATTGATCGAGGCTGTATTATTATCGTCTTTGATTTCAGCTATTTTCTCAGCTGGATCGATTATTACTTCAATTATATTTTGGCCAAAACTTTCAGGACGATCATTAAAAATATTAACCTTGATAGTATCCTGATAATTAATAGCGGCCACTTTTTGCGTATCCTGCACTATAACTTCATTATTGGGCAAAGTTCTTTTCACTAAAATTTCGATAGAATCTGAATTGGTGATTCCATAATTTCGTATAATCACATCCAACCCAAACTGGGGAGTTAAAGCGTCAATTGGTTGACCATCCAATGAAACCACCTCTAAATCTTCCTCTGAAATAGCATAATCTGCTTTTCCAGCTGGAAAAAGTTTGTAGGCTGGATCACACAATAAATTCATTTGTTGAGCCTGAGATAGGTATAAAGGGGCAGGATTGCTTCCGAAATTAGCCAAATAGTCATTGGTCGTTTTTTGATGAACCAATCCTACAGCTTCATCAATCAAAATAGAATCTCCGTATGCATTGGCATAAAACAGATCGCTGTATCGTTTTAATTCATTTGAAAAACCTAGATAAGCATGTGCCACAACACCCGAAGAACCTTTTTCAGCTGTATTTACCCAATCTTCTCCGAAGGGAGTCTCATTTTTTGCTATTTGATAAAAAGCTCCAGCATCACATCCATTGATTAGAATGAAAGGATATTTTCCTTTATTATTATACCCTAAATTTTCATCCGAAACTCTACCAATATCAATATCCGCAGTATTGGGCCCCGAGTGCCCGAAAAAAGTAATCAAATTCAATCCTTTGTTAACTTGATCTGCTACATTAATAAATTCCACCACTTGAGTGGTTTCTTTCGTTAAATTAGAATAATCACCACCTATATATGGATTTGAGGCATAACTACTAAAATCATTTATAAAACTTAAAAATCTATTCACTTCAAAGAATGAAACCCCTCCACTTAAATTCAAGAAATGCTTGCGCCTCAAATCATCAAAAGGCTTGGCTTCCATTTCCTTAATTTTATCTAAATAATCTGCCACAATCTGACTGTTATGAGCATTTAACCTTCCAAAGGAAATGGCAGCCCTATTGTTTTCTTCTAAATCAAAACCAAAAAGGATGTCTGAACCTGGAGATCCGGCCGTTGGGACGTATTCCTTATAGAGGTTATCTGGAATTTCGTTTCTTCTATGATAATTATGGTACCAATTCAATCCTTTACCAATTATAAAAACCATTTCAGCTTTAGTATTTTCTACTAAATATTGGGTGAATCGATAAACCGCCAAAGGCGAGATTTCACCATAATTAAATTGATTATAAATTCGATTAATATCCACTACCAAAGTATCGTATCCTCCTCCCTCTTCAGAATTACGATAAGCAGCATAAGCTTTTACAGGATCCGTATAATCTCCACTTGGATTACTCAGTTCTGGGTGGCTTAAAATAACATAATCAGGATTTAGGTTTTCATAATTTCGGAAATTTACCTTTTCAATGTTTGGGGTAAGAAAGTTTTGATTCTGAAGAAATAGTTCTACACCATTTTGAGTGTTTTGAATTACCGTATTGATTTCAGAACCAATTCTGTTAGTTCTCAGTAATACTGGCTCATTAAAATTGTCAGTTTTATATAATCTTGCAGTACTATTGGTATTCAACAACTGCAGAAAGGAAGAACCATTAGGATTTGGATTTAAGATAAGTTTCCCGCCAGCTTGATTATTCAAATCAGGAGCCATTTGAAAATCAACTTTTATGTAAGATATTGAAATCCTGTCAGCAGCATCAGTTTGAGGAATAAATCTTACAACCATATTGCCATTATTGGCAACATCTGACCATTCCAAATTACTGGAGAATACAGCATATTCATATTCCTCGAAATTAACGGTACCAATCGATCTTAAAGAATTTTCAGATGGTCCAACCAACACTTCTGTTTGATGTGGTCGGATATTTCTTCCCTGAATTAGAATCTCTAATTTAGGCGGATTTTCTGATCGAACTGCATTATTTAATCCTGAAATTGTAAAGTTTGTAGGATTGGTAAAAGGAGATCCTGACCAACCTTCCCCTAAGTCAAAAGCAGAATAATAAATTTCATCTTGAGGACTGTAGCGCTGCCCACGATCAGCACTAGTGGTATAAAGATTCAAAATCTCTTTCTCAACTGAAAGTTCAGCATCCAGACTGCCTGTGTTATTAATAATATTTTGTTCCTGGATTCTTTTTCCGTTTGTTCCGTCATTTTTCCAAGTCAAAAAATAGGCGGATTCATCTGTAAAAAGATTATAATATTGATGTGCCTGATGTTCAGGATTTCTGTATAATGGAGTATCAGAAGTTCCGTCATTTCTTTTACCTAAAAATTGAATTACATCTCCCTCATCTAACCTGCCATCGCTTTGCCCTGTTACTCTAATGGCCACTTCCTGACCTCTGTAAAAAATCTGAAGTGACCTGGCGTCAATAGTGGAAAGCGGAACTCCTGCTTCCAACAAGTCATTATAATCCAACTCATAAGCAGCTGTAGATGAAAGACTTATTTTATAATACGATTGATTGAAATTGATCCATGATTGAGGATTCTGTGCTGAAACAAAATGAATAGAAGCGGAAAGAACTAGGGTTAATATGGTCCTAAAAAGTTTATTCTTTAGCATCCCAATTAAAAATCAAAGTGAAAACATGAGAATAAAGTGATTCCGAATAATCTCCTAAGTCGGTGAAAGCATAATCAATTTGTAATATTTTGTAGCGAAAGCCAGCCCCAATACTTGCCTGTCCGTTCCATCTTTCGGTTCCATCAAAGTTTTTGATTTTCTGCAGATTATTGCCTCCAAACCGGAGAAAAGCCATATTATCATAAGCCAATTCAATTCCTCCTCTAGGGTCAATAGAGAATTGATCCTCACTTACATAAGTATTTCTTGGCCCATCGAAAGTAGCATCTAAATTTACTTCTCCCATAATGGAGAATTTAAAAGGCAATTGCTGAGTGTAAGCAGTTCCAAAAACTAAGCGAGGGACAGCCATTTCCGTAGTGTTTTCAGGAATTTCATTACTAGTTTGAGTATAAATATCTTCTATCATGGTCACATTATGATACCAAGTAGTGAAAGTTCCAGTGACATCTCGCGCTACCAATGCAACATCCAAATTCTTCCATTTATAGTGGGCGCCCAGATCAAATCCAAAACCCCAGGCTTTGGCGAATTCACCCACTGTTCGATGAATAATTTTTGCATTTGCACCAAAAGACAAGCCATCTAAAAATTTCAAATCTCGTGCATAAGAAAATTGAAAAGCATAATCAGCAGCGGAGAAAAATCTGATATTATCATAATTCAAAGCGCCATTGGCATCATAGATAAATCGGGTATCTGGAATATCATCCACACCAAATCTGATCAAGGAAAAGCCCATTTTACTGTCTTCATCAATTGAAGTGGCAAAACCGAGATAATCATAAGCCGCAATTCCGGCAAAATATTCGGCATGCATTAAATCAAGAGAGTGATCTGTTTTGAGGCTTGAAAGTTTTGCAGGATTCCAATAGCCCGCAGAAGCACCTTCAACAGAAGCCGCAGAAGCGCCCCCTAAACCAAAAGCCCTTGCCCCCACCCCAATAGCCAAAAATTCATTGGCATATTTTGGCTTGGAAACCTGTGCTATGCCCTCAAGGGACAGTACTAAAAAAATAAAAAGGAATAAGATTTTCCTCATGGATTATGGGTATTTCTATTATTGATTAAAATTAACAATTATCCGTGGAAAAAAATGTCAAATAGAATCAAATATGAAAGCTTTTTGCTTAAAAACAAGTTCCTGAGTTTTAAAATTAAAATTTCTTGCAATTAGCTATACTAAGATAAATTCTGATAAATACTTTCTAATATTCTCTTAAACTCTTGAAAATCCTTTTCTGATAGATTATCCCAAGCCTTCATTCTGATTTTTTGCACTTCAGGCAGGCATTCTTCCACCATAGCTTTCCCTTCCGATGTTAAAGCAATAATAAAGCTCCTTCTATCCCCAGGGTGAGGTTTTCTTTCAATTAATTCCTTGGCTTTTAATAAGTCAATAATACGGGTCATGGTAGGGTGATCTTTAAATGTATTAACTGCCAATTCTCTCTGATTCACCTCCCCTTTATCATACAATTGTTTTAATACTGCCCATTGGTCAATGGTGATGGTCCAGCCCAATTCCCTAAATCGTTGCTTGGCGTATTGTTTCACCCTACGTGCTGTCTTATCCAGTAAAAATGAATATCGGCTGTATTTCTCTGCTTCTTGCATTATTAATAATTAGTATAGCAACAAAATTAAGTTAAAATTCTGGATTTAGCTAGATACCATTGTCACCAATGCACTGTCTGCAATAAAATCAGAATCTACAAAGAAAAAGATTAGCTTTATGGATATCCTATTAATGGCTCAGTATTAAAACTGTTTTAAATCATCTTCAGGTGGTAAAAAAAGGATTTTTCAAAAAAAAAAAAATAAAAAAGTTGTTGATTTTATGAACAATGTTCATTATGTTTGTATCGTTCATTAAATAGTATTATGGGAATAGCAGAGCGAAAAGCAAAGGAGAAGGAAGAATTAAAGGCACTTATTTTGGGTGCAGCAAAAAAGCTTTTTGCTGAAAAGGGAATTCAAGAGACTACCATACGAAGTATTGCAAAAGAAATTGAGTATAGCGTAGGTACAGTTTATTTGTACTACAAGGATAAAACTGAAATTTTACATGATCTTCACCAACAAGGCTTTGCGCAGCTTGGAGGTGAAATGCGTGCACTATTTCATGTTAGTGATCCTATGGAGAGATTGAAAGCTCTAGGAAGAATTTATATGAGATTCGCACTAGAAAATACTCAAATGTACGATTTAATGTTTAATATGAAGGCTCCAATGGAGTTTATAAAGGAAAATGAAGAAAGTAATTGGAAAGAAGGAACCAATACTTTTGATGCACTTCGCAAGACAGTAAAGGAATGTATTGATCATGGATATTTTCAGGGTCATCAGCTGGAACCACTTTCATTTGCTATTTGGGGAAGCGTACATGGCATGTGTTCTTTGTACATCAGAGACCGTGTTAAAGCAGCTACTGGTCAAGAGCCCGATCAACTAATGAGCAGTGCTTATGAGGACTTAATGTTAATGTTTAATAGAAAATAATTTTTTTTTGTTTTTAAATGAACATTGTTCATTTTAAAAACACAATTCATAATTAAAAATAAGATGAAAAACTATTTATGTACTTTCCTGATTTTGTGGTCAATAACAGCACAAAGTCAATCCTACCTGGATACCTATATCCAAGTAGGACTCGAAAATAACCAGATGCTTCAGCAGCAACAATTTGCTTTGGAAAAGAGCATGTATGCTTTGAAAGAAGCTCAATCGTTGTTTCTGCCAAAGGTCAGTTTGCAGGCAGACTACTTCTTAGCTGGCGGTGGTCGTACAGTCGACTTTCCTGCTGGAGATATCCTCAATCCAGTGTATGCCACCCTCAACCAACTGACAGAAAGCAATAATTTTCCTACGGTGGAAAATCAGCGCATCCTGCTTAATCCCAACAATTTCTATGATGCAAAGATCCGTACCACACTGCCTATCATCAATGCGGAAATTTTCTACAACCGTAGGATCAAATCAGATTTAGTGAGCATCCAGCAATTGGAAATACTTATTTATCAAAGAGAGCTAATAAAAGACATTAAAAATGCATACTACAATTATTTAAAATCGCTTGAAGCAGTTAAAATATATGAGTCTGCCATTCTATTGGCAGGCGAAAATCAAAGGATTAATGAAGTGCTGTTCAAGAGCGATATGGTGAATAGAACGGTCTTGACAAGGGCAGAAAATGAAGTAATCAAATTCCAAAATCAACTGTTTACTGCCAAAAAACAATCTGAGAATGCCAAGGCCTATTTCAACTTTCTACTTAATAAAGATTTGGACGAAGCTATCTTGGTGGATGATGAGCTATTGAGGCAACCAATAATCTTGGAAACAGATCAAAATTTTGCCCAAAGAGAGGAATTAAGTCAACTCACCATGTCCTCTCAAATTAACCAGCATCAGGTGGGACTTTCCAATGCTTACCTGATCCCAAAGGTAGGTGCCTTTTTAGACCTGGGTTCACAAGCTTTCGATTGGGAGTACAATGATCAGAGTCGATACTACTTTTTTGGAGTCTCTCTTCAGTGGAATATTTTCTCCGGGGGCCAAAATAAACATCTTAATAAGCAGGCAGCGTTGGATCAAAAAATTACAACATCAAAAACGGATCAGGTCCGTGAACAACTGCGCTTGCAACTACTTACAAGTCAAAACAACTATAACTCCGCTCAGAGTGATCTGCAGGGGGCTGATAAGCAAATGCTTAGTACAGAACGCGCCTACAAGGACATGTTAAAACTGTACAAAGAAGGCCAAGTCCTATTTATTGAAATTCTAGATGCTCAAAATCAATACATAGCAGCCCAACTTCAGCAAAATATCTCTTTGTACGAATGCTATATCAAAGCATCAGAAATTGAACGCGCAAGTGCCTCCTTTAACCTTAAATCAAACTAATTATGAAAAATAAGATTTCAATCCTCGCATTGGCTGGTCTATTGATTTTAGCTGCATGCAAAAAAGAAAAAGAAAGCAAAGCCAATGACACTGGAGGTGAAACAATAGCCGTCAACTTGGTGAAAGTGACCGAAATTAAACAAGAAACCCTAATTAGTGGGAGTGGTCTATTGACCACTGAAAATGAAATGCACCATTCCTTTAAGATTGGAGGCATCATTGATCGCATTTTCGTGAATGAGGGACAGAGTTTTAAGCAGGGTCAATTGTTGGCTAGCCTTAATCTGACCGAAATAGAATCCGGCTATGTTCAGGCAAGTCTTGGTTTAGAAAAAGCGAAAAGAGACCATAAGCGTGTTCAGAATCTGTATGCAGACAGTGTAGCTACCTTGGAACAAATGCAAAATAGCCAAACAGCGCTGGCATTGGCTGAGCAAGAACTAGCCTCGGTCGCTTTCAACAAAAAATATGCTTATATCTATTCGGATGGGCCAGGTTTTGTAGTGAAAAAACTAGCCAATGAGGGCGAGGTGGTTGCAGGTGGAAATCCCGTGTTGGCTTCCAGCGAAAATGATAGTAAAAGTTGGGAGTTAAAAATTGGACTTTTGGATAAGGAATGGGCAAAAGTAGCCATTGGAAATAAGGCCAAGGTAATGTTGGAAGCATTTCCCAATGTTTGGTGGGAGGCTCATGTTTTCCGAAAATCTGCTGCTGCTGATAGAGGAACAGGATCCTTTCAAGTAGAGGTCAAGCTGGAAAATTTCACTCAATCTGCAGCCATTGGGATGTTTGGGAAAGCCATCATTCAAACTGACAATGAGAAAAAATACAAGCTTATCCCCTATGAAGCTTTAATAGAAGCCAATGGCAAACAAGCTTTTGTTTTTGTACCAGATGGGATCAATAGAGTTAAAAAGCAAGCGATCATCATCGAGAGTTTTACCGAGTCAGGCGTGAACATCGGAAGTGGTTTGGAGGGAGTATCTGAAATCATCCTTGGCAACTCTGCTTTCCTAAATGAATTTTCTACCATCCAAATCATACAATAATATGAATCTGACTGATTTTTCTGTAAAAAACTACCAATTCACCCTGGTAATGTTTGTGATGGTGGCTGTGATAGGGATTGTAACCCTGTTAACCATGCCTCGTGCGGAGGACCCGCAAATAAATCCACCTACTTACCCGATCGTGGTGGTCTATCCTGGCACTAGCCCTCAAGATATGGAAGAGCTAGTTGTGAAGCCTATCGAGAACAAAATATATGAACTGGAGAACATTGATAAGATCGTGACTTCTATTGAAGATGGTCTAGCTGTAATCAGGGTAGAGTTCAAATATGGAGTGAATGTGGACAATAAATACCAGGAAGTAGTACGAGAGGTAAATGCATTACGCGATGATCTGCCAGAAGATATTTTCTCTATTGAAATCCGTAAAGTGGACCCCAGTGATGTAAACATTCTCCAAATTGCTCTGGTCAGTGAAAACGCCTCTTATCGAGAACTGAAAAAACAAGCAGAAGACTTGCAAGACCAGTTGGAGAAAGTCGTGGACCTAAAGAAAGTAAAAATATCTGGAGTACCGGATGAAGAGGTGCGGATTGACCTAAAACTAGATCGTATTGCTGCCTTTCAGATACCACTTGATTTGGTAATTGGAAGTATCCAAAGTGAGGCGGTCAATATCCCAGGAGGAAATATCACAGCTGGAAATAAAACCTTCAATGTCAAAACTAGTGGGAAATTTACCAGTCTGGAGGAAATTGAAAATACGGTCATCAGTAATGCCAACGGCAAAATCATATTATTGAAAGAAGTTGCTGTTGTTGACTTTAAATATGAAGACGAGAAACACCTAACTCGACTTAATGGCAAGAGAGCAGTTCTAGTAAATTCAGCTCAAAAAATTGGTAGTAATATTTCCAGCACTCAGGCTAAATACGAACCAATCATTCAGGAATTTGAACAGTCATTAGCAGGAAATATAAAGCTCTACAAACACTTTGATCAAGCAGAGAATGTAGAAAGACGCCTTTCAGGTTTGGGTCTCGACTTTTTGATTGCCATTGTATTGGTATTGTTCACTTTAGCGCCTTTAGGCACAAGAGCTTCTTTGGTGGTGATGTTAGCTATTCCGCTTTCGCTGGCTTTAGGTCTGGTGGGACTGAATGCCTTCGGAATTTCATTAAACCAGCTCAGTATCGTTGGATTGGTAGTCTCGCTGGGGCTATTAGTGGATGACAGCATTGTGGTGGTAGAGAATATTGAGCGTTGGCTCCGGGATGGCTATTCTAGAAAAGAAGCTGCAATAATGGCCACTAAGCAGATTACGTTACCGGTAATAGCCACTACTGCAACTTTGATCATAGCATTCCTGCCAATGGTATTTTTACCAGGTGGTCCTGGAGAATTTGTTCGTGGTCTTCCACTGGCCGTTATCTGTAGTGTATTGGCTTCTACGGTTGTTTCCCTCACCATTGTGCCATTTATCTCCAGCCGATTCTTGAAAGAACATGAAAATCCAGAAGGAAATATTTTCTTGAGGGCATTAAAAAGGATAATTGGTGCAACTTATTCTAAAGTGATGAAAATAGCTTTGGATCATCCTATCAAAACCTTAGTATTTTCCTTCTTGCTTTTTGGAGCTTCAGTATTGCTTTTTCCTGTCATAGGATTTAAACTTTTTCCCACTTCAGAGAAACCTATATTTCTAGTAAATGTAAAGATGCCTCTTCAGACGAGTTTGCAGGAAGGAAACAGAATTACTCGGATGGTAGAAGATAGCTTAAAGCAAAATGATTTGATAGCGTATTTCACTACCAATGTTGGCAAGGGAAATCCTCAGATCTATTACAATGTACCTCAACAAGAAGATAAATTTGATTTTGCTCAAATTTTTATTCAGATGGAGGCAGATGCTAAACCGATATTGAAAAACAAATTAATCAACCAATTACGTGAACAGTTTGCCGTATTCCCTTATGCCAAGATTGAGGTAAAAGATTTTGAACAAGGTCCACCCATAGAAGCACCAATTTCAATTCGTGTTTTTGGTAACAACCTAGACAGCTTAAGGAAAATATCTTTTGAGATAGAGAGAATTTTAGCATCAAGTGATGGTGCTTTGTATATCAATAATGAACTGAATACGCTCAAAACTGATATCAAAATCAATATCAACAAAGAAAAAGCCCGTACGCTGGGGGTCTTTACAGCTGATATTGACAAAACCATTCGGCTGGCAGTGGCAGGACTTAACATTGGCAGCTACACCAATGAAAATGGAGATGATTTTAATGTGGTGGCTACCGCTCCTAAAGAAAATTACAGAGCACTTGACGCTTTAGAAAACTTGTATGTAAACAATGCCTTAGGCACAGCAATTCCGCTAAAGCAGCTCGCTAGTATTGATTTTGAAACATCCCCAACTAATATCAATCATTTCAATAAAAATAGATTTGTCAAAATTACTTCCTCGACTCGAAAAGGAGTTTTAGCAAACGATGTGTTAGCTGAGGTAGTACCCAAATTTGATACATTAAAAATGCCTTCTGGCTATTTCTACAAACTCTCAGGAGAAGCAGAAAGTGAAGACGATGCCTTTGGCGGTGGATTTATCACGGTTATTTTACTCACAGTCTTCCTTTTTGTAGCAGTGTTGATTCTACAGTTCAAAACTTTCAAGGGTATATTAATAGTACTCTCCGTGATTCCTCTGGGGGTCATTGGAGGTATAAGTCTCCTTTGGCTAACAGGAAATCCAATGTCATTTATCGCCATCATTGGTTTTATTGGCCTAGCAGGAATTGAAGTAAAAAACTCGATTCTCCTAGTGGACTTCACCAATCAGCTTAGAAAAGAAGGGGTTGCTTTACAAACTGCGATTGAGCAAGCGGGTGAGCTACGATTCTTACCCGTGGTGCTTACATCACTGACTGCCATTGGAGGTCTATTACCATTAGCTCTCAATCCTAATCCACAAATCTCACCATTAGCGATAGTGCTGATTGGTGGTCTGATCAGCTCCACCTTTCTCTCTAGGATTGTAACACCGGTGATGTACAAACTTATTCCGCCAAAAATTGAAACTCTCTAATTCTAAAAATTATGAAAAAATCAAGCTCAATACTCCTAATACTTATCCTTTTGCCAATGCTTGGAATGGAGGCTATTGCACAAACCAACTCAAACGCCATAGTCGGAGAGTGGGTAAATGAGAAAGGAGATGCCAAATTCAAAATCTATCGCAAAGGCGATAAGTATTTCGGAGACATCACCTGGGGCACAGGCGGGCCTACTAAAGATGTTGAAAATCCAGATCCAAAAAAAAGAAATCGAGATTTGGTCGGGCTAACTATTCTGAAGGATTTTGAATACGAAAGTCAAAATTCATGGTCGTCAGGAACGATTTACGATCCTAAAGATGGAAAAACCTACTCTTGCAATCTGACACTTTTAAACAATACCCAATTGGAAGTGAGAGGATATATTGGAATATCCCTTTTCGGAAGGTCCGAAATATGGAAAAGAATTAACTAATAAATACAAAAGCAATGAAAGAATATATATTAATCACAGGAGCATCCTCAGGCATAGGTTTTGAGATGGCTCAACTTTTAGCTGCAAAAGAGTTCAACTTGATATTGGTGGCCAGAAGCATTGATAAGCTGAAAAAAATGCAGACAGACTTATCTATAAAATATGACATCGAAGTTCAATATTTTCAGGTTGACTTATCAAATGTATACTCAAGCCTTGAGTTGTATGAAAGTATTAAAGCAAACGAATGGGCAGTAAGTCATTTAGTCAATAATGCCGGTTTTGGCGATTATGGTAGTTTCCTAGAAACCTCCCTTGAGAAAGAAATAGACATGATCAACCTGAACATCAGCAGTTTGATGACGCTCACCAAACTATTTGCTAAAGATATGGCTGAGAGAAAATCGGGTAGAATCATGAATGTGGCCTCGCTCCTTTCATTTATTCCTTTTCCCTACTATTCGGTTTACTCAGCAACCAAAGCTTTTGTATTGGCATTTTCAGAAACGATAGCTGCAGAATTAGAAGGAACTGGAGTTGTGGTCACTACGCTTTGTCCTGGAACGGTGGAAACGCCATTTCACACCCCAAATATGAGAAAAACTACTGCAATGAGTACCAACAAGCCAGTTCCTGCAATTGATGTCGCACGTGCCGGTGTGAAACTATTGCTTAAAGGAAAAGGGAAGAAGGTGGTCGGTTTTAATAATTGGTTTATATCCAATTTACCCAGAGTCACACCTGACTCGATTATGATGAAAATCAAGAAAAATTTAGCCACAATTAAATCATAATACGATGACAGATTTTATATATGAATTGAAGGATAGAAATGCAACACTCTTTTACTTCGGTCTGCTTTGCTTATTGCTGTCTATAGCTTTTTTGATTATGACTAAGGTTTCAAATGTGCAAGTGTACCAGGTCAATGCCTGGTACAAGCCCTTCAAATTCGCCTTTTCCACCTTCTTGTTTTCCTGGGCTATGGGCTGGTATTGTTTTTACTTGCCTAACTTCAATATTCAAATATTCAATTGGGTGGTCATCTTTTTATTGGGCTTTGAAATCGCCTATATCGCTTTTATGGCAGCACATGGAAAGCCTTCTCATTATAATGTTAGCAGCCCGTTTTACAGCTTGATGTTTTCTATGATGGCATTGGCTGCCACATTGGTTACCCTTTATACCGCTTATGTAGGGGTGCTTTTCTTCACCCAGGGATTCCCCGACTTGCCCAACTATTACTTGTGGGGTATCCGTTTAGGAATTCTAATATTTGTGATATTTTCCTTTCAAGGTTTTTTGATGGGAGGACGTATGAGTCATAGTGTCGGCTTGGAAAATGATAATTCCAATCTGTTTATCGTGGGCTGGAGCCGTCTGGTTGGAGATCTTCGCATTGCGCATTTTATCGGCATGCATGCCTTACAAGTACTACCATTTTTAGCCTTTTACTTACTCAAGAATACTAAAGCTACGATTCTAGTGGGCTCGCTGTATACACTACTTGCGATTTTCACTTTAATCCAGGCGCTACAAGGAAAGCCCCTCTTTCCAAAAAACAGACCTTCACATTTAACAGAAAAATTATGAAACTTTTACTAATAATCCTTATGGTAGCTTTATCAACAGCAAGCTGCAGCGCACAAACAAGTTCCAAAAAATACAATGAAAGCAGCAATCTGATCAATTGGCCTACAGAATTTAATCCAAAAAACAGTGATTTTTATGTTCACAATGAAATAGAAATTCAAGCTAAACCTGAAGTAGTTTGGCAACTCCTAGTTCAGGCAAGTTTATGGGGGAATTGGTATGATGGAATTGAGAATATCCGCTTTGAAGAGGCTAACCAAAAAGAATTGAACCTTCAAACCAAGGTGTTTTGGAATTCTATGGGGCAGTCTTTAAACAATGAAGTAGTCCAATTTGAAGAAAACAAAACCCTTGCCTGGCAATTCAAGGAAAAGAGAATCCAAGGAATGCATGCTTGGGTTATCATCCCTACAGAAAAAGGCTGTAGAGTGATTACAGATGAGTCTCAAACGGGTCAATTGGCTATTTTACAAAGATTTTTTCTGCCTTTTAAACTCCTAAGGCAACATGAAAATTGGCTTCTTCTATTAAAACAAGAAGCGGAAAAGACAAACCCTAATTTGGGCAATCGTTTGAATAAATCAGAGCGAGAGAAAATGGTTCAGGTGCTTCAAGCATCACACGATAAGTTTTCGAATTCTATAGATGGGCTTAGTCCTGAGCAATTAAATTTCAAGTCAGCTTCTGGCAAATGGTCTATCGCTGAATGCATTGAGCATGTGACACTTGCCGAACTACGATTTCCTGAAATCGTGAGGGAGGAAATGCTAAAGCCCGCTGATCCTGAAAAGAGAAAGAAAATTAAAATCAAAGATCAGAAGATCAGAGAAAAAATGATCAGTAGAAGTTGGAAAGCCAGGTCACCAGAAGTGTTCAAACCATCGAATTCCTTTGAAAACCACGAGTCTATTTTAGCTGCTTTTCAAAAACAAAGGCTTGCCACTATTGAGTATGTACAAACCAGCAATGATGACCTGCGCAACCACTTTTGGAAGCATCCGCTTACAGGCACTATTGATTTGTATCAAACCCTACTTTTGATGTCAGCACACTTGGAGAGACATACTGACCAAATTATTATGATCAAAGAAAGTGAAGGATTCCCGATGAGAGATCAACCCTTTTCATTGTTGGAATGATATAAATGATCTGAGTTCTTATTTAGGTCATGCCTTTAGCATTCTCAATAAATTGGCATGCAATTAATGATAATCCCATTAGATAAAAACTATATAAAGCACTTATCGACAAAGGGAATCTAAAAGGCAACTTAGAAGATTTCTTTACCACTATAAGATTGACTTGATAAAAGAATTGCTCATAATTTAGATGCTCCCATTTCTTAGTCAAACCATAGTTTTAGACTTTGAAGCCATTTTATATGAGTTTATAAAAAGTAAATTTTAATTAAATTTTTCCATGAATTCATGGTAAGATTAAAATGAAAAAAGCAGTGAAAGGATATAGAATATTAAAGAAAATTACCAAAGTATTTCATGGTCATGGAATAGATTTAGTAGGACAAAAAAAGTTCGCAAATCTTTATAATGATTTAAAAATGAACGAAAACTTTGTGATGTGGCTCATATATGAGTTAGAATTAACCTCCAACAGCCAATTAAATGACCAAGAAGCAAAATCTGTTCAAACTCCATTAGAAATTATTGAAAAATTGAGAGAAAAAAATAACAGACATTAAAAATTCACATTTAAATGGAAACTTCGAACAAAAAATGGATTAAATATGAAACCTTCTTTCAGCTAGAATTAAATAATGTTGCGATTGGGCAAATTGAAATTCTCAGTACCCATAAATTTCCAAAACATAGCTTGAACTTTAACATTAAGGGCATAGACTACTTTATTACAAATACTGGGTCATGGGAAAGCACTTTTATTATTTATAATGATAAACAAAAAATCATACTAAGTTCAAAACATAAGAACTGGAGCCAAAAAAAATTTTTAATCACATTTGAGAATGATTTTTACGAGTTATCTTTTGAAAGTGCTCAAAAGCCGACATGGCATTTGACTCAAAAAGGCAGAAAAATAATTAGCTACTCTATAGCTCTTAATACCACTGAAATATTTATTAAAGAGGATTTAAATAGTAATACACCTCTCTTATTTGATTTTGTTATGTTATACCTCATTACTACTGGATAGAATCATTAATCCCATTGGTTTTCACAGTAACTTTAAAAGAAAGAGAAAACTACGGTCTTTTTAGCTCAGATAAAGATTAGCAAAAGCGCACATCCCTCAAAACCTGCAATCCTGTATTTAAGCTGTCACTCTTGCTTTCTGATTAGCACCTTTGAATCATCAAAAGACTTAAACTCAAAAAAAATGAACTACGTAAAGCTAGGGTTCCTGTTAATGTTATTCATGGCAGGGCCCGCCTTTTCCCAAAAACAAAAAATCACTTCGGCAGATCAGCTGCCTACCCGCACGATTGCCCTTGAAGGCAAGGTAATGGACATCTATCATAATGATGCGCTTTTAGATGAGATTGCAAACACACTCTATGCAAACCTAAGAGGAGATTTGGAAACCTATGATATCCAAGATAAAGCAACCCTTATCAGCTACTACAGTGCATTAATGCTATTGGAATTTAGAGCAAAGAAGTACGAAATAATTCCAAATAGATTGGAAGCCATACGGAATTTGGAAGAAAGAGAAGAAGATAAACTCACTACAGGCTTAGCAATGTATGCACAACTGGAAGCCTTGAAAAAATTCCCTGTTAATTCAGCTCAGTACCAAGAGGAAGTGGGCAAAAACTACCTTAAAAACTTAGAAGCTATTCCATTTGAAAAAATTGAGCAATATGTGATCAATTCAAGAAATAGATATAAAACCCTTAATAAAGAGGTTACACTTAATTCAATTGAAACGCAATTCCAACCCTTTATTGACAATGCAAAAGGCCAAGTAATGGAGCAAATTGCTGGAGCTATAGTAAATACAAAATTCATGATTGAGTATAACTTCACGTTGGCAGATACCTACCTGAAAGTTCTGGATACTTATTATGAAAGAAACCAGTTAACAGCAGAAAAAGCGGAAAAAGTAGACATCTGGCGAGATAGAGAAGTCGATTTAAAGGCAAATGGCTCGTCCGTAACCATTGCCATTTGGGATACCGGTGTGGATACGAATTTGTTTTCCGATCAACTTTGGATCAATAAAAAAGAGAAGGAAAATAGAAAAGATAATGATAAAAATGGATTTGTAGATGATGTTCATGGAATTGCTTTTGACATCCATAATAACCGAACTTCAGGTGGCTTGCAAGAGGTTCCAAAACTCACTTATTCTAAAGAGCAACTACTTCGATGGACCAAAGGCTCAATGGACCTGCAAAGTGGTGTCATAAGTGCAGAAGCAGAAGAACTACAAGAAAAAGTAACCAATCTCAAACCGGAAGACGCTAAAGCATTTCAGGAAGATTTAGGCTGGTTTGGTATTTATGTTCATGGCACGCACGTGGCTGGTATTGCTCTGGAAGGAAATCCAATAGCAAAAATGCTTTACACCAGATTAAGCTATGAAACCAGTATTTTCCCATCCGCTCCAACAGAGGAGAAACATCTTAAAACTATCAAAATGTATGAGGATATGGTAGAATATTGGAAAAAAGCCGGAGTAAAAGTGGTCAATATTAGTTTGAGGTTTTCTCCAGGAAACTATGAAGGCCTCCTTAATATGCATGGAATTGGTGAGGATCAGGCAGAACGCAAAGCTACGGCTTTAAGATGGTTTAATGCAGAGAAAAAAGCTTTAGAAGAAGCTTTTAAAAACGCACCAGATATTTTGTTTATCTGCGCTGCCGGTAATGAAGCTAATGATGCTGATTTCGCAAATTACTACCCAGCAAGCTTAGTATTACCTAATTTATTAACTGTTGGTGCAGTAGATTCAGAGGGCAAAAGAACCTCCTTTACCACAGAGGGCAAGAATATTAAACTATTTGCCAATGGTTATGAAGTAGATAGTTATGTGCCGGGAGGAAGCAGAATTAAGTTTAACGGGACTTCTATGGCGGCACCAAAGGTAGCCAATTTAGCAGGCAAAATGATGGTTGCAAATCCTGATTTAAAACCTGAGCAGATTAAAAAGATAATGGAAGAAACTGCCACAGTATCTGATGAAACTGATAAAATCCTATTGATTCATCCGAGAAAAGCTATTGAAGCAGCTCTAAAGCAAAAAAAGGATTATAATCCATCCTTAATTAACGAACTTTTAGTCACAACAAAATGAAAATAGACAGCACATTAGTATGGAAACAGGAAGCTGATTCCTGGGTACTCCAAGTAGGAGAAGACAGATTAATTACCATAGGAAAAAGTAAAGAAGGGGTTCGCCCCTTCTTCCTCGAAAATAGATCATTTTACTTAACTGAACCTAAGGGCTTGTCCAAAAATTGGATCATAAAAAATGAAGCAGAAGATACTATACTCAGTTTAAAATATAAATTCTGGAGTAGTAAAGGAATCATAAATTTTAAAGATGGATCTCATTATGAATGCCAGTATAAAAATCTGAAATACCTTAGTCTGGTTTTTAGAGAATTAAAATATGGAGATGATTTAATCACATATAAAATCCCTTCAGGTGCATATACTGGCTTAAAACCGGAAATCATAGTGCACAAAAATGAGGTGTTTACTGATAAGCTTCTTTTTCTTCTAGCCATTGGAATGGGACAGGTTTTACATGAGCTTGAAAATCAGTTAGATTTTACGACTTTAATTTTACTGACAACGGCATAAGATATCCTTTAAAATTAAAGCCAGTGAAAATGAAAAATATTTTAATGTCCATTGCAGTCGTTTTCGGATTACTATTGACTGCTTGCAAATCGCGTCCTCCTATCGCTATTGATAATTCAAAAACTTATGAGATAGCTATAAATAAAAATGACTATGAGACCAGTGTTGATTCAATACCCGTTTCCAAATTAATTTGGAACAAGAAAGACGAAAATTGTGATGCTATTTATGAATCAGAGCTAGATAAATTTTGCATTCAATTTGAAAGGAAACCTCAGAGGATTGTCATGATAAAAGATGAAGCTTCGCAGGAAGTATTAGCTACTATTGATAAAATAAAAAAGTTTGAAAGCAATCTAAGCATCAGAAGGGATGGCGATTATATTTTAAAGCCAATAAATGGGAAAATTACTGTTCTGAAAAACGAAATTCCAATTGCAAAAATTACAGGTTCTAAAAAACAGTATAAACTGGAAATGAGCGAGGCATACTATAATAACTCCATATTAAAGTCAGCTATATTATATAAACATTCGGAATATCTAAAGATGAAAGGTGATGATGACATGGATATAATAATGTTCCTATTACTATTTGGAGCGATGTAGATAGATTTAAAAAGTCATGATTAAAATACCAAAAATTAATCTTTAATAATTAAATTACTTAATGCAATCATACAAATCCATTTCAAAAACTAAACTCTATTGGTTACTCCAAATCGGAGGATGGGGTTCTTTAATTTTAATAGAAACTATCAACTATACATTTTTTATTATTAGAGAGTTTGTTTGGGGATATGTTATTCAGTTTTTTATAATGGCATTTTCTGGATTAATTGTCACCCACTTCTACAGGAAATTATTTATAAAATCTTCTTCTTTTGATAAGAGTCTTACAAAGATTTGGCTAAAAGCCGCCTTGGATACTTTAGTGATTTCCAGCGTCATTACATTTATGAGTAATATTCCTACATACATCGTTTTTCCAGAAAGTATATTTGAAATAGAGGTGTTTTTTGGATTTACCTTTCTTAGTCAATTAATGAATTATGCGCGCTATGTAGTCGTTTGGATCATCATCTATTATCTCTATAAAATCTTGCATAAAAATAAAGAGATTATGGAGCAAAAGCTTTTAATTGAGAATTTAGCCAAAACCTCAGAATTAGAATTATTAAAAACACAGCTCAATCCACACTTTCTATTTAATGCACTGAATAGCATTAAAGCCTTAGTGCTGTTAGATAGTGAAAAATCAAGGCAAGCTATAATTAAGCTAAGTGAACTCCTACGTTTTTCACTCAATTATGAAAAACATCCCTTAATAAGTCTAAAAACTGAATTAGAGGAAGTGCAAAAATATATGGAACTAGAAAAAATTAGGTTTGGTGAAAGATTGCAATATAAGTTTAGTATTGAAGGCGATATTGAAAAAATCACAATTCCTCCGGCAGCAATTTTAACATTGGCTGAAAATGCTATTAAACATGGAGTTACACAGATGCCTGATGATGCCGAAATCGATTTCAAAGTGGCTCAAAAGAATGAGATGGTTTTAATTGAGGTGTTAAATACAGGAATATTAAGAAACGAAAACATTAAGGGCATTGGACTGAAAAATGTAAGAAAAAGATTGCAAAATCTTTATGGAGAGACTTCCAATTTAACCCTTAAAACAATTGATGAAAAAGTCGCTGTTAGAATTGAATATCCATTAAATCACAACCATCAATGAATAGTCGACTAACTAAATTGTCAAAAAAGCAAATCTATTGGATCTTGCAAATTACAGGTTGGTCAGGGATGGCAATGATAGCTGTTTTGAATAATGTCATGGTTATGGGGAGCTCCTTTTTCGGTCAATTACTTGTTCAATTTGTTGCTGCTTTTTTTGCTCTACTATTTTCACATTTTTATAAAATTTTAGTTTTGAAGCCTCATGTCTTTCAGAAATCCTATTTTAAAATAGTTTCACACGCAATAATGGCCATTTTAATTATATGTATTGCCATGGCCCTTACCACAAACCTTCTATTATTTTTTGAAGCCCCCGAATACTTTACATGGCTTGCCTATATCGTCCATATTTTCAATTTTGGAATATTTGTAGCTCCTTGGGTTATCCTATATTTCATTTTTAAATTATATGAAAAAAACAAAAGAGATTTAGAGCAAAAACTCAAGCTTGAAATTTTGGCAAAGGTATCTGAACTGGAGTTACTTAAATCACAACTCAACCCACATTTTCTGTTTAATGCATTAAATAGTATTAAAGCATTAATACAATTTAAAAGTGATTTAGCCGCTGAAGCATTACTGAAACTAAGTGAATTACTTCAATTTTCACTTACCTATCAAAAAAGTAGTACTATCTCCATTAAACAGGAAATAGAAGAAGTTGAAAAATACCTTGACCTTGAAAAAATCAGATTTGGAGATCGATTAAATTTTGAATTTGAAATTTCGAAAGAAGCCTATGATGGACAAATACCTCCAGCAATTATTTTAACACTAGCAGAAAATGCAATCAAACATGGTATTACACAATTAGAAGATGGCGGTAGTATTCATCTAAAAAGCTATGTAGAAAATAAATGGATTAGCATTATCATGCATAATTCTGGTCACTTAAAATTGCAAAAAATAAATGGGTTAGGCTTGATTAATATTGAAAAAAGACTTCAAAACCTCATCGGTCCAAATGCGACTTTCAAAATAAGGCAAAAGGAAGAAAATACGGTTGAGGCCATCCTTCAATATCCATTAAACTTTCAATCGAAAGAATATAAAGCAGGAATTAAAAATACCCAGGAGAAAAAAACGCTTCAACTAACTTAAAATGAAAAAAATTTTCAGCCTTTCCAAAACCACTATTTATTGGTTGCTCCAAATATTTGGTTGGTTTTCTATTTCCTTATCTGGCTTTTTGAATCAACTTTTTTTAACTCCTGACAATCTTGATTATATGGATTTAATTCATCCAATCAATATTTCACTGCCTGGCATAATTATAACTCATGTTTATAAAGAGAAATTTATAAGTCCTTACTTATTCACCACTTCCTTTTTAAATATATTTTTAGCCGGAGTAAAAGGCATTTTTCTGGTAAGTTTAGCTGTATTGATTTTTTCAAACCTCTACTATTTATTTATCTATAACGAGCAAGAATATCTTATTACAAAGCTTATTTTCATCCAATTTTTAAATGCATTTGTTTACATTGGAGGCTGGTTTGTAATTTATTTTTTCTACAAAATATTAGAACGTAGTAAGGAAATTTCTTCCAAAAAATTACAATTAGAAATGAAAGCAAAATCTTCAGAATTAGAATTGCTTAAAGCTCAGTTAAATCCTGAATTCTTATTTCAATCATTAAATAGCTTGAGAATAATGGCATTGAAAGACAAAAAAACTGCAAGGGACGCCATCATTAAATTGAGTGAATTATTAAGGTTTTCTTTAAATTATGAGAAAAAGCCACTGATTTCATTAGAGCAGGAATTGACTGAGGTAAAAAAATACCTTGAATTAAATCAAATAAACCAAGACAATAAATTGACTTTTACTTTTGATGTAAAGGAGGAAGTAAAAAATCAAAGCATACCTACAGCCCTTTTACTTGCTTTAAATGAACAAATTGTCCAAAATATGTTTTCAGATATAAATGAAATGGTTCAATTAAATATTTCCATCTCAGTTAAAGATGAAAAAGTTTACATTGCCAATTCTATTCAAAGCAAAAATGTACAAATCAGGACTTTAGATTTTTCAAAAGCAAAAAAAAGGTTACAAAATTACTTTGGAACTGAAGCCAATATTACTGTTCAAAAACTTAATTCAAATTTTGTATCGGTCAATCTAACCTATCCTACAAATCCACTTAAAATTGAAGAATATGAGTTACAAAGCTATAATCATAGATGACGAACACCTAGCCATAACTGAGTTGGAGTTAATGCTTAAAGCATTTCCTGAAATTGACATCATTCATAAGGCTGAAAAAGCACAAAATGGCTTGGATAAGGTGAATGAATTGAAACCCGATTTAATATTCTTGGATATCAATATGCCAGGCATGTCAGGTTTTGAATTATTGGAAAATCTGGATGAAGTACCGGAAGTAATTTTCGTAACGGCCTATGATGAATATGCCATCAAAGCATTTGAAATTAATGCATTGGATTATCTATTGAAGCCCATCAATCCTGATCGACTATCCGAAGCCATTCAGAGAATGGAAAAGCGCATGCATAAAGCGCAGGGAAAAGCTCATAATGAAAGATTGAGCATGGACAAACGCATCTTTATTAAAGATGGTGAAAAATGCTATTTTGTACCATTGGCTGATATATTCTTATTAGAAAGTGATGGAAATTACGTGAAAGTGCATTTTGAAGACAAAAAACCGATGCTTCATAAATCGCTAACCTACATGGAAAACCGTTTACCCGATGAAGTTTTTTTCCGCGCTAACAGGCAGTTTATGTTCAATATGAACTACATCAAAAAAATCGATCCTTATTTTAACAGCACCCTTTTGGTAGAGCTAGAAAGTGGTCATAAAATTGATTTAAGCCAACGGCAAAGTGTTAAGTTTAGAGAGATAACAGGAGTTTAACATTAAATAGATTAATACCTACCATTCTTTCTTCAATAGTATTTATCGAAAACTAAAAAACCTCCTACCCTTCATTTTTTCGATAAAAGGCAAAAGATCAGAATTTTATACATGCTTCAAAAGCTTTAAACTTCTGTGATTTTTTTGTGATACTCTCAAGCCAGATTTGCACAAACAAAAAAATATTTATTCTATGAAAAAATTTATCGTTTTAGCATTTCTAGCTTTCCCATTAGTGTTCTCTTCTTGTGATGATGAAGTAGAAACTATGATTATTGACTCCAGCCTTCCGCAAGGGGATTTTAATGTGGAAGCTAACGGACAGTTTATGGCTCAAAATGGAACTCCTACTTCAGGCTCTGTTGAGTTGGGTATAGATTCAGAAGATGATGCTTTTCTTCGACTTAGTGACAACTTTATGACTGAATTAGGAACCGGAACAGTGAGCTTGTATTTATCAACTACAAATGAAGATTTGAATGAGGTTTTTAATCCGGGTAGTGGAAATCCGGATGTTAAACTGATAGGTATTGTGCAACGAAATGGAGAACATTTCTTCAAATTAAATTCGGCAGTTGACTCTAAATATACGCATGTAATTCTATGGTGCGCTTCTGCTGGAATTCCATTCGGAAATGCTGAATTAGCACAAAACTAAATTTATGGGTAAAAGGCATTCGAATCGACTTTCGGATGCCTTTTTATTTCTCTCGTGATGAAAAAATTAATCATTTCAATTTCTATATTGACTTTAATTCTGCCAAGTCAATTGCAGGCACAAAGCGGCTGGACAAAGCCCAAAGGAGAAGGTTTTTTCCAATTAAGTTATTTGTTTTTTGAATCTGATCAGTACTTTAATTTAAGTGGCGATCAGATTACCACCAACTCTTTCCAACAACAGAGCATCATCTTATATAGCGAATATGGATTAACGGATCAATTGACTTTAATAACAAATTTCCCTGTTCATACTTTCAATAGATTTGAAACCACTGAAACCGCTTCTGGTATTGGAGATTTACGTTTGGAAATAAAATATGCTTTACCTGTAAATTTTCCATTTTCAATTTCCTTAGCACCTGAATTGCCCACAGCCAAAGCCAATAATTTTGCCCGTAATAAGCTAAATTCATTGGAAACCATTAACCTTCCAGCTGGAGATGGGGAATTTAATATCTGGACTACAATTGCAGCCTCAAAAAGTCTTGGAAATATCCCTTTATACGGTTCTGCCTTTGCATCCTATAATTACAGAACCCAATACAATGGGATAAACTTCAGCGATCAAATCCGTATCGGAGCTGAAATTGGTTATCAAATAGCTGGTAAAGTTTGGGTTCAGGCCAGAATTAATGGGGTCAATTCTATAAAAGAAGTGGAGGTTGCTACTGATTTTGTCAGAGGAGATGGAGCTGAATTCACAACAATTGGTTTTGGGGTTTTGACACCCCTAAAAAATAATTGGAGTCTTAATCTAAACTATACAAATGGTAATGATTGGATTTTTGAAAAGAGGAATATTTATGCAGCACCCATTTTCACAGCGGGCATTGTTTATGAACTTAAAAAATAAATCAAAATGAGTTTTTTAAAAAGGGAGCAACAATATGCATATGGATATCAGACGGAAAGTCAGGGACTCATGTTTAAACCCTTTAAAACCTTTCTTAAAAAACAGATTATCTACCAACAAGGTAATAAAGCTGATCAATTTTTCTTGATTAAATCCGGTGCAGTTAAGCTTTCAAAAATAAAGGATGATGGTGATGAGTTGGTTTGTCATTATCTGGTAGCTGGTGATATTTTGGGTGAATGGAGCAGTTTATTGGATCAGAATATGGAATATCAATATCACGCAATGGCTACGGAAAACAATACCACCTTGGAGAAAGTAGAGATTGGCAGCCTAAATGAGTTCGTGAGAAACAATACGTTTATTGCTTTATCATCCGTATTTTTGGAAAGAATTCAGTTTATGGAAAAGAGACATTTTCTTTTAGCCAAACAAACTGCCTCCTATCGGATAAAAGAAATTTTAAGGATTTTGGCCAATCGTTCAGGAAGAAAAGTAGGGGCAGAGATCTTATTAAAGATTAATCTTTCCCACCAAGATATAGCTCAGATGGCAGACACTAGCAGGCAAATGGTAACCACAACGCTAAATGAAATGCGTGCTCAAGGAAAAATTTATTATACAAGAGATCGAATTTTGTTTAGAGATTTAGAGAATATTCATATTTAATTTAATGTAATATTCATTAGTTGAAATGAAGTTCAGGGTCTAATTCAAAAACAAATTCAGTATAAGTCTTTGAATCCGAGAGGATTCTGATTTCTGATTCATGAATCTCTAAAATCTTTTTTACTATGGCTAAACCCAGCCCAGCCCCTTCAATTTTATTCTTTCCCTTATCTACCATATAATATCGATCAAAAATGGCAGGTAAATCTTTTTCAGGTATGCCCTCCCCTGTATTTTTAACACTTATACAAATCCTATGGCTAGTGTTACAATAATATGCTCTCATTGTCACAGAACCGTTTTCAGGTGCATATTTAACAGCATTATCAATCAAATTTTGTATTACCCTATCTATCAAATATAAATCGGCTTTAACTGTTGGTAAAGATTCAGAAATTTCGGTTTGTAAGCTTACATTTTTGGTTTTGGCCAAAAGTTCATATTTAAGGCAAGAATCGTAAAGCAGTTCCTGTATTTTCAAGGGTTCTAATTTCAGCTGCATCTGTCCTGATTCCAGTTTGGAAAGCTCAAAAAGATCAGCTACTAATTTTGTGATCTTATCCGTAGAGCTGTTGATTATCTTCAAATAATTATCTCTTTCCTCTTCGGTGATTCGGTCTCCTTTTAACATTAATGTTTCAACATATCCATTAATTATAGCTAAAGGACTTCTCAAGTCGTGTGAAACATTGGCAATTAATTCCCTTCGTAGGTTATCTATATTTTTCAAAGATTCCATGTTGTATAAAATGCTATCTGCCATTTGGTTAAAGGTGCTGGAAAGTATAGCCAATTCGGAATTGGTTTTCATTTCAGGAATGCGTGCCTTAAGGTTGCCTTCCTTAAATTGATTAACTGTTTTAACAATTTTTCTTAAATTTCGAGTCAATAAGATCGTAAGCACCAAACCAATTAATGAAGCCATTACTAAGGCGATGATAAAAGAATTAAAAGTAAGTTTTAACCAATAACTACCGAGCAAACTGGAAGCTATTGCTTCATATTTTTCACTTGCGAGGGTAATATATACATAGCCCAATAGTTGATCACCTTCATAAATTTCTGTGGCAGAAAAAATAGTCTTATAATCTGTAGAACGAGGGTCATCGCCAACAATAAATTCCTCTCCACTCGTAGCAATAAATTGCTCAACAGGTGCAAGATTTACCCTTTTCAATTTTATTTTGGAATCCAATACCACATAAGAAAGGATTTCTCCCGAGGAGTCAAGCAAAAATACTTCTATCCCAGGATTCACAGCCATCATGGAATGCATGATAGTACCTAATGCCTCCTCATTAACCTTTCCATTTTTGAAGGGAGACACTTCTTCTACCAAATAATTTGCCACTGAAGCATTGAGCTTTTGAGTGGTATGCAGGAAATAATTTTTTGCAGCATGTGTGGTGATTAGCATATAAGAAAAAGCAATGACCAAAAGAACTAGAGTAAAAGCAAGGGATATTTTCAAGTAAAGACTTTTCATTTTTAGCAATTTAAATCTATAAATATTTTACCATTCGTCATTAAAGCGGTAGCCTACCCCCCAAGTGGTCAGGATGTAAATAGGGTTATTGGCATCTTCTTCAATTTTCGCTCTTAAGCGATTAATATGGGCATTTACAGTATGCTCATATCCACTGAAATCGTAGCCCCAAACCAATTCTAAAAGCTCCGATCTGCTATAACTTCTCCCTGGGTTTCGTGCCATCATGGTCAAGAGGTCAAACTCCTTAGGCGTGAGTTCAATGCGTTTTTTATTCAATAAAATTTTTCTTTTGGTCTCATCAATTTCCAACTGACCAAATTTAAGATTTGCCCCTTCTTTCTGTGATAACATTAAAAATTGATCCTGTCTTCGAATTATGGCTTTTACTCTAGCAATAAATTCCCTGATCTTAAAAGGTTTGGTGATATAATCATCAGCACCTGATTCCAATCCCATTATTTTATCAATTTCTTCCGATTTTGCCGTTATCATGAGAATGGGAGTGAAATTATCTAAGGCTCTTAACTTTTGGCAAATGCTAATCCCATCCATTTCAGGCAACATAATGTCCAAAATAATGAGGTCTAATTCTGAAGAGTTGGCTATTTCGAATCCTTCTTTACCATTATGGGCCACCTGCATATCATAAGACAAATCTTTTAAATGAATTTGAACCAAATTGCTTAGGTCAATGTCATCTTCAACTATCAAAACTTTTTTCATCTTTAAGCCAAATTTACGCTGTAAATAAAAGTAATAAGCATCACAAAAGTATCACATACCAAAGTTACTATCATATTTAGGTCTTTTAGCTTAGAATTATGTGAAATATTTAGATTAGTCTTATCCAAGACAATTATTGAAGCAACAATATTCTTAATTGACCTTTAAAAACGAAGATATGAAGCCTGTTATAATTGCCTTGACTTTAATTTTATTGATTAATAGCTATTCTGTAGCACAAAAAGACTCTAATAATCAAAATATAAATGTTTTTACAGGAGGGCTATTTATGGGTAAAGACAAATGGGAAGTTAAGCTTTACAATAATCTATATACGCAAATTGACCCCCAGTTTAATTCTAGCGACAGGAGAAGTTCCTTTAATACAAGTTTTTTACAGCTCACTATAGGCAGTAATCATAATATCAATTATGGGGTTGATTTCTTATACAAATCAAATATTGTAAATGATTTAGCTTCTAGTTCACCTTTTAAAGTCTTTCAATTCATGAATGAAAACATGCGTAATAATATTATGGGAGAAGAATTTGATACACAATTCCGTCATGGGCTTACACACTTTGGCCCTAGAATTCGAACTAAACCTTTCAAAAATAAGCGATTTACTTTTCAGCAAGCAGTATATGTACCGACAGGAAATTTAGATGAAGGATGGATAGTTAATTCAGACCTCTTTTATGAGCATGTCATAAATGGAAAATATATGATTTTTGGAAATGTGGGTGCCTGGTATCCGCTTTCGGGAGAAATATTTCCTTATGCCAGGGTTTTTGCAGGCACTTTAGTTGCTAAAAGGTTTGGCCCCTTCGTGATGCTTAATTTACCTTATGAGGTGGGCGCAGGCACTAAGCTTTTCATCACAAGGAAGATTGAGCTGGAGTTTATGTACACCTATTGGCTTCCCATAGAATCTATAGTGGAAAATAGAATACCTACTTCTATCAATTTTGGGTTAAGAATTACGAATTTTAATAATTTTTGAAGGTGATCACACGAGTTTAACTATACATTTCAAAATAGTTTTACTAATTCTAAGCTTACATTTTTCTAGATTTGAAAATGAAAATAATCATCATCTTAGTTTAAATGTAAGTAGAAGAAAATTCGAATATTTACCTCAATCCCCAAACATCAGCTTCTCCTCCGCCACTATCTGCCAACGTTTTTGCCTGTGCTTGTAAAACCGCTTGGCAAAAGAGGTAACAATACCCGTCATCATGCCACCATAAATGGTAATGGAGTCTTCATAATAAATACTGCCATTACCTAGATCTCTTATCACCACATCATGATTCCAGACTTTTGCACTTTTATCCCATTCTTTGGAGGCTATTTCATGATTTTCATTATCTATTTTGTCAATGAATAAATAATGGGTACCACCGTAAGGGATAAAACCAAAAACTCTGGTTTTAACCGCATAAGTTTCTCCCTGCTGCCATTCTTTTGGTAATTTATCACCTACAGGTTTAAATCTTATCATTCCTTTTGCTACAAATTCTAAAAGAGCCGGTGTTTTAACATTGCTCCAAGCGCTATCAATGCTCATCGGTATTGCAGTGCTTACAGTCAACTTTTTAGCTTTCACCTTTTTGCCTTTGTACTCAATGATAATTTTTTCTACTATAGCTTTAGGTTTATTAACTTGTGCGTTTGCAGTAAAACCCACTGCTATTAAAATAATTGCAATTAACTTATTCATCATTAATTTTTCATTTGATTATAGTGTCAAAATTGGCACCAACGAAAAATAAATTCATTGATTCAAATCAAGAAATAGTTTTAAATACATAAGTAAATCCTGCTAAGTTCTTATCTTATCACTACTATTCTGCGATCAAATAATTTTATAAATTAGTCGATCGCTTTGAGACTAGCTTTAATTAATTATTTCCAAAATGAGAACCATGTTTAAAACCTTACTAATTTTACTTCTTTCCATTACTGTGCTTAAGGCACAAGGAAATGATCCGGATTCAAGTGAAGTAAATAAATCTGATAGAAAGAAGTATCTAGCCCTTTCAAATGGACTTACTTATGCTACCTATCGCGACTTTGCCACTTCTCCCCTATTTTATGAAGGTCCAGGCTTGCATTTAGGGTTTGGCTGGATAAAAGAGACAAGGAAATGGGAGAATATTTTTGAAGCCAATTTCAATTTTTCTGCGGTCTTAGCAATGGCTCCTTTAAGTGAATACTTTCAAACGGATTATGCTTCTATATTTATTAACAATCAACTCTACAACTCATATTTAAGAAATATAGATGCCTGGAGGTTTCGAGATTATCAGGTTCAAATTGGGGGAGTTTTGATGTCCGATTTTAATGCTAGGATAAATACCAACTTACAAAATGCTGCTGGGGGCATTGAAGCTCTAGCTAATCTGATGGTTGCAGGAAAAATCGAAAAAGACTTTTCAACTGCAGAAGCAATAGATTATAAAATTTGGTTTTTGAAGCGAAGTATCCTTCCTGCTCAAAGGAAATTATCTTTCCAATTAAATGCAGGCATCCTAAATATGAATTGGAGACCAGGTTATGCTTACTTAGCTGATTCTGAACTTAATGGAACTGACACCAATGCTTTTGATTTTCTATTTTCATCTCATAGTTGGTCATTAAATGGCTGGAGATTAAGTACTCGCTTAGAATACTCTAAAATAAGGCCTACTGGAAATGGAGTGAAAATAAGTTATATATGGGATGCAGTCCACGCACCAGGGAAATTTGAAAGCTTTCAAATGGCAAGCCACAGTATTCGATATGCCCTAATTATTAACTCAAATAAAAAATAAATGAAAAATTTTATTGTAATCCTTTGCATTGCATTCACATTATTTTCTTGTGAAAAAGGACTTTTTGAGCCAGATAAATCAAGCTCAGATCCTCATATTATTTTTGACTATTTGTGGAGTGAAGTCGATAAAAAATATAGTTATTTTGACTTGAAACAAATTGACTGGGATCAAATTAGAATTCAGTATGAAGCTCAAATTTTTGAAGGAATGAGTGAAGAGGCTCTTTTTGAAGTCTTGGGAAATATGCTTAATGAATTACGAGATGACCATAGTAATCTAATTGCTCCTTTTAATATTTCACGTTATGATGTTGCCTTAAGGAATCCAGCGAATTATAGTAGAAGGTTAGTAAATGAGTTTTACATTCCAAATGCTAGAATTACCGGGGCTTTTGCACATGATTTTTTAGCAAATGAGCGAATTGGTTATGTTAGATATGGAAGTTTTATGGATGCAATCGATGAAAAATCTCTTGATCATATATTAACTCGTTATGCAAACACTGATGGTTTAATTCTTGATCTGAGGGAAAATGGTGGTGGCAGTATTGCCAATATTCCTTTACTTCTTGAAAGATTTACAAACGAAAGGACTCTAGTAGGATACTTTATCACTCGAAACGGAACAGAAAGAACTGATTTTGGTCCCAAAGCTAACTTTTTCATTGGTGCGCATGATGGGGTTACCTATGAGAAACCTGTAATGGTACTTATTGACCGGGGATCTTACAGTGCTACGACCATGTTTGCACTTGCAACCAAACCTTTTTCAAATGTGCGCTTAGTAGGCGATACTACTGGCGGAGGAGGTGGCTTACCCAATGGTGGTCAACTTCCAAATGGATGGATATACAGATTTAGTGTAAGCCAACTCTTAGACTTGAATGAAAACAACTATGCTGAATCAGGTGTAGCTCCAGATATTGTAGCAGCGGTAGATTTCACTGATTTAACTACAGACGAAATAATTGAAAGGGCTATTGAGGAAATATTGGATTGATAATGAAGGATATCTAATCTTTTTTTCAGGCAAACTATAAATTAAATTCCTTTATGAATTGTGTTTTTTATTTGTTCATTTTTCATAATTCGCTTCTTAACCCTGCTTAAGGTTTCAGGTGTCATATTAAGATAAGAAGCAATCATGTATTGAGGAACTCGCTGGATTAAAGAAGGGCTTTCTTGAATAAATGTGTGGAGTCTGGTGTCATAATCATCATGTAGAAGTCTATTAGCCCTATGAACTGAAATAACGTAAGCAGATTCAGCTAATATTCTACCAACATATTCCCAGTTCTTGGAGGATTCAAAAAGCTGATTGAGTTTGATTCTGTCGATGCTTAAAACTTTGGAATCTTCTAAAGCTTGGATTGGTCTTATGGAAGGAGTTTGAGTGAGGTATCCAAAATAATCAGTCATAAATTGACCTTCCGAAAAGAAAAGCATAATTTTCTCTTCTCCACTCACTTGATAAAATAATCTAAACAACCCTGATTCTATAAATGAGATTTTATTGGAATATTGACCTTCCCTAAGATAATAATCACCCTTCCTATATTTTTCCTCATAGAAAAAATCAAGAGCCCTATCTAACTCTTTATCCGAGAAATTACTTAAAGTGCTAAGGTGGTTTTTAAGCAGCATTGACAGCAATTTTAGTTTTTTTTAAAATGATATTTTTTAAAAATAAATGATTTTAGATCAATATATTCACTTTACGGTAAATTTAATAAGCAATAACTTTATTTGTTTACTACCCCACTTCTATAATAATTATTTTTGATTTTAAGTCTAAAACAGAACTTGGCGGGTGCATTTATCAGTAGAATTATTCAATCATGTAATTATTAAAGACTTCTCTCATTTAAAATGGGAAATTCAGATTTAGATATTTCGCATAATTCATTTAAGTATGAAACTAAAAATTTCAAACATCCTTATTTTCTTAGCCCTCCAACTAACAGCTTTTGGGCAGACTGATATAATTGAAGGCATTGTTCAAAATAGTGAAACTAAAGAATCGATTCCCTTTGCTCATTGTCTATTTTTAGGTACATCGAATGGGTTTGTTACTAACGTAAATGGTAAATTCAAAGAAAAATCACCCTCAACGAATTATGAAATAAAAATTTCTGCTATTGGCTATAGAACTAAAATCACAAAAATTTTTAAAGGTGAATACAATGTAATAGAATTAGAGCCAGATATTACTCAGCTTTCAGAAGTGGTGGTATTTTATAAGGACAAGGAAAGAGAATTATTGGAAAAGGTGCTGGAAAATATTCCTCAAAATTATCCTCAAAAAATAGAAAAACTTCAAGGCACTGTAGTTGAGCAACTAGCTAATGATAGTCTTTATAATGACTTAATCTATTCAGCTGATACCCAGATTGAAGCAGACAAGTTTTCCTATTCTAAACCTAGGGAATTTGGAAATGTAAAAATAATGGATGGCGAAGTGGTTTATCATCAAGGGATGGATTCTAGCTTTATAAAAGTTATGGCAGGGGCGCATAATGTTCACAGATTTGATGTTTTAGCTTCTAGAATGACTCCTTTTGATAAAATTCAGTCTAGAAGACATGATTATGAAATAGTGGACACCCTAATTTTTGAGGGTAAAGCCCTTTTCAAAATGCAGTTTGAAACTCCAAAATATAAAGGGTATTTGTATATACAAGATAAAACCTTTGCTTTGATTAAAGGAGAATATACTTTACAAGAAAATAAATTAAAAACATTTGGAGGAGGTGGGAATAGACTATTTCTTCATTTTACCACCGAGTATTTTAAAGAAGATAGCGTTTATAGATTGAATTATATTAACTATCGAACAGGTTTTTCTGAATCGGAAAACAACGTTGATAGAAAAGTGTACCTCAATAACTTCTTCTATCTTAAAGATCATAATCAATTAAAAAAGCTGATCAACTATAATGATCAGGTAAACTTTGAGGATATACTGATTTATAATCTTCCCACTGAAAACCATTCTGATACTAGTCAAATAAAAAGCATCAATACTACGGAAAGGAAATTATCAAAGATTTTAAAAAATCTCACCGCTGAACAAAACATAGGCCTATTAGAACATCGCTATATTGAAAAAGAAATTCAAATATCATCACTAAACATTAATGAAAGAATAACTTCTTCAGCAGTAAATCTGGTGTACATGTATAAGTTGGGGTATGAGTTTTCAAACGCTTTTAGTCTTGAGTATATAACGGGAGGATCTTTCACTAGAAATTTACTGTTAACCAACACAATTCAACTTAAATTTAATCAACCAGTTTCAAAAGATAGAAGATTAATACTAAGTGTAAGCGGTGGAGCAAATCTAGTAAATTACAACACGACTTTAGAAGATATTGAAAATCGAGAAGGAGTTATAGAAAACACTGCTTTTCAAGAAGGGGCTGTTCAACTAACTAAACAATTCGATCAATTTAACTTGATTTCGGAATTGCAATTGAAATATAGACTTGGGACAAGATTATTCCTTACACTTGGGATTGTAGCTCCTTTCAATCTTCATAATATGACGAGCACAAATGTGATACAAAATGCTAATGAAGCAATTATTAAAAATACTGATACCAAATTTAAGTACAGTTACCATCTGGTAAGCTTAGGCCTTCAAATGCATTTTTGATCTTCATTGATGATCTATTGGTATTAAGATTTTATGGAATCATGGTTTGTAATAGAAATATTTGTAAAGTGTGATTCGATTTTTAAATGAAGCATATTTATCTTTCAAACCGATAAATTGATTATTGAAAAGTGCTCAGGAGATGCTACTTTTTTTATTCAAAGTAAATTACTTCAGGAGACTCTTGAAGTAATTTACTGCTAAATATCAAAACCCAATTCCAAAATTTATGCTTACATGACTATTCTGAAAACTTTGGTCTTCTCCAATTCCACTTACATCTCCTCTTCTATTGGAATATTCTGCTTCAAAATCAATATTGAAACTGGCTTTCTTTTCTTTACCGAATGGAATTGAATATCCAAATCCTCCCAATAATGTAGTGCCAATGGCAAATTGATGTTCGTAGGTTAAAGTGTTGTTAAACCGGGTTTTCTCTGTCATTTGACCAAACCCAAAATTAGTTTTCATATTGAAGCCTTTGTTAAATTGCTTAGAGAAAGGATAATATTTTAAGCCTAAGCCAACATGGTAGTAGTTGAAAAAATAAGTTTCATTATCACCTCCCTGGTTTGGTGAAGCGGTAAAACCTTTTATTCCACTTCCTATGCCTAAGCCATTCCATTTCTCTGGCGCAGCATAAAAAAAAGTGGAGAGCGTGGAACCTTGGTTTCTGCCAAATCCTCTGTCATCATTTATGGTCTCCTTCTCTGATAAAGATCCATAAAAGAAAGTGTTTCCGTAACCTAATGCAACATTCGCATAAATTGGTATCTTCTTTTCCTGACCATAAGTTACTTGGAAAATTATATGCGTTAAAAGAAATAAAATTAGTGTTTTCATTTTGTATCAGTTAAATGTTCTGATACAAATTTGGAGAACAAAAAAAAGTAAAACGTGCACCTAAGTTAACTAATCATCAGGTCGTAAATTTTATTTTGTAATGTAATCAGGCTCCTATTCGTTTTCGGATTCTGCTTAGCGACTGCGGTTTAACGCCTAAATAACTGGCTATATAATGTTGTGGAACGCGTTGTATTACTTTTGGTCTTTCCTGCAAAAGCTTTAAATAGCGCTCTTCAGCACTTAAATGAGTATAGATTTCTGTTTTTTTCCTCAAGCCTAAATATGCATTTTCTGCAATTAGCCTACCAAACCTTTCAAATTTAGGTACTTCTATATACAGTTTTTGAAGGGAGTCGTTAGAAAGCAGTGCAACAGAACTTTTCTCCAAAGCCTGAATATTTTGAGAGGATGGAATATTTAATAAAAAGCTTTCATAATCAGTATACCAGCCACCTTCAAAAAAGAACTGCCCTGTTACTTCTTCTCCGCTGATCACATGATAATAACGTATAAGACCTTTAGCTGTAAAAAAGGCATTCTTACAAACATTTCCAGCAGTCAAAAGCATTTCTTTTCTTTTAAATTCTTTAAACTTTAAGAGACTATAAAAGAAATCAAACTCTTCTTCCGTAAGACTAGCAAAAGGTGATAATGCGTTTTTTAATAATTGTTTATCCATTTTCTGCTAGTACTAAAAGTTAAATACACTACAGACCATCTTATTCCACTATATAAATTAATGAACAAAATCCTCCGAAACTAAAGCTTTGATGCGCAAAAATAAAATTAATATAAAAAAGTTTCAGTTCTGTTTTATCTTTACAGACGGATCCTTGGTTAATAAAACAAGTAGATGAATTATTTATATGCAGCAGCAGGTAGTATTATTCTTGTTTTCATCTTTTTAATCCTAAAGAAAGAAAACAAAAATAAAGCTGATTATTTACTTATTGCTGTAAATATTCTAGTAGGGTTTTTCCTAATTGCCGATGTGTTGGTGAATTGGAGATTAACTTCATCAACAGTGATATTTCAAAATAGTGTACCGCTTTTTCTTTTTCCTGTTTTCGTATTTTATGTACTTCAATTTATCAATGCGAATAAAAAAATAGCAAAATCATGGTATTTAATTTTTGCTCCGGGCTTAATCTTTCTGGTTTTTAGCTTCTTTGATCATTTTATCCTAAATAATTACCCAAGCCAAACGGAAGTAGATCAATATTTTAATACTCCTAGTATTTGGAATCAACTGATCTTCAAAAGTTCACAGCTATTATATATCAGTATTTTAATTTGGTTGCTTGGCCAACTCCGTAATTTTGAAATGAAATTAAAAGAAGGGTATTCCACTATTGAGACCATTGATGTTAAGTGGCTTAGGCATTTTACCTGGGTTTACCTAGGCTCTATTATTTTTACTTTCATTCTGTTTTTAAGCCAAAATTTAGGGATTCTTCCCTTTGAAATTAAGCAAGTGTTTGCCATTATTTATGGGGTGCTAATCATTTCTGTTTTCTATTTGAATTATCAGGGTATTCAACATTATACATTGATACAGGTTCACCCTGCTGCTATTTCAAACGAGAATGATCAGGATGAATTAATAAATGAAAACCATAAAAGAGATGAACTGACAGAGAAGGAACTCGAGATTGAAAAACTAATTCTGGAGAAAATAGAATCGGAACAGCTTTATTTGGAACCGAAGTTTAGCCTCAATGAAATGGCTGATAAGCTTGGAAAAAGTAAGCATTTGATTTCAAAAATTATTAATTCCAAAAAAGATCGCTCTTTTTATGATCTTATTAATGGTTACCGTGTCAGTCATCTCAAAAAAATGATGGATGACCCGAAAAATTCTCATTTTACCATTTTAGCTTTAGGATTAGATAGTGGATTTAATTCAAAGGCATCTTTAAATCGCATCTTTAAGAATACCACCGGATTAACCCCAAAAGAATACCTCGACTTAAAGTCTCAATCTATCGAGGCTGAGCTAAAATAGGTCTCAAATTATCGCTTGAGTCGATTACCGATTCTTTTCAACTGAGATTTGTCTCAGTTAAAATTTAAATTAAAAAAATGAAAAGGATCGGATTTAAACTTTGGGTGTTTACCCTCTTATTGATTGCTACTGAAGTTGTAGCGCAAGAAAAAACAAATGAAAAATTTACTGATGTTAAAGTGAATTTATTATTTGGGTTAAATCAGCCACTTCTAAGTGGCTTTAATGTTGAAGGCAACCTGTTTTACAAAAGATTGGCCTTTGATTATTCTCATGGTATTTCCTTAAATATGGATAATTCAATTCTGGATGCCACCAATCAGGCGACAGGCATTGATGTTCATATTCCCTGGACAACTGGTTTTGGAGTGGGTTACAGATTTAACGACTGGTTTAACCTTAGAGCAGAACCCAAATGGCATAAGTTTGAGCTGTATCATAGGGGTGAAGAGCAGATTTCTGATAACCTGATTGGTTCCTATACCACATTCACTTTGGGAATTGGCGCTTATGCCAACATTCAGCCTTTTAAACGTCAGGATAACTTCCTTAAGGGTTTTATGATTGCTCCAAGTGTTCGTTGGTGGCCAAGAGTTTCTTCTTCGCTGGACAATAATCAACTGCAATTCTTTAGTCGCTCTTTGGATCAAGAGGTGACACATGAGGCTATGGAAGTGGGAGTTGCTAACACCCCTTTAATCATTAATGTGAGCGTGGGATATAGTTTAGGTTGGAATAAATAAATATGAAAAAGATGAAAACCATTATTTTACTAATTTATCTGGGGCTCACAAGTTTGTTCTGTTATGGGCAGAATGAAATAGCCACAAAAGCTCGAATGTACTTCTCTCTAGGCTTTGTTACACCTCAATTCTATAGTGGATCAGAATTGCTAGGAGCTTCCGAAATACGCCAGAATGGACAAAGTTACTTTCAGGGTGCAAATGGAGAAAGTAATCAAGTGGGTGCTTACAGTTCTAATACTGGATTTTCTTTAGGGATAGGGTATTATATCCCATTAAAATCGTTGCCAGGATTAAGTGTAGGCCTACTCGTAAATAGTGGGCAAACGGGATCAACACCTTCTGAAGGCGGATATGAAGAAGGATACTTTTTCAATTACCTCAACTTTGGAACGGGCTTACAATATTATCCTGTCGAAACGAATAATCTTTATTTTAAAGGCGAAGTTGGTATGGGCTCCGTGTTTACCAAAAATCGTTTTATCAATGCAAATAATGAGCAGGACTTCCTACATCATTTTGGGATTGGAATTGAAGGTGGTGGAGCAATAGGCTACACCTTAACACCATTCCAAAATAAAATGATGGGCATCAACTTAGAGATACAGTACCAATTATACTCCACCAGAGTCGAAGTTAGCGGAATTGGGGACGATCAATGGAGATTTGGTTCTTTAAACTTAAGTGCTGCTGTTCAATTTTAACAGTATTCATATTGATCAAAGATCAATGCTTTAAGCTTAGTGCTTACATATTTATACAAAATATTCACTCTAAAAAGTTATAAAATGCAAAAATTCATAATACTACTACTAGTTGTTATTTCTGTAAATACAGTAATAGCTCAAGATAATAACCGAGCAATCGATTTAAAAAAATCAGCTGTTGAGATTGATGCTTTATGGCCTTTTTTTCCTGGTGTATTCAGGTCACATTATACACGAACACTTTGGCAGAAAGAAAATTTAAAAGGAGATTTACTTCTAGGTGTGAATGTTGATTTTCCTGTAAACAGGGCTACTGAAGGTAGATTTGCTGATTACAGCATTGTAAGCGGCTACCGTCAATACTTTTGGAAGGGATTTCATGTTGAATTCAATCAAACGACTGGTTTAGGCGTTTTGGAAGATCACGTAAGCACAGGCGAGACCTACCGTGGATTTGATTGGTTGATGAGTGGCTACATCGGTTATAAATTTGATTTTGCTAAAAAATTCTATATTCTCCCTCAATTTGGTATTGCTGGAGTGGTTTATAAATCAAATCCATGGCCAATTTTTGAAGATGAAACACTGACCAAGGAGGTAGGGGAAAGTCCTTTTCTGCTGGGCAGTTTAAGATTTGGAATAAGGTTTTAGATTTCAAATAATAACAAAGTGTAAGAAGACATTCAATCCAATGTAGATTTCGTGCATTGGATTGAGTTTTGAAAATTCGTTGCTGTTCAACTCATAAATATCTAAATCAACTCCCCTTCAACTTCTCGCCTTTCGCTGATAATTCAGCTATTTGAACAACCCTTTTTGCTCTGGTTTTTTCTGTTTTAGCCAATTTAATATATCGCAAAACAAATCGTTTACTCGAATCATTAATTGCATGGAAAAAATCAGCACCTTCGGATTTTTCCAATGCTTCCTGCAAGTCTTTAGGTACGATTAATTTATCCACATCATCCATGAAATTCCAAAGCCCGTTTTGCTTGGAAATTTCAATCGCCCTTAAACCTGCATCTTGCATTTTACCTTCTTCAATTAATTTGGCTGCCCGATCTTTATAGGTTTTTGCCCAATGCTCCACTTTCCGAGGAGATATGAGCTGCATAGTTCTGGTTTCATCCAATTTTCTGCGAATTCCGTCAATCCAACCAAAGCAAATTAACTCATCTAAAACCTCTGAAGTGGAAATATATTTATCTGGAACAATTTTTTTATAAGTTACCAGCCAAATACTTTCAGACTGTGAGTGATGCTTGAACAGCCAGTTCCTAAGTTCTTCTCTTGAACTTACACTAAGCTTTTTGAAATTTTCAGTTTGAATCATACTTTATTATCTTAAAATCCTAATCAAAAACATATAAAAATATAGATAGTTTATTTTGTAGAAATCAATAAGTTTAGCATCAAATAAAGAATTGAAAACCGATAAAATTAATTATGCTGGAAACCACTCTAAAAAGTATCCTAAACTTTGATCCTGAAACTTTTAAAGCATTGGTTTCAAAATTACGAATTCGCTCTTGAAAAAATTGAAATGACAAAAAAATATGAATTAGCCGACTCTAGCGATTATATAATTTATGCTGATTTCATGTACTTACATTTGTCCTCGAAATAAAGACCCACTATATTTATCTGATATTTTTTAGTTAAAATTACTCAAGGATTTGTCTTAAAGCATTCAAGAACTGACAAATGAAAATCAATTATCTACTTTTAACCTATTCTTTAATCGCTTTGATGCTTTTCTCAGCAAGTTGTGAAAACAATGCAAAATCAAACCAACAATCTGATTTCAGCATCAGTAAGACTAATACCCCAAATAATATACTGGTTGACAGCCTCCCTCCCTTCGTAAAATATGATGCCGAAATTATTGCATTTACAAATGCTACAGTAGTGGATGGCACAGGAAACCCTATAAAAACAAAACAAACAGTGATAATAGAAGATGGGCTTTTTAAGTCTATTGGAGATAATTCCACTCTAAGCATTCCAAAAGATGCGAAGGAAATTGACCTTAAAGGCAAGACTATGATTCCTGGCATAGTAGGAATGCACAATCATTTACATATCCCAAGGTTTCCAGATGTGGGTGATGTGGCGGCAAAATTATACCTTGCTTCTGGAGTCACTACTATCCAAACATGTGGTGCTGCTTCACCTGAGAAGGAACTTTCACTTTCCAAAAATATAGCTAATGGAGAGCAAATTGGTCCTGATATTATTCCAAGTGCACCATTCATTACTGGAGAAGGCGGAAATCCCAATATGATCATCCCTAGAGATGAGGAACATCTTCGTGATACCATTCAATATTGGATGAATCAAGGAGTAAAATGGTTTAAGGTTTATCGAAATACTAAACCTCAAGATTTAAAAATAATCATTGATGAAGTCCACAAAAATGACGGCAAAGTGAGAGGACATTTATGTTCCATCACCTTTGAAGAAGCCACTGAATTTGGAATTGACGGTATTGAACACGGCTTAAATAGTACCAGCGACTTCAGAACTAATAAAGAATTTGGAGAATGTAACGGAGGACGTGAATATATCGACAAACTCATCATTGAAAGCCAAGAAGTGAAAAGACTGCAAAAATTGATGATCGAAAATGATGTATTTTTAACTTCAACTTTGTCCATATTTGAAGCCAGTATACCAAATCGGGCTTATACCGATAAACGAAGTCTAAAAGCGATGTCACCTTATTTAAAAGAACAATATGAAGAGCGAAGAACTAATTTTGACAATCGACTAAATGATTCTACAAGGAATGAGAGGTTAAAACGAATTATGGAATTTGAGTACCAATATTTCCAAATGGGAGGACTTTTATGCAGCGGGGTTGATGCCGGAAGACATGTGGTGCCCGGTTTTGGTGACCAAAGAAACTATGAATTGTTAGTAGAAGCAGGTTTTACCACAGAAGAAGCCATTCAAGTTATGTGCAGCAATGGAGCTAAGGCATTGGAGCGAACAGATATTGGCAGCATTGAGCTAGGTAAAAGAGCTGATTTTGTAATCTTAAATGGAGATTTGGAGAAAGACCCCTCTACTATTAAGAAAGTTGAAACAGTTTTTAAAAAGGGAATCGGCTATGATCCTGAATTGATTTTAAATGAAACTATTGGGCAATTTGGTAAAGAATGAAATCGAATCTTTTATTCTACTTTTAAAGTCCCCACCTGATATTGCAATATCATTTCTTGGAAAATTAGGGTAAATCTTGCTTGTTCTTTATTGGCTGACGCTGTTACAAATTCTTGATTGGCTAAAGATAAATCAGCTAAATTGGCAATACCGGCATTATAGCGCTCCTGCTGTACTTTATAAGCTTCCTCTGCTGCTTCAAATGCAGAATTACTGACTTCAAACCGCTTAATAGCAGCATTATAATTGAGATATGCATTTTGGACATCTTGAAAAATCAATCTTTCGGTATTTTGAAAATCTAATTGGGTATTATAGGAATCTACCTTTGCTCTTTCTACCCTAGCTTTATTAACATAATTATTAAATAGAGGAATGTTTAAATTCAAGCCTACAACATTGGTGGGGTATAAATCCAACAGCTGTTCTCTGAAGTTTAAAGTATTTAGAGAACTATATTGGGTGCCGTATTCATAAAAAGCTCTTAAATTGGGTAAATAACCAGATTTCAAACTTTCAATATTTTGATTAGCCGATTCTGTGCGGTACCTTAGTTGTTTTAAGTCCGATCTATTCTCAATAGCCAAATTAAAAAGTTCTGCCAATTCATATTTCTCATTTTGAGCGATTTCCATCAGGTCATCAGAAGAAATGCTGTATTCTTCTAAGGGATTAAGCTGCAATATTTGTGTGAGCTGTGCCTTATCCAACTGTAAGGTATTCTCCGCTTCAATAGACTCCAATTCCAGTTGTTTTACGGCTGCATTTTGCGTGAAGAAATCCGCTTGGGGCCTTAAACCAGTTTTAGCAAATCCTTCGATGCGATCTAATTGATTTTGCTGATTTTTGACATTCTTTTGGGCTATTTCCAGCAATTGCTGATCCAGTAAAATCTGTAGATATTGTTGTGCCACTGCAAAAATAACATTCTGCTTTTCCCTTTCAATGCCTTCTGTCTGTGCCTTAAATTCCAAATCAGAAATACGCATTTGATGCTGCCTGTTAAAGCCTTCAAAAACAGATAAACTTGCATTAAGCCCTCCTGATAACCTATCGGCTTGTACATTACTGATTTCAAAGCCATCTTCCACCAACTGAAATTGTTGCCCAACTTGTCGGGTTGCTCTTACATTAAGTGAAACATTGGGCAAATAAGCCATCTTAGCTTGCGTTTGATCCATTGATAAGCCAATCAATTGATTTTCGGATTGTCTTAGATTGACATTATTTTCTAAACCTATTGTAATGGTCTCCTGAAAACTAATTACTCTTTCCTCCTGATTTTGTGCTCTTCCTGAAAAAGAAATAAGGAAAAATAGAAAAGCTAAGCCTATATTTTTATGAAACATGTAATTCATTTTTAAGCGAAAGATCTTTAACTATTGCGCCATCTTCCAATTCGATTATTCTGGAACCATAATGTGCATTTTCTTCAGAATGGGTGACTTGAATGATAGTGGTTCCCTGGCGATTGAGCTCCTGAAAAAGGGCCATAATTTCTTTAGATTGGGTAGAATGAAGGTTACCCGTAGGTTCATCTGCCAATAAAATGGAAGGTTTGCCAATAATGGCTCTGGCCACTCCCACCACTTGCTGCTGTCCACCTGAAAGCTGCGCTGGGAACAAATCCTTCTTAGCCACTATGCCAAATTTATCCAGCAGTTCCGCCACAAGGCTTTTTCTTTCCGAAGATTTGACTCCTCTATACAATAAAGGAGTTTCTATATTTTCATAAACCGTCAATTCATCTATTAAATGATAAGCTTGGAATACGAATCCGAAATGTTGTTTATGTAAAGCTGATTTTTTCTTATCGTTTAAGGATTCAATTTTTTCATCCAAGAGATGGTAACTTCCGGCTGAATGATCATCTAATAACCCAATGATATTCAACAAAGTGGACTTACCTGCTCCGCTAGGTCCCATAATGGTCAAAAACTCGCCTTTTTCAATTTGTAGGTTTATGCCTTTTAGGATAAACTGTCGTTGAAATTTACTGCTTTTGTATTTGTCTAAATCAGTTAATGTGATCATATCTTTACTTTTAATGTGTTTTCCAATTAATGTGCCATTAAGTAAAATTGGCTTTAAAGTCTATTAATGGTATATTTTCTCTTAGTTGTTGTTCATAAGCGAGAGAAAGCGTCCGATAGCGGTCAGTTATTTGCATTAAAGAACTTTTCCAAAGTTTGAAACTTTGGAAAAATTATTAAGCCAAATCATTCATCCTTCAGCACCTCCGCAGGATTACTATTGGCTGCTTTTAATGAATGTAGCCCTACAATTAATATACTTAAAACAAAAGCTATTAAACCCGCCACTACAAAGGTCAATACGGATAATTCCATACGGTATTGAAAGTTATTGAGCCATTCATTTAGGAAGTACCAAGCCGGGTAAATAGCCAAAACAAATGCTATAGCTATTAAAATCGCGTATTCTTTGGTAATCAAGACTAAAATATTGGATAAAGAAGCCCCCAACACTTTTCGAATACTGATCTCTTTCGTTCGTTGTGCAATGGTGAAAGAAGACAAACCAAACAGACCAAGGCAACTGATCAAAATCGCCAAAGTAGTAGCAAATCCCAATACCCGTTTCATTCTTAATTCTGATTGATAAAAATTCTCTACCGTTTTATCTAGAAATTCAAACTCATGACTTTCATTTGGATAAATAGAGCGATAGCTTGCTTGCATTTGTTCTTTTGCAGCTACCAAATCAATATTGGATTTTAATTTCACATTAGTGGTAAACAAGCCTCTGTTACTGGGTTTTATCATCATCGGTCTAATGGCACTATACATAGACTGTGTATGGATATTTTTAAAAACCCCTACAATAATCAGTTCAGCATCATATTTTATTCGTTCGCCAATAGCCTCTTCAGGAGTTTCAAACCCTAATTTGGCTACAGCCATTTCATTAATTATAGTTTCGTCAGCATCAATTCGGAAGTTTCTTCCTACAATAAGCGGCACATCATATAAATTTATAAAAGAAGTATCAGCCGTTTTTATCTGAATACCCAATTCAAAATCACTAGTGTCTTCCGCCAAACTTATGGAAGTGGTCCAAAGACCCTGAGAAATAAGTATTTCACTGCTCAAACTCACATCTTGAATAAAAGATTGCTTTTTAAGTTCTTCCCTTAATACCTGATTTCTTTGATCGGTAAAATCGAAGGCGGTGTTCACATACATTACCGCTTCTTTATTAAAGCCTACATCCTTCTTCAATAAATATTCTATTTGACTGCTTACGGCCATCACTATGATGATAAAGGCAATGGATAAGGTAAACTGCAGTACGGTTAGGTTTTTGCGTAAAAAATATTGAAAATCAAATCCTTTTTTAAAGGTGCGGTCTCCTTTTAATGCCTTTGCAGGAGAATAGCCAGACAAAAGCAAAGCAGGATAAAAACCTGAAAGCAACAATATTACAAGGGAAAGTAATGAAAGAAAAATTACATTATTGACCGACCAATACTCGAAGTTAAGGTTAGCAGGCAAAAGATCATTGAAATAAGCTATGCCCAGTTCGCTTAAAAATAAGGCAATTATGATGGCACAAATTATGATTAAAAAAGTCTCGCTAAGAAATTGCGCTATCAGTTGGTTTCTACTGCTTCCTAATGATTTTCTTACGCCTACCTCTTTCGCCCTCAGTTTTGCTTGGGCTGTTTCTAAATTAATAAAATTGACACAGGCAATAAAAAGAATAAAAAAACCGATAGCAATCAGCCCGTTTATTACCTTTCTGTCAGCTGCTTTTGTACTGTAGGTCTGACTAAAATGAATTTCGCTTAGTGGCTCTAAAGAAAAATCCGTCTTCCAATCATCCTCCTGCTCAATATATTTATCCCTAATAGCTAAAAGTGTTTTTTCTGCTTCCTGAAAGTCATTAGGATCAATTTTTATAAATAATTGAGAAGAAGAGGTTACACTTCCCCAATTATCCACATGAAATTCCTTTCTAAAACTTTCTTGATTTAGAATAGTAGGCATGGAAATAAATTCCGTAAAAGTGAGATCGCTATTTTCTTCAAAATCAGCCACCACTCCAGTTACTTTCATTGGAATGCTATCAGCATAAATCAGCTCCCTGTCCAAAGCTTCTTCAGGAGAAATATCACCAAAATATCGCTTCATAGCTTTTTCAGTGAGCACCAATGCATTCATATTCTTTAAAGCATTGATTCTATTGCCACTCAACCATTCATAAGGAAACATCTGAAAATAGGAGGAATCAGCATAAATCACCCCACTTTGTCTTCCAAAATTCTTTTCTCCATCTACAGAGCCTACCATTACTGAATTGGAAGTGTAAAAATGGTTTACTTCCGTGGCCATTGGCAATTCATTTCTTACCGCTTCTGCTAAAGGAAAATGAGTACCAGAATTAGGCCATTGTTCTTCCGCATTGCCCGTAATACTCATTACTCGGTGAATTTTCTCCTTCTCAGGATGAAATTGATCAAAGCTATATTCATAAGCCACCAAATTATAGATGACAAAACAAGCTGCAATACCAATGGACAAGCCAATCACATGAATAAAAGAGCGCAAACTGTGTCGTTTGATGTTGCGCAGGGCGATTTTGAGGTAGTTTAGAAACATAGTGATTAGAAATAAAGTATTTATTCGTTTTTTAAGGAGTCGACAGGGTTACTGATTGCAACCTTTAAGGAATGATAGGCAACAGTAATCCAAGCAATAACTATTGCCATAACTCCTGCTAATGTAAATAACTCCCATCCAATAGAAACCCTGTATTCATATCTTTGCAGCCAGCTTGAAATGCCCCACCATGCCAAGGGAACAGCAAGTACAAATGCTAAGATAACGAGCTTTGAAAATTGCTTGGACAGCATAAAAACAATTCCACTTATGCTAGCGCCTAATACTTTCCTTATCCCAATTTCTTTAGTTCTCTGTTCTGCCATAAAAGAGGCCAAGGCAAACAGTCCTAAACATCCAATAAATATGGCCAAGCCAGCAAAAATGGTGAGAATTTTACTTAAACGCGACTCTGCATCATACATGGCGTTGAAATCCGAATCAAGAAAGCTATAACTAAAGGGTAAAGTAGGATCAATTTTACTCCATATAGCCTCAATTTCACTGATAGAATTATGAATTTCATCAGTATTTAATCTGACCGCTAGCACACTGCTGCTACTATTTAAACTTAAGGCCAGCGGTCCAATTTCATTTTTCAATGATTCGTAGTGAAAATCTTTTACAACTCCAATAACCCTAAATTTATCAAATATTACCCCTGAGAATTGTCCTGTCTCAGGATCAAAGGCATTAGTTTCGATATAATTATCAGCCTCAAAATCCGTAAATCCGAACGCTCTGAAAGCTGACTCATTTAGGATTACTGCTGACGAATCTGCACTGCTTCCTAACCTAAAATTTCTACCTGCTACTAATTCCATTTGATAGGTTTCTACGTAGTCATGGTCTACAGACCAAATTTGAGTACCTACTACATTATCCTGACTAGGTTCTTCTCCTTCTTTCCAGAAAGTATTGTCACTTCTATTGTATCCGCTTACCGGTAAAAAACCACTATATGAGGCGCGCTCTACATTAGATAATCCATTAACTTCATCTTTAAAAGATTGACGCTGATCATTAAGCATATAAGCATCTTTTACCAATATGACCTGCTCTTTTGTATAGCCTAAATCTTTATTTTGAATAAATTGAAGCTGTTGGTAAATTGCGATGGTACCGATAATCAAAAGAATACTGATAAAAAACTGAAAAACCACCAATCCACTTCTTATTGCCTTATTTCCAGTACCTAATGAAACTTTCCCTTTAAGTGTTTCTACCGGATTAAATGAACTCAAATAAAAAGCAGGGTATATTCCAGCCAAGATTCCTACGATTATACCTGTGAAAATAAATGTGAGAATAAATCCAAAATCATTAACAGGAAGGGATAATGTTTTTCCGGTAAGATCATTGAAAATTGGCCTTAAGAGCACTACAAGAAAAAGCCCAATAAAAAATGAAATTACACTTATCAGCACTGATTCTATCAAAAATTGTCGTACTAAATGGGATTTCCTTGACCCTAATGCTTTTCTAACCCCTACTTCCTTTGACCTATTGGAGGATCTGGCGGTTGATAAATTCATGAAGTTGATACAGGCTAAAATTATAATAAAAAGTGCTACGAAAGAAAACAAAATAACTACATCTTTATTCCCCATGATGCCAATATCAATGGTATAATCAGAATTCAAATAAATATCATTAAGACTCTGTATTTCAATTACATAGTAATTCCCCGCTACAGATAATTCTTCCATAGTTTTACCCATAAATTCATAAATTTCCGGCCCCAAATAATTATCTACTACTTTATTTATTTTACCACTCACTTCAGCAGGATTTGCACCGGCTTGAACTGAAAAATAGGTGTAGAAATTATTATTAGTAAAGGACTTACTATTGGCTGGTGGTAAATTCACCATCGAAAGAAGAAAATCTACCTTAAAATGTGAGTTACTAGGAAAATCCTCAAAAACAGCCGTAACAACATAAGTCTCTCTCCCATCCAGAATAAGTGATTGGTTGAGCGCACTTTCATTTCCAAAATACTTTTGAGCTGCTGATTCACTGATCGCAATAGTATTAGGTTCTAAAAATTGCTTTTCAGGATTTCCCTCCACTAAGGGAAACGTAAAAAGTTCGAAAAAACCTGAATCTGCAAACAGCAATCTGTCCTCTTTGAAGCTTTGATCTGTATCAGTTCTCTTCACTGAAAAGCTACCAAAGCTCCGAAGCCTTACGGCCTGCTCTATTTCAGGTACCTCCTCTTTTAATACAGAAGCTAAGGGAGCAGGGGTAAAAGGAAAACTAAAATCATTGTCGCCTATTTTCCCTTCTCTAGTAGCACGATATATATTTTCCCCGTTTTCATGAAAATCATCATAGGAAAGTTCATTTGAAACATACAGAAATATAAACATGCTACAGGCTACACCTACCGATAAGCCGGCAACATTAATGGTAGAGTACAACTTATTTTTAATAAGATTTCTCCAGGCGATTTTTAGATAGTTTTTCAGCATAATGATATGGTTTATAGTCTATTCATTTTTTAAAGAATCTACAGGATTGGCCACTGAGGCTTTTATAGCCTGATAGACCACTGATAACAATGCGATAATTAATATGGCAGAAGCTGTTGAAACAAATGTCCAAACACTGATATTTGCATGAAAAGCATAAGCTGAGAGATAATTGGAACCCAAATACCAAGCAAGTGGAATCCCTATTGCCAATCCAATAGCTACCAATTTTATAAAATCACTACAAAGCATCAGAATCAACTCAGCCATAGAAGTACCCAGTACCTTTCGGATGCCTAATTCTTTAATTCTCCGCTCTGCGGTAAAGGAGGCTAATCCGAATAATCCGAGACAGGAAATAAGTACTGCTACTATGGTAAAACTCATGGATAGTTTTCCAATCACCGCTTCAGATTTATACTCTCTGTCATAAGCTTCATCTAGAAAAGCGTATTCAAAGGGATGCTGAGGACTTGCTTTTTTAAACACTTTTTCAATTTCAGAAAGTGTTTCTTTCATTGGTTCATTATGATCCACTTTAACCAAAAAATACTGACCAATTTGTTCTGTAAATAGAAAAATCAGAGGTTCAATACCAGCGCTTAAGTTATCATTATGAAAATCATCTGTCACGCCTATAATCCTGCCCGGTCCATTCCAGACTTCAATCTCTGAACCTATTACATTTTCTGGGCTTAAGCCCATGGCTTCCATAGCCTTTTTGTTGATGATGTAATTTGAGCCATCTTGGTTAGCATCTAAGAAATTTCTTCCTTCCAACAATGCAATATTAAGAGTAGGGATAAAACCTTCATCACAACGAAACAGCTTAAAATTAATGGATGAATTATCTGGTTTTGCTGGCCATTCAATATCTGTTGTGGTGATGGGCACCGTGAAAATATTACTCCCTGCAAAAGCTACCTCCTCCACTGCCGAGGATTGGAGTAATTCATTTTTAAATGAAGAATTGTTTTTTATCAATTCCTCATTACTATCAATTAAAACAATATTATCCTTTTCGAAACCAAGGTTTTTGTTGCTGATAAATGCTATTTGTTCATAAATAATGATGCTCCCTGCTATTAAAACAATAGATACCACAAACTGAATGATCACCAAGGTTTTGCGAAGGCCAATACCAGAAAGCGAATTTTGAACATTGCCTTTTAAGGCTAACATTGGCTTGAAGGAAGAAAGGAAAAAGGCGGGATAGCTACCTGCACAGAGTCCGCATATTAAAGTAATTAGAAAAACACCTATCATAAATAAAGGATCGGTAAAATCTATCCATAAGGATTTGTCGGTAATACTATTGAAAAATGGTAGGAGTTGCCATACCATAATAAGTGCTAGTATTAAAGCAATAAATGAGAGTATTATCGCTTCTGCCATAAATTGCTTTATTAATGCAGAACGCCCAGCACCTACTAATTTCCTCACGCCCACTTCCTTACTTCTGGTAGCTGATCGGGCTGTAGCCAAATTCATGAAGTTTATACAAGCCATCATCAAAATAATGAGTGCTATAAAACTAAAAAGGACTACTTGCTCTATTCGCCCTCCTGTATTTTTTCCATTTTCAAAACTGCTATATAGCCTTGATTTAGTGTATTGAAACAAGAATGGAGCAGTAGTACAATCCGAACAATTCTCCTTTATTATACCAGCAATTTTATTATTCACTTGCTCCAATGAAGCTCCAGAATTCAAGCTTAGAAAAGTACGGCTACCTCCACTTCTCCAGTGCTGAGTCCATGGATTATCTTTTACATAAAGCTCAAATGGAATTACAAAATCAAATTGAAGGCTTGAGTTATGGGGAACCTCTGCAAATACAGAGGTAATCTTCAATTGATGGGTTTGATTCACCTGAATTAATTTCCCCAATGCTTCGGTTGTTCCAAAAAGTTTTGTGGCTAATTTCTCTGAAATAGCCACTGAACTAATCCCTGGAATCGGATCCTCTTCATTCCCTTTTAAAAGTGGAAAACTGAAAATTGAAAACAAAGCAGGATCAGCATAAACTCCTTGTGCATAAAAGCTTTTATGCACTTGTTCAAATAAGAGTCTGGTTTCCATACTGAGCTGAGTAATCTCTTCAATTTCAGGAATTTCTGATTGTAAAGACTCTTTCAACAAAGCGGGGGTGGCGCCATAAGTTTCTATTCTCCCATCAGGGTAACTTTGATTGATCAGCACTTTGTAAATATCATCTGAATCAGTATGAAATTTATCGAAAGAGATTTCGTCCACAACCCATAAAAAGATAAAGATGGTAGAGGCAAGACCAATGCTAAGTCCAAAAATATTAATAAAGGTATAAGCCTTATATCTTTTAATATTTCTTAAAATGGTTTTGAGGTAACTACTAAACATTGATTTTTCTTTAATAATGATTTTTAATTATGACTACTCCTCTTTCAAACTTTTCACAGGATTTATTAAACTTGTTTTAAAATAGCCTCGAGTTGTCTGAGCGAGGTTTTAAAATAATTCTTCCACATGATAGAGATGATTTAGATTTGCCATCAAACATGGAATTGCTCTCGAATATTTTCTGTAACCACTTGTCCATCAAATAAATTGATGACTCTGTGTGCATAATTGGAATCATGTGGGGAGTGTGTTACCATTACTATGGTGGTGCCTTCATTATTCAGTTGTTCCAATAATTTCATTACCTCTTCGCCATTGGCTGAATCCAAATTACCTGTCGGCTCATCCGCCAAAATCACGGCTGGTTTAGCAACTATAGCCCTTGAAATAGCCACCCTTTGTTGCTGTCCACCGGATAATTGCTGCGGAAAGTGGTTGCGCCTGTGCATAATATTCATGCGGGTCAACACTTCTTCTACCTTAGTTTTTCTTTCGGCAGAAGGTACTTTCATGTAAAGCAATGGCAATTCCACATTTTCAAATACCGTCAGCTCATCAATGAGGTTAAAGCTCTGGAAAACGAAGCCGATAGAGCCTTTTCGCAATTGTGCCCGCTGGCGTTCCGAATATTTTGCCACTTCATGATCTACAAAATGGTATTCCCCAGAATTAGGATTATCCAACAAGCCCAAAATATTGAGCAAAGTAGATTTCCCACAACCCGAAGGGCCCATAATGGCCACAAATTCTCCCTTTTTTATCTCGATGTTAATATTATTCAAAGCCGTAGTCTCCACCTCCTCAGTGGTATAAAGCTTCGTCAAATCAACCGTTTTAATTACATTTTCCATGTTTTAGGTTTTTATGTTTTTAAGTTATTAGGTGTTTAGGTTATTAGGTTACTAAGTTATCAAGTTGCTAAGTTTTCAAGTTTTCATGTTGTATTATATATTTACATTAATCCTCTACCCTTTCCCTTTAGCACTCACCCACTCCCCCTTTGGGGGTTGGGGGGCTCTTCCTACTTCTAACTTCCAGCTATCTCCGGTCTGACCTCCGGTACTGACCTAATTGCTACCATCCATCACCCCACACCCATCACCCATCACCCTACTTCAACTCCAGCTTCTCATTATCCCCATAATTATCATAGCCCGATACAATCACCTGATCACCGGCTGCTAAGCCTTCAATTACCTCATAATAATCTATATTTTTTCTACCTAAGCGAATGGGTTGTTTTACTGCTTCATCTTTATTGGCTGGGTTGATCACATAAGCCCAGTTGCCTCCTGTATCTTTATAAAAACCACCCACCGGCAATAATAAAGTCTCTTCTGTGGCGCCTAATTCAAGCTTAATTCTTACGGTTTGTCCTCTTCTAATGCCTTCTGGACTTTCGCCCTCAAATACCATATCCACCTCAAACCTGCCATTGCTAATGGTCGGGTAAATTTTATTGATCCTTAGCTGGTATTCTTTACCGGATAATGAGAAACTTCCTTTTTGGTCGACATCCACTCTTGGTAAGTAGAGTTCATCTATGCCTACCCTGATTTTGTAATTGTTCATCACATCTATCTGCCCTAAGCGTTGCCCCGAAACCACGGATTGACCTACTTCCAACTGCGGATTGGCCAATTGACCATCCCTGGAGGCTCTTAAAGTTAAATTATTTAATATTTTCCCTACTGCATCCAAGCTTCGTTGCATTCTGTCTTCTGAATTTCTCAATTGCCTTAACTGAAAAACACGGGCAACAGAATCGTTTCTATAACTTTTGTAGGTCAACTGTTTGCGTTTTACATTATATTCATAATTCTCACGCACCTCCTCAAATTCTCTTTCTGAAATCAGTTTCTGTTCAAAAAGACTTTTAAAGCGGATATATTGTGGCTTTAATAAATTCAATTGATAATCAATTTCGGCTAATTGAGCCTGCTGACTTAAATCATTTTGATCAAGCAGCAAGCGTGTTTGTCTAAGATTATTAATTTGCTCGTATAATTGTGTTTCCCTTTGCATTACCTCCAACTGCAGATTGGAATTGGTTAAAGTTAAAATGGTATCACCTTTTTCCACTATGGCTCCGGACTCACGCACGATTTCGGCTATAATGCCACCTTCAATGGCATCCATATAAAAAGTTTCTCCCGGCTCTACATTTCCGGTCACCGGAATGAAATCCTTGAATTCGCCCATTTTCACGGTGCCTATGCTCAAGCGATCTTTGTTAACATTAAGAGTAGAGCGGTTATCCGCAAAAAGCAATTGGTAAACAATAAAGCTTAAAATGAGAACACCCAAGCCTATTAATAGCAACCTTTTGCCCGTCCACTTTTTTTGTACGATTTTCTTATCCATTTAATTTTTGTAATAATGCAATGTCACATTTACCAACTCTGTGCCAAGAATGGTAAAAGTGCCTTTATTAGCATTTAAAGGGATGTTTAGCTAATTGCAAGCGTTCATAAAAGCACGCAAACGTCCGATAGCGGACGGGAGGGGTTGGTAAGGGATTGAGGCTTGAAATAATTAGGTTGGGCAGAATAACCGACCACCATGCGGAGCATGGCGGCAACTTGGATTCTAAGACCAGTGTGGGTTAATTTTTAACGAAACATGTTTTTCTTTTCAAATTATTATACTTGTAACAAATAATAATACCGAAATAAGGATATAAGCTGGCGCGAAAAATTTTAAGTTTGAATCTTTCAAAATATTCTTACCTATAATACGTACATATCTTTCCTTATATAAGAAATAGAAAGCATTTAATAGAAATAATACAATAAAAATAAGAATCAATTTTCCTTGGCTTAGTTCATTATCATACGTCAAAAAATTGACTGATTCTATTGCTCATGTTCCCGCCATGCTCCGCATGGTGGTACTGACAGCCTACCTACAACATCAGGTGAACATCTAACAAACCCTTTCCACCAGCATAATCAATTGCAGATGAATAAAGATAATGGTGCGGTTCTGCTACCTCACCACTAACTACCGGATTATTATGAATGTAATCCAAATTCTTTTGAATGGCATCATTACTCCATAATTCTATTGGTTTGTTATGCTGTTGCCAAAATTGTATATCATTTTTGGTGGTTTTATTTCTTTTTGCAGCCAATTGCATGAACCAAAGGTATCTTTCTCTCTTACTCTCCTGTGGATTGGTTTTAATTAACTCAATCAATTCCTTAGCAGTAGAGCTTTTAAAACTTTGAAGCAACCTTTGCGGATTCTTCTCTTTTGCACGAAATATCAAATGAACATGATTACTCATAATTATCCACGCACCTAAAACCATCCCTTTTTCCTCTATACAAAACTTTAAATGTTTGACTATGCAATCTTTGTATAACCTCCTTGTAAAAACACTTAACCAAAACACGGTCGCAAAACTTACAAAATACCAGCCTTCAGGATTGTGGAATTTATAATTTCTACTCATAGAAATTAAAATTATAAAATCTTTCTAACTTATGCTACCACCATGCGGAGCATGGCGGGAACGGGGTAATTTCTACTCATAGCATTTAAAATTATAAAAATATTCTAGGTTTTGCTACCACCATGTAAAACATGGCGGGAACAGGGTCTCTAAATTTATCAGAAAGATGATGTTTTTTATTTGGCAACTGTAAATTAGCAATTTCTGTACGCTCATAGGTCTTTTGTTCTACCTTCTTTCTGAGTCCTCTAACTCCCAATTGTTCTTCTATTGTCGCTGTGCGTAAAAGATTCTTTGCTCTTCTGTTTTCAGGGGTATTAAGATTAAAAAGTGCGACCAACTTAAATGTCGGGACAGTGAAAGGACTTTTTCTTGTTCTGGAAAAACTTCAGCAAACTGAAGCATTCTTCGTAAATTCCTCTCTTCAAAGTTCCTACCAAATCGCTCTTCTAATTGTCGGGACAGTGTAACGACAATTTGTTTGCCATATTCGGCTCGTTTATGTTTCAATATGAAATCATTAATTCGTTTGCCTACTTGCCAAAAAAGCAGGGTCATTGCACTATTTACCTGAGATGCTACTTTTGAATGCCCCTGCTCTATAAGTGAGCTAATTTCGTTAAATAATGCTGATTCTTGCTGTAAATCACTTTTTTCAATCATTGGTAAATTTACTTTTGTCCAAATATAGGCTTCTCTGGATTAGTGCGCTAGTGTTTTTTCTGCATATGTTATTCCATAAAAACAATGATATAAAAGTTTTTACTATCCTAAAACACATGATATAAAAGTAACTAAATTATTTTATCAGCTACACATCCCTCACTAACCAAAAAAAGAAAGATTGAATATTTACAGGTTTTGGTTGCCGATGAACTTGATGGATAAATATAGAAGATTAATTATAAAATACATCCTAAAAATACAGGAGTTGGTCGAAAAGTAAGGGGGGTTTTAAGAAAATAAGATAAACCTATCTACTTTGATTTTAAGGGTCTTTCTTTTTGCTGGAGTTAGATTGAATCTTGGAATTCCTTATCCCACTAACGCGCGAGCGCGGGCAATCATATTATAGCAGATGAGAAACAATTAAATTCGTTATATTGGAACTTAAACCGTATAATTGAAATAATTATTTAATTTCTTAACCTGTCAAGTTCATCATGCATTCTATGTCCTTTTACAGCTATATGATGAAGACTGTAGCTTCAATAATGTTATTGAGTATTGCTACGGCTTGTTCCAATTCAACTAAGGATCATGGGGTGCTAGATACATCTCCATACACCTCCATATTCGGAAAAAATGTACTTGTGTTTGACGATTCTATGGATTTTGATGGTATTAAGATGACGCTGCAGGCCTTACACGAGCAGCAAAAGTATAACGAATTTGGCTCAGAGCGCTACGCACTATTATTTAAACCTGGAACTTATGATTTTGATGTCACAGTCGATTACTATGTTCAGGCACTAGGTTTAGGAAGATATCCAGACGATGTTACTATCAATGGAGCGGTACAATCGGTCACAACTACTGATGATAACAAGGTTACCACTATGTTTTGGCGTGGTGCTGAGAATTTCAAAGTTGTGCCGCAAGACGAGACAATGATGTATTGGGCAGTATCACAAGCCGCTCCCTATAGACGTATGCATGTAGCCGGTGATATTAATTTTGACAAAGGAAGTTGGGCTAGTGGTGGTGTCCTTGCCAATTCCATTGTAGAAGGTAGGGCAGGTTTAACAACAGGACAGCAGTGGATGACTAGAAATTCAAGCATCGGAAGGTGGGAAGGTGGGAACTGGAACAGGGTATTCATTGGAGTAGAAGGGGCACCAAATGATTCATGGCCTGATAAACCAACAACCGTAATTGAAAAAACACCGGTAATTCGTGAAAAACCTTTCTTAACCTATACTGAATCAGGAGAGTATGCCGTTTTTGTTCATGCATTGCTTAGGGAAACTTCTGGTCCTTCGTGGATGAACGGTGATGAGGAAGGTGAACTCATACCGATAGATTCATTTTATATCGCATATCCTGATAAAGATAATGCGACTTCTATTAATCAAGCTTTGGCCGATGGCAAGCATATGCTACTTACGCCTGGCATTTACGAGATTGATGAAACGCTTACCATAACAAAACCCAATACCGTAATCCTGGGAATTGGATTACCAACGCTAATTCCTCAAAACGGAAAAATTGCACTTGCAACACATGATATTCCAGGAGTAAAATTATCAGGTTTTATGGTAGATGCGGGGCCGGGCTTGTCTCCAACACTGATTCAAATTGGACCCGAAGCTTCGGATGCTGATTATTCCGACAATCCCATTTCTCTCCATGACATCTATTGCAGAGTTGGGGGTGCGGTGGTAGGTCAGGCGGAAACTACTGTGACGATTAACAGCAATTATGTCATTGGCGATCATTTTTGGTTATGGCGTGCCGACCACGGTGTTGGAACTCAATGGATGGATGGGCAAAATAAACACGGACTTGTTGTGAATGGGGATCATGTGACGATCTACGGATTGTTCAATGAGCATTTTCAAGGGTATCAAACGCTTTGGAAAGGAGAACACGGCAGCACTTATTTTTATCAATCCGAAATTCCTTATCACCCACCCAGCATTGAGGTGTGGAATGATAACGAAAAGCCTGGTTATGCTTCTTATAAGGTCGCAGATAATGTTCAAAATCATAAAGCCTATGGCTTAGGTATTTATAGTTTCTTTAGTGGTGAACTGACGGTCTCAAATAATGTCAGGCTAGAAAATGCCATGGAAGTCCCAAATAATTCAGGAATTGAAATCATACATATTTCAACATTCGCTGGACTTAATGGCGGTATTAATCATTTAATCAATGGATTGGGGCCATCAACTGAAGTTGGTGAGCTAAAACATTATGATAGATATAAAGGGAGCAAATAGCCAAACTACCAAGTAGGTATTTCCCATGGCTTGTGTTAGCTAGGCTTTAGTGATTGATTGACCAATCTGCAAACTTGAATCATGATACCCACAAGTTACGCTCCGCTAAATTTGCGGTATTGCGGGTTAACGATTACATTAGCATTTCCCAATTTATTAATATGTTCAATAAAGACAGGTTTCATAGAATGCTCTTGGGCAATGTCAGTATATTCTCGGGGATTGAACGTTCTCGTATTTTGTTTTCGGCAGCAACGACATTCGTTATCATTTTGTCATCCCTGTTCTTTTTGGCTTATGATATTTACTTGGGCTATTTAAGTAGCCTTTGGGTGTATTCTCCCTTTATACTGATATTCGGCTATGTTATATATTTATTCAGATTGGGGAAATATGATGCAGGCCTCTCTCTTTTGCTGGTTGCCCTAAATTTCTTCATTTATTTAGTCATGTCGAGTATTCCTGAAGATTCCATGTCGGCTATCTTCTATATCGGGATCATGGTTATTGAATATGTCTTAGTAGGGCATGAGAAAAAGCCCAGACTGTTCGCATTATTGAGCCTGAGTATTGCCTTGTATTTAGTCGATGCGTTCCTTGATTTTTCTCTCTTACCTACACGACAGTATGACGAGACCACTTTGCAAGTCAATAAGATCGTTGATTTCGTTATCTGTGCGATTGTGATTCTCATGGCAATCAAATTGTTGATCGATTATCTCCAGGCTATTATCTCCGAGAGAACCAAGACCAATGAAGAATTGCAAAGACTAAACAATGAGCTTGACAAATATACCTATACCATCACCCATGATTTAAAAGGACCAATTCACTCCATGCAGAGCTTGTTGTATCTGATTAAGAATGATCGTCCCAATCTTGATCAATATCTAACTACGATGGGAGAATGTTTTCAAAATCTTTTAGTACTGATTGAAGATGAAACAGAACGTGCGCATAACAGGAATTTTGAAGTAAAGAAAGAAAAATTCAACATGCGCGAAAGGGTAGAAATCATTTGGGATTTGTCACGGCACAGCTCCGATGCACAGGGGATAAAATTCTTAATTGAGATGCCTGAAGAGCTCATGGTAGAAACAGACAAGTCAAGAATAAGTGGAATACTCAATAATTTGATCACTAATTCTATCCGATATCATGACAAATCCAAAATCAATTCATACATCAAGGTGAGTGGTTATGTGCAGGACCATTGGTTGCATTTTAGTGTAGAAGATAATGGTTTAGGTATAGAGTCAGAACATCAGGAGAAGGTATTCGAAATGTTTTATCGAGCATCCGATAAGCTAGGGGGTTCTGGGCTAGGACTTTTCGCAGTCAAGGAGTCAATTGATAGGCTTTCAGGGCATATAGCACTAGAATCTACCTCTGGGCAAGGGACTATTTTTAGAATCAAGATTCCAGCCATTCATACAGAAGGGTAAAAGCTACAAACACAAAAGGAAAGCATTCCTGCTATTTGCAAAAGGCCATTCTCCCCGATTCGGAGCTACCCCATTTCGAGAGATTACTCTACAGCTGCGAAATGACGGAAAGTAAAAAGGTAAGCACAACTACTTGCGCTAGATGGGGTGGACACTTGCCTTTACTTTGTAATACGGAAAAATTCTTAAATTTATTAAAGGAAGACAGTGGTGAACTTTGGCAGTCTTATTAACCTTCGTCTGAGGCGTAAGTAATCATCACCATCCAGAGGCTGGCACCAACAAACCTTCTTCCTACTTCCGCTAGCGTCTCGTAGTTTCCTGAGTAAATATTGAGGTTTCCTGCCGGACTTTTACCCTTCCTGTCACACTACTGACCCTTCCTGTTAGACTTTTACCCTTCCTGTCGGACTATGGGGGCTTCCTGTCGGAATTCTACACGTCCTGTTACACTTCGCCCCTTTCCTGTCAGGCTGAAGCCCCTTCCTGCGAGACTTTTACCCGTCCTGCACTAATTTTTGGGCTTCCTGTCTGGATTTGACCCCTTCCTGCGGGAATATTACCTCTTGCTGCATGGGTCACGATGCTTCCTGCATCAATTTGATCCTTTCCTGCGTGAAATTCTGGGCTTCCTTCGGGATTTTTGAAGATTTCTATTTTTCTTTTTGCTGCTTAAAACAAAATGTCTGTAGGCGTCTTTATGGTTAAAAGTATCAGTAGCCTTTGGCTACCTTTTGTGTTCTTTGGTCTCTTTTATGGTTAGTCTTTGTAGTAAAAAAAGCCTTTGGCTTTCCTCCGTGCACTTAGTGAAAACTTGGTGCAACTTTGTGGTTAAAAAAACAGCCTTCCTGATAAATTCGGGACAGGTTGGCTGTCCACTAGTATTTCAGTGGTTAAAAGAAGGCGTCCACTGATGACCAAAAACGTCCGATATCGGACGTCTGCATAATATTTCAAAAAGCGTTACTCCTCACAAAAAAGCTCCTTAAATTGATTAAATGACCTTCCTTGATATTTTTAAAGTAAAATTCAATTAAATTTATCAAAACGGTATAGCTTTTGACTAGTCTGCATTACTATAGCAGTGTTTTCTATTAAAACAGTATAATTTTTTACATAATGAATGAGCAAAAAGCAGGTACGCTACTTATTATTGACGATAATCAGGATCTTCTCAATGCTGCTAAAATCTTCTTGAAGAGACATTTCAACAGAGTGGATGTTGAAAGCAATCCTAATTTGATTCCTACCCTGCTCCAAAACGATAATTATGACATCATTTTGCTGGATATGAATTTTACCCGAGATGTCAGCACAGGGCAAGAAGGATTTCATTGGCTAAATAAAATTCTGGAAATTGATCCAAGCGCTGTGGTCGTGCTCATCACGGCTTATGGAGATGTCAACACTGCCGTGAAAGTCATCAAGCAAGGCGCCACCGATTTTGTATTAAAGCCTTGGGATAATGAAAAATTGCTAGCCACTTTACATGCTGCCTTAAAATTGAAAAATGCGGGTAAAAAAGTAAGTCAATTGGAATCGGCCCAAAAGCAATTATCCGCAGATTTGGATAGAAATTTCAAAGATATTATTGGCAAAGGTACTGCCATGCAGCAGGTTTTTGACACCATTAAAAGAGTTTCTCGTACCGATGCCAATGTACTCATCACAGGGGAAAATGGAACCGGAAAAGAACTTATTGCCAGAGCCATCCATAGAAATTCATTAAGAGATGATAAGGTTTTTGTAACGGTTGACTTAGGAGCCGTAACCGACAGTTTATTCGAAAGCGAACTATTTGGCCATAAAAAAGGGGCTTTTACGGATGCCAAGGAGGACAGGGCAGGGCGTTTTGAAGTGGCTCAAAATGGAACACTCTTTTTGGATGAAATCGGAAATATAAGCCTTCCTCAGCAAGCCAAATTGCTAACCGCATTGCAAAACAGAAAAGTCACCCGAGTGGGGAGCAATAAAGAAATCGATATTGACATCCGATTGATCAGTGCCACCAATATGCCCATAAAAGAAATGATTCAGTCGGGTAAATTCAGGCAAGATTTATTGTATAGAATCAATACCATAGAAATACAACTGCCTTCCTTAAGGGAAAGAGTGGAAGATATCCCGCTTTTGGTAGAGCATTATATCAAATTTTACAGCAAGAAATATAATAAAGAAATATACAAAGCAAGCGATGCTGCCTTGTCCAGATTATTTAAACATGATTGGCCGGGCAATGTGAGGGAGTTGCAACATAGCATTGAAAGAGCTGTGATTTTGAGTAATCAGTCGGTTTTGCAGCCGGAAGATTTCTTTTTCCAATCTGCCGATCATGACAGTAAAAAATCAGATAAAATGAATTTAGATCATCTAAATATTGAGGATGTAGAAAAGATACTAATTAGAAAAGCATTGGATAAAAATTTCGGGAATATAACGCAGGCTGCACTGGATTTGGGATTGACTCGCTCTTCATTGTATAGAAGATTGGAGAAATATGGGTTGTAAGCCCCCTGTCCTGCCCCCTAACCCCCAAAGGGGGAATGGGCTCGGATTTGAATTAGCAGAAAACAATAAGTTTAATCTGTTTATTCTTCTTTATATAAGCTATGAAAATTAGACAAAATGCACATATTCTATTATTCAATAAAGCAAGATTCTAGGCTACTAATTCCCCCTTTGGGGGTTAGGGGGCTTTTTGGGGCTAGCTAGCTAAATGGTATTTAAAATGAAATGATAATAAGTTGATATTTAAAAAATTCAGTATTGGGGTGATTATAAGACTGCTACTTGTATTTGTAGTACTGGCTTCTATTGCCTATTTAATTCAGACTAGTGCTAATTATTTAGGTTCAGTTGTGCTTGGTATTTTGTTGGTTTTTCAATTTATCGATCTTCACAATTATGTGACCAGCATCAATAAAAAAGTCATCCGATTTTTGGAATCAGTGAAATATTCCGATTTCTCCTCCGGCTTCTCTTCTGATAATAAAATGGGGAAATCCTTCAAAGAGTTAAACCGGGCGTTTAATGAAGTATTGGAAGTTTTTCGCCAAACCCGAGCTGAAAAAGAGCAAAACCTGATTATGATTTCTACTATTTTGCAAAATATACAAACCGGCATTATCAGTTTTAATGCATCAGGGGAAATCGGAATTCTCAATAGCATGTCCAAGAAATTATTGCTGACCCCTCAAATCAGGAACTTATCAGATATTCAAAAAAGCCAGCCAGCAATCTACGATAAGCTTATTGCGCTCAAGCCCGGAAAAAGCGATTTGATTATTGTGAACTATGACATTAAACTATCCCTCAACAGCACCGTACTCAGGCTGGGCACAAAAGATTGGAAGATAGTTTCCATGCATAATATTTATTCTGAACTACAAAAAAATGAGCTTTATGCCTGGCAAAACCTTACCAAAGTCTTACGCCATGAAATCATGAATTCCATTACGCCTATTGCTTCTTTGGTCAACTCTATGAATGATATCATGAATGAAGATTTAATAAAGCATTCAGATTCCTATACCATGCCTTTTGAGGCTCATGATGATTTGCAATTAGGGCTAAAAACCATAGAAAGCAGGAGTCGCGGATTGATTAATTTCATCAATGCCTACCGGGATTATACGAATATTCCTGAACCCAAATTTGATCAAATATCTGCCAAGCAGCTCATTTTATATGTTCAAAAATTGCTTCAGGAGGATTTAAACCGTCATAAAATTGAGTTGAAATTAAACCTACCTGAAAATGACATCACCCTGTGGGCAGATGAAGAACAACTGCAACTGATTTTCATTAATCTGTTGAAAAATGCTAAGGAGGCACTTTTGAATACAGAAAATCCAGTGATTAGCATCACCATTATTACCACTCAAAATTTCTATTATATCAATATAGAAGATAATGGGGAAGGCATAGTAGCTGAAGCTTTAGAGCGTATTTTTATTCCTTTCTTTACAACAAAAAAAGAAGGCTCCGGTATCGGCTTGGCGCTTTCAAGGCAAATCATGCAATTACATAAGGGAAAGCTAAGCGTGAGCTCTACTCCTGGCGTGAATACGGTTTTTACTTTGCAGTTTCCGAGGGTATGAGAGGGATGAATTGATTAGTCCGGCAAAAGAAAAAAGACTGACTTCCTTTTTTCAAAAAGAAAACATATTCACCATTTACACTACTGAATTGAAAAATCATATTGCATATTAAGGAATATGCAATATGATTTTTCAATCTAAACTACTAATTATTAATCATCTGCTTAAACAAAACCTCTCCCTTCTCATTGATGACTTGTACCATCATTTTATCCTTCAACAAAGAAACCACCATAAAACCATGCTGACTTTCAGCAAATACGGTTTCAGGGAGATTGCCAGTTGGTCGAATTTCAGAGCCAGCACCTGAGACAAAATAATAGGTGTCCCATTTTGGTTTTATGACTTGTAAATCATGCTCATGACCCGCAAAATAGGCATGGACATTAAATTTTTGAAAAATAGGGTCATAATGTTTCGCAATAGAAGAAGTTTTACCTTTTCGTTTTCCTCCACTGTAAGCAGGATGATGACCAATTACTATCCGCCAGTCCATTTCCTGACTAGCCATAAGCACACTATCTACAAATTGATTCTGGCGAACAGTATCTTGCTGAAGCATTTTTGCTCTGTACTTATTCCCTTCATCATAATACTCCTCTTCGAAAGGATTGGTATCAACAAATAAGAAACTAGCTTGCATATCATCCTCTTTGAAAACTTTGGAATAATAATGAGCTGGCATATTCCAGCGCTGGCTTCGATTGGTATAGTCAATTTCAGCTTGCGGATTTCCTCTGTAATCATGATTTCCTAAAACTAAATACCAAGGCTCAAATAGCTCCGCTGCACTGTAAATATTTTCAAAAGAAGAGATGAAATAAGGATCATCTACCGAGGCCACTCCATTTGGATAAAAATTATCACCAGTTGAAATAAAGAATTCAGGTTCTATGATTTTGGCCATCTTACCCATGGCATCCGCTACTTCCTGTTGACTAAAGTCCCCATTTCTGCCCCAATCCCCTATTACATAAAAATGAAGTGCATCTTCCCAAACTTCTACTTTATTTTGAGCAGATAATGACCCGAAGGTCATTATCGCTATTGTTATACATGCAAATAAGTTTTTCATATTACTTTTCTTCCTCACTTTTTAATGAATCTTTTAATGCCGATTTAATATCTCTCCAATCATAAATATGGAAAGTGGCATCATCCGACATGGCTACAAAAATTCCTTCCGGAAAATCTTCATTAAAATTGAAATTAATGGACTCGCTACCGTCACTTTCTAAAGTAGAAAAAGGAAGCTCTGCTAAGAATTTGTTACTTCCTTCTCTTTCAAAAACGTGAAAAGTATTATCTGCTTGATCAGAAACTAAAATATACCCACTGCTATCAGTGGTAGAATAAATTGAAATCCCTTCTCTGTCTTCTAAGAAATTTTGAGTGGCAAAATGGTGAGTCTCCTCATCGCCTTTTCGAGGATCAGCATGGTATTTTCTTACTGCATTTCGCTCATCACTATAATAGATGTACCCTAATTCATCATCTACGGCTATAGCTTCTATTTCCTTTTCACCGCTCCATTTACCAAATTTTCGGCTTAATGTTGCTTTTGCTGTTCCACCTTCAGAAAACAAGGCATGTTGTTCCAAATACTGGGCAGTATCTCCTTCTTTTCTACTTACAATAGCAAAAATTTGATTGTCTTCTTTCCTTTTATAAAGCGCAATTCCCATAGGGCTTCTTAGGCTATCGTCTTTGAAAACCGGGATTCCATCTCCATCAATGGGCTCTAATTCAGGCAATTTGAATACTCGGATGGAGTTGGTATATCGCTCTGTACAAACTGCAATATCGATGGTATCTTCTCCGTGTATGAATCCATAAGCAATGTCCACATTATTCGGACGTGCCAAATCTTTTATGGATTTCTGGTGGTCAATTTCTCCTCTTAAATTGAAAACATAGAGACCTCCAGGTTCATTGTCATCCCCTTTGTCAGTTCCGATAATTAAACTTTCTTCTGGATTCGCATAATTAATCCAAACCGCAGGATCATCTGTATCGAAGCGTACTTTTTCGGTGATATATCTTGGAGTTATTTTATATTCAGCGGTATCCTTTCGGATTTCTTCCGTTTGATCATTTGCCTCCTTTTTTTCAGATGTGGTTGAACATGAGAAAATTATCAAGCTGGTAATTAATAAAAGTATGTATTTCATTTTTTCTTAAATTTTTTATTTTTATTGTTAGTCCTTTTTAAGATTAAATTGATAGGCATTATCTTCATTGTAAATCGCTTCCTCATTAAAATGATCCTCATCTTCTAATGATTGAAGGCTTAAAACCATACTTTCCTGCTCCAGGTCAATGGAGTAGATAGCTTTTAAAATAAAGTCTAATTCATCTTCAGGTTCACCATCATCCTCGTTTAAAATGAGGTAGCTTCCTTCCAGTTCAAGTTCACCGTCCACAGCCTCATAATCCGCTTCAATTTCAATGACCTTATTTGAAAAATCAGTTGGGTCGCATTCATCCGCTTCGTCTTCTAATTCTACCAATTCAATTTCTATCTTCAATTCCTCATATTCGAATTCAAAAGTAATACCCTCTACTTCATCATAATTAAGATTAATTAGTTCCGAATTGATAGGTGATAAAGCTTCTTTAAAAGTCTCAAAGACAGCTTGATCTTCGATATCGAGTTCCCATTTTGTAGCTATGGTTTCATCATCTAATAAAGAAAATTCAAAAGTGCGAACTGGATTAAAGGCAATAAATTCATTATTACTGCTGATATTGGTTATTTCAAATACAAAGCTTCTGTCTTCATCATTTTCAAGATCATCATCTAAGAGCGCAACATCTTCCTCCTCACCATCCTCAATTACGGTTTCAAATGGAAGATTAAATACGATTTCAAAAGCTTCCAGCATACCAATTTCTGCATCAGGAGATAAGGTGATCGTTCCGCTACCATCTGCATTAAATGTAAAATCCAATTCTCCTTCATTGCAATCATCGATCTCATAAATTACTTCTTTGATATGCAATTGATCATCCGAATTTCCAATGACAAATCCTTCTACATCAGTTATGACAAAATCAAATGTGATTTCTGCTTCAGGTAAATCACCGAAATAATCCTGAAAAGCAATTTCAAGTCCAAAATCAGTTTCAGTTTCAGAGGTTCCCCCTTCATCTGCATCAAGCGCTAGAATGAATAATCCTTCATTTTCATCGTCTCTTGGAAGTATTAAATTATCGTCCACACAAGCGGTTAATAGGCAAATAATGGACACTAACAGTCCTGTTTTTATATTTTTAAATTGCATGATTTTTAATTTAGAAGTTAAACTTTACACCTACTCTAGACCACCATGAGTAGAATTCACGTTGTATGTAGGTGTCTTCATTCCCTTGATAAACTTCAAAGGGTTGGTTGGTTAAATTAATGAATTCGGTAAAAACCTGGAAATTATTATTCAATCTATAAGCGGCAGTGAAATCAATCTGAAGCCTGTTTTGAACAAAAATATCTTCATCTGCCTCATCACCTAGCTCCGCAATGTAGGCTCCATTAAAATTGGCCGAAGCTCTTAAGTTGAATTTTCCATAATCATAACCAATTGAAAAATTACCGATATGTGTGGCTTGTCCTGGTAATCTTAGACTTTCCGTACCAGTGTTTTCTGTCCTACTCTGAATAGTAGCGTTTGAATTGGTATAAGTATAGTTTGCATAAACCCCTAAACCTTTCAAAGCACCAGGTAAGAAACTAAGGTTTTGTTGGTAGGCTAACTCAAATCCCAATAGGCTGGCATTTTCCCCATTGTTTGAGCGATTCATTCTTACATTGACATTATTGATGGTGCTATCAAATCGTTCTGTAAAAATGAAATCGTCCAGATTTTTATAAAAAATACCAGCTGATAAAATTCCTACAGTTCCAAAATAGTGCTCTGCCATTAAATCAATATTGTATGCTGTGACCGGTGCCAAGTTTGGATTCCCTATACTTCCTTCTCTTGCATTCAATTCGATTTCTTGGGAAGGTACAATGTCTCCGAAATTAGGTCTGGAATAACTAGCAGTTGCCGCAAAACGAATATTAGTTAGCGGATCTAACTGGTACTTCATATGAAGTTGAGGTAATAAATAATCATAAGTTACACCTCCTTCAACTGGATCAATTCTGTCTAAATCTCCTTCGATATCAAAAATGACAGCTTGAGACTGATATTCTACCGTAGTGTTTTCGTAGCGGACACCACCCAATAGCATTAATTTATCAAATTGCAGGCGAGTCATGGCGTAGGTAGCATATACATTTTCTGAAGCTACATAAGATTCTGCAGCTTCTGCCACTAGTTTATCTTCTACCTCTAGAGCAAATCCATCTCTATTAGCATTAAAGAAAGTATTGAAATCATTAACCAACACATTAGCACTTAAAGGATATTGACCATTTAAAAAGTTATCATCCAATATACCACCCTCGAAAAAATTGAGCGTAAAATCTTCATTGCTTCCATTTATTTCAATTCCATCTCCTTCCCAACTGTAAACATTCTCGGTGATCCGAAGTAGCTTCTCCTTCAATCTGGCTTTTCCTCCAAATTTGAATAAACCGGAGGCGTTATTTAATTGGTATGGAATACCTAAATTGATTTTAGCCGTCCTGTTGATGTCAATTGAAAAGGTATTACCCATTTCAACCTCATCAAATTCATAAATGCTATTATCTCGATAATCAGCCCCTTCCACTTCAAAAGAGGGAAAATCAGGATTGCTTGAGAAATCAACTCCAATTTGATCAACCCCTGCAAGAAAGACTGGCTCTACATCAAAAGGTGTGTCTTGAAAAGCTTCTGAGTAGGCTATTTCATAATCAAGATAAAAATTGGAGAAATTATGTTCACCACCTAGGTTGAAACTGCTCACGATTTGCTTTTCCCATCGGTCTTTGCTTGCCCTTTCAATTTCGGCATCTTCAAAAGGAGATTCATCCTCATTGGGAACGAATAGGTATGTTCTTCGCTGTTCTCTATCCTGAAAATTATTGTATATCGATCTAAGATAAATATTGTGATTTGGCGTGAAATTGTAATCCAAGGTGCCGCTCAATCCTGTTCTACTTCGGACTAAAGCATAATCCCTCAATTCAAATTCGCTTCCATCTCTTTCCCAATTATCAGAGCCCCTATTTGTGTAATAATGACTCGTATTAATCATGACTCCTAATTGCTCCTTATTACCAAAACGTTGACCGTATTGCAAAGAACCTTGCCCATTGGGGTTGCCCATTAATTGGTTATAGCCTCCAATTAGAGTTCCATTAATTTCAGGCTTCAAACTTTTTGCCGTGCGAGTAACTAAATTTACAGATCCGCCAATAGCATCGCCATCCATATCTGGCGTCAGTGCTTTCGTTACTTCAATAGATGAAAGCTGATCCGCTGGAATTGCATCCAATGCTACAAATCGTACATCTGCTTCAGGTGATGGAATTTGTTCCCCATTTATATTGATATTAGTAAATTGTGGAGCTAAACCTCTCACCAAAACATACCTGCCTTCGCCTTGATCTCTTTCAATATTGACTGCCGGAACACGCTGTAGTGCCTCTGCAACATTTGGATCAGGAAAACGGCTGATTTGATCTGCGGCTATAATATTTTTAATGTTATCAGCATTTTTCTGCTGATTAAGCGCTTTTTGTTGCCCTTCTAGGTTTCCATAGGTTATAACTTCACTTAAGGATACATTATCAGGACTTAATTTAATGTTTCCTAATAATAGAATATCACTTTCTGGAACTTCCACATCCAAGGTTTTAATCTTATATCCCAAGTATCTAATTTCCAGTTGTTTTGCATCTGACTTAAGCATCAAATTAAATTCGCCCATAAGATCCGTTACCGTTCCCTTATTAGTACCTATTATCCTTACACTGGCACCAGGTAAGGGCTGAAGAGACTTTTCATCTACCACTTTACCTGAAATAATTCCCCAAACTTCATCTCTTTTTTGAAATGTTTTTTGAGTTGCTTTTTGACTAATCACAATGCTGTTATTGATTTGCCTGAATTTTAGATTGGTTGATTTAGACACATCCATCAGCAAATCAGCCATAGAAGTGTTCTGAGCATTAAGATTTACAGGCTGCATTAAATCAATCTTATGGCTGCTATACATAAAGATTAAATCTGTACTTTTTTCTATTTCCTCCAGTAGAGATTTTACATCATCGTAATGCTTGCTAACGGAAACATTAACTTCTTTTAAATTCTGAGCACTGCCTTTACCAGCAAAAACTGATGTATTTAAGGCACAAATAATTAAGAAACCATAAAAGCTATGTTTACTTAGCATAATTATGCTTTTAGTGAAAGATTTTTTCATAATTTTGTATTGTTTTGTTAAGACGTAGTGGTTTTAATAAAATTTAATGAGCCATTTGCCGATGGCTTAATTAAAGAGGATGTTGCCGCATCCTCTTTTTTTATTCTTTATTTTTTTAGCATCCTTTTCCAGTTATTATTATTTCCTTTGATTTTACTTCGTAGGTGATACCCAAGGCTTCTTGAAGCACATTAAGTACGTTTACCAGCTTCTCATTTTGAAACTGTCCGGTGAATTTACAATGGTCTAATTCACCATTTTTTAGTATAAAGTTCACTCCATACCATCTCTCAAGCGATTTTATTACATTTTTCAATTCCGAATCTTCGAACCTTAAAACCCCTTGAGTCCACTCCACTATATTCTGGGCATTTACTTCTTCCATTTTTAAAGTGCCATTGACATTTCTTGTTTGTTGGTTTGGATTTAAGATCAAAGCCTGATGGGAATTTTCAACTTTTACCTTGCCGCTCACCACAGCTACTGAATTCGAAATTGAATCGAAAGCGTTTATGTTAAAAGAGGTTCCAAGAACTGTGGTTGTTAAGTTTTGGCTTTTTACAATAAAGGGTTTTTCTTCATTTCTCATTACCTGAAAAAATGCCTCACCTTCAAGGATTACAGCTCTTTCATCATTCGAGAAATTTTCCGGATAAGACAGAGTACTACCAGCATTCAAATTGACCAATGAGCCATCCGGTAAAGTAATTCTCATTTTTTGACCGTATTCGGTTGACTTGGATATGGTTTTTGTTGGCTGAAAGTGATTAAAAAAGAAAATAGAAGATAGCCCTAGTATGATAACAATGGAAGCTGCAATCTTCATGTAAATTCTAAATTGAGCTTTTCTTTTGATTCTCTTTTCCTCTTGAAGATGTTTTTCAATTTTATCTATTGCCTTTGATGAATTGAAAATTAGCTGCTCATCAGGCAAACAATTTTTCCATACTTCTTGATATGTGTTAAATATTTCTTGATGTTCATCATTTTCTTGCACCCAATGCAATAAAAATTGGTTTTCTTCAGCAGAAGTTTCCCGAGCAAAGTATTTAGCAATTAATGATTCAATGGGTAAATCGGACATAAAAAGTGTATTTACCCCTATGACAATTTAGAGTAGGCATTACCCTATGCAAAAGGTGTTAACGAATCTTTAAGAAAAAATTAAGAGCGGTAATATGACTTTAAAGAAGACTTTTTCAGTTGTTCTTTTAATTGTTTTAAAGCTTTCCCCATATGGCTTTCAACGGTTTTAACCGATATTTGAAGAATTTCTGATATCTGTTTGTAGGTGAAATTTTGCTCCCTATTCATTAGAAAAATAGTTTTAGCAGGCTCATTAATACAATCGTAAAACTTTAGAATCTCTTCTTTATTTTCATTTTCAATAAATTCTGTCTCTAAGGTTTTGGTATAATATTCATATTCTAAGTCTTTAAATAATTCAGTATCTCGGATTTGCTTTTTCAGGATATTTAAGGAAAGATTTCTGACGCATTTAAAAAGATATGCTTTTAAGCTATCATGAATGTTGAGATACTCTCTTCTTTTCCAAACCTCAATGAAAACATCTGAAACTACTTCCTCGGCTACGGAAGAGTCCTTTGTGATTTGAAATGAGAATGCACATAAAGGTTGAAAATAGTTCTCGAACAGGATATTCAAGACCACCTCGTCACTTTTTCTAAGCAATTCCAAAAGCTTTTGGTCAGTGTAAAGCGATTTTACTTTGAAGTCCATAGAACAAATTTGACTAATTTGTTCTTCTAAAGGAGTTAAATAATATTATCAAAAAATTAAAAAATTGTTTAGCAATATTAGAATTTAGAACCTTAAGAACCCGCAGTCATTTTACCAGGCTTAGTCCTGCTCATGTTTCCGCTTGAAAATGCATTTCGGATTCGATTGTAATCCAAGAAGTAGCTCAACCTTACAGAAAAACTATTTAACTGAGGTTGACCAAATAAGTAATCAAAATTTTCATCAAAAGCCTGGCCTCCTTGTTGTAGGTAGCTATCTAAAGAATTTCTGTAAAGAATAGTGATCTGGCTGCCTGGTGCAAACCACCAAGCAAAATTCAAATCCAAGTTCCAGGTATTAAAAGTAACATCATAAATATTTTCCCGCTCTGGTTCTTCCGTTAATTCGCCATTTTGCTCTAAACTATAAAGTTTTGAATATGTGGCACCTGAATAATAGTGTCTGAAAATAAGATTTAGGGAAATCTTATTATTGAAAATGTAATCTCCTCCAATTGAATTTTCTACCGTTATTCTATCTCTTTGACCAAAAATAATGTCATCTCCATCCATATCTACAAAACCTTGTTCTTTATAAGAGGGATTGTATAGCAAACCATACCTTAAATTGAATTTATTGGAAAATCTATAACGTGGGTTTAAGCTTAGAAAAATATTACTCCTTCCCTCTTCAAAGTATTTGTACCAATCTATAAAGCCTTCGAAAGCCAATTTCTTCCTGAAATCAGTATTCATCCAAACCCATTGATCATGATAACCCGGAAATTGAACATGTCTTCCATTTATTCTCGGTTCATAAATATTATTTTCTCCACAAGGGGTTAATTCTACACCTCCACCATAGCTAAAGAAGTCCTTGGTGGTGAAACTAGAGTTAAAATTAAAAGTGAAATTGCTGAATAAATCGGGATCCAATCTTCTGAAATGGTTAAGACTAAAATTCAGAAACATATTGTTCAAATTTCCTTTGGGTTGTAGGTATCGATACCCATAATAGCCCATGTATCTTACATAGTTAGTATTAGTAGAAAAACCTAGATCATTAATATTATAATCCAGACTCCTTAGGTCAATTCTTCCTTCCATTCGATGTTCCCCGCTTATCTTAGATGCTCCTGCTTGGATTTCTGTTCCAAAAACAGTCTCTGCTTCCAAAAATCTCCAACTTCCTTCCGTGCTGGCACTATAATTCCATGTATTGGCTTTATTGGTATGGCTTACATATAAACCTGTTACGTTGGCATCTCTGTAATTACCAGCTCTGGTTACATTAGTATTGACAAATGATACTGAGCTATTGTCTCCAAATCTTTGATCTAAAACCGTCACATTATAATTGGTATAAGGTTCCAACATTTCAGCTTTAGTTTCTCCCGTCTCCGTATTTTTAATTTGAGCATAAGCTTCATTTGTAACCGCATTAAAGATTCCAATGCCTAGGCCATTTTCAGTTCTGCCTGAAACTTTTGTTGCATTGATCAATTCCACTGCATTAGGTTGGAATACCACTTCCTCCCCTTCATTTGGATTGGCTATAGTAGAAGGTGCACCACCTATTCGTCTGGAATAAAACAAATCCCCTTTGGAAAATAATTCGGTACCTTCGTTGAAAAAGGCTCTTTGTTCAGCAAATTGAACTTCAAATGGAGATAGATTAAGTACATTATTATCGAATCTCGCCTGTCCAAAATCAGGGATTAAGACCATATCAAGTGTAAATGCATCAGAAATTCCGTATTTCAAATCTAATCCTCCATTAAACACGAAATTGGTTTCGTTATCATAATTATTGGCATATGCTGAAATATAGGGTTGAAAAGATAATCTGGTTGGGGTTTTTATATCGCTTATTCCATGAATTTCTCCATCATAGAGGGAAAAGGCTCCTTTTTTATTATCTACATGGTTCCAGCTATAACGTGTTCGTGTCCTAAAAACTTCTCTTTCCATATTCAGCCCCCATTCTTGCACTTGTTTTTTAGGGAATCTTAAAATAAAATAGGGAATAAAGGCTTCTACTACCCATCCATCATCATTAATCTTCACTTCGCTATACCATACTGCATCCCAAGAATTATCCTCACTTCCATTGGTCATTTTGGCATCATATTGCACACCAGCTGCGGTTACAATAAACTGCATACTTTGCTGTCGGTCATTATAGCCATTTAACAAAATAAAAAAAAAATCATCCGCTGCTATATTATCTCTTTCGGTTAGTTCGGTGGCTATTTTTTCAGGCTCAGGATCTTTCATATAAGCTCCAAAATAAATGCCCAAATCATCATAAATAATTTTCACTTCGGTAGCTAGGCTATCAGGTATAGGCTGTCCATTAGTAGGATTTCTTTCGACAAAATCTGTCGCAATAGGGGCATTTAACCAGGCAGCATCATCAAGTATACCATCAATTTTGGGAGCTTCCGTAATTCTAGGGATTTCGATCGACTTTCGAAAAATACTGTCAGTTTCTAGGGAAAAACTTATGAAACTAAGAAAAAGTAATCCAATGCAAAATAAATACTTCAACATGCTAAAAGTTTAATCCTATTATTAAATACCTAATGATATATGACTAACTACATAAAAACAGCATAAATAGAAGTATTGGGGATAATTCTAATTAAGGTGAAAAAGTAGATTTACATTATTGATGATTTCCAACATTCAATAGTTGCATTCCTGCAGTTTTAATTTTGTTGTACCAATAATTAAACCATCTCATTAAATACTGATTTAAAGGCAATAGAAGCTATTTAGCAATAAAGACATGTTCATTTTTGGACATATATGAACGGATTTGGACAAAAAGGCGTGGTAATTTCCTATACTTGATATTTTGAAATCTAGATTAAACTCAATCAGTTAATTTCTTAATACTCTTACCGATTTGATCTCCAACATCTTCGAGTTCTTTCCCAAGCTTATCGGCTTCTTTCTCAATTTCTTTGGCTGTTTCATTGAGTTTTTCTTCTATGCCTTTTGCTTCATCATTCAATTTTTTATCCAGTCGCTTAAACTCAATCCTTAATTTAGCCATCCATTTCTTAAAATCATTGGAAGCTTTCCCTTTTTCAATGGCATTTTCACCTTTTTGGTAAGACGCTTTTAGCCCTTTAGATATCTCCTTTGACATATCTTCCACACTAAATTTTACACTGCCTTTTTCCACTTCAACTTCCATGTCATCAGTATTAGATTTCACGCTAAACTCAGTGCCTAAAACCTCTACTTCACCCAATTCACCAGTAACTGTAAAAGATTTATCAGAAGGTTCAACTGAAAAATAGCACTCACCAGAAATAGCCACTTTCCGTTGATCAAAAGCTTCAATATATTCTAATTCGGAATAATGATTCAGAAAAACTATGCTGCCATCGGGCAATTCCACCACTTCATAATTATCCTGAGTAGTTATTTTCTCTTTAGAACAAGCTGTTATTAAAAGTGAAAATATTAGTAAACTGAATAGAGATTTAAATTTCATTATCATTTGATTTCTTAAATAACTGTAAAGTTAATAGAAAAGAAATTAATTGATAAATAAACTTATTTATTGGTTCTTCACCTAGGCAATTTAAAGCAAGTCTAATATCTCAACTATTATATCTTAAGCAAAAAATAGGAGTATGGATGGCAATCTTAACAAGAAGCGCCAGAGGCGCCAGTAATCATCACCATCCAGAGGATGGCGATAGACATCACAGGTTTTTCTTCCGCTAGCGTCCCGCTAGTGGAAATTACTTGCTCCTCTGGAGCATTTTACAAGACTAAAAATAGCAAAGTCACTAACTTCTTTTCAATACCAAAGCCGTTCTATTCACACAATAAATCTTAATAAAATCTCCACCTTCCTTTTTAAAGCTCTCATGAATAGTGGATTGATCGATCCTTTCATGACCGCCAAACTTTGCATCATCGCTATTTAGCAAATATTTGAAATTACCGCCTTTGGGAACCCAAAATTCATAATCGGGAACTGAATTACTAGGGTGAAAATTAAATACAAAAATCAAATTCGCTCTTTCAAAAATCAATACTTTATTGGTTTCATCTACATTGAGCAAATTGGAAGGTGCTGCTTGCAATATATTTTCTGATTTCAAAACTTCTAGCATAGCCTCTTCAAAATCATTGAGATAATGGTATTTCAATTCTTTATTATCAACCAAAGTCCATTGCCTTCTAGCATATTTATAGCTCCAATTATTGCCCTCTCTTGGGAAATCCATCCATTCAGGATGCCCAAACTCATTGCCAATGAAGTTTAAATAAGCTTCACCTCCAGCTGATGCTGTCACCAAGCGAATCATTTTGTGTAAAGCTATTCCCCTGTCGATAATCAGGTTATCATCACCTTTAGCCATGTGCCAATACATTTCCTTATCCATCAACCAAAAAGCCAATGTTTTATCGCCCACCATTGCCTGGTCGTGGGATTCTGCATAGGCTACTGTTTTTTCACCATATCTCCTGTTTCCCAGCACATTCCAGATTTCTTGCATGCTCCATTCTTCATCTTGCTGATGCTTAAGCCATTTTATCCAATTATCGGGTATTCCCATTCCCAAACGATAATCGAAGCCTAAACCTCCTTCTTCAATGACTTGGCAAGTGCCTGGCATTCCACTCATATCCTCAGCTATGGTAATGGCACTGGGCTTAATTTCATGAATTAAAGTATTCGCCAATTGTAAATAGCGTACAGCGTCCCAATCCACTCCATCTTTAAAATATTTATCATAATGATCGAAACTTACCCCTTCCCCATGATGATGATAGAGCATGGAAGTAACCCCATCAAATCGGAAGCCATCAAAATGGAATTCTTCCAGCCAATATTTCAAATTAGAAAGTAAAAATCTTGATACTTCTTCCTTTCCATAATTAAATAATTTGGAATCCCATCCAGTATGGTACCCTCTGCCTCCTTCATGGAAATATTGATTTCCACTACCATCAAAATCATTTAAGCCTTCAGAAAAGTTTTTGACTGCATGAGAATGCACCACATCCATAATGACTGCAATTCCCATTTTATGAGCTTTATTCACCAAAGATTTCAAATCATCTGGAGTACCGAAACGTGAAGATGGAGCATAAAAATTAGCTACATGATAGCCAAATGAACCATAATAAGGATGTTCAGCCACCGCCATTAGCTGAATACAATTATAGCCCAAGCCTTTTATTCTAGGCAAAATGTTTTCTTCGAATTCCTTAAAAGTTCCAACTCCTTCTTTTTCCTGAGCCATACCAGGATGAGCTTCATAAATCACAGGATTTTTAATTTCGGCTAACTTAAATTTATTATCAGTCCACTTGAATGTTTTTTCCGGAGACCAAAGCCTACCCGTAAAATCATAATCTATCTCGTTCTGAGTAGCATATTTTATGTAAGCAGGAATTCTGTCATGTTTTCCATTAGCAGAAGTAACTCTTACTTTAACTAAGGAAAGATGTTCCAGGCCAGCATTATTCTTTACTTCAACTTCCCAAATTCCATTTTCATTTTCCAGCATAGGATGCGCACTTTCATCCCAATTATTGAATTCACCAACTAGAGATAAAGCTTGCGCTTCTGGAGCCCATTCTTTATAGGAAAAACCATCTTTAGTTTTTTGAAAACCTAGCTCTTGATATCTGGAAGCGTACTTTACTAAACTTCCAAATTGAGATTGAATCCTATCCAATTCTGATTTAAAATAATTATAGCGAGTTTGGATATCACCTTCATAAGGTGCTAACCAAGGGTCATCTTTTATAATTTGTAACATTTTTGGCGATTTAGGCTTTTCTAAAATTAAGAAAAGATAATGGAATCTTACAGCGATTGAAAATATAAGTTATAAGCTTACAAATTTATTGAGAAGATTGTAGCTTTACGATTCCCTAAAAATTTTAATTATAAAGAGATGAGAGTAATCACAAATATGCTGGCTCCAAAAGAATATGAGAGCAAAAATGAGTCTGGCAATATCTTGAATATTGATATGTATGATGCAAAAAGCAAGGACTATTTCTCTCCTATGGAAAGTTTGTTGGCTGCTTTAGCTTCTTGTGCAGCTGTAGATTTAGTGGAAATGATTAAAAAAAGAAGGAAAAATCTAATTGATCTTCAAGTTGAAACTATAGGAAATAGAAGAGAAGAACATCCAAGGGCATATGAAAGTATTCATATGATTTTCACTGCTACATCCGACAATTTGAAAGAAGATGAATTTATGAAATTGGTTGAATTGGCCTCTGGTAAATATTGCTCAGTTTCAGGAACGCTGAATGTAAAAGCCACTTATGAAGTAGTGATAAAAGGGGTATGATTAAAGTTATTATATAAAACCGCCAAGGCGCAAAATCGCAAAGAATACTAGCAATGGTTAAAGATAAATTACCTTAACTCTGCGCCTTAGCGTCATTGCGGTTCTATTTAAAGGTTATTTACTACTCTTTTAATTCCATTTTTAATTAAAGTTGTATTAAAATTTATTAGCAAGCTTAATTTATTATCTGTCAATTTCAAATAAGTTAATAATTGCGCAGTATGAATAGGCTCAAATTTTTGAACTGTTTTCAATTCTAATATCACGTCTCTTTCAACCCATAAATCAATTCTATATCCACAATTCATTTCCACATTTTTGTATTTTAAAGGAAGCTCAACTTGCTTTTCAACATGTAATCCTACCTTTTGAAGCTCTTACATCAAAGCATTTTCATAAGCAGACTCCAATAATCCAGGACCTAGATTGACATGAACCTCATAAGCTGCATTTACCACTGCCTTTGAAATTTCATTTTCTAACATAAATCAAAACTTTTGTTTATCAGATCATCAAACCTGTTTTATAATCTATTTTATGATACTCTTCTTTACTCAACCTCAAATCTCTTCTGGCATTCTGAATTTCCGGTCTAAAAAAAGAACTATAAAGTAAAAGTCCAGTAAATAAGCCCATCAATCCATTATGATAGGTCATGGCAAAGACTACCACTGTAATGATTTGATAGATTGCTAAACCAATATATTTAATCAAAGTAGCATTCTTATATTTCCGCATTTTAGATTTCAAATCATCATCTTGCGCAGCTATCTTATATTGTCTGCGAGCTAAAAAATGCAGGAAAACAATTTCAATAATTGCAAATACAACAGTAATTCCAACTACGGTATTTTCAATATCTGCAGGAATACCAATTAGTTTGGCATTTCCATTTTCTACTCTTAAAAATACAACCGCAAAAAAAAATAAAGGGGCTGCTAATAAGGCATAATAAGTCATTTGCAATGATTGAAAAAATGACTCCCAATACTTAAAATCTGATTTTTGATCCATAAATTCGTTAGTAACTTTATTCAGATGCAGAATCTAATAACTTAACAGCCGATAAGCCTAAGTGATCAACAAGGATTTTCTTGTATTCAGTAGTATTTTTATAGCCTCCATTAGCATTAAAAAACTCTTCAATAATTGGTTGCCAATCACTAGACTGTGGCATTACAAATGCAAATTCCTCAGAACCCTCATCCCCTACTTTATGCCTTTTCAAAGGTTTTCTTTCCTTTACTGCTGACAAGTAAAACGCCAAATCTAAATAAGACATAGACTTTTTATCTGATAAAATCTTACTCAAAACATCAGGACTTGAATTTACATAACTGATTTCAAGTTCAGGATAATAATTAGATTTAAGCGTATTTATACGTTTCTCATTTAATGTTCCTTTAGCAGTATATGCTGTAAAGCCTTTAAATTTTTGAGGAACTTCGTCCATTGATCCCAAAGTTGGCACACTGCTGTGTGTTACCAAAATCGCAAAGTTGGTGATAAATGATGGGCTAAATAAAATCTCGCTTTTTCTAGCTTCAGTTACGGTTATATTTCCTAAACCAAATACTCCATTTTTACCATTTCTAACTCCATTATACATAGCACTAAAGCTGCTTCCATTTCCTAAAAAACGTGCATTCAGATTAATGCCATGATTTTGCCTTACATATTGTAAGAAATCATTCATGATATCAACACAAACTCCTGTTAATTTCCCACTTTGATCTTTATACACAAATCCCGGAGTTTCCACATAAGTGAAAGTAACCGTTCCCTTTCCAGCTGCTTTGGCAGTTGCGTAGTTATCTCCTGTTAAATTTTGAGATAACACCATACTACTTACAAAAAGTAATAAAGCTGTAAATACAATTTTAAATTGTTTCATAATTATCAGTTTAAGGTATCTATTTCACTTAAATCATTCAGTAAATAAAAACATTAGTCTTTAGGATTCAAATTTTCTTTTGGTAAAGCATAGTTAGGTGCCAAAGATAATGCACTATTAAAATATTTTTTTGCAGATTCTTCATCTCCTTGTTCTCTTGCAATCATACCTTGTACATTTTTAATAACAGCTTTAAATGGAACTTCAATTTCGTTTCCTTCCGCATCTTGTGCATAAACATTACTTCCATCCACCATTCTTTTACCCAAAAGTAATTCTGTATTTATCATTGCATCATCATACTGTTTCAGATCATATTGCTTTTGGATAATTTCAAATAGTACAGAGGCATCATCGGAAATATTATAAAGTTTTTGATACATTTTAAGAGCTTGTTCTAAGGCACCGAGTTGATCTAAACTTTTAGCACTTATTTGCATTAAGGTTTGATTATTTGGATTTCTGCTTAAAGCATCCCTACTAACTAATGCAGCTGAAGCATATTGATTAAATTCAAAATACATGTAGGCCAGTGAATCTAAATAGGAATTATTATTGGGCTCCAAAACAATCAAATCGTATAAAGCATCTTTAGCAACAGCGAGGTCATTATACCTCATCGACCTATTATACTTCTGCTTCGCTTTTTCTATTTGAGCCTTTTGTGGAGTTTCATCTTGAGCTTGCAGATTGAAATTGATGGCCATTAAAATGGTAAATCCAGAAAAGAATACTTTTTGAGTAAAATTTCGCATATTCATTTTTTTATACTATTGTGTTTACTAATACTGTGCCAATTATTTTTTTTATACCGCTTCTAAATTAAGTTTTCGACCAATCTCAAGCATGAATTTATAGGCTTCCTCTCGGTTATTTTGAATTTTTCCATCTAAAATTGCATCCTTTATTTCACTTTTAATAATTCCAATTTCTTTACAAGGAGATAAATTAAATGCCTTCATAATGTCCTCTCCACTAACAGGAGGTTGAAAATTTCTGACTTGGTCATTTTCCTCCACCTCTTTCATTTTCTGTTCTACCTTGTCAAAATTAGCTCGAAATTGCTTTACCTTATTCATATTTTTCGAGGTGACATCCGCTCGGCAAAGTGTCATTAAGTCTTCTATATCATCTCCAGCTTCAAAAAGCAATCTGCGGACTGCATTATCGGTTATATTATCTCGAACTAAAGGGATTGGTCTTAAATGAAGTAATACAAGTTTCTGTACAAACTTCATTTTTTCATTTAACGGCAATTTCATTCTCTTGAAGATCTTGGGGACCATTCGCGCGCCCTTATCTTCATGCCCATGAAATGTCCAGCCTTGTTTTGGGTTGAATCGTTTAGTTGCGGGCTTCGCTATATCATGTAAAATCGCTGCCCATCTTAACCAAAGATCTCCCCCATATTCAGCAGTATTATCCAGCACTTGCAAAGTATGATAGAAATTATCTTTATGCTTAAATCCATTCTTTTCCTCTACACCCTGAAGCTCCATCATTTCAGGAAAGAATTTATCTAATAATTGAGCATGATAAAGTAACTTAAAACCGTAAGAAGGTTTATCAGTCATGATGATTTTATTCAACTCATCAGTGATACGCTCAGCTGAAATTATCTTTAATCGCTCGGCATTTTTAATGATGCTATCAAAAGTATTGGGGGCAATATCAAAGTTCAATTGGGTGGCAAAACGAATTGCCCGCATCATTCTTAAAGGATCATCAGAAAAAGTAACATCTGGCTCTAAAGGTGTTTTAATGAGCTTTTTCTTTAAGTCCTTCACCCCTCCAAAAGGATCAATTAATGCTCCGTAATTGCCTTCATTTAAACTTATGGCTAATGCATTAATGGTAAAATCTCTTCTGTTTTGGTCATCTTCTAGGGTTCCTTCTTCCACTATTGGTTTGCGGCTGTCTCTTTGGTAGGATTCTTTTCTTGCTCCCACAAACTCCAGTTCCCAATCTCCATGATGAATGCTGGCAGTTCCGAAATTTTTAAAGACTTGAAATTTCTTTTTTGAGCCAATATTAGCTGCTACTTCTTGTGCTAATTCTATTCCGCTGCCCACACATACAAAATCAATATCTTTAGAAGGTCTTTTTAGGATTAAATCACGCACATATCCACCTACTACATAGGCTTCAATGCCAAGTGATTGGGCACTTTTCTTAACTAATTCAAAAACAGGATGCTGTGCAAGAAGTGCAGAGAAATTCATTATTACTACTTAGGATGATATTTTTACCAAGTATTGATAACTCATATGAGCAAAAAATAGCTTCGTATTAAGCGATTGTAAATTTAGTATAATTTGATGATAAGAGGATGAATTTGATAAGTATTTTAAGCTTTAATTATACTTTTTTAGAGATTATTTGATGTGGATTAGTTTGGTGGTAGGTGGCGCTCTTGCAATGTTAGGTATAAGCCATCATAATATTTTAATCTAAGATTAAAATGGATAGATTCCTTTCTTCAAAGGAATCTTGCCCTATTGAAACTTCGTTTCAATAAAAAAAATAGCTTCACCAATAAAGGCAAAGCTATTTCATATAAGATATTTAAATTCTCTTAATTCCTTCTATTTATCTCATCACGGATTTTAGCGGCTTTTTCATAATCCTCACTTTGAATCATTTTATCCAATAACTCATTCAATTTATCCATCGGCATATTTTTCAATTTGTCGAAATCGGATTTTGACTGTGGGTTTGACGGACCAGGTGAAGAAGATTTTTCAACCGGCTTTTTCAATTCAGAAATATCCTCATCTTCTTTCTCGTCTGAAAGCACAATACCCGCCTCTGACATGATTTTCTCATATGTGTAAATAGGTGCATCGAAACGAATCCCTATTGCAATGGCATCGGATGGTCTACTATCAATTTCAATAGTCTCCATACCATTATCACATACAATTTTGGCAAAAAATACGCCTTCTTTCAAATCCGATATCACAATTTCTTTCACTGTGTAATTGAAACTGTGCGCAAAGGATTTGAATAAATCATGCGTCATCGGTCTGTTAGGTACAATCTTCTCTATTTCAATAGCGATTGCTTGTGCTTCAAACATTCCAATTATAATCGGTAGTCTTCTGCTCCCAGGTGTTTCACCCAAAACTAAGGCAAACGAGCCTGATTGCGACTGACTAGACGATAAGCCTAATATTTCTAATTTGATTTTATCCACAAGTGAATTTTAGTTTTGTGCTGCTTTAAGTGCTTCAGTTAATTTAGGAACTACGTCAAAAGCATCTCCTACAATACCATAATCTGCTGCTGAGAAGAAAGGTGCTTCTCCATCTTTGTTAATCACTAAAATATACTTTGATGAATTTACTCCAGCTAAGTGCTGAATGGCACCTGAAATCCCAACTGCAACGTATAATTGAGGAGAAACTTTCACTCCTGTTTGTCCTACGTGCTCGTGGTGAGGTCTCCATCCGATATCAGAAACTGGCTTAGAGCAACCTGTAGCTGCGCCTAATGTTTTAGCTAAGTCTTCAATCATTCCCCAGTTTTCAGGACCTTTCATTCCTCTACCGCCTGAAACAACTATTTCTGCTTCCGGTAATAAGATTTCACCTTCTTGTTTATCCTGAGAAGTGATTTTTACTGCGAAATCTGAATCCTCTAAAGTTGGCTCGAAAGCTTCAACTGAAACATCTCCTCCATCTTCTTTCAATTCTACTGCATTTTTCTTAATACCAATGATTTTATTTTCAGTAGTCATTTCTACATTGGCAAAAGCTTTACCCGTATAAATACTTCTTTTAACAGTAAATCCGCTTGAAGTATCAGGTAATTCTGCCACATTGGAAACAAAGGCCGCTTTTAATTTTGCTGCAACTCTTGCCGCAACTGGATCACCCAAAGATGACTTAGCAAGTACTAAAGTTTTAGCTCCAACTTTCTCCATTGCTTGTGCAATTACTTTTGCATAAGGAAGAATCAATCCTTTTTCTAATTTAGCATCAGAAGCATGTAAAACTTTTGAAGCTCCTGCTTTTCCGGCAGCTTTCAAAGCTGATTCATCCACTGGACCAATAGCAATTGCGGTAACCTCTTCGCCCATTGCAGCGGCATAAGATACTGCTTCAAGAGATGATTTCTTAATTTCGCCTTCTGCGTGTTCTATAAATACTAATATTGACATTTCTTTCTAATAATTTCGTTCAACAATGATTAATCGGCTTTTCAGTTATTATATAACTTTAGCCTCGTTTTTCAACAATTTCACCAACTCTTCTACATTGTCGGCATCAATCATTTTCACGCCCCCTTTAGCAGGTGGCAATTCGTATTTCTGTAATTTCACCGCCTCAGAAGAACCTGAAGGAGCTACTACTTCCAATTTCTTGCTTCTGGCAGACATAATTCCTCTCATATTAGGAATTTTCCATTCTGCAATTGGTTCTTGACATCCTGCAATAAAAGGTAATTCTAATTCTAAATATTCTTTTCCACCTTCAATCTCACGAGCCAACTTAGCGGATTGTCCCTCAATATCCAATTTCATAACAGGAGATATAGCCGGTAAACCTAATAATTCACCTACCATTCCGTGCACCATACCACCATTGAAATCAATGGATTCTCTTCCCATCATGATGAGATCATAACCAGCATCTTTGGCATGATTAGCAATTTGCTCAGCTACGAAAAATGAATCTGTAGGCTCAGCATCTATTCTGATGGCATCATCAGCTCCAATTGCCAATGCTTTTCTTATGGTGGGTTCAGTTTCAGATGTTCCTACGTTTAATACCGTAACTGTACCTCCAGTCGCTTCTTTTAATTCAACAGCTCTTGCTAAAGCGTAGTCATCATAAGGACCGATGATAAATTGAACCCCGTCTGAATTAAATTTTGTATTATCGTCCTTAAAGGAGATTTTTGCCGTTGTATCCGGCACATGCGTTATGCAAACTAATATTTTCATAAAATATATTGAGTTTTTTGATTCCTTGCCTAAAACACTTTTTGTTGAAGACAATTTGAAGATTTATAAAGTATAACTGATATTAAAGCCCGAAGTTAACTATAATTAAAAAAAATAAAAACTGAATCCGACTAATGAACGAAGATAGAATAGCACAACTTCAAAAATTTAGGGAAGAATCTCCCGATGATCCCTTTCTACTCTATGCTTTGGCTACAGAATATAAGGAAGAAGCACCCCAGAAAGCCAAGAAACTTTTCGATGAACTGCTGGAAAAGCATGAAAATTATATCGGCACTTATTATCATGCCGCTGCTTTGTATGCTGAATTCTTTGACAGGGACATAGCAGATGAAATTTACCAAAAAGGAATAGCTACTGCCAAAAAAAATGGAGAGCATCATGCGCTGAAGGAATTACAGAATGCTTATACTAATTTTCAGTTTGAGGAGTAGATGAGAATTAATAATTAGTAATTAAGAATTACCGCTATTGACCCGGTAACTTATACTGCTCACCTTTCAGGTGTTTTCACTAGAAAATTTCCATGAACGAAAAGTAGTTGTTTAGGCAAAAGAAATGGTAAACAAAGTAAGGCATTAATACCATTTATTGATTACATTTTTTGCAACGAATAACCTTCTAATCGTTGCAAATTTTGCATTGATTAAAAATGAAGCTCTAAAATTCTCATCGTTTTTATAGCTAAAGAGGCAGTGTATTTCTCTTTTCTCTTCTCACTAAAGTCAAACACATGACATTCCTATGTATCAACATGCATTTTACTCAACTTGAATTATTGGCTACGGTTAAAGGGGTAAATCAAAATTAAAAAACAATGAGTAATTTAAAAGTAACAAAACTAGAAGAAGCCAATCCAATATCAAAAGAGATTTTTGAAGGTATGAAAAAGCAAATGGGCATGGTGCCTAATGTTTATGTGGCTATAGGTAATTCAGGCCCAGCATTGAAAGCCACTTTGGCCATACAAGAAAATTTAGGTAAAGGTGAATTTGATGGAAAAGAACAAGAAACCATTGCCTTGTCTGTAGCAGAAGCTAATTCATGTGATTATTGCCTTTCCGCTCATACTGCAGTAGGTAAAATGAAAGGTCTAACTGAATACCAAACTATAGCTATTCGTAATGGAAGCATAGAAGACAATAAATTGAAAGCGTTAAGCGATTTAGCTAAAGCGATTACTGAAACAAGAGGTTATCCTGACCAGAAATTATTTGATGCATTTTTTGATGCAGGATACAATCAAGCGGCTTTATCTGAATTGATTGTGTTAGTAGCTTTAAATACTATTACCAACTACACCAACCATGTCGCTAAAACTGATATTGATTTTCCTGTAGCTCCGAATTTGCAGGAGGCATAAATAGTAAGTACGGTTGAATCAATTAATCCTTGTCAGAATTATTTTGGCAAGGATTAAATAATTCATCTCTAATAACTTTAAATTGATAGTTGGAGTTAAAACATACAAGTGTCATCTATTGAACATTTTATAAAAAGCATATTCTTTTCCTTTGGACTTATAAATTATTACTATGAAACTCAACAGCTATCAAGAAAAACTCAATAAAGAAAATAAAACGGATTTCAGTGAATTAAAAGCTGTTTTCATTAATTGTACACTGAAGAAATCACCAGAAAAATCACATACTTCAGGGCTTATCAGCATGTCTGCTCAGGTTATGGAAGACAATGGTATTCAGGTGGACATCATCAGAGCGGTAGATCACGATATTGCCTTTGGGGTTTATCCTGATATGAAAGAACATGGCTGGGATCATGACGATTGGCCGGCTATTCAAAAAAAGGTAATGGATGCAAATATAGTAGTAATCGGCACACCTATTTGGTTGGGTGAAAAATCCTCCATCGCCACACAAGTGATAGAAAGATTGTATGGCCTTTCCGGTGAAACCAATGAGCATGGACAGTATGCGTATTATGGCAGAGTAGGTGGATGTTTAGTTACAGGAAATGAAGATGGAATTAAACATGTGGGCATGAATGTCCTTTATAGTTTACAGCATTTGGGATATGTAATACCTCCTCAAGCCGATGCAGGCTGGATAGGCGAAGCGGGACCTGGCCCATCTTATATGGATGAAGATAGCGGAGGACCTGAAAATGATTTCACGAATAGAAACACCACTTTTATGACTTGGAATTTGATGCACATGGCGAAAATGTTAAAAGATCAAAAAGGGATACCAGCTTATGGAAACCAAAGGACGGAATGGGATGCTTCAAAGCATAAAGATCATCCGAATCCTGAGTATAGATAGAAAACAGATTCCGGTCGGTGTGCCACCGACTGGGGAAAATAACTCCATGGTTGATAGCACACCAACCATATTTTCTCAATGTAAAACCTAACAGGTTTAATAGTCAATTTTAAATCAAAAAAATGAAATATAAAATGAAATCTTTACTTAGTCTATTATTCATGACAACTGCTTTTTTTGCTCAAGCACAATACAAAAGTGTGGATGAAGTAAATGGAAAAGCTGTAGGTGAAATAGTAAAAAATTTTACCGCTGTAGATGCTGAGGGGAATGAATTTAATTTGAAAAATGCTTTAAAAGATGGGCCTGTGGTATTGCTTTTTTATCGCGGACAATGGTGTCCGGTATGTAATCGCCACTTGAGTCAATTGCAAGAGTCATTGGCTCAAATTGAAAGCAAAGGAGCAAAAGTGATTGCCGTTTCTCCAGAAAAGCAGGAAAATTTACAGAAAACGAAGACAAAAACTGGAGCTGAATTCACTTTACTTTATGATGAGGACTACAAAATTTGCGATGATTTTGATGTGGCATTTGTTCCCCAAGAGCAAATGATTGAAGCCTATAATAATCGATTAGGGGCTGATATGGAAAATGCCCATTCGGATAATTCTCAAAGAATTCCAGTGCCCGCAACTTTCATCATCAACCCAAAAGGAGAAGTAGTTTGGAGGCATTTTGACAGAGATTATAAAGAAAGAGCTAGTGCTGAAGAGATAATGGAAGCTTTAGAAAATTTTTAATCCGTCAATATTTAAAAGTAAAGGATATTCATAACTTTAGCTTATGGATATCCTCAATTACTTTAAAAGTATAAACCCTCTAAGTGAAGCGGCTAAAATTTCTCTTCATTCTATCATAAAAGAGGTGGGCTTTAAGAAAAATGAAACCATACAACAAGCCGGAAACAGCTGTAAAACCATCTATTTTGTTTTAGAGGGCATCACAAGAATTTTTTATTTAAAAGATGGAAATGATATTACAGAGCATTTTGCCTTCCATAATGATGTGATAGTAAGGGCCGAAAGCTTGTTTACAGGAAAGCCTACCCAAAAGAGCATTGAAGCACTGGAACCTACAAAAATTATAGCCATAGACTCCGCCAAATTATTTGCACTTTATGATCAGCATCATGATGTAGAAAGATTGTTTCGGTTGATATTCGAAAGGGAATATGTGAATACCATCAAAAGGTTGGAAAGCATGCAGTTCCAAAATGCCACCGAACGCTACCTTGAATTATTGGATAAAACCGATTTCGTTAAAAAAATACCCTTGAAATACATCGCTTCCTACTTGGGCATCACGCAGGTCAGCTTGAGCAGGATCCGTGCTTCAATATAAAGATAAGGGCACCCCTAAGGCTGAGGGCCACTGCTAATAGCAGTGTTACCATAAGGTCGTCCATACTGGACTTTAAAATTCAGGTCTGAAGATTTTATTTTGTGATCTTTGTGAAAGCCTCTGTGTCACTCCGTGGTTAAAGTATTAGTAGCCTTCCCGAATACGGGACAGGTTGGCTGCCTTGATTTTGCAGCTACTTATTTATCATTTGTTAAATGATGCTAATTTCCGAAAGCTGATATTTGTGATTCAAAATTTGAAATCGAAATGGACAATATTAAATTAGGACTTAAAGAAAACTGGAAGCAATTCACCTTACTAGTCATCGTCAATGCATTTGTTGGAGGTATGGTGGGAATGGAAAGAAGTATTTTCCCGCAATTTGCTGAAGTGGAATTTGGGGTAGCCTCCAAAACGGCTATTCTTACATTTATTACGGCCTTTGGTATTAGTAAAGCATTTGCCAACTACTATACAGGCAAACTGGCTAATAAATTTGGTAGGAGAAATCTCCTACTCTTTGGATGGTTATTGGCTATCCCTGTGCCTTTTATGCTGATTTATGCGCCAAGCTGGACATTCGTCATAATCGCTAATATTTTATTAGGATTAAGTCAGGGATTGACCTGGAGCAGTACGGTAGTGATGAAAATTGACTTGGTAGGTGAAAAAGACCGTGGTTTTGCTATGGGATTGAATGAGTTTGCTGGCTATTTTGCCGTGGGTATAGTGGCTTTCATCACCGGCTATGTGGCCAATAGTTATGGTATCACTCCCTACCCTTTTTACATCGGAATTTTCCTTTCGATTGTTGGTTTTATATTGACATTACTTTGGGTGAAAGATACCAGAGGGCATGTACATAAAGAAAGTAGCACTGACAAAACAGTACAGTTGAAAAATGTCTTTTTGGAAACCACCTTCAAAAACAAAACCTTAAGCTCTGTAACCCAAGCAGGTTTAATTAATAACTTAAATGATGGGATGATTTGGGGGCTTTTACCCATAGTGCTTTTTTCCTTGAATTATGACAATGAAAATATTGGGATCATTACCGCTATTTACCCTACCGTATGGGGAATTGGTCAGTTATTTACAGGTAAAATGTCCGACCATTATTCCAAAAAAGGGATGTTATTTTGGGGTATGTTATTGCAAGGTACCGCCATATTGTTTATTCCGTACAGCAGCAGCTTTGTGGTTTTAGCCGGTTTATCAGCAATTCTAGGATTAGGAACAGCATTAGTTTATCCTACTTTTTTATCCACTATTGCACAGGCTACCAGTCCGCAACAAAGAGCGGAAAGTATTGGTACTTTCCGGTTGTGGCGAGATTTAGGCTATGCTTTTGGTGCTATAATTTCTGGGGTCACTGCTGATTTATTTGGGGTTGAATATGCGATATTATTGATTGGAGGACTGACTATTTTGTCTTCTTTGATTATTAAATTTCGGATGCCTGCAAATATTAAAAAGCAATAAAGCTTCAAAAAGTAATCAATAATGATAGGATTAATGCCTTAATTAAAAGGGGCCAATTAGCAGTTTTTCTTTTATAAAAATCACATGTATCAAATCGAATTTGGAGAACTTTTCAAAAGTGGCTACATTTAAGTTTAATTTTATTTCAACCTTAAGCCACCGTTATGAAAAAAACTCTATTAATTGTGCTGTTTTTTTTCAGCATCAATTATATCAAAGCCCAGTTTGCTGAGAACAATTCAATGTATGCTACCACCGAGTTGATTTTTGGTAATATTAGAGGTGGAGTTGACTTGAACCTGAATTATGTGCACAAAAACAAATACTCTTTAAAAATAGGATATAGTGGTCATATTCAAATTGCAGAATCTACGCCAGAGGATTATTCGGTTGGTGTGGCTAATTTCTTATTTGGAGGGTTCGGATTGATTAATCACCCATATGATCAAATGCATAATTACAAATTAAGTGCTGGGAGAATTTATAAATTGAATGAAAAAGGTAGTTTAAGGGTAAATTTATCTGGTGGCTTAGGCTATACAATTATAAGAAGGCCCGAAAACTGGATAAGTAACCCCAATGCATTGGCGGAAAATTATTCATGGAATTATAAAAATCTTGAGACTTTAAGTTTAATATTAAATCCAAAATTAGAATTGATTCTTAAAAATTGGTACGGATTAACAGTATCTCCTTTAGTCATTATTAACCCACATAACTCATATGTTGGCGTAGGTTTAGGTCAGATGATTGGACTATTGAAAAAAAGGGATAAATAATCAGACATAAATATTAGTATAATTCGGTAATTGCCAGTAAAGAAATGAAGAGTATATCCATCAATTTAACCTATAAACATGCATTGACTTTATCAAAAGCAATGCATGTCACATGGCTAATAATCGGTACAATTTAAAAGTCGGTTAATCAATTAAACCATCTCCTCAACAAATTTTTCATGTTGCTCTTTAATAGTCTCTGTTGAATTCAATTTTCGCCACATAAAATCACCATCATAAATATCGGTGATTTCGCCATCATCATTCATGGCCATTAAGAAAATCCATTGGTTATCACAAAGCTGTCTTACCGATTCATGTTTTTCCAATACTTTAGTCATCGCTTCTTTAGGTGCATTAATCACTACGCTCAATCTTAAAGGTTCATGTTGATAGTTTACCCCATCGTGTATAGATTGCATGGGTAATCCTGACCTTAAATCTCCTGCAAATCCTTCTAAAACCCCAATTCCCGATGTTACATTATGGAGCGTTTTATTGCCAGAGCCAAAATGTTTATTGTCTACCGTTGAAGCATAATATTGGAGGTTGATCCAGCTCGTCACGACCATGGGAGCGGTCATAATGGTCTCTAAAACCTTAAAACCCCTGTCATCCTTCCAATTGTAAGAATGTAAAAATGCACGTCCTTCCAAGTTCAACGCTCGTGTGATATGCCTTGGTGCCACCACAAAAGAAGAACAACCTGCTAAGCCCCATTCAGGCCTCACTTGCGACCCGTCTTTACTTCTGGCTTTTATAAAGGAATCAACATTATTTCCGTCTTCCATTGCCATTCTCAACACTCTTTCTGCTCTAGTGGCTTTACCTGCTTCACGAATTCTCTGCTTAATATTTTCTAAATCTGCTTTATGAGAATCTGGCACCCAGCTTGTATTGAACAAATTTATCTCATCTGTGGTAGTATCGTGTAAACAAGCCAGAAAATAAGTAGTGTCAGGAATATAAATTTTCTCCTCCGCTAACTGTATCCTTACTGCTTTATCATTTAAAATGAGTGCTGCTACTTTTGCATTGGCTTCCCCTGACTGGCCTGCACAAGCCCCGCAATCCAAACCAGAAGCATGAGGATTGTTGACTGAAGTAGAACCATGGCCTACTATCATCACCACCCTGGCGAAATTCTCTGTTAATGACATAGCCTGAAGGGCTCCTTTAGCCATATTAAGTCTGTCTGCCAGAGGAATTCCGATATTCAACTCATCTTGACTGCTTTCAAGATCCATCGACAAATTTTCTAACTCTTCTTTCCTAAGCCCATTTTTTTGTGGGTGAGGAACGGGTCTAGTAATTCCAAAAGAATCAGTAAAAAGCTTAGGCAATAAAGACAACCCAACAGGACTCACAAAGCCAAAAGAACTGATGGCGCTTGATTTAAAGGATTTCCATGAGAAATTGAATAATCTGTTGAGCTTTCTTCTCAAAACTATTATTTCATTCAGATTCTCGTCAAGTACTTTCTCCTTTACTGTATAGCCAGAAGGAATTAAAGCAGGACATTGGTCATATCCCTGGTCGTGGCCAATTTTTCTTACGTTGATCGGGAAACCGAAAAATCCGGCAAAACCCAAAGTATCAAATTCTGGCGCTACTGATTCCAGGTTTCTACGATAAACTTCTGATCTAACATCAATACAAAATACAGCCTGAACTTTAGGTTTATTTACTTCTTGTTTAGAATTATCCTTTTTCTTAAACTTTTTGATTAATCGCCTCTGTGCTGTTAAATCATAGGCATTTTGTAAGATAATTAAATCTGATAAGTCTGTATTATGGATTTCTGAATCATTAAATTTTAGCATTTCCAGCTTTTCTTTTTTCCACTGGCTTTCCAAAACTGGGTTTTGCAAAGTAGTATAAATGCCATATTCCCAGCAAATTAAAACACTTAAGAATTCACTCAATTTCTGCTGTTCGCGGCCATAACGCTTAGCATCCCAATCAAAATGGGCAATATAGGATGACCAACCTCCTACCCTCAATAATAAACTGTGTAAATAAATTGGCAGCGCTTTTTCCTCCACTTCCAAATGACGAAGCGCAATGGCCACAGCTTCAACATGGTTATCGGGCAATTCTTTCATGATAGTATGAAATCCTTTTAGTCCCATCAATGCTGGAGATCGATTGGTTTCTGCTTCAATTTTCCAAGCAGCAAATAAATCCATAGTTTGACCATCCTCTTTCCACTGACTTTGTGCTTCATTAAAATAAGAGGATGCCCATGAAGAAATGCAATCCAACATAAAATCGGGCCAGTTAGCAGTGCTTATTTTCTTTGCCAATTCTGCAACCGTTTTTATTTGCAAGCTATTTGAATTTCTTAAATCCTTCTTTTTAAGATCTTCAATAAATGATTCTGCACTCCTATTTTCAGCTAGAAGATTTTGATTTAATGCAATTTCCAAATCTTCCATTAAAATCTTCCCTTCTTCTATAGCTACCAAGTAATAGCTTAGTTGCATAGTCGTTTGGATACCGGCAGTAAAAGATAATTGTTGCGCAATTGATTCAAAGGAGTTATCGCTCAAACCCAAGTAAGGATTTACAGCAACAAAATTCTCCAAAGGCCATAAGGGTGCAATTTTTTTAGCTGCATCTTGTAAAGCCTGATTGATTGAAGTATTCATTAAATTAATTTCAGAATCATCGATTTTAATTAACATTTTTGATTATTTAAATGCACAAAATTTGTTTCTAAATAAATTGTTAAAAAATTCCTATTCATATCGTTTTATGATATTAGGTTTAGACGCCTTCACGTATAAAGCGCCTACCATGCGATCATAAATCACATTTGCATAGAGCCCATTTCTGAAGTGAATGGCCCATTTCCTCCAAGTATTGGAATTTTTCATGAAAGGTGAAAAGATTTGAATAAGCACCAATCCGGAAAAAACTATCAACCAAAAGAATAGTAAAATTGCTACTGCTGTGGAAGGCTGCATAATTAAGGGAATTTGAGATTTTAAGATAGTAGCCATAATAGTTTCTAAACTGAAAAAAGCAAAAGCAACAAGAGCGGCCATTAAGACCACTCTTGGAATCAACCTTCTGCCTCCATAAGAATCAAAAGCAGTTCCTATTAATAATGATAATCCCATAACAATAATGCAGCTTATCACTAATAATGACAATTCCTCTATTGGATTGATACCCCATGCATAAGCCATTATTCCAAAAATTGTAAAAGCAAGCCCTATACTTGTCAAAAGCACAAGTGGATTAGCTTTTCTTGCTGGAAGAGATATTCTTGATGCTTTCTTTACATCTATAAAACTACCAGAAGAAAGAAATGCATGCGCTTTGTAGAACGAATGTGCCACCAAATGCAGCATAGCTGCTGCATAAATACCAAAACCACATAGTAACAAGCTAAATCCCATGTGAGAAATACTGGAATATCCCAAGGCAGTCTTCACAGAAGATTGGGTCATATAGGCAATAGAGCCAAATATTGCTGTGACACCACCAAAAATAATGAGTAATAAAGGAGCATAAGTAGTTTCCACTATAACAAATGACATTCTTGCCACTAAAAACGGTCCGGCATTCAGTAAGCCTGCATGCAATAGTGCTGAAACAGGAGTTGGCGTTTCCATTACTTCTACCAGCCATGCATGTGTTGGAAATAGAGCCGATTTTAAGATGGCAGCCATCACAATACAAATAGCAGCTAATTCTATTTTAAAAGGGACATTATTGGCAAAATTTTCTATCCCCGTCATGATTTTTTCTAAATCTCCAGTGCCAAAATAGTTAAAAATCAAGATTCCAGCAGCTAATAAAAATAGATCGCTCAAGCGAGCGGCTACAAACTTTTTCCTAGCTGCCAATTTAGATCTTCGTCTTTCAGAATAAAATACAAGCAGTCGATGAAGCGAGATACTCGTCAAAACCCATGAAATCCACAGCAATCCTATATTTCCTGATAGTACTAACAATTGTACTGAGGCAATAGTAGCGGCTAATCTCCCGATAAAAACCCCCTGTCTATTATCACCATCCATATAGTTAAAACTAAACCGCATCACTATAAAAGAGATGAGATTAATCATGGTAAAAATCAATACGCTTAAAGGATCTAGTCTAATAGATAATCCTAGACCGTTGATAGCTATACTATTACTCTCTAATAATCCATATTGATATACCATCAGAGCAGAAAATATGGCTATCAGAACTGATGCGTAAATTGATACTGTATTTACCCATATCAATTTTTTAGGCCTTATGCCACTCATAAACCGTGATAAAATAGCAATAAGTGCATATAAAAGTGGCGATAAAAAAACCGTGCTAATGGTTAATTCTTTGATCATTGTTTACAGTTTTAAATTAATTCAATGGTGATATTTGAATTGATTTTCACTGTCTTACCTTCTTCTTTAGCAGCATCAATAATTTCAAACATTGATTGTCTGCTTACTTTTAATTCTTCAATTCTCCTTAATGAATCTTCATCTGATTTACCGTATCTTTCACGCGAACTGAAATCTCTTAAATTATGAAAGTTTATTTTTTGACTAATCAAATTCGAGACAATCTCACGTGCTTCTACTGCTGAATACTCTCCTCTTACCAAGTCTTCTGTTTGCTTATTGACTAATACTTTTTCCATAATTTTTAATTTGTTTAATGGTTTTTCAAATTATTTATACAAATTTGGCAAACATTATTCATATATTTTTATTTATATGTTTAATGAATCATATAAACTATTATTATGAACTACACCATACACCAGCTACAGATATTTTTAAAGGTGGTACAAAAGCAAAGCATCACGAAAGCATCAGAAGAGCTTTTTATGACTCAGCCTGCAGTTTCTATCCAGTTAAAAAACTTTCAAGAACAGTTTGATATATCTCTTTATGAAATAATAGGAAGAAAATTACATATCACCGATTTCGGAAATGAAATTGCCACTATTGCTGAAAGGGTAATAGAAGAATTAAATAATATAAACTATAAAACAGAAGCCTACAAGGGTGTTCTTACCGGAAAACTAAAAATCTCCTCTGCCTCTACTGGCAAATATGTGATCCCATTTTTTCTAGAAGAATTTCTTTCAAAAAATGCCGGAATTGATTTGGTTTTGGACGTCACCAATAAAACTAAAGTAATTCACAGTTTAAAAAATAATGAAATAGATTTTGCCCTGGTAAGTGTTGTACCCGATATTTTAGAAGTGCAGGAAGAACTCTTAATAGACAATAAATTATATTTAGTTAGTAGCGAGCCCCATCTAAATGAAAGTATGCCCCTGATATATAGGGAAGAAGGTTCTGCCACAAGAAGTGCTATGGAACATTATTATGGAACCCACAATTCTAAAGCTAGAAAGAGATTAGAGCTTACTTCGAATGAGGCTGTAAAACAAGCTGTAATCGCAGGACTAGGCAACTCCATAATGCCCTTGATAGGCATAAAAAACGAATTATTAGATCAACAACTTTTTATTTTACCCTCTGATGATTTGCCTGTAACCACTAAATGGAGGTTAATTTGGCTAAAAGGAAAAAGAATGTCTCCTGCTGCCAAGGCCTATCTAGATTTTATTAGAACGAAGAAAAATGAAATTCTTAACGATAAATTTAAATGGTATCAGGACTATAAATGATTAGCGTAAGTACTTTGTCAAAATTTAAAAAAGTCTAAAATCACTTCATTTGCATTTAGTTCAGTATTATTCTCCCCTACCAAAGAAACTGGAAGTGAGGATTCACTTCCAGGCCAATGATGACCATGATCTATAAGTGCCAGCATTTTTAATTGTTGATTGTCAGGGCAATCAAATTCATAACTTTTGATATTCTGTTGGGTTTCTGTTGTAAATTGAATCTCACAATTTAGTAAGCTCCTCCACTTTAGAATCATTTCTTCCACATCAGGCTTCGTTCCTGCATAAGAATTACCTAGGAATATATCCCCTCCTTCAAATGGATTTAAAGGATCTTCTGTTCCTGTGATATATAATAATCTTGGTGGCCTTGAGGCAGGTATCACATCAGGCATCCAATCAGTTCCGGCTATAGGGGCTACTGCTTCAAATAAATCAGGATTTTCCCTTGTCATACGAAAAGTCATGCTGGCACCATTTGAAAAACCTGTGGCAAATACACCATCTGTTATATTGGGAATAGTATCGAGTACTTGAGCTATCATTTTATTGATAAACCCAACATCATCCACATTTCTCTGCACTGCTCCAATATTGTTTCTTCCCGAGCCATCATTCCAGGTTTGTGGATTATTTGCAAAACTGGCGGAGCTGTTCATATCTTCTCTGCTTCCATCAGGCAATACTGCAATAAAATCTTTTTCATCAGCAAAAGCAGCCCAATTATTATTTTCAAAGGTTTCTTCAGCCTGCCCACCGCCACCATGAAATACACTTATCAAGGCATAATTCTTTTTATCATCATAATTTCGAGGAAAATATATCAAAAACTCTCGTTCTAAACCATCATGGGATAAGGATAATCGATAAGTGCCTGACTCCCAAGTATCAGTTTCCACATCCTGATTTAATCTACAAGAAAAAAGAAGCAGAACTAAAATTAAATAAATGATGGAGCTATTTTTCATAAATATTTTTTCATTGACTCATAAACTCATCAGCAGTCATATTCCAAAATTCTGATTCGAAAAGCTCTGAAAGAAATACATTGGTATCTTCCAAATCAAAATAATTCTCATCAAATTCATCGCCTTCCTCTATTCCATACCATTCCATTAATTCCTCTCTTTCAGGATTCTTTTTATCCTCCAAGATCTCTAGAAAATGATAATATCCTCCTACTCCGCCTATATCCTCTGGGGGACAAGCTTTTTCTCCTTTTATACAAATTGGCTCGCCCTTGTAGAGCTCCAATTCCTTTTTAGTAGGTTTTTGGAAACTGATTTTGTGCCACCAATCATCCCCGAAATCATACCAATACCAAAAAGGCTTTCTAGCTGTTATTTCTTCAAAATCGGCCAAATTAACAGTATCCGCTTTCACTTCTTCAACTCCTCCTCCAAAACCAAAATCCTCCTCCGGCATCGGCAAACCAGCCCGAATGGACTCATTAATTTTCTTATCTGAAAATTGAAATAAATGAACCATGTTCCAACCCATAGCTTCTTGACATACCATATGAAACTGAAGCATATTAATGTCTGAGGGAACTAAAACTATTCGGTAAATATCCGTGTGCTCTAAATGAATTTTGAGCTTTAGGGGCTCAGGATACATGGGTATTATTTTCATTGCGCCATCATTTTAATTATAAAGTTAAAGAATTAAAATTTGATTTCAGATTTCATTCCTCTACATTTGCAGAAGAATTATGGTTTCTGTTGGATTTCATTCCTTCAGGATTAAAAGGGAATTCGGTGCTTGATTTTAATTTTTGAGATCAATATTCCGAAACTGTCCCCGCAACTGTAAGTCCATTTTTAATTGAAATGCATTACCCTTGCCACTGACCGCTAGCTAGCGGTTGGGAAGGCCGCAACTTCAACGGACGAGTCAGGAGACCTGCCAAAATTCATAATTGATTTCGACTTTCGGGTGAAAGGTCAGGAATGTACGAAAGCTATAAGCTAACTTTTTTACATCTGATTTTGACCGTGGTCGCATTAAACAAAATTTTATGCGATTAGGTGTATTATTTTTATTGCTATGGTTCACCAATGAACTTTGGGCACAAAACCATCAGGACAGTATTACTGTGTTAGAGGAAGTGTCTGTGCAAGGCAATTTTGAGAAACAATTTCTGCCCGGCAATAACATTATATTGCCCAAAACAAAAACACTGGATTTTTACGATGACGCTAATATTAGCCAAATTTTAAAGCAGAGCAGCAGTATTTATTTCAAAGAATATGGCAATGGAATGCTGACTACTATTGCTTTCAGGGGTACCAATGCCAGTCAAACTGCAGTGCTTTGGGACAATTTCAATATCAATAGCTTCACTTTAGGCCAAACAGATTTTTCTCTATTGCCTTCTCAGGCCATTGAGGAAATATCCATCATTCCTGGAAGCGGAAGTAGCATGGGAGGAAGCGGTGCTTTTGGTGGTGCTGTTTTATTAGAAAATCCACTTTCATTTAAAACAGGCCATAAGTTATCAATTGGGCAGCAGATCGGTAGTTTTGGGATATTAAATAGTAGCCTAAATGCAAATGGCAGTAATGGCAAATGGGCTTATAACACTCGTTTATATTGGGGAAAGGCCGAAAATGATTTTGAAATTTTACAAACTGGCGAAAAACAGCAAAATGCAAGATTTGAAAGATGGGGGATAAACCAAAGCATCGGGTACAAAATCAGTAATACTGAAAAAATAAAATTAGCGATTTGGTATAATGACAACTTCCGAGAAATACAACCTCTTATAGGATCTACCAGAGATGTAAACGAACAAACGGATAAAAACTTAAGAACTCATCTTAATTACGAAAAATCTGTTAAAAATGGAGACTTAACAATCGGAAGCGGCTATTTCATGGATGAACTGGACTACAGACTCAATCAAGCCATTTCCTATACCAAAGTAAATAGATGGGAGAGTTTTGCAAATTACAAATATCGGTTCTCTAATAAACATGAAGTCAAGGTTTCAGCTCGTCACAATTATATCGAGGCCAACAATCAAAATTATGAGTCAGGAGGCGCTATAGAACAAAGATATAGTCTCGGAGCATTGTTCAAGGGTCAGATCACCGAGGGGATTGACTATGCTCTACATTTGAGACAGCAATTAGTAGCTGGAGTTAATATTCCCACATCACCTTATGCAGGAATTTCCTATCAAGCAGTTAAAAATCAAAATCACGAACTTAATCTTAAACTCAACTCTTCTTATAATTACAGACTACCAACCTTAAACGATCGATTTTGGAATGAAGCAGGTAAGCCTGAACTGAATTCAGAAACCGCATGGAATAGCGAGATGACTTTACAGTCTTCACATCAGTGGAATCAAGTCAAATCAAATTTTTCCGTAACCGCTTACCAAAATTACGTAGACAATTGGATTCAGTGGATTCCAGATGAAAATAATCAATGGAGGCCTCGCAACATCAAAGAGGTTTTGGCAAAGGGAATTGAAACTCAGCTAGGAATTGAATTTCCATTCCTTAAAGATTTAAAATTTGAAACTGATTTTCAATATAGCTACACACAATCTACCGTGACAGCTACAGAAAGTAGGCCAAGTGAAATAGGTAGGCAACTCATCTACACGCCTTTACATAAAGCAAATGCAAGCACCTCACTATATTTTAAAAGGTTTTCATTGCATACTTTTCATCAATTCACAGGAAAAGTATATACCACAACAAGCAACTCAGATTTATTTTCCCTAGAGCCTTTTTTACTCTCAGATCTTGGATTGAATTGGCAGTCATCTCAATGGAACATTTCAGTTAAAGCCAGAAATTTATTTAATAAAGAATATTTTCTCTATTCAGGCTATGCAATGCCTGGTAGAAATTATCAAATCAGTATAACCCGAAAATTTAACTTTAATTAACATGCAAAAGAATTATTCAATTTTAATCAACCTAATTATTGCGCTATTTATATTCTCAGCCTGTGAAGATACAGAGGATATAAATTTAAAAACATCTGGAGTTTATATTTTCCATGAAGGCGCATTTGGAAGTAATAATGCTACTATAGGAAATTATGATCCTGAAACTTACGATTATAACGCATCACTTTATAGAGGGCAAAATTCTGGCTTCATTGGAGATGTTCAGCAAAATGTTTTAGTTGATAACGATAATGACAGAATATACAGTGTACTAAATGGAAGTAATTCTATTGATATTATGACTTCAAACCTAAAATCTGAAGCTAAAATCAATTTCCCTGAATTGGATAAACCAAGAGATATTGCTGTAGCAGGCAATCTTGCTTTTATTGCAAATTGGGGACCATATGATCAAAATTTCGCTTTAATTTCTAGCGAAATACTAGTGGTAGATTTGGCTACAAATGAACTTATTGACCGAATTGAAACCCAAGAATACCCAGAACATCTTTATATTAAAAATAATAAACTCATTGTGAGTCATGCGAATTTTGATGGAAGTATCAGCGAATTATCTATTATTGATCTTAACAATTTTCAAATCCAAACCATAGATGTGCCAAATGGACCTCAAGAAATTGTGGAGGATGAAAATGGTAATATTTGGGTAGTTTGCACAAGCGGCAGTTTAATCCAATTAAATTCTTCTCTTTCAGAAGTTGCTAATCAAATAGACCTTGGCGAGGCGATATTAGGTGATATTGATTCACATCAAGATGCTATATATTTCTATTCAAATAATGAAATTTCCTATTTAAATATCTCAGATAACAATATTTCAAATACAGGTATTCAGGTTGAAATGGAAACACCCTACGCATTTGGAGTTGACCCTGTATCAGGAGATTTTTATTTAGGAGATGCATTGGATTATTCCAGTGAAGGCTTAGTTATTCGATACAGCAATGAAGGTGAATTATTAGATAATTTCGAATCTGGGATCATCCCTACTCAATTTACTTTTAACATAGAGCGTGATAGATGAGTGAAACTAAAGAACAAAAGATTAATCATGCCATTACAAAAGTAACCAAGGCAGTTTTTCCAAATACGACCAATCATTACGATACGCTATTTGGAGGAACTGCCCTTCAATGGATGGACGAGGTAGCTTTTATTACAGCCACTCGCTATTCAAGACAAAAAATGGTGACAGTAAGCAGCGATAAAATTGATTTCAATAAAGCTATTCCTGCTGGAACCATAGTAGAATTAATTGGTCAGATTGAAAGGGTAGGCAATACAAGCTTAGAAGTTAGAGTAGATGTTTTTACAGAAGAAATGTATTCCAACCACAGAGAAAAGTCTATTTCAGGCTGTTTCACTATGGTAGCTATAGATGAAAATAAGAAACCGATCCAAATCACATGAGCGCAAAAAATATAAAAATAGAAGAGGGTGATTTTTACATGGAAAATGGCTTTTTCGTTTTCACTGAAAAATATCACCTCAAAAGAGGCTATTGCTGCGGTAATAAATGCAGGCACTGTCCGTATGATTTTAAAAATGTGAAAGCAAAAAAATAGCTGAAACATTCATTTTATTTTTTACTTTCGTAGCAAGCTAATCGAATATAAGATTGAAAAATAAGACTACGAACTGCCTAAATTGCAGTGAGCCATTAGATGCAGATCAAAATTTCTGCCCAAATTGTGGGCAAGAAAACTCAGACAAAAAACTACCTTTAGGTGCTTTTTTGAAAGATTTCATATCAAATTACTTGAGTTTTGATACCATTTTATTCAAAACCTTAAATCCCTTTATCTTCCGACCCGGAAAGCTAACCAAAGCTTTCAATGATGGAAAAAGAAGAAGGTATATCAATCCTATTAGGTTGTATTTGATATTTTCCCTTTTCTATTTTTTCATGATTAGTCTTACGGTCCCTAAGGATTTTATTGATTCTGGCTTAAAATCAATGGTTAATAATAAAGATATTTTTGACTCTGTAAAGGTTGAAAAACTAGACAGCGCAGGCTTACAAAAACTGGTTAATGAAGCGAAGTTAAATTCTCAAAAAACTATTAAAAAGAAAGATTCAATTAATAAATGGGCAACCCTAAAATATTGGGCCTCTGATGAATCATTGAGCGATGAAGAATTCGAAGCAAACCTCAATAAAGTAGGTGGCAATATCGAAGAAATTCCAGCAAAATATAAAAGATCATTTTTACTGAATTCTTCTATGTTTACTTATCAGGCGTTAAGAAACCTACCCTTAATGATGTTTTTCTTCCTGCCTATTTTTGCTTTCATTTTACATCTTCTTTTCATGAAGAAAAGATATTATATAGAACATTTGATTCATGGACTTCACCTTCATGCATTTGCTTATTTTATTTATGGATTAGCAATTCTATTCATTAGCTTATTTCCAATTTCACAAGGATGGCTGGTATTTATAAGTTTTGTTTGGGTAAGTTTATATACACTGTTCTCTATCAAAAGGCTCTATCAAAATAGTTGGACAAAATCCGTCCTGAAATTCTTCATCTTAGGATTTCTTTATTTCAATCTTCTCGTTTTGGGCATTCTTTTGGAACTTTCCATTTCCTTTATTACTATTTGATATGAAAAAGAAAATTGCCTTAAGCTGGAGTGGCGGAAAAGATGCATGCTTGGCTCTGCATTATTTAACGCAATCAGGGGAATGCGAAATAGACCACTTGCATACTGTAATAGGTGAAGAAACCCAGCGAGTAGGCATGCACGGAATCAAAAAGGAATTAATAGAAGCTCAAGCAAATTCATTAAACATTCCTCTTAAAATCAGCTATCTACCTTCAGATAAAAGCAATAAATCTTATGAGCAAGTGATGAGTGAGTATACTGATTACTGTAAATCCAAAAATATTGACACCATCGCTTTTGGCGATATTTTTCTTGAAGATTTGAAAAAATACAGGGAAGAAAAAATGGCTGAGGTAAATATGAAATGCCTATTTCCATTATGGAATAAAAATACTAAAAAGGTACTAAATGATTTTATAGAATTAGGTTATAAAACCAAAATCTGCGCTGGGGATGCTTCTAAATTAAGCAAGTCGATAATTGGAAAAACCATCACCCCAGATCTGCTTAAGAAAATACCTAATAATGTTGATCCATGTGGTGAAAATGGGGAGTTCCACACTTTTGTATTTGATGGCCCATTATTTCAAAATAAAATAGAGTTAGATCTAAAATCAATTCAGTCACACTTTTACCAATATCAAATAGAAGAAGGTCGGGAAATCAAAAAAATAAAAAGTGAATTCTATTTTGCTGAATTTGTGTAATTGAACAAAATAGAACTCACTTTTCAATCTCATTTCACAAGAATATAGTTTACTCCTTTATAATTCTCTTCACTAACTTAGTTCCATCTTCGAAGCTCAATAGAACTAAATACATACCTGATTCCCAATTTGAAGTATTAATATTTCCAAGGGAACTTCCTGACGATTTAGCCGATTCATAAACAATGCGACCCGAAAAATCTACAATTTCATAGGCTAAAAGCTTCGAATTGCCACTTATTTCTATTTTCAATAAGTCTTTTACAGGATTGGGGTAAATATTTAAATTCTTTTCAATTACTTCATCATTGTTCAAAATAGAGACACCAAGTTTCTCAGAAAAAGTTTGTTCACCACAATAATTAAAGCCTGTTAAAACCACCGTATATTCTTTCAACTCGCTATAAATATGAACGGGGTTCTCTTCACTTGAAAAATCGCTACCATCTCCAAAATCCCAAACCACGCTATCCGCATTAACAGATTTATTGGTAAAGCTTACGGCTAAATTATCGGAAACATTATAACTAAAAGAGGTTTCAGGTAAACCTGTAGGAGCATTAGATAAGTAACTGTAAGCAATATCGCCATTTGAAAGTTGAACTTTACATCTAAATTTAGAATTTTCAATATCTTCAGTTATCGAGTTTACCGTTAATTCTGAAGTATTTGTTCCTGAAAAATTATTGTCCTCTCTTAAATCATTTGGGACATTGTCAGTTATGATTTGCCATTGAAAGTTATTCACTTCATATTGAGCATCAACTCCAACACTTAATAGTTTTTGACCTGATCCACATGCTGTGAACATCGGGTGTTCAGTAACAATTTCCTTTATATTAGGCTGCAATAAAAATAAGCCGTTATTTATGTCACTTACTGCAATTACCCCACTTTCGAAGTAAGGATAATTACTCCAACTTCCATTGAAGGAGGTATTATTATTTTGAGGAAAAGTATCAAAGAAAGCCAATTCTCTAATATTACCACTTGCAATTTTATTTGCATCTAGTATTATTAACCCTGAAGAATAATTCGACTGAAATACCAAGTCACCTTTTACGTATAAGTTATGGTCTATTGTTCCTCTTTCTGAGAAATATTGGGTCAGCAAAACTGGATTATCTAAATCTCTTACATCCCAAATCAATGTTCTCGTATTTATTCCAGTATTATTTTCATCTAGTTCATCATTTGAAATGAAATATTTATGATCTTCTGTAAGCCAACCTTGATGAGAATAAGCGGATTGAGGATAACCTGATTTAGCTATCAAAGATGTATTGCTTTTATCATCAACATTGGCAATTGTAACGGTATTCTCATTTGCATTAAAGCATATTTCTTCCCCTTGATAATCTTGATCAGGTCCATTATAAATTACACATTGAGCATCGTGAGTGTATCCATCTGCATCAAAACAACCTGCATATACTGGATTTTTAGGATCTTGAATGTTTACTATGTGCAATCCTCCTGCACCACAGCCATTGCTAGCTCCTCTTGCTCCTACTATATAAGCAAAACCTGTCTCTTCATTGATGACCACATTATGGGCACTGGAAACCCCATCATAATGTGCGTCATTATCAAAGTTCACTGTTGAATTGCCAACATCTCTTAAGCGAGTTAAATCAAAAACCTGCATTCCATGTCCAGTGTTGTTATCTGCCACAATAAAAGCGTGATTTTCATATACCTTTATATCACGCCAAGAGCTAGAGTTTCCAGTGTGGCTAGGCAGTCTTCCAATCACTGCAGGTGATGAAGGATTACTTATATCTACAAATACCACCCCATTAGTTTGTCCCATTAATGCGTATTCTTTACCACTTTGAGGATCTGTCCATCCCCAAATATCATTTCCTGAAATACCAGAAACACCTGATAGCTCTGAATTATCTATATGAGCATACAAATCAACTTGATTACAAGGGAAACCACTAACCGAACCATTTTCGCAAGGTGTTTGAGCCATTACATTCGCTGAAATCAACACAGCAAACAAAGTAAATATTTTAGTCATGATAGTTTATTAAAATAGTTCTCTAATAAAGTTCTAGCTGCTTGAACAGAATGTTTATCTCCCTTCATTACCGCATCTTCAAATTTCATCAAATTCCCTTTAATTTCTGGACTTTGGTAGAAGTTTCTGTTCAAAAAATGATGAATGGTTTGATGCATCCAATGGACGGATTGCTCTTTTCTATTCTGATCAAAAAAACCAGATTTCATCTGCTGAACTTGAAAATCCTTTAACAGCTTCCAAATTTCCGATAACCCATCATCATTTAGTGCAGAACAGGTTTTCACTTTAGGTATCCATCCATTTTCATTAGCTGGAAACAGATGAAGTGCATTTTGGTACTCCTTTTTTGCTCTCTTAGCAGAATCCATATTACTTCCATCTGCTTTATTAATGGCAATGGTATCGGCCATTTCCATAATTCCTTTTTTAATTCCCTGCAATTCATCTCCAGCACCTGCCAACATCAACAATAGAAAGAAATCAACCATGTTTTTAACAGCAGTTTCGGATTGTCCTACTCCTACAGTTTCCACAAAAATAACATCAAAACCTGCCGCCTCACAAAGCAACATACTTTCCCTAGTCTTTTGAGCTACACCTCCAAGGGCGTCACCAGAGGGTGAAGGACGAATAAAAGCATTCTTAGATTGACTAAGTTTTTCCATTCGGGTTTTATCCCCTAAAATACTACCTCCTGTTTTTTGGCTCGATGGATCGATGGTCAAAACTGCCAATTTTTTCCCTTCCGCAAGAATGTGAGCTCCAAAAGATTCTATAAAAGTGCTTTTTCCAACACCTGGAACACCAGTTATGCCTACCCTAAATGAGTTTCCTGTGAATTGAAATAACTCATCTATTAACTGTGCCCCTAACTCATTATCCTCATCTAAAGTACTCTCTACCAATGTAATAGCTCTACTAAGCGCTATTCTATCACCAGAAAGAACACCCGATTTATATTCTTCAATTGATAATCTACTCTTTCTTTTCAAGTCAAATTTTATTTAAAATCAAAAGTTAAGACGGTAATTCATTAAAATACAATTTTTTATACATATAATTGCTATATTGAATAAATTACTTTAATTTTACTATTCGATTAAAAAAATGTACTATTTCAATAAATTATGAAAGGAGGCATCTTCAAGAATATATGGATAGATTCAATATTGGCAACGGCCTTTATATTCATTGTGATTTTTGGTCTATTCTCTTTAATAAATGTTTTTGATGCAATTGATCCTGTTGGTGAAGCCTTAGAAGATGTTGAATTTAACGATATCGTATATTCCACCCTCAGAGACGACCCTACAGCAGATGACAACATTATCTTAGTTAATATTGGAAAGCTGCCAAGAGCAGGAATAGCAGAACAAATAAAAATTATCAATAAATACAATCCAAAAGTAATTGGAGTTGACTCTTTCTTCCCAAAACCTAAAAGTGAAGAAGAGGACTCTGCTTTGGTATCTGCATTAAGGGATGCTAATAATTTAGTAATAGCCTCCAAGCTTGAAAGATGGAATGCAGAAAATGTGGTAGATTCCTTAAAATTATCTGCAGAGAAGTTTAACGTACATGCTGAAGATTTTGGGTTTGCAAATTTAATTGTTGGTGAAGGAGTGAATCAAGACGATGTTAAAACATGTAGATCATTTCGGCCTAAAGAACCTCTCTATACTAAGGACAGTATGCATTTAGCATTTGCAGTAAAATTAACTCAATATTTAGCTCCTGAAAAAGTAAAAAGATTTCTGGAAAGGGATAATGAGGTTGAGTACATCAATTATAAAGGGAATGCGTTTGGAAGTGAATCTAACTTCCCCCCTACTTTCTTTGCATTAGACTGGTATGATGTTTTAAATGAAAATTTTGTACCAGAAATGATTGAGGATAAGATTGTAATCCTTGGATTTTTAGGTGAACAATTTGGGGATAAATATAATGTAGAGGATAAATATTACACCCCTTTAAACCAAAAATATGCAGGAAGAGGGGCTCCTGACATGTATGGGGTTGTGATTCATGCCAACATTATTTCAATGATTTTGGATGAAGATTATGTTTATAAATTGGAAGAGCATTATCAAATCATATTGGCAGTATTGTTGTGTTATTTAAATGTTGTAGCCTTTATGTGGGTTTATTATGCATTAAAAAATTGGTATGATGGCATCACAAAAATTGTTCAGCTTATAGAGTTATCGTTAATTTTAGGAGCAATTATATATAGTTACCATTTGTTTAATATAAATTTAGAATTAACGCTCGCAATGGGTGTGGTGGCAGTAGTGGGTGACTCCTTAGAAGTGTATAATGGAGTAGTGAAAAATATGTTTACCAAAGAAGGTAGAAAAGAATTATTTAGTGTAAGTAAAAGGAGAACAGATAAAGTAGAAATCAATTAAATCAAGAATTATGAAATCTTTAATCAAAATTTTAGTTGTGGCAATATGGCTAGGTAATTACACAGCTAATGCCCAAAGTTATGTATTTAAAGTACTGGCAAACAAGGGGGAGAACTCTGTTAAAATTGAAGGTGCAGATTGGAGCCCATTAAAAACAGGGCAGTCTCTAAACTCAGGCGATGAGTTGAAACTATCAGGCGAAGCATATTTAGGTTTAATGCATAGTTCAGGAAAAACTTTAGAAGTAAAAACGCCAGGATCGCATACAGTTTCAGGCTTAGCAGCAAACCTAAAAAGTCAAAACACTAGTGTAGCTAGTAAATATGCTGATTTTGTGATGAATAAAATGAGTGATGATGAAGGCAGTGGAGACTATAGAAAAAGTATGGGAGCTACTGGAGCTGTTGACCGTGCATTAGCAAGTGGTGCTTCAATTAAAATTATGGCATTAAGTTCTAGTGAAATCATCAATGATGAAGTTATCTTAAGATGGAATGAACCTCAACAAGAAGGAGAAATTGAAGAATTACAATACGAACTAATATTTAGTAATTTATTTGATGAAACCATCAAAAAAGAAACAGTGGACAAAACATCTTACTTATTAAATAGAAGTGAAGATCAGTTTAAAGATCAATCCTTTATTAAAGTAAAAGTTCAGGTTAAAGGAAAAGATTTAAAGTCTGATGATTATGCAATCACAATTAAGCCTGAAGACGAAACAGCCGAAATTAAAGCTACTTTGAAAGAATTAAAAAGCGAAATCGAAGGTGAGACTGCAATGGACAAATTAGTTATGGCCGCTTTCTATGAGGATAACGACTTACTTTTAGATGCTTTAACAGCTTATGAACAAGCTATTCAAAAAGCACCAGATGTTCCGGTATTTGAAAAAGCCTATGAAGATTTCTTAGTTAGAAATGGATTTACAAATTAATTAGAGCCTAATAAGCATTTAATAGAGAACCAGTTATATCTTTTTGATAATCAGTACCAAATGATAATCAATTGGTAGATTAAATCAATTTAAGAATTAAAACCAAAACTACACTAAAAAGGAAGTGCTGAGAAGTACTTCCTTTTTTTATGCCAATAATTCCATATCTCGAATTAGAATCTTTCGTCTATCAAAATTTATAATATTCTTTTCTCTCAATTCATTCAAGATGGTAGTAACAGTTTGACGGGAAGTCCCTGTTAATGCCGCAATGTCCTTATGTGTTAAATGACTTGGAATCAAGGTTTCATAGCCCACTTTCTTGCCTCGCTCATTAGCTTGATCTCTTAAAAATTCAATAATTCTTGTTCTGGCGTCTTTAAACACTAATGATTCTAGTCTTCTTTCTATTTTACGCAATCTTAAGCCAATTAATTTCATCATTTTAAGACTTACGGGCTGATTATTAGCCATTAAATTTTGCATATCCTGCAGCGTCATAGGACAAACAATAGTTCCCCTATCCAATGCTTGAGCAAAATCTTGCCTTTTCTCCTCCCCTGCTAATGCCATTTCTCCAAATATCTCTCCCTTATTTAAAATCGCTTTCACTACCTCTTTCCCGTCTTTCAGGTAACTACCTATTTTAATTCTGCCCTCCGCAATCATATAAATGTAATTAGAAGCATCCTCAGGAAAATAAACGAACTCGTCCTTTTTGAACTTAGTCATCGGATGCTCATCTTCAATTCCTTCAATTTTATGAGGACAAAGGATATTGAATAAATCAACATTTTCAAAATACCATATTTTGGTGGAATCTGACATGAGAATTGAGTTTATGCTATGTAATAATTGTTACTCATTATAACTTTATACTTTACGGAACTCAACAAAAATAAGTTCAATTTCATTACTTTTACGGCAAAATAAAGGAATTTCCATATCTATAATTTGAATGAACAAAGTATGTATCTATACATCAAATCATTGCACATCATTTTTGTAGTTACTTGGTTTGCAGGATTATTCTATATTGTTAGGCTTTTCATTTACCAAACAGAAGCTCTTCAAAAACCTGAACCTGAAAAATCAATTCTGCATAATCAGTTAAGTAAGATGTCACGGCTTTTATGGAATGTCATCACTTGGCCTTCAGCCATTATCACACTAATTTTAGCCACCACTTTATTGGTTTTACAGCCATTTTGGCTACAGCAGCCTTTTATGCATATCAAACTAACCTTTGTATTTTTACTTTACCTTTATCATTTCTCTTGTCATTATATTTACAAAAAACTTCAAAAAGGTGAAATCAAATACAGCTCAACTCAGTTAAGAATTTGGAATGAGGTAGCAACGCTCTTTTTGGTGGCCGTAGTATTCTTAATAGTACTTAAAAATGAACTCAATTGGATATGGGGCACAGTAGGCTTCATAGGTTTTGGAGTTCTTTTGATGGTAGCAATTAAAATTTATAAAGCGATAAGAGATAAATCATAATACAAAAACTATAATAAATCAAAATGAATATATTAAAATCAACTATTCTATTTACAGTTATAAGCTTAACATTTGCTGCTTGTGGATTAGAAAATCAGAAAAATAAAAAAGCAGAATTTCCTGTTTTGGGTAGAAAGCAATATGTAGAAAAAATAGTTGATGGAAAAACTGTAACTGATACCCTCGACCATACAATACCTGATTTTAAACTGATCAATCAAGATAGCAATTGGGTTACTCCTGAAACTTTCGCAGGAAAAGTTTATGTTGCAGATTTCTTTTTTACCTCCTGCCCCACTATTTGCCCTACCATGAAAAAGGAAATGCTAAGGGTCTATGATGCCTATAAAGAGAATACTGAAGTGGGTATTATTTCCCACACCATCGATCCTGAATATGACACAGTTGCTCTCCTGAAAGATTTTGCAGAAAAATTAGATGTAGAAGCTCCGAAATGGAATTTTGTAACAGGTGAAAAAGAAGGCATTTATGAATTAGGCCAAAAAGGGTATATGGTAACTGCAATGGAAGATGAAAATGAAGAAGGCGGCTTTCTACATAGCGGTGCATTTATATTAGTGGATAAGGAAAGAAAAATAAGAGGCGTTTATGACGGTACTCGCTCTGAAGAAGTAGACAAATTGATTTCGGATATTGAATTACTTTTGGCCACTTATGATGAATAAGAAATTACTATTTTCAATATTAATCGCTTGCATAGCAATTTTCTCTTGTGGTAGATATGAGGATTTTAAGAATTCCGCCACTGAAAATTATACTGATGACAAAATGCAGAAGTACGCAAAGTATATGATTCAAGGCAAACAGCTTTACACTACACATTGTAGCAATTGCCATCAAGAAAACGGTGATGGTTTAGGTAAACTATTTCCTCCCTTGGCAAAATCAGACTACATGCTTACTGACATTCCTAGGAGCATTTGCGCTATTAAAAACGGATTAAAAGGAGAAATCAAAGTTAATGGCAAATCTTATAATCAAGCAATGCCTGCTTTAGAAAGGCTGACAAACTTAGAGATAGCAGAAATTACCACTTATATCTATAACAGTTGGGGTAATGAAAAAGGAATGGTTGAATTAGAAACAGTTGAAGAATCACTCTCCAACTGTCAATAATTTATTGGTTAACATAACGTTCTGCCTCAGAAATACTACTTTTCATAAGTTCACTTACTTCTTGAATTGATGATTTCTGATTTTTTAAGTACTCAATTTTTTCATCGTCAGACATATCTTTCATTTGAGGATCATAATTTCTCATCCAATTCATCATCGCTTTGTCTGATTCTTCAAGAGAGATAATTAATTCCTGAATTGTTTGATTTTTTTCTGTGGAAACTGAATCCGTCATTGATCTCAATGATTTTTTCAATTTCATGATATTATCCATTTTAGGCATGACCTCATCGTGGATTGCAATAGTTTCAGATTTTAATTTTTCAATTTCTTTGTCCTTTGATTCACAACTGATTATAAGGAAAGGAATAAGCAAGAAGCTAAATTTTAATAGAGTTTTCATTTCAGATTTTTAAAGATTCTAACTCGAAAACGTTAAGAAAAGATAGAGGTTCTATAAAACCTAAATTAAGGTAAGGACTTATAAAAAATCGTTTTATTTTCTTCAGAACTGTATATATAACAGTTGGGAAATTTAAAGAGGTAACTGCATACGGCTAAATCTTTCATGGCATAAAGGGCATGAAAAAAGGAAAGGGATAGCAAAGTGAAAAGCAATACTCCATCTGTAAAAAAAGCTAAAATAAATGGAAGTATCGAGAATAAGAAAAATGTAATACTACAAATTAAATAAAATCTCTTTTTGCTCAAAATAAAATCATTGGCTTGGACATTAAAACGAAAAAGATTCCAATTCCAGTTGAATTTTATACTTTTTGCTCCGAAATACTTGAAAACCAATGCATGAAACAATTCATGTAAAACGGGGCTAACCAGTAATGAAAGCAATAGCCCACCAGTTAAGCCCACTATCCAAAGTCTGGACTCTATACTTAATACATCATAGTTCAAAAATATATAAATCCCTCCAATAAGACCAACTAAAAGATATAACCAATATATTTTGGTAATAGGATTTTTTCTTCGAATGAAAGTAGCGATAAACAACAACCATTCCGAGCTATCCATGATGGAAAGCACATTTTGAAATCTGCTTTTATTTTTTAATAACTCTGGACTCATCTACAATCAAATGTAACTGAAAATCAGTCCAAAAAATGATAAACCATGTTAAGCTTTGGTGAATTTTAGATGCAGGTGGATACAAAAAAAACAGCTACCATTAAGCAGCTGTTTTACATACGATTTTTTGCAATTAAATAGTTAAAGTTATTTTTTTACTTTTGCAGCTTTTTCCGCTTTCTTTTCCAGCTCGTCTCCATTTATTTTTGCTCTAATTTTGGCTTCTAATTCATCCATCAATTCTGGATTATCCAAAATCAAAGATTTAACAGAATCTCTACCTTGTCCTAATTTATTATCCATATAAGAGAACCATGAACCAGCTTTCTTAATAATATCTAATTCTACACCTAAATCAATGATCTCTCCTACTTTGGAAATTCCTTCCCCATACATAATATCAAATTCCACTACTTTAAATGGAGGTGCCATTTTATTTTTCACTACTTTCACCTTCACTCTATTACCTGTGATATTATCGGGACCTTCTTTAATGCTTCCAATTCTTCTGATATCCAATCGAACAGAGGCATAAAATTTCAATGCGTTACCACCAGTTGTAGTTTCAGGGTTTCCGAACATAACCCCAATTTTCTCCCTTAATTGGTTGATGAAAATACATGAACAGCCAGTTTTGCTGATTGCTCCTGTTAATTTCCTTAACGCTTGTGACATCAAACGAGCTTGAAGACCCATTTTGCTATCTCCCATTTCACCTTCCAATTCCCCTTTAGGAACCAAAGCCGCCACTGAATCAATTACTACAATATCCAATGCACCAGAACGAATTAAATGCTCTGCAATTTCTAGCGCTTGCTCTCCACTATCTGGCTGAGAGATCAACAAATTCTCTGTATCAATCCCTAATTTTTCAGCATAGGCTTTATCAAAAGCATGTTCAGCATCTATTATAGCGGCCATTCCACCAGCTTTCTGTGCTTCAGCTATACAGTGCATAGCTAAAGTAGTTTTACCGGAAGATTCAGGACCGTAAACTTCAATTACTCTTCCTCTAGGAATGCCACCGATACCTAGCGCTATATCCAAGCCTAAAGAACCAGTATGAATAGAGGGAACATCCATTACCTTTTCGTCACTCAACTTCATTACGGAACCTTTCCCGTAAGTTTTATCCAGTTTATCAATAGTTAGTTGTAATGCTTTTAATTTTTCGCTTTTTTCGCTCATCTTTAATATTTTGTATAGGGCTTATTTGTAAATTGCTGCATCGAATTTAGCAGGAAAAGAAACAATTGCCAAATGCTTTAGCCTTGCTTTATAACTAAATTTTATGCAATTCAAATTTATTTATGTTTTCATCATGATTTTAGCCTTTTATGCTAATTCTTTGATGGCTCAATTAGACAATACAGGATTCGAACAAAAAATTGAAAAAGACAGTACTTTAGATAACCCCTTCAATTTTTCCTTGCGAGTTCTATCCTTCAATAAAAATAATGAATATTTCAATAAAATAGTAAAAGGCTACACTTTGTTTGGTACAAGATTTATCCCTAGCATTAGTTATCAATTGCACGAACAAGTTAACATACAAGCAGGTATTTTCCTGCAAAAAGATTTTGGAAATAACGATTTGACCTACTCTGTTCCTTATTTTAGTATAATGTACGATTGGAAAAACAGCCAATTGATTTTTGGGAACTACAATGGTTCTATCCACCACCGTATGCTGGAGCCTCTTGAAGATTTTGAAAGACTATTGGTTGATACCCCAGAAAATGGATTGCAATATTTATACAATTCTGAAAAAATATTTTTTGATGCCTGGATAAACTGGGAAAAAATGATCTATCAAGACTCGCCATTTAAAGAAGAGGTTTCAGGAGGATTGGTTAGCCAATATGATTTATTCAAAAATAAAACAAGCACAACCGCACTTCATTATCAGTTTAAAGGCTACCATCGTGCAGGTCAAATCGATGCCCTAAGAGGCATTCCTTTAGTTACTAGATTTAACAATGCTGTAGGAGCTTCATTTCATAAAAAATATGAAGCTGGTTTTATTAAAGGCCACAAATGGGAAGGATATTTTTTACATTACATAGACAATAGCAGCGAATTTCGCTTACCTTATACAGAAGGATATGGATATTATCTAAACGGCACTTTGGAAACAGCAATTGGCGATTTCATGCTTAGTTATTGGAAGGGAGATCATTTCTATTCCTATAGAGGTGGGAGATTATACCAATCTTACAGCACCGATCCTAATTCAAGATTTTTTGAAGATGAACGACAACTTTTGATTTTAAGGGTCATGAATGAATTTCACATTGGAGAATCTTCCACTTTATTATTACGATTTGAGCCATATTGGGATTTCAATAACCAATTATTTGAATTCTCACACGCTATATATTTTAATATTTTTAAAACACTCCCAATAAAAAAAAATAAGTGAATTCCATATTTCGCAAAATAATCATTCTAGGGTTGACCGTCATCACTATTTTTATTGTACTAAAATGGGATTTAATTCGGTATGGTTGGCAGCAAGCTAATGGTCAGTTTTCAATTATGTACAATGCTGAACCTCTGGATTCTTACTTGCAAAATCCTTCATACCCTGACTCCTTAAAGGTAAAAATCAATCTGGTGAAAGAAGTTAAAGCATTTGCAAAAACTCAACTAGGATTTTCATCTGAAAGTCAATACCAAAAAATGTATGACCAAAAGGGAAAGGAATTGATGTGGGTGGTGACCGCTGCTCATCCTTATAAACTTGAAAACTACGAATGGAAATTCCCAATTTTAGGTAAAGTGAGTTATAAGGGATTTTTCATAAAAGATGAAGCATTGAAACTTGAACAAGAATTAAAAACAATTGGGCTAGATGTGAGAGTAAGAACTGCCAGTGCATGGTCCACTTTAGGATGGCTGAACGACCCTTTATTAAGTAATGTACTGCAATACAGCAATGGAAGATTAGCTGAATTGATTTTCCATGAACTAACACACGATGAAATCTTCATAAAAGACAGCATAGATTTCAATGAAAATCTGGCTTCCTTTTTCGGACAAGAATTCACTAAAATGTTTTTTAAAAATCATCCTGATGAATTCATTCAAGATTTTGATGATTATTTAACCGATCTTGAAGATAGACGCGCACTGAATCAATTTATCAGAAATTATTTACCAAGATTCGACAGTCTTTACCAACAAATAGAAGACCTGAACACCACTGAAAAAGAAAATCAAAAGTATTACTTTACAGAAAAATTTAAAGCAGAATTAAGAGCACAAAAATTCAAAAACCCAAAATACAACGAATTCCTGAAAAGTGAAATTGAGGTGAACAATGCTTATTTACTTTCATATAAACGTTATTCAGGACATCAACAACTGCTCGAAAATGAGCTTAATGAGCAATTTAATGGAGATATTTTAAAAATGTTGGAATTTTATCAAAAGAACTTCAATTCTTTATAGTGCATGTATCCTTAAGTTTAATTAAATATTAAGAAATTGTTATTACCATTTTAATCGCTTAATTTATAAATATTTTTATCGAATTTAGCCTAAAACAAAATACAAATAACCATGGGAAACAAGCAAAGCCACAAAGTGCTTGTCGTTGATGATGAATCAGACATTTTAGAGCTATTGGAATATAACCTTACTAAAGAAGGCTATGAGGTAAAAACAGCTCAAGATGGAAAAACGGCCGTTGAAAAAGCTTCAAAGTTTCAACCTCATTTAATCTTGCTTGATATTATGATGCCTAATCAAGATGGTGTTGAAACCTGCCGGCAGCTTAGAGAAAATCCTGAATCGGCAAATGCTTTTATTATTTTCTTGACGGCAAGATCCGAGGAATATTCGGAAGTAGCCGCTTTTGAAAATGGGGCAGATGATTATATCACTAAACCCATAAAGCCACGCGCTTTAATGAGCAGAATTAATGCTTATTTTAGGCGAGACGTAAAAAAGCAAAAAGATAGCAACAAAATTACAATTGGAGGTTTAACGATTGACAGAACAAGTTATACAGTCACTGTAGACGGCAAGCAAGTATCATTACCAAAAAAAGAATTTGAATTATTATATTTCCTAGCTCAGAATCCCAATAAAGTTTTCAATAGAGATGATTTATTGCAAAATATTTGGGGCTCAGATGTTTATGTTTTAGCCAGAACTGTAGATGTTCATGTTCGTAAAGTGAGAGAAAAGGTAGGAGATGGTTATATTTCCACAGTAAAAGGAGTTGGTTATAAATTTGATATGGAATAGTAAAAACTATGCTTTTTAATTCCAGAGGAGTTTCTGTTTTATTAGCACTTTCAATTGCCATAGTTACTACTGCTTTCTTAAGTTTATTAGAGGGTGTTGGCACTACGGCTTTGGTGCTTACCTTTATTTTATCTTCATCATCTTCCTATTTATTAATAAGCATCGTACTGGAATTTCTTTTTTTCAAGGAAATAAACAAGCTTTATGAAGTATTCAATAAGCTTGGGGAGAAAAATTACTCATTTGTAAATGATATAGAAACACAAAAATCCTTCAATCCACTAAGGAAAATTAATCAGGAAATTTTTAGTTACGCTGCCAACAAGCAGCAAGAAATTGACGAATTAAAACGAATGGCTATTTATAGGCGTGAATTCTTGGCTGATGTATCCCATGAATTAAAAACCCCGATTTTTGCTGCTCAAGGTTTCGTTTATACCCTTATAGATGGTGCGGTAAAGGATAAAAATGTTAGAGGTAAATTTCTAAAAAAAGCTGCCAAAAGCTTAGATGGACTGGAAATGTTGGTAAATGATTTATTAACCTTATCTCATATTGAAGCTGGAGAAATCACCATGCATTTCGAAGAGATTGATTTACTCGCTTTAGTTGAGGATGTTTTTGATCAGTTTGAAGGAAAAACAGATAAAAAAAATATGAACCTTCAATTTGATAAAGCTTATGAAGGTCCTATCAATGTAATTGCGGATTATCAGCGTATTTATCAAGTAATTGTAAATTTGATCTCCAATGCCATCAAATATTCCGATGAAAATACCGAAATTGTGGTCGGCTTTGAAATAACCGAAAAGGATGTTACCATAGCTATTCAAGATCATGGAGCTGGAATTTCACCCGAACATATCAAAAGGATATTTGAAAGGTTTTATAGAATAGATAAAAGTAGATCGAAAGAAAGGGGGGGGACAGGTTTAGGATTAGCAATAGTGAAGCATATTATCGAAGCACATGGTTCATCCGTATCTGTTACAAGTACAGTAGGCAAAGGATCTTTATTTAGCTTTAAACTCCCTGTAAAAAAAGCACCAAAGCCATATGTTCCTATATCAGAAGATGAAGAAGAGGCAGAATAGAAACTTTAAATTTTAGAATGTATTACAAATCACTAAATCCTCTGATTATTAAAGAAACAGAGGATTATATTTTCATTAACAAACCACCATTCGTTTCAACTTTAGCAGACAGAAACGACCCCGTGACTATATTGTCACTTGTGAAAAAATATAATGATGATTATCAAATCTGCCACAGGCTGGACAAAGAGACATCAGGCGTTTTATTAGTAGCAAAAAATGCTGAGGCTTATAGAAATGCCTCCATGCAATTTGAACACAGGCAAGTAGAAAAAATTTATAATGCTATTGTGGATGGTCTGCATCAATTTAAGGATGAAGAAGTGGATTTACCTTTACATACTACTGCCTCAGGCTATGTTAAAATCTCCCATAGAAAGGGGAAAAATGCCAAAACCATTTTTAACACCCTCGACACATTTAAAAAACACACTTTGGTTGCCTGCAAACCAGAAACAGGTAGAATGCATCAAATAAGAGTTCATCTTGCCTCTTTGAAAGCTTCAATAACAGGTGATGAAACTTATGGCGGACAGCATTTATATTTATCTTCATTTAAAAGAAACTTCGTAAGAGGTAAAGAAAAAGAAGAACAGCCTATTATTAAAAGATTTGCCTTGCATGCAGTTAGCATACGATTTACTGATTTGAAAGGTCAAGTGATCACTATGGAAGCCCCATATCCGAAAGATATAGAGGTAGCACTAAAGCAATTGAGTAAAAATAGATAATCTTGATAATTCGAAAGCCTATAACATTTACTTATAAAAAGAATGAAACAACTGCTAATTCAGTGCGATTTTTTTCGTAGGATGTTGTTTTTCAATTAATAAGCTTCTATCTTTGTGTCCCTTTTAGCAGGTAGTTCGCCCGATCATAAATGTTCACTATCTGTAAAAAGCTAATTAATAAGGAGTTAAGAACTAACAAAAAGAAAAAATAGTGGATACGCTTAGTTACAAAACCATCTCGGCAAACAAAGCCACAGTTGAAAAAGACTGGGTTGTAGTAGATGCTGCAGGAAAAGTATTAGGTAGATTTGCCAGCGATGTAGCCAAAATTCTTCGCGGTAAAAATAAACCAAGTTTTACGCCTAATGTGGACTGCGGTGATAACGTTATCGTTATCAATGCAGACAAAATCCTTATGACTGGAAAGAAGTGGGATGATAGAGTTTTACGACACTACACAGGATATCCTGGTGGTCAGCGTGAAATCACCCCTCGTCAGTTGAAAGCAAAATCTTCTACATTACTAGTAGAAAAAGCTGTAAGAGGCATGTTGCCGAAGAACAGATTGGGCAGAGACTTGTTCAGAAACCTTTATGTTTATGAAGGTGCAGAGCACGCTCATGAAGCACAAAAACCTAAAGTTAAAGAAATCTAAAAAATCAATAGATGGAAATTATAAACACCATTGGTAGAAGAAAAACATCTGTTGCTAGATTGTATATGCAGTCAGGCAAAGGTGCTATTACCGTTAATACAAAAGATGTAAAAGAGTATTTCCCAACTGAAATTCTTCAAGCAATCATTAATCAACCATTTGCTACAACAAAAACTGAAGGTTCTTTCGACCTAAAAGTAAATGTTGATGGTGGTGGCGTTTCAGGTCAAGCGGAAGCTGTCCGTTTAGCAATTGCTCGTGCACTTTGTGAACTTGACCCTGAGTACAGACCAGCATTGAAAGCAGAAGGATTCCTTACTAGAGACCCTAGAATGGTTGAACGTAAGAAATACGGTAGAAGAAAAGCGAGAAGAGCATTCCAGTTCTCGAAACGTTAATTTTTACAAACAATATAAATATAAACACTTATGGCTAAGCTTGAGTACAACGACTTACTTGAAGCTGGTGTCCATTTCGGACACTTAACAAGAAAGTGGGATCCTAAAATGGCTCCTTACATTTTCATGGAGCGTAATGGCATCCATATCATTGACTTGAATAAAACGTTGGCTGCTTTAGATGAAGCATGTCATGCAATCAAGAACCATGTTCGTTCTGGTAAGAAAGTTTTATTTGTTGCTACAAAGAAACAAGCACAGGATATCGTGATGGAAGAGGCAAAAAGATTAAATATGCCTTATGTAGTAGATAGATGGCAAGGTGGTATGATGACCAACTTTGCAACTATCAGAAAGTCATTGAAAAAATTGGCTAACATCGATAAGATGCAAAAAGAAGAGTCATATCTTAATCTTGCGAAAAGAGAGAGATTGATGATTCAAAGAGAGAAAGAAAAAATGGAAAGAGTTTTGGGCGGTATTGCTGACTTGAACAGACTTCCATCTGCACTTTTTGTAATCGATATCAAAAGAGAGCACATCGCAATTAAGGAAGCTCAGAAATTAAATATCCCTGTTTTTGCAATGGTGGATACTAACTCTGATCCTACCCAAGTTGATTATCCAATTCCTGCTAATGATGATGCATGGAAATCAATCAGCTTAATCTTAAAAGCTTTCGGTAAAGCTATTGAAGAAGGCTTGATGGAAAGAAAAGCGGAGAAAGATGATGCTAAAATGAAACAAGCTGAAGACGAGAAAAAAGCAGTAGATGCTAAAGAGGAATCTAAAAAAGAAGAGCCTAAGAAAGAGGCAGCTTCTGAAAAGTCTGCTGAATAAATCTTCAAATGAACAATATTGAATAAATACTAAAATTGAACATCAGACTAGCTCCGGTGTTCAATTTTTTATTCTAACCCACTCCAAAATTTATAATATTAAACTTAAAATCAAATAAGCATGGCTATTACAGCACAAGAAGTAAAAAAGCTTAGAGAAATTACAGGTGCCGGCATGATGGATTGTAAAAAGGCATTAACCGAAGCTGATGGTGATTTTGACAAAGCCATTGAATATTTAAGAAAAAAAGGACAGAAATTATCTGAGAAAAGAGCAGATAGAGAAACTACTGAAGGTAATGTTTTCATCAAAACTAATGATGATGAGACTCAAGCTTTCTTAATTTCTTTAACTTGCGAAACTGACTTCGTTTCAAAAAATGAAGATTTCCAGAAATTCGGTCAAGAAATAATTAGTAAAGTTGCTGCTGAAAAGCCAGCAGACATGGATGCTTTAAAAGCAATTTCTTACGAAGACATTACCATCGGTGAAAAAGTGATCGAAATGGTAGGTAAAATCGGTGAGAAAATCGAAATCAGCCATTACGAAACTTTAACAGCTGAGAAGGTTGTTTCTTATGTTCACGCTGGAGCTAAATTAGGTGTTTTAGTTGCATTGAAAAACACAGGTGGAGTTGATGTAAAAGATGCTGGTAGAGATGTAGCGATGCAAATTGCTGCCATGAATCCAGTTGCGGTTGATAAAGATGGTGTAGATGCTACTACTATTGAAAAAGAAATCGAGATAGGAAAAGAAACTGCACGTCAAGAAGGTAAACCAGAAGAAATGTTAGAAAAAATTGCTCAAGGTAAATTGAACAAATTCTTCAAAGAAAGCACTTTATTACCTCAAGCATTCGTAAAAGATAACAAAATTTCAATTGCTCAATATTTAGATTCAGTTAACAAAGGAATGACTGTTACTGAATTCAAGAGAGTAGCGATTGGATAAGATGGATTCTAAAATCTAGAGTTTAGATATTAAAAAAGCCTTTGGATTACTATTCAAAGGCTTTTTTTTGTTTAAAACGCTCTTGAGATTAATTTTTAAGTTACCTTAAAAGTTGCTTTATTATGGCATCTGGAATTGATTTCAAATCCTCCTCAGTATCAATATCCGTCAATTCTTCCAACAAAGTATAATCTAAGTTCAAATTTTTAAGGTCTTGGATAGTATCAGAAGCAACACTTTCCGTACTCCATTTTTTATTAGTAAAAACTTCAGGAATTATTCGGTTCATACCCAACAGATAATAGCCTCCATCATTGCTTGGACCCATAACAACGTCTTGGGTTCTCAATGCTTCAAACGCTTTTTCTATTACATTCTCATCTAAAGCATAACAGTCGCTGCCTATAATGCAAACGGACTCATATCCTGCATTGAAGGCTTCAACAAAAGCAGATTGCATTTTAATTCCTAAATCCGGATTTTGATCTTGAAGGGATTTGTAGAAAGGCGCCTCACTAGACCATAAATCATTTCTATCGATAAAAGAGGAATAATATATGGCTTTGTCTGCATTCACCTGCTCAGCAACATCTTTAGTCCTTCTCAACATGTTTTTATAAAATGCTAATGCTTTTTCATCTCCTATGGTAGCTGCTAATCGGGTTTTACATTTCCCCAATTCAGGATTTTTGACGAAAATTATCAGTAAACGCTTTTTATTCATAAATTTTAATTCCTTTTCCTTCTTCTAGCCATTTGCTCCAACGTTTATTATAAGTATGCACGCTATCCGTAATTTCTCCTTCCTGATTTACAACATCCAACTCTTCATTTTTCCATTGAAATATTCCCCCATAAATATTACTTACATTCTGAAAACCAGCTTCTTTTAGCTTCTCTCCTACTTTCTCGCTTCTATATCCAACGGAGCAATAAACTATTATTTCCTTATCTTTTGGGATATCTTCAACTTGAGATATATCAAATCGGTCGTAGTCTATAAATTTCGCCTTTGGTAAATGGCTTACACTATATTCTTTTGCTGAACGTGTGTCCAAAATAACGACATCCTCATTATTGAGCTTTTCCTTAACCTCCAGAGGCTGAACCAATGAAACAGTATTTTTATAAAGAGATTGAAGTTTTTGATCGTAAGTCTGCTGACCACAAGCCACAAAAGATTGGAGAAATGATAATAACATGATGTTAAGCCAAATTTTATGCATAATGCTGTCTATTGGTTTTTATTCTTTGTACTACTTCAAATACGATAAAAATCATCAATGAGCTGTATTCAACTGCAACTATACCTAAATGTTCTTGATAACCAGATTGAGTATATCCCCAATAAGTAAAGAATACCATGAAACTCCATAAAATTGGAAACTTATACTCACTAAATATTCCCAAAACGAGAATTGGCAAAACGTACCAAGGATGAACTGTTGTAGCAAACAGAAAGTAAATCATGTAAGTCCATAGCATTCTTTCCATCAGTTTCATTTTTGAAGATGCCAGAATATTGAATATTACCATTCCAGAAAATGCTAAAACCCCCATTAGTGGTCCGGCTGTTGCAATAATATTATAGCCTTTAACCACAAAGCCAATTTCCCTGATCAAGTAATACAAACTTGCATTGAATTCAAAATTCTTGAAATACAGAGAAGTACTCGTAGATATTCCTTTTAGTGCATCAGAAAATAAAACGGGTAGAACGCTAATAAATGCTACTAAAGATGCTATTAGAATAAACTTGATGTATTGCCTGAGATTCAGTTTTCTAAAAAAGCTTGCTAGCAATATAAGTGGCACAAGTTTAAAGCTAATGGCAAGACCAAGAGCTATAGCACTTTTATTATTTCTCTTTTTTTCAAATTCATATATCGTCCAAAGCAGAAATAAGATTACAAAAGCTTCAAAATGAAGATTTCCACTTAATTCTAAAATCACTAAAGGATTGAAAGCATAGAGAAGCAAGAATTTTGGGTCTTTCCCATATTGAATCAAAATTTTAGGGAGCAAAATTAATGTCCCAAATTCAGCCAAAATGATGAAAAAACGAATACCGATGATCTCAAAATTAGTATTTTCAAAAATCGCTCCAATCGCAAAAATCAATTGATTAAGTGGCGGATAAATGCTGTAATAATTGGGTGAATTGAGTTGAGCAAATAACTCTGGATCTAAGATATTTTCCTTGGCAATTTCAGAGGGCAAAAAAGCATAGGCATCTATTCCTTCCCACCATAATTGTCCATCCCATAAAAACCGGTAAACATCTTCGGATAAATTAGGGATCAAAAGAAATAAGAGCAATCTGAAAAGTATCCCAAATGTGATTATTTCCTTAAGGGAGAAATCAATTTTTCGATACGCTAAAAACAAATAAATAGCGAAAAGTGCTACATACTGCCCAGTGAGCAATATACTTTCAAATCGAAAAGTAAAATAGCTGATGCTAATGAGTAATGCACCCATAATCACAACAGCTATGTACTTCGATGAAGTTTTCACTTTATTTTAGTTGTGGTTTCACGGAATGATAAAAAACCATTAAAAATCCTAGCATCAACATTAGGTGAAATATGATTAATCCATAATCGCCTAAGCTAAATCCTAAAAATATCGCAAATGCAAAATATAGCACTAAGATCAATTCCAAAACACTTAGCCAGCTAAACTGCAATTTGATGTATTGGTTATCTTTCCAGCTTTTGTTCTTATCTGAAATATTAAATTTTGGAGTTCTAATAAAAGCAGATTTAAATCCCAATAAACCTTCTGCAACAGCCAAAGCATTATGCAAAGACAAACCCATAGATACCGTGATAAATAGCGGAAAGGTTTTAAAGAAATATTTACCATGTGCTTTTCCTTTCATCAGGTGTTTATTGGCAACCCAATAGAAAATAGCGATCGAGAAAAAGCCTAATAAAAATACACTTCCTATTTGAAATAATATAGCAAGTTCAGGATGAATACTTTTAATCCAAAGCATAGGAACACTAAGCACGGCCGTAATCAAAATCGCAATAAAAATAGAGCTATTGAACAAATGAAAAAATGCATGTAGTTTATTAGAGAATCCAATCGGTGCTTTCAGTACTTTCCAGAAGTTTTTTCTTGCCGTTTCAGCACCTCCTTTATTCCATCTGAATTGTTGAGATTTAATGGCTGGCATAATAATAGGCAATTCAGCAGGAGATTCTACATCTTCTCTATATAGAAATTCCCAGCCTTTCAGTTGCGAACGATAGCTTAAATCTAAATCCTCTGTCAAAGTATCTGCAGACCAACCCCCCGCATCAATTATGGTTTCTTTTCGCCATACACCACCTGTTCCATTAAAATTGATAAATGAACCCGCGGTATTTCTACCAACTTGTTCTATGGTGAAATGGGCATCTAGTCCGAAAGCCTGTAGGCGGGTTAGCATTGAATAATCTTTATTGACATGTCCCCAACGAGTCTGAACTACTCCAATTTTTTCATTTTGAAAATGTGGAATTGTAGCCTTCAAAAAATGAGCTTGAGGTAAAAAATCTGCATCAAAGATTGCTATAAATTCAGCATCAGTTTGTTCCATTCCATATCTCAATGCTCCAGCTTTAAAATCTACTCTTTCAGCTCTTCTGATCAGTTGGATATTTTTGCCTTTTGATTGCCAATATTGTGCTTTGGCTTCCAACATTTCGGTAGTTTCATCTTTGGAATCATCCAATAACTGAATTTCGAGAGATTCATTCGGATAATCTAATTCACAAACTGCATCAACCAATCTATTCACTACATATTTTTCATTAAAAATGGGCAATTGTACGCATACTTTAGGATAATTACCTACCATTTCTGGCGTTTCCACAGCCTTATATTTCTGCTTTTTCTTAGCTCTTAAATAATGATAAGTCAGGTGTAACTGTCCTAAACTAAAAAAGAATATGAACAATAAGCTGAGTCCGTAAAGTACAATAATAAACCACTCCCAATTCATGTTCATAAATATTTAAAAATGGTGTATAATATTTTATATCCTGCCATAATAGTTCCGTAAACAGTGCCTGAAACTTTAGATTTCCCTATTCGGTTCCTGTAAGCCATTGGTACTTCTGTGCATTTCATTTTCATTTTAGCTGCTTTCACTTGCATCTCTACCGTCCAGCCAAAGGTTTTGTCCTGCATATTAATCTCCATCAGCTTATCCCAACGAATGGCTCTAAAAGGGCCTAAATCAGTAAATCGATAACCATAAAAAAGTCTAATCAACCTAGTGGCTAACCAATTTCCAAAAACCTGAGGAAAAGTCATGCTCCCTCCTTCTCTTTTTCCTAAAGCTCTTGAGCCAATTACCATATGCATTTCCTCTTCCAAAATTGGTTTAACCAACTCGGGCAATTGCTCAGGATAATCGGAATAATCAGCATCTAAAAAGACAATGATATCTGGTTTTTCAGTTTTGGACTTTACATATTCAATTCCCTTCAAACATGCATTACCATAGCCTTTAATGGGTTGATCTAAAACCAATGCTCCTTGATTTTCAGCCGACTGTCGAGTTTGATCAGTAGAATTATTATTTACAACCACAATTTCCTCCACCCAATCTTTGGGAATAGCTTTCACTACCTTACCAACGGCATTCTCCTCATTAAATGCAGGAATTATGACAATTATTTTTGAATTCATTTGTTTTATTAGAGTGCAAAAGTACAAATTCACTACTTTTAAATAGAGCTATTAGGCAATTACATGAGAAAATTTTGAAGCTACCTGATATTCAGTACCAAATAAATGGGATTTGTAAAATTAATTATTTGGTTCAGGATAATATGTCTCAGTATAGACAAAATTCACAATTATCCTGATTCTATTCTTATTCTAATGGATTAGCCCTTTTGCTAGCTTATATAATTCAACATTTCATAACCAATAAGCGCCTGAGGCGCCACTAGTTTCCACCAGCCGGAGGCAAGCGGAACAGGACTTAAATAGCTTAAACTTAACTGACAGTCCTGCTATGAGAATTATTCGAAATCTCAGAATGACTTACTTAATGAAAACGGTTAATTTGTCAGTCTAAACCCTTGAACAGTGTCAATATGTCTTAAATGAACAAACATTTTCCATTGGAACAGGATTTGATGTCAATACATCGATTACAAAAAATTCAGAACTTATGAATTTACTCAAAAATAGAGACGTACTAAGAAATTTACTCTTTCAAGGTGACCAATTGAACACTTTGGCTGGAGGCGTTGCAAAAATAGATTTTAAAATTGAAAACCTAGATGATGGATTCTCGATTGCGGTAACAGCTCCAGGAATTAAAGCAGAACAATTAAAGGTTATATCAGATCAAAATTCGTTACAAATATTTGCTACCATAAATCATCCTTCGGAGAAATTTGGTGTGATGATTCCATTGTTTTACAGAAGAGTGGAGTTACCAATTTTTGCAAATACTGATGATGTGGATGCAGTTCACCATGATAACCTATTGGAAATATTTGTTCCAATAGGAAAAAATAGTGCGAGTAGTAAAAAGGAAATTAATATCAAACAAATATAAACCTGCGTGTAGATATTAATCTACATTGAATTTCAACTTCACAAATCCTCATCTTAACATATAATGTTATGAGATGAGGATTTTTTATCTTTAGTATTTACATTGAAACCTTTACTACATTAACTGGGGAATCAATTAGTACTGTTGAAGGGGAGTTCCTAAAGAAATGGCTTTAAAGTCTTTATCATAGTGATAAAGATAAACACCAGCATTCATAGCATAGGCAGCAATTAAACAATCATAACTTTTTCTTACCGTTATTCCTGCTTTTCTTAAATTAAAATATATCTCAGCAGCTTCTTGCGAAATTAAAAATGGATCAATTTCAAGTTTAACCAATCCATTTAGTAAGTCTCTTAATCTATCAAAATCCTTTTTGTGTTTTACGCCCTGAAGTATTTCTTGATAAACTGGAGGACAAATACATACTTTATCTTCTTTGAGTAACTCAAGTACCTTATTTTTGATTTCCAAATCAGTACCATTAAGAAAAATAATCCAAATACTAGTGTCAATTAGTACCATTTCAGTCAGCTCTCATTTCATCCAAATCACCCTCCCAAGTTACTTTACCTGCCAAAGCAGCTAATTCATCTCTTTTAATTTTTTTTAGATAATTTTCTAGTGCCTTTTGAACTGCAGCTTTTTTCGTCCTGATTTTACCCCTTTGCATAATCTCATCAATCAAACCTGTCTCGATTTCAATATTAGTTCTCATTTCCTTTATATTTAATCCTTACACAAAATAAACAAAATTTTTACACAAAGCATTCAAATTTTTTCAAATTTTATAACTTTAGTAAAGTTAATGATCCTAAAAGATTTAAGCCATAGCTGGAGTCAAAGCATAAATTTAATAGAAGTAATTATTATTCACGGTACGGATAATTTAACCTATTGCAAAAATCATATCTTTTATCCTACATAATCTTACTTTTATCGAAATTGGTTGTTTTTCTATTAAAATATCGGTTACCTTACCTATAATTCAATCAAACCAAATGAGCCAACAACCTCGCTTCCTCAAACTATTACGCCTCATCAGCCTTCTATCTTCTGGTAGAAAATACAACACTCAAAAATTATCGGAGTTTCTGGAAGTACATCCCAGAAGTATTTACAGGGCATTTGGTACTTTGGAAGAAGCAGGATTCCTATTGGAGAAAGATTTTGAAGATCAATATTTCCTTCATGAAAACCTGGAATCACGCTTGCGCCCTCAGTTTTCAGCAGAAGAATTGGAATACATCCGACAATGGGCAGGGGCTTTAAAGGAGCATCCTACCATGAACAGCATTTTATTGAAACTTTTTCAAGAAAGTGAACTCCCTGCCATTAAGGAAGTATTGATTAAAGCCCGCTTGCAACAGTTGGCGGAAAAATGCAAACAAGCAGTTGATGAAAATAGACAGGTTCTGATCAAAAATTACCACTCGACAGAAAGCGAGGAAATAAAAGACCGTTTGTTGGAAATCATAGAAATCAAACCCGATTATAGAAGTTTATTGGGCTATGAAATTGAAAGCGGAAAATCCAAAACATTTAAATTAGAAAGAATGGCCAATGTCATTCCGCTAAAAAACAAAACGCAAAATCAAGCACTCTATCAAAAACCCGTGGTGGATATATTTGGCATGTCCGGTACTGAAGAAAGATGGGTAGAAATCCATTTAAGCATGCGGGCCTACCATTTGTTGCGGGAAGATTTCCCCACCTCCATAGACTATTTGCACCATGAAAATGAGCACTACTACTTTTACGGCCCTATTCGTGCCAATGAAGGTGTGGGTCGGTTTATTTTGGGATTGCCAGGAGAAATCAAAAAAGTGAAAGACGAAAAATTACTAAATTATATAAAAGAAAAAAGAGCAGGAGAAAAGTGGGATTGACGCTAGTTGTCATTAATATCATTTTAATTTACATAAAATAAAAGAATATGAGGTTCATTATTCATTTAGATAGGCTTACGAATGAAAAGTTTCTACCGATCAATTATCAATACGAACTTTCATCGGTCATTTATAAAATTATTCAGACAGCTGATCATGATTTTGCTCAATTCCTGCACGGTAAAGGGTATGTGGCTGATAAAAAGCCGTTCAGATTATTCACTTTTTCACATCTTGAATTGGACAAGGTGAAGGTTATACCGGAAGCAGGCAGATTGGAACATCTAGGCACAAAGGCTTCCTTTCAATTTAGTTGCCTGATAGATAAAACAGCAGAAGAGTTTATCAAAGGCATTTTTATGGATCAGGAATTTACTTTGGGCGATAAAATAACGCAAGTAGGTTATAGGGTTTCTCATATTGAGGCTATGGAACCTCCTGTCTTTATGGAGAAAATGACTTATCGGTGCCTATCTCCTATTTTTATCAGAAAGAAAAGAACCACTAGAGGAGAAGATTATCTACACCCAAATGACCCTGATTATGAAAAATTGTTGCTTTCCAATTTGGTATCAAAAGCACAGGCATTGGCGCTTTCAGGAAACTCAAATGAATTAGCAGAACATCTAACAAATTTACAATTAACGCCTAAGGGAAAGATTTATAAAAAAGGGATTACCATTAAACAAAATACACCTCAGGCCTCTAAGTTGATAGGCTACAGTTTTGAATTTGAACTTGTTGCTCCTATCGAATTGCAGGAGATTGGTTACTATACCGGCTTTGGCAATTTGGGAAGCCAGGGGTTTGGGTGTGTGGGGATGAAAGATGGATAACAGGAAAACCTTGCGGGTTTCAGTTATTTTAAAGTATAATCATTATAGATATAAGCATACTGATGAGAAAAAATAAACCCGCAAGGTTTAATGGCTTAAGATGGAATTAACCTTGACAAAAACCTTACGAGTTTCAGTTATTTTAAAGCAGCATCAATATTAATACAAGCATACAAAAACCCGCAAGGTTTAAAGTTCTATTAAAAATTATAAAGAAGAATAAACCATAGCAAAAAATGTAATGACAAAACCTTGCGAGTTTAAAAACAAACTAAATACGAATGGCAAATAAGAGAGAACCTTTTTTACCGGATACTTTATTTCATGTATATAATCATGGAAATAGCAATGACAACATATTTAGGTGTGATGAGAATTTTTATTATTTCCTCACGAAGTACAATCAATATATAACACCCATTGCAGAAACCTTTGCCTATTGCTTGATGCCCAATCATTTTCATTTTGCTTTAAGGATAAAAGAAGAAAAGCATTTGCGAGAGATTTATAAAAAGAAGCTGGCATCAGACCCGCAAGGTTTTGAAAACCTTGCGGGTCTCATCAGCAGGACATTCGGAAATTTTTTAAACGCCTACGCCAAGGCCTATAATAAAATGTTTGACCGAAGAGGAAGCTTATTTCTAGATAACATTCAAAGAAAGAAAATTGAGGATGAAAGCTATTTTACGAAGCTTATTCATTACATCCACTATAACCCCGTTCATCATGGGTTTGTAAAAGATATTAAAGATTGGAAGCACAGTAGTTATCATGCTTTTCTGAATTCTAAAGAAACACGATTAAAAAGAAAATCAGTTTTAGATTGGTTTGGAGGGCAAGATGACTTTAAAAAATTCCATCAATGGAAACCTAAAATAGATTTTGAATTAAACCTTTAAAGAAACCCGCAAGGTTTCCCCAACCTTGCGGGTTGGAAAAGAAATAAAAATATGAGATTGATTTTAAAAATTTCGGCTAATAAAAGCACAGTGCCTTTTGACTATCAGAAATATTTGGTGGGAGCCTTTCATAAATGGTTGGGTAAGAATGAACTTCATGATGATGTATCACTTTATTCTTTGTCTTGGTTACAGGGTGGGCAAAAAGTTAAAGATGGATTAGATTTCCGAAATGGTGCAGAATGGGCGATTAGCACTTATGATGTGGGGTTGCTTAAAAAGTTGATCCAAAATATTCAAGACGACCCTGAAATCAATTTTGGAATGAAAGTAGAAGGAGTGACTATTTGCCAAGAACCGCAATTTGAAACGAAGCAAAGGTTTATACTCACTAGCCCCATTTTTATTAAACGAACAAAGGGCGAAAGAACTAAATTTTATCTCTTCTCAGATAAAGAAAGCGGTGAATTGATGACTGATACCCTAAAAACCAAATTACAAAAAGCAGGTCTTAATCAAGAGGGGTTAAAAGTATATTTCGATCCACATTATCAAAACCCTAAAACAAAAAAGATTTCTTTTAATGGGATTGATTGTAGAGCAAGCATGTGCCCAGTCATTATAGAAGGTAGTCAGGAACAGTTGGCATTTGCGTGGAATGTTGGCATTGGTAATTCAACGGGGATAGGATTTGGCGCTTTAAAATAGAAATTAAACAAACCCGCAAGGTTTTTGGAAACCTTGCGGGTTTAAAACACAGATAATATGAAATATTATGTAGTAAAATATTCAGGTCCTTTTGGTTTTATTAAACCTTGGACGGCTGTGAGGGATAGCGAAACATTTAGTCAGCAGTTCCTGACTCCTTCTATTGTAGAAGGGATTGAAAAGAAGTTGTTTCCTGAAACACTAAGCATTTCGGGCATTAATAAAATCACAGGACATCGCATTTCTTATGATCAAGTATCTGGACAACAAGAAGTTATTCAAACCCGTGGTTGGAACTCTACAAAAAAAGGCAAAGAATTCCTTTTTGACCGACCTAGAGCTATTTTAATTAGAGGAGTACTTCAAAATCCAATTCTTCACCTTGCATTTTTAAGTAAAGAAGATGCGATAATTGCTGCTAAACAACATGTTTGTTTGTGCCGAAATGAAGACATGCTATACCCTGAATTAATTTCAGAGTGTACAAAAGAAGAGTTTGAAACAAATGATGAAAAATATGCCGGATTTGAGCTTGTATTTGAGAAAAATGAGAAATCTTTTTTAGTGGGCTACCATAGGGTAAGTAATGAACCAATGTATGGATGGATACGAGTAGTTGGTCAACCAGTAAATGCAGTATAATGAATAGTTTATTAGCAAAATCAGCGCCTGAATGGACAACACTCAAGAATCATTTGCTGCATGTCTCTTATGCAGCTAAGTCATTTGCCTCCTATTTGCAAATGGATGAAGAATTAGCGTATAAAGGTGCCATTCTTCATGATATTGGCAAAGCACATACTGAATTTCAAAAACGATTGACTTCATTAAGCAGAAGTTCAAAGGTTTTCAGGCATGAAATAAGTTCTCTACTATTTCTTTCTTCATTTCCTGTTGAACAACAACCTCAATTAATAGAAATGGTTGCAGGGCATCATAAATCTATAAAGAAAGATGCAGGCGATAAAGGGTTGCTGGATTTAGAAAACGGCTATGATTATGAAGATTTTCACATAGGTAAATGGGAAGAATGGAGTCCTGCTGCCTTTGAACTTCTTAATAATTTAGGAATTAGTTGTGAGCCATTTTCAGAAGATGTGGCAAGAGAAAATTTATCAATTGCAATTAATTACTGTCAGAAAAAATCCAAGGAGAGAGGTTTTTCAGAATGGAGAGGTTTACTCATGGGTGCTGATCATTATGCTTCGGCCTTGATTGATGAAACACAAAATAAATTAGAAAAGGCTTTTAAAGTCCCTAATCTGACCTTCTTTAACAGAACTCATAAGCTTTATCCTTTATCTTTAAAAGATACCAATTCTCCCAAAAAACACACTATTGTGGTCGCAAGTACAGGAGCAGGGAAAACAGATTTTCTGTTCAAAAGGACGAACGGAAGAGTTTTTTATACACTTCCTTTTCAAGCTTCCATCAATGCAATGTTTAAGCGTCTGATAAAAGATTTAGAACCGACAAATCATGATTTGGATATCCGTGTTTTGCACTCAGCTTCAATGGTAGTTAAAAGGAAAGGAGCTGAGGAAGAAACTGCATTACAATCCCTTTTTGGTTCATCTATTAAAATATTAACACCTCACCAAATAGCCTCTATAGCTTTTGGGATGAAAGGATTTGAAGCCTTGCTGTTGGATATAAAAGGCTGCGATATTATTCTGGATGAGATTCATACCTATACAGGTGTTTCACAGGCTATCGTATTAAAATTGGTGCAAATACTTAATCAGCTTGATTGTAGTATCCATATAGGAACAGCTACTATGCCCACAGAATTATATAATAAAATTCTGGAAGTGCTGGGAGAGGATGTTTATGAAGTCAAGTTAAGTGAAAGCGAAATGGATCAATTTGATCGTCATGAAATTCATAAAATTAAATCATTTGATGATGCCAACGGTCGAATAGATGAAGCTATTGAAAAAAATGAGAAGATATTAATTGTATTTAATAGAGTTGCAAGAGCTCAGGAAGCTTATTTATCATTAAAAAATAAGTATCCAGATGTTCCCATTTTAATACTTCATAGTAGATTCAAACGTGGAGATCGAAATAAAAAGGAAAAAGTATTAATGGGATTGGATGAAGAAGGAAATTCTCTTAAAGAGTTCAATACCTCATCCAAAGCTTGTATAGTAGTATCCACTCAAATTGTTGAAGTAAGCCTAGACATTAGCTTCGATTTAATGATTACTGAAACTGCACCAATCGATGCACTGATTCAGCGATTTGGCAGGGTAAACAGAAAAAGAACAGAAGCTTCAATAGGCAAAACTAAGCCTATTTATGTGATTCCTCCACCTGAAAATAAAAATGACGCTTTACCTTACGATGTAGGAGTTTTGAAAAGATCATTTGAAATTTTACCCGACAAACAAGTATTAAAGGAAAGAGAATTACAAGTGAAAATCGATTATGTATTTCCTGAAATTGATTTTATGAATATAGAGGAGCATGCTGTTTTTAAAGCAGATGGAAGGATTTCTATTGATCAATTAACGCACAGAAGTAAATCTATACTATTTGAATTGTTAGAAATAGACTCTGTTTCTTGTATTTGTGAAGGGGATTTAAAGGAATATGAAGACTCCTATTTTGAGAGAAGATTGGAATTAGAGATTCCTGTAAGGTATTATGCAGTTCGAAATTTAAACCAAGCTCAAAAAGGGAACAAACCTTTTGTAATACCAGATAAAGCTTATGATTACTATTCAGGATTAGATGTAACAAAGATTTCAGAGAATAATTTTGACGTAAACAATCAGATACTATGATACCATCAGTAATAGGAAAGACCTTTTTGGATGCATTCAATGAGAAATACAAAAGGCAACTTTCTCCAAAAGAATTCTTTGAAGAAGAATATTGGGAGTTGTTTTATAATCATCCTAAATACCTTCAATGGGTAACAAACTCTCCTTTTGTTCAAATGAAGAAGGGGAAAAAGCCTCATCTTTTGACAGAAATTGAGAGAAAGGAAAAACTTGAAAATCTGTTTGAGAAGGCTGAGAACGAAATTCCAGATGCAAGCTTTGCTTTAGGATTTCCCGCCTCTGAATCTAAAGAATTTGCAAGCACCTCAGGCTTAGTAAGCGAAGTGCTAATTCCTGTGGATGAAGATGAAGTTTACCTCTCATGGATAGGGAGCAGCTTAGGAATAGGTGTAGCAGGTGGATTTACCACTCTTTTTGACGATCCTCTCATTACACTACAAACTTATGAAGGCTGGAAAATTTATCGTAAATATCTGAATGATAGTGCATTAGAAAAATTACTTGGAAATAAAATAAATTCTTGGAACGGCCAATGGTTGACCTATTCAATGAATCCAGACAAATTCAGGGTGGAATTTGATTTTTCAGAACTTCAGAATGAAGGATTTTTTGGTGTAGACCCGAAAGGCGTAAAAGTTAATGCAGTGAATTGGTCACATTTATTCTTTAGTTTTTCTCAAGTTTTTCCAAAGATTGAAATGATGGGTTATATATATGGTTTTGGCCAAACAAATAAAACAATTGGTTTTATACCCTTTCACTTCAAATCTGGAAGCAGATTAAAGGATGTTTATAAACAATTATTTGGGGGAGTTTACTCCAACCCTAAAGAATTTGAAAGTCTATTTGGAATACATATAAAAAGAGCATGTGAATTGGGTAGTATTGGATTGCAAGCATTAAGACCTGAAAGCCTTAAAAAATATTTAAAAGAGGATAAAAATCTATCCTTTAAAAAAGAAGAAGACACAATAAATTATCAAGCATATAAAACCTGGTTAGTAGCTATGTTAACAAAAAACAAAGAAGAAATCACAGATTATACTATGAGTTTGGCTAAGATCATTCAAAAGTATAGGTCAGAAGGGACTAAATTAGATAGAAAAACCCTGATTGAAAAAGAATTATTTGCATCCCCTACCAAAAAGGGCTTTATAGAGGCTCTAATTAAAATGGTAAAGGATTTAGAAGGAGAAGATCTTTTAAGTATTAAAAAGCTTAAAGACGAAGTCCATCTCATGACTAATGAAGAATATAGTTATTTCTGCACTTTATTAAAATTCGATTATGCATTTGTAGAAAAACAGTCATAGAACCCCATAATCATAATTTAAAATATTCAATAATATCTAAAAAATAATACCATGAATACAGTTTATATAAGAACTTTGAAAAGAGCCGAACATACAGTTTTTAATGTTTCAGATGGACAAAAATACTATTATGATAGTCAATTTGGGAGAAGAATCCCCTATTCAAGCGGTCAACAAGTTAAAAGATCATTAATTGATTCTTTATGTGAAGTAATTAATCAAACCCCATCTCCTACTACCTTTCTTTTTGATGTGAATAAACAAAAAGAATTGAAAGAAGGTGAAGTTTATGCGACATGTGATCCAATTTATGCAGATCAACTTTTTGGTGGTTGGATGAAAGCTTCTAAAGGAGGAAAAGAAAGAACTTTGAAGAGAAGAAGTCCTTTATCTATTTCTGCAATGAGAGCATTACACCCATTACTTGCTGGCTTAGATAGTGAAAATGTATCTTTCGATAGAAGTGATAGGCCTAATAATAAAGTAATTATTCGAGATGAAAAAAATAATGAATTAAATGAAGAGGAAATTGTTGCATTATTAGAAGAAAAAGATAGAAGTATTAGCCGTAAATGGATTCCAAATAATAGCAGGGCTACAGGATTATTTGTGTTTGATATAGCCATAGATCTCAGACGACTTTTTACTGTCAGTATCAACCAATTAGAACCTGAAATGTCTGATGAAACTATAGAAAAGTTAAAAGCAGATGGTTGGGTTGAATCAGAAAATGTATTCGGCAAATGTTTGGTTGCACCAAAGGCTTTGCGTGAAAAGTGGATTCCCGGTTTAGCTAAGGCTATCATTAATTGGAAAATTACTTCTAACCAATCCCGTACATTTAGTTTGATGGATACTCTTGCTTTGTCAATTAGTGACAATGCCAATTTAATAGCAGGAAGCATAAGGGCTAAGCTTTCAGAAGAAGACTCACGAAAAGCTGATCCTATTGTTGATGAAAGTATTAATGGAGTAGATACTTTTGTGACACTTCAAGCAGGGGCATATATTCATACCAAAAGTGAGAAAGTTGATGCGTTAGAGTCAGCAGAAAAAACACTTGTAGCTCTAATGAAAGCTTTTGACTACGAAAATCAACTAGAAAGAGAATAAGATTTACCCTTTCCCCCAACCCGCAAGGTTTTGGAAACCTTGCGGGTTTTATAATAATCTTCGGCTTTAAAACTAAAAATGCTCACCACCGGAACCCATATAGCCTATTACCACACCTGCCACAGGAAGCTATGGCTTTTTGCCAACGGAATTCAAATGGAACACACCTCGGATGTGGTGGCTGAAGGCAAGCTGATTGGTGAAACTTCCTATGCCGATAGGGCGGTGAAATATACTGAAATGGCTATAGACGGCATTAAAATCGACTTTTACGATGCTAAGAATAAGGTGATCCATGAAGTGAAAAAGTCTGACAAGGTAGAGAAAGCACATATTGCGCAGGTGAAGTACTATTTATACGTATTGCATAAAAATGGAATTGAAGGTGCCTCTGCTATTATAGAATATCCTAAAATGCGGCAAAAGCAAGTGGTAGATTGGGAAGAGGGCGACCGGGAAGAAGTGGAATTATGGATAAAAGAAGTGCAGCAAATTATAGCCTTGGCAGAATGTCCGCCTTTGGTGAAAATGAAAATCTGTAAAAAATGCAGCTATTATGATTTTTGTTATTCGGGTGAAATTTTAGAATAATCTCATGCTGGTATTATATATGCAAATATGAAAAAAACCTACTATCTCTTCAATCCCGGTCGTTTGAGCCGTAAGGACAATACCTTAAAATTTATCCCGGTAGATGAAAAAGGGAAAGAAGGCACCCCTAAATATATACCCGTTGAAGGCGTATCCGATTTGTATTGCTTTGGTTCCCTGGATACCAATAGTGCGATGTATAATTTTCTGGGCAAAAACAACATCAGCGTTCATTTTTTTGATTATTACGAACATTATACCGGCAGTTTTCAGCCTAAAGAATATTTGCTGGCAGGCAAAATGCAAATCCAGCAAACCTCCCATTACTTGGACCCGCATAAAAGACTCAAGATTGCCAAAAGCTTTATAGAAGGAGCAGCTTTTAATATCAGTAAAAATTTACGCTATTATTTGAATAGAGAACGGGATGTAGGCACACATTTGGAAAAAATCATCGCATTTAGCGGGCAAATTGATGCCACTACAGAAGTACCTATGCTAATGGGCATTGAAGGAAATATCCGACAAGTCTATTACGATTCCTTTAACATCATAGTAAAAGACCATGCCATGGAAGGCAGAAGCAAGCAGCCTCCCATGAATGAAATCAACGCATTAATTTCTTTTGGAAATATGATGTGTTATACCCTTTGCCTAGATCAGATTTACCATACGCAACTTAACCCCACCATTAGTTTTCTCCATGAGCCCGGCTTTAGGCGCTATTCCTTGGCATTGGATTTAGCCGAAATTTTCAAGCCTATATTGGTAGATAGAACTATTTTTCGAGTACTGAACAAAAAAGAGGTGCAGTCAAAAGATTTTGATTTCCATGTGAACAAAGTAGTATTGAAGGAATCGGGCAAGAAAGCTTTTATCAGGGCATTTGAAGACCGATTAAATGAAACCATTAAACATAGGACACTAAATAAAAGCGTCAGCTATAAGCATTTGGTAAAGTTGGAATGTTATAAGTTGAGCAAGCATTTGTTGGGTATTGAAACGTATAAACCATTCAAAATTTGGTGGTAGGGTAAACTCGAAAGGTTTTGGAAACCTTGCGGGTTTTAAGTAAGAAAATAATTTTAGAACTATGTATGTAATCTTGGTTTACGATATGGGAGAAAAGCGGGTAGTAAAAATGTTGAAGCTTTGCAGGGAATATTTAAATTGGATCCAGAACTCAGTTTTTGAGGGGGAAATAACGGAAGTTAAATTAAAGGAACTCTTAAGTCGTGCAAAAATGTTTATGGAGCCGGAAACAGATAGTGTGATCATATTCAAAAGCCGGGAAGAACGATGGCTGGAGAAGGAAATTATAGGCCAAGAGAAAAATGACCTTGACACCTTCCTATAGCAGTTTAGGTTGTCGAAACAGACATCTTACACTTTATTTCACAATGCACACAGTCAATGTAACCCTAAAACTTGCCTCCAAATTAAATAAAGTAGGTTGTCGAACCCCCAGTAAAAATCGGATATTGCATATAGACAACATAAGTGGTAAAAAATCAGAATTTAATCATTGAATCTAATCAAAAATGACCTATTTTTATGAGAGTAGTAACGGCTCTTAATCGCACCATACTGGAATTGAAATCCGGTATTGGTGCATTAGTCATTGTAATAGGCTCACTCTCTTAATCGCACCATACTGGAATTGAAATAAGTTATTAGAGGCCATGCCACCGCCAGCAAACGAACTCTTAATCGCACCATACTGGAATTGAAATAAGGGGGAAGGCGCACGGAACAAAGTACTGTGCTTTACTCTTAATCGCACCATACTGGAATTGAAATAAGAGAAGTATGTAAATCTTTCTTGGGATGAGATGGACTCTTAATCGCACCATACTGGAATTGAAATATACTCATCTTTCAATGAGTCCAAACTTTTAGCATCCTCTTAATCGCACCATACTGGAATTGAAATTAGAAATCAGCTGATTTCCTGCAAAGCTCCATAATGCTCTTAATCGCACCATACTGGAATTGAAATTGGGAACCTAAAACCTGAAGGTTTCTCTTTGACCTTCTCTTAATCGCACCATACTGGAATTGAAATTTGAGAAAACATCTGCATATTGAGTAGGGGCTTTCACTCTTAATCGCACCATACTGGAATTGAAATAATCAGGGCGAACCATGATGGAGGTTCTTAAATTAACTCTTAATCGCACCATACTGGAATTGAAATTTGAGAAAACATCTGCATATTGAGTAGGGGCTTTCACTCTTAATCGCACCATACTGGAATTGAAATTGATATAAGTGTTTGTTGGTCAATTAATTATTGTTACTCTTAATCGCACCATACTGGAATTGAAATTTAATTCGTTGATTAAGGGTGTGCCGCTTGAGGTGGCTCTTAATCGCACCATACTGGAATTGAAATTTGGTTGTAAGCTTCTTGGGCTGCTTGTATTTTGGCTCTCTTAATCGCACCATACTGGAATTGAAATTATCTTTAAAGGATGCATTGAATTTGCTTCCGTTTGCTCTTAATCGCACCATACTGGAATTGAAATAGCGAAGAAAATGAGCAACATTAAAGACAACATAGGCTCTTAATCGCACCATACTGGAATTGAAATTTACAAAGCAAGGAAAACAACTTGAAGCCAACTGGACTCTTAATCGCACCATACTGGAATTGAAATAATATAATGCAACCTAATATCACTGAAAGATATTTACTCTTAATCGCACCATACTGGAATTGAAATATCTTAAAACCTTTTCTATAAGTGAAGATAATACTCTCTTAATCGCACCATACTGGAATTGAAATGTTTATTTGGGATGTTTGAAAGTTGCGATTTTAATCCTCTTAATCGCACCATACTGGAATTGAAATTACTTTGCAAGCCTTTATCCCTACAAAGGATATGGCTCTTAATCGCACCATACTGGAATTGAAATATACAAAGAGGCAGAGTAAATAGTAAGGTAGCCATCCTCTTAATCGCACCATACTGGAATTGAAATTACTTTGCAAGCCTTTATCCCTACAAAGGATATTGCATAGGCTCCTTAATTAGTCGGACGTAATTATAGTTAAATTTTAGTAATTATGTCTATGCAAAAACGCAAGTTCACAAAAGAAGAGAAGCTCCAAATCTTGGAGGAGAGCAAAAT
>Ga0008835_100055_pt1 | contig 150825 bp, 150 predicted proteins | sample HotLakConsoUCCRE_FD_62215 | JGI IMG/M metagenome (GOLD analysis project Ga0008835, IMG submission 62215) | Hypersaline microbial mat communities from Hot Lake, Washington, USA - Hot Lake Consortium UCC-RE (Hybrid Assembly) ... | reverse complement strand
TTCGCCACGGCCGGGGCCGGCGCGGTGGCGACCGGGGCGGCCGTCTGGCCGCTCCTCGACCAGATGAACCCGTCGTCCGACGTCCGCGCCGCCAGCCAGCTGCGCGTCGATGTCTCGGGCGTGGCCGCAGGCACGCAGCTGACCGTGCTGTTCCTCGGCAAGCCGGTGTTCATCAGCCGCCGCACGCCCGAGGCCATCGCCGCGGCGAGTACCGTCGATCTCGACGATCTCGTCGACAGGGAGGCGCGCAACCCCAACGTCGCGGGTGCGGAGGAGGCGACCGACCTCAACCGCACGCTGCCGCCCTTCGAGGGCGAGAACACCGGTGAATGGCTGGTGCAGATCGGCGTCTGCACGCACCTCGGCTGCGTGCCGATCGGCAATGGGGCGGGCGATTTCGGCGGCTGGTTCTGCCCCTGCCACGGCTCGCACTACGACGCCTCGGGCCGCATCCGCCGCGGCCCCGCCCCCGAGAACCTGCACATCCCGGTCGCGAGCTTTGTCGACGCAGGCACGATCCTGCTCGGCTGACCGTGAGCGGTTTCGGAACGGCGGACGCGGGCATGATGCCCGCGCCCGTCCCTTGGCCTGTCCGCGGGGACAAGGGGCCTCGCCATGAACCGGTGACGGCGGCTCAGACTGACGCCTGGCATTCGCGGCAATAGATCTTGCCGCCGAAGCGGTTCTTGCTGCGCCAGCAGAACCGGGCGACGACGAAGGGGACCGCGGCATCGCAGGTGGCGCAGACAAGCTTCGTCTTGCCCTCGCCCGCAGCCACTTGCGGATCGGTATCCGTCTCGACGATCTCGAGGACCGCCGTGGCGCCGCCGGGCGCGGGCGCCGCACTCACCTTCGGGGCCTCAGTCTCGGTCCGGGCGACGGTCCGGGTGACGACGGGCACCGGCGCCGTATCGAGGGGCGTCAGTCCGAACTTGCCGGCCCAGTTGGGTGCGGCGGGAACATGGCAGCCGGCGAGGCCCTCTGCAAAGCCGCGCAGGGCATCCGCCGAGACGTGTTTGACCAGCGATTCGAACGTGCTCATCTTTTCCGCGAACACGCGCCGCCGCTCCGAGAAGGACTCGATCTTGGTCACGCGGTCGATGTCGGGGACCGAGCCCTTCGGTGGCCGCGAGATGCGCGCGGAGTTCGAGACCAGGACGAAGTGCTGCTTCTTGACGCCGATCAGATCGCCCAGTCGCTTCGGGTGCCAGGGATGCCGCTGCAGGAGCAGGGACTGCAGGATGTCGCAATGGCGCTTTCCCTGGTGCAGCGGCGAGGCGATACCGAAGGGCTTCCCGTTCCGGAATCCGACCCACTCGCCATGCTCGTTGCAGCCGAGGCCATCGGAGAAGTTCTTGGTCTCGCACAGGAAGGCGGCCAGGCTCCGGTTCACGATCAGGTGGTCGATCTGGGCGACCTGCTCTCCGACGACGATCCGCAGGTCGTGGATCACCGCAAAGTCGGTGCCGTCGCCGAAGTGCCGGTCGATCTCGTAGGCGGCGGCGGCTTCGCCGCGGGCGCCGGCCTTGATGCAGCGGATCTCGATCTCGATCTTCTTCCGGATCGCGGCACTCGCGCCCGGGTGGCGCGCCAGCTGCTCGAGCGTGGCGATGTCGTCGGCGTGGTCGTCCGCGGTCTTGATGATCATGTGCAGGTCTCGTGTGTTCCGGAAAGCCAGTGGGTCTCGGCACCGGCTGCCAGTGGCATCGAACCGAGACGTCGCATCGAACTCCTATTTTTTGAAGGTGGTGAATTTGTGTCGCACCAGTGATGCGGCAGGCTGTCCGGCACGCCTTTCCCATCCCATGGCGCATCTTTGGCCAGAGGAATCACGCTGTGCCACCGCGTGCGATGATGGCGCTGTGGCAGCGGCGGGTGTCGTAGGCGCCATCTGCGGTCACGGTGCCGGTGTCTTCGTCGTCTGGGATCTGGTCCAGCAGGTCTGGCAGGACAGGGCTGTCGCCTTCCCGGCTGGGGGGTGAACTCGACCGCGCGGATGTCGGATGTGGCGGTGTCCAAGCGATCATGTTCGCTATGGGGTGGCACGATGAAGCGGCGCTGCCCGTCTTGGCGGGTGCTCGTCTTCCTTCGGTGTGTCCATAGCCGGTCCGGCATCGCCTCAGCGCTCCTTTCTGCCCTTGTCCCGTCCGAGGAGCCCGCCGTGCAAAAGCTTCCCGCCTGACACCGCGGCGGTAAGAGCCATGCGTCGCCGCGGTTGACAAAATAGGCAATCACCTATATGAGAACTGTAACAACGCGGGTACAGTTTCCATGACACATGTTTCCCTGAACCAGGATCCATTCCGGGCGATTGCCGACCCGAACCGACGCAAGATGCTCGATCTGATGCTGACGGAAGAGCGCACTGTCGGGTTTCTTGCCGATGAGTTGGGCATCGCACAGCCCTCTGTTTCGCAACATATGCAGGTCCTGCGTCTCGCGGGGCTTGTCGATGCGCGCGCGGAAGGCAGGCGCACCTTCTACAATGTGCGCGCCGCAGACCTGCGAACCGTCGCCGACTGGATCGCGAAGTACGAGGTGTTCTGGAACGAGCGCCTTGACACCCTCGAAGACCATCTTTCGCGGATGAAGAACTGAGGGCCCTCTGTCATGAAGGATATCGAGATCACCCGTGATCTGAGCTTCCCGGCCGAGATGGTCTGGCAGGCCCTGACCGATCCTGCGCAGCTTGGCGCCTGGCTCATGCCGAATGACTTTCGGGCAGAGATAGGCCACCGTTTCATGTTCCAGACGAAGCCTGCCCCTGGTTTCGATGGCATCGTGCAGTGTGAAGTGCTGGAGTTGTCGCCGCCCAAGCGGCTCGTCATTAGCTGGAAGGGCGGTCCACTCGACACGCGGGTGAGTTTCGACCTGATGCAGACAGGCACGGGCACCCGGATCACCTTGCGTCACACGGGCTTCGGCGGTCTTTCCAATGCGATCCCGCGCATCGCGCTTGGCTTCGGGTGGAAGGATCTGCTGGGCAGAAAACTGCCTCGGCACCTTGCGACACGGCAACCGTCATAGGGGGATAACATGGCGTTGACACCCGCGGAAATGGATGCGGCCGTCCTCGCAAACCTTGCGGCAAGGACGGGCAAGGACATCGATCACTGGATTGGGCTGCTGGAAGGCGCGCCACCATTTGCTAAGCCCGCGGCCGCCGTCGCATGGCTGAAGGTCGAGCACGGCCTGGGGCATGTCACGGCGCAGATCATCGTCCGCAAATGGAAAGACAAGGGGCGGGCCGACCCAGAAGAAGATCCCGTCGCAGCGGTGCTGGGCGAACGTGGTGGCGCGCTGTTCCAGCGGATCTTTTCGGCTCTCGAGACAGATGTGCCAAACCTGCAGATCATGCCGCGCAAGAGCTATGTGGGACTCGGCACGCCAACCCAGTTCGCCGTGGCCGCGCGGCCAAAATCCTCGGTGACGCTCCTTTACCTGGGGCTGGTCGCGCAGGACAAGACCCTGGCGCCACTCCCGGAGGCGCCGCGTCTTGGGGGAAGCGATCGGTTCAAGCTGCTGCTGGAGATCAGTACGGACGCAGACATCGAAACCGCTCTGGTCCATCTTCGCGCGGCTGCGTCAGGCTAGCGCGTTCACCGACAAGAGAGGGTTCGGAGAATGTTGGACGTCAGGCCCATCCCCTCCGCCACCCCCCATCTTCCGCCGAACCGTCACGGATCGCCTTGAAGCCGCGCGAGCGGGCCGTAACGCTGTCTGGCCGGCAGGCGACCGCGGGCCGCCCGCCCTAACGCGCTCCCGCGCGGGTCGATCCCGTCTCCCCCAGATGGGGGGCGCGCGCGGGCGGCGCGTCGTGTGACCTGCGGGCACCCTGGTCATCGAAGGACGCCTGCCATGAACTTCCTCGTTCGGACCTGCCTGACGGCCGCCGCGACCCTTGTTCTGGCGACGGCGCCGATGCGCGCGCAGGAACAGCCGAACCTCGTCATCGTGCTCGACGGGTCGGGGTCGATGTGGGGGCAGGTGGACGGGCGCGCCAAGATCGACCTGGCGCGCGACGCCCTGAGCCAGGTGCTGTCCGAGGCGACGCCGGACATGCAGATCGGCATGCTCGCCTACGGCCACCGCGTGCGCGGGCAATGCACCGACATCGAGCTGATGGTGCCCGGTGGCCCGGCCGGCGCGACCGTGCCGGCCATCCTCGCGGCCGCGGGGCGGATCAATCCGCTGGGCATGACGCCGCTGACCGACTCGGTGCTGCAGGCGGCGCAGAGGTTGCGGTTCTCGGAACAGGCGGCGACGGTCGTGCTGCTGACCGACGGGGTGGAAACCTGCGGCGGCGATCCCTGCGCGCTGGGGCGGATGCTGGAAAGCCAGGGCATCGACTTCACCGCCCATGTGGTCGGCTTCGACATGACCGACGCGGAACAGCGCACCGTGGCCTGCCTCGCGGACGAGACCGGCGGCCTGTTCATCGCCGCCGACGATGCCGACGACCTCGCCCGCGCGCTGCGCGAGACGATCATCGCGGCCCCCGTGGTCACGCCCGATCCGGGCCCGGTGCTGCGGCAGGTGAGCATCACGCTGCGCGACACCGCGGGCGGCGAGCCGATCAACGGGCGCCAGATCGAGCTGGTCATCGCGCCGCAGGGGCCGGACGGCACCGCACCCGAAGGCCTGCGCGTGACGCAGGACCAGCCGGTGACGGCCACGGGCCAGTTCCTGCCCGGCCTCTACACCGCCGACATCCGGCGCGAGACCGCGGGCAGCACGCCGGTGTCCCTGCAGGTCGCGATCGAGGTGCCCGAGGGCGCCGGCCCCCATGCCATCGACCTCGTCATCGGTGCGCGGCTGCGTCTGACCGCGCTGGCCCATGCCGGGCTGCCGATGCCGCCAAACGGAGGCAACCTGCCCTTCGCCGCCTATGGCTCCAGCGCGGGGCGGGCGCATTTCGTGGTGCATCCCGTCGTCGACGGCGCCATCGACACCTCGGTCGACTATGGCGGCATCAACAGCCTCGACGTGGCCTTGCCGCCGGGCGAGTATTTCATCCGTGGCGGCCTGTCGCGGTCGTTCTCGCGCGAGCGGCTGGTGCGGGTGCTGCCCGGCCAGATCACCGACTATGTCTTCGACTTCGAGGCCGCGCGCGTCTTTGTCGACATGCGCGATGCGCAGGGATTCCCGGTGCAGCGGCTCAGCAGCTATTTCTACGACGGTCCCGGCAATCCCGATTTCCTGAACGGCGGCGGGCAGGGGGCCGCCGTGCTGCTGCCCTTCTACCTGCCGGTGGGCACCTGGCGCGTGGACGCGGGCGCCACGGGGGGTGGCGCGCGCCGCGCGCAGGCGGTCTTCGACGTGACCCGCCCGGGTGAGGATATCACCCTGTCGCTGGTGGAGGGCGCGCGCGCCTCCGCCGCCGGTCTCGCGCGCCTCTCCCCCGGGGTCAGCCCGGGGTGCATCGCCAATCTCGGCGGCGAATACGGCTGTCTGGTCGAGGCTGTTTCGCCCACCGACGTCCGCCGCAGCGACGGCATCGACCCAACCCGCGCCCAGCGGGCGCTCGAGGCGGCGGCCGGCCTTTCCTTTGCCGGCGTGTGGTCGTCCAGCCACCAGACCCTGACCCTGCACCAGCAGGGCCGACAGGTCTGGGGCGAGCGGGCGCGCGGCGTGCTGGAGGGCGAGGTTTCCGCAGACGGCACCACCTTGCGGGGCACCTGGACCACCGGCAGCGACTGGGGCACCTTCGAGTTCGTGCTCGACGGGGCGCGCCAGGCCTTTGCCGGGCGCTGGGGCCGGGGCGCCGACCCCGACCTGCGGGGCGGCACCTGGACCGGCAGCCGCCAGGCCGAGTCCCCCACCGCCCTGACCCGCCCCGAGGCGACCGCCATGGCCCGACCGCCGGGCGCGTCGGGCGCCGCCTTCAACGGGTTCATGCAGGCCGTGCGCGACCCCGATCCGGCCCCGGCCGTCGTCGTGCCCCCGGCACCGATGCCTACCCCCGCCTTGCTGGCGGGCCCCGACCTCAACCCCGGCTTCACGCCGATCCTGCGCCGCGATTTCGCGGATGCGACGGGCCGGACACTCATCAGCATCGCCTTTTCCGACGTGCAGCAAGGCGGCGACACCGGCTCCTATGCCGAAGGCTTCGCCTGGCTTCGCGCGGGATGGTGTGGCCCCACCTGCCAGGAAGAGATCCTTCCGGTCGGCGGCCAATACCGCGACGACGTGCCCAACGCTTACGCGCGGCTGGACCGCGAGGGGTTGTTTCCGGCCTTCTCCGCAACCCTCGACCAACTCGTGTTTGAGGTGACGCCGGCGGGCCTGACCGTCCATGGCATCGACGGGATCTATTCCGACGGCGCCCAGCTTGGCCTCAACCGGGAGCTGATCACGCGCACCTTCGGCACCTACACGCCCGTGGCGCAGGTGCCCGCCGGCATGGCGGGCTGGCCCGCGCTTCCGGGCGGGGCGGGCGGCGTGCCGGTCGAGCCGATGACCGATCCCTCCGCTGACCCCGGCGGCGATGCGGTCACCATCGGCAGCATCGACATCCTGCCCGTCGGCGTCTTCGCCTATGTCACGGTGTCCTCGGAGGAGCCTTTGGCGGCCGCGTTCGACCGTCTCCACACCGACGGCGCGGTGCAGGCGGAGCTTGCCATGGCCTGCGCCAGCGCGCCCTCCGTCCTCTACCCCGACGGGCTGATCGCGGCGCGGGAACTGCGCTCCGATCAGGCGGCGGCAGGCGGTCTGCCCTACGAGACCTATTCCCACGAGCGCTGCGAACAGTCCGGCCCGATCCTTGCCTGCACCCAGAGCGCTGGTCCGCCCGAGCGGGAGGCGACATGGTCCGGTCACGCGGACGAGCCCTACGTCATGACCCTGGCCACCGGTCCCCGCGGCAGCTTCGCGCTGAGCTTCGAGGGGGATGCCTATGTCCACCGGCCCTGCTTCGGCCCGGACGGGTTCCAGTCCACAACCGAGACTGCGCCCGATGGCGTGCCGATGTGGCAGCATGTCGTCGCCCGCCGCGACGGCGGGCCGGGCCTGACGCTCGGGCCCGACGGACGCTTCGTCGAGGAACAGGCCCGCGCCATCCCCGCGCCCGACCCGCAGGACCAAGGCGCATTTGCCGCCGTCACCGGCATCTGGGCGCTGGACGGCGCCGGCCAGGACCACGCCGCCGCCTGCTACGAAAGCCCCGCGGTGATGCACGCGGACGGGCGCATGTTCGTCTTTTCCGGCGGCCTCGACAGCGGCGGCCTGCCGCGCGCCGAACTGCAACACCTCGCCTGCACATCGCTGTCGGAGTGCCGCATCATCGACACGGCCGGCGGTCCCGCGGCCCCGGCGCCGGGAGAGAGCTTCACGCTCCTGTCTCAGGGGCCGGACGCCCTCCAGGTGTGCCACACCGCGCAGGGCTGCCGCAGCTTGCGGCGCTGCGATCCGATGGACTGGAGCGCGCGCGAAACCGCAAGCGGTCTGGCGGATCGCTGGATGCAGCGCGTGATGGCGCGGCCCTGACCGCGGCCCGCCCCCGAAGCCGGGGCCCGAGCGGACGGGCATGACCCGGATCGGCGCGGCGAAACTGGTGGAGCCCGACACCCAGAAGGGCAGGGCCCGGCGCCCCTCATCCTTCCCTGCCCAGCACCGTCACGAGCACGCCATCCTCGAGCGTCGCCTCGCAGGTCGCCCATTCATCCGGCTGATCGGTCATGAGCACAAGCGTGACGCAGTGCGGCGACAGGCGATCGCAGGCTTCGACGCTCAGGACGTCGATGTCGATCGGCATCTGGTGGCGAAAGGCCACCGGCGTGCCACCGCCCTGCGGCTCGATGACGATATCGTTGGCTTGCAGGAAGGCTTCGACGGCGCCCAGATGAAGCGGCAGATCGGGCAGGATCGTCCGCAGGGCTGCAAGATGCGCGTCCGACGGGGCGCTCGCATCGCCGTGGACGACGAGACACAGATCCGGGTCGGACCGGGTGGCCGGAACTTCGCCGTCCTGCCGCGCCGACAGCGTGCGCAGCGTGACCGAGCCGACCCAGATGCCCTCGCGGTCGAGCCAGCTGAACAGGGATCGGTCGAGCGGCGATGTGCCCGCGCCTTGCGTCGCCGCCTGTTGTCTCGGTGTCGTGTCGCTGGTCACAGGCCTGTCCCCTCGCGATGCACCCGCAGGGCGCACCGACCCTTGCCGATACCTTGCCGCCAGATTGAGACGCCCCGCCCCGCGCGTCAAACGCTTGTTCCCGGACGGCCGGGGACGGGCGGTGCGCCGCGCGCCGACAGCGTGCCCGGCAGGCCGCCCGGTCCACGCGGTCGTCATGCCAGGTGACAGATGCCGCCCCTGCATGTCACAGTCCGCACACCGCATTTTCATCGCGAGATTTTCATGACCCGTTTTCTGATCGCCCTCGTGGCAACCGTCTTGATCCCCGGTGCCGCAAGCGCCGCCGATTTTCGTCTGGGGGGCGACGAAAGCGTCGGCTGCCGCATGAGCATCGAGGGCGAGATCGTGACCGGCGACGCCGAGAGGTTTCGCGACATGCTGGTCGCCTACATCGAAACCGTCGTGCCGAAGGACGAGACCGGCGATCACTCCGCCTTTTTCGACGACTATCCCCACGAGATCCGCATCTGCCTCGACAGTCCCGGCGGGTCGTTCGCCGAGGCGATGGAGATGGCCGATACGCTCGCCTATGCCTACCGGGTGCAGTCCGACATCGCGCCGCGCGTGCCCGGCCTCGCGGGCGACATCGTCTGGATGATCGGCACCGCCGTGCCCGCCGGTGCCCGCTGCGAGGGTGCCTGCGCGATCCTGTTCATGGCGGGCGGGCATTTCTCGCACCTGGGCACATCCGACAATGTCCGCGATCCCAACCGGGTGCTGCATGTGGACGGCAGGCTGGTGTTCCGGGTGCCCGGCCCCGACGCGCTCGCCACGCTGCAGCGCATCGGCGCGCGGCTGGATCGCTACATCGTGCCGCCGTCGCTGTTCCAGCGGATCATGGCCGCGTCGCCCGACGGCATGGTTCCGGTCGACACGGTGGAACAGGCCGCAAGCTGGGTGATCCAGCTGGCCGGGGCGCCGCTGATCGCCGACCCGAGCCTCGGCAACCTCGGCCGCGTCTGCGCCACGATCTCGGCCCTGTCGCAGCCCGGCATGCCGCTTGGGGCGCAGTATTCGGTGCACGGCGCCCCGGCGGAGATCCGCGCCGGGATCACGCCGATGTTCGGCCTGCAACCGCAGATCGGCGTGGCGCGCAGCCAGGACTGGCGCTTCGGAACGGCCGACCGGGAGGACGAGGTCCTGCGCGGGACGATCCGGCACGACTCGTTCGCGTGCAGCTTCGACTACGATGCCGCGACCGGCGCGATCCAGTTCCTCGAGACACCGCCGGCGGATCACGGGCTGGTCCGCGGGGCCATCCCGGCCCTCGGCCCCGCGACCCGGTCGGGTGGCTGGATGCTGTTTCCCGGCTACACGCCCCTTGCAGAGCTGTCGGCGCTGGCCCGTGCCCACCCGGACGGCCGCGTTCCGGGGGACACGCTGATGGGTCCGGTCACCGACCGGCTGCGCGGCTGGTGCGCGACCTACGACGCAAACGATCTGCTGGTGCGGTCCGACACCTGCGAGGCGACGCTGTCGAGCCGCCAGCGGGCCGATCAGCGCGGCTACCAGGAACAGCTTGTGGTCGCCTGGCGCGATGGCCAGGCGCCCGCGCTGCCATCGGGCCTCGAGGGCACCGAGGGGCAGCGGATGGGCGACTGGCAGCATCTGGGCACCGGGCTGGCCGGGCGCGTCTGGGACGGGGAGCGCGGCCATGCCTTCGAGGCGCCGGTGCGGCTGCAGGAAGATTACGCCTGGGTCGGCGGCTGCTACCGCAACCTGACCACCGGGCAGACCCGCTGCTTCGTGATCGACGATGTGGTGGTCGAAGACCTGTCCGCATTCCGGCGTTGAGCTGCGCGGCAGCGTGCGACCCGGCGCCACCGCCGCGTTGCATTCGGCGCGGGTATCGTGTCTTTGGGGCGGGGAAAACTGGAGGAGAGACCCCGTGACATTTCACCTGATCCGCCGCGCGACGCTGGCCTGTGCCGCCGCCGCCGCCGCCGCAACCGCCGCCCCGGCCATCGCACAGGACGGCTGGCCCACCGAACCCGTGCATGTCTATGTCGGCTTCCCGGCCGGCTCCTCGCCGGACGTGCTGGCGCGCATCGTCACCGACCAGCTGTCGCAGCGTCTTGGCCAGCCGATCGTGATCGAGAACCGGCCGGGCGCGGGCGGCGTGATCGGCATCCAGCAGATGCTGGCCTCCGCCGGCGACGGCCACACCTTCGGCACCACGATCAACGGCCCGCTCACCACCGCGCAGCGGATGATGGACAGCACCGGCTACGACGTCTCGGCCGACATCGCGCCGGTGACGCTGATCGCCACCTCGCCGCTGGTTCTGGCCGTGTCCACAGCGGGCGAGATCGCCGATCTCGACGGGTTCATCGCCGCCGCGGGAGCCGAGCCCGAAGCCATCGCCTACGGCTCGGTCGGGCAGGGATCGGGCGCGCATCTGACGCCGGAGCTGTTCGCGGCCGAGGCGGGTGTTACGATGCTGCACATTCCCTTCACCAGCTATGCCGAGGTCACGACCTCCATCCTCGGCGGCGAGATCGACGCCGGCTTCATGGCGCCCTCGGCGGCGCTTCCCTTCGTCGAGGCCGGCACGATGCGGATGCTGGGCATCACCTCGACCGAGCCCTTCGCGCAGGCGCCCGACGTGCCGGTGCTGGCCGGCAACGCCGGTCTGCCCGATGACTTCCGCGCCGAGCTGTGGAACGCCTTCATCGCGCCCGCGGGCACCGATCCGGCGATCATCGAGCGGCTGAACACCGAGATCGCCGAGATCCTCGCCGACCCTGCCGTGCAGGAGCAGCTTCTGGCCATCGGCTGGCAGGCGGCGCCTGGCACGCCCGCGCAGCTGGCCGAGCGGATCGAGGCAGACACCGCCATGTGGGGCGCGGTGATCGACCGGGTCGAAGCGCAGCAGTGACATGATGCGCCACGACTGGCCCGACCTCTGCGGCGGCCTTGTCCTGGCCGCCGTCGGGGCCGGGGCCGCAAGCTATGCCTTCGTGCACTACGATCTCGGCAGCCTGCGGCGCATGGGGCCGGGGGCCTTTCCCCTGGCCCTGGGCGCCACGCTGTTCGGGCTCGGGCTGGTCGTGGCGCTGCCGGCGCTCCGCCGCGTCACCGAGGCGCCGCGGATCGACGCCCGCGCCACCGTGGCGGTTCTGGCCGCGCTGCTGATCGTGGGCTTCGGGCTGACGCGGATCGGCCTTGTCGCGGCCACCGCCCTGGCGGTGCTGGTCGCCACCATCCCCGCACCCGCGCAGGGCTGGGTGTGGCGGGTCGTGCTCGCGGCGGCCGTGACCGCCATCACCGTGATCGTCTTCAGCTTCGGGCTCAGGATGACCCTGCCGCTCTGGCCGCGCCTGCCATGACGACGTGGGAGGGGCTTTTGTTCGGCATCGGCTTCGTGCTGCAGCCGGAGGTTCTGGTCTATTGCCTGCTGGGCGTGGTGCTGGGCACCTTCGTCGGCGTTCTGCCGGGCATCGGGGCGATGGCCGCGATTTCGCTGCTGCTGCCGATCACCTTCTACATCACGCCCGAGGCGGCGCTGATCATGCTGGCGGGCGTCTACTACGGCGCGCAATACGGCGGCGCGGTGGCGTCGATCCTGCTGAGGCTGCCGGGCACGCCGCAATCGGCGGTGACCACGCTCGACGGCTACCCGATGGCGCGCGACGGGCGGGCGGGGGCGGCGCTGTTCACCGCCATGGCCTCGTCGTTCTTCGGGTCGGTGTTCGGCATCGTGGTTCTGGTGATGCTGGCGGGCTGGCTGTCGCGGGCGGCCACGGCCTTCGGCGCGGCCGATTACGCGGCGATGATGATCCTCGGCCTTGTCGCCGCCTCCACCATCGGCACGGCGCGGCCCGCCAAGGGCTTCGCCATGGTCACGCTGGGCCTGCTGCTGGGCTGTGTCGGCACCGATGTGAACTCGGGCGCGCAGCGCTTCACCTTCGGGCAGACGGAACTGCTCGACGGGATCAACCTCGTGGCGCTGGCCATGGGCCTTTTCGGCGTGGCCGAGGTGATCGCCAATGTCCGCGACCCCGACCGCAGGGGCCTGGCCGAGCGGATCGGGTTCCGGGCGCTGATGCCGGCGCGCGACGACCTGCGCCGCATGGGCTGGCCGATGCTGCGCGGCAGCACGTTGGGCAGTTTCTTCGGCGCGCTGCCGGGCACCGGGTCGACGCTTTCGTCCTTCCTGAGCTATTCGATGGAGCGGCGCATTGCCCGCGAGCCGGATCGCTTCGGCAAGGGCGCGGTCGAAGGCGTGGCCGGGCCCGAGGCCGCGAACAACGCCGCCTCCATCACCGCCTTCGCGCCGACCCTGACCCTTGGCATTCCCGGCGATCCGATCATGGCGCTGATGCTGGGGGCGCTGGTGATCCACGGCGTCCAGCCCGGCCCGATGATGCTGGAGGCGCGGCCCGAGATGTTCTGGGGCCTCGTCGCCAGTTTCGGCATCGGCAACCTGCTGCTGTTGATCCTGAACATGCCGCTGATCGGGATCTGGGTGGCGATGCTGCGCATCCCCTTCACCTGCCTTTACCCGGCGATCCTGGTCTTCCTGTGCCTCGGCGTCTATTCCGTGCGCGGCCTTGGCTTCGACATCGTGGCCGTGGCCGTGATCGGGCTGGCGGGCTACCTGCTGGCGCTGGCCAGGTTCAGCCCGGCGCTGCTGCTGCTGGGCTTCGTGCTCGGCCCGCTGATCGAGACGAACCTGCGCCGCGCCTTCCTGATCTCGCGCGGCGACCCGATGGTGTTCCTCGAGCGGCCCATCGCGGCAGGCTTCGTGGTGGCGACGGTGGCGTTGTTGCTGTTGCCGCTGTGGCAACGCTGGCGGCGTTCGGCGCGATCCTGAGGCTGGGCCTCAGATGCCCCGCGCCAGCCCGTGGCCCATGATCAGCTGGCGCAGGCCCATCCATCCGCCCAGCCAGATCGTGGCGGCGACGACGGGCGCGTGAAAGGCCAGCAGCGACAGCGCCGACAGGCCCTGGCCGACCGAACAGCCCGCCGCCAGCACCGCGCCGAAGCCCATCAGCACCGCGCCGCCCATCTGGCGCTTCAACTCGCGCGGGTCGTCGCAGGCCTCCCAGCGAAAGCCGTCGCGGATCAGGCTGCCGAAGAACGCGCCGATCACCACGCCCAGAACCGAACCGATGGCGAAATCGGGCAGCAACCCGGTGGAGGACATGGCGTAGCGGATGGTGTCGCCCACCGGCGCGGTGAAGCTGTGGGAATGGACCAGCCAGGGCTCGAACCCGCTGTTGGCGACCCAGGCGGTGCCGAGGAACCCGCCGCTGATGGCCCCGCCCGCAGCGGCGCCCCAGGCCAGTTCCTTCCAGCGGCGCGCCCGCGCCAGCGCCAGACCGGCGGCCAGCAGCCCCACAAGCCCCACCGTCAGCCCCAGCGTCCAGGGCGGCAGGCCGGTGCGCGCGCCCAGCAGATGCGCCCAGCCCTGCGCCGCCTCGGGGTGCGGCGTGATCGGGAACAGGCTCGCGCGCAGCGCCGCCAGCGGGCCCGACAGCATCGCGTAGGCCGCGACGCCCATCACCAGCGCAATCACCAGCGCCCGCAGGTCGCCGCCGCCCAGCCGCGCCAGCATCCCGAAGCCGCAATTGCCCGCCTGCGCCATGCCATAGCCGAACATCAACCCGCCAAGCGCCGCGCCGGCGAGGGTGAAGCCATTGGCAAGGTAGATCGCCTGGTGCAGCCGGATCAGCCCCGCCGCTTCGGCCGCGAAGTTCATGCAGGTGGCCACGGCAAGCGCCACGGCCCACATCCACAGCCGCGACCGGTCATGGCCGAAATGCACGTCCTCGATCATGCCGAGCGTGCACAGTCGCCCAAGCCGCGCCGCAAGCCCAAGAACGATACCGCCGGTCAGGCCGATCACCGTGATCGACCAGGCCTCTCCCAGGAAATCGAGCATGTTCCCTCCCTGCCACCCGGCGCGCGCCCGTCCCTCGGCGCGGCGTCAGGTGCAGAACAACTCGTAGACGCGTTCGATGATCAGACGCGCCCGGTCATCTGTCAAACGGTAATAGATCTGCTTGCCCTCGCGCCGGGCCGTCACCAGCCCCTCGAGGCGCAGGCGCGACAGCTGCTGCGACACCGCCGCCTGCCGCGACGACAGCATCGTCTCGATCTCGGCTACGGATTTCTCGCCATTGGCCAGCGCGCACAGGATCATCAGCCGCCCCTCGTGGCTGATCGCCTTGAGAAAATCCGAGGCGGTCTGCGCGTTGCCGCGCAGGCGGTTCCAGGTGGCGTCGTCCATCGGCTCGTCCAGCCGCGGCAGGATCTTGGAGATCCGGGGCGACTGGGCACCGGGGTCCGTGTCGGGCTTCTCGCGCGGCACGCTCATCGCACGCTCCTTTTGCGCCATCGGGATGCGCCGCAGCGCGGCACTGCAAGGCCGGGGCAGGGGGCGCGGCTCATCCCTCCGGCTCCCGTGTCGCCCAGGCCGCATCGCCCTGGCTCAGCAACCGGCCCAGCAGACCCCAGAAGAAATCCTCGCCCGGATAGCCTTCGAGCCGCCCGACCTCCTCCCCGTCGCCCATCAGCACGAAGGTCGGTGTGTAGATCGGGCGGCTGTCGAAACTCAGGTCTTCGGGCAGGTCGCGCAGGTCGACGCGGCGCAGCGGCGCGAAGCGGCCCTCGGGCGTCAGCGGGTATTCCGGCGCCACCTCGGCATCCCAGCGGGCGCAGTAGACGCAGCCGGCCTGCTCCACCATCACCAGCACCCAGTCGGTCGCGGCGGCGGGGCGGGGCAGGGCGGTCAGCGCAATCAAGATGAGCGCGCCCAGCCAGCCAACAGGGCGGCGCGCGGACCGTTGAAGATGCAACGTTGACGAAACTCTCATGTGGTCACTAATATGAATTTCTGAATGTGAAGTCCACGCAGGTTTCCCCATGTTCGACATCTCGCTGACGGGAGCCTTTCTAGCCGGGCTCCTGTCGTTCCTGTCCCCCTGCATCCTGCCGATGGTGCCCTTCTACCTGAGCTATCTCGGCGGGATGAGCGCGGCCGAGGTTTCCCAAGGTGGCACGATCACGCGGGAGACGCGTATCCGGGCCGTGCTGGGCGCCACGGTCTTCGCCGCCGGGGTGCTGACGGTGTTCGTGGGGCTGGGCGCCTCGGCCTCGCTGTTCGGGCAGGTGCTGCGCGACTGGTTCGACGTGCTGCGCTACCTTGCGGCGGCGCTCATCATCCTGATGGGCCTGCATTTCCTGGGCGTGATCCGCATCGGGTTTTTGAACCGTTCGCTCCGCGCCGAGCCGGGCGACACCGCCAACCTCGGGCTTGGCGGCGCCTATCTGATCGGGCTCGCCTTCGCCTTCGGATGGACGCCCTGCGTCGGCCCCGTTCTGGCGGCGATCCTGTTCATGGCGGGCTCGACCGGGTCGGCGGGGGAGGGGATGACGCTCCTGTTCGCCTACGGCATCGGCATGACGCTGCCCTTCGTGCTGGCGGCGGGCTTCGTCGGGCCGTTCATGCGCCTGATGCGGCGGTTCCGGAAACATCTGGGCAAGGTGGAAAAGGTCATGGGCGCGGCGCTTGTCGTCTTTGGCGTGCTGATCGCCACCAACGCGCTGCTCTACGTCGGTCAGTGGATGATCGACAATTTCGAGGTGTTCGGCACCATCGGCTGACACCACACGGCATCGGGAGGAGGAGGCCCACGCCATGTTCGCAAGACTGACAGGGATGATCGCGGCGGCTTTGCTGACGCTGGGGGCGGCGCAGGCCGAGGTGGGCGACGACGGGCTGCACGTCGCGCCCTGGATCGAGGACACGTTCCTCGACCTGCGCGAGGATCTGGCCGAGGCCACCGCCAATGGCCAGCGGCTGATGGTGATGATCGAGCAGCGCGGCTGCATCTACTGCTCGCGCATGCACGAGGAGGTCTGGGTGGTGCCCGACATCCTCCAGATGCTGGAGGAGGAGTTCTACGTCGTCCGCATCAACATGCACGGCTCGACCGAGGTGACGGATTTCGACGGCGAGACGATGGAAGAGCGCGAGATCGCGCGGCGCTGGCGCAACATGTTCACCCCCACGATCCTGTTCTTCCCCGAGGAGGTGCCGGAGGAAATGACCGGAATAGAGGCCGCGGCGGTGGTCATGCCCGGCGCCTTCGGCCGCTGGACCACCTTCAACATGCTGAACTGGGTGCTGCAGGAAGGCTATGACGGCGACGAGGATTTCCAGCGATATCATGCCCGTATGTTCGCCGACCAGGCAGCGCAGGGGGGCACGGAATAGGCGCGGCCACGGGCGGGTGCCCAATTCACATGCAAAAAAATAAATGTGTTCTTGCAATCACGAGGCGAGCGCGCCTACCGTATGCCACAGGCCACTGACTCGGCCAAAGGGAGGAATTCACAGTGAAGCGCCAGATGCTTTTGGCGGCCGGCATTGCCTTGGCTGCGACAAGTGCTCAAGCCGACATCATCGCCCCCGATGACGTGGCGATGAACGAATACGGCGAAGTCGCCGAATCCCTGACCGGCCAGCCGGGCGACCCCGCCCGCGGGCTGGAGGTCATCGTCAGCCGCAGCGCGGGCAACTGCATCGCCTGCCACCAGGCCACCGCGCTGGAGGAGTATCCCTGGCATGGCGAGGTCGGGCCGTCCTTCGACGGGGTCGGTGCCCGCTGGGACGAGGCGGCGTTGCGGGGTATCCTGGTGAACGCCGACATGATGTTCCCGGACTCGGTCATGCCGTCCTTCTACCGGGTGTCGGGCTTCACCCGTCCCGGCAACGCCTACACCGGCACTGCGGCCGAAGGCCCGCTCGATCCGCTGCTTTCGGCGCAGGCCATCGAAGACGTCATCGCCTACCTCATGACGCTGACCGACTATTGAAGCGGTCGGCATCCCGACCCCCCGAGACCAAGGAGACCGATTTCATGACCCAGACACGCAGGCAATTCGTCGGCACCGGGCTGGCGGTGGCTGCCGCCTTCTTCGGCCTGCCGCAGCTCGCGTCGGCCGCCGAGCTGGAGGAAGCGCTGACCGCCTTCACCGGCGGCGCCGACATGGCCGATGACGGCATCACCCTCATCGCCCCCGAGATCGCCGAGAACGGCAACACCGTCCCGATCGAGGTCGACGCCCCCGGCGCCGAGGCGATCATGCTGCTGGCTGCCGGCAACCCGCAGGCCGACGTGGCCACCTTCAACTTCGGCCCGGCGGCGGGATCGCGCGCGGCTTCGACCCGCATCCGGCTCGCCGGCGAACAGGAAGTCATCGCCGTGGCGCGCATGCCCGACGGGACGTTCAAGCAGGCGCGCCAGAACGTGCGCGTGACCATCGGCGGCTGCGGCGGCTGAGCCAGACAGGACAAGGAGAGAACCCATGGCAGAGAATGTCACCCCCCGCGTCCGCGTGCCCCGCGACGCAAGCGCCGGCGATGTCGTGTCCGTCCGGACCCTCATCAGCCACCAGATGGAAAGCGGACAGCGCCGCGGCTCCGACGGCGAGCTGATCCCGCGGTCGATCATCAACCGCTTCACCTGCGAGTTCAACGGCGAGATGGTCGTCGACGTGGCGATCGAACCCGCGGTCTCGACCAACCCGTATTTCCAGTTCGATGCGACGGTGAACGAAAGCGGCACCTTCGCCTTCACCTGGTACGACGACGACGGCTCCGTCTACGAGGACTCGGCAGAAATTACCGTCGCCTGACCGGCCCCGCCGGACCCAGCCGTCGCAAGGGAGGAAAGTACGGCCATGACCAAAAAAAAGGTGCTTCTTGGCAGCGCGGCGGCAACGATCTTTGCCGTCACGGCGGCCGGGGTCGGGTTAGCCGACATCCGGACCGGCGCCAGCCTCGTCATCAACGGCGAGATCGAGATCGTGACGGAAACCGCCCCGCCGGAGTTTCTGGAGGATGTGTTCCCCGAGATCTATTCCGGCTGGGTTTTCCGCGCCGACGAGACGCGGGCGATGCAGGCCGACGATTTCGACAATCCCGGCATGCTCTACGCCGAACAGGGCGAGGAGGCGTTCAACACCGTCATGGGAACCGAGGGCAACAGCTGCGCCTCGTGCCATGACGGGCCGGCAAGCCTGGCCAACGTGCGCGCCACCTATCCCCAGTGGGACGAGGCGCATGGCGGGGTGCAGACGGTCGAGATGCAGGTGATCGAATGCCAGACCGAGCGCATGGGGGCCGAGCCCTACGGCTACGACAGCCAGCAGATGCGCAACATGGTGGCGCTGATCGCCTCGGTCGGGCGCGGCCAGACGGTGAACGTGGCCACCGACGGCCCCGGCGCCGAGAACTGGGCGCGGGGCGAGGAGATCTACTACACGCAATACGGCCAGCTCGAGCTGAGCTGCGCCGATTGCCACGAACGCAACTACGGCAACCTGATCCGGGCCGACCACCTGAGCCAGGGGCAGGTCAACGGGTTTCCGACCTACCGCCTGAAGAACGCCAACGTGGTGTCGGTGCACGGCCGGTTCCGCGGCTGCATCCGCGACACGCGGGGCGAGACCTTCGCCATCGGCAGCCCCGAGTTCATCGCGCTCGAGCATTACGTTGCCTCGCGCGGCAACGGCCTGACGGTCGAAGGCCCCGCCGTCCGCAACTGAGCTGACATCGCAGCCCGCCCTGGATCACATCCGGGGCGGGGTCTAGCCGAATACATTCAAAAACCGGAATAACATCTAAGGTTGAACCCATGATCTCGCGTCGCCATTTCGTTCAAGCCGCCATGGCCACCTCGGCCCTCTACGGCGCCTCCGGCTTCGGCAACTGGTCGCGGCTCTCGGCGCAGCAGGTGCTGTCGCAAGACGAGCTGATCGGCACCGGCGGCCCCGGCAACGTGACGCTGATCCACATCACCGACATCCACGCCCAGACCCAGCCGGTCTATTTCCGCGAGCCCGAGGTGAATCTCGGCGTGGGCTGGCACGCGGGCCAGCCGCCGCACCTCGTGGGGTCCGAGTTCCGGGCGATGTACGGCATCGAGCGGGGCAGCGCGTTGGATTACGCGCTCACCTATGACGATTTCAGCGCGCTGGCGCAGGCTTACGGGCGCATGGGCGGGCTCGACCGCATCGCCACCGTGGTCAAGGCGATCCGGGCCGACCGGCCCGAGGCGCTGATCCTCGACGGCGGCGACACCTGGCAGGGCTCGCTGCCCGCGCTGCGCACGCAGGGCCAGGACATGGTGGATCTGTTCAACCTTCTGGGCGCCGAGGCGATGACCTCGCACTGGGAATTTACCCTCGGCTCGGACCGGGTGCGCGAGATCGTGGAGGGCGGCGGGCTCAACCCCGCCTTCCTCGGCGCCAACATCTTCGACGCCGAATGGGATGAGCCGGTGTTCGACGATTTCAAGATGTTCGAACGCGGTGGCACCCTGATCGCCGTGATCGGGCAGGCCTTTCCCTACATGCCGATCGCCAACCCCGGCTGGATGTTCCCCGAACTCAGCTTCGGCCTGCGCCGCGAGCGCATCGCCGAGGTGGTGCAGCAGGTGCGCGCCGCCGGCGCCGAGGTCGTGGTGCTGCTGTCGCACAACGGTTTCGACGTCGACCGCCAGTTCGCCCGCGACATTCCCGGCATCGACGTGATCCTGACCGGCCACACCCATGACGCGCTGCCCGAGCCGGTTCAGGTGGGCAACACCTTCCTGATCGCGTCGGGCAGCCACGGCAAGTTCGTCAGCCGCGTCGACCTCGACGTGCAGGACGGCGCGATGCGCGGGCTCACCCACCGGCTGATCCCGATCTTCTCCGACGTGATCGCGCCCGATGCCGAGATGGCCGAAGCCGTCGCCGCCACCCGCGCGCCCTTCGCGGCCGAGATGTCCGAGGTCATCGGCACCTCGGGCTCGCTCCTCTACCGGCGGGGCAATTTCAACGGCACCTGGGATGACGTGATCTGCAACGCGCTCATCTCGCAGCGCGACGCGCAGATCGCGCTGTCTCCCGGCTTCCGCTGGGGCGCCGCTATCCTGCCGGGGCAGCAGATCACGCGCGAGGACATCTACAACGTCACCGCGATGAGCTATCCCAACGCCTACCGCACCGAGATGTCGGGCGAGATGCTGAAGACCATCTTCGAGGATGTGGCCGCCAACATCTTCAACCCCGACGCCTATTACCAGCAGGGCGGCGACATGGTGCGGATCGGCGGCATGGGCTACCGGATCGACCCCGCGCAGCCGCAGGGCAGCCGCATCTCCGAGATGACGCTGCTGGAAACAGGCGAGGCGATCGAGCCTGCCACCAATTACATCGTCGCCGGCTGGGCCAGCGTGAACGAAGGCACCGAGGGCCCGCCGATCTGGGAGGTGTTGGAAAACCACATCCGCGAACAAGGCACCGTGACCATCGACCCCAACACCACTGTCGACGTGGTGGCGGGCTGAGCACACGAAGGAGGCAACGACCATGACCGACAGCCTGAAACTCACCCCGTCGCGGCGCCAGTTCCTGACCGGGGCCGCCGTCGCCACCGGCGCGGCCGTCACCGGCAAGCTGGCCCACGCCCAGGCGGCCGACCCCGCGATCACCCAGATGCAGCCCTGGCAGCAATACCTCGGCCCCGGCGTCGATGCGGCGCCCTATGGCGTGCCCTCGCCGCACGAGGCGCATGTGATCCGGCGCAACGTCGACTGGCTGACCGCCGACAGCGTGTCATCGGTCAACTTCACGCCGCTGCACGAGCTGGAGGGGATCATCACCCCCAACGGCCTGTGCTTCGAGCGGCACCATTCCGGCGTCGCAGAGGTCGATCCCGGCCAGCACCGGCTGATGATCAACGGGCTCGTCGACACGCCGCTGGTCTTCACCATGGAAGACCTGATGCGATTCCCGCGCGAGAACCGGACCTATTTCCTCGAATGCGCGGCCAATTCCGGCATGGAATGGCGCGGCGCGCAGTTGAACGGGGTGCAGTTCACCCATGGCATGATCCACAACGTCGTCTATACCGGCGTGCCCCTGCGCCTTCTTCTGGAAGAAGCAGGGTTGAACGGCAGTGCCGCGTGGATCTTGCCCGAGGGGGCGGACGCGGCGGCGATGACCCGCTCGATCCCGCTGGAAAAGGCGCTCGACGACTGCATGGTCGCGACGCACATGAACGGCGAGCGGCTGCGCCCCGAACAGGGCTACCCGATCCGCCTCGTGGTGCCGGGCTGGGAAGGCAACATGTGGGTGAAGTGGCTCCGCCGGATCGAGGTCGGCGACCAGCCCTGGCACCACCGCGAGGAAACGTCGAAATACACCGACCTGCTGGAGCATGGCGAGGCGCGCCGCTTCACCTGGGAGATGGACGCCAAATCCGTCATCACCAACCCCAGCCCGCAGGCGCCGATCACCCACGGGCCGGGGCCGACCGTGCTGACCGGCGTCGCCTGGTCCGGGCGCGGCACGATCCCGCGCGTCGACGTCACCATCGACGGCGGCATCACCTGGCACCAGGCGCGCATGTCGGGGCCGAGCTTCGACAAGTCGATGCACCGCTTCTACCACGAGTTCGACTGGGATGGCCGCCCGCTGCTGCTGCAAAGCCGGGCGCATGACAGCACCGGCTATGTCCAGCCCACCAAGGACCAGCTGCGCGCCGTGCGCGGGTTCAACTCGATCTACCACAACAACGGCATCCAGACCTGGGCGATCAGCGAGAGCGGGGAGGCGGAAAATGTTGAAATCGGCTGAGATGATGAAAGCGCTCGCGCTCTGCACCGCCCTGATCGCCACACCCGGCGCACTTCTTGCACAAGAATCCGACCGCGATGGCGGCTTCGGCCTCGGCCGCACGGCGCTCCCCGAGGAGATCGCCGCCTGGGACATCGACATCCGCCCCGACGGGCAGGGCCTGCCCGAGGGCGCGGGCGACGTCTGGACCGGCGAGGAGCTGTTCGTCGATCTGTGTTCGGCCTGCCACGGCGACTTCGGCGAGGCGGTGGGCCGCTGGCCGGTGCTGGCGGGCGGGTTCGGCACGCTGGACGGCGAAGATCCGGTGAAGACCATCGGCTCCTACTGGCCCTATCTCTCGACCGTGTGGGACTACGTCAACCGCGCCATGCCCTATGGGGCCGCCCAGACGCTGGAGCCCGACGAGGTCTATGCGCTGGTGGCCTATCTGATGTATGTGAACAACATGGTGGAGGATGATTTCGAACTGTCGCACGAGAATTTTCTCGAGATGCCGATGCCGAACGAGGCGGCCTTCTTCATGGACGACCGGATCGAGACCGAGGTGCCGCTGTTCTCGGTCGATCCCTGCATGGAAGACTGCGCCGAGACCGTCGAGATCACCATGCGCTCCATGGTGCTGAACGTGACGCCCGACGAACCGGCGGCGGAAGCGACCCCGGCGGCGGCCGCGACGGAAGACGCGGCAGAGGCGGCACCGGAACCGGAACCCGAGGCCGGCCCGGACCCGGAGCTGGTGGCGCAGGGCGAGACGCTGTTTCGCCAGTGCAGTTCGTGCCACCAGGTCGGCGAGGGCGCCACCAACCGGACCGGCCCGCTGCTCAACGGCACCTATGGCGCGCCGGTCGGCAGCCATGACGGGTTCCGCTATTCGCCCGCCTTCACGCGGGCGGCGGCTGACGGGTTGATCTGGGATGACGAGACGCTGACCGCCTACCTGCTCGACCCGCGCGGCTTCCTGCCCGGCAACCGCATGGCCTTTCGCGGCCTGCGCTCCGAGGAGGAGGCGGCGGCGCTGATCGCCTATATCCGGGCCGAAGGCGGCGAGGTGCAATGACGGCTGCACGCGCCCTCCCGACATGGGTCGCCGTCGCGGCCCTGGCCTTCGCCGCCCCGGCGCTGGCCGAGGGCGATCCGGCACAGGGAGAGACGCTCTACCGCCCCTGCGCCGCGTGCCACATGATCGGCGAGGGCGCGGTCCACCGGGTCGGGCCGCAGCTGAACGGGCTGGTCGGGCGCGCCATCGGCACGGTGTCGGGCTACGAGTTTTCCGACGTGCTGGCCGAGGCCGGGGCCGAAGGCACGATCTGGACTGAAACGACGCTCGACCGCTTCCTTGCCGGTCCCCGCGACTATTTCCCCGGCACGCGCATGGTCTTTCGCGGCATCCGGTCCGAGGACGACCGGGCGCATCTGATCGCCTACATGCTGGAGGTCGGGGGTGCGGCCGCGGACCCGGAGCCTGCGGCGCAGACCGCACCGGCCGACCCCGAGGTTGCCGCGATCCTCGCGGTCGAGGGCGATGCGCCCTACGGCGAGTATCTGTCGAATGAATGCACCGCCTGCCACCGCGGGGCCGGGGGCACCGACATCCCGTCGATCCGGGGGCTGGCGCCATCGGTGTTCATCGCCGGAATGGTTGATTATCGCAATGGAACGCGCGAACATCAGGTCATGAATACCGTTTCGCGGCGTCTCGGCGACGAGGAGATCGCAGCGTTGGCGGCCTATTTCGCTTCTGTCGAGTAGCAATGCCCGACAGCAACGGGGCGGCGTCATTATTCAGGCGCTCCCCTGAAAAGCCCGAAAAGGGCAGAAAAGGGAGGATACCATGATCTTCAACAGACGCGCGTTCCTTGGCACGACCGCAGCCCTGACCGCCACGCTGGCGACCCCCATGATCGTCCGCGCGCAATCGCGGCCGCAGGTCGTGGTCGTGGGCGGCGGCTCGGGCGGGGCCACGGCGGCTCGCTACATCGCCCGCGACGGGGCGGGGGCGGTCGACGTGACGCTGATCGAACCGCAGCGGATCTATCACACCTGCTATTTCGGAAACCTCTATCTCGGCGGTTTCTACGACTACGACGACCTCGGCCACGGCTACGGCGGGCTGGCGTCGACCTACGGCATCAACGTCGTGCATGACTGGGCCGCGGGCGTGGACCGCGACGCGCAGACCGTGACATTGGCCAGCGGCGCGTCGGTGCCCTACGACCGGCTGGTCCTGTCGCCCGGCATCGACTTCGTCGATGACAGCGTGCCCGGCTGGTCGGTCGCATCGCAGGGCCGCATGCCGCATGCCTACAAGGGTGGCACGCAGGTGCAGCAGCTGCGCGCGCAGATCGAGGCGATGCCCGAGGGCGGCACCTTCGCCATGGTCGCGCCCCCCAACCCCTACCGCTGCCCGCCTGGCCCCTACGAGCGCGTCTCGATGGTGGCCCACTACCTGCGCGAGAACAATCCGACCGCCAAGATCCTCATCGCCGACCCGAAGGAGAATTTCTCCAAGCAGGGCCTGTTCGAGGACGGCTGGGAACGCCACTACCCCGGTATGATCACCCGCATCGGTCCCGATTTCGGCGGCGCCAACGTGGAGGTCGATCCCGAGGCGATGACCATCTCCATCGACGGCGTGGTCGAGAACGTGGATGTCTGCAACGTCATCCCCGGCCAGCGCGCGGGCCAGATCGCCTTTGACGCCGACATCGTCGACGGCAACTGGGCGCCGGTCTCGGCCTATGACATGGCCAGCCGGATCGACCCCAACATCCACGTCCTGGGCGATGCGGCCGCGCAGGGCGAGATGCCGAAATCGGGCTTTTCCGCCAACAGCCAGGCCAAGGTCGCGGCCAATGCGATCCTTGCGGCCCTCACCGGGTCGCGGGCCTTTCCGGCGCGCTACAACAACACCTGCTGGTCCCTGATCGACACCGAGGACGGGGTGAAGGTCGGCGCGACCTACGAGGCCAGCGACGAGGGCATCGTGAGCATCGACAGCTTCGTCAGCCAGGTCGACGAAACGCCCGAGACGCGGGCGGAAACCTTCCGCGAAAGCCTCGACTGGTATGAGGCGATCACCACCGACATGTTCGTGTGACCCCATCCCTGCGGGCGGCGCTCCCGTCGCCCGCAGGGCACCCAGCGCCCTGGAGGCTCCCCCAATGACCCGTTCCCTGCTCCTTGCCACCGCCCTTGCCCTTGCGCTTGCGCCGCTTGCCGCCACCGCGCAGGACGCGATCACCTTCCCCTATGAGGGCAGCTTCGACGACGCGAGCTTCGCCGTCGAGAACGCCATCCTCAACCGCGGGCTGGTGATCGACTTCACCTCCCATGTCGGCGACATGCTGAACCGCACCGGCGAGGATGTCGGCGCCGAGGCGGAGCTGTTCGACGACGCGCAGATCTTCCTGTTCTGCTCGGCCGCCGTGTCGCGCCGGGTGATGGAGGCGGACCCGATGAACATCGTCCACTGCCCCTACGGCATCTTCGTGGCCGAGAGGGAGGGCGAGGTGCTGATCGGCCACCGCGACTATCCCGACGGCCCGATGCAGGAGGTCGAGGCGCTGCTCGACGCGATCATCCTCGAGGCCACGAGCGAGTGATCGCCCGGCTGCTGGCCCGGTCTTGATGCAGGTCAACGCGCGCAGGCGCGCACCCGCCTAGACCCTTTGCCAGATCGAAGGGCCGCGCGATGCTGGAAGATCTTCTCATGGCTTGGGGCGACCCGCCCGTGCTGGCGCTGGCCGGCGCGCTGACCGGGCTGCTGTTCGGCTGGGCGGCGCAACGCTCGCGCTTCTGCCTGCGCGCGGCGACGGTCGAGGTGGCCGAGGGCGTCTTTGGCCCGAGGCTCGCGATCTGGCTGATCGTCTTCTTTACCGCGATGGGGCTCACGCAGGGCGGCATCGCGCTCGGCCTCTTCGACGTCTCCTCAACCCGGCAGCTGGCCGCCGACGGCTCCGTCTCGGGGGCGCTGATCGGCGGGCTGATGTTCGGCGTCGGCATGATCCTGGCACGCGGCTGCGCCTCGCGGCTGCTGGTGCTGTCGGCCACCGGCAACCTGCGCGCGCTGGTGACCGGCCTGATCCTGACGCTGGTGGCGCAGGCGTCCTTCACCGGCGTTCTGGCGCCCGCGCGCGAGGGGCTGACCGCCCTCTGGACCGTGCCGGGCGGGGCAGGGCGCAGCCTGATCGACACGCTCGGCCTGTCCGCGGCGGGGGCTGCGGGCATCGCCGCGCTGGCCCTTTTCGGGGCGCTCCTGCTCGGGTGGCGGCGCGGGCTTGGCGCGGGCGCCATGCTCGGTGCGCTGGGCGTCGGGCTGGCGGTGACGCTGGGCTGGGCCTTCACCGCGCTGATCGCGGCCAACAGTTTCGAGATCGTTCCGGTCTCCTCCGTCACCTTCACCGGCCCGGCGACCGACACGTTGATGACGCTGGTCACGCAACGCTCGGTCGCGCTGTCCTTCGGCATCGGCCTGGTGCCCGGCGTCTTCGTCGGCGCTGGCGCGGCGGCGCTGGCCTTCCGCGAGTGGCGGCTCGAACGCTTCGGTGCCGACACGCCGATGGAGCGCTACCTGGCGGGTGCCGTGCTGATGGGCTTCGGCGCGATGCTGGCGGGCGGTTGCGCGGTGGGCGCGGGCGTCTCGGGCGGGGCCGTCGCCTCGACCACCGCGCTGCTGGCTGTCTTCGCCATGTGGATCGGCGCCATGGCCACCGTCCGCATCCAGGCGCTGACCGCGCGCGGCGGGCCTCAGACGGTGTAGTTCAGCCCCAGCCGCCCGCCGTCGACATAGATCGTCTCGCCGGTGACATAGCTCGACTTGGGCGAGCACAGGAAAGCCACCACATCGCCGATCTCCTGCGCGCTGCCCATCCGCCCCATCGGCGTGCGCGACATCACGCGCGCCATCGCCTCGGCATTGGCGTTCACGCCCGCCGCCATTTCGGTGTCGATGGTGCCGGGCCCGACGGCATTGACGCGGATGCCGTGGCTGGCAAGCGCCAGCGACGCCGCCTTGGTCAGCTGCTGCACCCCGCCCTTCGAGGCGCAATAGGCCGGGATCGCGGGGATCGCCACGACCGCGTTGATCGACGACATGTTGACGATCGCGCCCCGGAGGCCCGCCTTGATCATGCCGTTCGCCGCGCGCTGGGTGGCGGCAAAGACGCTGCGCAGGTTCAGCGCGATCACCGCGTCGAAATCCTCCAGGCTGTAGGTCAGGAAATCGCCCGGCCGCGCGATGCCGGCGTTGTTCACCAGCGCCGCGACCGGGCCTTCCTCGGCCTCGATCGTGTCGAAGAGCGCCATCAGCGCGCCCGCGTCGGCCACGTCGCAGACGAAGCCGCGCCCGCCGATCTCCGCCGCCGCCGCCGTGACGCCGTCGCGGACATCGGCCAGCATCACGCGGTAGCCGTCGTCGGCAAGCGCCTTGCCGCAGGCGAACCCGATGCCCTGCGCGCCCCCGGTGACGAGGGCTATAGGTTTGTCGGCCATGGCGAAATCTCCTGATTGGCGTATGTCGCCGCGACCCTGCTGCGCCGCGTCGCCCGAGTCAATTCGATAGCGCCCCGGTCTCGAACAGGCCGGCGTGCCGCGCCTTGAGGTCGCTCAGCGTGCCGAGCACCGCGCGCAGATGGGTGCGCATCGCGTCCCGTGCCGCGCCCGTGTCGCGCGCGACGATGGCGGCGAAGATCGCGCGGTGCTGGTCGAGCAGCATCCCGGTATGCGCCCGGTCCGACAGCGGCAGCACCCGCAGCCGGTCGAGCGCCGATTTCTCGCGCATCAACAGCGTCTCGGCGCGGTCGTAGCCGGTCGCGCGTGCCAGCGTCGCGTGGAACGCATCGTCGAGCGTCTGGAACCGCCCGGCATCGCCCGCCAGCGCCGCGGCCGCCTGCGCGGCCAGCGTGGCCTCGATCGACTGCCGCGTGTCCGGCGTCAGACCGATCTCGCAGGCGCGGGTGACATAGGCCAGTTCCAGCGCCTCGCGCAGGAACTGCGCCTGCACGATCGCGGGCTCGGAGATGGCGGCGACATAGCTGCCGCGCGAGGGCCAGGTCACGATCAGCCCGTCCTCGCGCAGCCGGGTGAAGGCGTCGCGCACCGGCGTGCGGCTGGCGCCGAAGCGTGCCCCGACCTCGGTTTCCGACAACAGGCAGCCGGGCGGCAGATCGGCGCGCAGGATCGCCGCCTTCAGCCCGGCATGGATCTGCTCGGCCACCGGGCGCGAAGGGTCGAGCGGCGGCACGCGCAGGGCCGCGACGGGATCGGGGCGGGGGGTGTCAGGCATCAGGCCGGGACCGTTACAGACATTCGACATTCCGTATACCGGTATACTGGCGCCTTGACAACCGCGCCGCCCCCGGCGCAGGTTCCGGCTGCCAAAGGGGGATTCCATGGCACAGCCGCGCCCGACCCGAGAACTGAACGCCGTCCTGATCGGGGCGGGGATGGTGGCGGGCACCCATGTCGCCGCGCTGCGCGACGCGGCGGGCGTGCGGCTGCACGGCGTCTGGTCGCGCACCGCCGAAAAGGCGGCGGCGCTGGCCGGGCCCGAGGGCGCGCGCATCTATGCCGACCTGGCCGAGGTCGCCGCCGACCCGGAGGTGGATTTCGCCATCCTCCTCACGCCCCCCAACGCCCGCGCCGACATGATCGCGCCGCTGATCGCGGCGGGAATGCCGATCCTGATGGAGAAACCCGTCGCCCGTGACGGCGCGGAGGCGCGCGCGCTGGTCGATCAATGCGCGGCCGCCGGCGTGACGCTGGGCATCGTGTTCCAGCACCGGATGCGCGCGGCGTCGAAAGCCGCGGCGGCGCTGGTCGCCTCGGGCAGGCTTGGTGCGCTGGGGCTGGTGGAGATCGCCGTTCCGTGGTGGCGCGGCCAGTCCTATTACGACGAACCCGGCCGCGGCACCTATGCGCGCGACGGCGGCGGCGTGCTGATTTCGCAGGCGATCCACACCATCGACCTGGCCCTGTCGCTGACCGGCCCGGTCGCCTCGGTCCAGGCGATGACAGCGACCACGCGCTTTCACGAGATGGAGGCCGAAGACCTCGCCGTCGCCGGCCTGCGCTTTGCCGATGGCACCGTCGGCTCGCTCACCGCCACCACCGCCAGTTTCCCCGGCGGGGCGGAGTGGGTGCGCCTGCATTTCGACCGCGCCTCCCTGCATCTGGAGGCGGGCGTCCTGACCGTCAGCCACCGCGACGGGCGCGTCGAGACGCACGGCGCCAAGGGCGGCACCGGCGGCGGCGCGGACCCCATGGCCTTCACCCACGCCTGGCACCAGGGCATCATCGAGGATTTCGCCGCAGCGCTGCGCGACGGCCGCGATCCGGTCGTGACAGGGCGGGCGGCGCTTGCGTCCCATGCCCTGATCGACGCCATCACCCGTTCGGCCCGAACCGGACAAGTCACTGAGGTCACGGCATGAAATTCGGCGCCATCGGCATCGACCACCGCCATATCTTCGGCATGGCCGCAAACTTGATGGCCAAAGGGGCCGAGTTCGCCGGCTGGTGGACGGACGGCGACCCCGAACCGCTCGACGGCTTCGTCAAGCGCTTCCCCGACGTGCCGCGCGTGACCGATGCTCAGGCGCTGCTCGACGATCCCGAGATTGCGCTCATCGTCATCTCCTGCATCCCGCGCGACCGCGCCGAATGGGCCGTGCGCGCGATGGAGGCGGGAAAGGACGTGATGAGCGACAAGCCCGGCTGCACCACCCTGGCGCAACTGGCCGACTTGCGGGCGGTTCAGGCCAACACTGGGCGCATCTGGTCCATCGACTTCTCCGAGCGGTTCGAGGTGCCCTGCGTCACGAAGGCCGCGGAGCTGGTCGCTTCCGGCGCCATCGGCCGCGTCGTGCAGACCGTCGGCCTCGGCCCGCACCGGCTGAACCGCGCCTCCCGCCCCGGCTGGTTCTTCGACCGCGACGCCTATGGCGGCATCCTGACCGACATCGCAAGCCACCAGATCGACCAATTCCTGTTCTTCACCGGCTCCACCGGGGCCGAGATCACCATGGCCTCGGTTGCCAACTTCGCCAACCCGAACGATCCGGGCCTTCAGGATTTCGGCGAGATCGCACTCCGTTCGAACAAGGGCCACGGCTACATCCGCGTCGACTGGTTCACCCCCGACGCGCTGCCGACCTGGGGCGACGGGCGGCTCACCATCCTCGGCACCGAGGGCTATATCGAGCTGCGGAAATACGTCGACGTGGGCGGGCGCGACGGCACCGATCATCTCGTCCTCGTGAACGGATCGCGTTGCGAAAACATCGACGCGCGCGACGCGGGCCTGCCCTATTTCGCCCGCCTCATCGCCGACATCCGCGACCGGACCGAAACCGCCATGCCGCAGGCGCACGCCTTCACGGTGATGGAACTGGCGCTGACGGCGCAGGCTATGGCCGAGGCGCGCGCATGATCGGCGTCGCCATCATCGGCGCCGGGATCGGCCGCGAGCATCTGGCGGGCTACCGCGCGCTGGCGGATCGCTACGCCGTGCGCTGGCTCATCGACCTCGACACCGCCCGCGCGACCGAGGTGGCGGGCGCGGGCGCCATCGCCATCGGCGACCGCATCGAGGCGGCGCTGGAAGATGCCGCCGTCGACCTGATCGACATCTGCCTGCCGCCGCATCTGCATGTGCCGATGGCGGTGCTGGCGCTGGAGGCGGGCAAGGATGTGGCGCTGGAAAAACCCATCGCGCCGTCGCTGGCCGAATGCGACCTGCTGCAGGCCGCCGAAGCGGCCTCGGGGCGCCGTGTGTTCCCGGTGTTCCAGTACCGCTACGGGCGCGGCACCGCGGCGCTCGATGCGCTGATCGCGGCCGGTCTTGTGGGCCGGCCGCAGGTGGCCGCGCTTGAGACGCACTGGAACCGCGGGCCGGATTACTACGCCGTGCCCTGGCGCGGGACATGGGCGGGCGAGCGTGGTGGCGCGGTTCTGGGTCATGCGATCCACAACCACGATCTGCTGTGCCGCTACTTCGGCGCGCCCGCCGGCGTCAGCGCGCAGGTGGCCACGCGGGTGAACCCGATCGAGACCGAGGATTGCGCCGCCATCGCCCTGCGCTTCGACACCGGCGCGCTGGCGACATCCTCGGTCACGCTCGGCGCCGCCACCGACACCAGCCGCCTGCGCCTCGTCTTCGAGCATCTGACCGCCACCTCGGGCGATCTGCCCTACGCGCCCGCCGATGGCGCCTGGAGCTTCACCGCCCGCGACCCGGCGCGGCAGGGGCAGGTCGACGCCGTGCTGGCCACGCTGCCCGCGCCCAAGGCCGGGTTCGCGGGCTACCTGGAGGCCATCGCCGACGCGCTGGAAGGCCAGCCCGGGCGCGAGGTGACGCTGGCTGACGGGCGACGCTCGATCGAGCTGGTCACCGCGGTTTACGCCGCGGCGCGGTCGGGCAAAGAGGTTGCCTTGCCGCTTGCTGTCGGCGCAGAGTTCTACCAGGGCTGGCTGCCCGAAAAGACGCCCCTCGCGGGCGCAGGGGCAAAGGCCGGCTGACCATTCGATCATGACCCAAAGGGAGGAACCTTCATGACCCATCTGAAACTGCTTGGCACCACCGCGCTGGCGCTCGGGCTGGCCGCGCCCGCGATGGCGCAGGAAATCCGCTTCATGTGCTATTCCGACGGCAATGAATGCGAAGTCTACGACGATGTGCTGACCCGCTTCGAGGCCGAGAACGAGGGCGTCGACGTCATCGTCGATGTCGTGCCCTACCAGGCGATTCTCGAGAACCTGCCGATCCAGCTTGCCGCCGGCAGCGGGCCGGACATGGCCAAGGTCACCGATCTGGGCGGTCTGGCGCAATACTACCTCGATCTCGCGCCCCACGTCGATCGCGACTACTGGGAGGCGTCCTTCGGCGACACCCTGTCGTGGTATCGCGGCGCGGACGGCGGCGATGCGATCAACGGCATGCACAGCCAGCTGACCATCACCGGTGCCTTCGTCAACGCGACGCTGTTCGAGCAGGCCGGCGTCGAGATGCCGGGCGAGGATGCCACCTGGGAGGACTGGGCCGAGGCGAGCCGCGCCGTGGCCGAGGCGACCGACACGCCGTTCCCGATGGCCATCGACCGCACCGGCCACCGCTTCGCCGGCCCCGCGATCAGCTACGGCGCGTCGCTGGTCAGCGAGGATGGCACGCCGAGCCTGTCGGACGAGGGCTTTGCCGCCTTCACCGAGCAGTTCGTCGAATGGAACAACGACGGCACCATGGCGCGCGACGTCTGGGCCGGGCAGGGCGGCGCCACCTACCAGGACGCGGCGCAGGAGTTCATCAACGGCGAGCTGGTGTTCTACTACTCCGGCAGCTGGCAGGTGGGCCGGATGGACGAACAGGTCGGCGATTTCTTCGACTGGCAGGTCGTCGGCTCGCCCTGCGGGCCGGCGGACGTGTGCACCGGCATGCCGGGCGGCGCGGGCATCGTCGGCTTCGAACAGACCCAGCACCCCGAGATCGTGGCCGCGGTGATCGACTTCCTCGCGCAGGAGGACGTCTATGCCGAGGTGGCGGCGCGCACCCGCAACCTGCCCGCGCATCTGGGCGTGGCCGAGGCCGGGGTGGAGTTCGAAGGCGCGTCGCCCGCGGCGGCAGAGGCGCTGTCGGCCTTCGCGTCCGACCTTCCCGATGTCGCCCCCGCGGCCTTCCGCTACCAGGGCTATGCGGGCAACCGCGCGATGTTCGGCATCACCGCCGAGCGGGTGAGCCAGGCCATCGTGGGCGAATTGAGCGTGGACGAGGCGGTGGACCGGATGGCCAGCGATCTCGAGGCCGCGCTGGCCGACGCGCAGTAAGCCGCCATGGCCGAGACCACGGGGCAGGGCGCGCAGGCGCCCGCCCCATCCCCCACCGAAGATACCGCGCCGGGCGTCGCTGTCGCCAAGGCCACGGGGGCAGGATCGCCCCGGACGCTTCAGGGCGCGGGCGACGGCATCGCGCTGCGCGTCATCACGCCGGTGATGCGGATCGTCGAGATCCCGATGCTGGGCCTGCAGCGGCTGCTGGGGGTCAACCTGCTGGCCTGGGTGTTCCTGTTTCCCAACCTGCTCCTGTTCGGCCTCTTCGCCTTCCTGCCGGTGATCCTGAACGTCGCCTACGCGACCACCGGCGGCGCCAACGTGATGCTGGACGCCCGGCCGCAGGTCGGGTTGCAGAATTTCGGGCGCCTGCTCGACTGCGCCAATCATCTCGATCCCAACACCTGCCGCGAGGACAAGTTCTGGCGCGCGGTCTGGAACACGCTGTGGTTCGTGACCCTGCAGGTGGGCATCATGGTCGGCTTCGCGCTGCTGACCGCCATCGTGCTGAACGGCAAGATCCGCGCGCGCGGCTTCTTCCGGTCGGTGTTCTTCTTTCCGGTCCTGCTCAGCCCCGTCGTGGTGGCGCTGATCTGGAAATGGATGCTGCAGCGCAACGGCGTGCTGAACGCCTTTCTCGATTGGGCTGGCATCGGCGGCTACAACTGGCTGGTCGACGCGGACTGGGCCTTTGCCTGGTCGGTGTTCCTGTCGGTCTGGGCGCACATGGGCTTCTACACGCTGATCCTGCTTGCGGGCCTCCAGGCCATCCCGCGCGACGTCTACGAGGCGGCGACGATGGACCGCGCCTCGCCCTGGCGGGTGTTTCGCCGCATCACGCTGCCGCTTCTGGCACCGACGATGCTGGTGGTGCTGGTGCTGGCGCTGATCAAGGGCGTGCAGACCTTCGACGAGGTCTATGCCTTCACCGGCGGCGGGCCGGGCACGGCCACGACCTTCATCATCCAGTACATCTACGAGGAAGGCTTCGCGGGCTCGCCGCGGCTGTTCGGCCTGGCCGCGGCGGCATCCCTGCTGGTGGCCGCGGTGCTGGTGGTGCTGACGCTGATCCAGCTTTGGGTCAACAGGAGGAGCGTCGATGGGTAGGACCTGGGACTTCCTCACCGCCACCCGCGGCGGCGCCCGCCTGCACTGGACCGACTGGGCGAGCTACACCTACCTGTTCGCGGGCGTCTTCCTGATGTTCTTCCCGGTGGTCTGGCTGGTGCTGTCGTCCTTCAAGACCGAGGCCGACCTGCAGCGCTACCCGCCCACCTTCCTGCCCTACCAGCAGCAGACCGTGACGGTGGAAGGCCATGACGAACCCCTGCCGCTGTTCGAGATCACGGCGGGCGAGCACGAGGGGATGGTGCTGGCGCAACTGCGCCGCGTGGGCCTGCAGGCGCAGATGATCGACCCCGCCGCGCCGGACGAACGCCTGCGCGTCGCGATCAGCGATTACGAACCGCTCGAACGGTTCTCGCTCGCCACCGAGAACTACACCGAGCTGTTCGGGCGCTTCAGCTTCCTGCTCTACTTCTGGAACTCGACCTTCATCACCGTGATGGCGACGCTGATCATGCTCTTGACCAACTCCATGGCCGCCTTCGCGCTGTCGAAATACCGGTTCCGCGGCCGCACCGCCGTGCTGCTGCTGGTCATCGGCACGCTGATGATCCCGCAGACGGTGGTTCTGGTGCCGCTGTTCCTGATCGTGTCGGAGATGGGCATGTTCAACTCGCTCTGGGGCGTCATCATTCCGGGCGCCGCAACGCCCACCGGCGTGTTCCTGCTGCGGCAGTACATGCTGACGATCCCGGACGAGATCCTCGACGCCGCGCGGATGGACAAGGCGTCGGAGTGGAAGATCTACTGGCGCATCATCCTGCCGCTGTCGGCACCCGCCATCGCGGTGCTGGCGATCCTCGCGATCATGTGGCGCTGGAACGATTTCCTCTGGCCGCTGATCGTGCTGACCCGGTCGGAGAACTTCACCCTGCAACTCGCCCTCAACTCCTTTCAGGGGGAGCTTCAGACGCAATGGTCCTCGCTGCTGGCGATGACGGTGCTGACGCTGCTGCCCATCGCGATGGTCTTCATGTTCTTGCAAAAATACATTGCCACCGGCATCGCCTCGACAGGGGGGAAATGAATGGCCTCGATTGACCTCAGGGATGTGCGCAAATCCTTCGGCCCGGTGGAGGTGATCAAGGGCATCGACCTGTCCATCGCGCACGGGGAATTCTGCGTCTTCGTCGGCCCTTCGGGCTGCGGGAAATCCACGCTGCTGCGGATGATCTCGGGGCTGGAGGACATCTCGGGTGGCGAGATCGCCATCGGCGGCGACGTGGTCAACCGTATCCCCGCCGCCGACCGAGGTCTGGCGATGGTGTTCCAGTCCTACGCGCTCTACCCGCACATGACGGTGCGCCAGAACCTCAGCTTCGGGCTCGAGAACATCAACACGCCCAAGCCCGAGATCGCGCGCAAGGTCGACGAGGTGGCGAAGATGCTGCAGATCGACCCGCTGCTCGACCGCCGGCCAAAGGACCTGTCGGGCGGCCAGCGCCAGCGCGTCGCCATCGGGCGCGCCGTGGTGCGCGCGCCGCGGGTGTTCCTGTTCGACGAGCCGCTGTCGAACCTGGATGCGGAGTTGCGCGTCGACATGCGCGGCGAGATCGCAGCCCTGCACCGGCGGCTGGAGAACACGATGATCTACGTCACCCACGACCAGGTCGAGGCGATGACCATGGCCGACAAGATCGCCGTGCTGCGGCTGGGCGCGCTGGAACAGTTCGGCCGCCCGCTCGATCTCTACAACACCCCGCAGAACCTGTTCGTCGCGGGCTTCATCGGCAGCCCGAAGATGAATTTCCTCGCCGGGCAGGTGGACACGGGCGACCGCACGCTGATGCATCTCGACAGCGGCGAGACGCTGCGCCTGCCCGCCACCGGCTTCGCGCAGCGCGCGGGCGAGAAGGTGACGCTGGGCATCCGCCCCAACCACCTGCGCGCCGGCGAGGACGGGGCGGTGAGCGTCAAGGTGCGCACGGTCGAGCAGCTGGGCGGCGAAAGCTACGTCTACGGCCACACCACCAGCGGCGCGCCGATCACCGTTCACAGCCCCGGCCAGACCCGGATCGGGCTGGGCGACACCATCCGCGTCGGCGCGCCCGAGGAGGAGATCCACCTCTTCGACAGCGACACCGGCCTGACCCTGCGGGAGCACTGAGCGATGCGCGAAACCTGGCGCTGGTTCGGCCCGCAAGACGAGATCGAGATTCGAGAGATCGTGCAGACCGGCGCGCAGGGCATCGTCTCGGCGCTGCACCATGTGCCGTCCGGCGCGGTCTGGACCCCGTCCGAGATCACGCAGCGCAAGCGCGAGATCGAAGGCACCCCCGATGCGCCCACCGGCCTGAGCTGGGACGTGGTCGAAAGCCTGCCCGTCTCCGAGGCGATCAAGACGCAAGGCCCCGAGTGGCGGGACCACATCGAGGCCTACCGCGAAAGCCTGACCAACCTGGCCGACGCCGGGATCGAGGTGATCTGCTACAATTTCATGCCGGTCCTCGACTGGACGCGCACCGACCTGCGCCACCCGGTGCCGGGCGGCGGTACGGCGATGCATTTCGAGCTGCTCAGCTTCGCTGTCTTCGACCTGCATGTGCTGGGGCGCCCCGGCGCCGAGGCCGATTACCCCGACGACCTGCGCGCCGAGGCGCAGGCGGAGTTCGACCGGGTCGGCGACCATCTCGGGCCGCTGCTGGTGGAAAACATCCTCAAGGGCCTTCCCGGCGCGGCGGAACACTGGGGCATCGACGAGGTGCACGCGGCCCTCGCCCGCTACGACGGCATCGACGCGGCGCGGCTGCGCCAGAACCTCACCGATTTCCTCGAACAGGTGGTGCCGACGGCCGAGGCGCTGGGCCTGCGCCTGTGCTGCCACCCCGACGACCCGCCGTTCCCGTTGCTGGGGCTGCCGCGCATCATGTCGTCCGAGGCGGATTTCGCGGCGCTGGTCGAGAGCGTGCCAAGCCCCGCCAACGGCATCACGCTGTGCACCGGCTCGCTCGGCGTCGATCCGGGCTTCGACCCGGTCCGCTTGATCGAGCGGCTCGGCCCGCACATCCATTTCGCCCATCTGCGCAACACCCGGCGCGGGCCGATGCGGGGCGGGCGCTGCACCTTCACCGAAAGCGCGCACCTGGCCGGCGACACCGACATGGTCGCCACCATCCGCGCGCTGATGGCCGAGCAGACGCGCCGCGCGGCAGAGGGCAGGGCGGATGCCATCATCCCCATGCGCCCCGACCATGGCCATGCCCTGCTGAGCGACCTCGACCGTCCGGTCATGCCCGGCTACCCGCTGATCGGGCGGATGCGCGGCCTGGCGGAGCTGCGCGGGGTGATCGCCGCCTTTGCCTGAAACGGCGCGGTTCGCCGCCGAGACAGGCGCGGCCCGTCGGATCTTTATTGCGAGTAATTCGCAAGATCATTGACATCTTGCGAACGGGTCGCAATATACACCTTGACGGCTTCGATGTGCCCGCTCGGGCGCTGACATGACGAAAAGGACCCTTGATGCTGACCCGACGCCTGCTTCTCTCCCTTGCCACCGCCGCGGCGCTGGCCCTTCCGGCCGCCGCGCAGGAGCGGCTGACTGTCGTTGCGACCACCGGCATGATCGCCGACGCCGCCCGCCAGGTCGGCGGCGATCTCGCCTCGGTGACGGCGCTGATGGGCCCCGGCGTCGATCCCCATTCCTACCGCCAGACCCGCAGCGACATCGTGGCCACCGCGCGCGCCGATCTGGTGCTGTGGAACGGTCTCTATCTCGAGGCGCAGCTCGAAGGCTTTCTGCTCGACCTCGCCGAAGACCGCGCCGTGCTTGCCGTGGCCGAGGCGATCCCGCCCGCGCAGCTGATCGGGTCCGAGGATTACGACGACCAGTTCGACCCCCATGTCTGGATGAACCCCGAGCTGTGGTCGCGCGTCGTGCTGGCCACGCGGGATGCGATGATCGACGTGCATCCCGAGGCGGCGGAGGTCTTCACCGCCAACGCCGACGCGCATCTGGAGGAGCTGTCGGACCTGGCCGACTACGCCCGGACCGTCCTCACCTCCGTCCCGCCCGAGCGGCGGGTGCTGGTCACCGCCCATGACGCCTTCAACTACTTCGGCGCCGCCTATGGCTTCGAGGTGGTGGGCATCCAGGGCCTGTCGACCGAAAGCGAGGCGGGCCTGCAGCGCATCTCGGAACTGGTCGACCTGCTGGTCGCGCGCGACATCGGCGCGGTCTTCGTGGAATCCTCGGTCTCCGACCGCAACATCCGTGCGCTGATCGAAGGCGCCGCCGCGCAGGGCCACACCGTGACCATCGGCGGTGAGCTCTATTCCGACGCCATGGGGCCGGAAGCCACCTACGAGGGCACCTATCTGGGCATGATCGACCACAACGTGACGGTGATCGCCCGCGCCCTTGGCGGCACCGCCCCGGCGCAGGGCCGGATCGACGAACTGGCAATGAATTGAGCGGAGACATGGCCGACACCTTGAAACTCGCAGCCCGCGACGGGGCCGCCACGGGCGCGGCCCCCGATCCCTCGAGCCCCTTGGCCGTGCGCGGCCTGACGGTCAGCTACGGCGAGAAACCGGCGCTGTTCTCGGTCGACGCGACCTTTCCGGCGCAAACCATGTCGGCCATCGTCGGGCCGAACGGGGCCGGGAAGTCGACGCTGATGAAGGCGGCGCTTGGCCTGATCCCGGTGGTGTCCGGGCAGGTCAGCGTCTTCGGCCGGCCGGTCGCCGCCGCGCGCGACCGCATCGCCTATGTGCCGCAGCGCGCCAGCGTCGACTGGGATTTTCCGACCACGGTGATCGACGTCGTGCTGATGGGCCGCTACCGCAAGCTGGGCCTGTTCGGCCGCGTCACCCGCGCCGAGCGCGTGCTGGCCACGGACGCGCTGGCGCGCGTCGGGATGGAAGGCTTTGCCACCCGCCAGATCGGTCAGCTGTCGGGCGGCCAGCAGCAGCGCGTCTTCCTCGCCCGTGCGCTGGCGCAGGAGGCGGACCTCTACCTGCTGGACGAACCCTTCGCCGGCGTCGACGCCGCCACCGAGCGCGCCATCATCGAGGTGCTGAAGGGCCTGAAGGCCGAGGGCAGATCGGTCATCGCCGTGCATCACGATTTGTCGACCGTGGCCGACTATTTCGACCACGTCTTCCTCGTCAACGTCCGCGCCATGGCCGAGGGGCCGGTCGCCACCACCTTCACCCCCGAAGCGCTGGCGCAGACCTATGGCGGACGGCTCGCGGCCACGCACCTGGACCAGCTTGCGCTGACCGGGGCCTAGGCCATGGCCGGGTTTCTCGACGCGCTCCTGCTGCAGGCGGGCTACAACGCCGCGCTGGTGACCGTCGGGGCGGCGCTGCTGGGCTTTGCGGCGGGGACCGCCGGAACCTTCCTCTTCCTGCGCAAGCGCGCGCTGGTGTCCGATGCCGTGGCCCACGCGACCCTGCCGGGCGTCGGCCTCGCGTTTCTGGGGATGGTCGCGCTGGGGGGCGACGGGCGCAGCCTCGTCGGGCTGCTGCTCGGTTCGGCGCTCAGCGCCTTCGCCGGCCTGTGGCTGGTGGAATGGATCGCGCGGCGCACGCGGCTGGCCGAGGATGCGGCGATCGGCGCGGTGCTGTCGGTGTTCTTCGGCTTCGGCGTCGTGCTCCTGACCGTGATCCAGACGCTCGACCGCGGGCGGCAGGCAGGGCTGGAGGATTTCCTGCTCGGCTCCACCGCCGGGATGCTGTTCCAGGACGGGATCATCATCGCCGCCGGCGGGGCCGCCATCGTCGCCGCCATCTGGCTCCTGCGCCGCCCGATGACGCTGGTGGCCTTCGATGCGGGCTACGCGCAGTCGCTGGGCGTGAACACGCGCCGCGTCGATCTGGCGATGATGGGGCTGGTGATGGCAGTGACGGTGATCGGACTGAAGCTTGTCGGCCTGATCCTGATCGTCGCCCTGCTGATAATCCCGGCGGTTACCGCACGGTTCTGGACCAACCGGGTCGAGCGGGTGCTCTGGGCCGCGGGCATCCTTGGCGGCGTGTCGGGCTATGTCGGCGCGGCGGCCTCGGCCTCGGCCCCCGACCTGCCGACCGGGCCGATCATCGTGCTGATCGCAGCAGGGCTGTTCACCCTGTCGCTGCTGCTGGCACCGGTGCGCGGCGTGCTGGCCTCGGTGCTGTCACACCGCCGGTTCCAGGCCCGCGTGCATCGCCGGCAGGGCCTGCTGGCGCTGGTGCGCAACGAGCCGATCCATGACCCGCTGACGCTGCGCATCCTGCGGGCCGAGGGGCTGATCCGCCCCGACGGGGTCGCCACCGACGAAGGCCGGGCGCTTGCGGCCAAGATCGCGCGCGACGAACGCCGCTGGGACGTGGCGCGCGCGGTGCATCAAGACACCAGCCTGACCGGGCGCTACGACGGCCTGACCCCGATCGAGGAGGTGTTCACCGCCGACCAGATCGCCGATTTCGACGCCCGCCTCGGCGGGCCGCAGGCCGTGGGGGCTTGAGCATGTGGGCCGATTTCGTCCAGTTCTCGCTCACACCGATCCTGATCGGCATCTTCGCCGCCATTGCCTGCGCGCTGCCTGGCAATTTCCTCATCCTGCGGCGGCAGGCGCTGATCGGCGACGCGATCAGCCATGTCGTGCTGCCTGGCATCGTCGTGGCCTTCCTCGTCACCGGCACCATCACCGCGCTGCCGATGTTGCTGGGGGCGGGGGTCGCGGCGCTGATCGCCGTGGTGCTGATCGAGGCGATCAAGCGGCTGGGCGGCATCGAGCCCGGCGCGGCGATGGGCGTGGTGTTCACCGCGCTTTTCGCCGGCGGTGTGCTGCTGCTGGAACAATCCGACACCAGCGGCGTGCATCTGGATGTGGAGCATGCGCTGATGGGCAATCTGGAGACGCTGATCTGGCTGCGGGCGGAGGGCTGGGGCAGTCTGCTCGATCCCGCCGCGCTGGCGCGCCTGCCGCCGGAACTGCCGCGCATGGCCATCGCCGCGCTGCTCATCGCGGCGCTGACGGTGATCTTCTGGCGGCCCCTGAAGCTCTCGACCTTCGACGAGGGCTTCGCCCGCGCCATCGGCCTGCCGGTCACGGCCATCGGCCTTGGCCTTGTCATCGCCGCCGCCGTCGCCGCCGTCGCGGCCTTCGACGCGGTCGGCTCGATCATCGTGATCGCGATGTTCATCTGCCCGCCCGCCAGCGCCCGGCTGATGACCAACGGGCTTGCCGCGCAGGTCTGGTGGTCGGTGGGGTGCGCCACGGCCTCGGCGATCCTCGGCTATGTGCTTGCGGGCTATGGCCCGCTCTGGCTGGGCTTTGCCAACTCGGTCAGCGCGGCGGGCATGATCGCCACCGTCTCGGGCGTCATCCTCGCGCTCGCCTGTCTCCTCGGGCCGCACCGGGGCCGCGTGGGCGCGGGCGCCGGGGCCTGAGCGTCTTGCGCGCAGGCCGGGGGCGGGGCAGGGTGCGCCCGTCGCAGCTGCACCGGACCCCCCAATGACCGACGCCTATGATCCCGCCGCCGAGGGCGCGAAGATGTCCTACAAAAGCGACATGAGCTATGGCGACTACCTCGCGCTCGAGGGCTTGCTCGACGGTCAGCGCCCGCTGTCGAACGCGCATGACGAGATGCTGTTCATCATCCAGCACCAGACCTCCGAGCTGTGGATGCGGCTCGCGATCCACGAGCTGACGGCGGCGCGCGCGGGGCTGGAAGCGGGCGAGGTGCGCCCGGTGTTCAAGATGCTGACCCGCGTGGCGCGGATCTTCGAGCAGCTGAACGGCGCCTGGGACGTGCTGCGCACGATGACGCCGTCGGAATACACCGCCTTCCGCGACGATCTCGGCAGTTCCTCAGGATTCCAGTCGCACCAGTACCGCCGGATCGAATTCATGCTCGGCAACCGCAACCCCGCGATGCTGAAGGTCCACGAACACCGCCCCGCGCTGCACGCCGCGCTGGTGGCGGAGATGGGGCGGAAATCCCTCTACCACGTCGCGCTCGACCGGCTCGGGGCAGAGACGGGGCAGGATTTCCGCGACGCCTACAGGCTCGACGGCCCCCATGCCGCGCAGGACGCCATCCGTGACGCCTGGGCCGTGGTCTACGAGCGGCCACAGGACCATTGGGCGCTTTACGAACTGGCCGAAAAGCTGGTCGACCTGGAGGATTACTTCCGCCGCTGGCGCTTCAACCATGTCACCACGGTCGAACGCATCATCGGCTTCAAGCGCGGCACCGGCGGCACCTCGGGCGTGCAATACCTGCGCCGGATGCTGGAGGTGGAGCTTTTCCCCGAGCTTTGGCAGGTGCGGGGGCAGTTGTGAAGGATCACGCGATGTCGGTGCTGCGCAAACAGATGTTCGACCTGCCCGAGGGCATGATCTACCTCGACGGCAACTCTCTGGGGCCGTTGCCCAAGGCGGTCCCCGCGCGGGTGGCGCAGGCGATCAGCGGCGAATGGGGCGCGCATCTGATCAAGGGCTGGAACCTCGACGGCTGGATGGCGCAGCCTGCCCGCGTCGGCGATCTGGTGGGGCGTCTGATCGGCGCGCCGCCCGGCTCGGTGGTCATGGGCGACACCCTGTCGATCAAGGTCTACCAGGCGCTGTCGGCGGCACTGCAGATGCGGCCTGAACGCAAGGTGGTGCTGTCGGACAGCGGCAATTTCCCGACCGACCTATACATGGCGGACGGGCTGATCCGGCAGTTGGCGCAGGGCCACAACCTGCGCGTGGTGGACCCCGAGGCGGTGGCCGACGCGATCACCGAAGACGTCGCCGTGGTGATGCTGACGCAGGTGGATTACCGCACCGGGCGGATGCACGACATGGCGGCGATCACTGCCCGGGCGCACGAGGTCGGTGCGGTGATGATCTGGGATCTCGCGCACAGCGCGGGCGCGGTGCCAGTCGACATGGAAGCGAGCGGGGCCGAGTTCGCCGTCGGCTGCACCTACAAATACCTCAACGGCGGCCCCGGTGCGCCGGCCTTCATCTACGTCCGGCCCGACCTTGCCGACCATGTCGAGCCCGCCTTGGCCGGCTGGCTCGGCCATGCCGCACCCTTCGCCTTCGATCTCGACTACCGGCCCGCGCCCGGAGTCGAACGGATGCGCGTCGGCACGCCGCCGGTGATCCAGCTGGCTGCCCTCGATGCGGCGCTGGAGGTCTGGGAAGGCGTCGACATGGGCGCGCTCCGCGCCGCCTCTATCGCGCTCTCCGAGACCTTCATCCGCGAGGTCGAGGCGCGCTGCCCCGATCTGATGCTGGCCAGCCCCCGCGACCCGGCGCAGCGCGGCAGCCAGGTCTCGTTCCGCTTCGAGCAAGGCTACGCCGCAATGCAGGCGCTGATCGCGCGCGACGTCATCGGCGACTTCCGTGCGCCCGACATCATGCGCTTCGGCTTCACGCCGCTCTACCTCGACGAGGGCGACGTGGTGCGGGCGGCAGAACTTATAGAAGAAGTCATCCGCGACCGGCTCTGGGACCGGCCCGACTACATGACGCGGCAGAAGGTCACCTGAGCCCTGACCGGGGTCACGGCTCACGGATGCCCAAAGCCGTCGCCACGTCCAGCCGGAGAATGAGGAAGTCGGGATGACGCAAGGCGAGACGCTCACGATCAGAAGGGCCGAGGCCTCCGACCTTCCGCATCTGGTCGAGATCTTCAATCATTACGTCGACCATGGCCACGTCAGTTTCGGAACCGACTTGCATACGGTCGAAAGCCGAACGCCGTGGTTCGAGGCATTCGGGGCCGGACGATACCAGTTGCTTGTCGCCGAACATGCAGGTGGGATCGCGGGCTGCACCTACAGCAGCAGATACCGGCCGACCCCGGCCTTCGATTTCACGGTCGAGACCAGCATCTACCTGCACCCCGAAAGGCGCCGCACCGGTTTCGGATCAAGCCTCTACGCGGCGTTGTTCGAGGCTCTGGAAAGCCAGCCCGTTCATCTGGCCGTTGCGGGGATCGCGCTGCCGAACCCCGGTTCGATCGCCCTGCACAAGCGGTTCGGCTTCGTTGAGGTCGGGACGTTCGAGGAATACGCCCGAAAACACGACACCTGGATCAGTTCCACATGGTTTCAGAAGCGGTTGCCTGGCGCTGCGGGGCTTCGCGGACAGGCGTGAAAGCGGGCGCAGCACGTCACGATGCCTGCCTCAGCGCATCCTGCGGGGGTTTCGCGACGATGCCGGCGTCGAACAGCGCGGCGATTTCCCCCTCGGGCAGGCGCGCCACATCGGCCAGGATCGCCTCGGTGTGCTGGCCCAGCAGCGGTGCCGGGGCGGCGGGGTCGCGCGGCGCCGCGTCGAAGCCGAAAGGGCTGCCGGGGCTGAGGTAGGTGCCGATGCCGGGCTGCGCGACCTCGGAGAAGATCGGGTTTTCCGCCGACAGGTCCGGATCTTGCGTGATCGCCTCGGAAAAGCTGCGGAACACCGACCAGGTGATGCCCGCGCGGTCGAAGGTCTCGGCGAAATCCGCCACCCGGCGCGCGGCGAACCAGGGCGCCAGCACCGCGGTGATCGCCTTGCGCGCGATCCAGCGCGCGCCCTCGTCCCGCAGATCGACGCCCAGTTCCGTCGCCAGCGCCGCCATCGGCTCCGCCGTGCCGGTGACCTTCAGCAGGTTCGCCCATTGCCGCGCCGTCAGGCCGATGACCATGACGCGGCTGCCGCAGGCGCAGGTGAAATCCTGCCCGTAGGCGCCGTAGAGCTCGTTGCCCGCCTTGCCGCGCGTCTGGCCGGTGATCGCATGTTCCCCGATGATCCCCAGATGCCCCAGCATCGCGGCGGCCACGTCCTTCAGCGTCAGGTCCACGGCCTGGCCCGTGCCATGCCGCAGCCGGTGGCGTTCGGCCGCCAGCAGGCCCGTGACGACGAGCCCGCCGGCGATGGCATCCCAGGCGGGCAGGGCATGGGCCACCGGCTCGGTCGACCCTTCGGGGCCCGTGGCCATCGGAAAGCCCACGGCGGGGTTGACGGTGTAGTCGACCGCGGGTCGCCCGTGCCGGTCGCCGCGCAGGCAGACCGACACCAGATCGGCGCGGCGCCTGGCCAGGGTGGCGTGATCGGTCCAGCCCGGCGTCGCGAGATTGGTGATGAAAAGCCCCGCATCCGCGCCGGGGGCGCAGATGACCTCCTGCGCGATCTCCTTGCCGCGCGGGGTCTTCACGTCGATGGCGATGGACCGCTTGCCCTTGTTCATGCCCGCCCAGAACAGGCTCCGCCCGTCCGGCGTCACCGGCCAGCGGGTGTAATCGAGCCCGCCCTGCGGCAGGTCGAGGCGGATCACGTCGGCGCCCATCTGCGCCAGCGTCATGCCGGCCAGCGGCACCGCCACGAAGGCGGAGGATTCGACGACGCGCATGCCCTTGAGAATGCCCATCAATCCCACTCCGCCGTGGCGACCATGCCAAGGTAGCCCTCGGGCGTCGCGGTGCCCAGCTCCATCGACTTGCCGCCGGGTGCCAGCCGCCCCTGCAGGCGCAGGTTGTGGGTGTGGAACATCGGATGCACACCGCGAAAGCCGAAGCGCCTGGGCGGCACGCCGGTGTGGCGCTTGGCGGTTTCCATCAGCATGATCGCCTGCATCGGGCCATGGGTGACGAGGGCGGGATATTTCTCCACCTCCTGCGCATAGGGCAGGTCGAAGTGGATGCGGTGCGCATTGTAGGTCGCGGCGGAAAAGCGGAACAGCCGCGCGGTGTTGATCTCGACGGTCTCGTCGAAATCGGGCGTCTCCAGCGCCGGGATGCGCTTGGGCGGCGTGAAGCTTTCGGGGATGTGCAGGTAGACGATGTCCTGCTCCTCCTCGACGAAGCTGCCGGTCTCGCCCTCGATCTGGTGGCCGACGGTGACGAAGACCATGTCGCCGGTCCCGCCCGACTTGGGCGTGACCGAGCGGATCACCGATTTCCGGCGCAGCCGTTCGCCCACGCGCAGCGAGCCGTGAAAGCTGAGCTTGCCCGCCGCCCACATGCGGCGCTTGAAGGCGAGCGGCGGCAGGAAGTTGCCCAGCTTCGGGTGCCCGTCCTCGGCCAGCTGCGCCAGCGGCACGAACTCGGGAAACGCCGCCCAGTGCCACAGCCGCGGCAACAGCGAGCCGCGCCGCGTATCTCGGGGCAGTGACAGCGGGTGCGAGACCGCCGCACTCATCATCCCCGCCAGCTCCGGCGAAAGACACCCCCAGCGTTCCTCGGTCCGGCCGACCCAATCCTCGGCCTCGCGCAGTGCAACCATGGGGCGTGTCTCCGTGTTTATCATGCCGCGACCTTCATACCGAGGATGCGCGCCACCGTCTCGCCCATCATCGACGGGTTGGGTGCGACGGTGATGCCCGCCTCCTGCAAGATCTCCACCTTCTCCTGCGCGCTTTCGCCGAAGGCCGAGATGATCGCGCCGGCGTGGCCCATCTTGCGGCCCTTGGGCGCCGACAGGCCCGCGACATAGGCCGCGACCGGCTTCTTCATGTGATCGCGCACATAGGCCGCCGCCTCCGCCTCCTGCGGGCCGCCGATCTCGCCGATCATGATGACCGCGTCGGTGTCGGGATCGTTCTCGAACAGCTCGAGAATGTCGCGGAAGCTCGACCCGTTGATCGGGTCGCCGCCGATGCCGATGGAGGATGACACCCCGATGCCGAGCGCCGACATCTGGCTCGCCGCCTCGTAGCCCAGCGTGCCCGAGCGGCCGACGATGCCGACGCGGCCGGCTGTGTAGATATGCGGCGGCATGATGCCCATGAAGCCGATCCCGGGCGAGATGATCCCGGCGCAGTTCGGCCCGATCAGCCGCATCTTGCGGTCGCGCGGGAAGTGCCGCAGGAACCGCTTCACCTTCATCATGTCCTGCGCCGGCAAGCCGTCGGTGACGCAGACGGCGGTCTTGATGCCCGCGGCGGCGGCCTCCATCATCGCGTCGGCGGCAAAGGCCGGCGGCACGAACAGCAGCGAGGCGTCGGCGCCCGTCGCCTCCACCGCTTCGCGCACGGTGTCGAAGATCGGCCGGTCGAGCACCGTGGTGCCGCCCCGGCCCGGCGTGACGCCGCCGACGACGTTGGTGCCGGCCTCGATCATCTCGCCGGTGTGGAACTGGCCGATGCGGCCCGACATGCCCTGAACGATGACGCGGGTTTCGGGGGTGATCAGAATTGCCATGGTCCGGCTCCTTATGCGGCGGCGGGGGTGGGGCGGGCGCGGACGGCGGCCTTCGCCGCCTCGGCCAGCGTGTCGGCGGATATCAGCGGCAGGCCCGAGGTGCGGATGATCTCGCGCCCTTCCTCGACATTGGTGCCCGACAGGCGAACGATGACCGGCAGGCTCAGCCCGACCTCCTGGTAGGCCTGCACCACGCCCCTGGCGATCCAGTCGCAGCGGTTGATGCCGGCGAAGATGTTCACCAGGATCACGCTCACCTTCGGGTCGGTCAGCACGGTGCGGAAGGCGGTGACCACCCGCTCGGGCGAGGCGCCGCCGCCGATGTCGAGGAAATTGGCCGGCTCGCCGCCCGCCAGCTTGATCATGTCCATCGTCGCCATGGCGAGGCCCGCGCCGTTGATGATGCAGCCGATGTCGCCGTCGAGGCCGACATAGGCGAGGCCATTGTCGGCGGCCATGCTCTCGCGCGGGTCTTCCTGGCCCGGATCGCGCAGCGCCTCCACCTGCGGGCGGCGGTAGAGCGCGTTGGTGTCGAAGGACATCTTCGCGTCCAGCGCCACAAGATCGCCCGCGCCGGTGATGGCCAGCGGGTTGATCTCCACCATCATCGCGTCGAGGTCGCGGTAGGCGCGGTAGCAGGCGCGCAGCGTCAAAGCCATCTGGCCCACCTGCTTGCCCTTCAGCCCCAGTCTGAAGGCCAGGTCGCGCGCCTGGTATTCCAGCAGGCCCGCCGCCGGGTCGATGACCATGCGCACGAGGCTGTCGGGGTCCTTCTCGGCCAGCACCTCGATCTCCATCCCGCCATGGCCGGAGGCGACGATCATGATCCGCTCCGATTTCCGGTCGAGCACGAAGCCGAGGTAGATCTCCTGCGCGATGTCGGTCGCCTCCTCGATCCAGAGCCGGTGCACGACCTTGCCCGCGGCGCCCGATTGCTTGGTGACCAGCGTCTTGCCCAGAAGCTCGGCGGCGTAGGCGCGCACCTCGGCCTCCGACTTGCAGAGCTTCACGCCGCCTGCCTCGCCGCGCCCGCCGGAATGGATCTGCGCCTTGACCACGCAGGTGCCGCCGCCCAGCTGGCGGCAGGCATGGGCCGCCTGTTCGGGGCTGAAGGCGATGTGGCCCTTCGGGACCGGCACGCCGAACCCGGCGAGAATGTCCTTGGCCTGGTGTTCGTGGATGTCCATGGCGTTGCTCCTTCCTACAGGGTCATTCGGCGGCGTCGGTGGCGGTTTCGCGCGCGGCGATGGCCTGCGCCACGTCGATCACGTTGCGCGCCATCTTCTCGCTCGCCGCGTCGATCATCTTGCCGTCGAGGCTGGCCGCACCCTTGCCCTGGGCCTCGGCCTTGCGCAGCTCCTCGATGATGCGATGGGCCTTGGTCACCTCGGCCTCGGGCGGGCTGAAGACCTCGTTGGCCATGTCGATCTGGCTGGGGTGGATCGCCCACTTGCCCTCGCAGCCGAGCGCGGCAGCGCGGCGCGCGCCGGCCTTGTAGCCCTCGGGGTCCGAGAAATCGCCGAACGGCCCGTCGATGGGGCGCAACCCGTAGGCGCGGCAGGCGATGACCATGCGGGTGATCGAGGCGTGCCACTGGTCGCCCGGATAATCGGGGTTCAGCCCGCCGATGTTCGTGGTCCGCGCGCGCATCGAGGCGGCGTAATCCGCGACGCCGAAATGCAGCGCCTCGAGCCGGCCGCCGAACTGTGCGATGGCCTCGACATTCGCCATGCCGAGCGCCGTCTCGATCAGCGCCTCGAGCCCCACGCGCGTCTGCACCCCGGTGCCCTGCTCGATCTGGTTCACCATCGCCTCGACCATGTAGAGATCGCCGGTGACGCCGACCTTGGGCACCAGCAGCGTGTGCACCCGGTCGCCGGCCTGTTCCATCACGTCGACCACGTCGCGGTACATGTAATGCGTGTCGAGCCCGTTGATCCGCACGCTGACGGTCTTGCCCTTGCCCGCCCAGTCGATGTCGTTCAGCGCCTGGATCGCGTTCTTGCGCGCCTGCTCCTTCTCGGGCGGGGCCACCGCATCCTCGAGGTCGAGGAAGACGAAATCGGCGCCGCTCTCGGCGGCCTTGTCGATCATCGTGGGGTTGGAGGCGGGCACCGCCAGTTCCGAGCGTTGCAGGCGCTGGCGGCGAAGGGGGTAGAGCGTATGGGACATTCCGGGGGCTTTCTGAGGGGGAGGAGGTTATTCGACGGACGCAGCGGCCGGGCCGACCGCAACGGGGCGCACCGCGGCGGGTTTCGCCGCAAGCGCCTGCGCGCTCAGGCCAAGCACGCCGAGGCCCGCCGCGCAGGCAGGGCCCGCGCCGGTCACGGTGACGCCCGCGTCGACGCACCAGGCGTCCATATGGATCTCGGCCGGGCCGGGGGCGGCGCTGCCCTCGACGAACAGCAGCGCATCGTGGAACGCGGTGTCGAGCGCGCGGCGCACGCCCGCCATGTCGCAGGGGGCGGCGCCGGCCAGCGCCACGAACACCGCCTTGATCGTGCCGAACCGGTCGGCGCCGAGGCGGCGGGACATCTCGGCCACCGGCACGGGGGCGCCCCAGGGGCGGTCGATCGCCTCGACCTCCAGCCCCATCCGCGCGGCCATCCGCGCCCAGTCGGTGGCCGCCTGCCCGCTGCGCACCACCAGCACCCGGTCTCCTGGAGAGAGCGTGGCGGCGACCGCCGCCTCCCATGCCGACGCGGCGCCGCCGGGGAACAGCATCACGTCGGCGGTTCGTGTGTTCAGAACGCCCTGCAGATCGTCGAGGATCGACGCCGCAAACCCGCCCGTCGGCGCGCCTTGCCTGGGTTTCCAGGCCGGCGGCATATGCCGCGCGGCGGCGGGAACGGCGAAAAGGGCTTGGGTATGACCGGTGCGCATGCTGTGCTCCTGCTGGCGGGTTGTGGGGACCATGCCTGCGAAACGGGCAGTTTCAAAACGCTTCCGGGTCCTGCTGTAAATGCGAGAATTTACATGGTACAAGATTCGTGAACTTGTAAACTAATCGGTATACAACAGTATGAAGACCTTCATCGGCCCCCGCCTGCGGCGCCTGCGCGTCGATCACGGCCAGACCCAGGCCCAGATGGGCAAGGCGCTCGGCATCTCGACCTCCTATGTGAACCTTCTGGAGAAGAACGAACGCTCGGTGTCCGTGCCGGTGCTGCTGAAACTGTTCGAGACCTATGGCGTCGACTGGCGCGACCTGGCCGACGACGAGGATACGGCGCATCTGTCCGATCTGCGCGCCGCGCTGCACGATCCGCTGTTCGACGGCTCGCGGCCCGACCTTGCGCAGATGCGGGCCGCGCTGATCCACGCGCCCGATCTGGCCGCCAGCTTTCTGCGCCTGCATCGCTCCTATCTCGCCATCACCGACCAGTTGATGAGCATCGTGGAGGCCGGCGACGGCGCGCGCACGCTCCTGCACTCCTCGCCCGAGGAGACCGTCCACACCTTCTTTCGCAAGAACCGCAACCACTTCCCCGCGCTCGAAGATGCGGCGGAGGCGTTCTGGGACGGCAAGCCGCCCGCCACCGACGATGTCTATGCCGCCCTCAAGGCCCGCCTGCTGTCGCGGCTTGGCCTGCGCGTGCAGCTGATGCCGGTGGCCGACATGCCGCAGCGCCTGCGCGAATACGACGAGGCGCGGCGGCTCATTCTTCTATCGGAAGCGCTCGACCATCCCAACCGCGTCTTCCAGCTGGTCCATGTCACCGGGCTGATCGAGCATCGCGCGGTCTTCGACGACCTGCTGACCGAATCCGGCCTTGCCGACGCCCATGACCGCGCCCGCTGCCGGGTGGAACTGGCCAACTACTTCGCCGCCGCCGTGCTGATGCCCTACGGCCCGTTCCTGGCCGAGGCGCTGGCCTCCAGATACGATTTCGACCACCTCGCCACCCGCTTCGGCGTCAGCTTCGAGCAGGCCTGCCACCGCGCCACCACCTTGCAGCGGCGCGGCGCGCAGGGGGTGCCGTTCTTCTTCCTGCGCATCGACAAGGCCGGCAACGTCACCAAGCGCTTCAACTCCACCGATTTCCACCTCGCCGAACATGGCGGCGCCTGCCCGCGGCTGGAGGTGCACATGTCCTTCCGCACGCCGGGCCGGATCGTGCCGCAACTGGTGGAGATGCCGGACCAGAGCCGGTTCATGGTCTTCTCGCGCACCGTCGACCGCCCCAGCTTCGCGCGCCACACCCAGGATGTGCGGCTCGCCGTCGCCATCGGCTGTTCCGTCGAACACGCCGCCGCCATCGGCTACGCGGGCACGCTCGCCGCCGTCGACGCGCCGGTGACCGAGATCGGCATCAACTGCCGCATCTGCCCGCGCACCACCTGCGACCAGCGCGCCCATCATGCCATCGTCATGTCCGAGCCGCTCGACGAACGCCGCCGCGGGGCCACGCGGTATTCGGCCTGAAGTCATCGCATCTGCAACGAACGGTTTGACAGCCGCGCGGCCCCTGTGAGACAACCGCCCCGAGACGCGGGCGCCCCCGTGTCTCCCCGCGGGCCGGGATTGTTTCGCTGCGTGAAGGGCACGTACACGCAGTCCAGACAAGGGAGGACCCCATGGGACCTTTTCCGCATGACGCGCCCAAGGCGCAGATCGACGCCATCAACACCGCAGGCACCGACGGGTTCGAATTCGTCGAATTCGCCCACCCCGATCCCGCGGTGCTGGAGCGGCTGTTCACCGCCATGGGCTACGCCGAGGTCGCGCGCCACAAGCGCCGCGACATCTCGCTCTACCGGCAGGGCGACATCACCTATGTCCTGAACCGCGACCCGGGCAGCCATGCCGCGCGCTTCGTGCACGATCACGGCCCCTGCGCGCCGTCGATGGCCTGGCGCGTGGTCGATGCGCAGCACGCGCTGACATGCGCGCTGGAATATGGCGCGGAGGAATACACCGGCACCGACAAGACACTCGATGTGCCCGCCGTGATCGGCATCGGCGGCTCGCTGCTCTATTTCGTGGATACCTACGGCGAGGACGGCAGCCCCTATTCGGCCGAATACGACTGGCTGGGCGAGGTGGACCCGAAACCCGAAGGCGCGGGCTTCTACTACCTCGACCACCTCACGCACAACGTCCAGCGCGGCAACATGAGCACCTGGTACGATTTCTACGCCAAGGCCTTCAACTTCCGCGAGATCCGGTATTTCGACATCAAGGGCAAGCAGACCGGCCTCACCTCGCGCGCGCTGACCTCGCCCTGCGGCAAGATCCGCATCCCGATCAACGAAAGCGCGGATGAGACCAGCCAGATCGAGGAATACCTGCGCGAATACAAGGGCGAGGGCATCCAGCACATCGCCGTCGCGACCGAGAACATCTACGACAGCGTCGACAGGATCGCCGCCAACGGCATCGCGTTCATGCCCGCGCCGCCGAAATCCTACTACGCGATGAGCCGCAAGCGCGTGGCCGACCACGAGGAGCCGATCGAGCGGATGATGCAGCACGGCATCTTGATCGACGGCGAGGGCGTGGTCGATGGCGGCATGACCCGCATCTTGCTGCAGATCTTTTCCAAGACCGTGATCGGCCCGATCTTCTTCGAGTTCATCCAGCGCAAGGGCGATGACGGCTTCGGCGAGGGCAACTTCAAGGCGCTCTTCGAATCCATCGAACAGGACCAGATCGACCGGGGTGTGCTCACGGCCTCAAGCAGCGAAGCGGTAGGCCGCACAAAAGTCGCCGGGGAATGAGCCTGAACGCCACCCACGACCCGGCACGGCGGAGCTGGGTCGACAGCGCCAACGCGCCCGGTGCCGATTTCCCGATCCAGAACCTGCCCTGGGGCGTGTTCTCCGAGGGGGACGGCACGCGCCGGGTGGGGGTCGCGATCGGCGACCGCATCCTCGATGTCACGGCACTTGAGGCTGACGGCGTAATCGAGCCTCTCGCCGGCGCGCAGGTTTTCAGAGACGGCATCCTCAACCCGTTCATGGCGCTTGGCCCCGCGGTCTGGTCGCGGACGCGGGCGGCGCTGGCGGATCTGCTGGACGCGGACACCGGCGAGCGGGGCCTGCCGCTGGTGGCGCAGGCCGAGGCCCGGATGCACCTGCCGATCTTCGTGCGCAGCTACACCGATTTCTACGCCTCGCGCGAACACGCCACCAATGTCGGCACGATGTTTCGCGGGGCCGAGAACGCCTTGCCGCCGAACTGGCTGCACATGCCCATCGGCTACAACGGTCGCGCCTCCACCGTGGTCGTCTCGGGCACCGGCATCCATCGCCCGCTGGGGCAGCTGAAGGGGCCGCAGGAGGATGCGCCGCGCCTCGGGCCCTCGGAGAGGCTCGACATCGAGCTGGAACTGGGCGCCATCGTCGGCACCGGCAACCCCATGGGCCAGCCGGTCACGACCGCGCAGGCGTGGGAGATGATCTTCGGCTTCGTGCTCCTCAACGACTGGTCGGCGCGCGACGTGCAGGTCTGGGAATACCAGCCGCTCGGTCCGTTCCAGTCCAAGGCTTTTGGCACCACGATCAGCCCCTGGGTCGTGACCCGCGAGGCGCTGGCGCCGTTCCTCGTGCCCGCGCCCGACCGGATGCAGCCGCTGCTGGAATACCTCAGCGAGGACGCGCCCCACAACCTCGACCTGGCGCTTGAGGTCGATCTGGCCCCGGAGGGGCAGGACGCCACCACCATCACCCGCACCAATGCGCGGCACCTCTACTACTCGCCCGCGCAGCAGCTCGCCCATCACGCCGTTTCCGGTTGCGCGATGGAGACGGGCGATCTGCTCGGCTCCGGCACCATCTCGGGCGCGACGCCAGGCAGCCTCGGCTCGCTGCTGGAGATGACGTGGAACGGGCGCGACCCCGTGCCAGTGGCCGGCGGCACCCGGACGTTTCTGCACGACGGCGACACCATCACCCTGCGCGGCTGGTGCGAAGGCGCGTACCGCGTCGGCTTCGGCAGCTGCGCCGGAACGATCCTGCCCGCGCGGGATGCGCCATGAACCGCGACGCGTGGATGGATTTCCCCGGTGCGCCGCCGGAGGGCGCGCGCGTCTGCGCGGCAGGGGATGTCCCGGAGACGGGCGTTGCAAGCTTTGATCTCGACGGGTTCCCGATCCTGCTGGTGGCCAGCGCCGAGGGGCTGCGCGCCTACGTCAACGCCTGCCCGCACCAGTACCTGCCGCTCGACTGGCGCTCGGCCAACATCCTGTCGGCCGATGGCGGGATGCTGCGCTGCTCCAACCACGACGCGGGCTTCGATGCCTGCACGGGGCAGGGCGTCGACGGGCTTGGACAGGGCTGCGCGCTCGACCCAATACCGGTCCGCATCCGCGACGGCTGGCTGGTGATCGGCTAGACCTCGGCGTTGCGGCGCAAGGTGGCAAAGGCCGCCGCGACCGTCCGCCGCTCGCGGCCGGACAGCCCGCGAAACAGCCGCGCCTCGTGACGCTCCACCGCGCACAGCGCCTCCCGGCACAGCGTCCGCCCGGCCCCGGTCACGTCCAGCGCATAGGCGCGCCGATCCTCGGGCGCGCGGTTCCGCGCGATCAACCCGCGCTGTTCCAGCTCGTCCACGATCACCACGAGGTTTGGCCGCTCCATCGCCATCAGCCGCGCCAGCTGCGCCTGGTTCAGCTTCGGGTTCGCCTCCACCAGCACCAGCGCGGTGAAGGTGATCATCCGCAGCTCGAACGGGCGCAGCGTCTCGGCCAGATCCGCCTGCACCGCCAGCCAGGCCCGCCGCATCCGGTAGCCCAGAAGCCCGTCCAGCGCCGCGTCGGTGGCTTCGGCGGCGGCCTCCGGGGCCGGGGGCTCGGGCGACAGGCTCATGGCTAGCGCAACAGGAACAGGGTGATGGCGGGGAAGGCCACGAGGATCACCACCCGGATGATGTCGGAGGTCACGAACCACATCACCGCCTTGTAGGTCTCGGTCATCGGCGTCTCGCGGTCCATCGCGTTGATGATGAACAGGTTCATGCCCACCGGCGGCGTGATCAGCCCGACCTCGACCACGATCAGCACCAGGATGCCGAACCAGATCGCGGTGAGCGTGGTGTTGAAATCGGCGTGCATCGCCTCGGTCACCGGGCGCAGGCCCATCTCGCGGAACTCGTCGCGGGTCAGCGCCACGCCCTCGGCCAGCTTCGCCTCGGCCGCGCGCAGCAGGTCCGGCGCCATGTCGATCCCCATCGCCACACCCTCGGCGACCCGCGCGGTCTGCATCTCGATCAGGGTGATCATCCCGAAATCCATCTGCGCCATCACCGGCCAGAAGATCGGGATGGTCAGCAGGATCATCGACAGGCTGTCCATCAGGCAGCCCATGATCAGGTAGAAGATCAGGATCAGGATCAGCACGGTGAGCGGCGCGTAGCCTTGCCCCACCACCCACATCGACAGCTCCTGCGGCATCTGCGTCAACGCGAGGAAGGAATTGTAGAGCTTGGCGCCCAGCACGATGAAGAAGATCATCGCCGAGGAGATGGCGGTGGTGACGATCGCCTCCTTGAACAGCGTCCAGGTCATGTTGCCCTTCACCAGCGCCAGCAGCCCGGTGCCCGCCGCGCCCACGGCGGCGCCCTCGGTGGGCGTGAACCATCCCGCGTAGATGCCGCCCACGACAAGGCCGAAGACCACGATCACCGGCCAGATCTCGGCCAGCGCCCTGAACCGCTCCGCATAGGGCACCCGCTCGCGCACACCCGCACTGCCGGGGTTGACGCGGACGTAGATCGAGATGGTGATCATGTAGCCGATGGCCGCCAGGATGCCGGGCACGAAGGCCGCCAGAAACAGCGAGGCGATGTTCTGCTCGGTCAGGATCGCGTAGATCACCAGGATCACCGAGGGCGGGATCAGGATGCCCAGCGTGCCGCCCGCCGCCAGCGTGGCGGTGGAAAACCCGCCCGAATAGCCGTAGCGCCTGAGCTCCGGCAGGGCGACGCGGCTCATGGTGGCGGCGGTGGCCAGCGACGAGCCGCAGATCGCGCCGAACCCCGCGCAGGCCCCGACCGAGGCCATGGCGACGCCCCCCTTGCGATGCCCCAGCCACCCCTCGGCGGCCTTGAACAGCGCGGTGGACATCCCCGACAGGGTCGCGAACTGCCCCATCAGCAGGAACATCGGAATGATCGACAGCGAATAGCTTGAGAATGTGGAATAGCTTTCGGCCTTCAGCAGGTTCAGACCCATGTTCGGACTGCCCGTGGCCAGCCACAGCCCGCCGACGCCGACGCAGAACATCGCCACGCCGATGGGCGCGCGCAGGAAGATCAGGATCAGCAGGACCGGAAAGGACCAGAACCCAAGCTCGAGCGCGCTCAATGCTCCGCCCCCTGGCCGCCGGGCAGGGTGCTGCGCCCGGTGCGGGCCTCGACCAGCCGCGCCACCGCGCAGTAGAGCCCGACCAGCCCCGCCACGATGGCCGCGACAAGGCTCGCGCCATAGGCCCACCAGACCGGAAACTGCAGCAGGAACGTGGTCTGCCCGTTGGCCAGTTTCTCGGTGAACCCGGCATAGAGCCGCCAGCCGATGACGATGATGACGACGGCCAGCATCACCTCCCAGAACGCGGTGAGAAACCGGTTCACGCCGCGCGGCATCATGCCCGCGAAGACATCGACCGTGGCATGGGCCGCGTAGAGCTGGCAGATCGGCAGGAAGGCGAAGACGGCAAAGGCGATGCCCGCCTCGACCAGTTCATAGTCGCCGGGGATCGGGCCGACGCCGGTTCCGACCAGCCAGGCGGCAAGGCCGGGCGCCAGACCCTCCATCAGGTCGCTGTGGCCAAGCCGGTTCAGGCCGCGGCCGACCACGCTGATGCAGGTCAGGGTGACAAGCGCGGTCAGCACGATGCCGCCCATCAGCGCCATCACCCGCGCCGCTCGTGTCACAAGTGTCAACATGGGCTCAACATGCCACGCGGTCCTTTGCTTCGGTGGGGTGGTCAGGGGCGTGGGGCAGGGCAGGGCTTCCCCCCGCGCGGCAGGGCGCGCGGGGGGAATGGCCGGGATCACTCGGCGAGGTTCTCGGCGATCAGCTCCTGCGCGCGCTCGACGAGGGCCGCGCCGTCGATGCCAGCGGCCTCCATCTCCTCGATCCAGCCGGCGGTGATCGGGTCGGCGGCGGCGCGCCATTCCTCCATCTGCGCCTCGTCCAGCGTGATGATCTCGTTGCCGCGATCCTCGGCCACTTCGCGGGCGGGGGCGTCGTAGTCCTGCATCACGCGCCCGGCGAAGGCCGAGAACTCCAGCCCCGAGCGCTCGTCGATGATCGCCTGAAGATCCTCGGGCAGGCTGTCGTAGCTGTCCTGGTTCATCGCCATCACGAAGGTCGCGATATAGAGCGCGTCGCCCGGAAACTCGGTGTGATAGCCCACCAGTTCCGACACGCGCAGGGCCGATGTCACCTCCCACGGGATCACGGTGGCGTCGATCACGCCCTGGCTCAGCGCCTCGGGCACGGCGGGAACCGGCATGCCGATGGGCGTCGCCCCCAGTTCCGAGAACAGGCGGTTGGTCATCCGCGTGGGCGCGCGCAGCGTCACGCCGTCGAGATCGCCGACCGAGGTGACCGGGTCCGACGAGTGGATCACACCCGGCCCATGCACCCAGAGGCCCAGCACTTTGACGTCCGCGAAATCGGCGTCCATCATGGTTTCCTCGGCCAGCTGCCAATAGGCGCGCGACGTCGCCTCGGCGTTGCCCTCGGCCATCATGAAGGGCAGCTCGAACACTTCGGTGCGCGGAAAGCGGTTGGGGGTGTAGCCCGGCAGCGTCCAGACGATGTCGACGGTGCCGTCGACCACCTGGTCGATCAGCTGCGGCGGGGCGCCGCCCAGCTGCATCGCCGGGTAGCGCTGGATGGCGATGCGCCCCTCCGACGCCTCCTCGATCCCGTCGGCCCAGACGTCGAGTACATGGGTCGGAACCACCGCCTGCGCGGGCAGGAACTGGTGCAGTCTGAAGGTGAATTCCTGCGCCTGCGCGGCACCGGCCGCAAGGCACAGCGCAAGCGCCGTGCCGCCAAGCTTCAGGAACGCGCCGCGCGCGGGTGTGGGTCGCGTGGTCATTGGTATCCTCCCTTTGGAACAGGCGATCCGTTCTGGCCGCCGCCTGATTCCCGGCGAACGGTATTATACATACCTATGTGCGCCAACCCTGCTGTTGCTTGGTTTGCGCCCGGTTCCGCCCCACAGCCTTGCCCGTCCGGCCCGGCTCTGGCAAGAGCGCGGGGATACCCCCCGATGGTGGACAAGATGCGCCTGATCGACCCTTCGCACCCGTTCTTCAAACCAGCCTGGCGCCGCGCCATCGTGGTGGCGCTTCCCTTCGCCTGGGCGGGGGTGGAGTGGCATTTCGACAGCCACGCCTGGGCCTATCTTTTTGCCGGGATCGGCGGTTTCCTCGCCTGGACGCTGTTCCTCACCTGGAAGCCCCAGGACCCTGAGTGAGCCGGCCCATCCTCGGGTCGCGTTTCGGTCCATTTCCTGACAAACCGTGAATTCGTCTCTGTAACCCCTTGATCTTTCACACACCGGCTGGTGTCCCACGCGTGGGACACGTTCCGTCACGGCGCGCCCGGTCTCAGGCCGCGGGCAGGTCCACGGGCTGCCCGGTCTCCCGCGACAGGGTCGCGGCATCGGCCAGGATCTGCGCCTGCAACCCGTCCTCGATCCCCGGATCGGCCTGCGATCCGCTCGTCACGGCCGCCACGAAGGCGCGCATCTCCGCCAGATACGCGGCCTCGTAGCGTTCGAGAAAGAAATGCTGCGCCGGGTCGCGGCGAAAGCCCGCCTCTGTGGCCAGCTCGACGGTGCTCTCCAGCTGGTTCTCGGCGCGCAGCATCCCCTTGGCCCCGTGCACCTCGACCCGCTGGTCATACCCATAGGCCGCGCGGCGCGAGTTCGAGATCTGGCAGATCCGGCCCGACGCGGTGGTCAGGATCACCGCCGCCGTGTCGACATCCCCCGCCTCGCCGATGGCAGGGTCCACAAGGGCCGCGCCCACGGCATGCAGCCGCACGAACGCCTCCCCCATCAGGAACCGCGCCATGTCGAAGTCGTGGATCATCATGTCACGAAACAGCCCGCCGGAGCGGGCGATGTAGCTGACCGGCGGCGGCGCGGGATCGCGCGAGGTGATGGCGACCAGCTCCACCGCCCCGATGTCGCCCGCCCTGATGCGGGCGCGCAGGCTGGCGAAATTCGGGTCGAAACGGCGGTTGAACCCGGTGAGGAAGGTCACGCCCGCAGCCTCCACCGCGTCGCGGCATTCGCGGATGCGCTCGACCGACATGTCCACGGGCTTCTCGCAGAAGATCGCCTTGCCGGCCTTCGCCGCGCCCATGATCTGGTCGAAGTGGCTGTCGGTCGGCGTGCCGATGACCACCGCGTCGATGTCGGTCGCGGTCAGGATCTCCTCCACACCCCGCACCGCGGCGCCGGTCGCTCCGGCCAGTGCGCTGGCCGCTTCGGGCAGCGCATCGGCCACGGCCACCACCGTTGCGCCGTCCATCGCGCGGATCGAGCGGGCATGGACCTGCCCGATGCGACCGCAGCCCAGCAGGCCGAATTTCACTGTCATGTCACGCTCTCCCCGAGGTGCCGAGCCCGCGCAGGACCGCGCGCGCGGCCTCGAACACGGGGTCATGGGTGTCTTTCAGGATCGCCACCCGGTCGAACCTGTCCGGGTCAGCCGCGACGGCCGCCCTGAGCGCGGCACCGAAGACCATGCGCAGCTCGGTGCCGATGTTGAATTTGCAGATGCGCGAGGTCGCCGCCAGATGCGCCCGCTGCGCCAGCGGCACGCCCGATCCGCCGTGGATCACCAGCGGCACGTCGGTCACCGCCTCGATCGCGCGGATGCGCGTCTCGTCGAGCCCGCCCTCGCGGTCCTGCTGCAGATGCAGGTTGCCGACGCTGATCGCCATCGCGTCCACCCCGCTGTCGCGGGCGAAGATCGCGGCCTCCTCCGGGTCGGTGCCGGCCGACCCTTCGCCGCCGGAATAGCCGACGAAGCCAATCTCGCCCTCGCAGGAAATGCCCGCCGCATGCGCCAGTTCCGCAACGCGGGCGGTCTCGTCGATGTTTCTCGCCAGCGGGTGGCGCGACCCGTCGTACATGAGCGAGGTGAAACCGGCATCGAGCGCCTCACGGCACTCTTGAAAGGTGTAGCCGTGGTCGAGATGCACCACCACCGGCACGGACACGCTGGCCGCAAGGGTGCGCATCATCGCGCCCAGCACCGGCAGCGGCGTGTGCGCCCGGCAGCTTGGCCCGGCCTGCAAGATCACCGGCGCGCGCTCGGCCTCGGCCGCCAGCGCATAGGCGCGCATGTCCTCCCACCCCAGGCAGACGAGGCCGGGGACGGCGTAGCCGCCCGTCATGGCAGGACGCAGGACGTCGGACAGGGTGGCAAGGGTCATTTGAACTTCGCCACCATATCCATGATGCCGGGGATCGTGTGCAGCTGGTCGGCGTGGGTGGGATGGAAATACTGCCTCAGGCTGCGCTGGCTGAGGCCGCCGAGGATGGTGAAGTAATACATCTCGTAGCCCGGCAGCACGCAGCAGGGGTGATAGCCCTTGTCAATCAGCACCGTGGAGCGATCCATGATATGGTACGCATCGCCCGGTTCGTTGTCCTCCCGTTGCAGCATCTGGAGGCCGGAGCCGTGGCTCGGCCGGAAGCGGAAGTTGTAGCATTCATCGTGGCGCGTCTCGTCGGGCAAACGATCCGTGTCATGCTTGTGCGACGGGAAGCCCGACCAGCCGCCCGCGCCGACAGTGAAAAGTTCCGACACCAGCAGCCGACCCACCCGGTCGTGGTGGGCGGCACCGAGGATATGCTTGATCTTGCGGTGGGTCTTGGTGTCGTCCGAGCCGTACTGCACGAGATCCAGATCACCCGCCCGCACCGCGAAGGGCTTTAGCGTATCGGCATATTGCGCGCCCGCGACGAACACCTCGGTGTCGGTCCGCGCGGTGATGCGGGCGGCTGTGTCGGTCGGCACATAGACGCCCTCGGGCTCGCCATCCCAGACATCCGCGCCGCGGTTGCCGATGTCGGCGAAGCTCTCGCCGCCGGTCTCGACCGTGACGGTGCCGGTCGCGGGCACCACGCAGGTTTCGTAGCCTTGCACGCGGTAGTCGAAGGTTTCGCCTGCCTTGAGCCGCAGGATGTTGAAATAGACCAGCGGCACCAACGGGTCGTTCACATCGACGATGGGGAGGTTCTCGTTGTCATGGGGGGCGATGTGCATCGGATGTCCTTTCAGGCCGCGCTCGGGCCGGCGTGGTCGCGCAGGAAGCCGTCGAGTTCTTCCCGCGTCGGCATCGCGGGCGCGCAGCCCACCCGCGCCACCACCATCGCGGCGGCGGCGGAGCCTTGCAGCACCGCGTCGCGCACGCTCAAGCCTCCGGCCAGCCCGCTCACGAACCCGCCCATGAAACTGTCGCCCGCGCCGGTCGGCTTCAGCGCCTCGGTCCGGTAGATGCCGGTGGTGATCTCACCTTCGGCGGTGATGGTCACCGCACCGTTCTCGCCCATCTTGTATACGGCGATCTGCGCGCCCCGCGCCACCAGCTCCCGCGCCTTGTCGAGGCCGCGGTCGTAGCCGCCCGCCATGAATCCGAACTCCACGTCATTGCCGACGATCACGTCGCAGAGCGCGCCGGCACGGCTGTAGACTTCGGCCGCGACCGCGGGCGAGGGCCAGGAATAGGGGCGGTAGTCGATGTCGAAGATCAGCGGCAGACCCGCCTCGCGCGCCAGCTCGAACCCGCGGAAGGCGGCGGCGCGCGACGGCTCGGCGGCAAAGACGGTGCCGGTGGTGATCAGGGCGGAATAGGCGGCGTAGTCCACCGCCTCCACGTCCGCGACGGTCATCTCGAAATCGGCGGCGCCGTTGCGGTAGATGACCGACTGGTGATCCTCGACACGCGTTTCCACCACGGCCAGAGAATTGCGCGCCTCGCCGCCCACGGGGCGGACGTGGGCGCGCCCGATGCCGTAGGCGTCCAGCTCGTTCAGCGCGAACCGGCCGATGGCGTCGTCGGCGACGCAGGTCACCAGATCGACGCTGCCGCCCAGTTTGGTGATCGCCACCCCGATATTGGCCGACGACCCGCCGAGACAGGCGAAGAAGCGCGTCGCGTGTTCGGTCTTGGTGCCCGGCGGGTCGGGGTAGAAATCCATGCCCGCGCGGCCGATGATGACGAAGCGGTTGCCGGCAAGGCGCGACAGGTCGGCCATCAGATGCCCCGCCGCTGGCGGACGCGCGCGGCCTCAAGCTCCGCCTGCTTTTCGCGAACCGACGCGCTGTCCGACACCTCGGGCGACCCGATCTCCCACCAGGCGTGGCCGCCGGTCGTCCAGCCCTCGTAGGGGTCGACCTGCATCACGATCACGGTGGTCCTGTCCGATGCCTTGGCGGCGGTGAGGGCCTCGCCCAGGTCCGCTGGGGTGGCGACGGTCAGCGCATCGGCGCCCATCGACCGGGCGTGGCCCTCGAAATCGACGGCAAAGGGCTCCGGCACGGTGGGGCAATCCTTGATCAGGTTGTTGAAGCTCTCCTGACCGGTGTTGTTCTGCAGCTTGTTGATGACCGCGAACCCGCCGTTGTCGAGCACGATGACGATCAGCTTCTTCCGTGTCAGGACAGCGGAATAGATGTCGGAGTTCAGCATCAGGTAGCTGCCGTCGCCCACCAGCACGATGGTGTCGCGGTCCGGCTCCACCTCGGATTGCGCGATCCGCGCGCCCCAGCCGCCGGCGATCTCGTAGCCCATGCACGAAAAGCCGTACTCGATATCGACGGTCCCGATCCCGAGGGTGCGCCAGTTGGCGGCAAGCTCCGAGGGCAAGCCGCCCGCCGCCGTCAGGATGCGGTCGCGCGGATGGCAGAGCGCGTTCACCACGCCGATCGCCTGCGCGTAGGAATTGGGGCGGTTGCCATGGGCGACGTTGGCCGCGACACTGGCGTCCCAGGCGCGACGCAACGCCTGCGCCTCTTGCGTCCAGCCCGATGGTGCGCGGTAGCCGCCAAGCGCCGCGCCCAAGGCCGGCAGCGCCAGCTTCGCGTCGCCGACCACGGGCAGCGACAGGTGCTTCATCGCGTCGTGGCGACCGACGTTCACGCCGATCAGGCGCGCGTCCCGGGCGAAGGCCGTCCACGAGCCGGTGGTGAAATCCTGCAACCGCGTGCCCACGGCGACCACGACGTCGGCCCGTTTTGCGATGGCATTGGCGCTGTCGGACCCGGTGACGCCGATCGGCCCGGCGTTGAGCGGATGGGTGGCGAGCAGGTTGGCGCGGCCCGCGATGGTTTCGACCACGGGGATGCCATGCGCCTCGGCAAAGGCGGTCAACTCCGCCACCGCACCGGAATATTGCACGCCGCCGCCCGCGATGATCATCGGGCGCTTGGCCGCGCGCAGGGCCGCCGCCGCTTCGGCGATTTCCTCGACATCGGGCGCCTGACGGCGGATGCGGTGCACGCGACGGGCGAAGAACGCCACGGGGTAGTCCCAGGCCCAGCCCTGCACGTCTTGCGGCAGCGCCAGGAAGGCCGGGCCGCAATCGGCGGGGTCGAGCATCGTTGCCAGCGCGGCGGGCAGGGTCTGGATCACCTGCGCCGGATGCGTGATCCTGTCCCAGTAGCGGCAGACCGGCTTGAACGCGTCGTTCAACCCCAGCGCCGGGTTTCCGAAGGTCTCGACCTGCTGCAGCACGGGGTCGGGCAGGCGGGTCAGGAAGGTGTCGCCGCACAGCATCAGCATCGGCAGGCGGTTGGTGTGGGCGAGTGCCGCCGCCGTCAGCAGGTTGGCGGTGCCGGGCCCGGCGGAGGCGGTGCAGAACATGAAGCGGCGGCGCAGGTGGTATTTTGCGTAGCCAGCGGCAGCGAAACCCATGCTCTGCTCGTTCTGCCCGCGGTAGAGCGGCAGCTCGTCGTGCACCGGATAGAGCGCCTCGCCAAGGCAGGGCACGTTGCCATGGCCGAAGATCCCGAAACCGCCGCCGCAGATGCGCGTCTCGATCCCGTCGATCTCGATGAACTGGGCCATCAGGTAGCGCACGATGGCCTGCGCCACGGTCAAGCGGATGGTGTCGGTCATCGGTCCTCCCTCGCGGCGCGGCTGTTGCTGGCCGTTGCGTCCCGCGCCGACTCAGGATACGAATTTTGCAACCGGTTGCAACCGGGTCTTGTGCCGGGGGAGCGCGACATGACGGAAATCGGCATCGGGCTCGTCGGCGGCGGCTACATGGGCAAGGCGCATGCGGTGGCCATGGCCGCGGTCGGGGCGGTCTTCGACACGGCGCTGCGCCCCCGGCTCGAGATGATCGCGGCCGCGAGCCCCGCCTCGGCCGAGCGCTACCGCGCCGCCTTCGGGTTTGCCCGCGCCGCGCCCGATTGGCAAGCGCTGGTGGCCGACCCGCGCGTCGAGGCGGTGGTGATCGCCTCGCCCCAGGCCACGCACCGCGCGATTGCCGAGGCGGCCTTCGCCGCCGGAAAACCGGTGTTCTGCGAGAAGCCTCTGGGCGCCTCGCTGCACGATGCGCAGGCCATGGTGGCCGCCGCCGAAGCCTCCGGCCTGCCCAACATGATCGGGTTCAACTACGTCCGCACGCCCGCCACGCAATTCGTGCGGGCGCTGCTGGCCGAGGGCGCGATCGGAGCCGTGACCTGGTTTCGCGGCGAGCATACCGAGGATTTCCTTGCCGATCCCGCCACAGCCGCCAACTGGCGCTGTCACGGGCGTGCGCAAGGCACGATGGGCGATCTGGCGCCCCACATGGTCAATTGCGCGCTGGCGCTGATGGGGCCGGTGGCGGAAGTGTCCGCGCGGGTCGAAACGGTGCACGCCACGCGCCCGGGCGAAAATGGCCCGGTGACGATCGATAACGACGACCACGGGCAGATGATGGTGCGCTTCGCCTCCGGCACCATGGGGCACCTCTATTTCAGCCGCGTCGCGACCGGGCGCAAGATGGGCTATGCCTATGAAATTCATGGTACAAAGGGCGCGATCCGCTTCGATCAGGAGGATCAGAACGCGGTCTGGCTCTATTGTGCCGAAGGGCCGGAGGCGACGCGCGGGTTCACCAAGATCCTGACGGGCCCGGCGCATCCCGACTACCTGCCGTTCTGCCAGGGGCCGGGCCATGGCACCGGCTACCAGGACCAGATCATCATCGAGGCGCGCGATTTCCTTCACGCCATCGCCACGCGCACGCCGGTCTGGCCGACTTTCCGCGAGGGGCTGGCGGTCGCGCGCGTCATCGACACCGCCTATGCCTCGGCCGCCGACGGCCGCTGGCATCGCATTCCCCAAGACTGAAAGGGCCTGCTTTCCATGACCATCCGTATCGGCAATGCGCCCTGTTCCTGGGGCGTCGAGTTTCCCGATGATCCGCGCAACCCGCCATGGCGGAGCGTGCTGAAAGACTGCGCCGAGGCGGGCTATACCGGGATCGAGCTTGGCCCCGTCGGCTACATGCCCGAAGACCCCACCGTGCTGGCCGAGGCGCTGGACCAGCACGGGCTGGAGCTGATCGGCGGCGTCGTCTTCCGCGCGTTTCACGAACCGGATCAATGGGATGACGTCCTCGACGGGGCGGTGCGCACCTGCAAGGCGCTGGTCGCGCATGGCGCGCAGCACCTGGTGCTGATCGACAGCATCTCGCCCCGGCGCGCGCCGACGGCCGGGCGGGCGGAGGCCGCCGAGCAGATGGATGGCGACGAATGGGCCGCGTTCCGCGACCGCATCGCCCATGTCGCCCGGATGGGGGCGGAAGACTACGGGCTGACCGTGGGCATCCACGCCCATGCCGCCGGCTTCATCGACTTCGAGCCGGAGCTCGAGCGGCTTCTGGACGAGGTGCCGGAGGAGATCCTGAAGATCTGCTTCGACACCGGGCATCATTCCTATGCGGGCTTTGATCCAGTGGCCTTCATGCGGCGCCACATCGACCGAATTTCCTACATGCACTTCAAGGACATATCGCCCGGCGTGAAAGCGGACGTGCTGGCCAGGGGCACGGGCTTCTACGAGGCCTGCGGGCAAGGCATCTTCTGCAACCTCGGACAGGGCGACGTGGACTTCCCGGCCGTGCGAAAGATCCTTCTGGATCAAGAATATGAAGGTTGGTGCACGGTCGAGCAGGATTGCGACCCGACGCTCGACGTGTCGCCCGTCGATGATGCGCGGGCCAACCGGGAATACCTGCAAAGCATAGGGTTTTGAGAGGATTGCATGATGAAGCTCAGATGGGGGATGATCGGCGGCGGCGAAGGCAGCCAGATCGGGCCGGCGCACCGGCTGGGCGCTCAGGCCGATGGCAATTTTGCCTTGTGCGCCGGTGCCTTGGATGCCGACGCTGAGAAAGGGCGTGCCTATGCCGAACGGCTGGGCGTGGCGCCCGACCGCGCCTATGGCGACTGGCGCGAGATGCTGGCGGGCGAGGCCGCGCGCGACGACCGCGTCGACCTGGTGACGGTGGCGACGCCCAACGCCACGCATTTCGAGATCACCAGGGCGTTTCTCGAGGCCGGGTTTCACGTCCTGTGCGAAAAGCCGATGACCATGACGGTCGCGGAAGGCGAGGAGATCGTGCGCGTCGCGAAGGCCAGCGGACGGATCTGCGCGGTCAATTACTGCTACTCCGCCTATCCGATGGTGCGCGAGATGCGGCACATGGTGGCCACCGGGCAGATCGGCCGTGTGCGCCTCGTGGTGACGAATTTCAGCCACGGCCACCACGGCGATGCGACCGACGCCGACAACCCGCGCGTGCGCTGGCGCTACGATCCGGCGATGGCGGGCGTGTCGGGCCAGTTCGCCGATTGCGGCATCCACGCGCTGCACATGGCGAGCTTCATCACCGGAGATCACGTTGACAGGGTCTCGGCAGATTTCGCCTCGACGATCCCGAGCCGTGTCCTGGAAGACGACGCGATGGTGAATTTCCGCATGTCCGGCGGCACCGTCGGGCGGCTCTGGACCTCGTCGGTCGCCATCGGGCGCCAGCACGGGTTCGACATCCAGGTGTTCGGCGAGACCGGCGGCATGCGGTGGGCGTCGGAGCAGCCGAACCAGGTGTTCTACACGCCCCTCGGCGGCCGGACGCAGATCATGGAGAAGGGCGAGGCGGGCCTGAGCGACGAGGCCGCGCGCCTGTCTCGCGTCGCCATCGCCCATCCCGAAGGGTTCCCGCTGGCGGTCGCCAACATCTACGTCGACCTCGCCGCCGCGATCCGGGGCGAGGCGCGCGGCGCGCTGCCACTGGCCGAGGATGGTCTGCGGTCGATGGCGGCGGTGCATGCCTGTGTTGCCTCGGCCAAGGCCAATGGCGCCTGGGTCGATGCCCGCCCGCCGATGTTGCGTCAGGCGACCTGAACGGGGCGCAAGGTGCCCCGTTCGATCACCCGGCACGGGAACAACCGGGTTTCCGGGTGGCGGTCGGGCTGCTCGATCGTCGCCACCACGAGGTCGATGGAGGCGCCGATGATCTCGGCCACGGGCTGCCGGATCGTGGTCAGGTCGATGTTCTGCCAGCGCGCCATGTCCATGTCGTTCAGCCCGATGATGCCGATATCCTCGGGGCAGCGCATGCCGGCCTCCGCGATGGCCGACAGCGCCCCGATCGACAGCACGTCGTCGCCGCAGAAATACGCCTCGGCTGGCCGTTCCATCAGGCGCCGCGTCATCTCCACCCGTCCCGCGTCGAAGGAATAGGCCCGCGCGTAGCTGAGGCTGACCGTGACCTCGGGATGTTCGGCCAGCTTTCCCAGAAACCCCCGCGCGCGGTCTTGGGTCGAGGTCGCGGTTTCCGGTCCGCCGAGGAAGGCGACATCGCGGTAGCCGCGCGCGATCAGCGCCTCGGCGGCCATGCGCCCGCAGGCGATGTTGTCGATGCCCACCACATGCACATGCGGGCTGGTGGTGTAGCGCCCGAAGGAATGCACGACCGGCATGCCGGCGTCGCGAAAGGCTTCCGCGAAACTGGGCGGCAGGGTGGAGGAGGCGACGATCACGCCGTCGACCGAATACTGGCGCAGCATCCTGAGCGAATTGGCCGGGTCGGTTTCCTGGCTGAGGTTGACCAGCAGCGGGCGCAGGCCCCGATCCTGCAGGCCGCGGGTGAAAAGGTCGAACACCTCGAGAAACAGCGGGTTGTGGAAGTTGTTCGACACCAGCCCGATCAGCTTGGTGCGCCCGGTGGTGAGAGAGGACGCCAGCGCATTGGGGCTGTAGCCCAGATCGCGCGCGGCCTTTTCCACCTTGGCCCGTGTCTTGGCCGAAACCGACGCGCCGTCGGTGAAGGTGCGCGACACGGCCGAGCGGGAAACGCCCGCGCGTTCGGCCACATCCTTGAGGGTGATCGCCATGTGCATCGTCCGACAATCCGGTTTGGCGTGTTTTTACACCTGCCGCGTCGCCGCAACAGTCCTGCAAACGGGCAGTTTTTGCAACCGGTTGCAAACACGCTGATTCGGAGCTAGGGTGACGCAAGGGCGCGACGGGCCGACCCCGGCGACACCCGAAACGTTTGGGAGGACATCATGAACACATTCTTCAAGACGATGGCGGCCACCGCCGTCGCGGCCGTGTCGCTGACCGGGGCCGCGCAGGCCGAGGGCGAGCGCTATGTGCTGGTCAGCCATGCGCCCGACAGCGACAGCTGGTGGAACACGATCAAGAACGGCTTCGCGCTGGCGGGCGAGCAGATGGACGTCGAGGTGGAATACCGCAACCCGCCCACCGGCGATCTGGCCGACATGGCCCGGATCATCGAGCAGGCGGCGGCAAGCGGCCCGGACGGGATCATCACCACCCTGGCCGATTTCGACGTGCTGTCGGGCCCGATCGAGGATGCCGTGGCCTCGGGCATCGACGTCATCATCATCAACTCGGGCACGCCCGATCAGGCGCGCGAGCTTGGCGCGCTGATGTATGTGGGCCAGCCCGAGTATGACGCGGGATTTGCCGCCGGTCAGCGGGCCGCGGGCGACGGCGTGGCCTCGTTCCTGTGCGTGAACCACTACATCGCGCAGCCGGCCTCGGCCGAGCGTTGCCAGGGCTTCGCCGACGGTCTCGGCGTCGATCTGGGCAACCAGATGATCGACAGCGGCACCGACCCGTCCGAGATCCAGAACCGCGTGATGGCCTACCTGAACGCCAACCCCGACACCGACGCGGTGCTGACGCTCGGGCCGACCTCGGCCGACCCGACGATCATGGCGCTGGAGCAGATGGGCCTGTCGGGCGACATCTACTTCGGCACCTTCGATCTGGGCGGCGACATCGTTCAGGCGATCGAGGACGGCGTCATTGAATGGGGCATCGACCAGCAGCCCTTCCTCCAGGCCTACCTGCCGGTCGTGGTGCTGACCAACTACCACCGCTACGGCGTGCTGCCGGGCAACAACATCAACTCCGGCCCCGGCTTCGTGACCGCCGACGGGCTTGAGCTGGTGGGCGAACTGGCGGGCGAATACCGCTGAACCGACGATCCTCGGGGCGGGGGCCGCACGCGGTGCCCGCCCTTCTTGCACGCCAAACGGGGAGGGGGAGCCCATGTCCGGGTCCGACGCGGTCATCGACGAACGCATCAAGAAAACATCGGGGCTGCGAAAGGCGCTGATCCGGCCCGAGCTGGGCGCCATCGTCGGCACCATCGCCGTATTCGCCTTCTTCCTCGTCTTTGCCGGCGACAGCGGCATGTTCAATGCGCAGGGCATCCTGAACTGGACAACCGTGTCGGCGCAGTTCGTGATCATCGCGGTCGGCGCGTGCATGCTGATGATCGCGGGCGAATTCGACCTCAGCGTCGGCTCGATGATCGGCTTTGCCGGCATGTCGATCGCCATCATCTCGGTCACGCTGGGCTGGCCGGTCTGGATCGCGATCCTCATCACATTCGCCATCTGCATCGCCATCGGCGCGCTGAACGGCTACATCGTGGTGCGCACCGGCCTGCCCAGCTTCATCGTGACGCTGGCGTTCCTGTTCATCCTGCGCGGCTTCACCATCTTCTTCCCGCAGGTGATCGAGCGGCGCACCATCATCGGCGGCATTTCCGAGCTGGCGGAGGGCGACTGGCTGGCGCCGCTTTTCGGCGGCAAGATCCTGGGCGGCCTGTTCGTCTGGCTCGGCGAGGTCGGCGTGATCGGCGTGTTTTCCCGCGGCAACCGGGCGGGCGCGCCGGTGGTCGACGGCATCCCGATGCTGATCATCTGGGCCCTGGGTCTGATGATCGTGGCGCATGTGGTGCTGACGCGCACGCGGTTCGGCAACTGGGTCTTCGCCTCGGGCGGCGATGCGCAGGCGGCGCTTTACGTCGGCGTGCCGGTGAACCGGGTGAAGATCCTGATGTTCATGTTCACCGCGTTTTGCGCCTGCATCTTCGCCACCTGCCAGGTGATGGAGTTCGGATCGGCCGGGGCCGACCGCGGGTTGCTGAAGGAATTCGAGGCGATCATCGCCGTGGTCATCGGCGGCGCGCTGCTGACGGGAGGGTACGGCTCGGTGATCGGGGCCGCGCTTGGCGCGCTGATCTTCGGCGTGGTGCAGCAGGGCCTGTTCTTCGCCGGGGTGGAATCGAGCCTGTTCCGGGTGTTTCTGGGGGTCATCTTGCTGCTGGCGGTGGTGCTGAACACCTACATCCGGCGCATCATCACGGGGGAGCGGTGAGATGGCTGTTTTCGACCACAACCCGATCGTCGAGATGCGCAACATCGAAAAGCATTTCGGCCCGGTGATCGCCCTGAACGGCGTCAGCTTCGATGTGCGCCCCGGCGAATGCCATTGCCTGCTGGGCGACAACGGGGCGGGGAAATCGACCTTCATCAAGACCATGTCGGGGGTGCACAAGCCCACCGCCGGCGAGATCCTGTTCGAGGGCCGGTCGATGTCCTTCGCCAGCCCGCGTGCCGCGATGGAGGCCGGGATCGCCACGGTCTACCAGGATCTCGCGATGATCCCGCTGATGAGCGTGACGCGGAACTTCTGGATGGGCCGCGAGCCGGTGAAACGTGTGGGGCCGTTCGATTTCATCGACTTCAAGCACGCCAACGCGGTCACGATGGAGGAGATGCGCAAGATGGGCATCAACCTGCGCTCGCCCGATCAGGCCGTCGGCACGCTCTCGGGCGGCGAGCGGCAGACGGTCGCCATCGCGCGCGCGGTGCATTTCGGCGCCAAGGTGCTGATCCTCGACGAGCCCACCAGCGCGCTTGGCGTGCGGCAGACGGCCAATGTGCTCTCGACTATCGACAAGGTGCGCAAGACCGGCATCGGGATCGTGTTCATCACCCACAACGTGCGCCACGCGATGGCCGTGGGCGACCGCTTCACCGTGCTGAACCGGGGCAAGACGTTGGGCACCGCGCAGCGCGGCCAAATCACGCCCGAGGAGTTGCAGGATCTGATGGCGGGTGGTCAGGAAATGGTCGAGCTGGAAGGCTCGCTGGGCGGGACGGTCTGAGCCATGCGCGATATTGGATATTTTGACGCGGCCAGCGGGTCGCTGACGGAACTGGCAGAACTCACCGGGCGGCAGCTGCAGGCAAGCGAGGTGCCGCTGGCCGCCGGGGTGCAAAGGAACGTGCCGCTCTACGACATGGCGGCCCTGCGCCCGATGCTGGAGGAGGACGCCGCGCGCCGCGCGCTGATGGCGGAATGGGCCTGGGTGCTGGGGCAGGGGCCGGGGGTGTTGGTGCTCAAAACCGCCTATGCCGACACCGCGCCCATCGACCGGGCGACCGCCGCCTATGAGGCGATCATCGCGCGGGAAAAGGCCGCGGGCGCCGGCGGGGCCGATCACTTCGCCGCCGCGGGTGCCAATGACCGGATCTGGAACAGCCTGCAGAAACTGTGCCTGCACGACCCGGAGTGTTTCGCGCTCTACTTCGGCAACCCGGTGCTCGATGCCGTCTGCGAGGCGTGGCTGGGCCCGTTCTACCAAATGACCGCGCAGGTGAACCTCGTGCGGCCCGGCGGCACCGCGCAAAGCGCGCATCGCGACTATCACCTCGGCTTCCAGACCGCCGAGGACGCGGCCCGGTTTCCGGCCCATGTGCACCAGCTTTCGGCGGTGATGACGCTGCAGGGCGCGATCGCGCATTGCGACATGCCGCTGGACAGCGGACCGACGATGCTGCTGCCGTTCTCGCAGCTCGTACCGGGGGGCTACATGGCCTATCGCAGGCCGGAGGTCGCGGCCTGGTTCCGGGCGCATGCGGTGCAATTGCCGCTGGAAAAGGGCGACGCGCTGTTTTTCAACCCGGCGCTCTACCACGCGGCGGGCGACAACATATCCTGCGACATCAACCGCATGGCGAACCTCGTTCAGGTCTCATCCGCCTTCGGCCGCGCGATGGAGGCGGTGGACCGCGACGCCATGTGCCGGGCGCTCTACCCGGTGATGCAGCGCCTGCAGGCCGAGGGGCGGCTCGACGCCCAAGCCATTGCCGCAGCCATCGGCGCGGCGGCCGAAGGGTACGCCTTTCCCACCAACCTCGACACCGACCCGCCGGCGGGCGGGCTCGCCCCGGAAACGCAGGCGGCGCTGATGGCGCGCGCCCTGGCCGAGGGCTGGGACGCGGCGTGGTTCGCGCAAGCGTTGGCCGCCCACGCCGCGAAGCGCGTGCCGTGATGGGCGATTTGCTGCGCAGACCGTCTGGGCAGGCGGGGCAGGTCCACGCGATCACGCCCGAGGCGGCGGGCTGGGCCCATGTCGGCTTCGACCTCTGGCGCCTTGCGCCCGGTGAACGCGCCGAAGGCCGGCTGGACGGGCGCGAGGTGATCCTCGTGCTGGTCGAAGGACGCGCACAGATCACCGCGGCGGGCACGGACCACGGCGAGATGGGCGCGCGCCTGGACGTGTTCGAGCGTCTGCCGCCGCATTGCCTCTACCTGCCGCCCGGCAACGAGTGGCAGGCGGAGGCGACGACGCCCTGCACGCTGGCAGTCTGCAGCGCACCCTCGCCCGGCGGGCGGCCCGCGAAGCGGCTTGGCCCCGAGGGCATCGTGCTGGAAGATCGCGGCGACGGCACGAACCTGCGCCACATCCACAACATCGCGATGGAGGGGCGCGACGTCGCCGACAGCCTGCTGGTGACGGAGGTCTACACCCCCGGCGGGCACTGGTCGTCCTACCCGCCGCACCGCCATGACGAGGATGATTTCCCGCGCATCACCCATCTGGAAGAAACCTATTACCACCGCCTGAACCCCGCGCAGGGCTTCGGCATCCAGCGGGTCTTCACCGAGGATGGCAGCCTCGACGAGACCATGGCGGTGGCCGATCACGACGTGGTGCTGGTGCCGCGCGGGCATCATCCGTGCGCGGCGCCGCACGGCATCGGGATGTACTACCTCAACGTCATGGCCGGGCCGCGCCGCAACTGGCGCTTTGCGCTGCACCCCGATTTCGGCTTCCTCGAGGGCTGAGCGCCCCTGTTCGCGCCCGGCGGGCTGCGATAGCCTGCGGGTCGGACATGGACAGCGCATCGGATACCACACAAGGGGACTTTCCCCGCATCGCCTTCCTCGGCTTCGACGGGCTGCTGGTCAGCTTCGGCGACCGGCTGGCCGAACCTGCGAACCGGGCCGCGCTGGCGTTGCGCCACGCGCTCGAGCGGGAGGGCTGGGACGGGGTCGAGGAAACCACCGCCGCGCTGGTCTCGACCTACCTGCGGTTCGACGCGCTGGCGGTGGATGCGCAGGCCCTGCGCGATCGTCTGGCCGCGCTGGTCGCAAGCCGCGACTGGACGGCGGCGGAGTTGCCCGCCGGGCGCAGGCTGTGGCGGGTTCCGGCGGTCTTCGGCACCGATCTGGCGCCGCAGCTGGAGGCGGCGGCGGCGCTGGCGGGCCTGTCCGCCGACGCGGCCGTGGCCGGGATCGCGGCGACGCGGCTGCGTGTGCAGACCATCGGCTTCGCCCCCGGCCAGCCCTATCTCGGGGAACTGCCCGAGACATGGGCGATCCCGCGCCAGACCGACCTGACGCCGAGGGTGCCGGTGGGCGCGCTGTGCGTCGCAATCCGGCAGATGACGCTGTTTTCCGTCTCCACCCCCACCGGCTGGCGCCATGTGGCACAGACGGCGCTGCGGCTGTTCCGGCCTGATACAGACGCGCCGTTCCTGCTGCGCCCCGGCGACGAGGTGCTGTTCCAGCCTGTCGACCGCGCGGCCTACGACCGGCTTTGCGGCGCAGGCCCCGATGGCGGCGCCGTGGCGGAGCCGCTTCGGTGAGCCGGGCCCTGATCCTCCACCGCGCCGGGCCTTCGATGAGCGTGCAGGACCGGGGCCGCCCGGGGCATCTGGCGTGGGGCCTCTCGCGTGGCGGTGCCGCCGACCGGCTGGCGCTGGCCGAGGGCGCGGCGCTGCTGCGGCAAGGCGCGGATCTGGCGGCGATCGAGATGGCGGCGACGGGCGGCGTGTTCGAGGCGACCGAGGACACGCGCATCGCCCTGACCGGCGCGCCGATGCGCGCCGCGCTGGACGGTGCGCCGCTGGCCTGGGGCGCGTCGCACTGGCTGCGCGCGGGCCTGCGGCTGGAGATCGGGCCGGCGCTGACGGGCGTCTACGGCTACCTGCATGTCGGTGGCGGCATCGCCACCCCCGAGGTGCTGGGCGCGCGCGGGGCGCATCTGGCCGCCGGCCTCGGCGCGGTGCTGGCCGCGGGCGACAGGCTCGCGGTCGGCCCGGATGCGGCAGGCGCCGAGGCCGGGCTGAAATTGCCCGCCGACGACCGCTTCGCCGGTGGCCCCATCCGCGCACTGGCCGGGCCGCAGACGCCGATGTTTCCGCAAGACGCCATCGCCCGCTTCCAGTCCACGCGCTTCACCCGCGACCCGCGCGGCAACCGGATGGGTATGCGCCTTGGCCATGAGGGCGCAGGGTTCCACGCCGAGGCGGGGCTGTCGATCGTGTCCGAGGTGGTGGTGCCGGGCGACATCCAGATCGGCGGCGACGGCACGCCCACGGTGCTGCTGGCCGAATGCCAGACCACGGGCGGCTACCCGCGGATCGGCACCGTGCTGCCCTGCGACCTGCCGCGCGTGGCGCAGGCGCCGCCCGGCGTGGCGCTGACCGTCCGGCTTGTCGACCGGGCCGAGGCGCTGGCGGCGGAGCAGGCGGCCGCGGCCGCGCGGCGGGCGCTGCCCGGCCGGTTGGCCCGCCTGATCCGCGACCCCCGCGACATGCGCGATCTTCTCGCCTATCAATTGATCGGCGGCGTCACGACCGGCGAAGCGGAGGGCTGAACGATGCAGGCACAGGTGGATCTGAACGCGGACATGGGCGAGGGCTTCGGCCCCTGGACCATGGGCGACGACGCGGCGCTGCTCGATGTCGTCACCTCGGCCAACATCGCCTGCGGCTTTCACGCCGGCGACCCCGACGTGATGGCGCAGGCGATGGCGCTGGCGGTGGCCAGGGGTGTGGGCCTCGGCGCGCATCCGGGCTTTGGCGATCTGCAGGGCTTTGGCCGGCGGCGGATCGAGATGAGCCACCACAGCATCGGCAACCTGGTGCGCTACCAGCTGGGCGCGGCCGAGGCGTTGGCGCGCGCGGCGGGCGGGCGGTTGCGCCACCTCAAGCTGCACGGGGCGCTCGCCAACATGGCCGCCGAGGATGCGGGGATGGCGCGCGCCTGCTACGACGCCGCGCTGTCGGTCGATCCGGGGATCACGCTGATGGTGCTGGCCGGCACCGCGCAGGAGATCGCGGCGCGAGAGCTGGGCGCCAGCATCGCCTGCGAGATCTTCGCGGACCGCGCCTATGAGGAGGACGGGCGCCTCGTCGACCGGCGCAAGCCCGGCGCGGTGATCCATGATGCGGGGCTGGCGGCGCAGCGCATCCTGGCGATGCTGGAGGCGGGCGGCATCATCTCCGAAAGCGGGCGGGTGCTGCCGACGCGGATCGACACGATCTGCCTGCATGGCGATACCGCCGATGCGGTGGCGCTGGCGCGCGACCTGCGCGCGGCACTGGAGGCGTCGGGCGTGCGGCTGGCTCCGTTCGAAGGCCGGCGCTAGGCGGTCTGCAACCGCCGCGCCTCGCGGAAGGACACGAGCCGCCGGCTGCCTTCGTCCCACAGGTTCAGCCGCGCGCACTGCAGGCTTTCGCGCAGCGTGATGCGGTGCACATCGGCCAGCGCGGCGTGGTCGCGGATGACCTCGTCGAGCCGGTAGAAGGGGATGCGGCTGGCCATGTGATGGACGTGATGCACCCCGATGTTGGCCGACAACCAGCGCAGGACCGGAGGCAGAACGTAATGCGACGATCCGTGGAACGCCGCGTCCTGCACCGACCAGTCGGCCTCGTGATCCCAGTAGGTATCCTCGAACTGGTGCTGGACATAGAACAGCCACATGCCGATCGAGGCGGCCAGCATGATTGTGGGGACAACGACGAAGATGAGCAGCCCGGCCCCGCCAAGAAGGTAGAGACCGACGCCGACAAGCGCGATGGCGAGGTTGGTGCCCATCGCGCTGGCCCAGTAGCGCCAGCCCGCGCGCATCAGCCCGACGGGCAGGCGGCTTTGCAGGAAGAAGCTGTAGAACGGCACGATGCCGAACAGGAACAGCGGATGGCGCACGAGCCGGTAGAGCACCCGGACGGTCCAGGGCCTGGCGCGATATTCCGCGACGGTCATGGTCGGCATGTCGCCGGTGCCGCGCCGGTCGAGATTGCCGGTGGAGGCGTGATGGATGGCATGGGTCTGGCGCCAGACGGCATAGGGCGTCAGCGTCACCACCCCGATGGAGCGGCCTACCCAGTTGTTGAGCCTTCGGCTGCCGAAGAACGACCCGTGCCCGCAATCGTGCTGGATCATGAACAGCCGCACGAGGAACAGCGCGTTGCCAAGCGCAAGCGCGAGCGCAAGGATCGGGCTGACGGAGAGCGCGGCCCAGGCCGACGCGAACAGCACCAGGAACGGCACCAGCGTGACGGTCAGTTCGAACCAGCTTTTTTTCGGGATCGGTGTGCGGTAGCGCGCAAGGATGCGCGTCCAGTCGGCAGGGCGCTGCGGCGAAAGCGCGGTGTCAGTGGCCGTGGGTGTCGGGCACCCCTGAGGGGTGCCCGCCCGGATCAGCTCAGGCGAGGGCGAGATTGATCGCGCTTTCGCGGCCATCGCGGCCAGATTCCATGTCGAACGTCACCTTCTGTGCGTCCGCGAGGCCGGTGAGGCCAGCGCGCTCGACGGCAGAGATGTGAACGAAAACGTCACGACCGCCATCTGCGGGCTCGATGAAGCCGAAACCTTTGGTGTTGTTGAACCATTTCACGGTGCCATTGGCCATATCCGTGTTCTCCTGTTTTGGTGACGCCCACAGTATGCAGCGCCTCGGCAATATCAGTCTGTATCGATCAACTGAGAGCCGGGTAAACGGGAAGCAGTGGTTCGAATAGAATAACGTCAGCCATGGTGATATGGGGCCAAATCCCGCCCTGCGCAAGGGGCATGGTGCAGTCTTTGGCCGGGTTTCGCATTTTCCGCGGCCGACCGCCCCGGGCGTTGACTCCCGTCTTTGCTGTCGCGCAAGCTCAACTCGCCCGCGACGCCTTGCCCACCATGGTCCGGCGGCGGTTGGACCGGGCCCGGCTTCGGCCCAACAGGAACAGATACCGCAATGGACGACAGCCCGATTGCCCGCAAGCTGGCCGCTTTCGCCACGCTGTCAGAGGCGGATCGCGCCCGCCTGGCGAAGCTGCACCGCCGCCGGCGCAGCTTCGTTGCCGGGCGCGATCTGGTCAGCCAGGGGCAGACGCGGCAGGCGGCCTACATCCTCGCGCGGGGCTGGGTCTGTTCCTACAAGATCCAGTCCGATGGCACGCGGCAGATCGTCGACATCCAGATCCCGGGCGATTTCCTCGGGCTGCGCAGCGTGCTTTTGCGCACCTCGGATCACGGGTTCGAGCCGATCACCGACATCGAGGCCGCCGAGGTTCTGGCCTCGGACCTGACCGAGACGCTGGCCGCTGCGCCGCGTCTGGGGCTGGCGATCCTGTGGGCCGCCTCGCGCGACGAGGCGATGGTGGTGGAGCATCTGGTGGGCATCGGCCGGCGCGATGCGCCCGCACGGGTGGCGCATTTCCTGCTGGAACTGGGGGCGCGGCTGGCGCTGGTGGGCATGGCGACGCGGGTGGGATACGACTGCCCGCTGACGCAGCAGCAGCTTGCCGACACGATCGGGCTGAGCGCCGTGCATGTCAACCGCGTGCTGCGCAATCTGCGCGAGGACGGGATGCTGACCTTCCGCGACGGTCATGTGCAGTTCGACGATCGGGAAGGGCTGGCTACGCTGGCGGGGTTCGATCCGACCTATCTGGATCACACCGGCCCGCTGTTGCCCTGAGGCGCGACGGGCCGGGACGGATCAGGACCGCTGGTCCTGGTCCCGGCGTTGACCGTCGCGCGCCGAGGCGCCCGACTTGCTCGAGACGCGCACCGGAATGGCGCGTGTCAGCGCCGCCTCGCGGATGCGGTCGTCGAAAGCCCGTTTCCACGCCGCCGTCAGCGCAGCCGTGCGCGAGGCCATGCCGGTGCCGGATGATGTCCTCTTGAGGGTCGCCATGGACTGTCCTTTCCTGGACCGTCGGACCCGCCGGCAGGCGCCGTGGCGCTGCCGACATGACAGCGCTGGCGCGATGGAGCCCGAAACATACAAGCCCGCACCGAATCGCGGGCCTGAGGTCACAAGACCACAGCTTGAGGTTGCGCGGGTTGATCCAGATTAACCTCCGCCGTGTTTCGCACCTGCGGCATCGGTCTCGGGAGCCGGCCTCAGGGCTCGGGCTGGGAGCCGGGCGGATCGTCGTAGATCGACCAGCCGGTGGCGCTGTCGCTCTGCGGCAGCTCCTCGCGGCGGACATTCTGCACCAGGTAGGTCTTGGCGATGAAATTGGCGCTGATCGGCGCGGTCAGGAACAGGAACAGCGTGATCAGCAGCTCATGCACCGACAGATAGCCGTTGCGGGCGTAGAAATAGATCATCGAGGCGATCAGCATGCCGCCGACGCCGAGGGTGGTGGCCTTCGTCGGCGCGTGCAGCCGCTGCAGCGTGGAGTTGAGCTTGACCAGCCCGTAGGAGCCGACGAAGCCGAAGATGCCGCTGATGACAAGCGACAGCGCGATCAGGATTTCCGCGATCAGGCTCATGCGCTCACCTCACTCGATGATGTCGCCGCGCAGGATGAACCTGCAATAGGCGACGGTTGAGACGAACCCGACCATGGCGACCAGCATCGCCGGCTCGAAATAGATCGCCGAGCCGCGCCAGATGCCGTACAGCACCAGCAGCGCGATGATGTTGATCACCATCGTGTCGAGCGCAAGGATGCGGTCGGCCGCGTCCGGCCCCTTGACGATGCGCCACAGGTCGAGGAGCAGCGCCACGCCATAGCACAGCGCGGCAAAGGCAAGGGCTGCTTCGATCATCCGAAAATCTCCTTCAGCCGCCGCTCGTAGCGGGATTTGATCTGGTCGCGCACCGCGTCGGGGTCGTCGGTATGCAGGCAATGCACCAAGATGGAGCCGCCATCGGCCGACAGGGTGGCCGACACGGTGCCGGGCGTCATCGTGATCGTCCCCGCAAGAACCGTGATCGCCTCGGCGGAGGTCAGCTCCACCGGCACGGTGATCCAGCGCGAGCGGATGTCGCGCTCGCGCTTGAACAGGATGATGGCGGCGACCTGGATGTTGGCGATGATGATGTCCCACAGCACCACCAGCACATATTCCACCGCCTTCAGCGGCCTGCCGATCCGGGGGCGGTCGGGCCAGTAGGCGGCGGTGAGCATCGGGATGGCGGTGCCGAAGATCAGGCCGAGGATCAGGTTGCCGAGCGTGAAGGTGTTCACGAGGCCCAGCCACACCAGCACCAGGGTGACACTCAGCAGCGGATGCGGGATCAGGCGGCGCAGCATGGATCAATCCCCCTCGGCGGTCGGACCGGCCACCGCCGGTTCGGCAGGGTCCACCGGCGCCGCGGGGTCGACGGGGTCGAGGACCGCGGCGATGTAGACGTCGCGGTCGAACAGCTGAAGCGCGGTCGCCTCCATGTAGCCGGTCACCGGCCCGGCGAAGACCGACAGCGCGGCCAGCATGGCGATGGCGACCATGCTGGGCGCGACCTCGGCCGGGGTGGCAGGGGTGCGGCGCGCGTCAGGCGCGGGCAGGGGCAGGGAGGTCGAGCGCCAGAACAGCGCGCTGCCCGCCCGCGCGAAGCCCACGATCGTCAGCAGCGATCCCGCCAGGATCGCCGTCCAGGCCCAGGCCAGCGTCGCCGGGTCGCGCAGCGCGTCGAGCACCAGCAGCTTGCCCAGGAACCCGCTCAAGGGCGGCATGCCCGCCATGCCGATGGCGGCGCCGAAGAACAGCGCCGCGAACAACCCGTTCTGCACCGTGGCGGGCAGGGGCGCCAGGCTGTCGCCCGCGCGCCGGGTGATCACGAGGTCGGCGACCAGGAACAGGCAGGCGGCCGCGAAGGTGGAGTGGACGATGTAGTAGAGCGCCGCGGTGGTCGCGGCAGGCGTGAACACCCCCACCGCGACCAGCACCGTGCCCATGGACCCCACGACCGAGAACGCGATCAGCGGCATCAGCCGCCGCGCGCCCAGCACGCCGAAGGCGCCGATGGCGATGCTGACGATGGCGGCGGGAAAGAGCCAGGTCTCGGCCAGCCCCTCGGTGGCCGGCATGTCGGGCCCGAAGGCGGTGGTGTGCACCCGCAAGATCGCGTAGGCGCCGACCTTGGTCATGATCGCGAACAGCGCGGCCACCGGGGCGGGGGCGTTGGCATAGGTGGCCGGCAGCCAGAACTGCACCGGGAACAGCGCGGCCTTCACCGCGAAGACCAGCATCAGCAAGATCGCCGCGACCCGCACCAGCGCCGCCTCGTCGGCCGGAAGCTCGCCGATCCGCACCGCCATGTCGGCGATGTTGAGCGTGCCGATGCTGGCGTAGAGCGTCCCGAGCGCGAACAGGAACAGGGTGGAGCCTGCCAGGTTCATCACCACATACTGCAGCCCGGCCCTGATCCTCTCGCGCCCGCCGGAATGGATCATCAACCCGTAGGAGGCGATCAGCAGCACCTCGAAGAACACGAACAGGTTGAACACGTCGCCGGTCAGGAAGGCGCCGCAGATCCCCATCAGCTGGAACTGGAACAGCGTGTGGAAATGCCGCCCGCGCGCGTCCCAGCCGGTCGCCACCGCATGAACCAGCACGATCACCGCCAGGCTGGCGGTCAGCAGCACCATCAGCGCCGACAGCCGGTCGAGCACCAGCACGATGCCGAAGGGCGCAGGCCAGTTGCCCAGCCGGTAGACGTGGATGTCGCCGTCGCCCGACAGGACCGCGAGGCGGATCGCCACCAGCAGCAGCAGCGTGGTGCCGAACAGCGACGTCACCCGCGCCAGCGTGATGTCGTGACGCATCACCACGCCCAGGATCGGCGCCAGAATCGCGGGCAGCAGCACCGGAGCGATGATCCAGTGTATCATTGCGCCGCGTCCTCCCGCGCCTCGGGGTCGTGGTCGAGCTCCTCGGGGGCGATGTCGATCGTGTCGTCCCCGGCCTCCAGATACGCGCTGAGGCCGATCATCACCAGAACCGCCGTCATGCCGAAGGAGATCACGATCGCCGTCAGCACCAGCGCCTGGGGCAGCGGATCGGTATAGTCGGCGGTGCCGTAGCGCGACAGGATCGGCGACATGTCGATGGCCAGCCGCCCGCTGGCGAAGATGAAGACGTTGACCGCATAGGACAGCAGCGCCAGGCCCAGGATCACCGGAAAGGTGCGCAGCCTGAGCATCAGGTAGATCCCGCCGGCGGTCAGCACGCCGACCGTGCTTGCGACGATGAGTTCCATCTCAGCCCCCCGCCTTGCCGGTGCGAACCCGATCTGCCGGGTCGAAATCCATCGCGTCCTCGTTCACCGGCTCGCCCGCATCGCGCGAGATCCGCGACAGGCTGTGCAGCATCAGCATCACCGCGCCCAGCACCGTCAGGAACACGCCCAGATCGAACAGCATCGCCGTTGCCAGCTCGAATTCCTCGATCGGCGGCAGGTTGACGTAGGTGTAGGAACTGGTGAGGAACGGCCGCCCCGCCAGCCACGAGCCCGCACCGGTCAGACCCGCGACCAGGATGCCGAGGCCGATCATCGTGTGATACTGGATGCGCTTGCGCTCCTGCGTCCAGGCAAAGCCAGAGGCCATGTATTGCATCAGCAACGCGATGGCGATGACCAGCCCCGCGACGAAGCCGCCGCCGGGCTGGTTGTGGCCGCGCAGGAAGATGTAGATCCCCACCACCACCGCGATGGGCATCAGCACGCGGGTGACCACGACCATCATCACCGGGTGCCGGTCGTGCGAGCGGTTCTGCAGGAACACGCTTTGGCGCAGCCGCCGCCCCGCCGGCCCGGCCAGCAGCGCATGCACCAGCGCGTAGATCACGAAGCCCGCGATGCCCAGCACGATGATCTCGCCATAGGTGTCGTAGCCGCGGAAATCGACCAGGATCACGTTCACCACATTGGTGCCGCCGCCCCCCTCGTAGCTGTTGGCGACGTGGAAGTCCGAGATCGTGGCGATGTCGCGCATCAGGAACGCGTAGGACAGCGCCGCCACCCCGCCCCCCGCGGCCAGCGCGATGGCGACGTCGCGCAGCCTCAGCAGCACCGGGCTTTCCTTCGGCGAGGTCTTGGGCAGGAAATGCAGCGCCAGCAGCAGCAGCATGATCGTCACCGTCTCGACCGAGATCTGGGTCAGCGCCAGGTCCGGCGCCGAGAGGTAGACGAACCCCGCCGAGATCGAGAGGCCGATGATCCCGATCAGCGTCAGCGCCGTGAACCGCTCGCGGTGCAGCACCACCACCGAGATCGTGGCCACGACCAGCATCAGCCAGACCACCGCGATGACCGGCGGCACCGGCAGCATCGCGCGCGTCGGCGCCGACAACCCGCTGCCGAAGAAGGCAAAGGCGCCAAGCGCCGTCGCGGTGACCACGAAGATCGCGAGGTAGCGGCTGATCGCGCCCGAATGCACAGACTCGGTCAGGAGGCGCGACAGCGCGACCGCAGCCGCCACGATCCGATCGAAGATCACCTTGGCCTCGGGGCGCGGAGTGGCGATCCATCCCCGATCGAGCGGGCGGTGCAGCGCCAGCAGCACCGCGCCACCCACGATCGCGATCCCCGACATGTAGAGCGCGGGGGTGACCCCGTGCCAGATGTACAGGTGCGGGTGCAGGTCCGCGCCCGTCACCGCGCTTGCGGCGGCCCCCACGATCCCCTCGGCCAGGAAGGGCATCACCCCGATCAGCACCACCAGAACCGCCAGCAGCGCCGGCGAGGCCCAGAGGCCGAAGGGCGGGTCGTGCGGTGTGTGCGGATAGTCGTCGCGCACCGGCCCGAGGAACACATGGCCCACGAAGCGGAAGGAATAGGCCACCGACAGAAGCGCGCCGAACGTGGCGAGGATCGGCACCGCCCAGGGGCTCCCGGCCCAGCCGGTGTGCGACGCCTCCTCCAGCATCATCTCCTTGGACAGGAACCCGTTCAGCAGCGGCAGGCCCGCCATCGACAGCGCCGCGACGGTGCCGATGACGAAAGTGATCGGCATCAGGTGGCGCAGGCCGCCCAGCCGCTTGATGTCGCGGGTGTGGGTCTCGTGATCGACGATGCCGGCGGTCATGAACAGCGCGGCCTTGAAGGTCAGGTGGTTGAGGATGTGGAACACCGCGGCAATGGCCGCCGCCTGCGTGCCGAAGCCCAGAAGCATGGTCAGAAGGCCCAGGTGGCTGACGGTGGAAAAGGCCAGCAGCGCCTTCAGGTCATCCTTGAACAGCGCGATCAGCGCGCCCAGCACCATGGTGACGAGGCCGGTGGTCGTGACGATGTAGAACCACGCGTCGGTGCCCGCCAGCACCGGCCACATCCGCGCCATCAGGAAGACGCCCGCCTTCACCATCGTCGCCGAATGCAGGTAGGCCGAGACCGGGGTGGGCGCGGCCATCGCGTGCGGCAGCCAGAAGTGGAACGGGAACTGCGCCGATTTGGTGAAGGCGCCGAGCAGGATCAGGATCAGCGCGGGCAGATACCACTCGGACGCGCGGATCGCGTCCCCCGCCTGCAAGATGTCGGTCAGCTTGTAGCTGCCCGCGATGTCGCCCAGGATCAGCATGCCGCCGATCATCGCCAACCCGCCCGCGCCGGTGACCGCCAGGGCCATCCGCGCCCCCTGCCGCCCCTCGGGCAGATGCTTCCAGAACCCGATCAGCAGGAAGGACGACAGCGACGTCAGCTCCCAGAAGATCAGCAACAGCAGGATGTTGTCGGAAATCACGATGCCCAGCATCGCGCCCTGGAAGAGCAGCAGATAGGTGTAGAACTGCCCCATCGGATCTTTGCGCGACAGGTAGTAGCGCGCGTAGAGCGTGATCAGCAGGCCCACGCCCAGGATCATCCCGGAGAACAGCAGCCCCAGCCCGTCGAGGAAGAACGACACCGACAGGCCCAGCTGCGGCAGCCAAGCGATCTCGGCCTCGATGACCTCGCCGCGCAGCACGTCGGGCGCGAGGATCAGCAGCATGATCAGCGCCAGCACGGTGGGCAGGGCGGCGAAGATCGCGCAGGTGTCGCGCCCGGCCCGAATCATCAGGCCCGGCAGAACTGCCCCGAGGAAGGGCAGGGCGGAGATGAAAAACAGAAAATTCCCCTGGTCGTTCATCGCCCTGCCCCTGCCGCATGGTCGGCCTTGCCGTCTGGATTAGAGGCGGGACCCCTGCTGCACAAGGGCGCAAGCGCGGCTGAACGACGGGTTTTCTGAAAAAAGATGGCCTCGCCGCGATCGCGCGGCGCTAGACCGGGTCGACGCGCACCTCGACCGTCATCGCGATCAGATCGTCCTGATCGCCCTGAAAGCTGCCCGTCACCGGCGCCACCTGGGTGATGTGGCGCGCCGCGGCGACCGCGATCAGGTTGCCCGATCCCACGGTCCGGTTGGTCGGGTCGAAGGCGATCCAGCCCGCGCCGGGGGCGAAGACCTCGACCCAGGCATGGGTGGACCCCGCGCCGGTCGATCCGGTCAGGCTGCGCTGCGGATCGAACAGGTAGCCCGACACGATGCGCGCCCCGAACCCCAGGGTGCGCGCCGCCTCGGCAAACAGGACCGCGAAATCGCGGCACGAGCCCCAGCCCCGGTCCAGCGTCTCCAGCGGGCCTTGCGTGCCTTCGCTGTCGCGATCCTGGTAGGAGATCGCGGTCGCGACCCCGTCGGAGATGTCCCTGAGCAGGGACAGCGTGTCGGTCGGGCGCGCCATCACGAACCCCTCGACCCAATCCGACAGGCGTCCGGCGGCATCGGCATATTGCGGCAGCGCCAGCGCGCCGAGATCGACCCAGTCGTCGTCGGTGTAGATGAACGGGTAGTTCAGGGCCGAGGCGGCGATGTCGAACACCGGCCATTTCGGCGCGACAAGATCCACCTGCGTCCGGCTCTCGATCACCAGAAGGTCGGTCATGTCGCCGAAGCTGGCGGTGGCGACGGAATTGCCCGCGACGTCATGGGCCCAGGTCACGCTGGCTGTGGGCGTCACGCCCAGCTCGAAGGACAGGAGCGACAGCTCGCGCGTCTCGCGCGGGCGCAGGGTCATGCGGTGCTGGCGCAGGGCCACGGGCGTGCGATAGCGGTATTCGGTGCGGTGCACGATGTTCAGAAGGGTCATGGGGGGCCTTGGCGCTCCGGTGGGCTAGCGACGGCGGGAATGGCCGGCATCGGCCGGCGCGGAGGATTTCCACGCCGCGGTGGATTTGCAGCGCTTGCACACCCGCTCGCCGAAGCCGTCGCTCCAGAACTCGGTCGTGCACCGCAGGCACCTGCGCTGCGCCGGTACGTCGGACTGCATCCGCGTCGGGGCACAGGGGTCCAACGTCTCGTCGTCGGTCGTGGCTGTCTTGGGGCTTGGACCTTGCATCGGGTCCCTTTCGGCGTCAGCGGGGCGAGGGGCGCAGGCAGAGGCGCGCCAACCAGGCGAAGGCCGTGGTGGCGGTCGGGCGCTGTGCGGTTCAGTGGCTTTGCGCCGTTCATCGCACAGGGACGGCCGGCGCGGACTGACCCATGTTAGTCGCGGTGCAGGTTTCTGCGCGAAGCCGTCTGGTCGCCGGGCGATCTTCCTATACCTTCTGCAGCGTCCCCCCTGCATCAGGACCGCCCATGGAAAGCTCTGCCGTCGATCTGGCCACCTATGTCCGCACCCCCTTGTCCGAGGCGCATGTGGCGCGATTGCGCGCCATCGGCGAGGTGGTGCGCTTTGCCCCCGGCGAGACCATGGTGGCCTTCGGCGCGCCCAACGCCGCCTTCTTCTACATTCTCGAAGGCGAGGCCGCGGCCTGGGACGAGGTCAGCGGCACGCGCTACGGCAACGCCACGCTCGGGCCGACGCAGTTCACCGGCGAGATGAGTTTCCTCGGCGGCGGCACCGCGCAACTGACCAACCGCGCGCAAACGCCCCTGACCGCGATCCGCGTGCCGCGCGCGGCGATGCTTCAGGCGATGGCCGACATCCCCGAGATGAGCGACATCATCGTCACCGTCTTTGCCGCGCGCCGCCGCCGCCTGATCGAAAGCGGGCAGGCGGGCCTGACCCTGATCGGCCCCGAGACAGACCGCGCCGTCCGGCGGGTGGAGGCCTTCGCGGCGCAGAACCGCATCCCCTACCGCGCCCATGCGCTCGGAAGCCCCGAGGCGCTGGCGCTGGCCGGGCGCTGCGGCGTGCCCGCCGATGTCGGCGCCGTGGTGCTGGGGGAACGCACGGTGCTGGACGACCCCACGCCGCGCAGCCTGGCGCGGCACTTCGGCCTCGACCTCGCGGTGGAGGACGGGGCGGAGTTCGACGTGGTGATCGTCGGCGCCGGCCCCGCGGGCCTTGCCGCGGGCGTCTATGCGGGCGCGGAGGGGTTGCGCGCGCTGGTGGTGGACGAGACGGCGGTGGGCGGGCAGGCCGCCACCTCGTCGCGGATCGAGAACTACATGGGCTTTCCGACCGGCATCTCGGGCGCCGATCTGTGTGCGCGGGGCGAGATCCAGGCGCTGAAGTTCGGCACCCGCTTCGCCGTGCCGCGCCGGGTGACCGGCGTGGTGCGGCAAGGCGCTGCCTACGGCGTCACGCTTGAGGACGGGGTCGCGGTCGGCGCGCGCGCCATCGTGGTGGCGACCGGGGTGCAGTACCGCCGCCTGCCGCTCGACCGGCTGGAGCAGTTCGAGGGCGCCGGCGTCTCCTACGCGGCGACCGAGCTCGAGGCGCGCCATGTGCAGGGCCGCGCGGCGGTGGTGATCGGCGGAGGCAATTCGGCGGGGCAGGCGGCGATGTTTCTCAGCCGCCGCGCCGAGCGCGTGCATCTGGTGGTGCGCGGCACCTCGCTTGCGGCCTCGATGTCCGACTACCTGATCGAGCGCATCCGCAAGAACGACGCGATTTCCCTGCATTTCGGGGCCGAGGTCACGGGCCTGCACGGCGAGGAGACGCTTTCGGGCGTCACCCTGCGCGAAGCCGGTGCCGAGCATCTGCTTGAGGCCGCGGGCCTGTTCGTGATGGTGGGGGCGGCGCCCAACACCGGCTGGCTGTCGGGGCTGGTCGATCTCGACCCCAAGGGCTTCGTGCTGACGGCGGATGGCTACGCCACGTCCTGCCCCGGCATCTTCGCGGTGGGCGACGTGCGCGCCGGATCGGTCAAGCGCGTCGCCTCGTCGGTGGGCGAAGGCTCGGTCGTGATCTCGAAGGTGTGGGAGCATGTGGCCGCCGCGCAGGGCTGAACGGCGCGCTTACGGGCCGGGCGCGCTGCGCAGAAGCGGCGACTTCTGCCCCGCCGTCAGCTCGTTCACCGAGGTGACCAGCGCCTCGCGGTCGATGCGGAAGTGGCGGTAGAGATCGGCGATGGTGCCGGTCTGGCCGAAGTGCTCGACGCCGTGCGGGATCGTCCTGTGGCCGGCGACGGAGCCGAGCCAGGACAACGTGGCGGGGTGGCCGTCGATGACGGTGACGAGGACGCAGTGGCGCGGCAAATCGTCCAGCAGCCGCTCGACATGGCTCTGCGCGGCGGGGTTGCCCCGGGCGCGCTCGCGCTGCGCGGCGCTCCAGCCGGCGTTGAGCCGGTCGGCGGAGGTGACGGCAAGGACCGCGACATCGCGGCGATGCTCGGCGATGAGGCCCGCCGCGGCGATGGCCTCGTCCGCAACCGCACCCTGGTAGGCGATGACGACCGAGCAGTTCGGCTGCGGCGGGCGCAGCCAGTAGGCGCCGTCGATGGCGCCCTGGCGGAACGCGTCGTCGGCGCGCTTGCCGGGCTGTTCCAGCGGCTTGGTGGTCAGCCGCAGGTAGACCGAGCCGCCGGTCTCGTCGCGAAGCCAGGTCCGCTCGTCCTGGTCACCCTTGCCGTCGCGCTGCAGGTAGTCGAAGGCCCATTCGAGGATCACGGCGAGTTCGTCGGCGAAGGCCGGCTCGAAGGCCGCCAGCCCGTCCTGCGCCATGCCGGTCAAGGGCGTGCCGATGGACTGGTGCGCGCCGCCCTCGGGCGCCAGCGTCACGCCCGAGGGCGTGCCGACGATCAGGAAGCGGGCGTCCTGGTAGCAGGCGTAGTTCAGTGCATCGAGGCCGCGATGGACGAAGGGGTCGTAGACCGTGCCGATAGGAATGATCCGCCTGCCCCAGAGGCTGTGCGACAGGCCCGCCGCCCCGAGCAGCAGGAACAGGTTCATCTCGGCGATGCCAAGCTCGATGTGCTGGCCCTCGGGCGCGAAGTTCCATTTCGCTGTGGAGGGGATGCGATGCTCGATGAAGGCGTCGGGCAGGGCGTCGCGGGCGAAGAGCTTGCGCCGGTTCACGAAGGCGCCGAGCCCGGTGGTGCCGGTCACGTCGGGCGAGGTGGTCATGATCCGGGCTGCAAGCGCGCTGTCGCCCTTGGCCAGTTCGTCGAGGATCTTGCCGAAGGCGGCCTGGGTGGAGATCTCGCGGTCGGTGGAGAAGCCGATCTTCGGCACCTCGAGCCGGGCATCGGCGAAGCGGCGGGGGCCGTCGGCGAAGAACGGCGCCGTGGCGAGAAAGTCGCGCAGCCCGTCGACATCCTCCACCCCGGCGAAAGGCTCCCACTCCGCGCCCTCGGGCACGCCCATGTGCGCCTGCCATTCGGCCATCTGCGCCTTGGTCATCAAGCCGCCGTGGTTGTCCTTGTGGCCCGCGATCGGCGTGCCCCAGCCCTTGATCGTGTAGGCAAGGAAACAGGTCGGGCGGTCGTGGTCGATGGCGGCGAAGGTCTCGGCCATCGTCTCCACGCAATTGCCGCCGAGGTTTTCCATCAGCGCCGCCAGTTCCGCATCGCTGCGCCGGTCCAGCAGCGACGTCACGTCGCCCTGATCGCCGAGGTCATCCATCAGGCGCCTGCGCCAGACCGCGCCGCCCATGTAGGTCAGCGCGGCGTATTGCGCGTTGGGGCAGGCGTCGATCCAGTCGCGCAGGCCCGTGCCGCCCGGCTCCTCGAAGGCCGCGCGCTGCAGCGCGCCGTATTTCACCCGCACCACGTCCCAGCCGAAGGCGCCGAAGATCTTCTCGATCCGCTCGAACAGCCCCTCGCGCACGATCCCGTCGAGCGACTGGCGGTTGTAGTCGATGATCCACCAGGTGTTGCGCAACCCGTTCTTCCAGCCCTCCTGCAGCACCTCGTAGATGTTGCCCTCGTCCATCTCGGCGTCGCCGACGAGCGCCACCATGCGGCCCTGCGGAATATCCTCGCCCCAGTCCTTCGCCGCGATGAAATCCTGCACCAGCGAGGCCAGCGCGGTGATGCCGACGCCCAAGCCCACCGACCCGGTCGAGAAATCGACATCGCCCGCATCCTTGGTGCGCGAGGGGTAGCTCTGTACGCCGCCGAGGCCCCGGAAGGCTTCCATCCGCTCCCGCGTCTGCTGGCCCATCAGGTACTGGATCGCGTGGAACACCGGCCCGGCATGGGGCTTCACGGCGACCCGGTCGGCGGGCCTGAGCGCCGAGAAGTAGAGCGCCGTCATGATCGACACCATCGAGGCCGAGGACGCCTGATGCCCGCCCGTCTTGATCCCGTCCACCTTCGGCCGGATGTGGTTGGCGTGATGGATCATCCAGTGCGACAGCCACAACAGGCGCTGCTCGACGGTCTTGAGAGGGGTGGTCATGAGAGCCTCCGGCGCGGGTGTCGTGATCGGGCGGCCGTCAGCCGTCCTTGTAGTGATAGCTGTAGCCGTTCAGCGCCGGGGCGCCACCCAGGTGAGCATAGAGCACCTTCGATCCCTCGGGAAAGAAGCCCTTCTTCGTGAGGTCGATCATGCCCTGCATGGATTTTCCCTCGTAGACCGGATCGGTGATCATCGCCTCGGTCCGCGCCGCCAGCCGGATCGCGTCACTGGTTTCCTTGGACGGGACACCGTAGGCGGGATAGGCGTAGTCGGGGTTGATGACGATCTCGTCCTCGCGGATGGCGCGGCCGAGGCCCACCAGCTCGGCGGCGGTGTCGACGATGGAGCGGACCTGCGCGCGCGTCTTGTCCAGCGTGCCGGAGGCGTCGATGCCGATGACGGATTGTGCCCGATCCTGCGCGGCGAAGCCCACGATCATGCCGCCCTGCGTCGAGCCGGTGACGACGCAGACCACGATGTAATCGAAGGTGAAGCCAAGCGCCTTTTCCTGCGCGGCCACTTCCTCGGCAAAGCCGATATAGCCCAAGGCGCCGTATTTATGCACCGAAGCGCCCGCGGGGATCGGGTAGGGCTTGCCGCCCGCCTCCTCGACCGACCTGATCGCATCCTCCCAGCTCTTTCGGATGCCGATGTCGAACCCGTCGTCGACCAGCCGCGACTCCGCGCCCATAAGGCGGGTCATCTGGATGTTGCCGACGCGGTCGTAGACGGCATCGTAATGGGGCACCCAGCTTTCCTGGATGACGACGCATTTCATGCCGATCTTTGCCGCCGTCGCCGCCACCATGCGGGTGTGGTTCGACTGCACGCCGCCGATCGAGACCAGCGTGTCGGCGCCGCTCGCGATGGCGTCGGGCACGATGTATTCCAGCTTGCGCAGCTTGTTGCCGCCCATGGCAAGCCCGGAATTGCAGTCGTCGCGCTTGGCGTAGATCTGCACCTTGCCGCCAAGCGCCTCGGTCAGGCGGGGCAGATGCTCGATGGGCGTGGGGCCGAAGGTGAGCGGGTAGCGGTCGAATTTGGCAAGCAAGGACATGGGCGTCTCTCCTGATCCGGACTGCGGCGAGGCTAGACCAAAGGTGGGGAAAGGTGCTTTCAATCTTGCACGTCAGAACGACGGGGCTGTCGGATTCCCGCGACACAATGTATGTCTCCTTCCGAAACAAGGCCAGAAAGAGGAAGGATCGTTCATGACTCCGCTCGACCGAATCGACCTCGCCATCCTGCGCCTCGTGCAGCGCGACGGGCGTCTGAGCAACGCCGACATCGCCAAGGCGGTGCGTGTCAGCGCTGCGACCTGCCACCGGCGGATGCAGCGGCTGGTGGCCGAGGGGCACCTGGCGGGCGTGCAGGGGCGGGTCAATCCGGCCTCCGTCGGCCTCGGGGCGCTGGTGATGGTGGGGGTCGTGCTCGACCGATCGACCCCCGACAGCTTCGCGGCGTTCGAGGCGGCGGTGGTGGAGATGAAGGAGGTGCTGGACTGTCAGCTCGTCGCCGGGGATTTCGACTACTTCCTCAAGATCCGCGTCCGCGACATGGCCGATTTCAACGCGATGCACGGCAAGATGCTGATCGCGCTGCCCGGCGTGCGCCAGATCCGCACCTTCTTTGCGCTCAAGAACGTGAAGGAAGCCGCGCTGCTGGCGTTCTGACCCGGCTCGGGGTGCTCAGGCGGGGGGCCGAGCGCTCCGGTCGGATGCGTCGGCCGCAGGGTCGGTCCGGTCGGGGTCGCCGTCCGGCGCGTCCTCGCCCGCGATCCGGAAGGTGAGCAGCAGCGCCCAGTGGGTCGCGCCCTCGGCCTGGTCTGGGCCCTGAAGCAGCTCGCCGCCCAGCTGCGCGGCGAAGGCGCCGATCAACTCGCTGCCGAGCCCGCTGTTGTCGGCATCCACGCCCTCCTGCGCCGCGGCGGTTTCCGGGCCGAGGCTGTTGCGCACGGCCAGGGTGACCATGTCGCCGTCGGCCTTCATCTCGACCTTGACCCAGGGCCGCGCCTCGCCGTCTTCGACGCCCACATATTTCAGCGCGTTGGTGACAGCTTCGGTCAGCAGCAGCGACAAGGGCACCAGTTGGTCGGCCTGAAGCGTCACGCGGTCGAGGTCGCTTTGCACGTCGATGCGGCGCCCGGTCTCGGTGCCGATGGCGAACAGGTGGCGCAGCAGCTCGTCGATCAGCAGGTCGGCGTGCAGCTCCGACAGGTGGTCGGACTGGTAGAGATTGCGGTGGATGGTGGCCAGCCCGATGACCCGGTCCTGCACGTTGCGCAGCACGGCCTTGCTGCGCGGGTCGCGCAGGCGGCGCATCTGCAGGTTCAGGATCGAGGCGATGAGCTGCAGGTTGTTCTTGACCCGGTGATGCACCTCTTTCAGCAAGACGGTCCGTTCGCGCAGGCTCTCGTCCTTTTCGGCCAGCGCGCGCGACAGTTTCTCCTCGTCGCGGGTGACCAGCAGCGCCATCTTGCAGAAGGTCGCGTGCACCTCGCGCAGTTCGGAGGAGACGCTGCGCGCAAAGCGCGGCGGCAAGGTCCGGTCCCCGAGCGCGAAGCGGCGCATCTGGCGGCTCAGCTCCCGCAGGTGCCGGATCACCAGAAAGTAGAGTGACAGGAACACAACGCCGATGCTGGCCAGCCACATGACCAGCGGCAGGACCAGGGGCCAGCGGTCGCCGGCGATGGCCGCCGCTTCGACCGAACGCGGGTCCCACACGCCCAGGACGTACAGCTGGCCGGGCACCAGTTCGGCCACGGCGAACAAGGCGCGTTCATCGGCCGCGGTGCGCCCCGCGAACACGCTTCCGTCACCGGACCGGGCCAGTTCGGCCAGGGACCGGTCGGCGGGCAGCAGATCCTCGGGCGTCTCCACCCGGGCGTTCGATAGTATCTCGCCCAGCCGGTTGAACAGGATCGGGCGCATGGTCTCGTCGTTTTCGCCATCCCAGCGCAACCAGACGAAGGATTCGAGCGCGATGGTCACCGACAGGAACCCGCGCAGCGTGACATCCTCGAAGACCGGCATGGTGGCGATCAGCGCCGGCTCGCCGCTGCTGGCGCCGACTTCCGTCCGGCGCACGAGCGGGTCGGGATCGGCGAGAAGGCGGTCGAGAATCGGGCTCTGCGAAAAATCTATCGTCTCCCCGGTCGACGAACACCGCATCATCCCGTTGACTTCGGTGAACCCCGCAAAACTGTAGACGCCCGAGCGCCGCACGGTCTCGGCCATCAGATCGTTGCAGGCTTCGGGCGTGTCGAGCCGCTCCAGTGTCGGCTGCGCCAGGACCCGCGCGGTTGTCAGCGCGCTCTCCACCAGCGCCCGCCGGCCGGCTTCGGCCTCGGTGGTCATGCTCAGCAGGCTGCGCTCGGCGCTGCGGATGTCGGTGCGCAGGCTTTCGTAGCTTCCGGCGATCGCCAGGATGCCCAGCGGCAGCAGCGCCACCGACAGAAGCAGCGCAAGCCGCATCGCCAGGCGATCGAACAGCCTGGAGGGCCACACCGTGCGGGTCATGCCGGCGCCCCTCAGTTGCGCTGGCCGGGCAGGCCCGACAGGAGGGAATCCGACATGTTCGAGGACAGGTTTGTGGCCTCGGTCTCGTCGAGGTTCAAGATCACCGCCAGCGCCCGGCGGCCGCGGTTGACCCGGCTCTTGATCGTGCCGGTGGCGCAGCCGCAGGTCTCGGCCGCTTCCTCCACCGAAAATCCCATCGCGCCGACAAGGATCAGCGCCTCGCGTTGCTCGTCGGGCAGGCGCGCAAGCGCCGACTTCAGTTCGCCCAAGGCCAGGTGCCCGTCATGGTCGGGCTTGTTGGCGAGCTTGCCGGCCATGATGCCATCGACATCCTCGACCTCGCGGGCCCGCTTGCGGCGGCCGGAAAAATAGGTGTTGCGCAGGATCGTGAACAGCCAGGCCCGCAGGTTCGTGCCTTCGGTGAACAGGTGAAACTTGCTCCAGGCCTTGACCAGCGCGTCCTGCACCAGATCGTCGGCCTGCGACGCATCGCGGCACAGGCTGAGCGCAAAGGCCCGCAGGGCCGGCAGATGCGTGATGATCTGCTCGCGCGGATCAGTGCCGGCGGAGTGGTCTCTTTGTGGCGTGTCTTCGGGCTCGGAGGCTGGCCGGGCACCGGACAGGCCGGCTTTGGGCGCTGTCATGTGGTCCCCTCGTCGTCGCGGTCGGATTTGGCCTGCCCCTGGCGCAGCCGCGCCACCAGATCCTGCAGGGCGGGGGGCAGATCCTCTTCGACATGCTGGTTGTAGAGACGCTTGAGATTTTCGTCGATCTGGCGCGCAAGGATCGGCGACACTGTGCCGTTGGCCGTGCCGGTCTTGCCGCCGCGTTGCCTGCCCGCGTCGGCGCCGCTAGGCTGTGGGTCGAGATCGCCGGAAACGTCGGGCGCGCGCCGCTGAGCGGGCTTTTTCTGGTGGGTCATAGTCTCGGTTCGCTCTTTGCCTGATATGAGGTGCCGATTGTCGCGGGTCGATACGGACGACAAAAAAGATGCCACTTACTGACGCGTCGCCGGGAACCCAACGCCGATGAATGCGTTCAGTTCCCACAAAACAGGAAAAATTCCAATCTTTCTTCGAAGAGAGCACCCATGACCAAGTCCGACCAGACGGCGGCTGTCGACACGACCGGCGCCGCAGACACGAGGGGCGACCCGGTCGCAGACATCGCGGCCGAACTGCCCTATCTGCGCCGGTATGCCCGCGCGCTGACCGGAAACCAGGACAGCGGCGACCGCTATGCCGTCGCGACGCTGGAGGCGATCCTGGCCGACAGCTCGATCCTTGACGGCAAGGCAGGCGCGCGCGTCGGTCTGTTCAGGGCCTTTCACTCCGTCTGGAACAGCAGCGGGTCGCTGCTCAGCGGGCCGGGCGCAGATCCGAGCGCCGCGGAACGCAAGGCGCAGGCGCGGCTTTCGGCGCTGACCCCGCAATCGCGCGAGGCGCTGTTGTTGCGCACCATCGAGGAGTTCCGCATCGCCGAGATTGCCCAGATCATGGACGTGACCGAGGACGAAGCCGAGGAGCTGGTGGCCACCGCCCTGCGCGAGATGGAGGCCGATGTGGTCGGCAAGGTCATGGTGATCGAGGATGAGCCCCTGATCGCGATGGACATCCGCAACATCGTCGAGGACATGGGCCATTTCGTCACCGGCGTCGCGCGCACCCAGACCGAGGCGCTTGCCCTCGGCGACAAGGACATGCCCGACCTGATCCTCGCCGACATCCAGCTGGCCGACAACAGCTCCGGCATCGACGCGGTGAACGATCTGCTGGAGCGGCTTGGCCAGATGCCGGTGGTCTTCATCACCGCCTTCCCGCGGCGGCTGCTGACCGGTGAAAAGCCCGAACCGGCATTCCTGATCACCAAGCCCTTCACGCAGGAACAGGTGCGGTCGGCAGTGTCGCAGGCGCTGTTCTTCGCCAGCACCGAAACGCTCATGCACTGAGGCGGCTCGGGGCGCGCGCTGCTGCGCCCCGCCCACCGCTTTCGCGCCCGCCGCCCCCCGTGCCGGCGGGCGTCTTGCGTGAGCTCAGCCGGTGTGGCTGTCGGTGGGCTTGCTGCCGGGGCGATCCGGCCGGGTGCTGTCGCTGCTGTCGGCCGGGCGCAGACGCTGCAACAGATCGGCCACCTGCGACGGGCCGAAGGGCTGCTGCAGCACCGGCCATGTCTCGCTGCCTTCGCGCGCCGCCTCCATCTCGGCGGGGTGGCCCAGCAGCACGATCTGGCCGCCGGTCTGCTCGATCATCTCGGGCAGCGGGCTGTCGCGCAGCCCGGCCACGTCGGACTGGATGAAGGCATAGAGCAAGGACCCCGGCCCCAGCCCGGCCAGCTTCAGGCAACACTCCTCGATCGCCTGCGCGGTGATGGAGATGGAGCCGGTCAGCTCCTCCAGCGTCTGGGCGAGATCCTGCGCGACAAGCGGCGTCTGCAGCACGACGAGGCAGTAACGGGACATTCATTCTTCCTAGCAGTGCCCGGGATCACCGGGCTTCCGCCGCAAGATGTTCACCTTTGCAGCGGCGCCGCAATAAACCACGACATACGACACCTGCTGACGCGGCGTAATCCCTTAAGCGGCATGGGGCTGCGCCCTCGGCAGAGATCTGCCGGACGCCATGGGGGGCGCTGATGAAAAGGCCGCAGCGTGATGCTGCGGCCCGGTTCCTGCGGCGGTCGTGACAGGTGCCCGTCACATCGGCGGGCGCCCGCGCACGGCACGCGCGATCATCGCGACGACGAACAGCACGATGAAGATGAAGAACAGGATCTGCGCAATGCCAGCCGAAGCACCCGCGATCCCGGTGAACCCGAGCGCGGCGGCGATCAATGCGACGATAAGGAAGGTCAGAGCCCAACCAAGCATGCGATGTCTCCTTCAGTCTGCCAGGGCGACATGCCCCTCCGAAGGCCAACGCGTGATCATGCGGGGGGTTCCGCCCGGCCGGTCCTGTCCGGGGCCGCTCAGATGAGGGGGCGGGTCGGCGGCGGCTCCGGGTCCACCCCCGCGATCCGGGCCAGCCGGGCCGCGTCGGGGATCATCAGCGTGTTGTCCATCCAGCGCGCCAGCCCCTCGCGGCGCAGCTTCTGCAAGGTCTTGTTGGTGTGCACCAGCGACAGGCCGAGCGCATCGGCAAGGTCGCGCTGCCGCCACGGCATCGGCACCGCCCCGTTGCCGTCGAGCCCGATCGCCCGCAACCGGCCATGCACGCGCAACAGCGCCCAGGCGACCCGCTCCAGGGCGCTGCGCCGGCCGAGGCTGGACAGCGCCTCGCCCAGGAAATTCTCCTCCACCGCCGAACTCCAGGTCAGGTCGTAGGCCCGCTCGGGCTGACGGTTGAAGAGCCGCCACAGGTCGCTGCGGTCGAAGACGCACAGCCGCATCTCGGTGGTCGCCTCGAAGGAATGGGACATCTCGCCCATCACCGCGGCCTGCAGGCCGATCAGGTCGCCCGGAAGCGCGAAGTTGATCACCTGCCGTTCGCCGTCGGGCAAGGTGCGGTAGCGCACGCCCAGGCCCTCCAGCACGGTGAACAGCTGCGGGCTTGGCGCGCCCTCCATCATCACCGTGGTGCCGGGATCGACAATCATCTCGCCCGACTTGAAGCTTCGCATGAACGCGACCTCGTCCTGCGTCAGGTCGTCGAAGATCTCGAACTTGCGCAACGGGCACTGCGCGCAGTCAATCATCTGCATGATCCGGTCCGGGCGGGAAAAACATCGTGTCACGGTGCCGGTCCGGGGCAGGGGGAGTCAACCCCGGCCGCCGCCCGACCGGTCGGCGCAGGGATCGGCGGCATCACGGGCATCGTCACCGCTCCAGTTCGACGTTGCCGGCGTAGATCTCGCTGTCATGGTATTCATGCACCGCGTAGCGCACCAGGACGGCCAGCGCGGCCGCCAGCGGCACGGCGGCGATGGCCCCCGCCAGTCCGAACAGGTAGCCGAAGGCAAAGACCGCGAACAGCAGCCAGACCGGGTGCAGGTTGATCGTCCCGCCGACGATGCGCGGCACCAGGATCTGCCCCTCCAGGATCTGGCCGACCACGAAGATGGCCACCACCGGCGCGATGTAGACCGGCTGTTCCCAGAACTGCGCCACGGCGATGCCGATCGCCAGTGCGCCGCCGACGAAGGCGCCGATATAGGGGATGAACGACACTAGCCCGGCGATGAAGCCGACCAGGAGCCCGTAGTCGAGACCCGCAAGCTCCAAGAGTGTGGCGTAGTAGATGGCCAGGATCGCGCAGACGATGATGACGCCGCGCAGATACCCCGAGATCGCGGTATCGACGTCGCGGGCAAGCCGCCGCACGGTCGCCAGGTTGCCTCGGGGAACCAGCATGTCGACCCCGTGCACAAGCCGCTGCCAATCCATCAGCAGATAGAACGCGACCACCGGCATCAGCACCCAGAACACGACCAGGCGCACGATGCTGTTGAGGCTGGTGATGACCCCGCCCAGAACCGTCACCCCGGCCTCCGACAGCGTTTCACGCACCCCCTCGACCACATCCGATGCCGCACCTGCCGACTCGGCGATGGTGTCGCCCGGCATGATCCGGATCAATGCGCGGCGCGCCGCCTCGTATTGATCGGGGATGGCGCGGATCAGGTCGTTGGCCTCGGTCAGCAGCACCGGAACCACCACGATCACCGTCGCGGCGATCAGGGTCATCATGGTGATGATCAGTACCGTGGCGGCGACGACGCGCGGGATGCCGATGCGCTCCATCCTTGTCGCGAGCGGATTGAGGAAGTAGCCCACCAGCGCACCCACCGCGAAGGGCGTGATGATCGGGCCGAGCAGCCAGAGCACCACGATCAACGCCACCAGCGTGCCGAGCCACCAGTAGGTGCGCACCCGCCACAGCCGCAGATAGCGCGCACGCGCCGACTCCGAGGTGATCGGGGTCAGCTGCGCGGTCACCAAGCCGGGGGCGGGGTCGCGATCCATGGGCTGACAACCCCGGACCCTGCCGGCGGTTCCCGGCCCTCGGCACGCCGTCGCGCGGGAAAGGAGGCCCGGCGCGGGAACCGCTTCCCGGCGCGGGGCATTGTGATTGCATCAGGAGCAACCAATGAGGTGCGAGATGAACTGGGACATCGTCAAGGGCAAATGGAAACAGGCCACCGGCAGCGCGAAATCCAAATGGGGCGAATTGACCGATGACGATCTCGCACAAGTCGATGGCGAGCGTGAACGCCTCGTCGGGAAGGTGCAGGAGAAATACGGTCTCGCCAGGGACGAGGCCGAAAAGGAAGTGGATGAATGGGCCGGTCGCATCTGACCCTTGTTGCGGACCCGGTCCGGTAGACCGGACAAGGATGAAGCGGCCGATCCCCGATCGGTCGCTTCTTTGGGTTCCGAAGGCAGGGCGTTCGGCCGCCGTGCCGGGACCGCGGAAGTAATGCGCGGAAATTCGAGGGGTCGACGTGCCCCGAGAAAAACGTGACCCTGGGGGAACCAAGCGCGCCTTGAGCGGTTGTGACGGTATGGGTGCAGCATTCTATGCCCCTTGATGCTGCAACCACTGTTCCCTCGGACTGGCCACCGGCATTCTTGCCGGTGGCCATTTTTTCGTCAGTGAATGGTCATGAGCCCATTGAAAGCGAAGACCCGCCGACGCCCAAAAAACGCCTCATGCCGTGAAACCGATCCTGTCTCCTCGGGTTGTCCTTGCAAGCGCTCTTGAACGAGAGCGCGGCCTATAAAGGATGGAGAAAAACATGAAAACCCTTATGCTCAGTACCGCACTTGTGACGGCGTCTGCAGTTGGCGCCATGGCGCAAGACACCACCGGAACCATGTCGGCCGAAGGATCGGGATCGAACGTGCCCGCCTTCCTGTCGAGCGAGTTCACCGGCATGAGCCTCTACACCGTCGAGAGCGAGGATGCCCGCGCCCTGCGCGATGGCGGCGCCGACATGAGCGCCGCTGAGCGGGACCGCCTGCGCTGGACCAGTTCCGAGACTTTCACGGCGCAGCGCGACAGCTGGAACGACATCGGCGCGATCAATGATATCGTCATGACGCAGGACGGCGAGATCCGCGGCGTTCTCGTGGATATCGGCGGCTTTCTCGGCCTCGGCGCCCGCACGGTGATGGTCGATCTCAACGACATCTACTTCGTGTCGGAAGAGGTTCCAGAAGCCGGCAACATGGCGGCGGACGATCAGGTGGCCGATGGCCAGCCTGTGGAGGGTGACCCCGTAGACGGTCAAGCCGCCGACACGCAGATGGTCGACGAGGGGGCGCAGGATCTGAGCGATTTCTCCGTCGTGGTCTCGATGTCGGAAGAAGAGCTCGAAGCGCTGCCGGAATGGGACGAGGAGCAGATGTCGGCCGGGTTCGAACAGCGTGACTACGGCACGGGCGGCACCTCGGCCACCGGCATGGAAGATGATTCCGCGACCATGGAAACCGATCCGGCTGCATCCGAGACGGACACGGCCGAAACCGACGATGCCAGCACCACGACCACGACCGGCGAGACCACCACGACGACCGGCGCGGGCGACATGGACGTGTTCTCCGAAGACTATCAGATGCTGGCTGCCGAAGACCGGACGGCCGAGGCGCTGATCGGCGCAGCCGTCTACGACGCCAATGGCGAGAACATCGGCAACGTCGATGACGTGGTCCTCGGCGGCGGCGATGCGGTCGATGGCGTGATCGTCGATGTCGGCGGCTTCCTCGGGATCGGCACGCACACCGTGAACCTGCCGATCGAAGACGCCCAGATCGGCTGGCGCGCGGATGACGACGATGTCCGCGTCCAGGTCTCGATGACGGGCGACGAACTGGAGGCGATGCCCGAGTACGACGGGTAAGCCTCGATCATCAGCACCATGGGGGCCCGCCGTTGCAGCGGGCCCCTCGCCGTGCCGCGGGAACCGAATGCTGCATCTGCACGTTGAACACAGTAGCTTTAAATCAAGGAGATCTTCAATGGCCAACCAGACCCAATCCAGTGACGCACGCCGCGCTGCCGAAAGCGCCGGCAGCCATGCCAAGCAGGCCGCCGCGGACGCGACAGAGGCCGCGGAGCTGTCCTACGAGGAGCTGCGCGAGCAGGTCGAGGTGCTGAAGGCCGACCTGGCGAGCCTCGCCAATGCCGCCGGCGGCGCCGCAAAGCAGCGGGCGCGCGCGGCCTACAACTCGGCCTATGTCGCGCGCGACCGCGCCGTCGATGCCGCCGGCGAAGGCTACGAGATGGCGCATGAGCACCTCAACGATGCGCTGTCGCAGGCCGAAACCTTTGCCCGTGAACGCCCGGCGCTTGCGATGGGCCTTGCGGCCGGTGCCGGCTTCCTGCTTGCCAAGTACATGACGCGCCGCTGATGATCGGCATGATCCACCAGCTGAAACAGCGGGCCGAATGGCACGTCAGGCGGACGCTGATGGGCGGGGTCGGGATCATCTTCGTGATGATCGGCGGCGGCTTCGGGGTCGCCGCCGTCTGGATCGCCCTCGTGCCCCTTGTGGGCGCGATGGGTGCCGCGCTGATCATCGGCGCGGTGTTTTTCGGGATCGGCCTGCTCATCCTGGCGCTGAACGGCGGATCGGGTCAGCCCAAGGTCGCCGCGGCCCCCGAGCCCGAGGCGCGCGGCACGACTGCACCAAAGGGGATGTACCGCCCCACTGGCCAGACTCCGCCGCTGATGGAGGCATTTCTCCTCGGTGTTTCGGTCTATCTCGAGACACGAAACCGGCGCCGCTGAGGCTGCCGGATCGGGCGGCAACCGGCAATCCTCCCCGGCCGGTTGTCGCCCATTTTCTCGAAACCGCGCCTTAGGTCGCCCCGAGCGACGCGAGGGTCCATCCGGTGAACTCCGACATCACCCGCCCCGTTGCCGCATCGAAGGCGGCGGCGATATCGGCATCGTCCAGCGACGCGGCAGGGCTCGTCGCGGCGAAGGTACGGGTGGCGACGATGGCAAGCCCCTGTTCGCGCACGATGCGCGAGATCATCCGCACAACCACGCGGGCGCTGTCGCCGTCGGGCGCAATCTCGGCGTGGAAATCCACCAGCTCCGTCACGATGGCGAAATCCCCGCCCGGCCCCAGCGGCCGGCGGCCGACGTACTGGAACGCCTGCGTCGTGTCGAGCGAACGCAGCATCATCGTCTGGAGCATGATCGGCGCATCGGCGCTCCAGCGCACGCCGGCCAGGTACTCCGCCTGCAGCGGACTTGGCCGGATCATGATCCGGTCCGTGGCCAGCGCGCCACCTGTCGTGGGTTCCTCGATGATGATGTCGCGCGCCAGCGGCCGGCGCTGCACCACCGGCAAGTCGGCGGGTGGCTGCAGATCCAGCACGTCAAGCGCCGTGGTGGCACTGCTGAGCGCCGAGACGGCCCCGCAGGCGGCAAGGGCGGGCAGGGCGCCCAGAAGGACCAGCGTGCGGATCAGGGGAGCTTTGGGCATGGGTCGGGTCACCTTCTGAATTCAGGCAGGTCGCGGTCCAGCAGGAACTGGGTCGGGCTGCGCTCGATCTGTCGGGTCAGCTGGTCGAGATTGTTGATCAGCGTGCGGGTTTCCTGCGCCAGCCGCGAGAACAGCGGCAGGCCGGTGGCGGTGAACTCCTGCAGACCGGGGGCCGCGCCGTCGACCAGGCCGCGCAGCTGGCCGAACGCGTCGGAGGCCGCCGCGCTCGCGGCGCGCACCTCGGCGGAGATCTGCGGCAGGTCGGCGGCCACGGTGCCGATCGCGTCGTTCAGGCCCTGCACCGTGCCCTCCAGCTCCGCGATCAGGCCCGAGAGGTCGTCGTTGATCAGCGCATCGGCCCCGGTAAAGGTGCTTTCGGCGGCTTCGAGGGTGCGTTGCCCGGTGTCGAGGGCGGCGTTCATCGCGCCCAATGTCTCGTTGGCATTGGCGAAGGTCTGGGTGACCTGCACCATGGTCGTCTCGGCGGTCGCCACCAGCCCCGGAATGCTCTCGCTGGCCGCGGTCAGGTCGCCGCCCACGGTCTCGATCACGCCGCGCGCGCTTTCCACCCCGGCGCGGATATCCTCGAGGATGCCGGGCAGGTCGGTCACGGCGGTGTCGCGCACGGTCTCGATCAGCTTGGTCGCGGTGCTGACCGCCAGCCGCGTCTCGATCAGCAGCGGCGTTGCCTGATCCTCGAGCAGCCCGTCGAACCGGGTGGCGGCGGTGTCGACCGCGGCGGCAGTGGTGTCGAGCGTCGCCAGCAGCGTGTTGGCGCGACTCAGCGTCTCCTCGGCCTCTTCCAGGCGCGTGGTCGCGGTCGTGCCGGTGTCCTGCAGGGTTTCCAGCAGCTCCGCGGCGCCGTCGCGGATCTCGGCCAGGTCGGTGCGGATCGCCGTCAGCGTCGACTGCGCCTCGGCGGTGGCGGTGCTCAGGTCTTCGGTGATGTAGCGCTGTGCCTCGGTCAGCATGGCATCGGCGGTTTCCAGCGTCTCGGTCCCGCCCTCGACCACCACCCGCGCGTCATAGGCAAGCTGGCCGATGCCGCCGAGGGTCTCGTTGGCGGTGGACAGAACCAGGCTCAGGTCCTCGGTCAGGGTGTCAAGCGTGGTGTTGAAGCGGTTGATCTGCTGCGCGAACTCGTCGACCGTTTCGGCGATGCCCGAAAAGCCCTGCACCGCCGAGGCGAAATCGTTGGAGGCCTCTTCCGCGTTCACCAGGATGCGTTCGAGCCGGCCGGAGTTCTCGTCGCTGAACAGCGCGCCGATCTCCTCCACCACGCGCAGCGTCTCGGCCAGCAGCGCCGGCGCATCCTCGGTCAGCGATTGCAGGGCGGATCGTCCCGCCTCGATCTCGGGAATGTCGCCCGGACCCGACGGCAGGAGCAACGGCGCATCGGGCGTGCCCTGGCTGATGCCCACATAGGACACTCCGGTCACGCCCTGCGCCTCGATCGTGGCCTCGCTGTCGGTGCGGACCGGCGTGTCGGCGGAAACCTCGACGCGCACGGTGATGGTGCCGTCGCGGTCCGGCGACAGCCGCACATCGACGACCTGGCCCACCGGAAGCCCGCCGAAGCGCACGTCGGACGCGTCGCTCAGCCCCGCGACCGAGGAAAAGCGGACGTCGAAATAGGTGAACTGCCGGTCCAGCTCCACCCGGGCCAGCCACAGGAAGAACCCCAGGATGCCGACAAGTCCGAACACGGCGAACAGCCCGATCAGGGTATAGTTGGCTTTCGTTTCCACCTAGATGTCTTCCTTCAACGTGTCGCCGCCTGCGCCGTCCAGCGCGGCCCGACCCCTGGGGCCATGGAAATAGGCCCGCACCCATGGGTGATCAAACGCGAGCATCTCGTGCATCGGGCCGGTGACGAGCACGCGGCGTTCCGACAGCACCGCAATACGGTCGCACACGGCGTGCAGGGTATCCAGATCATGCGTGACCAAAAACACCGTCAGGCCCAGCGAGCGGCTCAAGCCCCGGATCAGCTGGTCGAAATCGGCCGCCCCGATCGGGTCGAGGCCGGCAGTCGGTTCGTCCAGAAACACGATCTCGGGGTCGAGCGCCAGCGCGCGCGCCAGTCCGGCACGCTTGCGCATGCCCCCCGACAGCTCGGACGGGTACTTGTCGCCCGCGAGGTAAGGCAGGCCCACCATCGCGATCTTCAGATCGGCCAGCTGGCGCCGGATGGCGGGATCGAGCCCGGCGATGGCCCGCATCGGCACCTCGACATTCTCGCGCACCGTCAGCGACGAGAACAGCGCGCCATCCTGGAACATCACGCCCCAGCGCGCCTCCAGCGCGGCGCGGTCATCCTCGCTGGCGCGGCGCACGTCGGTGCCGAGCACGGTGATGCTGCCCTCGGCGGGCGTGTTCAGCCCGGCGATGGTGCGGAGCAGCACCGATTTGCCGGTGCCGGAACCGCCGACGATCCCCAGGATCTCGCCGCGGTAGACGTCGAGGTCGAGATTGTCGTGCACGACATGGCTGCCGAACTGGGTGCGGATGCCGCGCAACGCGATCACCGTCTCGGGATCTGTACCTGCAGCCATGGTCACAGCCCCAACTCGGCGAAGAAGACCGAGAACAGCGCATCGGCCACGATGACGGCGAAGATCGCCGTGACCACCGATTTCGAGGTCTGCTGGCCCAGCGATTCCGCGTTGCTTTCCACCTGCATGCCGGCATGGCACCCGACCACGCCGATGATCAGCGCGAACACCGGCGCCTTGACCATGCCGACGGTCAGGTGGCTGATCAATTCGCCCTCCACCAGCCGGGTCATGAACATCGCGGGCGAGATGCCAAGCTCGATCCACGACATCAGCGCGCCGCCGAACAGCCCGGTCAGATTGGCGATCAGCCCCAGGATCGGCAGCATCAGGAACAGCGCCAGGATGCGCGGCACGAACAGCATCATCGCGGGGTCAAGGCCGAGCGTGCGCATCGCGTCGATCTCCTCGCGCATCTTCATCGACCCGATGGAGGCGGTGAAGGCCGAGGCGGTGCGGCCCGCGACGATGATCGAGGTGAGCAAGATACCCAGCTCGCGCAGGATCGACACCGCGATCAGGTCGACCACGAACACCTCCGCCCCGAACTGGCGCAGCTGCGAGGCGCCCTGGAACGCCAGCACGATCCCGATCAGGAACGCCATCAGCGCCACGATCGGCACCGCCTTCACGCCGACCTCGCCACAATGGTGCACCAGCGCCGTGAGCCGGAACTCGCGCGGATGCGTGAGCCCGCGCAACAGCCGCGACAGGAACACGCCGAGATAGGCGATCAGGCCCAGCAGGAAGGTGCCACCCCCCACCACGCCCCGGCCGACCCGGTCGAACACGGCCGTCAGCGACCTCGGCGGCGGCGCCACCTTCTCCGGCTCGGGCAGGGCGCGCAGGACGCTGTCGATGACCGCCTCGATCTCGGGCGTCGCGCCATCGAGCGATAGCCGGCCGCCCCCGGCCTCCAGCCGGTTGCGCAACACCGCAACCGCCCAGGCCCCGGCCGTGTCGAGCCGCGACACGCCCGCGAGGTCAAGGCGCACATCGGCGTCGTCTGCGACGCCGGCGAGCGCGCGATCGACCCCGGTGATGGCGCGGATCGTGACCGCCCCTGTCATCGTGATCGCGACCGGGTCGGACCCCGGCGCGATCTCGACATGCGGGGCATCGTCTGGCTGCATCCTCACCTTCTCCAAAGCGCCCCTCATTTGCACGGGCGCTACCGCGCCGCCCCATGGCATAACCTCTTGAACTGTCGTGATTGGCCCTCGACCGCAAGAGATTCGCGGGTGGCGGCGCCCGCAGGGGCAGGGCGCGATTGCGCAAAGAGCCGGGGTGAACCCTGTCGCGCGGCCGCAAGGGGCGACAAGTAAAGTGAAAAAGGCGACGGTCCAGGCGGCGGCGCACTGGACGTCGCGCCTTGGCGGTTCGACGCGCATGATGCAACGGCAGGCAGGCCCGCGTCCTGCGCTCAGCGCGCGTAATCGGTCAGTACCCGGTCGGTTCCATCGCGCCACAAGGCCGTCAGATGTCGCTCGAAGGCGGTGGCAAACGCGGGCTTCGCCGCCAGATCTCCGTAGATCCCGCCCTGCTCGAGCCACGCCGCGGGCCGCGTCTTCGCCGCAAGGGCCGCGCCGGTCAGGCGCGCCCAGTGCGGGTCGTTGGGCGCGATCTCCGATCCGTCCTCGCGCAGGCCCGCGCACATCCGCGCCCACAGCGCCTCGACCAGCGCCAGCCCCTCGACCGATCCGCCCGCCGCCAGCGCGTCGCGCAGGATCGGCAGCACGAAGCCGCTGTGGCGCGACGAGCCGTCGAAGGCCACCCGCCGCGTGGTGTCGCGGATCGCCGGGTTGGAAAACCGCCGCTCGATGAGCGAAAGGTAGTCGGTGGGCGTCATCCCCGGCACGGCATGAACGTAGGGCACGATCTCCTGCGTCTGCACCTTCAGGAACAGGGCATGGATCACGGGGTGCGCCATGCAATCGGCGATGGTCGGCACCGACAGCAGCTCGCCCGCGTTCGCCAGCACCTGATGGCCGGCGTTGAGGATGCGGATCTTCATCATCTCGTAGGCGTGGACATCATCCGTGAAGGTGGCGCCGACCCTGTCCCAGTCGGGGCGCCCGGCGCAGAACGCATCCTCGATCACCCATTGGCGGAAGTTCTCGTGCGTCACCGGGGCCGCATCCGCGATGCCCATGTCGCGGGCAAGCGCCACCTCGGCGGGCCCGGTCGCGGGCACGATGCTGTCGACCATGGAATTGGGGAACGCGCCCTTCGCCTCGATCCAGTCGGCGAGGCTCGCGTCGGTCATCCGCGCCAGCCCGACCACCACCTGCCGCAGGATCGCGCCGTTGCCGCGCAGGTTGTCGCAGCTGACGCCGGTGAACGGGCCATGGCCCGCCGCGCGCCGCTGCCCCAGGGCCGCGACCATGGCGCCGAAGGCGGTGCGGGGGGCGTCGGGGTGGGCGGCGTCATGGGCCATGTCGGGATGCGCGCGGTCCAGCCCGCCGGTGGCGTCGAGGTAATAGCCGCCCTCGGTCACGGTCAGCGACACGATGCGGATCGCCGGATCGGCCATGGCCCGGATCAGCGCGCCATGCCCCCCCTCGATCGGCAGGTAGTCGATCATCGGCCCCGTGACCTCGGCGGTGCGGTGATCGGGGGCAAGCTCGATCAGCGTGGTCAGGCAATCCTGCGCAAGAAGCCTCTCGCGCATCGCCGCGTCATAGGGCCGGACACCCGCGCCGAGGATCGCCCAGTCGCGCGCTTCGCCCTGCTGCAACAGGCGATGGAGATACCAGGCCTGATGCGCGCGGTGGAAATTGCCGACGCCGATATGGACGATGCCGGGGGTCAGGCGGCTGCGGTCGTAGGTCGGCCGCGCGATGCCATCGGGCAGGTCGGCGAGAGTGGCGTTGGAGAGGGGGATCGCCATCAGCTCATCCACTGCCCGCCGTCCACATTGTAGCATTGCGCCACGATGTAGTCGGCCTCGGGACTGGCGAGGAACACGGCCATGCCGGTCAGGTCTTCGGCCCGGCCCATGCGGCCGTAGGGCACCGCCGCGCCCACCTCGGCCTTCTTCTGGCCCGGCGGTTTGCCCTCGTGCTTCGCGAAGAAGGCGTCGACCCCGTCCCAATGCTCGCCGTCGACGACGCCGGGCGCGATCGCGTTCACGTTGATTCCATGCGCGATGAGGTTCAGCCCCGCCGATTGTGTCAGGCTGATCACCGCGGCCTTGGTGGCGCAGTAGACGGCGACGAGCGGCTCGCCCCGGCGGCCGGCCTGGCTCGCCATGTTGATGATGTGGCCGCGGATGCCACGCGCGATCATGTGCCGCGCGACCGCCTGCAGCGTGAAGAGCGTGCCTGCGACGTTGATGTCGAAGACGCGCTGGTAGTCCTCGCGCGTGATCTCGGTGATCGGTGCGGCGGTGAACAGTGCGGCGTTGTTGATCAGGATGTCGATCTGGCCGAAGGCCTCGACGGTCGCGGCCACGGCGGCGTCGATGCTGTCCTGCCGCGTCACGTCCATCTCGACGGCGATGGCCTGCGGCCCAAGCTCCGCCGCCGTGCTGCGCGCGCGCGCGATATCGATGTCGGCGATGGCCACCCGCGCGCCCTCGGCGATGTAGGCGGCGGCAAAGGCACGCCCGATGCCTCGGGCGGCGCCGGTGATCAGCGCGGTCTTTCCCTCAAGTCTCATGCGATGCGCAATCCTTCGGCGTCGAAACGGTGCATCCGGTCCTCGTCGGGCGTCAGATGGATGGTGTCGCCGTGATGCAGCGCCACCTCGCCACCCGCGCGCACCGTCAGGGGCTCGCGCCGTCCGTCGAGGTGGACGTGAAAGAACGTGTCCGACCCGAGGTGTTCCGAAACGCCCACCGTGCCTGTCCAGGTGCCCGCGCCCTGCGTCACCGCGATATGCTCGGGCCGGATGCCGACGGTCGTGGCGTTCCGCTTCGCGGCTTCGGCCCCATCCAGAAGGTTCATCTTCGGGCTGCCGATGAAGCCCGCGACAAAGAGGTTGCGGGGCGCGTGGTAGAGGTCGAGCGGGCTGCCGACCTGCTCGATATGGCCGGCGCGCAGCACCACGATCTTGTCGGCCATGGTCATCGCCTCGACCTGGTCGTGGGTGACGTAGACCATGGTCGTCTTCAGCCGCGTGTGCAGCTCCGAGATTTCCAGCCGCATCCCGACCCGCAGCGCCGCGTCGAGGTTCGACAAAGGCTCGTCGAAGAGGAACGCGGCCGGTTCGCGCACGATCGCCCGCCCGATGGCGACGCGCTGGCGCTGCCCGCCCGACAGCTGCCCCGGCCGCCGGTCGAGGTAGTCGGTCAGGTTCAGCACCTCGGCCGCGGCACTCACGCGGCGATCCTGCTCGGCCTTGTCCATGCCGGCCATGCGCAGCGGAAAGGCGATGTTCTTGCGCACGCTCATATGCGGGTAGAGCGCGTAGGACTGGAACACCATGGCAAGCCCGCGCCGGGCCGGCGGCACGCCGGTCGCGTCCTTGCCGTCGATGCGGATCTGGCCACCCGACACGTCCTCCAGCCCGGCGATCAGCCGCAGGAGCGTGGACTTGCCGCAGCCCGACGGGCCGACGAAGACCACGAATTCCCCGTCCTCGATCGTCAGGTCGAGGGGCGGAATGACCTCCACCTCGCCGAACGCCTTGCTGACCTTGTCGAGCGTGATGCGTCCCATGCCCGTCTCTCCCTTTTGTCGCCCTACCGCTTCGCTGCTTGAGGGCCGGTCATTTTGTCGCCCTGCCGCTTCGCTGCTTGAGGGCGTTATTTCACCGCGCCGAAGGTCAGGCCGCGGACGAGTTGTTTCTGGCTGAACCAGCCCATGATCAGGATCGGCGCGATGGCCATGGTGCTGGCCGCGCTGAGTTTGGCGTAGAACAGCCCTTCGGGGCTGGAGTAGCTGGCGATGAAGGCGGTCAGCGGCGCGGCGTTCACGGTCGTCAGCGTCAGCGTCCAGAACGCCTCGTTCCACGCCAGGATGATGTTGAGCAGCACCGTTGAGGCGATGCCGGGGATCGCCATGGGCGTCAGCACATAGAGGATCTCGGCCCTCAGGCCCGCGCCGTCCATCCGCGCGGCTTCCAGGATCTCGCCGGGGATCTCGCGGAAATAGGTGTAGAGCATCCACACGATGATCGGCAGGTTGATCATCGTCAGGATGACGATCAGCGCCAGCTTGGTGTCGAGCAGCCCGAACTCGATCAGGATCAGCCGGATCGGGTAGAGCACGCCCACCGCCGGCAGCATCTTGGTCGACAGCATCCACAAAAGCGTGCCGCGCGTGCGCTTGCCGGGCACGAAGGCCATGGACCAGGCCGCCGGGACCGCGATGACCAGCCCCAGCGCCGTGGACCCCAACGCGATGGCGACCGAGTTCCACAGGTAGCGCATGTAATCCGAGCGTTCCTGCACGACGCGGTAGTTTTCCAGCGTCCATTGGAAATTCACGAACAGCGGCGGGTCGGCGATGGCATCGGCCTCGGTCTTGAAGCTGGTCAGGATCGTCCACAGGATCGGAAAGAAGATCAGCAGCGCGATGATCCAGGCCAGCGTCGTGTAGGCGATGCGCCGACGGGTGGGGATTGCACGGGCCATGGTCAGTCCCTCACTTGTCCAGGTTCTTGCCGACGATGCGCATCAGGAAGATGGCGATGATGTTGGCGAGGATGACTGCCAGGATGCCGCCGGCGCTGCCGAGCCCGACGTTCTGGCTTTCGATGACGCGCTGGTAGACGAGATAGGTCAGCGTCCGCGTGCCAAAGCCGCCGCCGGTGGTCACGAAGATCTCGGCGAAGATCGACAAGAGGAAAATGGTCTGGATCAGGATCACCACGGTGATCGCGCGCGCCATGTGCGGCAGGATGATGTAGCCGAAGCGCGACACGGGGCCGGCGCCGTCCATCTCGGCGGCTTCCAGCTGTTCGCTGTCGAGCGACTGGATCGCGGTCAGCAAGATCAGCGTGGCGAAGGGAAGCCACATCCAGGCGACGATCACGATGATCGAGAACAGCGGCGCCTCGGACAGCCACGAGACCGGCTGGGCGCCGAAGAACTCCCACAGATGCGCCAGAAGCCCGTTGACCGGGCTCATGAACATGTTCTTCCACACCAGCGCCGAGACGGTCGGCATCACGAAGAACGGCGCGATCACCAGGATGCGCACGACACCTTGCCCCCAGATCGGCTGGTCGAGCAGCAGCGCCAGGAAGATGCCGCCGATGACGGTGATCAGAAGGATGCCGCCGACCATCATCAGCGTTGTGAGGATGGCATCCTGAAACGCGCTCGAGGTGGCGAAGCGGACATAGTTCCCGAAGCCTTCGCAGCAGTCGAAGGTGCCGCGCATCGGCCGGTAGTCGAGAACCGAGAACCACAGCGTCATGCACAGCGGAACCAGCATCCAGACCAGGAGCAGGAACACGGCCGGCGCCATCATGAAGCGGGCGGCGGATCGGGAATGCTGGGTAGCCATCGGGTGACCTCGGGGGGTTGGCGCAGCAGGCCGCGAGTGGGGCGGCCCCGTCGGGATGCGTGCGGCCGGGCGGGGAGAGGGGCCCGGCCGCTGCACCGCGGTCAGAGAAGGGCGGGGCCGGCGGAGGAGGGGCCGGCCCCGGTCGGGCGCGCAGGGCTCAGTAGCCGGCGGCCTCCATCTCGTCTTCCGCGAGGGCCTGCGCCTGCGCCAGCGCATCCTCCACCGACATCTGACCCGCCAGCGCCGAGGAGAAGATCTGGCTGACCTCGGTGCCGAGCCCCGCGAATTCCGGGATCGCGACGAACTGGATGCCGGTATAGGGCACCGGATCGACGGTCGGATTGGTCGGATCGGCGGAGAGGATCGAGTCGTAGGTCATCTGCGCGAAGGGTGCCGCGTCCAGGTAGTCCTGGTTCTCGTAGAGCGAGGTGCGCGTGCCCGGCGGCACGTTTGCCCAGCCTTCGCGCTCGGCGACAAGCTCGACATAGCCGGGGCCGGTGGCCCATTCGATGAACTCCATCGCGGCCTCCGGAGCATCCGAGGATGCAGGCACCGCCAGCGACCACGCCCAGAGCCAGTTGCTCCGCTTGCCAAGGCCGTTGTCGGGTGCCAGTGCAAAGCCGACGTTGTCGGCGACTTCGGAGTCGTCGGGGTTGGTCACGAAGGACGCCGCGACGGTGGCGTCGATCCACATGCCGCAATTGCCCTGCTGGAACAGCGCCAGGTTCTCGTTGAATCCGTTGTTGGACGCGCCGGGCGGCCCGGCCTCGGTCAGCAGGTCGACATAAAAGTTGAGCGCGTCCGACCATTCCTCGCTGTCGAATTGCGGGGTCCAGTCCTCGTCGAACCAGCGCGCACCAAAGGAATTCGCCACCGTGGTGACAAAGGCCATGCCCTCGCCCCAGCCCGGCTTGCCGCGCAGGCAGGCGCCGTAGATCTCGTTTTCGCGGTCGGTCATGGCGATGGCGGCTTCGCGGATGAAATCCCAGGTCGGCGCATCGGGCATTTCGAGGCCGGCCTCCTCCATCAGGTCGGTGCGGTACATCACCATCGAGCTTTCGCCATAGAAGGGCGAGGCGTAAAGCTCGCCGTCGACGGTCAGGCCGCCGCGGATGGCGGGCAGCAGGTCGTCGATGTCGTAGTCTTCGCCGAGGTCGTTGAGCGACAGGAGCCAGCCGCGTTCGCCCCAGATCGGCACTTCGTAGGTGCCGATGGTGATGACGTCATACTGGCCGCCACCCTGCGCGATGTCGGTGGTGACGTTCTGGCGCAGGACGTTTTCCTCCAGCGTGACCCATTCGACGGTGATGTCCGGGTGCTCCTCCTCGAACACGTCGGTCAGACCCTGCATGCGGATCATGTCGCCGTTGTTCACGGTTGCGATGGTGATGGTTTCCTGGGCCATGGCCGCTGTTGCGGCGACGCAGAGCGCAAGCGCGCTCGACGTGCGAAGCACGGTTCTCGGGGACATCCGTATCCTCCCTAATCTGGATGTTGCGCGATCAGGATGTGAGAGAATCATACGGGCGTCAATAAAAATTTTACGCGCGTAAATTTATGAGCCTAGGCCGAGGTTCGCACCACCAGATGCGCCGGGAACAGTTCCTCCCGGCGTTCGGGAAACGCGCCGCCGCTTTCGATCAGCTCGAACAGGGTGTCGACCGCGCGCCCCGCAACGGTCAGATAATCATGTGCCGCCGTCGTGAGCGCCGGGCAGGTGAAGCGCGAGAACGGGTGATCGTCATGGGATGCGACGCGGATCGCGCAGTCGCTGCCTCGGCCCACGCGCAGCCCCCGCTCGTAGCAGGCCGCCAGAACCCCGATGGCAAGCCGGTCGTTGCTGCACAAGACCGTATCGGTGCTGAAATCCCCGGCCGAAATGGCCGCATGCGCGCCTTGCCGCCCGATTTCCTCGAATCCCCAGCCGTCGCCTTCGACGCTGACGACCTTGGGCGTTTCGCCATGCCGCTCCATCGCCGCGAGATAGGCCACCCGGCGCTTGTTGGCGTTCGGGTTGGTCGGGCGACGCATCTCGAAAAAGCAGGGCGGCGCACCGCTGCGGCACAGGTAGTCGACGGTCTGGTCGACGAAACTGGCATTGTCCGACCCGATGAATGCCTCGCCCATACCCTCGATGTTGCTGTCGAAAAGCACCGTCGGCACGGTGTCGCAGAACCGCTCGATCGCCGATCTGTCCGAGGCGCGTCCCAGCGGCGCAAGCAAGACGCCCGCGGGCTTGAGCGACATCAGGCTGTCGAGGTTGTCGTTCTCGAGTTGCCGTTCGCCATGCGAACTCAGCAAGATCGGCCGGAAGCCTGCCGCGATGCACAAGGTCTCGATCACCCGCGCGATCTCGGCAAAGAACGGGTCGGCCAGGTAGGGCACCATGATGCCGATGTTCTTGGTCAGCCGCCGGTTCTGGTTGATCGCATAGATGTTGGGACGAAAGTCGTACTGCTCCAGCGCCGCCTCGATACGGGCGCGGGTGGTCGGGCGCACGCTGTCGGGATCGTGGAAGTATTTCGACACCGTCGGGCGGGAGATGCCGCTCACGGCGGCGAACTCCTCCATGTTGCGGACCTTGCGATTGGTCATGGCGTGGTTCTTCGGGCAAAGAGGATGGACACGATCACCCATCCTTGCCCTCTCCGGATCACAGCCTGCAAGACCTGACGCGCGTAAAATCGGATTTTGGCTCGAGTGAGCTCTTTCCGGCGGACCGACCGGGCCTGCCCTGGCGCGCAGGGCGCGCGGCAATTGGCCGTAGGCTCAGCGGCGGCAACGCCGCCGATGCGGTCGTGGCCTTACCGGGTGCGGGCCTCGATGGCGGCCGCGCGCTGGCGGTCACGGTCCCGCCGAAGCCGCTCGGAGGCGTTCACGGTGCGTTCGGACGCACGAAACCCCTTGACGGAAAGGGTGATCAAAAGGCCGAAGGCCACGAGAACCAGGATCGTCTCAAACATGGTGTCGTCTCCTCGAATTGCGGCGGTGCACACGGCACTCGAGGATCAAACGCGAGCGGCCCCTGTTCGTTCCCTCGCCGGGGCCACGCATTTGCAAGGCGCTCCGCCCGGGCGCTTGCCCCGGTGGCCGCGACGAGCAGCCCGGCGCAGGCCCCCGCAAGGGCGCGCAGGATCTGACGTGAGACACGAAGGTCGTCGATCATCGGTCCACTCTCCCCGAACGTGCGGATACTGGCGACAGGACGTATCCGATGCCGGCGCGCTCCGGTCTACAGGTCGACGTGATCGCCACGCAGGTCACGCAGGCGTGCACCCGGACGCGGGCAGAAGCCCCCGCCGAACCCCTTGCACACCCGCGGGTTTTTCCGTCTTGCTGGTCACGGGCGATTTTCCCGACCGCCGCGCGCCACGCCCGGCACCAGAAGGATCATGGATCATGCCGGAGACGCTCACCAGCGCCGACATCCTCGCGAGACGGCTGTTTGACGCCGGCATCCGCCATGCGTTCGGCATGCCCGGCGGCGAGGTGCTCAGCATCATCGACGCGCTGCGCCGGGCAGGGATCGGTTTCGTGCTCGTGCGCCACGAGAACGCGGGCGGCTTCATGGCCGAAGGCATGCACCATGCCACCGGCGCGCCGGGCCTGCTGGTCACCACGGTGGGGCCGGGCGCGCTCAATGCCGTCAACGTGGTCGAGAACGCGCGCGAGGACCGCGTGCCGATGATCGTGATCACCGGCTGCCTCGATGCCGCGACGGCGCAGCGCTACACCCATCAGGTCGCCGATCAGCGCGGCGTCTTCGCGGCCGTGGCCAAGGCGAGCTTCACCCTGGTTGCCGAGGCCGCCGAGGTCATCGCCGACCGCGCCGTCGCCGCCGCCACGACCGGCCAGCCGGGGCCGGTGCACATCGACCTGCCGATCCATGTCGCCGACGCGCCGGCGCGGGCGGAGCCGGCGCTGCGCCACCGCCCCGCCATGCCCGTCGCCCCCGCCCGCGGCCCGCGGCTCGACGCGCTGCAGGCCGCTGTCGCGGGGGCGCAGCGCCCGCTGATCGTCGCGGGGGTCGACGCGCTGAACGGGGGCGCGGCCGACGCGATCCGCGCCGCGGTCGAAACCCTCGGCGCGCCGCTGATCACGACCTACAAGGCCAAGGGGCTCCTGCCCGAGGATCATCCGCTCGCGCTCGGCGGCGCCGGGCTGTCGCCGAAGGCCGACGCGATCCTGTTGCCGCTGGTGGCGCGCGCCGACGTGGTGATCCTGGCGGGCTACGACCCGGTCGAGATGCGGTCGGGCTGGCAGGACGCGGTCGATCCCGACCGGCAGATCGTCATCGACATCTCGGCCGTGCCCAACACGCATTACATGCATCAGGGCAGCGAGAACATCGTCGCCGCGATCGGCCCGACCCTGGCGAGCCTGACCGCCGGCGTGGCGCCGTATCCGCGCTGGACAGGGGGCGAGATCCCCGAGGTGCAGGCCGCGCTGGCCGATGCCTTCGCGCCCGAGGCCGTCTGGGGGCCGGGCGTGGTGATCGACACCTGCCGCCGGGTGCTTCCGCCCGACACGCGCGCCAGCGTCGACAGCGGCGCACACCGCATCTTGCTGTCGCAGATGTGGCGCTGCGGGTTTCCGCGCGCGCTGATCCAGTCCTCGGGCTTCTGTACCATGGGGGGCGCCGTGCCACTGGCCATCGGCGCCCAGATCGCCGAGCCGGAGCGGACCGTGGTGTCGTTCTCGGGCGACGCGGGCCTGCTGATGGTGGCGGGCGAGCTTGCCACCGCGGCCGATCTGGGGCTGCGCACGATCTTCGTTGTCTTCGTCGACCGATCGCTGGCGCTGATCGAGATGAAGCAGCGGTCGCGGCAGCTGCCGAATGCCGGCGTCGATCTGGGCCGCACCGATTTCGCGCTTCTGGGCCGCGCGCTGGGCGGGGCGGGGCACAGCGTCGCCTCGGCGGCGGAGCTGGAGGCGGCGCTGCACACGGCCATGGCGGCCGATACCTTCACCATCATCGCAGCCGAGATCGACCGGAGGGCCTATGACGGACGCATTTGAACCCAAGGGCGCGCTTGACGGGCTGATCGTGCTCGACCTGACGCGCATCCTGGCGGGGCCGACGGCCACGCAGATGCTGGGCGATCTGGGCGCGACGGTGATCAAGATCGAGAATCCGGCGACCGGCGGCGACGACACGCGCAGCTGGGGGCCGCCCTACGCGCCGATGACCGACGGGCGACGCGACCTGTCGGCCTATTTCATGGCCGCGAACCGCAACAAGCTGTCGGTCGCGGCCGACATCGCCGCGCCCGAGGGGGCGGCCCTCGTGCGCCGGATCGCCGATCACGCCGATGTCGTGGTCGAGAACTTCAAGCCCGGCGGGCTGGAGAAATACGGCCTCGACCACGCCACGCTGCTCGAGGCGCGGCCCGATCTCGTCTATTGCTCGATCTCGGGCTTCGGGCAGACGGGGCCGAACCGGGCGCTGCCGGGCTACGACCTGATGGCGCAGGGATATGGCGGGATCATGTCGTTGACCGGCCCCGCCGAGGGCACGCCGCACAAGGTGGGCGTGGGCATCGCCGATGTCATGTGCGGGATGTATGCCTGCATCGGCATCCTGGCCGCTCTGCGCCACCGCGACGCGACCGGCGAGGGGCAGCACATCGACCTGTCGCTGGTCGACAGCCAGATGGCCTGGCTGATCAACGAGGGGACGAACTTCCTCGCCTCCGGGGAGGAGCCGAAGCGCAGGGGCAACGCGCATCCCAACATCTGCCCCTACGACGTCTTCGCCTGCGCCGACGGCCATCTGATCCTCGCGGTCGGTAACGACGGCCAGTTCCGCCGCTTCGCCGAGGCACTCGACATGCCCGACCTCGCCGCCGATCCGCGCTTCGCCACCAACCCCGACCGGCTGGCACACCGGGAGGAGTTGACCGACCGGATATCCTCCGCGCTTGCCAAATGGACGAAACGCCTGGTTCTTGAGCGGCTGAACGCCGTGAAGGTGCCGGTGGGGCCGATCCATACCGTGGCCGAGGCGCTGGCTTCGGACCAGGCGCAGGCGCGGGGCGCGGTGATCTCCGTGCCGCATCCCGATGTCGCGGGCGGCACGGTGCAACTCCTTGGCAATCCGCTCAAATTTTCCCGCACGCCGGTGCGGGTGCGGCACGCGCCGCCACGGATGGGGCAAGACAGCGACCGCGTTCTCGACCATCTGCGCAGCGTCCTCGCCGGTCGAACCGGGCCGCGGTAGACCCATACGCGCGGTCACATCTGCGCGCGCGGCCCGCTCGCCCGATAGGCAGGACGGCGCAGTGCCGCTAGCGTTTTCGCACGGATGGCTTGCGTCATCGTCGAGAAAGAGGGGCCAGCGTGACCGAAGACATCTGCCGCGCGCGGACGGGGCTGAGCACGCCGGATGCGCTTGGCGACTGGAACCGCATGGCGGCGTCCTTTCTCGCCCATGGCACCGCCGCGCGCCCGTATCGACGAAACGCGCCGCGCGGCGCATCATGCGGCAGAGTAGCCGGACCCCGCCCAGCAAAGCCATGACCCGATGACCCTGTCCGATACCAGACCCGGCGCGACAGCCCGCGCGAACCCGGCCACCGTCGCAGCCGCACGGCCCGCCGTGGGCGTCCGCGACCCGCGGCTCGACTTCTTTCGCGGGATCGCGATGTTCATCATCTTGATCGCGCATGTGCCGGGCAACTGGATGAGCCAGTGGATTCCGGCGCGCTTCGGGTTCTCCGACGCGACCGAGATCTTCGTGTTCTGCTCCGGCATGGCCTCGGCCATCGCCTTCGGAAAGGTCTTCCGCGACCGGGGCTGGGCCATGGGCACGGCGCGCGTGGCGTTCCGCTGCTGGCAGGTCTACTGGGCCCATGTCTGCCTGTTCCTGGCCATCGCCGCGACGATGGTGGCGCTGACCGCGTCGGACGCGCTCCTGCGCGACTATGTCGGGCAGTTGAACCTGCACCCGTTCTTCGACGATCCGGCGCCGAACCTCGTCGGGCTGCTGACGCTGAGCTATGTGCCGAACTACTTCGACATCCTGCCGATGTATCTCGTGGTGCTGGTGATGCTGCCCGCCGTCGTGGCGCTGGCGGGGCTGCACCGGGCGGCGGCGGCACTCGCTGTCGTGGCGGTCTGGGCGGTGGCACAGACCGGCCACCTCTCCCTTCCGGCGGAGCCGTGGTCGGACCGGGCGTGGTTCTTCAACCCGTTCGGCTGGCAGCTGATCTTCTTCACCGGCTTCGCGCTGATGTCGGGCTGGCTTCCCGCGCCGCCGGTGGACCGGCGGCTGGTCTGGCTTGCCGCCGCGATCGTGATCGTCATCGTTCCGCTGGCACATGGGCCGACCTATCGCGCGGTTCCGGCCCTGTCGGAGGCGCGCACGGCGCTGGGGCCGCTGATCGGCAAGACCGATTTCGGCATCCTGCGCTACGTCCACTTCCTTGCGCTGGCCTATCTGGCCTGGGTCGCGGTCGGGCCGCAGGGCGCCCGGCTGTCCCCGCCCGAAGGCGACGGGCCGGGCGCACGCGCCTGGCGCACCGGCCTTGCCGTGATCCTCAAGGTCGGGCAGCAGTCGCTCGCGGTGTTCATCGCCTCGATGTACCTGGCCCGCCTGCTGGGCGTCGCGCTCGACGTGACGGGACGCGCGCCGCTGAGTGCCGTCGCCGTGAACCTCGCGGGCATGGCGATCCTGGTGGCGGTTGCCTACGCGGCGGGGTGGGTCAAGTCCGCGCCCTGGCGCAAGCCCGCGCGCGCGGGTGCGTCATGAGGGCGGACGGGGGGGCGCGGACGGTAGCGATGCTGGTGCGGTCGGGCGTCATGCTTGGCATCTGGGCGCTGGTGGCGCTCTGGCCGGGGGGTGCGCAGGCCGGATGCGCCGGGGCCGGCGCGCCTTGCGAGACGGACGCGGGCACCTATCACCTTGAGCTGCCGCCCGGCACCGACGACGCCACCGGCGTTCCGGCGCTGATGTTCCTGCATGGCTGGGGCGGAAGCGGCGCGGGCACGCTGCGCCTGCGCGGTGTGGTCGATGCGGCGCTCGCCCGCGGCTACGCGGTGATCGCCCCCGACGGGACGCCGCGCGCCCAAGGCAACGGGCGGTCCTGGGGGTTCCACCCCGACCGGCCGGGCCCGCGGGACGAGATCGCGTTTCTCCAGTCCGTGCGCGACGATGCGGCGACCCGGCATGGGATCGACGCGGCGCGCGTGCTTTTGTCGGGCTTCTCCATCGGCGGCTCGATGACCAGCTACCTTGCCTGCGCCGAACCAGCGGCCTTCGCCGCCTATGCGCCGGTCGCGGGGGCCTTCTGGGTGCCGGTCCCGGCGACCTGCGCGGGGCCGGTGGAGCTATTCCACACCCATGGCTGGACCGACACCGTGGTGCCGCTGGAGGGCCGGGTGCTGGGCGGCGGCGAAGACCCCGAGGGGCAGACGGTCTTTGCCCAGGCCGATGTCTGGCAGACGATGCAGGTCTGGCGCGCCGCCAACGGCTGCCGCCCGAACACCAGCGGCCACGGGCAGGTGGGTCCGTTCTGGCGGCGCAGCTGGCACGACTGCGACAGCGGCGCCCGGCTCGACTTCGCGCTCTTCCACGGCGGGCATGAGGTGCCGGAAGGCTGGGTTGACATGGCGCTCGACTGGGTCGAGGCGCGTTGAGGTCGCTACCGCGCCGGGGGCGGGGCGGCGCAATGCGCCCCGCCCGAGGCCTGGCCCGACCCCAGCGCCAGCAGCGGCGGCGCGCGAAACGGGTTCGGTGCAGCACTTGCGGCAAGGTCGAAGACGATGAGCCCGCCGACCAGCACCGCCACCGCCAGCATGGTGACGCGCCGGGTCATCGCCGCCCCTCCAGCCCGAGGGCGGGCCGCAGGCGCACGCCCAGCCACGACCCCGCGAAGGCGAAGACGAACCACGCCCAGCCGTGCAGGCTGCCGGTCGAGACGCCGCTGAAGAAGGCGCCGACGTTGCAGCCGAAGGCCAGCCGCGAGGAATAGCCGAGCAGCAGGCCGGCCACCACCGTCGCCACCCAGGCCCGCAGCGGCAGGTCGGGGAGGGGTTGCGTGAACCCGTGCCGCCAGGCCGCGACGAGGAAGGCACCGCCGATGATGCCGAGGTTGGTGAGCGAGGTAACATCGGTCAGCAGCGTCTCGCGCACCCGCTCGACGGTGCCGGGTGCGGCCCAGAACGCCGAGGCCGACAGGTCGACGCCCATCGCCGCAGCGCCCTTGGCCGCCCAGAGACCGAGACCGTAGACCACGCCCCAGGGCTGCCCCGCCACGACGAGATTGCCAAGCGCCAGCGCCGCGACAAGCGCCGCCGCCAGCCAAAGCCGCGCGGGGATCTTGCGCCGACCCGGCGCCGCCGCCAGCAGCAGCGCAAGGGCCACGACCGCCAGCCCGGCCAGCGTGATCGCGACGCCGCCGGTGCCGGAAAAGGCGACCACCGGCGCCGTGCCAAGCGCGGTCCACCACGGCAGGTGCCATGCGCCGGCAAAGCTGCCGATGGCGAAGAAGGGCAGGGCGAGCAGCCCCACCGGATTGCCGCTGCCGGCGTTGACCAGCGTGCCCGACCCGCAGCCCAGCACCACCTGCATGGCGGCCCCGAAGACGAAGGCGCCGCCGACCATGGCGAAACCCACGGGCGCATGCGCGCCGATCAGCTCGGTGGCGTTGTTGGTGATCAGCGGAATGGCGACCACCGCCACCAGCCCGATGGCCAGAAGCTGCGCCAGCAGGCCCGCCGGATCGCGGTTCACGATCATCGCCCGCCACGGCCCGGCGAAGCCGAAGCGCAACCCCTCCAGCGTGATGCCGAAGCCGAGCCCGATGAGCAGCAGCAGCCCGTAGCGCGCCCCCGTCGTGGCCGCGACCGCGAAGGCGGCCACGAGGGCGAGCGCGATCAGCAGCGTGCGTTCCGGCACCCGCCCGAGGCGGCGGTCGGAGCCGTGATCCGGGATCTGCGCCTCAGAAGGCATCGGTGATCTGCTGCCAGACCCGGCGCAGCGGGCCGGGAACATTGGCCATCGCGTGGCCGGCGTTGGACCAGCCGACCATGGACTCGGGGTAGAGCCTCACATCCTCGATCCCGGCCAGTTCGCTCAACGCGAACCAGTTGGTCGCGGCCCAGTGGCCGGTGTTGCAAAACGAGATCAGGGGCGCGCCGTCGCCGTAGCCTTCCGCCGCCGCCAGCGCGCGGGCGGCCCCGGCATCGACGATGGCCGGGCCGCCGCGAAACCAGTTCGAATGGGTGAAGTAGCGCGACTGCGGCAGGGTGCCGGGCCGGGCGGCGGCGCCATGGGCCTCCCGCCCCTCCCAGAAGGACTGCGGGCGCGCGTCGATCAGCGTCGCCTGCGCGTCGCCCTCGACGACGGCCAGCACATCCGCCTCGGTCGCCAGCCACCGGTCCGAGAAGCTGACGGTGATGTCGCTTGGTTCCGGCGTCACGCCCGTGGTGTCGAGCGTCAGCCCGGCCGCCGTCCAGGCGGCGATGCCGCCGTTGAGGATGGCGAGCGTGCTGACGCCGCTTGATTTCAGCGTCCAGTAGACGCGCGCGGCCGCGCCGAAATCGGTCTCGTCCGCGCCCTGGTAGACGATTACCGTCGGCCGCTCCGGCGTCACGCCGAGCGCCCGCAGGGTCGCCGTCAGCTCCTCCTCCGACGGGATCTGGCCGGGGTTCTCGGCGGGGCCGCGAAACAGCGCGTAGGGCGCGTTCACCGCGCCTTCGACATGCCCGTGGGCATAGGTGCCGGCCTCCGAGGCGGCGCCGGGCGCGCGGATGTCGAGGATCAGCGGATCGGCCTCCGCGATCACCTCGACAAGGTCCGCGGGGGCAAGCAGGGGCGACAGCGCGGTCTGCGCAAGGGCGAGGCCGGCCTGTGCGGACAGCAGGGCAGCGAGGGCGGCGGTGCGGATGGTCATGACACGCTCCGAATTGCACATCGTCAAGCGATAGGGCCCTCCCGCCGTCCGATCAAGACGGGTGCCGGGTTCCACCTGACCGGACCGCACAGCGCGCGTTCCATTGCAGCCGGCAAAATCCCGCGCCCGTTCGCGCAATCCGTGCACGCTGCACATGGCCGTCCTCGCGGCGCGCCCTTCCCGGTCCGTCCGTCGCTCTCGCGCCGGCTGGTCACGACCCCGTGACATCGCCGCGCGCCGGGGGCACTCCGCCCTGCGGCGCGCAGATCAGCGGCGCTGGCCGGTGAAAGGTCTGCCGCCCCCGCACCCAACCGGCCTGCGCCGGGGCGATGGCGCGCACGGCCATGGCGGGCGTCGGCGCCGACAGCAGGACCATCGTCGCCGGGGCGCCGACCGCCAGCCGATGCGGCAGGCCGATCAGGGCGGCCGCATCCCCCGCAACCATGCCGAAACATGCCTGCAGATCATCGTCGGTCGACAGATGCGCGACATTGGCGAACAGGTTCGCCATCCGCACCAGGTTCGCGTCGCCGTAGGGCGTGAACGGGTTCATGATGTTGTTCGACGCCACCGCGCACCGCACGCCGGCCCGTGCCATGCCGGCCAGCGGCGCCACGCCCCGCGGCTGCAGCCGGTCGGCATCGCGGCCCATCAGGAACAGGTCGGTGGCGGGCAGCGCGACCACGCCGATGCCCGCGTCGCGCAACCGCGCCGCCATGGTGGCGACGTCGCCCGGCGCCATGGCCGACAGCTTGCTGGCGTGGCCCGCGACGACGCGACCGCCCCAGCCCCGCGCCTCGGTCGCGGCGATCAGGGCGGGCAGGTCCGAGGTTTCCGGGTCGAGGTCGAAGTCGATGTGGAAATCCGCGTCGCAGTCGAACCGCTGGGCCAGGTCGAAGACATGCGCGATATGGGCGACCGGATCGGGGTCGCGGTAGGGGCAGCCGCCCACGAGGTCGGCCCCCATCTCCATCGCCCGGCTCAGCAGCGTCAGGGTCTCGGGCTCGTTGGTGATGCCTTCCTGCGCGAAGGCGCAGATCTGGAGGGTGATCTGGTGCTTGCGGTCCTCGCGCAGCGCCAGCAGCGCGTCGAGCCCGCGCAGGCCGACCCGCGGGTCGACCTCCACGAAGCTGCGGAGCGCCATGGTGCCGTGGCCGACGGCGGCATCGACCACGCGGCTGGCGCGGCGATACACATCCTCGGTCGTGAACCCGGCCTTGGCCCGGGCGGTTTCCTCGACCGCATGGGCAAGGCCGCCGCGGGTCATGTCGCACCGCTCGAGGATATGGGCCTTGTCGAGGTGGATATGGGCATCGACGTAGCCGGGGAAGACCCAGCCGCCGAGAGCCTCGACCCTTGTGTTGCCTGGCAGCGACGGCGCGATGGCCGTGATCAGGCCCTTCGCGACGCCGATGTCCACCGGCCCGGCGAGACCGGCCATCTTGGCGCCGGACAGGATGAAATCGGTCACGGGCGCCCCCTTTGGTCGATCGGACCCGCCGCGCGCTCAGGCGTCCTCGAACCGGATCGGCTTGGCGCCTTCCCACAGGACCGAGGTTCCCAGCGCGTGCAGGTTCTCGAGCCCGCCGGTCAGGGTGATGAAGTGGTTTCCGGCAAGCTGGCCCATCTTCGACGAGAAATCCACCCCGCCATAGGCCAGCAGGATCTCGGTCTCGCTGATGCCGCCGGGGTAGAGGATCACATGGCCGGGCGCGGGGTGGCTGGTGTGGTTCTCGTAGCCGACGCCGAAGTCGGTCTCGCCCAGCGGCACCCAGACCCCTTCGCCCGACCAGCGGACGTGCACGATCTGGCTGACATAGGGCATGTGGGTGCGAAAGGCGGCGACGGTCTGCGGCGCGCGCTCGGTCTCGAAATGGCCGGTGAAGGTGTAGTCACCTGCGGTGATCTTGAGGCTGTCCATGAGGGGCTCCTTTGGGTGTGGGTGACATCAGGCGGGCAGGGTGAGGCGCCGGGGCGAAAACCGCTCCAGCCCGGTGGGCTGGCGGCCGCTGGCCACGGCCTCGGCGGCGTGACGGCCCAGAAGCGGGCCGAGGGTGTAGCCGTTGGCGCCGGCCACCACCACGCAATCGGGGTGGCCGGGCAGGGGGCCGATCAGCGGCGCGCCGTCGATGTCGACGTTCATCGCCGCCCAGGACCGCAGCACATGCAGCCCCGCGACGCCTGGCAGCACACGTTCGGCGACCCAGAGGTTCCCCTCGAGACTTTCGCGCAGGATACGGGTGCGCCCCGTCGCGGGGTCGGCGGCGGCGGACCATGCGCCGCCGATGATGAGGTTGCCGGCTGTCGCCTGTTTCATCGTCAGGTGCCGGTCGCAGTGCGCCAGCAGGCAAGAGGCCAGCGGCGGGGCCGTTTCGGTCACCACCATCTGCAAGGGCGCGCCGTGGATCGGCAGGGGCACGCCCAGCATCGCCCCCAGCGCGCCGGTCCAGCCGCCTGCCGCAAGGATCAGGCGGCGCGCGCGGATCGTGCCGGCGCTGGTCGTGACGACGTAGCCGGGGGCGGCTTCCGTCAGCCCGGTGATCGCGACCCCTTCGAAGAACCTTGCGCCGCGGGCGCGGGCGGCGTTGGCCAGCGCGGGGGTGCCCAGAAGCGGATTGATCTTGCCCTCGCCGGGGCACCAGGCGGCGGCGATCATGCGATCCGAGACGCCCGGCGCCAGCGCCTTGATGCCGTCGCGGTCGATCAGCTCCACCTCGATGCCCATGCGCCGCTCGGACGCGATCTTGTCGCGCAGGAACCCGACCTGCCGCTCCTCCTCCGCCAGCATCATGCCGCCGGTCAGCACGATCTCGAAGGACGTGCCAAGTTGCCGCTCGAGGTCTTGCCAAAGCGCTATGGCGTCGCGTTGCAGGGGCAGGGTCTGCAAGAGCGCCTCGCCCCGCCCGCCGGTCTTCTGCCCGAAGTCGAAGGACAGGAGCTGCAGATGCAGGCTGCCCGCGTTCCCGCCCGAGGATTCGCCGTTCACGCTGCCCCGGTCGATCACCACGGTGTCGAGGCCCAGCTCGGCCGCTCGGAGCGCCGCGGCGGTGCCCATGATGCCCGCGCCGATGATCACCAGATCCGCCGTGGCGGGCAATCGGATGGTCTCGGCGGCGCGGTCCGGGGCGCGCAAGGCGGGGCTCGGTGCCTGCCGATGGCCGCCCCATTCGGGCTTTTCCAGTGCGATGGCGGCGGCGGGCACCGGGCGCGCGGGCGTCTGCGGTGCGAAGAGCGTGGGCGTGCCGGTCAGCAGCGCGGCGGGGCCGGAACAGTAGCGGCCCTGACAGCGCCCCATGCCAATGCGCGTCAGCCGCTTGAGCGCGCCCAGATCGCCGGCGCCTTGCGCGATGGCGGCACGCGCCTGCGCGAAAGTCACGGATTCGCAGCGGCAGAGCATCGCGGCATCCTCGGGCGGATCGGCACGCGGCGGGGCTGCGTAGCTGCGCCACAGGGCCGCCTGAAACCTCCGCGCACGGGCCAGCGCCTTGCGCGCCCGCGCAGTTTCCGGTGCCGGCTTGCCCAGGTGCGCCACGGCGGCGGCCCCGGCCAGCGTGCCTTGCGCCAGCGCCACCTGCGCCCCGCCCATGCCGCCGCCATCGCCCGCAATCCAGACGCCGCGCAGGCTGGTCGCGCCGCTCTCGTCCCGGTCGGGGTGCAGGAAGCCGGTCTCGGGGTCGCGGGTGGTGGCGCAGCCCAGCACGCGGGCAAGCTCCACCTGCGGCACGAAGCCTTCGCCGACGCAGACCACGTCGGCGGCGACATTGCGCCTCTCGCCGGTGGCGATGCAGACGGCGGTCAGACGGTCGACCCGGCCGGTGCTGTCGGGGTGGCAGGCGCGGACCTCCCACCCTTCGAGGACGGGAACGCGCGCGCGGGCCAGCCGCGCGCGGTAGGACAGGCCAAGCGCCACAAGGCGCGGCGCGGCGCTGGCGGCGGCCAGCACAGGGTGCAGCATGGCGGCGCGAGTCGGGCGGGCACGGTCCAGAACGGCGACAGGCGGCGTGCCGAGGCGGCACAACTCGGCGGCCAGTTGCAGGCCGAGCGGCCCGTGGCCCGCGATGACGATGCGCGCGCCCGGTGCGGTCTTGTGGCTGCGGATGAGCGTCTGCGCCGCGCCCACGGTCATCACGCCGGGCAGCGTCCAGCCGGGCACCATCGGCGGGCGTTCATAGGCGCCGGTTGCAAGGATCAGCGCGCTTGCGTGAAGCAGGCTGGCATGGGTGCCGTCATGGAGGCCAAGCTCGAACCCCGCGCCCTCGGCCCGCGCATGCCAGACCGTCGTGCCGGTGAGGTGCCGCACATCGCTGGCGGCGAGGCTTGCGCGCAAGGCGTTTCCCGCGCGGTGCTGGGCGTCGAGGCTGGTGTCGGGCTGTCCGGCGGCGGCAGGTTTGAAATACTGGCCGCCCGCCTTCAGGCGTTCGTCGATCAGCACGACCCGAAGGCCCCGGCCCGCAGCGGCCAGCGCGGCGGAAACCCCCGCAGGCCCGCCGCCGACGATGGCCAGATCGGCGGTCGCGAGGGACAAGGCCGCTCCCTCGGGCAAGGGCGCGAGGCGGGCGAGGGGCGCGCCGCCGGTGCCGTGCTGGTCGGAGTGGCGGCGCACCTCCGCGCCCGCCTCGGCCGGGGTCATGCAGGCCCGCTGCCCGGCGCGGCCATCGACGGTGACAAGGCAGTCGTGGCAAAGCCCGATGCCGCAGAACAGGCCCCGATCCTCGCCCGCCCGCGTGACCCGTTGTGCCGTCAGCCCCGCGCGCAGAAGCGCCGCAGCGATGGTGTCGCCGGGGCGGATCGGCACCTTCTGTCCGTCATGGGTGAAGCCGACGTCGGTCATGCCGCGGGTTGCGTGAGGAGGCCCAGATCGTCCAGCACCTGCCGGATCTGCGCCTGATAGGCCGGCGTCGAGGGCAGGCGCGGGGCGCGCGGCAGGCCGACATCGCGGCCCATCATCCCCAGCGCGGCCTTGGAGGCCGCGACATAGTGATGGCCGCCCACCAGCCGGATCACCGGCAAGACCTTCTTGTAGAGCGCGCGCGCCGCGTCGTAATCCTGCGCATCCGCCGTCAGGGTGAACAATTCGGCAAAGGCGGCCGGCATGATGTTGGAGCCGACGGAAACCCAGCCCTCGGCCCCTTCGACGAAGGATTCGAAGCCGAGGATGCCGCCGAAGACGGTCATCCGGTCGCCGCACAATTCCAGGATATCGCGGATGCGTGTGACCTCCAGCGTGCTTTCCTTGATGTAGCTGACGTTCGGGATCGTGGACAGGCGGGCCACGATGGGCGGCGTCAGGTCGACATTCGCGGTAGCGGGGTTGTTGTAGATCATGATCGGCAGGTCGACGGCCGCGCCGATGGTGGCGTAATGGTGGTAAAGCTCATCCTCGGTCGGGCTGGAGTAGTAGGGCGGGATGATCATCACCCCGTCGGCCCCTGCCTTTTGCGCCATCCGCGCGGCGCGCACGGCGTCGTCCGTCCATTCCGCGCCCGCGCCGATCAGCACGGGCACGCGGCCCGCGACGGTGTCGATCACGCAGCGCGCGACGGTTTCGCGCTCGGCCTCCGTCATCGACAGGAACTCGCCGGTGGACCCCAGCGGGATCAGGCCGTGGATGCCCTCGCTCACCTGCCAGTCGGTAAAGGCCTCCAGCGCCGCTACATCCAGCGCGCCCTCCGCGTCGAAGGGCGTGATCATGACGGTATAGGTGCCGCGAAAGGCCTTGGTCATCTTGCAAACTCCGGTGGGGTGGCAGCCTGAGGCATCGCAAGCAGGCGCAAGGGATTGAGACGGATCAGATGGGCGACATCCTCGGGCGCAAGGCCCATGCGCCGCATCAGGGGCAGGACATTGCGCAGGATATGGCCGTAGCCATGCCCGCCCCAGTGGCGGGTCCGTGTGCGCGTGCAGATGTCGTGGCTGACGAGGATACGGTCGCGAAGGCCGGCGTCGATCAGTGCCCGGATGGCACGGAGGCGGCCGCGGTCGGTGGGCAGCTCGACATCCGGGTCCATCCAGTAATGCGAGGATTCGACGCCGAAGAAATCCCATTCGACCATGACGCCCAGCCGGGCCAGCGCCATGGGGCCGTCGGCGTCCGGCTCGGGATAGGTCCGGTCCATGTGGCAGATCGCGACGCGCGACAGGTCGGCGCCGGCGGTCCCGAGGATCTCCACGATCTCGAAGGGCGCAGTCGTGTCGCGGCCGGGGTGGACGGAGATGCCCGCACCGGTGGCCCGTGCGGCCTGTGCGGCGGCGACGAGCGCCCGGCGTTCGCAGGCTTCAAGCGGCCAGGAGCAGCCGATTTCCCCGATCAGCCCCGCGCGGATGGGGGTGCCGTCGAGGCCCAGGGTGATCTCGTCCACGAAGCGGGCGGCGAGCGTGTCGGTGTCGGCGGCCTGCGTCTCGGCGTCCCGATAGGCGGCGGTATAGAGGCCCGCCGCCGCCACCACGGCGCAGCCCGAGGCAAGCGACGCCGCCTGCAACCCGGCGGGATCGCGGGCGAGGCCACCCACGGATTGATCCACGAGCAGGTCGCCGCCATCGGCGCGGAAAGCCGCAAGCTCCGCCGCCGCGACGCCGGCGTCTTGCTGGCGGGCATTTACGGCGGTCCGGTTCGACAGGTAGTCGATCTGCCAGCGGTTGGCCTGCGTGATCGCCGTGTCGTCCGGGGCCGCATCCGGCGGCGTGATGTCGTAGAGCAGATGCTCATGCACCATCACGGCCGCGAAATCGGCGGCGGCGCGGTCGCCGCAGACGGTGCGGATCGTGCCGGTTGGGGCGTCCTGGGCGGGCATGGCGGCGTCAGTGGCTCAGGATCTTGGACAGGAACAGCCGTGTGTGCTCGCTCTTGGGCGTGGTGAAGAACGCCTCGGGCGGGGCCTCCTCCACGATCTCGCCGCCGTGCATCAGGATCACGCGGTCGGCGGCGGCGCGGGCAAAGCCCATCTCGTGCGTCACCACGATCATCGTCATGCCCTGATGCGAGAGGTCGACCATGACGTCGAGCACCTCGGAAATCATCTCGGGGTCGAGCGCCGAGGTCGGCTCGTCGAACAGCATCACTTGCGGCTTCATCGCGAGCGCGCGCGCGATGGCGACGCGCTGCTGCTGGCCGCCCGAAAGCTGCCTTGGATAGGCGTTCTCCTTTTCCGGCAGGCCGACGCGGGCCAGCAACTCGCGCGCCTCTTCCTTCACCTCGGCGCGGGGGCGTTTGAGGACGCGGACGGGCGCCATCATGATGTTCTCGATCACGCTGACATGGGGAAAGAGGTTGAAGTTCTGGAACACCATGCCCAGGTCGCGCTGCTGGCGCGCCACTTCGGCGTCGCGCAGCGGCACGCGCTTGCCGTTCTTCTCGCGAAAGCCCATCAGGTGCCCGGCGGCGCGGATTGTGCCACCGTCGATGGTTTCCAGCTGGTCGATGCAGCGCAGCAGCGTGGATTTCCCGCTGCCCGACCGGCCGCAGATCACCACCACCTCGCCCTTGCGGATCGTCATCGACACGTCGCGCAGCACATGGTTGTCGCCAAAGGATTTCTGCACCTTCTCGATGATCACGATGGGCGCACCCAGAGATTTCTGGCGGCGCTGGTCCGGCGCGGGCGCATCGGGCAGGGTGGCGTCTGTCATGGCGGACCTCGGCGGTTGGGGATCTGTCGGGGGGACGAGGGTCATATCTTGGCCGATCCGGCCTTCTGCATCGCCTTCTTCAGCTCCTTCGCGGCATCGGGCGAGATCGCGGCGGCGGGGCCGAAGGGCTTTTCGTAATGCGCCTCGATCCGTTGCTGGATCAGGCCCCAGATCGACACCAGCAGCAGATACCAGATCGCCGCGACGCTATAGACCTCGAGCACGCGAAAGTTGATCTGCGCCAGCATCTGCGCGTTGCGCATCAGCTCCTCCATCGAGATGACGGAGGCGAGCGAGGTGGTCTTGAGCATGCCGTTGAACTGGTTGCCCAGCGGCGGAATGATCGTGCGCGTGGCCTGCGGCAGGATCACCAGATACATCCGCTCGCGCCAGGTCATGCCGACCGAGCGGGCGGCATCGTTCTGGCCCTTGTCGACCGACATGATGCCGGCGCGGATGATCTCGGCCAGATAGGCGCCCTCGTTCAGCGCCAGGCCCAGGATGGCGGATTCGACGACGTTCAGCCGGATGCCGAGCTGCGGCAGGCCGGTGTAGATGATGATCAGCTGGATCAGGACGGGCGTGCCGCGAAACAGCCAGATGTAGAACTCGGCGATGTAGCGCACCGCCGCGTTGCCGTACATCTTCATCACCGCAGCGACCACGCCGAGGCCGAGGCCGATGGTCATCGAGATGACCGAGAGCCAGACCGTCGTCCACGCCCCGCGCATCATGAAGCCGTTGGTCAGGTACTCGAAGAAATAGGGCCAGCTCCAGTTCACCGGTGCGCTCCTGTCACGGGGGTGGGCATCGCCCGGCGCAGGCAGGGGCCGGGCCGGGCGATGTCAGGGGTGTCGGGCGTCGCCGAAGGCTTCAGCTTTCGGGGGTGTAGTAGACCGCGATGTCGCCGGTATACTCGTCCCACAGCTCGATCGGGGTCGCGCCATAGGCGCCCAGCATCTCGTGGTAGGTGCCATCGGCGACCATGTCGCGCAGCACCTGCGCCACCGCCTCCGACAGAACCTCGCCACTGGCGCCGTCGAAGCCGAAGGCAGAGGGCAGGCCGGGGTTCAGCCCGGCGGCGCCCACGTCGAAGGCGCCCTGTTCGGCATACCAGGCCGCCGTCGCATCCGGCCCGAAGACGCCGCGCACCTGGCCGGCGCCCAGCGCCGCGAAGGCCTCGGCAAAGGTGTTGAAGGCCTGGATGCGCATCGACTCGAAGCCTTCGGCGACCTGTTCGTCGTTGATCTCGCGGATCAGCGCGTCGGCAAATCCAGCGATCTCGGTGCCGACGGGCTGGCCCGCCAGTTCATCGTAGCCGGTGACGCCAAGCGGGTTGCCGCGTTCCACCACGATGGCCAGCGCGTTCACCGTGTAGGGCACGAGGCGCATGATCATCGCCCGCTCGGGGTTGTAGTACATGCCGGTGTTGATCATGTCCCAGCGCTGGTTGGCGAGACCGGGGATCTGCACCTCGAAGCCGACGTTCATGAACTCGGCCTCCAGGCACAGCCGACGCGCGATCTCGCGGCCGATGTCGGGATGCAGGCCCTGAAGGTTGCCCGAGGTGTCGATGTACTGGCGCGGCGGGATCGTCGCGTTGATCGACATGGTCAGAACACCCGGCGTGACGGTGGGCAGGTCGGCCGGGCAATCCTGCGCGATGGCGGCGCCCGCCGTGAGGGTCAGGGCGAGGGACGCGGCGGCGCCCTTGAGTGCAGTGCTGGTGATCTTCATGTTTCGTGTTCCCCGTTGTGTGTTGGTCGGATGGCCGCAAGGCACGCCCTGCGACCGGCAGCAGTTTTGTCGTCAGCTCTTTCGCGGTGTTCCGCACCATCCCAGAACGATCTCGGTCGTGGCGGCGATCATGCGCAGGTAGTCGTCGACATCGACCCATTCGTCCCTGCGCCCGTTCTGGGTCAGATCCCCGCACAGACCTCCCAACCCGACGGTCGGGATGGCCTTCTGCACGATCGGATTGCGGATGTCCGACGAGGTGTGCATCGGGTTCACATGCGGCTGGCTGCCCGTCTGCGCGCTGACCGCGCGGGCCGCCGTCAGGTACAGGGGATGATCGGGCGGGCACTCGGCGCCCGTGACGCCGCTCAGCCATTCGATCCCGGCGGGGGCTTCGGACAGCCACGGGTCGGCGGCGCAGGCGGCCGCGATGGCCGCTTCGACCTCGGCCTTCACCTGATCGAGGGTCTCGCCCGGCGGAAAGGAGATCGCGCCGGCCAGCGTGCAGGCCGCATTGAGGCGCCCGAACTTGCGATCCTCGCCGCAGATCACGTTCGACACGAGGATGTTGGTCGACCGCCCCACCTCCTTGTGGAGCGCGGGGTGGTGGATGCGCGCGCCCCGCGCCGCATCCAGATCGCGCAGCGCGGCATGGATCACCATGGCCTTGTCGACCGGGTTCACGGCGAGATGCGCAAAGGCGGTGTGGCCCGGTTCGTTGGTCGGCGGAAACTTCCCCGTCACGGTGATGCGGAATTCGAGCTGGCCCGAGGCGAAGGCCTTGATCTCGTTCAGTCCGGCGCCGGACTCCGCCGGGTGCAGGTAGAGGGCGCCATCCGCGACGAAGCCCTGATGCATGGCCGCGGCCACGCCGCGTGCGTGGCGTTTCGACGGGGCGGAGATCATGATCACGTCGCCCAGGACAGCGCCCGCGCGGGCGGCGCGCGCAATCGCCAGCGTGCCCGCCGCGATGCCCGCCAGATCGTCGGCCACGCCCCAGCCATACAGGCGGCCATCCGCGATCTCGCCCGCGAAGGGATCATGGGTCCAGGTGTCGGTGCCCGCCACCGGCTCGCTGTCAGGGTGGGCGAACATGAGAAGGGATTGCCGCGCCGCGTCGCCCGGCAGGCGGCCGATCACGTTCACCCGCTCGCCCGCCTGCTGCGCGCGCGCCATGGCAAACTCGCCCACGACCGGCACCGTCGCGGGGTCGAAGGGCATGGTTTCCACCACCGCGCCCGCGTCGGTCAGTTTCTGCGTGATCAGCGCCTGGACCGCGCCCTCGCCATCCGCCTGCGCCGCGATCAGGGCGCGCAGGAAGGCGATCGCCTCGATCGCTTCGGCGCCGTGTTCCGCCGGCGCGGGGGGCGCGCGATGCAGGGGCTGTGCGGATGTCATGGTCGGGTCCAACGCTTGATATACGGATGGTGCGCAGATTGTGCACAACTTGACTACAAATCGATTCTTGTGCTATTGCAAGGGGAAAGCTAGCAAGCAGGCGGTGGCCCCAACCTGCCGACGCGACCTGCCCGATTTTTGTGCGGACGGTCCGGCCCCGGTGGGCGGGCGACATCACATGCGATCCACCGGCGCGCTTCGCCGGGAAAGGGCGCGGGCAGGCGGTCAGGACATGGGCAAGCGGATGGATGATGTGAGTGTTGCGGGGTCGGCAGGCGCGCCGAGCCCGAGGACGCGGGAGCCCGACGGCGCCAACATGTCGGCGCAGGCCTACCGGGCGATTTCCAACAAGATCAAGAACCGCGAGCTGCGCGGCGGCGACACCCTTGTCGAACAGCGCCTGGCCGCCCAGCTTGGCGTGTCACGCACCCCCCTGCGCGAAGCGATGCAGCGCCTGGAGGGGGAGGGGCTGTTGCTGAAATCGGCCAACCGCTCCTTCATCGTGCGCAGGGTCGACCTGGGCGAATACCTGCAAAGCCTGCGCGTGCGCGAGGTGCTGGAGGCCGAGGCGGCCGCCCAGGCGGCCGGGCGCGTGCCCGCCGCCGCTGTTGCACCTGTCCGGGCGGCCGTGCTTGCCCTTGAACGGCTCGATCCCTACGACACCCATGCCCATTGGGCCTGCGACGACCAGGTCCACAATCTGTTCATCGACGCCTGCGGCAACGCCGTCATGGCCGATCTGTTGCGCAACCTGCGGATCACGACCCGCCTGTTCGAGATCGCCGCCCTGGCCGATCGCCTCGGGCCGGATTCGCGCGAGCATCTCGCCATCCTCGACGCGGTGCAGGCCGGCGATGCCGATGCCGCGCGCGCAGCGACCGCCGCCCACGCGCGATCCCTGTTCGACTTCGCGATCTCTGCCTTTTCCTGAGGCTCGCGTTGGGGATGTCGCTGAAGATCACCGATCGCCAGAGCGGGGGAACAGACCGGCCCTTCGGTCCAGCGCCCGCCGGTCCAGATCCGCTCCACGGGTTCGGCAAGCTTGACGGACCGGGCGAACCGGCTGTCGAGGATGCCGTAGCCGCTGGCGTTCATGGTGGTCTGTCCCATGGGTTCCGGGCGCACCGCGCCGCCGTCACCGGGTGTCGACATGTACGAGGAGCCGATGCGTAGTTCCGTCGTGGCCGATCAGATCATCTTTCTGGAACGCACTCTTCTGACCTGAGCCCCCGACGACGCAACCCTACAAGTGATCTCCCAAGTCCTTATTTGGAACAGGATCCGCTTCTTCCTCTCGGCACGCCCGATCACGGTTGAACACATACCAACCGTACGGTATGTGTCGCATCATGCCGAAGCCGACGAAACACTCCCCCGAGCGCGGCGATGCGCGCTCTCGCCTTCTGGAAGCCGCCCGTGACGTGATCCGTCAGAAGGGCTTCGCGGCGACCTCCGTCGATGACCTCTGCCGATCCGCGGGGGTGACGAAGGGCGCGTTCTTCCATCACTTCAAGACGAAGGAAGCGCTTGGCGTCGCCGCGGCGCAGTTCTGGGCAGAAACGACCAGCGCCTTTTTCGCCGCTGCGCCCTATCATGACCCTGACGATCCGCTCGACCGCGTCTTGGCCTATCTCGATTTTCGCAAAGGCATCATCGGCGGCGAGATGTTCGCATATACCTGCCTGGTCGGAACGATGACGCAGGAGGTCTACGACAGCGCCCCGACCATCCGCGACGCCTGCGCCGACAGCATCTTTGGCCACGCCGCCACGCTGGAGGCAGATATCGACGCGGCCAGGGTACAGCGCGGCATCGACGCGGACTGGACGGCCGAAAGTCTGGCGCGACACACGCAAGCCGTTCTTCAGGGCGGCTTCATCCTCGCCAAGGCCACCGGAGACCCGGACCTTGCCCGAGAGAGCGTCGACCACCTGATCCGCTACGTCCGGGCGCTGTTCGGCCTCGACCCCGACCCACAATCCTCAGCAACAATGGAGACTTGACCCATGGAACACACATCCAAGGTGCGGACCTGCCTCTGGTTCGAGAAGGGTGGCCTCGACGCGGCGCGGGAGTACGTGCAGCTTCTGCCCGACAGCCGGATCGAGGCGGTACGCGAGAACGGCCAGCCGGACGATCCGATGATTGTCGAGTTCACCCTGGCCGGCGCGCCGATGATGATCCTGACGGCCGGTCCTCACTTCAAGCACACGCCTGCTGCCTCGAACAGTGTGCTGACCGAGGATTAGGAGGAGACCGACCGCCTTTGGGCTGCGCTGACCGCGAACGGTGGCGAGGCCGGGCACTGCGGTTGCGTATGGTGTGTACCGTGGTTCCGTCCCTCGTGCTGACAGACCCAAGGAGACCACTGAATGACCCAGAACGCAGCCGCCGAGGCCGCGCGCCTTTCCGTCGCACCCATGATGGATGGTGACGATTTACACCATATTTCAACGAATTAGACGATGTCGTGTGCAGCCTATGTTCATGTTTCGATCGCGTAATTTCGCGCTCCGTCGCGGTTATTTCGGTTCACTTACAGAGACTGGCATCTTCGGGACCGCGTGGCGTGCGCCGGTCCGAGCGCATGATGATGATTGGTTCGCAATCGCCGCATGTCGTTCTGAAAGCAGCCGTAAGGTGTTGACGCAAGCAGGTGTGCTGTGCGGACGGAGCGGGCGCTCGCTCCACCATCAAGGAAGATCTGTAACCAGTTAGCCTGCGGGCAGGACGGCCCAAGGAGAGCTCAGTCACCGTTAAGTGGCCGGACGATGATCGTGACTGGATCAGCGCGAATGATCCGGGCGGAGCGCAAAAAACGCCGCGTCCAGTTTCAGGCTGAGGGAAGTGTCCGGGCCGGGGATAAAGTGAGCCAGCGCGACATCCAGGCAGGCCAAAGATGCGTGAATCAACGCGTCTGCCTCGAGGCGTCGAGCGTCGGTGTCACCGAGGCGACGCGCGATTTCGGGGGCAAGACCGACCGCCCATGCGATGTGCTTTTCCAAAGTGTGGGCGCGCAGGCTGGGCGCGCCATTCACGACGCGCATGGTCCTCGCCGCACTTTCCGGGTCACGGTCGACGTTCTCGACCAGGATATCGTAGCCGCGCCTGAGAGAGACCCAGACATCCTCGTCCTTAGGTCGCGCCATCACCCTCTCGATGATCCTCTCCCCGAACGCGGCATGCCCTGAGACTACGATGTCCTCTTTCGTGGCGAAGTAGCGGAAGAAACTTCGCCGCGAGATGCCGGACGCAGCCGCGATCTCATCGACCGTCACACCGTCGAACCCCTTCTCGTCGAACAAGGCGAGCGCTGTCGCGGCAATCGATGACGCCACCGCGTCGGTCTTGATCTTCCTGAGGGAACGCTCGGAACCAGCGGGCGATGATTGCATTGACACCTCATGTCACAAATAGCACGCAGTGCCAAAATCTATTCCAAGTGCCACACTAGGCACATCCCACGAAAGGGACAACCGTGGCCAACGACCGTCAAGAGAACATCCTGCCCCGTCGCAAGCTCGGCCGGGACGGACCGGAGGTGGCTGCCATCGGCTACGGAGCCATGGGCATCACCGAGTTTTTCGGACCGGACAGCACGAACGACGCCGTCCGGACAATCAGACATGCCCACGAGATCGGCGTGACCTTCTTCGACACCGCCGAGATGTATGGCTGGGGCCACAACGAACGCGTCGTGGGCGAAGCGCTGGCGCCGGTGCGCGATGACGTCGTGATCGCCACCAAGTTCGGCTGGACACGCGATTATGGCTACGACAGCCGACCGGAGCATATCCGCGAGGTTCTCGACAACAGTTTGCGCTTCCTCGGCGTTGACCATGTCGACGTGCTCTACCAGCACCGCGTCGATCCAGCGGTGCCGATCGAGGATGTGGCGGGCACCGTGAAGGACCTTATGGCAGCGGGCAAAGTCGGTCATTTCGGGCTCAGCGAGGCGGGTCCCGAAACCATCCGCCGCGCCCATGCGGTGCAGCCGGTGGCGATCCTGCAGACTGAATATTCGCTGTTCGAGCGCGATGTCGAGCGACTGTTCCCCCTGCTGCGAGAGCTCGGCATCGGCTTTGTTCCCTACGCGCCGCTTGGGCGCGGCTTCCTGACCGGGACGGCCAAGCCTGCGGACCAGTACGACGAAAGCGACATGCGCAGCTTCGATCAGCGCTGGCAGCCCGGCGCCTTCGAAAGGAACGTCGAGGCGGTGCGACAGCTCGAAGCTTTCGCCAACGAGCGTGGCGCGAAGGTCTCTCAACTGGCCCTGGCCTGGCTGCTGGCCCAGGGCGACGACATCGTTCCCATTCCCGGCACGCGCAACATCGCGCGGCTCGAGGAGAATGTCGGCGCTGCCCACCTGGAGCTTTCCGACGACGACCTGCGACGGATCGCCGAGATCCTTCCGGCCGGCGGGTTCGGTGCGCGATATCCCGACGCGGTCATGCCGGAGTGGACCTGATCCGCGGCCCCCCAAACAGAATGGAGGGCCGACCAGTACGATGTTGAACCTGAGGATAGTGTGCCACCGTGAGCGCGGCTACTTCCGAAAGAAGGTCATCCCGGCATGGTGCAGCACGTCTGGCTCGACGAATTCACCGTCGGCGGTGAAGCCGCTGTCATCCCAGTAGTCGATATGCGTGCCGGTGATCTCGTAACGGCCTTCGTAGGCGCGTTCCTGATCGCCGCGGGCCTCGACATAGCGTCCGTTCGGGAGCAGTTCGTGCCGGATGCGGTTGTCGGCGGTGGCCCACATCCCGACATAGGGGTGCGGGTCATCACGCCGCGCGAATTCCGCGACGGTGGCTAGCAGGGCGGCGGTAAGCATGGTCGATTTCTCCATTGTGGACCTCAATTTGCGGATGCGGTGGGGCGGATGGTGATTTCGGTCGTGTCCACGGTCGCGGGGACTTCGATCACCTGGCGGATGGCGCGCGCGATGTCGGCCGGCTTCAGCGCGATGGCGCGGTAATCGCCCATCAGCGCCTGCGTCTCCTCGTGGGTGATGGTGGAGGCAAGCTCGCTCTCCACCACGCCGGGATTGACGCAGGTGACGCGGATGGCGCTGCTTTCCTGGCGCAGCCCGTCCGAGATCGCGCGCACCGCGAACTTGGTGCCGCAGTAGACCGCCGCTGTCGGCGAGGCCTGCAGGGCACCGATGGAGCCGATGTTGATGATCTGGCCTTCGCCCTGCCGCTCCATGATGGGCAGGACAGCACCGATCCCCCACAGGACACCCTTGATGTTCACATCCACCATCCGCTCCCATTCGTCGAACTTGAGGGCGGACAGGGGGGACAGGGGCATGACACCGGCATTGTTCACCAGCACGTCGATGCGGCCCCACAGATTGAGCGCCGTCTGTGCGAAGTCCTGCATGGATGCGATGTCGGTCACATCGAGCGACCAGGTGGCGACATCGGCGCCGTTCCATCGCAGCTCCTCGGCGATGGCCTCCAGCCGATCCGTGCGCCGCGCGCCCATCAGGATCTTCGCGCCCCGGGCCGCAAGCTCGCGGGCGATGCCTTCGCCGATGCCGCTTGAGGCACCGGTGATCAGAATGACCTTGTCCATGACGTTCTCCTTTTCAGATTGATCGCACGGAGGAACATGGACGAAGTCGGTTGTAGAGAGTATTGAGCCAGTGTTGGACTAGGTGGTTAGCAAAGCGCGACAATGGAGGCGCCACATGGACCTGAACCTGCTGCCACTCTTGCTCGCCGTCGCGGAGGAGCGGAACTTCCGCGCCGCCGCCGACCGGCTTGGCGTCACGCGGTCCGCTGTCAGCCAGGGGATACGCCGGCTCGAGGATACGGTCGGGGTACAGCTGGTGATGCGGACGACCCGCGCCGTTCGCCTGACCGAGGCAGGGGAGCGGCTGGTCGAAAGCCTGCGTGCGCCCATGGGGGCGGTTCAGGATGCGCTCGAGGTGAACAGCGATGCCCCGAGTGGCAGGCTGCGGCTGGCCGTCACCTCCATCGCCGAGGACTTCCTGTCCGGCCCATTGCTGGCCCGGTTCGCGGAGGCGCATCCCAAGATCATTGTCGATGTGACGGTGACCGACGAGGAATTGGATATCGTCGCGCATGGCTACGATGCCGGTGTTCGCCTTGGCGAAGTGATCGAGCAGGACATGATCGCCGTGCCAGCCAGCGGTCCGCAAAGGGAGGTGGCTGCGGCCTCCCCCGGCTATGTTGCGAAACATGGCGCCCCAGAGCATCCGAGGGATCTTCTGCATCATCGCTGCATCGGCTGGCGACCCGGTCCCAATACGGCGCCCTGGCGATGGGAGTTCGAGCAGGACGGTCAGCCCTTCGACGTGATGGTCGATCCGCAGGTCACGACGAATGACCTGCGCCTGATGCTGCGTGTGGCGCTGGCGGGCGGCGGCATTACCTTTGCGCCGCGCGATTGCATGCGGGAGCATTTCGACAGTGGCGCGCTTGTGCCGCTGCTGACGGACTACCTTCCGCCCTTTACGGGTTTCTTCCTGTATTTCCCGCAGCGAAAGCACATGGCCCCCAAGCTGCGCGCTCTGGTCGATCACGTTCGGCGTTGGCGTGCGGCGGACTGAACGGCCCGGCACCTTTCGGCGCACACAGGCTTGGTCGGTACGGGGTGTCCGCCGGATGCCCGTTATGGCCGGCCGGGAAACCCTCAGCCGAACAGACAAAGGCTCAGGCGTCACATCCATTTGTCCCGCACCCGATCCGCAAAGGTCCGGAAGGGTATTGGGGGCTGCCCGCTCAGGTGTTCGACGTGATCGGTTGTTCGATCTTCCGCGCCCGACCTGATGGCACTGTCCATGTTCGTCAGAGCCTTGGCATAGTCGGCAGGGAGGCCCTGTGCCATGAAACGCGCCGTCAGATCGGCAGGCTCGAGCGGGATGTGGCGGATCGTCTGGCCGGTCACCGCAGAGACGATCGCCGCGGTGTCGTCGTAGCCGAGGGTTTCCGGTCCCGTCAGCACGAGATCACGGTTGAGGGGCGTTCGGGCCGTCAGGGCCGCAACGGCAGTGGCAGCGATGTCTTCGGCATCGATGAAGCCGACGCGGCCGGTGCCCGTCGCGCTGTAAAGGACGCCTTCCTCCCGGATGGTCTTTGCGTGTGGCCCTTCCGAGAAATTCTGCATGAACCAGGAGGGGCGGAGGACCGCCCAGTCGGCCGCGTTGGTCGCCAACCAGGCGTGAACTTCCCCCATCATGGGGCCACCGGGTTCCAGAAGCGATGAACTGAGCAATACGAAACGTCGCACGCCGCCCTCCATAGCCGCCTCAAGCATGGGTTGCATCACCGTCAGATGATCGGTCCGGTCGGTGGGAGCCACAACGTAAGCCGCCTCGCAGCCGTCGAACGCTGAGGCGGTGGTGAGGTCCGACCAGTCGAACCGCTCGTCCTGTGCGCCAGAGGGCGCGCGGGTGCCGATGACCGTCTCGATCGCTGCCGCCGATAGCCGCGCCGCCACGCGACGGCCCGTCTTGCCTTTGCCCCCGGTGACGAAAACTTTCCCGATCATGCCGCCACCCCGTCCGCGTAAGCAGCGGCGGCGGCGTCCCGGCCGCCAAGCGCCGTGAGGACCACAGTCGGGTTCCAGTAATCACGGTATCGCGCGATGCGACCGTCCCGCAGGGTCACGACCGAAATGTAGTCTTGATCGTAGGGGGCACCGGTCTGGACGCCTTGCCCGGTGCAGGAAAATTCGAAGACGATCGTGTCGGCCGAGGCGTGAACAGATCCCAGAACCATGGCGCCGAAATCGATCAGGGGCCCAAGCTTCTGAAGATGTGCCTCCAGCGCCGCCACCCCGTCGAGGCGCTTGGGGAGCCCCTCGGGCGCATAGGGGAATTCGAAGATCACGTCTTCGGCGAACATGGCGAGCAAGCTGTCCGCAGGGGATAGGCGGTCGCCAAGCGCGGCGCGAAGCAGGTCGGAGAAACTGTCGAACTTGTGGTCCATGGCGGAACCTCATATGGATGGAACGTTAGCGTATCGACCATATGGGGAGAGTTTCGTTGGAACGCAACCGTTCCGTTGAAAAGGGTCGTCGGAAACCCTCGGGCGCGGCCGTGATGAGCGCCGACCTTACCATCGCGCTTTACCGCGCGTTCTTTGAGGAATGGGCCGAGCGCGGACTGGCCGCCGTCAGCCTGGAACGGGTTGCGGCGAAGGCCGGTGCCGGAAAGGCCGCGATCTATCGGCGCTTTTCGTCGCGCCAGGACTTTGCGGCCGCGGCCCTGTCGGACCTGGGCCTGACCCTTGCCATCCCCGAGGATCACGGCAGCCTAGAAGCCGATGTTCTGGCTTTTCTGATCCGACTGCGGACCGTGCTGCGCCATCCGGTCATTCGGCGCATCGTGCCCGATCTGCATGCCGAGGCGGCTCGGTCCGCCGAGATGCGCGCCCTGAATGCGCAAGTGGCCGAAGCACGGCGGGGGCAGGGACAGGTCCTGCTCGACCGTGCGATTTCCCGGGGCGAACTGGACTCGAGCTTGGATCGCGACCTTGCGCTCGATCTGCTTCCGGCGCCGCTGTACTGGCGCATGGTGGTCTTGGGCCAAACCCCCACACGCCGCCAGCTTGACGTGGAAGCGGCCGCGATCACCGCAGGTTTGCTCGCCTTGGTTGATCGCCGTTGACCCGGGGCAAGGTAGCAGGACGGCCCGCCCGGTCGGGCACGGGTGATGCCTGCAGGACTGCGGCTTTGTCCTGAAAGCCCCTTCGGCATTTCTTTGGGGGCGTCCGAAAGGCCCGCATGGTCTGGCCATGCCTTCGGTCATCGTCGTCAGCGTGAGGATGTCGACAAGCCGATATTGCTGCGCCGAGGTTGGACACATCCGAAGGTGTACCGGCCATCATGACCATGAAGATGCGTCTTCGCAGGGTTCGATACCTCTGGTTTCGACGTTCGGTCGCTGTGCCTACGGATGGCTGATGCGATCATGCACGGCATCGAAGCCTTCAACTGAGGGCCGCGCCACAAACGGCGCGGCGTGGGCCGTCTCACCGGCTTGTCACGACCTGCATGACGGCTTCGGACAAGGCGATCACCGCGGCGTTGCGGGTGTCGAAGTCGGCCTCCGCATCCGACAGGAAGATCGCGATGAAATAGGGCTGCCGATCCCGCGGTGTGACCATCGCCACGATGTTGCGGTTGAAATTGCCGCTGCCCGACCTGTCCGCGACATGCCAGCCCTCGGGTGTGCTCGCGCGGATCAGGGCGCCCGTGACGCCGCCCTCGCTCATCCAGTCGACCAATTGTGCACGGGATTGCGGGGACAGGGCATCGCCCGTCAGCAGGACCTCCATGGTGGAGGCCATCGCCTCGGGCGTGGTCGTATCGCGCGGGTCGTCCGGGGCGAAGGTGTTCACCTCAGGCTCGCGGCGGTCCAGCCGGCTCACCGGATCGCCGATCTCGCGCAGGAAGGCGGTCACGCCTTGCGGGCCGCCGATCCGGTCGATCAGCAGGTTTGTCGCCGTGTTGTCGCTCATGTCGAGCGCGGCGTGGCATAGCGCACCCACACTCATCGTGTCGCCGACCATGGTTTCGGTAACTGGCGCATACTCGAGCATATCCGCCGTCTCGATGGCTATCCGTTCTTCAAGGTCGATGTCGCCTGCGTCGACACGATGCAGGACGGCGCCGCACAGCATGGTCTTGAACGTGCTGGTCATCAAGAAGCGCTCGTCGGCCCGGTGTCTGACGGACCAATCCGAACCGCTGTCACGGATCATCAGCCCGACGCGCGCGCCGAGATCCTCTTCGATGCGGTCGATGGTTGCGGCAAGGTGCAGTTCGGGGTCTTGGGCAAAGGCAGGGACGCAGGCCAGCAGTCCGAGGGCAAGCCCGGCGGCCAGCAGGGGCAGCTTGGCGGAATGGGTCAACATGGGGTCATCCTTGTCGGCATCGGTGGCGCACGGCTTTGCTCCTTCGCCTGCACGAGGCGAGGGATGACGAGCGGCCATCTAGGGTTGGGACGTGCGAGACATCAATTGATGTCACGCTGCACCCCTTAGTTTGCTGCTTTACGGCCATCAAACGACAAAGTATCACCCTCGACATTAGTTGGAGTAATGCTGGTGGATCGCCCGGACCTGCCCCTGAACGGGCTGCGCGTGTTCGAGGCCGCCTATAGGCAAGGCAGTTTCACGCGTGCCGCCATAGAGTTGCGTGTGACCCAGGCCGCGGTCAGCCATCAGATCGCCCGGCTCGAGGATCGGCTGGGCGTTGTGCTGTTCGTGCGCGCCTCTGGCGGATTGATGCCGACGGATGAGGGGAGGGCGCTTTACCCCGTCCTCGAACACGGCTTCGACGCCATGGCGCGGACCCTCGACAGGATTACCGGACATCGTCACATCGAGACATTGAAGATCGGGGTCGTCACGACCTTCGCCGTCGGCTGGCTCTTGCCGCGCCTGCACGCGTTCCGGCGGGATCATCCGTCGATTGACCTGCGCATCTCGACAAACAACAACCGCGTCGAGATCCTGCGCGAGGGGCTCGACATGGCGATCCGGTATGGCAGCGGCTCATGGACTGGGCTTGAGTCAGAGGTGCTGTTTGAGGCTCCGTTGGCACCGCTGTGCGCGCCGGAGGTTGCCGCATATCTGACGATCCCCGAAAACCTCGGCCGCGAGGTCTTGCTGCGGAGCTATCGTAGCAATGAATGGCCGCGCTGGTTCGCTGAGGCGGGGGCGACCTGTCCACCGATGACCGGTCCGATGTTCGACTCGTCGCTCGCCATGGCCGAGATCGCATCGGACGGCGGGGGCGTGGCGCTGCTCCCCGTGGACATGTTCACGCGCCACGTTGCGGATGGGCGGCTCGTTCAGCCATTTTCGACGGTGGTGACAGCCGGCAGCTACGCCCTCACATGGCCTGCGGACCGGCCGCCCACCCCCGCGATGGTGGATTTCCAAAGATGGCTGCGGACGGCATCAACAGGGCTGATGGGCGGCAGCGCTGACTAGCGCCTGTATCTGTCAGGTGTCGGGCCGCCCGGGTCTGACGGTCGTGCGCAACACGCTGTTGTCCTCGCTTTGGCGGTGCATGATGTCGGGACATCACGGACAGAAAGTCTGACTGCCCCCTTGAATTGCCTGTCACTAAGTGACAGTTTTTGGGCGTGTCACTTAGTGACTCGATGGGGTTCTTTGCGTCGATACCCCCATGAACCTGAAGACGAGAAGCCAGCAATGGCATCACCGTGTGTGAACGGAGGTCAGAAAGTGCCAGACGGATCGAGATTGGCGGATGCGCGGCTCGACGTCTCCCGACATGCCGCAAGGCTGTTCTGGGAGAAGGGTTTCGATGCGACCAGCGGGGACGACATTGCCGCCGCGGCGGGCATCTCGACGCGAACGGTCTGGCGATACTTCCGGTCCAAGGAAGCCTGCGTCGAGCCGGTGCTGAAGGTCAGTGAACTGCGCTTTGCCGCGCTGCTTGGGCGATGGCCGAAGACCGAAAGCATCGACGACTTCCTGGCCCGGTCCATGACGGCCTTCGCTCTTGACGATGCCTTTATCCGGGACGGCATCGCCGCCGTCCGGATCCTTGCGGTCCTGGATCGCGAACCGGCCCTGCGCTCGGCCTGGCTCATGGCGTGCCACGCCGCGGAGATGGAGCTTCGCGGCGTTGTCGCCGACCGTGCGGCGCGGAGCGCGGAAGATTTCGAGGTCAGGCTCTGCGCAGCTGCCATCACGGCGGCCATGCGCCTCGTCGACGAAGAGATCAGCGCGGCCGTCATCAACGACGGGATGCACGTGAGTTCGGAGGAGGCGACCGCCCGCATCGTCGCGGCGATCCGGACGGCTGCGACACTCCCGATCTGCGACGCCGTCGCCTGACAGCGGCGGCCGGTCCGGGTCAGCGTTGGCCGGTGCGTCCGAAAGGAAAAAGGAACCAACACCATGACAGGACGAAAAGGCCGGCTCCCCGGGCGCATGTCCATTCGCCCATCGCGCCGAAAGATGGCCGAGCGACAGGGCCCGCTCTCAATGGCGATGTACCTTTCCGGCGCTGCCGCAACAGCGCTGCTCATGTCCGTCGCCACGGCTGTGGCAGAGGAGACCCCGCCGATGACCTACCCGGAAACACGTCAGACCGATATCGAGGAGACGCATTTCGGCGTCACCGTCGCAGACCCGTTCCGCTGGCTGGAAAACGACCCGCGGCAGGATGCCGACGTTGCGGAATGGATCGAGGCGCAGAATGCGGTTTCGGCGCCTTACCTCGAGGGTCTGGCTGGCCGGGATGTCTTCCACCGGCGGTTGACGGCCATGTTCGACCACGAGACCCTCACCCCACCGGTCGAGCGCGGCGGCCTCTACTTCTTCACCCGCGGCGGCGGCCTCGACAACCAGGCGCAGCTTCTGGTGCGGGACGGCGCCGACGGTGCGAACCGCATCCTGATCGATCCGAACACCTGGTCCGACGACGGCACCGTCGCCCTGGCTGAATGGGCTGTCTCCGGCGATGGCGCGTTCGTCGCCTTCGCCATGCAGGACGGCGGGTCGGACTGGCGCACCATCCGGGTGATCGACGTCGCCACCGGCGAGATGCTGGAGGATACCGTCCAATGGGCCCGGTTCACCACAATCGCATGGCATCCCGATGGGTCGGGCTTCTACTATTCCCGGTTTCCCGAGCCCGAGGCGGGTGCCGCCTTCAGCGCCAGTGTCGAAGGCCATGCGGTCTATTTTCATCGGCTTGGCACGAACCAGTCGGAAGATCGGCTGATCCATGCGCCGACGCCTGGGCAAGCGCTGTTGCACACTGTCGAGGTCACACCGGATGGTCGCTTTCTGATCATCTACACCTCCGCGCTGACGGGGGGTGTTGCGGTCACGGTGACGGATCTGACGGCCGCCGATCCCGCGCCACGACCACTCGTCGAAAGCCACGATGATCGTTGGATCTTGTTGGGCAACATCGGCACGCAGCTCGTCTTTGCGACCCAGAAGGACGCTCCGCGTGGTCGGGTCGTGACAATTGATCTGGCGGAGCCGCAGCCGGAGGTCTCCGAACTGATCCCGGAACGGCCCGATGCCGTTCTGCGCGAAGGCGGGTCTGCGGTCGTGGGCGACCGGATCCTGTTGTCCTATACGGTCGATGTCCAGTCGCATGCCGAGCTTTACCGGCTGGATGGAACCTTCGACGGGACTGTCGTTTTGCCGGGGCCGGGCAGCACCGGGATCGTCCGGGGCCGCCCCGGTGAGAACGAGGCTTTTTTCGCCTTCACCAGCTATGACGCGCCGCTGACCGTTCTGCGCCTCGACGTCGCTGCAAACGACACGACCGTCTGGGCCGAGCCCGAGATCGCCGTCGATCTCGACACGATCCGGGTCGAGCCGCATGTCTACACCTCGGAGGATGGCACGCGGGTTCCGTTGTTTGTCGTCCGGCGCAATGACATCGAGGGCCCGGCGCCGACGATGCTGCACGCTTATGGGGGGTTCGGGATCAGCATGGTGCCGCATTTCTCGCCCGCCGCCATGGCCTGGGTCGCCGAGGGCGGCGTCTATGCCGTGGCCAACATTCGGGGCGGTGGTGAATACGGCCAAGCTTGGCACCATGCCGGCAGACGCGCCGACAAGCAGAACGTCTTCGACGACTTCCTTGCTGCCGGCGAATATCTGATCGAACAGGACATCACGCCCTCTGACGGGCTTGCGATCCACGGCGAGTCCAACGGCGGATTGCTGATCGGGGCCGTCGTCAACCAAAGGCCGGACCTGTTCGCGGCAGCCATGCCGGGGGTAGGGGTGCTCGACATGCTGCGTTTCGACCGATTCACGGGCGGCGCGACCTGGGTTCGGGAATTCGGCAGCCCTTCCGTTGAGGAAGAGTTTCACACGCTGCTGTCGTATTCGCCCTTGCACCAGGTCCGGGACGGTGCCCGCTACCCGGCTATCCTCGTCACCACGGCGGATACCGACAACAGGGTCGTGCCGGCCCATTCGTTCAAATACGCGGCCACGTTGCAGGCCGCCGACATCGGGAACCGCCCGCACCTCCTGCGGGTGGAAACCCGCGCCGGTCACGGGGCGGGCAAGCCGACCGCGATGGTTATCGACGAGTTCTCCGATATGTGGGCGTTTGCCGCCCATTGGACCGGCCTCGAGGTGACGGAAGCCGAATGAGATTTTCAGGACGGAAGGTTGTCACTGGCGCGAGCCGGGCAGTTCGATCAGCCGATATGACTGATCGAACTGCCCGGAAAGATCATCAGGACGATTACGGAAAGACGAAAGAGCCCGATATGGAAAGATCGAAAGAGACGATGCAGATGAATGGCGTCAGGCTCGACGAGCGCGTTGTTCCGGTGTCAAAATCGATCAGCCATTCCGCGCGGTTGAAGCTGCATGCATCCGTGGGTGGGGACGGTGCCCCGCACAGCGCCTCGTACGCTCTGCCCACACCGGATGATCATGATGCGTGGCGCCGCCTCAGGTCCATGACCGATGCGCATTACGCATCCATGCTGAAGGCAACCCGGTCAGATGTCACGGCACAGACGACGACCGAGCAGATCGGGTCCGCGACGGTTCACGTGGCAACCCCCGCCGACCTGCGAAACAGCGAAATCGCCTATATCGACCTGCACGGTGGAGCGTTCGTTTTCGGGGGTGGGGACGCATGCCGGGAAAGCGCGCGCGGTGCTGCCGACCTGCACGGCGTGCGGTGCTACGGCATCGATTATCGTATGCCCCCCGATCACCCCTTTCCGGCAGCGCTCGACGACTGCCTGAGTGTCTACCGGTACGCCGTCCAGAAATACCGTGCCGATCACGTCATCCTTGGCGGCCGGTCTGCTGGTGGCAACCTTGCCCTCGCAACCGCGTTGCGCGCGCAGGACGAAGGCCTGGCACTGCCCGCCTGCCTGATCCTGCTCTCGCCCGAAATCGACCTGACGGAATCGGGCGACAGTTTTTCTGCGAACAGGACACTGGATGTAAACCTGCCGAACCCGCTGATGTCGGCGAACCGGCTTTACGCGAATGGCGCGGATCTGGCGCATCCGTACCTTTCGCCTCAGTTTGGAACCTTCACGAAAGCGTTTCCGCCGACCTTCATCCAGAGCGGCACCCGGGATCTGTTCTTGTCGAACGCCGTTCGGCTGCACCGGAAACTGCGCAAGGCGGCGGTTGCCACGGAATTGCACGTCTTCGAGGCCATGCCGCATGGCGGGTTCGGCGGAACGGAGGAGGATGAAGAAATCGCACAGGAAGTTGGCCGGTTCATTCGCGCCAATGTTCGCGGCATGCCGGACAGGTCAGCTGGCTGATGCAGATGTCGAACCGATACGTCCGGCGGAGGGTCATGGGATCACGTAGAACGCCGGTTCCCGACGCAGCGAGCGCCTGGTTTTCGCCAATGACCGATGAGAGGACACCACGATGACCGAGATCCGCCCCCCGAAAGGCTCCGAGGATGAAGCACGAGGCCGCATCTTGGCGCTTCTCGATCACCATTCCAAGGCGGCCGGGAAATCATTCAGGTCTGAGATGGTGTTCCTCGAGGCGCGTGAAGGCGATCTTTACCTCGGTGGTCTTGCCGCCCGGTTTTCGCTGGATCTGAAATGGGTGTTCGTCGAGCTGTTGGCGGTGGCCGAGGAGGGACGCGGCAAGGGGATCGGTGGCCGGCTGATGACCCGCATCGAGGAAGAAGCACGCTTGCGCGGTATGGACGGGCTATGGCTCGACACATTCTCGTTTCAGGCGCCGGAGTTCTACAGGCGTCTGGGCTACAGCGAATTTGGTCGGATCGACGATTACCCGGAGAACGAGGCGAGACTGTTTTTCGTCAAGCGGCTCTGAGGTTTCGTGGATCGGTTCTTGCTACGTGATGGGCGGACGCGCCCGCGGAATTCTCTCCAAGTGTCATGGTGGGACAAATGAAAGAGAAAACGCGCGGGAAAGGCGAGAGCTGGCTCCTGGAACCGAACGATGATCTATGCACACCTCGGGTTCCTGCCGACCGTGAATACCACCGCGTCTATGCAGGCGAGCACCGGAAGATTGTCCGAGGCGTCGTGGCGATTGTCCTTCTCTTTGCGGGCCTCATTGTTTTTGCGCAATTGTGCCTCGCTGTGGCCTCGACGATCGACACCCAGCTCCTTGGACGGACAGGCTTCACCCCTCTGACGCACGCAGCAGGTGCCTTTTCCTTGGCTCTGCTCATTCCGTACAGCATGCTGTTGCAGCGCTGGTTCTACGGACTTCCCGCGCGTTCCCTGCATTCGGTGGCCGGCAGGTTCCGGTTCGGGCTGTTCGGCCGCACGTTGCTGGCGTTCGGCCCCTTGGTCCTCATCGTCATGTCGGTCGGGTTTCTTCTGACGCCCGGTGACCCGGTCCCATGGAGCACGGCCGACCTCGTCGCAGTCTTCATTATCGGCATGACGCTTACCCCCTTGGCCGCCGCGGGGGAGGAATACGGGCTGCGCGGCCTGATGTTTCGGGTTGTCGGCAGCTGGACGGGTGGATCCCTGTCCGGCGCAATCCTTGGCATCACGGTTACGACTGTCCTCTTCTCGCTTTTGCACGGCACGCTCGATCCTTACATCCTCGGCTCGTATCTTGTGCTATTCGTTGCAATGGGCATCATCACCTGGAGGACGGGTGGGCTTGAGGTCGCCGTCGTGCTGCACGCGGTCTACAACGTCAGCGCCCTTGTCCTTGCAACGACGCTCCACCTCGACCTCGGCGGCGACCTGAGCAGCCGTGGCGAGATCGCTGGAACGCCTGCCAACCTTGTGCCGAGCGCCGGGCTTTTGGTCATAACCGCGATTGTCTGGTGGACAACGCGAAGGTCCGGCCCCGCGCGGACGCCGACGCAGTCGAGCGCATGATCCGTATCGTTCGTTGTCCAATTTGTCTGACGAATGTGGCGATCATCGATCTGCATGACGGAGGACAGACCCCTGTCATGAGCATGCAGCAGCCGGTTGGCAGATAGGTCGCGAACGCGGTTCCCCCGCGCTTCGCCGGGTGCTGCGAATGGGCCTATTCCGCCCTGATCCCGTCAACGAAGTCCGTCACCGCATCCACGACCGAGGGCGCAATCGGAATGTTCGGGTCGGCGTAGGTCGCGAGGTTCGCCGAGGGGTCTTCGGATGTCACGTTCTTGAGGACGTGATTGACATCAGGAAGCAAGGCGAGGGTCGCGTCAGGCGCCGCATCCGCCAGGATCCGTGCGTCCGCCACGCTGACTTGCAGGTCGCGCGTGCCTTGGATCACGAGCATGGGACGCGCGACCTGGGCCGCCAGTGCGGTCGGATCGTAGGACATGGCGTCGATCAGGAAGCCCTGAACCTCGGCGCCGAGAAGGGGCCGCAACGCGGGACTGATGGTGCCCGCATCGACCCGTTCGCCGCGCCTCAGCATCGCGAGGGCCGCCTCGGCCTCCTGCAGGAAAGGCGCATTCGCTGGGTTGGCGCGCAGCTGCTCGCGGATCACCTCGTCCAAGGGGCGACCGATGCTGGCGATCAGGATCAACCCGCAAGCGTCCGGGATGCGCCCCATGGCGGCCAAGGCGACCAGTCCGCCCTCGCTGTGGCCAATGGGGATGACGCAGCGCGTGCCGTCCTCGGCCGGCAGACGCTCCCGGATGGCGGCGGTCCAGGCGAGAAGGTCGTCGCCATAGCGCGCGATCGTCACATCGTTCGGGTCAGGGACGGCACCTGCGGAGCCGAACATGCCGCGCTTGTCGATGCGGACAGAGGGGTAGCCCCGCGCGGCCAGCGCCTCGGCCAGCAGCCGGTAGGGCGCGGCCGTGATGCCGAGGGGCGAATTGCCATCGCGGTCCGTGGGACCGGAACCGGGCACGATCAGGAATACCGGTACCTCCGGCGGTAGCGGCCGAGGGGCGGTCGGTAGGGTGAGTGTTCCCGCGAGCGGGCCAATCGGACCCGAAGCGGCGATGTCTTCTTCAATCGGCATGCTGTCTCCTGTCTCCACGCTGCCGCCCGTTTGGGCGGTTGCGAGCGACGTCATTGTGAAGCCAAGGTACATCGCAATCAGGTTGGCGATGATGATGCGCAGAGGTTGCATGGGGATGACGCTCCATCGAGTCTTTGGGTCGGGACGTGGGCAGTGTCCCAGCACATGGTGTAGGAGGCCGCGCGCGGAGCCCTTGGCGTAGCGCAGCGCGCGGCCGTGGGTGACGCTGGCGGTCATCGCCGATCTT